>Ga0307375_10000018_pt1 | contig 223585 bp, 183 predicted proteins | sample TR1MG_FD_202531 | JGI IMG/M metagenome (GOLD analysis project Ga0307375, IMG submission 202531) | Soil microbial communities from Risofladan, Vaasa, Finland - TR-1 | ecosystem: Environmental > Terrestrial > Soil > Coastal area > Acid sulfate soil | place: Finland: Risofladan, Vaasa...
TTGCTCAGGAAATTAGAAATCTTGCACAACAGTCAAAAGAAGCCACAATACAGGTGCGTAATATATTAAATGATGTACAGAAAACAACTAGTTCTGCTGTAATGGCGACAGAACAAACTAGCAGAGCGGTTGATATTGGCGTAAAACAATCGGCTCAGGCTGGCGATACCATTAAAAAATTAGCAGACAGCAGCAGCAAAGCAGTTGAGGCAGCAACACAGATTGTGGCATCGAGTCAGCAGCAGGTTGTGGGTATGGATCAGATTGGGTTGGCAATGCAGAATATCAATCAAGCTGGAACTGAGAATGCTGCAAGCATGGTTCAGGCCGAAAAAGCAGCCAAGGGTCTAAATGAGCTGGGCCAGAAGCTGAAAGTTTTGGTTGAACAGTATAAGATTTAGGTTATAGGCTATTAGGCTATAGGAAAATAGGCTTTCCTGACTATAAACCTACAGCCTAATAGTCTTCATCCTAAAAGCTAAACATTAAATATAAAGGAAGATGCCCCAATGGATACAAAAGACGAAGAATTCATAAAACGACTTCAAGCCATGTTCAAGGTTGAGGCGGAGGAGCATATTAACGTGCTCTCCAAGGGCTTAATTGAATTGGAGAAGAATCCAAATAGCATAGGGACCGTGGAGCTGATCGAATCAATTTTTCGTGAGATGCATAGTCTGAAGGGGGCGGCACGGTCTGTTGGAAGGAGCGATATTGAATCGTTATGTCAGGTTTTGGAGAGCATTTTTGCCAAGTTCAAGAACAATCGACTCTCTTTTTCTGCCTATCAGTTTGATCTTATCCATAAAGCCATTGATACCATTTCGAAAATGGTTACAGGGGTATCGATAGCCAGTTCCAACGAGGTGAGAGGATTAATAAAACAGCTACAATCCATCGGTGATGCTAATCATTCGATTACAAAAGCGGTTGAGCCAATAGCTACAGTTAAAACTCCGCGAGCAATAAAAACGGCAGCTGAGGTACCATCAAGTAATTCGGCATCTCAGAATGAACCCGTTGAGGAAAAATTGCTGCAAATAGAATCGGTAAGAATCCCTATAGCAAAGCTTGATCCCCTGTTTTTGCAAGCAGAGCAGATGATTCAATCTAAAGTAACCTCTGCTCAAAGGGTAGTTGAGCTAGGGGAGATGCACGATCTGATTAATTCATGGAAGGTGGAGTTGGTTAAAACGTATTCCCTCCACTCAGCTTCAAGTCCGGCTCAATCGAAAGAGATAATTAATTGGACAACTGAACGGATGGATGAGCTGGAGCGACATCTCAGTACCATTATAAATGAGTTAGAAAGTGATCAACGTTCGCTAAGCCGGATGGTAGATGAGCATGTTGAGTCGATGAAAAAGATACTAATGCTCCCTATTTCCACAATTACAGAAGGGTTTCCAAAGCTGGTTCGTGATCTTGCTCGTGCTCAGAAGAAGGAGGTGGAGTTTACTATTCAGGGGAAAGAGGTTGAAGTGGATAAACGAGTTTTGGAAGAGCTTAAGGACCCATTGGTGCATTTAATTCGGAATTGCATCGATCATGGCATAAAAACTCCATCAGATCGGCTTAAGGCAAAAAAAACTTCTTTTGGAACTATTACTCTTTCTTTTTCAGCAATTGAGGGCCATAACCTCGAAATTAGCATTTCGGACGATGGCGAGGGCATTAATACCAATAGAGTAATTTCAGCTGCGATTAAGTCGGGTATTATCACAAAGGCGAGCGCAGAAACAATGTCTCCGCAAGAGGTGCAGGATTTAGTTTTTAAATCGGGTATTACCACAAGCCCCATGATTACCGATATCTCTGGGCGTGGTTTGGGCTTAGCTATTGTTCGCGAAAAGGTAGGAAAGCTAGGGGGAACCGTTTCCGTCGATAGCCATCTAAATATTGGCACAACGTTTCGCATTCGGCTGCCGCTCACCCTTTCAACCTCAAGAGCCGTTTTGGTAAGAACTGGCGATCACCTCTTTTTTATGCCAACTGCAAATGTGGAACGGGCTATTAGGATTAGTAAGGATGAGATCAAAACCACCGAAAATAGGGAGACAATCCTGCTTGGTACAGCGATTATTGGAATTATAAAGCTTGGCGATGTGCTTGGAATTAGGAATACTGTTAATGGATCTACAAGGAAATCGGGTGCTGATCAATCGGTTAGCGCTATTCAAATTATTGTTCTAAAGCACGATGAAAAGCGAATTGGCTTTGTGGTAGATGAAATTTTCGACGAGCTCCAAATTCTTGTTAAAAAGTTGGGTAAGCAGCTGGTTAAGGTAAGAAACATGGGCGGAGCAACCATTTTGGGGAATGGAAAAGTTGTGCCCATTATCAATGTTGCCGATTTGATGCAGTCTGCAACCCAAATTAGCGCACCAATAAAGGAGCCGAAGGAGGTGGTAGCCGATGCGGCAAAGAAATATAGAATTCTTGTGGTAGACGACTCAATCACCTCCCGTGCTTTAATAAAGAGCATTGTGGAATCTGCCGGTTATATAGTTGAATCAGCGGTGGATGGTGTTGATGCCTACACGAAAGTGTTGGTTGGGGAGTTCGATTTAGTTGTATCGGATGTGGATATGCCCAGAATGAATGGCTTTGAGCTTACCGCAAAGATGAGAAAGGAGAAGAAGCTTGCTGAGCTACCCGTGGTGCTGGTTACAGCCTTGGAATCGCGAGAGGATCGCGAGCTTGGAATAGATGTTGGGGCCAATGCCTATATCGTAAAGAGTAGCTTCGACCAAAGTAATTTGCTGGAGGTGATAGAAAAATTGATATAGAAGGGTTGGAAATTGGAAATTTGGAAACAAAACAGTTCTAATTGACATGATAAAGGTTAGCGATTTGGACGTTTATAAACTGGCGGAGGAATTGGCCGATATGATATGGAAAGATTTTGACAGCTGGGATAAAAAGGTTCAAAACACAATTGGATACCAAATTATCCGATCTTCCGATAGTATCGCTGCAAATATTGCCGAAGGATATGGCCGGTTTACACCCCCCGATCGAAGAAAATTCTATTTGTATTCACGTGGTTCCTTTGAGGAAACTAAAGCATGGTTGAGAAAGTTGATCCGCAGAAGAATCCTTAATGAAACCCAAGCAGAAAAGTACCTTATAATAATTGAGAAATTCGGACCAAAATTAAACACCTTTATAAATACCACAAAATACAGTGAAATTGAGAATTCTAGATTGGAAACTTGAAATTGGGAAATATTGGAAAGTAGGTTAAAGTTGGGCTACTAATTTCTATTTTCTAATTTCAATTCTTCGTAAATAAAATCGCAATAATGATAAAAATCCTAATAGTTGAAGATTCCCCCGTAATGCAGCAGCTGCTAGTTTATGCGATTAGCTCTGATCCAATTTTTAGTATTGTTGGAGTTGCTAACGACGGTGAAGAGGCAATCGACGCGGTTGCTAAGCATTCTCCCGATGTGATTGCAATGGATTGGCATATGCCCAAATTAGATGGCTATGAGGCTACGAAGATAATAATGGAGACGAATCCAACGCCAATTGTTATTGTTACTGGAAGTGTAAACGTTAAGGATGTAACCTTTTCATTTAGCATGATTGATGCAGGTGCTTTAGCCATTGTTAAGAAGCCCCCAAGCGTAGATCATCCCGATTATAAAAAAGATACCCAGGAGTTGGTTCAGACACTTAAATTGATGTCAGAGGTGAAATTGGTTAAACGAATTGCCTCTCGGTCTAAAGTAAATTTTACTGCTAAACCCGAAATAAAGAAAACAACAAATACGGAAGCAGCAATTCAGCTCATTTCAATTGGTGCCTCAACGGGAGGCCCTCTGGTGTTACAAAGAATACTCTCCAATTTGCCCAAAAATATTCCAGTCCCAATTTTAATTGTTCAACATATTTCTCAAGGTTTTGTCGAAGGTTTTGTTGAATGGCTTAAGAACACCACCCATTTTCCGCTACATATTGCCTCTCACGGAGAGTTTCCATTACCGGGTCATGGTTATATAGCACCCGATAACTTCCATATGGGCGTTGAAAATGGGCCCAAAATTGTGCTGAGTAACCATGGGTTGGAAAATGGGCTACGGCCATCCGTCGCTTTCCTATTTCGTACATCAGCGGAAGCATTTGGGGCAAAAGCGGTTGGCGTTTTGCTTACGGGAATGGGCCGCGATGGGGTAGATGAGCTGAAGCTTATGAAAGATTGTGGTGCCATTACTTTTGCGCAGGATAAGGAGAGCTCGGTTGTGCATGGAATGCCTGGCGAGGCTATAAAGCTAAATGCAGCAACCTATATCCTTTCACCCGAAAATATATCAAAGACTATAAGTGCACTGTTTTCAAAATAAGTTGGGAAATTATGGACAACAAAAAGAGCTTGAAAAGTGATTTTAATTACATTTTGATAGTTGAGGATAGTCCTTCACAAGCAGCGCTATTACAGTATATTCTTGAGAAAGGTGATTATAGATCAATAATTGCTCAAGATGGTGAGGAAGCTCTTGCTCTTATCAGAGAGAATAAACCATTGTTGGTTGTCAGCGATATTGTAATGCCTAAGATGGATGGTTACGACCTCTGCAAGGAGATAAAATCGAAAGATGCAACCAAGGACATACCCGTTATTTTGATTACCTCACTTTCGGATGCGAAGGAGGTAATTCACGGACTTTCATCTGGTGCTAACAGCTTTATTACTAAGCCATTCCGCGAGTTATCTTTTCTGACTAATGTAAATAAAATCCTTTCCGAAGAAAATGGTCAGGTTCAAAATACATCTCCTTTTAGTGTAGAAATTCTATTTGAAGGAAAAAAACGATTTATCAATTCGGATCAGCAAAGCGTAATCAATTTGTTGTTGAATATTTACGACGGAGCTGTTCAGCAAAATGCAGAACTTGTAAAAACCCGCGATGAGTTAAGATTGTTGAACGAAAGGTTGGAATCGTTGGTGGAGGAACGAACACAAGATTTGTTGGCCGAAACTAAAATTAGCCAGCAAATTGCAGAGCAGCTGAAAGAGAGCGAATTAATATTTAACCAATTTATGGAGTATAGCCCCGTTTATGTCTTTTTTAAAGATGCTCAGACACGCTCGCTTAGGCTAAGCAAGAACTATGAGCAAATGCTTGGTCGACCTATTAATGACCTGCTTGGCAAAACCATGGATGATCTTTTTCCATCAGAATTTGCTAAAAAAGTTGTTGCTGACGATCTGAAAATTCTTCGCGATGGAAAGCCAGCTATGCTTGAGGAAAAGTTAAATGGGAAATACTATAATACAATTAAGTTCCCCATTTATGTTGAGAATATACCTACCTACATAGCTGGTTTTACAATCGATATCACCGACCATAAATTGGCAGAGGAAGAGATTAAGCGCAAAAACGAGCAGCTGCAGATTGTAAATGCAGAGAAGGATAAATTCTACTCTATTATTGCACACGATCTGAAGAGCCCCTTTAATTCGATACTAGGCTATTTAGATATGCTAACGAAAAATTTTCGAACTTACGATATCGAAAAGAAGGAAGGAATGCTTGGTATAATTAACACATCAGCACAAAATACCTTTTCCTTACTGGAGGACCTACTCATTTGGGCACAATCGCAATCGGGTAAAATTTCTTTTGAGCCCAAGGAGTTGGAATTTTCAGATATAGGCTTGGAGGTAGTTGAAAATTTAAAACAGACCGCTGATAAAAAAAGCATCACCATAAATAGCTCTTATGGTAAGGGGACTGTTGCATTTGCCGATGCGGATATGCTGAAAATTGTTCTGCGAAACCTGATTTCTAACGCCATAAAATTCACCCATAAAGGAGGTCGAATTGATATTGGTGCCACGCAAAGGGATTCAAGCCTTACCATTTCTGTTACCGATAGTGGAGTTGGGATTGCACCGGAAATCTTAGCTAACTTATTTAACTTTTCACAAACAAATACCACAATAGGAACTGATAATGAGGGAGGAACTGGTTTGGGATTATCCTTGTGTAAGGAGTTTGTTGAAAAGCATGGTGGTAGAATTTGGGCCGAAAGTGAGGTGAATAGGGGCAGCTCTTTTTACTTCACACTTCCGCTGAGAGATCGAATGGATTAAATTTGTATAATAACGCACTATTTTTCAGCAAACGGTATTAATTACAAACCAAGTAGAATGAATAGAAAAACTACAGAGATAGAGCGAACACCCAGTGTTACTTAAAATTTTTCTGGAAACATTGACTGACAACTCTACGATATCCCCGTTACCGAGGTAAATCGTTGCACAATATCTTTCAATTATTTTACTAATAATGAAAGGACGCTATGAAAGACACAGTAGATTCGGAAGAGGCTGTTTTCCAAATCCTAATAGCAGAGGATAGCCCAACTCAGGCAGAGCAGTTGAGATACGCCCTTGAGAAGAATAGCTTTGAGGTAATTGTGGCCAAAAACGGAAAAATGGCTCTTGACCTTGCTCTGGAGAAGTTGCCAGCAATAGTTATCAGCGATATTGTTATGCCTGAAATGGATGGGTACGAATTGTGCAAAGCCATTAAATCAAATGAGACCACGTCAGATATTCCAGTAATTCTGCTAACCTCCCTCTCTAATTCCGAGGATGTGCTGGAAGGGCTTGCCTGTGGTGCCGATAATTTTCTTACCAAACCCTATTCCGAAAAATATTTACTGTCTATCATTGACCAAATCATTGCCAATAAAGAGTTCCGTCATGGTGATATCGTAAGGGTTGGCGTTGAAATATCATTTGGGGGTAAGAAACGGTTTATAACGGCCAATCAGCAGCAGATGCTTTCACTGCTCATCTCCTCCTATGATGCAGCAGTTCAAAAAAATTCTGAATTAGTTCAGGCACAGGAGGAGCTGAGAACAATAAACGAGCGTCTTGAAGAATTGGTTGAGGTACGAACGGCTGATCTATCCGCTGAAATCGAGGTTCGTAAAAGAACAGAGGCAGATTTAATTGTTGCCAAAGAAAAGGCGGAGGAGAGTGATCGGTTGAAGACCGCATTTTTGCACAACATCTCCCATGAGGTGCGCACGCCCATGAATGCGATTATTGGCTTTTCCGGATTTCTTAGCGATCCTGCCCTTGCGAGTGAAAAGCAAGTACAATTCATCGACATAATCACTCAAAGTTGTTACCAACTTCTTGGCATTATCACCGACATAATAAGCATTGCAACCATTGAGGCAGGGCAGGAGAGCACCGCAGAGGAGAAGGTTGACCTAAACATGGTGATGAATCAGACTTACGAACATTTCCAGCCCAAGTGCCAATCCAAAGGTCTTACATTGGTGTCGGAAAATATACTACTCCACGATGAAGTTTTGATCATGTCGGACGAAGCAAAGCTCTTACAAATATTGACAAAGCTGCTCGATAACGCCATTAAGTTCACAAAGGAGGGATATGTTAATTTTGGGTATAGCGTAAAGGAAAGAGAAATAGAAATTGAGTTTTATGTGGAGGATACCGGTATTGGCATTTCCCCCGAAATGCAGCAGGAAATATTTAAACATTTCAGCCAAGTGGAAAGCACTGGTGCTCGCGAATTTGGAGGCTCTGGATTGGGGTTGTCTATATCAAAAGCATATGTTGAGCTTCTTGGTGGTAGAGTTTGGCTAAAATCAGAATTAGGAAAAGGTTCAACGTTTTACTTTACAATCCCCCATAAAAAAACAATAGCGAAAATTGCAGCCGATAACCAACCCATAGGTGGAGCGAAAGCTGACGCAAACATAACCAAAACCCTCCTAATTGCGGAGGATGAAGAATCGAACTACATGCTTTTGGAGGAGATTCTTTCGAACTTGAACCTTAATCTGGTGTGGGCAAAAAATGGTGTGGAGGCTATTTCTATTTGTAAAGAACAGGAAATTGATCTCATCCTGATGGATATTAAAATGCCCGTTATGGATGGCTTTGAAGCCACAATGAAGATAAAAGATTTTAATCCCAACATGCCCATTATTGCTCAAACAGCATACTCCACCGACTTTGATAGGAATAAAGCATTTGGTTGTGGCTGTACCGACTACATCTCCAAACCTTTTAAGATGGATTTCATTATATCAAAGATTAAAGAAAATTTGAGGTGAGTGGGAACGGAGCAAGAAGTGATCATGAATGTAATTGCATACTGATGGTTACATGGTTCTATCCCCCAAAGTGACAACCGTGAGATTAATTTAAACTGAAGGATGCAAGATATTAAAAACATAAGAATTTAGTGGTCAAATACTTGAATTAAAAGTTGTTGCAAATATTTTAGAACGATAGCACTCCAATAGAACTATTAGCAGATGCTACAAACGATAGTTTTGAAGCCATGATTTGGGCAGAGCGTGAGGAGAAAAGAGAAACTCCTTTGAACTTGTCCCATTCTTGAATTTTTCAAATTCACTTTTTTCTCATCTTCAAATTTCCCCATTGTCTTAGTCAACCCCCTCTTTTCTTATTTTAATGTTTCCAATTCAACAAATCATTTCCTATCTTGGGTAACGAAAACAACCCAATAAACCGCTTGCAAACCTACATCTATGCTTAACATTGCGCTCTTTGGCCCTCCGGGGGCAGGAAAGGGAACCCAGTCCGAGTTTCTCATTAAGAAGTATAACCTCTTCTACATTTCCACGGGCGATCTACTTCGCCGTGAGTTAGCCAACAATACCAAGCTGGGACAGGAAGCGCAGAGCATTATTGCCGCCGGTGGTTTGGTCCCTGACGAAATTATTGTGCAGATTATTGAGAACACCATTACCGACAACCCCGATGCCAACGGCTTCCTCTTCGATGGTTTCCCTCGCACCTATATTCAGGCCTACATCCTCGAAGGGCTGATGATTAAGCTCAATACCTCGTTGAGTACGCTCATTAGCCTGCAGGTTGACGAGGAGGTATCGGTGGAGCGCTTACTCAACAGGGGTAAAACCTCCGGCCGCAGCGACGACAACGAAAAGGTAATCCGTACCCGTCTCCGTGAGTACAATGAGAAGACATTGCCCGTGCTGCAGTTCTATAAGGATAAGGGAATTTACCGTGAGGTAGATGGGAGTGAAGATATTGATTCTGTCACCTTCCATATCGATGACATCGTGCAGGAGGAACTTTCCAAGCGACTCTTCAATGTGGTGCTGTTTGGATCACCTGGCTCGGGTCGCAGCTCACAGGGAAAGGCTATTGCCAAGGAGTTTGGACTGGAGTACGTTGCCACCGGTGAAATGCTGCAGCAGGAGATGGAGGTTAACCGGGAGATGGCACAAATGTATCTGGAGCAGTTCGAAAATGGTGAGTTTATCCCCGACGAGGTGGTGGTGCAGCTCATCGAAAAAAAGTTGGCCAACACCCGCAATGTGAAAGGTTTCCTTTTCAAGGGTTTTCCGCGCAATTTGGTGCAGTCCTACATTCTCGACGGGCTGTTAAAAAAGCATGGTTCATTCATATCGCAGTACGTAGTTGTTGAAGTGCCCACGCTTGAGCTATTTCGTCGCCTCGACGAACGCGGGAAAACAGCTGTGGCGCTGCCTTACGACAAAACTACCACTAAAATTCTTAAGCGACTTCAGGAATACGAAACCAAGACTTTTCCCGTTATTGAAAAATACGATCAGCACGTGAGCGTTAAGCGAGTGAGCGGTGTTGGCACGTTCGAGGAGGTGTTCCATCGGATAGCCGCAGAGGTTGAGAATGGTGTTAAGCGAATGCGCTAAAAACAGCTATTGATGCACTTTTCATTTATATTGCCCAGGCGAAGGCTGCTGCTGTGGCTTCTGCTAAGTTTTACAACTTTGCTTATACTGATGCTAGCATTGGCTAGTAGTATTGTGGTTAAGGGTAGTAACAGCTTACTTTATTCTAATGTCGATAAGCTGCCGAGCAACCGAGTGGGGTTGCTGCTTGGCACCTCGCCAAGGCTCAGCAACGGTGATCCTAACTATTTCTTCATTTACCGTATCGATGCAGCCGCTATGCTCTACTTCAGAGGAAAAATCCGGTATATTCTTGTCAGCGGCGATAATCGTCACCTTAGTTACAACGAGCCTCAGGAGATGAGAAGGGCGCTTCTCAGCCGTGGTGTTCCCGATTCGGTTATTGTGCTCGACTATGCCGGTATCCGAACTTTCGATTCGGTGGTTCGGAGCAAGGAAGTCTTTGGTATCGATAGCATTACAATCATTTCCCAGCGGTTCCATAATCAGCGTGCCCTGTATATTGCCCGCAACAAAGGAATTGCTGCCATTGCCTTCAATGCCAAAGATGTGGATGCCTATGATGGATTTAGGACCAGAGTGCGGGAGTACTTCGCACGCGTAAAGGTTATAATCGACATATGGTTCAATGCTCAGCCGCGCCACCTCGGACCAAAAGTGGTGATTGGGAGATAGGTTACTCATTTTTTTTACTGACTAGGTTTCACCAAATTGCTTCCCTCTGTTCTTGTTTGGCTTCTTCATGTTGTCCTACACCCATAATCCATAGCCATTTTTTCATCTCATCAGCTATTTCGACCAAAACTGCACCAATCCCCCGATTGCTCAACAATCCAATTGTTCTTTTCCCGAATAATTACCATTGCTTAGTCAAAAAGAACCGTCGTTTAATCCTCTCTTTAGGCCCGCAGGTAAAACTTACAAAACGGTGAGGTGCAGCTACCGTATGATTGTGTAGTAGCAATCGATTTCGCTACGAAGCATCATAAATTGGTAGTCATAGTGGTCATTTTTTTATCACTGGCTTGGTTTGCTTCTTAGTTTTTTAATTTTGGATGGAATACAAATGATTGCAATGAAGATGTTGGATTTACAATTTGCATTCACCCGAGAGAAAGTTGGCACTTTAAGGATTATGACGAAGCTTAATAAGGTAAGACATGTGGCGTAAGGTTATTGTATCCATAATGATGTTGGCAACCTTGAGTGGGGTGGCCTCTGCACAGAAGGGAACTATTTCGGCGGAGAAGGCAAAGGAACTTCAATTAATGGTTTCTCAGGCCAATGAAAGGCAGGGGAGTGGAGACTATAACCAGGCAGTGATGCTTTACAATCAGGCTGCCCAAGGATACCTGATGTATGGTATGACAAAGCAGGCAACCGATCTGCTACAAAGTGCATTGAAATATAGCCGTATCTTGGGGAATACCAACGGAATTCTTATTCTCGAAAATCAGCTGGGCATGCTCGCCTATGAGCAAGGTGAATTTTCTGAAGCTTCCGCATATTTTAATGATGGTATTGACCTTGCCCGGAAAGCTGGGCGGAAATCCGATTTAGCAACCATGCTGGTTAGCATATCCAACGTACTGTTTGAGCAGGGAAAGTATGCCGATGCAAAACAAAATGCAGATGAGGCTACCAGTATTGCAACTCAGCTCACCAGCTTGCCACTTCTGCAGTCATGCTACTCCCTTTCGAGTAGAATTGCCGAAAAGATGGGGGATAGGAAGAAAACTGCCGATTACTTTGAACTGTATACTGCCGTAACCAAAAAAATTCAACAGCAGCAAATGGCAGCAAATGAATTGAATGCCAATCAAAGGGTGGAGCAGGCGCATCAAAAGGTTCAGGAGGTTGTTGCCGCTAAACAATTAACGGAAAAGGAGTTGGCAGAGAACCAGAAGAGTCTGGAAAAGGCCCAACAAGTATCCCGTGAAATGCAGCTACAAATTGAGTTGCTCAACAAGGATCGCATGCTCAAGGAGGCCATAATTGCAAAGCAGAACCTTATGAGGTGGGTCTACATACTTATAATTATTGTATCACTACTATTTGCTTCACTCATATATTATGGTTATCGTTCTAAAAGGCGTGCAAATATATTGCTAAGGCTTCGCAATGATGAGATTGTTCGTCAGAATATAGAGATACAGACGCAAGCGGAGGAGCTTAAGGTTATTAACGATCAAAAAACGAAGCTCTTTTCAATCATTGCCCATGACCTTCGCAGCCCGCTAAGTTCGCTTGTAACTCTGCTAAACGTTGCCAATTCAGGATACATCTCCGATGATGACTTTAAGGTTGCCATTCAGGCATTAAGTGAAAATGTGAGCCATACATCCTCATTACTCGAAAACTTGCTGAATTGGGCACGATGCCAAATGCAACGAGTTAAGGTAACTAAAGTGCAAGTAAACCTGCAGGAATTAGTTGAAGATAAAGTTAACTTACTCAAGGAACAGGCTCGGACAAAGGGCATAATTATGAAGAATAACGTTGCCGCAAACTGTTATGTATTTGCTGATTATGATATGGTTGCACTTGTAATACGTAACCTGATGTCAAATGCAGTGAAGTTTTGCATAGCAGGTGACAGCATTAGCATTTCAGCTACAATGGCTGCAAACGAAGCTGTGGTTGAGGTTAAGGATACCGGAGTGGGAATGTCATCCGATAGTTTGAGTCGGCTATTTGGAAGCGAGATATTCACCACTCCGGGAACTTCCAACGAGGCTGGCACTGGATTAGGTCTTATCCTTTGTAAGGAATTCGTGGAACTCAATAGTGGTAAAGTATGGGCAACCAGCGTATTGCACGAAGGTACCAGCTTCTTCTTTACTCTGGAGGCAGCATGTATTCACTCTGAGGTTGTGGGCTCATTATCAGTTAGTTCAAATCAGCAGCAGAATTAATAATTCTATACTGAAATTAATCTAACTCCCGTTGGCTCTGCTGATGGGAGTTTTGTATTTACTACTGCAGCATTCCTTTCAAATTTGGATTCCTTCTTGCAGTATTTCATACATATTTTATGAGCCGCAAAACATTCTTATATCTGAGTTGTTATTTATCGAATGAACATTCAATCTAAGCATGGATAAGCGACAAGCAATACTTCAGGTGATGCTCCGGCTAATTACCGAGCAGGGGATACACGCCACCCCCATGGCTCAGGTGGCCAAGGAGGCTGGCGTCGCCGCTGGGACAATCTACCACTACTTTTCCAGTAAGGAGCAGCTCGTCAACGAGCTCTACCTTGAAGTGAAGCGTGAGTTTGGCCAAGTACTGAACCTGCATCTATTGGTGGATTTGCCATTTAAAGAGCAATTTTGGAAGATTTGGCAGGCGTTATATCAATACTATATTGAGAATCCGCTGGCCTTTGGTTTTTCGGCTCAGCTGGCTCATTCACCACTCATTGCCTCTGAAATCAAGGAGACTGGTAAGACCCACTATCAACCTATTTACGATTTTTTTACCGCCGGTATGCAGCAGGGGTTGCTCAAACCAATGGACGTTACTTTAATGGCCGAGTTGATTTATGGCAACGTTGCGGTAACGGTTCAGCTGCAACAGAGTGGGGAAAGTTCCATATCTCCAGAATTGCTGGAACAGGCCATTCAATTCTCATGGGATGGGGTTGCCATTCAGTGATGAACTTGCTATGCAAATGAATATTCAATGGAAAAAGTAACTAGAATGAAAAAAACAATTTTGATTACAGGAGCCTCATCCGGAATAGGAAGAGGTACTGCCCTCTATTTTGCAGCCAAGGGTTGGAATGTTGCTGCTACCATGCGTACTCCAGAAAATGAAGTTGATTTGGGATTGGTTGAGGGCATAAAGTTGTTTCGACTCGATGTGACCAAGCCGGAGACCATCCGTCAGGCTATAGACGAGACAATCAATACCTTTGGCGCACTCGATGTGGTGGTGAATAATGCTGGTTATGGTGGTGTGGGTGTTTTTGAAGCCGCTTCACCAGAACAAATTCAGCGCCAGTTCGATACCAATGTTTTTGGGGTGATGAACGTTATTAGGGAGGTGCTTCCATACTTTCGAGAGCATCGAAGAGGAACTATTGTAAACGTAACTTCTGTTGGTGGGCTCATCACATTTCCAATTTATAGCGTTTACCATGCCACCAAGTGGGCTGTGGAGGGTTTTGCAGAGGCGCTGCAGTATGAGCTTAGGCCATTCAACATCCGAATTAAAAACATAGAGCCGGGTGCCATTAAGACTGACTTTTATGATCGTTCCCAAGATTTGTTTAAGAAGGATGGGCTCACCGAATACGATAGCTATGCGCAGGTAACGCTCGCTAACGCACAAAAGGTGGGACAAGATGCTCCCGGTCCGCACGTAGTTGCCAAAAAGATATATCAGGCCGCTACCAGTAGCAACTACCGCCTACGGTACGCTGCTGGACCACAGGCCCCAGCACTGCTTGTTCTCAGGTGGCTACTACCACTTTGCTGGTTTAGGGGGATTGTGAGAATGGTGGTTGAAAAAGGTTATCGCTCCAAGTAACCACATTAATGGACAAGAGATTATGGATGAGCAGAAACTTGAGATGGCATTTCGACTAAAGCGGGAATTTTTTGATGCCGGTAATACCCGCGAATACTCCTTCAGAATAAAACAGCTAAAGACCTTAAAGCGTGCCATTCAGGCACATGAACAGGAGGTTTTAGATGCCCTATATGCCGATATGCACAAGCCAACCATGGAGGCATACTCTAGCGAGGTGGGTATTCTGTACGAGGAGTTGAACTTTACAATTAAACACCTGCATAGTTGGATGAAGCCGGTGCGCGTATCAACACCGCTAGTGCTCCATCCCAGCAACTCGCGCATATATTCCGAACCACTGGGCGTAGTGCTAATAATTGGCCCTTGGAATTACCCTTTTCAGTTGCTGCTTGCGCCATTGATTGGAGCCATTGCTGCCGGTAACTGCGCAATAATAAAACCTTCTGACAATACGCGACATACATCTGCAATTGTTGAAAAAATTATTAGTTCGGCGTTTGCTGAAAATTACATTTCGGTGGTGCAGGGACCTGGCGCAATGGTAGGCCCAAAGCTTATAGAGCAGTTTGCTTTTAACCATATATTTTTCACCGGGAGTCCTTCGGTTGGCAAGCAAATTATGGCTATGGCTGCTAAGCACCTTACTCCTGTAACGCTCGAGTTGGGAGGGAAAAGCCCTGCTATTGTTCACGCTGATGCAAATCTCAAAGTTTCTGCAAAGCGGTTGGTTTGGGCCAAGTTCTTCAATGCTGGACAGACCTGCGTTTCGCCCGATTATCTTTTGGTACACAGTAGCGTGAAGGATGAGTTGGTGGCCCTGCTTTCCAAAACCATTACGGAGCTTCTTGGCAGCGACCCCCTGGTGAGCGAAGACTTTACCCACATTGTGAACGACCGTCGATTCAATACACTTATTGGCTACATTCAGGATGGAACGATTTTGCATGGTGGACGTTATGATGCGAACAATAGGGTTATTGAGCCAACTTTGCTCGATAAGGTATCGCTGGAAAGTAGCGTTATGAAGGAGGAGATATTTGGCCCAATTCTTCCAATAATCACCTATGAATCGATGGAGGAGGTGGTGCCAATTATTCGACGAAATCGCTACCCGCTGGCCTTCTATCTTTTTACTAAAAGCCGAAAGGTTGAGCAATACTTTTTAGATCGGGTTGAATTTGGAGGTGGAGCCATTAACAATGCATTGGTGCACCTAGTCAATTCACGTTTGCCCTTTGGCGGTGTTGGAAATAGCGGAATGGGCAGCTACCATGGAAGACAAAGTTTTGAGGTGATGTCGCACCAAAAAAGCGTTTTAAGAACCTCCACCACGGTTGATCCATCGCTTCGCTATGCACCTTACACTGTGGGGAAACTTAAGTGGATGAAGCGTTTTTTTCGCTGAAATGGTAAGATTTGTAGTGGTTTCCCCTTTATTCTAATGGATGAACCGCATTGTTGTTAATAAAAATCGATGGTGACATTGTCGTAAAGAATTTTCCTTTTTTCGACATCCCACAGGTATATGGTATATTCATTATGTTCTGATGGTGACGGATAAAGCGTAGGTAGCACGAGCTCCACATTATGCCATTTACCTGCATTCTCTGGTGTTAGATCTATTTCGTATTGCTGTTCGCTTATTCGTTCTTTTTTGGAGTGTAGCGAAGCAATTAACAGAAGTTTGCCCTCCTTTTCATTGGAGAAAATGCGTGCTTTGAATACTGGTTGGGCTTTATTAATCCTTTTTAGAGTAGAATCGTTTAGAGTTAAGGCCAACCCCCATTCGTTGTCCTTGTCAACAAAACCAACCCTGTTTTCAGGGTTTAAGGAGTCGACTTTTGAGCGGGTATTTTGCCAGAGCACGCTATAGTACCTTTCGAAATTGATACTTTCAGAAAGTCTGGGCTTACGGTTGTTAAACCCAAGCAGCTCATCGATGGAATGAGGAGAATGATCGCTGCTTCGTCGTAGGATAGTGATGTTTTCGTTTCCACCAACTCGCTCAACCATCGAGAGAATTTCAGGGTAGTTGCTCACCACGTCATTTATGAACAGACAATTTTGGATAGAAATGTAGTTATACGGCCATGTTAATGCTTTTTGAATCCAATCGTGGCTGAGGTATAGCATGGAGTAGCCTTGTCGATGCATTCTGGCCAAAGGAATGTTGGTGGAGTATGAACCAAGTGCTAGGATTTTCTGGTTTTTGCCAATTTTCAACGAGTCTAGCAGTTTATCTGAGTTGGCGTAGTTTTCAACGGTTAGCTCAATGGTATCTCTTCCTGGCTCTCGCCTCTCTTTTAGCCTTTTGTGTGCTTCACGTTGGGCGAGAACGGTAAATGAAAGCAGCAAGATTATCCCAACAACAATTCCTCTTTTGGTTTTTATGGAATAGACACTAATCAGTAATAAGAATAGAAGCGCTACTGGTAGAAAGAGGGAGTCGAGCCAGTAGTAATCGTGATCTCTATACTGCTTGGTCATTAGAAATGCGTAAAGAATTGCTCCAAAACCTGCAATGGCCGTTTGGATGGCAAGTGCCTTTTGGCTTGGTGTTAGCGCTATCTTTTTTATGATCAGGGCAACCGTAAAGGCTATGGCTGCTGCATAAAGTGCAATGTAGTGGATGTGGGTGTAGTAGTGGAATTTCCAATGATAGTAGGCGGCCCAAAAGGTGTCTTTAAAATTTTGAAGTGAATCGGGAGGAGCTGGGCTTCCAAGAAAAATGGAACCGTTGGCGTGACGAAGGTGCTGATTGTATAAGAAGTAGCCAACAATAGCCATAAATGATGCTCCATAAGTTATGATTTTATTCCATGAAAATTTTTTCTCCTTCGTAGCCAGAAGTAGTTGATGGCAAAGAGTTGCAATAAGAAAAATGGCAAAAGGAGTGCGGGCTAACGCGGCTAGGGTGAGAAACAGAATTGCTAGCCAAAATTCCTTCATCTTTTTGCTTTGCAGGTGACAAAAGAAGAAGTAGTAGCCAATGATTGCGTTCGCCAGTGACGGTATGGTTGGAATAAAAGTTGCTTGGTAGTAAATGAAAACGGGAGAGAGACTTACAAAAAGTACTGTGGCATATGGAGCAATGCTGTTGCTGGATATCTTTCTCGCTAATAGGAATAGAAACAGCAGACCGATCAAGCTATAAACAAGGTCGTAAATTCGCATCCAAAATGGATATTCTGTTCCAGTTAGTCCCATCAGCAGTGCTGGGATGTATTGATGAATGGGGAAGTCGATACTTGTTAACCGGTTTGGATAGGGGGTTCCGTAATTGTCGGGGAACTGCTTGTTTAGTATGTAGGTTTGAGGATGAAAAAAGTCGTATCCATTCTCGGTAAATCCTAGTGCCACGGAGTAGTAGTCGGCTTGCGTCCAAGCGTGAATAAACGATGGGAAACGATTCATTTCCTTTTGGTGATAATGCACCAACAGGGCAAGAATTGTCAGAACTAAAAGGAGGGGAAAAAATATCTTTCTGAGGAGTTTATGCATCGTAACGGTTAACAAGTTGATTCAAAGTAAAGAAATTTCAGGCCACCATCTTTATTTTGTGTCGTATTTTTAGGATAAAATAATCGAGGTAATACTTCCGCAAACGATTTCGTTTTTGTAGTTTTGTTTAAATTCAACCACCATGATTAAGCTATCTCAAAAGCAGCTGCTCACCATTGCTTCAGATCTTGAAATGGGTATGCGCTGTTACATCAACAAGAATACGGGCGATATAATTACCGTGCCGGTGTTGGAGGATATGTTTTTTGATGAGGATCAAGAGATGGAGGATCTCCTCAGACCTGTAAGAGAATCCCCTGAGAAATACTTGGAAGTTGAGAGAATGCCATCTGCAAAGATGCGGGAGGTTATGAATAAATTTGCGACCGAAGAGGATGATGCAGTAGTTAAGCAGCAGCTAATCGATGCTCTTCAAGGACAGAGGCCATTTAGAGCTTTTAAACGAGTGGTTAGCAGTTCAGTTGATTTTCGTCAAAGGTGGTTTGTGTATAAGGCCAATTGCTACCGAACTTGGGTTGAAAAGCAGCTTCTTAATATTATTTAGAAAAAGTATCAAATCCGTCATAATAAAGGGAGAGGCTGTTCATCTTATTGAGCAGCCTCTCCTCATATAGCTATCGGCTATACTCATCAATAACATTGCTAATACTGCGTTGGCATACCTTACAAAATTTCTCGTGGCGAGTATACATTATGCAGTCCACTTGGGGTCGGTAAAGCCCTTTAGCCGAATAGCCTGCGCCTTCGAATGCTCCAACGGCATCCTTGTACTTCTCCTTGCTGAATAGCTCTGTTTCCATCGCTTTTTGGTTAAGGAATAGATTTTCCATAACGCTTTCGTCCACGTGAGCGGCACGCAGGCTATCACGCGTTTTTTGAACCTGATATTCATACTTGTCAAAAGCCTCCTTGTTCCAAGGGGTAGGGATGGGCGTGCCCTCTGTTACAAGGTCTTTCCATTTGAGATTATTCTTATCCAAAAGGGCGGTAATATTTGGTTCCCATGGTTCCACCGTAATGTTGGGCGCTTCGTAGGCAACTGCGGAGGAGTAGTACTCATCGGCGAGGCCGGCTAGGTGGTGTCCAAGTTCGTGAATCATTATGTAGTTCGAAAAGCGATTATCGGCGGCTACAGTGGTGTAAAGATTGTAAATACCACCACCTCCATAGGTTCTTTCGTTAACCAGAATAACCGTGAAATCGTAAGGAACTGCAGAGGCAACATTTCGAATGGTTTTGTTGTCGTAGCTTAGGAGGTATCGCTCGGAGTCGAAGCTGCTATAGTGTGTCGAAAGTGGGCTTCGCCTAAAAATTCCATGGTGCGGTTTGGTTACACCCGACTCTTCTGCGGGTGTTTCCACTGCACGAATATTAATGTCCTTAATTCTGCTCTTGTATGGTTCAACACCTAAAAGTGCTGCTGAAAGACGCTTTGCGTCGCTTCTGAATTTTCCCATTTCAGCTTCAGTGTAGCCATCACCCAGAATTACAATATCGAGTTTGGTGCTTGCTGGCCCATTACTGGCAATGATATCCACCTTTTCGGTATGTTTTATTTCAGCTGGATTTACCTGTCGCGAAGCCGGATCGATGGTGGTAATCCATACGGTTTCAAATTTATTCTTGCTATCCCGTTTTTTGAGTTTTATTATTACTGACTTTAATGGCCATGGGAATCGGAGCGATTCTGAGAATGTTCCCCACAGCGAGTCGGCCTCGGGTGTACTTTGCCACTCGCCAAATATGCTGGCAAATCCACGGGAGTATAGCAATATATTTGAGGCCTTATCAACCACCTCAAAGAAGTAGGAGCCCAGCTCAAATTTGTCGATGAGCTGTGTTTGGCTTCCAGACCATAAACCATCGTTCACAACCTGATCAATGGCAAAATGCTCCCGCTTTGCGTTGCCCGTATGGTAGTAATCGAGCCGCATGGTTTTATCGGTGAAGTAGGTTTTGAAATCTACATTACCGCGATTTATTGTTGCAATGGTGTCGATATTCTTCGGTTGATTTTTTGCCGTTTGACTCTTAGGAGTGCAGCCGGCAAAACCAATCACAATGGTAGTTAGTATTACAATTTTTCGCATAGGTAGTGGGTTTTGTTCTGGACCAAGTTATAAATGATTTGACAGATAAAATACTTGGCTTAGGTTTTTGTTTTTTAGTTTTGAGACAATTTTATCTTAACCTGCCTTGAATTGAAACGCCTGGCAACTTTAATTTTTTCTCTGATATATACTGCGGCTAGCCTTATTTGATGGTCGAGCCTCCTTTTCGCGCCATCCGCTGGGCAATTACGCTGGCAGCGATAAGTTGGAGTGCATGGTAAATCATCAGCGGGAGCAGAATAATCCCTGCTGCAGCACTGTTTGGAAAGAGAACCTTGCTCATTACAGATCCGTGCACTAGCGATTTTTTCGAACCGCAAAATACGGCTGTAATATTGTCTTCCCTACTAAAGTGAAGTATCTTTCCAATTAGGGTAATTAAACCAAACATAAGAAAGAATATACTCACCATACCAAGGCCAAGAAGCAGAATATCGCTGATGGTGTGGTTTGCAAACATGTGTTCAGCGAATGATTGACAGAAGGCGGTATACACAATCAGCAAAATGGTAGTTTGGTCGAAGTAGCGTAGCTGCTTTCGATGCTTTTCGGCCAAGGCACCAAGTTTGGAATGCAGCAGTAAACCTAGAACCACAGGAAATAGTACCTGAAGCATTAATTTCAGGATGATTACCGTTAGGTCGATATGACCGCTACCTGAAGCAATGAAAATGCCCATCCAAATTGGGGTAATAAAAACACCAATTAATGCAGATATGCTGGCGTTGAAGATGGCTCCGGGTATATTGCCTCCGGCAATTGAAACCATTACTACGGAGGATGATACGGTAGATGGTAGCGCAGCTACAAAGAAAACGCCTAGCCAAATAAGGTTTGTGCTTTCAACGTGAAGCATGTGTATAATGCCAAGAATTAAAAGGGGGAATAGAACAAAGGTAGCCAGCTGCACAGTGAGGTGCAGGTGCCAGTTGCTCAATCCTTCACGTAATCGTTGAGGACTGAGCCGTAATCCGTAGAAGAAAAATATGAGCGAAATGCCGTAGTTTGCTAGCTCTTTTAGAGAGAATAGTCCCTTTTGAACACCGGGTGATGGTAAAAGATAGGCCAGTAGAATCATGCCCATCAAGGCTAGAATAAACCAGTCGAGTCCAACCTTTGTTAGCAATAACCATAAGCTTTTGCTGGCCTTTTGTTGCTTCATCTATTTTGTTAAGTTTAGGAAGGCAAAAGTAGAAAAATTGCTTGACTGACTTAACCACTTAACCTTTTTGCTGCTGATCATTCTTCAACGTCACAACCATTCTGGTATTTCCATTCCTGCTCTCAGCAGAAATAGTTCCCTTATGCAGCTTTGCAATTTGGCGTGCAAGGCTCAACCCAACCCCACTGCCTTGTGGCTTGGTGGTGAAAAAGGGGGTAAACATTTGCTCCAAAATGTCAGGTGGAATACCATCGCCGTTATCGCTAACTATGAGCTGTACCTCTTCATCCAGTGCCATGCATTCAATGGTGATTTTCTTTTTTTGTCCTTGGCATGGTGCTTCAATTGCATTCCGCAGCATCATTATTAGCAACTATTCAATTTGATGATGATCTATTAATTTTCTAATTTGCCTTTATTTGTTCACTATTTATTTTATACATTTTCCTATTAAACGACCCTAAGTTGGCGAAGTCAAAATAAAATCTTGAATCAATCAGTTACTAACACAAAACCGAACTCAATGAAAAAACTTATTGCTGTTGCAGCTGCTTTTTGCCTGTTCGTAAGTGCTTACGGCCAGGAACAGGGCAGGTTGCTGCGCTTTCCTTCTGTGGGAGGCAACGAGATAGCTTTTACCTATGCTGGTGACCTTTACACCGTGCCAATTTCGGGTGGCATTGCTCGGCGAATTACTTCTGATGTTGGCTTTGAAATGTTTAGCCGCTTTTCACCCGATGGCAAGACCATTGCATTTACTGGCCAATACGATGGAAATACAGAAGTTTTCACCATTCCCGCTGAGGGTGGCTCACCTTTTCGCGTTACCTATACCGCAACCCTAAATCGTGATGATGTTTCCGATAGGATGGGCCCCAATAATATCGTTATGGGTTGGACCCCAGACGGTAACAGCATTGTTTACCGCTCTCGCAACTGCTCCTTTAACGACTTTAAGGGACAGCTATATACTGTTTCCCCAAAAGGTGGCCCATCGGTGCAACTCCCGCTTCCAGAGGGTGGATTTTGCTCCTACTCCCCAGATGGGAAGCAGCTGGCGTATAACCGGGTTTTCCGTGAGTTTAGAACATGGAAGCGGTACCGTGGCGGCATGGCCGACGATATTTGGATTTATGATTTCAATACTAAAACAACGGTAGACGTAACCAATAATCCTGCTCAAGATATCTTCCCGATGTGGATTGGTAGTGAAATTTACTTCCTTTCCGACAGGGATAGAACAATGAACCTCTTTGTTTACAATACGGCAACCAAGGAGACGCAGAAGCTGACCAATTTTACCGATTTTGATGTTAAATTCCCCTCCTTCTCCAAGGATTACATTGTATTCGAGAATGGTGGCTACATTTATAAGTTTGATGTTAAAAATCATCAACTTGAAAAGGTAAATATCTTAATTGGTAATGACGAAGTTAGCTCACGAACCGAATTGGTGGATGCCTCTAAGCGCATATTCTCCATGGATCTCTCCCCCAACGGAGAGCGAGTTCTTTTCAGTGCTAGGGGAGATATTTACTCAGTTCCTGCAACGGATGGAATTACTAGAAATCTTACCAATTCATCGGGTGCACACGATCGTCAAGCCAGCTGGTCTCCCGATGGACGTTGGGTTGGTTACCTTTCCGATGCTAGCGGAGAATATGAGATATATGTGCAGTCATCCGATGGTACTGGCAAACCCAAAATGATCACCACCGGTGCTGATACTTACAAGTATGGTATGCAGTGGAGCCCCGATAGCAAAACCATTATCTGGAACGATGCCATGGGCCGACTTCAAATGGTTGACGTAAGTTCCGGAAAAGTCACTTTGATAAGAAAAAGCGAGTTTAGCAAGCTGGGTGATTTTTCCTGGAGTCCGGACAGCAAGTGGATAACCTTTACCGATGGAGCTGCAAACGATATGTCTCGTATCTATCTTTATAACGTTACCACTGCGCAAACATTTTCAGTTACTGACGGTTGGTACTCATCTTCTGGACCTGCCTTTTCAAACGATGGGAAATATCTTCTTTTCACCTCCGATCGCGATTTTGATCCAATTTACAGCAATACCGAATGGAACCATGCCTATGTTGACATGGCTCGCGTTTACCTTGTAATGCTATCAAAAGATACTCCATCCCCATTTGCCCCAGAAAATACGGAGGTAAAGGCTGTGGAACCTAATGCTGATATGCCTACTGCAGAAGTAACGGGAAAGTCAAAATCAGATAAAAAGGTTACAAGTGCAGAACCATCCGCAACTGCTGATGTGAAGATTGATATCGATGGAATAGCCAATCGAATTGTTCAGTTGCCCATTGAACCCTCAAATTATTTTGGGTTGAGTTGCGTTGATGGAAAGGTATACTACTACATGTATTCCCAAAAGACGGATGATCATGGTTTAAAAATGTTTGATCTTAAAAAGAAGAAGGAGATCGATCTTGGTGATTACCGTTATACTCTTTCTGCTAACAACAAGAAGATGTTGGTGGCTTCAACGGGAAATGTTTATTCGGTTATCGATTTACCAAGTGCCCCTATTGCAACTGAAAAGAACGTTGATCTTTCGGGAATGAAGGTTTGGGTAAACTACCATCAGGAGTGGAATCAGATTTTCAATGAGAGCTGGAGGCAAATGCGTGATTTCTTCTACGTACCAAGTATGCATGGACTCGATTGGAAAGCAATCCATGACAAGTATGCCGCTCTTCTTCCATATGTAAATCATCGTGCCGATTTAACCTATATTATTGGTGAAATGATTGGTGAACTGAGCATCGGCCATGCATACGTAAATAGTGGCGATATGCCAAAACCGGAGAGAATCAAAACGGGACTTCTTGGTGCTCGACTTAGCCGTGACGCAAGTGGCTTCTATAGAATTGATAAGATTCTGGAAGGTGCAACTTGGAGTAAGGATCTTCGTTCACCTCTTGCTGAACCGGGCGTTGATGTTGCTGAGGGCGATTTCATTGTCTCTGTTGGCAATGTGCCCACCAATTCAGTTAGCGATATCTATTCGCTCCTTACAGGAATGGCCAACAGACAGGTTGAGCTGATGGTAAATTCCAAGCCTTCTCTTGATGGAGCAAGAAAAGTTATTGTTGTTCCCATCGCTTCTGAGGAGGCGCTCTACTACTTTGACTGGGTTCAGGGCAATGTTCGCAAGGTGGAAAAGGCAACCAATGGACAGGTGGGCTATGTACATATCCCCGACATGGGCGTGGAAGGGCTCAACGAGTTTGCGAAGTACTTTTACCCACAGCTCGATAAAAAGGCACTTATTGTTGACGATAGGGGTAATGGCGGTGGAAATGTTTCGCCTATGATATTAGAGCGTTTGAGCCGTGTTGCATATCGCGCCACCATGAGAAGGAACTCTAATCAGATTTCTCCTGTACCCGATAAAACCTTGGTAGGTCCAAAGGTTTGCTTAATCGATAAGTATTCAGCCTCCGATGGCGACCTATTTCCCTACGGATTTAGGCAGCTGGGGATAGGAAAAATTATTGGCACTCGCAGCTGGGGAGGCATTGTAGGAATTACAGGCTCTTTGCCATTTGTTGATGGTGGTGACCTTCGTATTCCTCAATTTACCTCTATTTCTGCAAAAACTGGCCAGTGGATTATTGAAGGACACGGTGTTGATCCAGATATTACTATCGAGAATGATCCAGCCACTGAATACAGCGGCGACGATCAACAGCTTGATAAGGCCATTGAGGTAATAATGCAGGAAATGAAAGATTACAAGGATTATCTACCCACAACGATTCCTCCAGCAAAGGACTTATCGCATTAGAATATTTTACCTCATTTTCCCTGGCCTGCTACGTTATGTGGCAGGCCTTTTTTTTCAAAAAATTGGTAAAGACTAGTTGGAATCAACATAATTGGATTAGTAATAATTTTTGTTGTTATCCTGATGAACATTAGTTCACTAGTTGCTGTTTTAAAAAAGGTCTTATCTACTTTAGGTTGGAAGTTTTGTAGAAACTCTCAAATCTCGCTTCCTATAAAGTGGTAATGGGTCCAAGATTATTATTGAACTAGGTATTAACTGTTAAATCATTGCTTATATGAAGAAGATAGTATTATTTGCCTCTACAGCAATGCTGGTTGCAGGCTTAACCTTTACTGCCGTGGCTCAGAACGATAAGCCTGTTGCAAAAAAGGAGACAAAAAAGGAGTGTTGCGACAAGAAGGACAAGAAAGCTGGATGTTGCGATAAGGCTAAAACAAATGATAAGAAGGCGTGTTGTGCTAAAAAGAATATGGCTAATACTCCAGATACGCCAACTAGCCCAGTTAAAAAGTAACTGTTACCAATTATTACAAAAAGCGCCGATCTCTTTGGAAATCGGCGCTTCATTTTTTATCACTACTGTCCGGGGAAACAACTTAATTTCTCCTGTATTGCTTAAAATTGTTAAACCTCTACGAGGTATCTAAAGAACAGGGGTTACATTCTCTACAATACTAAATCTCCTACGGAGAATTTTCCGCGTAGCGGATAAAGTATTGTAAAACAGCATACCAATATTTGATGCAAGTTCCCTGTAAGGGATCAACAAATGTTTACCGGACAATAGTGATTTTTTATGAGTTAATTTAGTCGATCAGGCCCAATGAGTAGTAGTTCCTCCTGATTTTCGCTAGGGGAAGGAATAATACGCATTAGCTCCTCGAATGTGCTAAAGGTGGCAACACCTAAACTTGGAAAAACAACCGGCTCACCATATAAATCGGTGAGCCTGGAAATTAACTTTTCCAGATGTTGCATAATCTCATTAACTATTGTAGGCTTTTTTTTCATTTTTTCTTACAAGTAATTTTCTATAATATTCAGATGAATAACTGCTTAACCAATATTGCGGCTTTAAATTCTTGATAAATATACGCCTTCTAACAAATACATTTCCACTATTTAGGATTATTTAGCTTAAGTGCAGCCATGTTAAGATTATTTCTCCCTAGGTTGAATTAAAAAATGTCCTATCTTTTTGCCTTAATTCCAAAAACTGTTACCAATGAAATTGCAGCGATCCGACATTTCAGGAAAAGAGTTCCCAGCCCATGAGGTTTATCGTGGTGACCAAATCCGTAAGAGTGTATTAGCTCTAATTCAGCAAGATAATCCAATGTTCACTGAGAAATCTTTTATCTCTTCCTCCGAGCTAAGTAGCTTTAGAAAACGTCACCTAGAGCAGCTGGTGCTCGATGAGTTAGGTGATATTTCTGCCATGGAGAAGGAGGTTATTGATAGCATTGCACAAAATACCATCTTGTCAGAAAATATTAGCGAAACTATTGAAGAACAGCAAACGTATGGTGAGCGGGTTGCCGATAAGATTGCCGATTTTGGGGGCAGCTGGACATTTATCATCGCTTTTTTCATTTTCCTCTTTACGTGGATGGCCATCAATGTGGTTATTCTGGTCTCCAAACCCTTCGACCCTTACCCATTCATTTTGCTCAACCTTATTCTTTCCAGCTTGGCAGCTATTCAGGCACCAATCATTATGATGAGCCAAAACCGAAAGGAAGATAAGGATAGGAAGAGGTCGGAATACGACTATAAGGTCAACCTGAAATCAGAGCTGGAGATTCGTATCATTAATGAGAAAATAGAACATCTCATTAATCACCAAACCCAACGATTATTGGAAATCCAATCGATACAAACCGACTTTTTAGATGAAATTCTAAAAAAAGTTGATGGTCACAAAAAATAGCCTTACAGTGAACTCTTCTTTATTCCTTGCATGAGCATTTTTCCAATGGTTTATCCAAAAAAGAGGACGATTCATTTGAGCCGTCCTCATTCATTATCATCTATTTTGAAACCACAGTATTCACCTCAATCTTGGGTGGATTTAGTAAGTGTCGCTTAACGGCACACTGATCGGCAGCTTTTTTTACAGCTTCCAGATATTTTTCAGGAAAGTTGGCTGGCAAATTTATGTCCAGGACTATTTTTTCGTAGAGGTGGCTTGTGGGGTTAAAGTCAAGTTTTTGTGTAAGGTAAATGTTATCGGTAGGAATGCCTCTTTGGTCGCAGAAGAACTTTACATATATGCCGGCACATGTACCAATAGATGCTAGAAAAAGAGCAAATGGCTCTGGAGCGCTCCCTTCTCCGCCTGATTTGGGCGATTGGTCTGTTTTAATAAGCTGGTCACCAACTTGGGCATTTACTTTCTTCCCATTCTCAAGGGTTATCTTAATTTCCATATAAGATATTTAAGTTTTTATATATGATGTAGCTAGCCATTGCAATAATTGTTCCATCTGCCATTGGACTGAAGGATTAAATGTAGTAATCAAGTAAACAACGATTTGTGATTATGAAAGCAGAATGGTTGCCTTTGATTCTACGCCATTATGGCAGCATTATGAAGGGAATAGATAGTAATTAAAAACCCGACCTCGCGGCCGGGTAACTATTTGGTTAATAGGTAGCAGTAGTAAACTGCCTTTGGAGAGTTTTAACTCTAAAATTTTGGTGATGAGTTCCTTTGTTCTCCAGTAATTTAAAGTTTGTTAGTAGGATGGTAAGTTTGTGAGAATATTTATAAAATCCAACTTTTATTGCCATTTTTTATTCCGATAACCCCAAAAAAGTAAAGCCCGACGACCGAGTCGGGCTTTACTTGAAAATTACTATGAAATTACTTTAGGCTATTCTTTTACAAATCTAGCCGTCAGCGGTTCTTTTTCCTCGTCAGCACGTAGAATATAGGTACCAGCAGGAAGGTTACTAATGTCGATATCGTTATTGTCTTGGTGGAGAACTTCCTTAACCAAGGCACCGCGCATATCGTAAATGCGTACCATTATGGCACCTTCTGCACTACGAATATTTACATGAATCGACGATTTTGCTGGGTTAGGATAAATTTCCACTGCATTTGCAGTTTCGTTGCCAATTTGCTCAGCGATAGTGTTGTTGTCGTTCAGATTTTTAGCACCGTTTGAAACAACGTTTACGCTGTAATCTTCAACCTCACCATAGCTAAATGTCTCGCAAGAAGTGGGCGCAGCATTATACTTCATTGTAACGCGCATTCTTGTTTTTCCAAGAGTTGCTGTGGATGGAACGGTGAAAGTACCCGAGAGTGTGCTGCTGCTGGATGAGCTGCCGGTTACCATCTTTTCGCTATCCTCAAAGGTGCCATTTTGGTTCCAATCAATCCATACGGCCCAGTATTCAGTGTAAGAAGTGCTCTTAAATCCAGCGCTGAAGTATATGGTTTGAGATGTTCCAATGCCAACGTTCGCCGTTAGGCTTGTCATGTCTTTGTAGCCACCATCACTTGTAGAAGTGCGGTTGATTTCGTTCAGCTGAACGAGGTCAATCCACTCGTAGGTTACGTTGCTACCCTTTGATGCACAGTAGGAAACTGTTTGGCTAAGGGTGTTGGCAGAAACAACAGCGGAGTAGCTGCTGCTACCGGCACTATTGTTTGCTCTAACTTGGAATTGATAAGTTGTATTTGCTGTTAACCCTGTAACTGCCTTCGAAGTGGTCGTAGTGTTGTAGGTTGTCCAACTCCCACCTGATGGTCTAAATTGTAGGTCATAGGAGGTTGCTCCACTTGAGGTACTCCAACTAATGGTCATACTTGTAGTTGAAATGGAAGAGGCAGCAAGTCCGGTTGGGACAGCAGGAATTGTTGGTGCTCCACCGGCAGCAATGGTTACAGTGTAATCTTCAACCTCACCATAGCTGAAGCTTTCGCAAGGTGTTTGAGAACCATTATACTTCATGCTAACCCGCATTCTGGTTGTAATGGCGGCTTGTGATGAAGGAATTGTAATTGTTCCTGTTACGGCAGTTTTGCTCGTTGCACCACCATCGTAAACCAGCTCACCAGCATCGTCAAAGTCACCATCACCATTAAGGTCAACGTAAATTTTCCAATACTCAGCATAGGTTGTGCTTGTAAATCCTGGGGTTAAGGTAATACTTGCAGCAGTTCCTGCAGTAAGGTTAACAACCTTGCTAGTGAAATCGGTGTAACCAGCGGCGGTTGAGGTGTTTGTAAATGATCCAATCTTAACGCTGGCAATCCATTCGTAGGATGAGCTATTTCCCTGTGAGGTGCAATAGGAAATTGGAGCTGTTCCGGTGGTTGTAAACGATTTCTCAGCGCCGTAGCTGGTTCCTTTGGAATTGGTAGCAAATGAATTAACGTAGTATGTTGTTCCTGCTGTTAAGCCGTTCATTGTTACACTATATGAACCAGTAGTAACGGTTGGCGAGGTTGAAACTACGGTTCCATTTGAGGTAGTCACGCCAGCTGTTTTTGCATATACAACTCCACTTGCAGTAACAGTATTTCCACCATTTGAAGTGATATTTCCACCGCAAACAGCAGAATTGTTGCCAATTGAACTTACGCTATTGGTGCTCACGGTAGGAGTGGTTGTATTGTCACTTGTGTAGGTCATGTAGCAAACGGAGCAGGCAATACGTGCTGAGGTAACGGCTATACGCATATAGCCACTTTCACCCCATGAACTACCCCATGAATTTCTCAATATCCAGTAATCACCCTTTGTTGCATCTGTTCCCCAGCCTACCAACGAAATTGCATGGTTGGTGGTTGTGTTGTAGCAAGGGCTACCAGTACAAGAGGTGCTGGCATCGGAGAATACACCGCCGGTGTAGTTCTGGAAGGCAGTGGATACATATACCGCTGCATCAACCACACCGTAGGTCATTATGGCTGTTTTGATGGCATTTTCGTCGGAGCAAGCCACGCGATACCAACCTGTGAATTTAGTTTTTGGCGCATTGGTTGCTGCCGACGGGCAAGTTTGGCTCGTTGATTGTGAATAGGGGAAGTAGGATTCATTTACTGTTCCTATGTCACAAAGCGCTTGAAGCTCCATGTAGTCGTAGTCGGCTCCACCACAACCATTGAAGTGGCTGCTGTATGCTGACATGCTACCTAAGCACCATGCAATATAACCTTCGGAGAAATCGGCCGTGTTGCTGTCATATTTACCTGTAGCATAGTTATAGGTACCTTCGGCACAAGCTGTAGCACCAAAAGCGTAGCAGTCGCCACAGCTTCCTTGATCTCTAACGCTTCCAATGTAGGAGTGGCCATTGTAACTTCTCCAGTCAAAGGTGGTTGGTAAACTTCTGGAAGCCTTAAAGTTGGGATCAATCTTCGCCGTTTCAAAAATGTCTTTGGCTTCTCCTTTTGATGCAAACTCAATATTGTCACCAAACATGGCCATGAGCTGATCTAGTGGAATGCGCTGCTCAACACCTCTTTCGGTGCGAACGGCAACTGGGCGTTCGGTGGTATAGCCGTCCTTGGTAATTGTCTCGGTTTGAATTTCATAACCTTTTAGTGCAGCATAGGAGTACTCTTGACCAATCTTCCCACGGTAGAAATCCCAAGCATTAACTGTTTTCCCGTTGGGTAAGGTTACTACTCCAACCGAACCATTTCGAGCATCGGTTTGAACAGAATACTTGTAGCCCAAATATTCACAGTAAGCGGCGGCTGGGTTTTTGAACCCCTTTTGAGCATAAAGGCTCACGCTAATAAATAGCACAGCCAATAAAATCGTAATTTTTTTCATGTACGCAAAGTTTTAAGTTAATATTAGGTTTAGGGACCATGAAATATGGCGGGCAATGTATGACGTCAATCTTATGAAGTCAAGCGTTTTTTAAAAAAAATAAAAATTTTTTTTGACGAACGAATTGCTAACTATTTTGTATAGAGTATGATATCTTGTTCATAACTTTTGACTTTTTTTTAAATATTGACAAATATTTCTGTGGAAATATTGCTTTCTACAAATTTATCCAAAGATTTTTCAACTTCCTTTAAGCTTTTATTTCGTTTTGTTATCAAAACTTCATTTAAACAATACATATTTGTCCTCTAACCAAATTAATCCAACAACAATGAAAAGATTATTGTCATTTGTAGTGCTCGCATGTATTTTGGCGTTCTCTGCTTCTGCACAGGAGAAGGATACAACCAAAACGCAAGGCTATCAGTTTACAACTGTTAAGGAACTAAAGATTACACCAATCAAAGACCAATACAGGTCGGGAACATGTTGGAGTTTTTCTACCATTGCATTTATTGAGTCAGAATTGCTAAGAATGGGCAAGCCGGCATACGATCTTTCAGAGATGTGGGTAGTTCGGAATTCCTATTCCGATAAAGCTACGAAGTATGTTCGTCTCCATGGAAGCCTTGAATTTGGCGCAGGCGGCAGCTTTGCTGATGTAATGAACGTGTATCGCAATTATGGCATGGTGCCCGATACGGTATATAATGGCATGCATTATGGCGAGACCAAGCCTGTTCAGGGTGAACTCGATGCTGTTCTTAAGGCTTACGTTGATGCAGTCATCACTGATCCTGACAAAAAACTTACCACCGCTTGGCATAATGGCTTCGACGGCATTTTGGATGCATACCTAGGACCTAAGCCAGAAAAATTCACATACCAGGGTAAAGAGTATACACCCACTACGTTTACTCAAACTCTCGGACTAAACCCTGATGATTATGTTTCGCTTACTTCCTATACTCACCATCCATTCTACTCCAAGTTTATTCTTGAGGTACCTGATAACTGGGCTTGGTCTGAATCTTATAACATTCCACTTGCTGATTTGGCAAGAGTTTTTGACTACTCAATTGAAAATGGTTATACCATTGCATGGGGTTCAGACGTAAGCGAAAAGGGCTTCTCCTACAACAATGGAGTAGCAATAGTTCCTGATGCTAATGTGGCAGAAATGAATAATTCTGAGAAACTTAAGTGGTCGAAACTTACTGAAAGGGAACGTCAAGCTCAGCTTTATAAGTTCGATAAGCCAGGAGCCGAGAAGACCATTACTCAGGAGATGCGTCAGGAAGCCTTCAATAATTATGAGACCACCGATGACCATGGTATGCTCATCTACGGAATTGCAAAGGACCAAGACGGAACGGAATTCTACATGGTGAAGAATTCTTGGGGAACCTCTGGCAAGTATAAGGGTATGTTTTATGCATCTAAACCCTTTGTACTCTATAAGACTATGAATATTATGGTTAATAAGAATGCAATTCCTCAGGATATTCGGAAAAAGTTGGGTATTTAATTGCCTTCTTTTTAATCTATATAAAAAAGAACTCCACCTAAAGTGGAGTTTTTTTTTCATCGTAGCTCCTTTTCCTTACCTTTGCTAATATCATTTTTGTTGCATTAGGTTGATAATTTTTTTGTATTATTAGTCTGGTAAAAATCGACGACTATGGGATCTGCAAGCGATTTAGTTTTAAAGGAAACATCAAAAACCCCTGGAATTTCTCTTACGAGAGGACTTCTAAAAATCTCTGGCCGTTCCATTCCAGAGGACGCTTTGGCATTTTACCAGCCCATAACCTCCTGGATTGAAGAGTACATTAAGGCCCCAGAACCTCTAAGCCGAATTGATTTTCGCTTTGAGTATATCAATAGCGGATCAAATCGCTTTGTGTTTACCATTCTTAAGCTTATGGAAGATTGTCATAACAATGGGCATAATGTTGTGGTTAATTGGTTTTTCGAGGAGGATGATGATACCATTAAAAACCTTGGTAAGGATTTTAGTTCATTACTCACAGTGCCATTTAAAATGGTTGAAATTGTTGGCTAACCATTCCACCCTTTGAGCGTTTTTTTCGGGAGAGTATTATGGAGCAATGCTATTGCAAAAAATAGTTATCTGTTCAATGCCTCGCTTTAAGTCAATCTTCCAGCAGATCAACATCATTTATTTTGTTTTGGTACTGAATGCTTTGAGAATTTTTAAGACTAAACATCTTCTCGATTTTGCTCAACAGCTTCATTTTGGCCTCTTTGACTATTTCTTTATCTTTGCAAGAAAAGTAGCATTATATGAGATACAGATGTAAAGTTTGTGGATTAATTTACGATCCAGAGTTGGGCGATCCTGATAGCGGCATTGAGCCAGGTACCCCTTTCGAAGATATACCTGAAACTTGGAGTTGTCCTATTTGTGGTGCTTCAAAGAAAGATTTTGTGGAGATGGATGAGTAAGCTCAAGCGCTCAGATTATTAATATCCTAGGTGCCCAGCAAAGGGCACCTTTTTTTGTTAGATAAACGAGTTTTGGTTTAGTCGATATTTATGTAGTAGTCGAGAATGAACAGAAAAGGGAAACTTAAAACTTTTCTGGTAATACTTTTAAATACCTACAACAGCTGAAAAAAGTGTAGCAGCCCGAGTTTGTCGAAGGCAAACAATAGAATAATAACGGTGAGGAACCATCGGATAAACCCGGCGCCCCAAGTGACAGCGACTTGGGAGGCTAAAATTCCACCAATTACGTTGCCAATTGCCGCAATAAGACCTATCCGATAATCCACCTGATTGTAAAGCACAAAAACCAGCAACGCCAAAGGGCTATATATTAGCACGGCCAATATTTTAATGGCATTTCCTCGTACCAAATCGTATCCAGCTACGAGAACTAGACCCGCAAGCAAAAAGATACCTACACCTATATGGGTAAAACCGCCATAGAAGCCAATCGCAAGAAATAGAAGCCATGGCTTCCATGTAATCTTCTTTTCAACCTTATCTACCTGACCAAGAATCCACTTTTTGGGGTCTTTAAACAAAAAGTAAATCATGGTAAGCATGATTATCGCAAGAAGTTTTTCAAATACTTTAGTGTCGAGAATGGCTGCTGTTTGAGCTCCCATAACCGAACCAATGGCCACGGGAATGGAAATTTTGAGTCCCCTCTTAGTGTCTAGTACGCCCTGCTTCTTAAAATTCAGGGTTGCCGCAAGCGTCTGGAGAATAACTCCCAGTCGGATAGTCCCGTTTGCTATGTTTGCAGGCATCCCCATTCCCATGAACAAAGAGTAGGTAATAACCGTGCCACTGCCCGCTATAGTATTAATAAATCCCACCAGAAATCCTGCAATTATAAGTATTGCAATTATATCCCAGTGAATTAGATTCCCGGTTTGGTAGGCTTGTTGGAGATAACCGAAATAGCCACTAATCCATTCCATAGCTATATAGATAACCCGGTGAAGGTACTCCACCGGGTGTTCATCAATCTATATCAACGAAAATTGACTATCATATTAGATTAGTCTGTGATAGTACATTCCTTACCATAAAATTACACTTACATTTTCTCCTTTACGGGAATGTGAGCAACAACATCTGTTAAAAGTTTCCAGAATTTCTCCACCGAAGCAATTTCCAATCGCTCATCAGGTGAATGGACACCTCGTAATGTAGGCCCAAACGATATCATGTCGAGGTAGGGGTACTTTTCAAGAAAAAGTCCACATTCCAAACCGGCATGTATTGCCCGAACCTTGGGCTCGTAGCCAAATTGCCGCTTATAGGCATCAACGGTGACAGTTAAAATAACCGAGTTGGTGTTGGGCATCCATCCAGGATAGCCATCAGAATGCACAATTTTGGAGTTTGCTAACCGAAAAACGCTCTCAACCATATAGGAAATATCCTTGATGGATGAGGCAACCGAGCTGCGTTGGCTTGTGCAAATCAAGATTTGATTATCGTGAATAAACTTAACCGAGGCTAGGTTGGTTGAAGTTTCAACCAGACCTGGAATATCGCGACTCATCTCAATTACGCCATGAGGACAAGCATATAGCGAGTTAAGTAAATCGTACTGGGTGGTTTCGTCAATTACATAATCGGGTAGTGCTACAGGCACCAGCTCAAGTGTTAGGTTAGGCTCAGTTGTCCTCAACTCTTGTTTTACATCGTTAACATACTGCTTGAAATCCTTCATCATGCTTTCAATGTCCTCCTCGTGGATGGTAAAGATGGTGTAGGCTTCACGTGGTATAGCATTTCGGAGATTGCCACCTTCCAATATTGACATTCGAAGGTCATACTTGGTGTTTGTTCTCCACAGGAACCGGTTAAGTAACTTTATAGAGTTCCCCAAGCCCTTATTTATGTCGTCACCAGAATGCCCACCCGATAATCCCGTAATGGATAGTTTGTAAGCCAAATTTCCCGATGGCATTGGTTCTCTTTCATAGTCGAAAGTTACAACGGTATCCAAACCACCAGCACACCCAATAAAGAGTTCTCCTTCATCCTCTGAGTCGAGATTTAATAGATACTTTCCTTCAAAGAACCCTTCCTTTATCTCAAAGGCTCCCGTGAGGCCAGTTTCTTCGTCAACTGTAAATAGGCACTCCAATGGTCCATGGGGTACGTTGGTTGAAGCGAGTAGGGCAAGCTGTGCTGCTATGCCAATGCCATCATCGGCACCAAGAGTAGTTCCTTTTGCTTTTACCCACCCACCATCAATGTAGGGTTGAATAGGGTCAACATTAAAGTCGTGATTAATGTTGCTATTTTTCTCACACACCATATCTGTATGGCTTTGAAGAACAACTGTTTCCCTATTTTCCATGCCTTTGGTGGCTGGTTTTCGAATTACTACGTTGCCAATTTCATCAGTTTTTGCCTCAAGTTTATGTGCTTTGGCAAAATCGAGTAAGTAGGCAATTATTTTCTCCTCCTTTTTTGAGGGGCGTGGTACTTGGCATATCTGCTCGAAATACATCCAAATATCTGATGGTGTTAAGCTTCCTAGTTTTGACATAGTTTCTACTTTAAAAGTGACCCGTAAACATAACCGATTATCGATTGGTATGCAAGCTGAAGTATGATTTTTTACAGTTGTTTTGTAGCATGTTTTTTCTATTTTTGGATTTCTCGTAAACTAACTTTTCACCCAAAAACAATCATTTATGACTAGTAGAACAATAGTAGCCATGCCTGGTGACGGAATTGGAAAAATAGTTCTAGAACAGGCAATTAGAGTGCTCGAAGCAGCTGGTTTTCACGCCAATTATGTTCAGGGAGATATTGGCTGGGAGTTTTGGTGTAAGGAGGGAGACCCACTTCCTGAGCGGACAATTAAACTTTTGGAGAAACATAAAATTGGACTTTTTGGGGCAATTACTTCAAAACCAAAAGATAAAGCGGCATCCGAACTCATTCCTGAGCTACAGAACAAAGGGCTTGTTTACTATAGCCCTATTGTGGCAATGCGTCAGCACTTCAACCTCGACATTTGCATGCGTCCCTGCAAAACATTTAAAGGTAATCCGCTAAACTTTATTCGACGTGGAGCAGGTAATACTATTGAAGAACCACTGGTAGATACCATGATTTTCCGTCAGAACACTGAAGGGTTATACGGTGGGGTAGAATGGACAAATCCACCGCAACCAGTATACGATGCGTTGATGACTCACTCAAAGTTCCGTGACAACTTTGGTTGGTGCCCCAAGGAGGAGTTGGCAGTTTCTACCCGGATATTTACAAAAAAATATACGGAGAGAATCGTGAGGGCTGCTTTTGAGTATGCAAAGGAGAAGGGTTATAAGGCGATTACTGTTTGCGAGAAGCCAAACGTGATCCGTGAGACATCAGGAATGATGCTTAAGGTCGCCCAAGAGCTCAGCAAGAAGGAGTTTCCAAACATTCAAGTGTGGGATACGAACATTGATGCGCAGATGATGTGGCTCACCAAAAATCCGGAGGATTACCACGTGATTGTGGCTGGAAATATGTTTGGTGATATAATTTCAGACGGTTTTGCAGGCCTAATTGGTGGATTGGGATTTGCATGCAGCGCTCAGTTTGGCGATGGAGGTGTTGCCGTTTTTGAACCCACTCACGGTTCTGCTCCAAAATATGCGGACTTTGAAGTTCCCATCGTAAACCCAATTGCAATGATCGACTCAGCTTGCATGATGCTGGACTATCTTGGTGAAGCCGAAATCTCTGCTAAAATTCATCGCGCTGTTGCAGAGGTAGTTCAGGATGGGAAGGTGAAAACCTACGATATGATGAAACTTCGTGGTTGCCCTGAGGTTATCAAACAGGGAGCAGCCTCCACCATTCAAATGGCAGACGCCATTATTGCTAAGCTTAAGTAACCGAAACATGATAAAAATTGCGCAGCCAACTGTGTTGGCTGTGCCTTATTTATATAAGGTATGAAAAACGATTATGCAAAGCAGGTAGTTGAACTTTGGCCAGAGTTGGAGTGGATTTCCGATGTTAATTTGCGCAGCCTGACCGCAAAAACGTGGGAACTTGCCCTCGAACGAAGCGTGCTGACATATACGGATCTTAAAGTTATCCCATTTACTCTCCTTTGTGGACCTGATTTGAAGGTTTCATTCATGGCTCACAAACGTTCGGTAGTGCATATTGCCTACGAAGCAGGAAAAAAGATGAATGAATTTTTTAAGAAAGAGTTACCGGTAAACCTCGATGTTTTGCTGGCTGGTGCTATTTTGGCAGATGTAGGGAAGCTACTAGAGTACGAACTAGATGAAAACGGTAAGGCAAGGCAGGGTAAGTATGGGGCATATTTGCGTCACCCCTTTTCAGGTGTTTCCTTGGCTGAGCAGTGCGGTGTTCCTGCAGAGGTATGCCATATTGTTGCTACACACGCTGGCGAAGGTGATATGGTAAAGCGTACTACTGAGGCTTACATTGTACACCATGCCGATTTTATGACTTTTGAGCCGTTTAGGAGTAGGCTTAAGTAAAAATTTGTTAATTTCTACTATAAGCTGCCGCATTGTATGGGGCAGCTTTTTTCTTTCCCTAAATATGTTTTACCTTTGCACTATTAATAAGGATAAGCAAAAAAAATCCGAATGATTCAGGAAAAAGAGTTAAAACTCCTTGCTTCGGCTGCGGTAACTGCTGCAGTTCGTGCGGGAGGCTTAATAATGGATGTTTACAATTCCGATGATTTTCAAGTTAATCTTAAGTCCGACTCAACGCCTCTCACTCTTGCTGACCGCAAGGCTCACAACGAAATTAAAAGCAACCTAGCAAAGACTCGAATTCCGGTTCTAAGTGAAGAGGGTAGAGACATCCTCTATGAAGAGCGTAAGGGGTGGGAGTATTTCTGGATGGTTGATCCGCTCGATGGGACGAAGGAGTTTATTAAGCGTAATGGCGAATTTACCGTTAACATTGCCCTCATTTATAATCAGTTTCCCATTATGGGGGTTGTTTATATTCCGGTTCTACGGGAACTATATTTTGGTGACATAACTTTTGGTGCGTTTAAAAAAATTGACGTAAAGCCTGACGCTGAAGCTTCATTTACCTTTAATGATATTGTAAATATTTCGGATAAACTTCCCCTGCAAAGTTCAACCAACGTAATGACAGTTGTAGGTAGTCGTTCGCACATGTCCCGGGAAACGGAGAAATTTGTTGATAATCTCAAATCAAAGCATGGCGAGGTGGCATTTATTTCTCGTGGAAGTAGCTTAAAACTTTGCATGGTGGCTGAGGGCAGCGCCGATGTTTACCCTCGGCTCGCATCAACTTCGGAGTGGGACACGGCTGCTGGACAAGCTGTGGCCGAAGCTGCCGGATGCGAGGTTCTTGATTTTGAGACCAACTCTCGAATGATATATAATAAGGAGATCTTAACAAATCCTTGGTTTGTTGTTCAACGAAAGGTAAAGTAGTTACTTCAAAATATGTTAAGAACGAGCGTATGGTTATTCTTACGCTCTTTTTTTATTTAATTTAGGCTAGTTTACCACGTCGATAGAACTATAATGGTTTTGCTCTTGTTTTAACCCAGTGATTTATTAGTAATCCTTAATGTTACATGATTATGGTAATTGGTATATCCTCTGCTGAATTGTTCTCGCCAAACAGCACCGTCAGCGAAAGAGTTACACTTGCAATGGTTGATGCTCTACAAAAAGCTGACACAATAAATAGTTACGTCCTTTTTTCTAAATACCCTCGTCCAGATGGTTTGTCATTTGCCAAAAATTTCAGCTTTAAACAAATTTCATCACTCGGAAATATCATTGGCGATCAATTGTTATTGCCCAAATCCCTTCAAAAAAATGGCTGTGAACTATTGCTGAATCTTGGTTTTACTGGACCGTTAGGGCTTAAGATACCCCACCTATATTTACTTCCCTCATTTTGGGGCGGTTTTATTTGGAATAAACTTTATGGTGGGGTAGATACTAAGGATGAGAGACAGTCCTTTTACCGCCGTTACGTTTCCAAACGTCTGATTTCAAAATGTACAAAACTGATACTTTCGAGCCATTACGAAAAGGAGAATTTAGTTCAACGTTATTGGCCCGAAATAGAACCCCAAAAACTTATTGTGGTTCAGGCTGGCATTACCAATTACTCCAACGAGGTGGATGTAAAGGCTCAATTTGGCAAGTTAGCTGAACAATATAGTCTTCCCGAGAAATTCATTCTAACCATCGACAACAGTAATTACCTTAGTAATATTACCAGCGTTTTACTGGGATATAAGCGTATGGTTGATGTGCTTATGGTGAAAGTTCCAATTGTAATTATTGGAGCCAGCAAAGATATGGTGATAGGAGTAGTGGGAGAGGAGTGGTTTGCAAAACACGCTGAAAAAATTTTCCTTATTAACCAGATGAAGGAGACCGATAAGTCGATCCTTTTTGTAGGAGCATCGGCCTACATTGCACCTTCCTTTTATGATAAGTGGTGCTTAAATGTCCTCGATGCAATTTCGTTTGGGGTTCCGATAGTTACCTCCATACAATCCTCACTTGAAGAGGTAGCAAGTGGTGCTGCCATATTGGTTGATCCAAAGAATGAGGTGGAAATTTCGGAGGCTGGGCGCTTGATTCTTATTGATAAAAAGTGTCTTTTGGGTTTAACCAAAAAAGGATTAGAAAGGGCAATGGTGTATCAGTGGGAGAATACAGCACAGAAGTTACTTTTGTTGCTTCTTCAATACCAGAAGTAAGTTTTTTAATGATTTAATTGACAGGTAGAGCTTTGTGAGAGGCTCTTTTTTTTATCTTTGCCTCCCACCTAAAAATTACTTGAAAAATGGGAAGTATAAGTTTTGTAGAGTTGCTCGGATATGTGGCTTCAATAATTACAGCCATTTCTTTGCTAATGAGCTCAATAATAAAGCTCAGATGGTTCAACCTGTTTGGATCGTTAGTGTTTTCGATCTATGGATTTGTAATTCTTGCCTACCCCGTAGCCCTCTTTAACGGTTTTATAGTTTTCGTAAATATTTACTACCTCTACAAAATTTACAGCAGGAAGGAGTTTTTTAACCTTCAGCGGGTAGATTCTTCAGATGGTTACTTTACTGCATTTCAAAATTTTTTCAGGCAGGAAATTGCAGCAATTTTCCCTGAATTTAAAATTGGAAATCATGCCGATGCAATTACTGTTTTGGTTTTGCGCAACATGGCCGTTGCCGGTGTATTTATTGGTGAAAAACAATCCAGCGATACTTTAAAGGTTGTTCTTGACTTTGTTATTCCCGAGTATCGTGACTTTAAGATGGGCAGGTTTGTTTACCGAAACAATACCGCCTTTTTCGAATCGCTCGGCATTAAGCAATTGGTTGCCGAAACAGGCAACGCCACCCATCTTCAATATCTGAAAAAAATGGGATTTACAGAGGCTGATGTTTTAAATGGACAAACTCAGCTAAAAATGGTGCTGTAGCAAGGTTTATTTTGCAAAAAAAAACGATGGGAATTTACTCTCACCGTTTTTTTGCTTTGTAGCCTTCTTATAATGTCTTTATTTTTTTCTCTATCTCGTCTATTTGGCCCTTGAATACCTTATCAGTTTCAATAAGGTTGGAGATAGTCTTGCAGGCATGTAGAACGGTCGCATGGTCTTTTCCCCCAATCATTGAGCCAATTGAAGAAAGAGAGGCCTTTGTATAGCCCTTTGAAAAAAACATGGCTATTTGACGTGCTTGAACAATTTCTCGCTTTCTCGTTTTTGCTTGCAGTGCATCCATCGGAATATTAAAGTATTCGCACACCTTTTTCTGGATATAGTCAATGGAAATCTCTTTCCTTGTGTTTTTTACCAGCTTCGCAATCATTTGCCTTGCCAAATCAAGATTTATCTCCTTCTTGTTTAGCGTTGCTTGAGCTAGTAACGAAATAAGGGCGCCTTCAAGTTCTCTAATGTTAGAATTAATGTGGGAGGCAATATATTCAATCACATCATCCGGAATTTCAATCCCGTCGTTGTAGATTTTCTTTCTTAAAATGGCAATTCTGGTTTCAAAATCGGGGGACTGCAAGTCGGCTGAAAGCCCCCATTTAAAACGGGAGAGCAGCCGTTGCTCAAGCCCTTGAAGTTCTACTGGTGGCTTGTCCGATGTCAATATCAACTGTTTACCCGACTGATGAAGGTGGTTGAAAATATGAAAAAAGGTATCCTGGGTTTTTTCTTTGCCTGCAAAGTCATGCACATCGTCGATAATAAGAACGTCAATCATTTGGTAGAAATGAAGAAAGTCGTTCTTTGTATTGTTCTTTATAGCATCAACAAACTGATTTTGGAAATGAACTGCACTAACGTAAAGCACCACTTTTTCAGGGTATTGCTCCTTAACCTCAATACCTATTGCATGAGCCAAATGGGTTTTGCCCAATCCACTGCTACCATATATAAATAGTGGATTAAATGCAGTTTTGCCAGGATTATTTGCCACAGCTAATCCAGCTGAACGTGCCAACCGATTGCATTCTCCTTCCACAAAATTGGTGAAAGAGTTATCGGAGTTAAGTTGGGGATCGATTTGAAGTTTCTTAAGCCCCGGAATAATAAAAGGGTTCTTTATCTGGTTCTCAGACGAAGACATGGAAACCGAGATGGGCCGATTTTTAAGATCCCCTTTGCTTTGGGTAGGAAATTTTACGGTGGTAGGAAATTGAGCACCAGCAACCATTGCAGAGTTATCCATAACAACGCTATACTCCAGCTTGGCATCAACGCCAAGTTCTTTTCTGATGGTTCGGCGCAGAATATCGATGTACTGTTCTTCTAAATACTCATAGAAGAATGGGCTTGGCACCTGTATTGTGAGTACCTTATTCTCTATTTTAAGTGGAACTATGGGTTCAAACCAGGTTTTAAAACTTGCTGCCGGAACATTATCTCTAATAATTTTAAGGCAGTCGCGCCATACTTCACTATGCTTGCTCATTTCCAATTAGTATTTTTCTTCGGTGTTTTTTGAAGAAAACAAATTTTGGAAAAAAATAGTACAAAAAAAAACTATTTTGCTATTGACTTTTTCAATTATTATTTAACCTACTTGTTCTCTGGGTAGTTGGTATTTTTTGATTTTGACCAACGTATAACGAATTGATATATAGGTTATTAATAAAATAGATTGCTGTTAATAACTTGTTAGCTAAACCATTGAAATGGTAAAGTTCAAGTGAGTGATGAAGCTTAAATAGCAGCTAATATTTTAACGAACCCGACACGACTTAATCGTAGGCCTATTTTTTCTGTTTTTCCTTTTTTCCAAAAACGGAAAAATGAACGTACCGGTTAGGATTCGAGTTGATATCCTTAATAAGTAGGTCAAGATGGTGCGAAGCGCTATCAAGGTTGTTGTAAAGGCTGTCGTTTTTAATTAGTTGACCAAGGGTGCCTTCACCCTTCGTAACCTTTACCATCACAGCGTTAAAACTTTGCAAGGCATTATTAGTCTCCGCAAGTGTGCTCGAAAAGCTGGTTTTTGCCAACGTATCCGTTATGGCTGAGAAATTGTTAATAATATTTGAAAATTGAGCATTTTTACTTCTAAAGTTGGAGCTAATACTTTCAACGTTAAGAAGAATCCTTTCCAATCGACCCTTTTGTCCAGCCACTAGCGTATCCAAGGTGCCGGAGGTTCTTTCTAAATTGGAGATGGTTGAACGTATACCTTGGAAGCTCCCCTCAATATTTTTTCTGTTTTGTTCGTTAAAAATCAACTTTATCATCTCAATAGCCTGCTGAAGGTCACTCATCAAATCCTCGGCCTTCTTTTTAAGTGGAAGCACCTGCATGCTTACCTGTTCTTTCAGGTCGCCCTCTATACTTGTCGCAAGCGTATCGCCATGGTGGTGAAAAAGCGAATCGGGCTGAGTAATTAGTCGAATATCTTTACTACCCATTAGATCGGCACTGTATATTTGGGCAATGGTATTCATTGGTAGCTTTAAATCTCTATCGAGAGAGAACTGAACCACCAGTTTCGGTGGTTGGCTGTCACGAAGGGTTATCTTTTCAACGATCCCTACCTTAAACCCGTTTAAGAGCACGTGTGCCGCTTCCTGCAACCCGTCTATCCGATCATAAACGCCATAGTAAACCTGGTCGCTTTGAAATATTTGGCGACCCTTTAAAAAATTGATGCCCCATATTAGAGCAACAATCATGATTGTTGCAAACAGTCCTATTTTAACCTCTTTGGCAATTTTCATTGTGGTTGGTTTGAAGATAATGATTGTTTAAGCGCTTCATCAATTGGGATTGGTACGCCATTCTTAACTGCTATAACAAATGATTCGGGAAATGTTTTCTTTACATCCTTTATCATTTCCTGAATTTCTGCATAGGAGGACTTATTCCCTACGGTATACTTATATGTACTGCCGATCTTTATTATCGAAATGCTGTCTAGATTTTTGAAATCAGGGGCTGTGACGGGCAGCAGCTTGGATGAGGATAGTATCTGAATCTGAAACTTCAGTGATGAGTCGGGTTTTGCTTCTGAAACTTGAGGTTCACCCTTCTTTTCTCCCACAAAGTTGCTCTTGAGCTCCATCTCTGTTTTGTAGGATCTAAAGGCTCTAAATATCGATGATGCTAGATAATTCTGACCGCTGTCACTCATAAGGAATTTTTCCTCTTGAGGGTTGGATAGAAATCCTAGCTCAACGAGAACTGACGGCATGGCGGTTTTCCACAGGACTAAAAATCCTGCTTGCTTTACTCCTCTATCTTTTCTTTGGCTCCTGTCGCAAAAATCATCTTGAATTTTAGAAGCAAAATCTAAGCTTTGGTTGAGGTAAGCATTTTGCATTAGTGAAAATATGATGAACGATTCGGCTGAATTGGGATCGTACCCCTCATACTTGGTTGTATAGTCTTTCTCGTAGGTGATTACAGAATTTTCACGCATAGCCACATCAAGGTTGCTAGCTGATTTATGTAGCCCCATTACGTAGGTTTCTGCACCAGTTGGGCGAGAGCTTGGATTGGAGTTAACGTGTATGGAGATGAAAAGGTCAGCCTCAGCCTTGTTCGCAATGGCAGTTCGCTCATCAAGCGGAATAAATACGTCAGTCTTGCGGGTGTATATAACAGTAACATCCGGAAAATTAGTTTCTATCAACTTTCCCAGCTTAAGCGCTACAGCTAACGTGATATCCTTTTCCATCACATCCTTGCCAATAGCTCCGGAATCGTGCCCCCCATGGCCTGCATCAATAACAACCTTGTTGAGCTTGTAGCTGGTAACAAAATCTTGTGAATAGATGCCTTGGGTTAAAAGAACACCCAAAACCTGAAGTAATATAACGAACTTTAACGATGTTTTTTTGAGGTATCCCATCCAATTCTGAGTGGTTGAATTGTAAATTTTAGCTAGTTTTGGGCTTTTATTTGGCCGACCAATGATTTTACAAAAATAGCACGAAAAACTTTTCGTACTTCATATTAAACCAACTTTCGCTTGAAAAGGCTTATTTGTTCCATATTTACTGGATTCTGTCTCTGCCTAGTGCTAGGGGCAGGACTGGATGCTCAAGTGGTGTCAAACGCTCAATTGCCCGATAGCGTTAGGTCCGATACGCTTAAAAAGAAACCGAAGCCACCTATTGACGGGCCCGTTAATTCAACCGCATCCGATTCCATAATATACTCCATGAATGGAAAAATGGCTTACCTTTTTGGCAATGCTAAGGTAACATACCAAAATATGGAGCTTACTGCTGCTCACATCGAGTTTAATATGGAAACGAAGGAAGCGTTTGCGTATGGCAGCATTGACAGTGCCGGCAAGGCATTGGGAAAGCCCGTATTTAAGGAAGGGAGTGATGTGTATAACATGGACTCAATACGCTATAATTTCGATTCAAGAAAGGCAAAAATTTACGGCGTTATAACCAAGCAGGGAGATGGGTTTCTTCATAGTAAGATGACAAAAAAAATGGCCGATAATACGGTTAACCTCATTGGAGGAGAGTATACCACCTGCGATCTTCCACATCCTCATTTTTACATATACCTTACTAAGGCCAAGGTTATTCCTAACAAAGAAATCATAACTGGTCCGGCATTCCTGGTGATTGAGGATGTGCCACTACCCATTGGTATACCTTTTGGCTTCTTTCCAAACAGAAAGGGCCGACATTCTGGAATTTTGATTCCCCGGTATGGAGAGGAAACCAACAGAGGCTTTTATCTTCAGCAAGGTGGATACTATTTTGGTATGAGCGACTATTTTGACCTTGCACTTACTGGAAGTGTATACTCCTTTGGGGGATGGGACCTGAATGCAAAATCGGCCTACAAGGTTCGATACAAATACAATGGATCACTGAATATATCTGGGGTAAAGTTGGTCGTGGGGAGCAAGGGTGATGCTGATTATATGGATCAGGGTACGTATAGCATTCAGTGGAGGCATTCACAGGATCCCAAGTTTAAGCCTAACTCATCATTTAATGCAAATGTCAACTTTACTAAATCGTCGTATAATACTTACGCCACCTATAATCCATCCAGCTATCTGAACAGTTCCATAAACTCAAGTATTGCTTATACCCGCATTTTTGAAGGAACACCATTTAGCCTCTCTCTTAGCGCGAACCACTCCGAAACTACGACAACTAAGGTGGTATCTATAAGCTTACCAGTTATGACCTTTAACATGAGTTCGGTTTATCCTTTTAGGTCAAAAAATGCTACTGGACGGCCAAATGTTTTTGAGAAAATTGGAATTTCCTATAGTTCTAGCTTGCAGAACCAATATACAACCAGCGAGGCTTCGCTTTTTAAGGGCAACTGGGTAAATAAAATGACCAACGGAATGAAGCAAACCATTCCGGTTACAACATCTTTTTCCTTACTTAAATTTCTTAACGTTAGTCCAACTGCAAACTACTCTGAATATTGGTATACCAAAACCATTAGAAAGAAATGGGATACTGTGGCTGATAGCTTAATTACAGATACCGTAAATGGTTTTCAGAGAGCTATGGAGTATAACTACTCTGCTAGCATGTCTACCAAAATTTATGGAACCTTTACATTTTCTAAAGGGTCTAAAATTCAGGCTATTCGCCATGTAATGACCCCTTCCATCTCCTTTTCGTACCATCCTGACTTTTCGTCATCATACTATGGTTACTATCGTACAGTTCAATCGGATACCACAGGAAGAACTCAAAAATATTCCATTTTTCAGAATGGAATTGTTGGCGGTCCTAGTGCCTCCAGATCGGGATCAATTGGATTTGGGCTCTCAAATATTTTGGAGATGAAGGTTAAGAGCGACCGTGACTCAACCCAAAAAACTAGAAAAATAAAGCTGCTCGATAACCTACAGATTTCCTCTTCCTATAATTTGCTTGCTGACTCGCTTAAGTTGGCTCCGTTTAATTTTTCGGGAAGAGTTACGCTCACCAAGGAATTTGCATTGAATTTTGGTGGAGTCATAGATCCTTATGCTCTAAGTTCTGGAGGGACTAAAATTAATAAATGGCTCTATAACGAAACAGGAAAATTGGGACGATTGACGAATTTTACCACCTCTTTCAATCTTTCATTCCAGAGCCAAGCAACAAAGGCTGGTGTGGAGAAAAATCAGCCTGCTAATCAAGAAACAGCGCCGGTGGTGGAAACATTTCAGAACCAATACGATAATAATAATACACCATACGGTATACCTCCATCCGGTTATGTTGACTTTTCTGTTCCCTGGAACATAAGCCTAAACTATAGCTTAAATTATTCTAAGCCTGCTTTCACCTCTACGATAAACCAAACCGTTAACTTTTCGGGCGGACTAAGCCTTACACCTAAATGGAAAATTACCTACTCCTCCGGTTGGGACTTTAAAATGAATCAGCTTACCTATACTTCGTTGGGTATTAATAGGGATCTGCACTGCTGGGAGATGTCGTTTACATGGATTCCACTTGGGCCTCGTCAGAGCTACAGCTTTAGGATAAATGTAAAATCAGGGCTCTTGCGCGATCTCAAGTATGATAAGCGTAAGTCGTGGACTGATAATCTTGATCAGCAGTTTTAGGGTGATAATTCTCGTTTGAAACCAATACAATAACCATGAAAAAGATAGTTCACACCGACCTTGCACCTAAGGCAGTTGGTCCATACAGCCAAGCCGTAGAGGCCAATGGCACTCTTTACATTTCCGGTCAAATTCCGCTGAATCCCGAGACTGGAAAGGTTGTCGATGGTGGCATTAAGGAGCAGACAGAACAGGTATTTAAGAATATTGCTGCTATACTGAACTCTGCAGGCTACACCCTTGATAATGTGGTAAAGGCAACGGTGCTGCTGAGCGACATGGACAATTTTGCAGCCATGAATGAGGTGTATGCTAAGTATTTTACCACGGATATGCCGGCAAGAGCGGCCTATGGTGTGGTTAAGTTGCCGCTCGGGGTAATGGTCGAAATTGAAACCATTGCAGCTAAGTAATGTACTTAATCTGATGATAGTAAGAAAATAGAAAAGGGCTCTTTTGGAGCCCTTTTTCTTATGTTAATCTGAGTGTAATTACTCCGATACGATCTCTAGCTGAATTTCAACCTTAACATCCTTGTGCAGCTTGATGGTGGCAACATACTTACCGATTTCCTTGATTTGGTCCTCAACAAGAGTAATTTGCTTCCTTTCAATGTTGAACCCTTTGGCCTCTAAAGCCTCTGCAACTTGAATGGTGTTGATAGAACCATAAATCTTACCGGTAGAGCTGGTCTTGGTAGAGATGGTGAGACTTAAACCCTCTAATTTCTTTAAAATTTCGAGAGCATCGTCCTTAACCTTTTCTTCCTTATGTGCCCGCTGGCGTAGATTTTCAGCATGTACCTTTTTGGCCGAAACTGAAGCGAAAATTGCAAAACCCTGAGGAACGAGATAGTTATTTGCATAACCGTCTTTTACCTTTACAATATCGTCTTTTTGGCCTAAGTTGGCCACATCTTGCTTAAGAATTACTTCCATGGTAGATCCTCCAATTTTCTTATTTCAACAAATCGGTTACGAATGGCAGCAATGCCAAATGACGAGCTCTTTTTACGGCTTGGGCAACTTTTTTTTGATACTTCAAAGAGGTACCGGTTAGGCGACGAGGAAGAATTTTACCCTGCTCATTCAAGAATTTTTTAAGAAACTCAGGATCTTTGTAATCAACATACTTGATCTTGTTCTTCTTAAAACGGCAGTATTTTTTCTTCTTAATTTCTACCGTTGGGGGGGTAAGGTATCTGATTTCTGAATTGTTTTGGCTCATGGCTTATTCCTCCATCTTTTTTTCCTGTTTGTTCGCACGTTTCTTCTCACTATACTCAACGGCATACTTATCCATTCTAAAGGTTAGAAAACGGATAATGCGCTCGTCACGTCGATACTGAACTTCCAGTGTATCGATGAGTTGTCCAGGAGCTTTGAACTCTATCATGTAATAGAATCCAGTTGATTTTTTTTGGATAGGGTAAGCCAGCTTACGGAGGCCCCAGTCCTCCTCGTGTACTATCTCCCCACCGTTCTCGGTGATTACACCGCGGAATTTTGTCACCAACTCCTTCAGCTGCCCATCGGAGAGCACTGGAGTGGCAATGAAAACGGTTTCGTACTGATTCAACATAGCTATTTAGCGTTTAAATGATTAAATAACAGCGTGCAAAAGTAGTCTTTTTTCCCTTATATCCAAACTAGGGCTGAACTATTATGCCAATCGCTAAAGGTTTTTACTTAATTTTGCCAAAAAGGAGAAAAGGTGAAAGTTTGCAACTGTTACGATGTTACCAAGGTTCAGCTAATAAAGGCGATTCATAAGTATTCTATCGACACAATAACCGACCTGCAGAATGCCACCAAGGCTTCTACCGGTTGTGGGCGGTGTAAGAATGTGGTTAAGGAAATTCTACAGGAAGAGCTAGAAAAGAAGGAGTGGCAGAATCTGCAGCTCCGTTTACCCTTCTAGCTCATTGTTTGGTCGTAAAATATTGAGGAGTTTCTCCATGCTCGCCGCCTTCTCATTGTATCCAATCTTTTTGTAGGAGATTACCAGGTGGTTTACAAGCTTTACCAAGGTCTGCAGGTTACTGCATGGTTGATAGAATTCTGGTTTTTTATCAACGTTCAGCTGTTCAAGGTAGTGGTCTATCTCTTTGAAACTTAAAATGGCGCCTTTGTTGTATGGGTTGATGTAAAATAGAACCTTATCGGTAGTTTTGGCATCCTCGCGATCGGAAAAGAGTGGGTCTTTGTAGGCCAGCACAAAATTTCGTGGTAAATCAACCCCATAAATGGGTAGACCAAGCTGCTGAGCAATGCCTGCATATATTATTGCTAAAGAGTATGGATTCCCTCTCTTGGTCTCAATAACCTGATGAACAAACGAACTTTGTAAAGAAAATATGTTGGAGGAGTGGTTGGCAAAACCATGGACGTCGAACAGGATATAGTTGATTACTTTGACCTTTTCTAGGGCTGTAAGATTCTTATTCAACTCGAGCCAAACGTCTTTTTTTACTTTTTCAATTGCGTCAGAGATATGGCTTCTATCCAGCTCTGGGTATTGAAATCGGCTAATCCAGTATGCTCCCTCAAGGAGATCTAGCTCTAGGCTATTTACCCAGCTGGTCAATCCTTTTTGGGTTGTTTCCGCTTGGATTAAGCTAACAAGTTCTTCAATTCTATCCTGAACCAGCGGGTTTAAGGAGGTTTCCCATGCCTCTTCCAGCATGGGAACAACCTCTTCGCCCTGACCAAGAAGCCTTTCTGCTACATGGTGAAAGATTTCACGGTCAGGATCATCAAGAAGTGTTAGTAATGCCTTAAGCTGGTTCGTTTCCATTCTTACTTAACAATGCTCTCTAGTACTTTTTCTACCAAAGTTTTTATCGATGGTTTGTAGTCGTCGAAAGCAGTTTTAGTTACTCTATTAGCAATAATTGCACACATGGTAACCGCTTGGTGTCCTAGGAGTTTAGATAGACCTGCAATGGCAGAGCTCTCCATCTCGAAGTTGGTTATTTTTCGACCATTGTAGCGGAACGATTCAATTTTCTCATTCAGCTCGGCATCGGCCAAGGGGAGGCGTAGAACGCGACCTTGTGGGCCATAAAAACCGGGAGCAGAAATGGTAACCCCTTCAATGGTGAACGCTTTCATTTTTTCACAAAGAATGGGGGATGCCTCAACGAAGTACGGTTTTGCGCACTGTTCGTTCCAATCCATAAATTTTATAAACGCCTTCTCCATTTCCAGATCACAAACCTCATTGCGGCGGGCGTAGAAGTTGAGCAGACCATCGAATCCAATGGACATTTGGGAAAGAACAAAGGAACCCACAGGAATGTCGCCCTGCAAAGCACCCGATGTGCCAATGCGGATGAGGTTTAGGCTGGTATGGGTTGGCTTAACGGTGCGTTCCTTAAGGTCGATGTTGGCTAGCGCATCAAGTTCGTTCACTACAATGTCGATGTTGTCGGTTCCAATTCCGGTGGAGAGAACGGTAATACGTTTTCCCTTGTAGTAGCCTGTCTTGGTCACAAACTCCCGATTGCTTCTGCTGCAGTCAATTTTTTCGAAATAGCTGGCGACTAGGTCTACTCGACCTGGGTCGCCTACAAGGATAACGTCTTTTGCAAGGTCTTCCGGAAGCATGTGCAGGTGAAAAACACTTCCATCTGTGTTGATAATGAGTTCTGAGGGTTCAATTACTCGCATAATTTTACAATTTTAAACAAGCAGCTAATATATGGATTCAATTCTACACTTTGAATAGTAACACCATAATTGATGAATAATTTTAAGGTTAAGAGAATTTAGCTGGTTACTTTTAGTGCCATATTTTATTGGTTGTATTACTTTTGTGAAAACTTTGGAATAATGATACAACGAATTCAGTCGCTTTATCTTCTTTGCGTTACCGCCTTGCTCTCTTTTTGGCTCCATTTACCGCTGGGTAGGTTTTTATATGGGGGTAATGAATATCTCTTTCGCTTAACCGGCATTTCGTCTCTTAATCCAGATGCCGACAAGTTAATGGCAAAAACGTGGCCACTGTTGATATTGACCATTTTAACGATTGTAATTGCACTGGTAACTATCTTTTTCTACAAAAAAAGGATGATTCAGATACGGCTTTCGGTGTTTAATTTTATTCTGCTCATTGGCCTCGAGGGGTTGTGGGGCTACTACATGTATCAGGTAAAAAGCTCGTTGAACGTTCCTGCAAACTTCTCCATAATCGATGTTTTTCCGCTGGTTGCTGCCTTCTTTACCTTTATGGCACTGAGACGAATTGCTCGCGACGAGGCGATAGTTCGGTCGATGGATCGGTTGCGTTAACCATAGCTATTTAGAATATTACGTGCTCTAGGGCATCCGATAAAAATAGATGGGGTCTTCAGTGTGAAGGCCCTTTTTTATGTATTAATGGGCACTATTGGAAGCCATAGGCCCTATCTCAACACGCAATTAATTTATGCATAAAGAGACGCTCAACCGTGCGTCTCTACGTTCTTTTAATTCTTCTAACTTCTTTTACTTCTCTTTTTAATACCTTTCGGTTATTGCGGTGCATACGAAGCAGTTTGATTTTTACACCTGATTACCTTACACCGCTCGCATTTGGGTACCTTCTGCTCCATGGGCTATCGCCCAAGGCTATTCATATTAAACCGCATTGCGGTTTTGCCTTGCAATAATGCTTTGTAGATATAGAATAAGGGCGAAATGTTTTTTGCCCTTACAATCGATTAAATACTCTTACTGACAAAAAGGAGACGCACGGTAGTGCGTCTCAACATTCTTCTAACTTCTTTTAACTTCTTCTTCCGGGATCTTCGCTTCGCTACGACTTCTTCTAACTTCCTTTTTCCTTCCTGGTCTAAACAAATTCAAAGTGCCCCTGGTCGGTGATCTTTTCGCAGTAGTGGCAGCGCAGCGACACCTCCTCCTTCGATTCAATGGTGAATTTTTGCTTCACCCGGTCGTTGTTGGTTATGCACTTGGGGTTTACGCATCTGATGATTCCCTCCACCATTTGAGGAAGTTCTACCTCCTTCTTTTCAACCACCTCGTATCCCTTTATAATGTTGAGTTTAGCCGATGGAGCTACCAGCGATATCTTGTTGATATCGGCATTCTCGAAATACTTGTCTGCAATTTTCACGATGGCCTTTTTTCCAAGCAGCTTGCTATCGAGGTTGGTGCCAAAGGTTATCTGGTTGGTGTAGTTGTCGAGCCCAAGAATGTTGATTACGTTGAATAGGCTATGTGCTGGAATATGGTCAATCACTGTTCCGTTTTCAATAGCGCTTACGCTAAGCTGTTTTTGCTTTTTCATGGCAGTGTGTTTTACTTGATTGTAAGTTATTTCTTAAGCCCCAAAATGTAGCACATAATGGCCATACGGGTGTAAACCCCATTTAGCGCTTGGGTAAAATAGTAGGCCTTTGGGTTTGGGTCAACGTCCTCGTTAATCTCATTTACCCTCGGCAGTGGATGAAGCACGCGCATATTGTCCTTGGAGCCATCCAGCATTTTATTCTTGAGGATGTAGGCATTCTTCACCTTTTCATACTCAATGGGGTCGGAGAAGCGCTCCTTTTGAACGCGGGTCATGTAAACAATATCTGCATGCTTTATGTATTCAGCAAGGTCGGTTTGCTCGTTGTACTTAATACCCAGCTTATCGAGGTAGAGCTTGTATTCCATCGGCATTCTGAGCTCGGCGGGGGATATAAAGGTAAAGGTGGGGTTGAAGTGGGTGAGGGCCATGAGCAGTGAGTGAACGGTGCGGCCATACTTCAGGTCGCCAACCATTACTATATTGAGGTTGTTTAGCGTGCCTTGCGTTTTCCTGATGGAGTAAAGGTCGAGCAGCGTTTGGGTGGGGTGCTGGTTGGCTCCATCGCCTGCATTGATGATGGGAACTCTAGAAACTTCGCTGGCAAATCGAGCGCTACCTTCTATGGGGTTACGCATCACAATGAGGTCCGAGTAGTTGGCCACCGTCATAATGGTGTCCTTAAGCGTTTCTCCCTTCGATACGCTGGAGGTGCCTGCTTCCGTAAATCCGATTACCCTACCACCAAGCCGATTAATGGCACTTTCGAAGCTTAAGCGTGTTCGGGTTGAGGGCTCAAAAAATAGGGTTGCCACCACAAAGCCTTCGAGCAGCTTTTGGTTGGGGTTCTTTTCAAATTCTTCGGCCAAGTCGAGGATTTTTATGTACTCCTCCTTGGTGAAATCGGTGATCGAAACCAGGCTTTTACTTTTCATTTTTGAACGTATTAGGGTAATTACTCTATTCTACTAATTCAATGGTTATCATCTCCTTTCCAGAGAGTCTCTCTTCTAATTGAGCCGATAAGCTCTGCCTTATCTCCAGCACCATTTGGCAGCTAAGGCCCATATCTTGGCTTACAATGGTGGGCGACAGCTCCTTTACCGCCTTCATCACGTCGTTCATGGCAACGTATTCAAACTTCACCTCAAACCTATCATTTACCGTTCTCTCAACAATTTCTGCTTCACTTATGGCTTGCCGCGTTGCCTCCTTGTAGGCATTAATTAACCCCGGAACACCCAACTTTGTTCCGCCATAGTAGCGGACCACCACGGCTAGCACATTGGTGATTTCCGCAGAGAGCAGCTGGTTGAGAATGGGCTTGCCCGCCGAACCGGATGGCTCACCATCGTCGTTGGCCCGGTAATTTTCACCTGTTGGTCCAAAACGGTATGCGTAGCAGTGATGCGTGGCGTCGTAGTATTGCTTTTTAACTGTATGTAAAATGGCTTTTGCCTCATCTTCGTTTTGAATGGGGTAGAGCAGACCAATGAATTTACTCCCTCTATCGCGAAAGTTACCTTCCGGTTCGGTGGCAGCAGCTATGGTTTTATAGGTGTCGTCGCTCATGGCACGAGGTAGGTTAGGAGGTAGAGGGCAAAAACCGCAAGGACTATTCCTCCAATGTTGAGCATGGAATACTTCTCCTTGAATATGAAGCGTCCAATGGCTGAGCTACACAGTACAATGCCAATGTTGTTTACGCCGATGAGCGTGGAACTATCGAGAAAGCCATACTTTGTGGAGTAGTTGAGCATACCTATGAAAAAGTAGGCTGAACCAAAGTTTGCAGCACCTAGGGCCAATCCTAAGCCTAGCGTTTTTATCTCTAGGAACCCACGACGGTTCTCTCTACTGCGAAGCACTAGGACAAAACCAATGATGCAGGCTGTTCCAAAGAGAAGGGTTAGAAAGATGGGCTTGAGCTCATCGCTCACAAACTTTGCTTGGGAGAACTTCATGAGCGAGTCAATCAATCCCATGCCAAAGAAGAGGATGATTGGAAACCACAGCTTTCGGTTGCTCTTTTCCTTTTTGGACGGGTAGCTGCTCAGGAGCAGGGCGGTTATGGCCAAAATAAACCCCGATAACTTTATCGGGGTTAGCTTATCATTGGGTTCAATGGCGAGCGATAGCAGTATGGGAAAAATGACCGACATCTTCGTCGCAATGGTGGTGGGAGCAATGCCCGCCAGCTGTGTGCTTTGGGCCACTATAAAAAAGAGGCCAATAAAGAGGACGCCTAATCCTAGTGCAAAGGCAATCCATTCGTATCCAGCAGATTGAAGTGAAATTTGCGACTTATCGGCCAAAAAAAAACCGAGCAATGTTGCTACGGCGTAGTTGAGGGCAATAATGGGGAGACTTTTTACTTGAAGCTTCTCCGAAAGCTTGAAAATCACCAGAATTGTGGTTGATGATAGTATGCTAAGCAGCAACAGAACCATTACTCAATGTTTACGCAAAGTTATGGAAAAAAAAGCCCCCACCAAATTCCGTGAGGGCTTTTTTAAAACTAATTATAGTTTGCTTTTAATCAGGATTATGGCAACATATTGTCCATGCCAATAGTTACCTAGCAAAGAGGCCAACCATCTTTTTTCCTGAGGAGGAGGCAAATCCACGAAACATGCCCGGGGTGTTGAAGTCAGTAACGATATTTCCTTGTCTATCGAGGGCAATTACGCCACCTTCGGCACCAATGGGTTTTAGCGTTTTCCAAATCATTTGCGAAACGGCATCCTTCAAATCTACATCGCGATACTCCACCAGCGCGGCAATACTTCGGGCAACGGTGTAGCGAATAAAGAACTCCCCATGACCCGTGCACGAAATGGCGCAGGCGTTGTTGTTTGCGTAGGTTCCGGCGCCAACTATGGGAGAGTCGCCAATTCTTCCGGGGAGCTTGTTGGTCATGCCACCAGTGGAGGTTGCCGCCGCTAAGTTTCCGTTCATGTCGAGGGCTACGCAGCCTACCGTTCCGTGCTTTTCCGTTGGAGGCACCTGCTTGGCCTTCAGGTAGCTTTGCCAGCTTCTTTCGGTGAAGAAGTAGGAGGAGTCCACCATCTCAATGCCGTTGGCACGCGCAAAGTTGGAGGCTCCTGCACCGGCAAGCAGCACGGCACCCGACTTTTCCATCACCGCTCTGGCGGCCACAATAGGATTCTTAATATCGCCTACACCGGCCACGGCACCCGATTCCAGCGTTTTTCCGTCCATGATGCAGGCGTCGAGCTCATTCTTACCCGCTGAGGTAAAAACGGCACCCTTGCCTGCGTTAAAGTGCGGATTGTTCTCAAGATAAATTACCACCTGCTCCACCGCATCGAGGCTGGTTCCTCCCTTCGACAGGATATCAGCACCAATCGACAGGGCCGAATCCAGCGCAGCCTTGTAGACTAGCGAGTCGGCGCCCAGCTTCTCGGGGGTGATGTTTCCTGCACCACCGTGAATGGCAATGGCCCACTTTTCCTGTGCTGATAGCATTGTTGACATTGCTATGGCTAGTACGAATAAAAGAACGCTTTTCATGGCTTCATAGATTAGGTTTTACTTTGCTTGCATGGCGTAGAGCATGGCAATTTCCTCCTGCCAAATGGTTTCGTCGGGTGTTTCCAGAATGAGCGGAATGTTGTCGAACCGCGAATCCTTCATAATATACTTAAAGGTATCGATGCCCAAAAACCCCTTGCCGATGCTATCGTGCCGGTCGACCCGGGAGGCGAACTCCTTTTTGGAGTCGTTGATGTGCATTCCCTTTAGGTACTTGAACCCAATGGTTTCGTCGAACCGCTGAAAAACCTCGTTGAACTCCCCTTGCTCCTTGAGGTTGTATCCGGCGGTGAAGGCGTGGCAGGTGTCTATGCACACGCCAACGCGGGTTTTGTCCTCCACCTTGTCGATAATGTGGCGCAGCTGCTCAAAGGTGTGCCCTACGTTGGTGCCTTGCCCGGCGGTGTTTTCAATTACGGCAATTACGTCCTTGGTTTTTGCGAGGGCAATGTTGATGGATTCGGCCACCAAATCGAGGCACGCCTCCAGGCTTATTTGGTTGAGGTGGCTGCCGGGGTGAAAGTTTAGCCGGTCGAGACCCAGCTGCTCGCACCGCTGCATCTCGTCGAGGAAGGCCTCCCTCGATTTTTCCAGCGCCTCCTTTTCGGGATGGCCAAGGTTAATGAGGTAGCTGTCGTGCGGCAGGATGTGCTCGGGCTTAAATCCAAGCTCTTTGCACGCCTTTTTAAAACCCTCGATGCTGGTCTGCGTTAGCGGTGCCGATTTCCACTGACGTTGATTTTTTGTGAATAGGGCGAAGGCTTTTGCCCCAATGGCTGCGGCATTGCGTGGTGCATTCTCCACACCACCCGAAGCGCTAACGTGTGCTCCAATGTATTTCATGGCTATACTGATTTTTAAATGGTAACTGGCCGCCACCTTTGAGCCATAAAGCGCCTACTTAGTTGGAGAGGTGCCCTATACCTTGCGTGACCAACCCTTGCCTTAAACTTTTGCTAAATATACAACATCTACAGCTTCTTTGCCATGGGAGGAGTGGTTGGCTTTTGCAAAATCTCCTTTGATGTGTGGCATACCATTTATCAACAAAAAATCGCTAACTTTGAACCTGTATGACAGTGATAGACCAAAATATTAAGCAGATAATTCAACTTTGTGAGGCCAACAAAGTTAGGACGTTATTTGCCTTTGGTTCGGTGACTACGGATAGGTTTAATCCCGATAGCGATATAGACTTGGTGGTTGATATTGATGATAATGACCCTATTTCATACACGGACAAATACTTTAATCTTAAGTTTCAGCTCGAGGAAATATTTAAGCGGCATATTGACCTGCTCGAGCAAAAGGCCATCCGCAACAAATTTTTGAAAGGTGAAATTGAACGAACTAAAGTCCAAATATATGGAAGTGGAAGTTCGAACTTGGCTTGAAGATATTAGCCAATCTATCGATGAGATTGAAACTTTTTTGCCCGCGAAACTTAATTTTTTTGAGTTCAAAAAAGACTTAAAAGGAAAAAAAGCAATTGAGCGAAATATTGAAATAATTGGTGAAGCGGTAAATAGAATTCTAAAGGTCCATCCAGATATCAAAATAGCAAATGCTAGAAAAATTGTGGATACAAGGAATAGAATAAGCCACGGGTACGATTCGGTATCTGAAGATATTATCTGGACAATCGTAATCAAGGACCTTAAAAATCTCAAACAAGAAATAGCCGAGCTGCTGAATAGCGGCATCGGCTAGAGTCCTCTCTTCGTCATTCGTAAATTTTAGAATATCTTGGGTCATTACTTTCAAGGGTAGGATAAGCTTGCTTTTGCAAAACCTCCTTCGATGGCTGTCCGGTGGGCTCCCTTCTCTGCCAGATCGCCTTCGATGTCTGCCGGAAGGCTCCTTTCTTTGCCAGATATTCTTCGATGTTTGTCCGGTGGCCTCCCTTCTCTGCCAGATGACCTTCGATGTCTGCCCGAAGGCTTCCTTCTTTGCCGGAGCTCCTTCGATGACTATCTGGTGGATTCCCTTCTTTGCCAAATGCCCTTCGATGTTTGTCCGGTTGCCTCCCTTCTTTGCCAGATATCCCTCAATGTCTGCCAGAAGGCTCCCTTCTCTGTCATATCTCCTTCGATGTTTGTCCGGTGGCCTCCCTTCTCTGCCAGATGACCTTCGATGTCTGCCCGAAGGCTTCCTTCTTTGCCGGAGCTCCTTCGATGACTATCTGGTGGATTCCCTTCTTTGCCAAATGCCCTTCGATGTTTGTCCGGTTGCCTCCCTTCTTTGCCAGATATCCCTCAATGTCTGCCAGAAGGCTCCCTTCTCTGTCATATCTCCTTCGATGTTTGTCCGGTGCGCTCCCTTCTCTGCCAGATGACCTTCGATGTTTGCCCGGTTGCCTCCCTTCTCTGCCTGAGTTTTATCGAGTGATAAAGCAAGAATGGCAGCGGTCTGACACTTTTAACACAATCTACAATAAACGGCTTACGCATACATCGATTCCTGAATAGATTTTATTTTGCTATTAAACGGAATAAACACCATTGCATTTAGGCCAACCTTGGCTCAAGGATTGTCCTGGTTAAAAATCAGTAGGATAGCTTGGGCTAATGCATATTTTTTGTAAGTTTGAGATACCAACGAATGGCAAATTATGGGATAAATCAATCTTGGAAGTGGCTCTTTGCCGCCCATGGTGCGACGAGAGTTTCAAGAAAAAAAGGTTTGCCTAAGGCGGAAATAACAACGATAGCTGTGTTTATACACTCGTTGTACCCCATTTTAAAAGACGACCTACCATAAATTAGACATGTTGAACGAAAATGATTAATTTTGTAAAAAATAGAATTATATGAAGATACCACATCCAATACCATATCAAGGTAGCAAAAGAAACCTTGCTGCGGACATCTTAAGATTTTTTCCTCAAAAGATTGATAGATTAATTGAACCTTTTGCTGGTTCGGCTGCAATTACTATTGCATCAGCATATTATTTCAAAGCTAACAAGTTTATTGTAAACGACATCAATGAACCCTTAATAAATCTTTGGGAAAAAATTGTAAATGAGCCTCAGACAATAATTCGGGATTATCATCATATTTGGAATAACCAACTTGGTAATGAAGAAGATTTTTATTATCAAATAAGAGACAGTTTTAATCAAACAAAAGAGCCAAAATATCTATTATTTTTATTGGCTAAATGCGTTAAAGCAGCAGTTCGATATAATGCAGAAGGCAATTTTAATCAAAGTCCTGACAAAAGAAGAAAAGGGCGTTTACCTGAAAATATGAGATTTGATATTTTAAATGTTTCAAATCTATTAAAGGACAAAGTTACTTTCCATTCTGTTGATTATGAGAAAATTTTGGATATGGCAACTGAGAATGATTTAGTTTATATGGACCCACCGTACCAAGGGACAGCAAAAAATGGCGGGTTTAGATATATGGAAGACCTCAATCATGAAAATTTTGTGATTTCACTTTACAAATTAAACAAGCGAAATATTCCGTTCATTTTAAGTTATGATGGTCGTACTGACAATAAAACATACGGAGAGGAACTTCCTAAGGAATTGAATTTACATAAAATTGAAATAGATGCAGGTCGTTCTTCAATTGCAACATTGCATAGTAGGAACGAACGGACATATGAAGCTGTTTATATATCCGATAACTTAGCCTCAATTTCGCATATAAATAAACGGATAGAATCAGTTTCAATTAAACAGCCTTCATTGTTTGACTTCGTATGAAAAAGTACCCGAAAGAATTTTTAAAACTTGCAGAATCAATAACCAATAAAAGAGCCAAGATTGTTATTGACCATATTCTAAAACACGGTTTTATAACAACTGAAGATTTAGAAAAAACTTACGGATATAATCATCCACCCCGTGCGGCAAGAGATGTTAGGGAAGCAGGAATCCCACTTGAAACATTTAAAACAAAATCCGCTGATGGCAAATCAATAGCTGCATACAGATTTGGAGACCTTTCGAAAATACGAAATAATCGTGTTGACGGACGGCAAATATTTTCGAAAGATTTCAAAAAATCATTATATGATGCAAATAATGGGCATTGCTATATCTGTAATGGAAAGTTTGAAGAAAGGTATTTGCAAGTTGACCATAGAGTGCCATATGAAATAAGTGGGGATGATGAAAATTTTCAGCAAAACATCAATGATTATATGCTTCTTTGCGCTTCTTGCAATAGAGCAAAGTCATGGTCTTGTGAACACTGTGAAAATTGGAATGATTCAAAAGATATTGAAATCTGTTTAAAGTGTTATTGGGGCAGACCTGAGAATTATGACCACATTACTTTAGAAAAGATTCGCCGACTCGAATTGACATGGCAAGGAGTAGAAGTGAATTTTTTTGAAGCATTAAAGAAAGAAGCAGACAAGGGGGAAATTGCATTACCTGACTATGTAAAATCATTATTAATCAAGCATATAGAAAAAAGAAGGAAATAAAAACGGGGTACAACATCGTATATAAAACATTTGGCAGTCAGTGCGTTATCGAGCGGCACAGCTCGTATCAAAAGTAGTTGTAACTTGACAGGGAAGTGCTTCGAAATGTCAAACGTTTCATATACGTAACCGTTGTCAATGATAAGATAGGTGTTTTATAGTTATTATGGAAGCTTTAGTCATTGCCATTAATCTTACCCTGTTCGGTTTGATTGTGCTATCCCCAATTTTATTGCTAATTCGCATCAAGCGTAGAAATAGGGAAGGGGTTTTTACGAAGTATATTCTTTGGGGATTACTGTTTTTGGCACTACTCGCTATTATTTTTTCCTGGTGGGGTGATGAATCCAATGCCATTCTACTTTCTCATTACGGCTATGACTTTGAGGGTTGGACAGAGGCGTTGCGTCTAAGAAATGTTGCCAATGAAAATTTGGCCAAGGTGAAAATGCTTTACCAAAGCTCGATGGGGGTTGGCTGGCCTGTAAGGGCAATATTTGCTTTTGTTATGCTTTCGCCCTATTTGCTTGTGGTGTATTTTGGTGGAGCAATATTGGATAAAATGAAAGCTAAACCGTAGATGAAATTGAAATACTAGAAAATAGTGTAGAATGGCCTATAACCCTGAGAAACACCATCGCCGCAGCATCCGCCTAAAGGGATACGATTATGCGCGGGCAGGATTGTATTTTATTACCCTGTGTTGCCAAAATAGGGCGTGTTTGTTTGGAAATATCGAAAATGGGGTGATGGTATTGAACGAATACGGGCACATTGCCTGCAACGAATGGATGAAAACAACCGAAATACGAAACAACGTTGAATTGGGTGAATTTGTAATAATGCCAAACCATATCCATGGCATTGTCCGGTTATTGGGTAGGGGCGAATTGGATTCGCCCAACAAACAGGGCGTATGCGATACGCCCCTACGTTCGCCATCGCAAACAATTGGTGCAATTGTTCGTGGATATAAATCATCGGTTACAAAACAATTGGGTTTATTGGGTTTCAACGAAAAAATTTGGCAACGTAATTACCACGAACACATTATCCGCGATGAACAATCGTATATGAAAATATCGGATTACATTATAAACAATCCCGCAAATTGGGACAGGGATTCATTAAAATAGTCTCCGGTCAAAACACATTACTAATGCACAGGGAAGGAGGGCTTGACCAGCTATTTGGGCAGCTCCGTGCAAGCGATTTCAATCATTTTGGCCGGAATTCGTTGTATCCACAGATTTTTAGCGTTCTATCTCCTTGCCAAGGCTCTGCGAGATAAGTGGAATAAAAAGGGCTTATTCATTATATGCTACTAACTTTGGAGAAAATTAGTAGGGACTATGCAAGCTGCCGTAAATAGGAAAAATATAAGGTTTATTCCAGATTCATCCAGAGTAATCGCGCGTTTTTTATATACAACCGACGAAAGAGCAATGGGTATTATTCAATCGGTAGTGGGCCTAACGGAGAATGAAGCACATTTGAGCTTAAGTCAGGTAATGAGAGATTATTCATTGCGACATCGTAATGTCACAGCAATCTTTGAAAGGCATTTTAACAATATTGCCCATTTGTTTGCACAGATAAAGACCAATTCAGACCCGCTCGATTATAACCGGAAATTGCTCATTGGTGCTTACTTTACCATGGAGTATGCAGTTGATTCCGCAGCCCTTTTTAATCCGTCCATAGTTGAACATCCCGATCAGTCGGGGATTATACCGGGTGAAAAAAGGGTAATAATAAGCTTAAGGGCTACCGGAGAGGGACATATTTCGTCAATCGTATTCCGAACCGGAATTTTAGACATAAGTAGCAATCTTACCATTGAACCGGTTGGAAAAATGCTGGAGGAGGCTCAAAATATTCAGCGGCATTTATACAATAAAAAATCGTTTACCGTAAAGTTGGAAGAGATGGACTTTCATTCCATTATGCCTCCCGGATTGATACTCGATAAGCTAAGCGATACTTTTACCTATGAAGACCTCCGAAAATGTGTTGAAGAGGTACGAAGTGGCCTTCATTTGGCTGCTGATAAGGAGATATTGATTAACCAAATTATGTGGCTGGCCTCCTCGCATTACGAAATACAATTTTCATTGGACACCAACATCTCGGAAAGGGTGATTTTTCCGGTTGCGATAAATGAAAAGAATGGTATTGAAGATGCCCGTTTCGTCAAGTTTACCAATGATAATGGTGAAACGAAATACTATGCCACCTACACAGCATACAATGGCAGCACCATATTGCCAAAGCTACTAGACACCAGCGATTTTTACCATTTCAAAAGCTTACCTGTTTATGGTGAGATTGCTCAGAATAAGGGAATGGCCATGTTTCCCAGAAAAATTGGCGGCAAGTATGCCATGCTTTGCCGGCTCGATGGATTCAATAATTACATTGCCTTTTCGGATAATATAAATATTTGGCGTGAAGCAAAGCTCATACAGCAGCCAAAATTTCCCTGGGAATTGGTACAAATTGGGAACTGTGGTTCTCCCATCGAAACGGAGGAGGGATGGCTGGTAATCACCCATGGCGTTGGCCCCATGCGCGAATATGCTATAGGGGCATCGCTATTCGATCTTCAAAATCCTGAAGTTGAAATAGGACGGTTAAGCCATCCGTTATTGGTTGCCAACGCAGAGGAGCGAGAGGGCTATGTGCCTAACGTTGTATATTCCTGCGGATCGATGATCCATAACGAGAGCCTGATCTTACCCTATGCCATGTCCGATTATGCATCCACCTACGCCACGGTCAACTTAAGGGCGCTGCTGAATGAATTAAAAAACTCAGAGAAGGCTTAATTTGCCTTATTAAGTTCTTCGTGGCCCTGCAAAACTGACAGATAAGAGATCAAATAGGCCAGCGTGCTTTCGGCTCCTAGATTGCGGTTAACACCATTTTTATCGAAACCATCGTAGCAGCCATTGGTTTCAATGTCGTAGTGGTTCACCTTTAAATCGTTTTCGCCTATAAACCATAAGAAACGAGCTACAAGCAGTTGCCAATAACAGATAAGGACTCCCTTCAAACAACCACTGCCGAAAATTAGTTTCTTAAAGCAAGGGCAAACGCTGGTTTATTTCGGCCACTATTCCTAAATTTGCCTGAGTTTTTTTGGTAATGCGCTCTGCCTATGCCACACCTCGATAATCTACTCTTTTCGCTCCTGATCTACATCGGCTCCTTTTTTGCCGGGCTGCTGGGATCGCTAACCGGTTTGGGCGGGGGAGTGGTGGTGGTTCCCATGCTTACGGTGCTGTTTGGAGTAGATATTCACTTTGCGGCGGGTGCATCGCTCATCTCGGTTATTGCCACCTCCTCGGGCTCGGCCTCCGCCTACGTTAAAGAGGGCTACTCGAACATCCGAATTGGCATGTTTTTGGAGATGGCAACTACCATCGGCGCGGTTGTTGGCGCCCTGTTGGCAGGTATACTCTCCGCCAACTCTATTTCAATCATTTTTGCCGGAATTCTTGTGTACTCTGCATTTTCGTCCATTCTTAGAAGGAAGGGAAATGTTACCTATACCGAAGAGGACAGGTATGCCAAATTACTAAAGCTAAATGGCGAGTATCCCACGGGTAACGGAATGGAGCGTTACTCAGTGCGGAATGTTCCTTTTGGGTTTGGCCTTTCCACCGTTGCCGGAATAATGTCGGGATTGCTGGGCATAGGTGGCGGTGCCATAAAGGTGATAGCCATGGATAGGATTATGAAAATACCGTTCAAGGTATCCACCACCACCAGTAACTTTATGATTGGGGTAACCGCCGCGGCTAGTGCAGGCATATACCTCAAAAATGGGTTTATCCATGCTGCCCTTGTAATGCCGGTAATGCTGGGAGTGTTAACCGGTGCCTTTCTGGGTGCCAAGGTGCTAACCACCGCCTCCTCCAAGACTTTAAAAGCTGTATTTACGGCAATTATTCTAGTGCTGGCCTTCGAAATGCTTAAAAACGGACTGAAATGAGTAAGCCACAAGGTAAAACCAAGGGCCTGGATGGGAGCATCGAAGTTGCGCTGGGAAACCTGCTCCGTGTTGGCGTGATTGCCGCCGGTGCCGTGGTTATTATCGGTGCCATCTTCTTTTTGGCAAGGCACGGAACGGAGATTCCCAGCTACCATATTTTTAAGGCCGACCCCTTCAACTTTTCCGATTTCCGGGATTTGCTCAACGGTGTAATCGCGCTGCGGTCCGTCTCCATAATGGAGCTAGGGGTATTGCTGCTCATTGCCACGCCCGTTATTAGGGTTCTCTTTTCTGTATTTGCCTTTATCTATGAGAAGGACTACATGTATGTTGCCTTTACGCTCATTGTTCTCCTTGTTTTAATCTACAGCTTCTTACCTCGCTAGGTGCTCCCTGCCCTGCACGACTTCTTGAGAAGCTTGAAATTGGCTGGCTTTGTCTAGGTGGGGTGTAATATTCTTGCTACTTTTATAGGTATTAATCGTGGCTCTATTAAAGGGTTTAAGCAAGAATAGTAGCAGCAGAGATTGATACATTCATTTTAAAAATTTAACGGCATGAACTTTAAAGAGTATCTAAAGGAGATAAGCATCGTAATTTTGGGAATCCTAATTGCTTTTTGGATAAGTAATGTTGGCATGAATTATAAGGAGCATACCATCCAAAAGCAGGTTTTTCTTACCATTCTGAATGAGCTGAAGGAGAATAATAAAAATGTTGAAGTCACAATGCGAAGCTTGGATACGCTGCGTTTGAACTTCACCAGAATACAGAAGAAGACAAACGTGCATGGTGAAATGTTTGTCACCATAAGCTATAGCGGGTTGGATGTGAAGGGCATTGGCTACGAAACTGCTAAAAATACCGGTATACTGAAGGATATTGATTATAAATTGGTGTCAAGAATTGTGGAAAATTACGAATCGCAAAACTCACTCAAAGAGTTGGAGAATCGTATGAGCGATGAGCTATTCGTGCTGATTAAGAATAAAATTGGCAATAGGAATAATTTGGATTATGTAATACTGCAGATTACGAACTTGATGACTAATCTTACCGACTTTGATGCTGAGCAAAAGCAGCTAATCGAAGATTTAACGGTATACCTAGATGTGAAGAGCTAAGTGCAGTATATTTTGCACAGAGTAATAGCAGTTACCATGAAGATAGATGTTATAAACATTGAGGGAAATAGCGTAGCCGAGGTGGTGTCCGATGGCATTGAAATACGCAATACTGACGATGTGCTGGATATTATGGGGAACTGTAGCTACCAGGGAGCTGGAAGCATTGTTATTCAAGAAAGGAATATCATCCCCGAGTTTTTCGATTTAAAGATGGGTATTGCTGGTGAGATACTCCAAAAGTTTTCTACATACGGTATGCGGCTTGCCGTTGTGGGCGATTTCTCTAAGTACACGAGCAAGAGCCTGCGCGATTTTATTTACGAAAGCAACAGGGTTGGGCGAATCAACTTTGTGAGCTCTACGGAGGAGGCAAGAACGGCGTTGGCGAAGCGTTAGCCTTGCAAACCTTGGGCCACTCGGTTCTTTGTGTTTTAGTCTTATGTGAAAAAAAAGATTGTGATGTTGAAAGCGTTTGATTTTGAGATGGAAATGCAGGTTCGCGACTACGAGTGCGACATTCAGGGCATTGTAAACAATTCGGTGTATCAGAACTATCTGGAGCACTGTAGGCATAAGTTTCTCAACACTGTTGACCTCGATTTTGCCACAATGCACAACGATGGCATCGATGCCGTGGTGATACGCGCCGAGCTGGAGTATAAGTCGTCGCTTAAGCCTGGTGACGATTTTCTGGTGAGGTTGAAGATGGGGCGGAAGGGTAACCTTCGCTTGATTTTTGATCAGGAGATTTTGCGTAAGTCGGATATGAAGGTGGCCATTGAAGCGCGCATTTTTGCTGCGCTCATTCGGAATGGTCGCCCTGTTTCACCCGATTTGCTCATGGATAAGTTTACCTCAGCAGGTATTACGCTTGAGGAGGTGAAGTAGGAGATAGGCTCTGTAGCGAATTTGAGACCACATGTAAAATTAGACCCCGACAAGCCATTGCCTGGGTTTGCTTTTTTAGTGAGGAGTAGGCGATATTCTAACCGCTTAGATATCAAGTTTTCTACTGCCCAACCACTTCACCATCTCTGGATCGCGATGGTCGAAAAATTGACTTTTCTTGGTGTCGAGCGATACAATGGCGTTCATATCTTCGGGGCTTAGCTCAAAGTCGAAAATGTTAAAATTTTCCACAATTCTCTCCCTGTGAACCGATTTTGGAATAGCCACTACGCCTCTCTGTGTCAGCCAGCGCAGAATTACTTGGGCAACCGTTTTCTTATATTTCCCAGCGAAGGAGAGCAGCAGCTCATTCTTAAAAATGTCATTTCTCCCTTCGGCAAATGGTCCCCACGATTCAATCTGAACGTTGTTCTCATTCAGAAATTTCTGGGTTTCAATTTGCTGATGGAATGGGTGCGTCTCAATCTGATTAACCGCAGGAACCACCTTGTTATGGATAATCAGGTCAATTAAGCGGTCTGGTTGGAAGTTGCTAACCCCTATGGCTCTAATTCTGCCTTCACTATACAGCTCCTCCATGGCCCGCCACGAACCGTAAATGTCTCCCATGGGTTGATGAATAAGATATAGGTCTAAATAATCCAGCTGTAACCGTTTCATCGCCTTATCAAAAGCCTGTTTCGTGGTTTCGTAACCGGTATCCTGAATCCAGAGCTTGGTGGTGATAAAGAGCTCTTCCCGTGCCACCCCACTTTTTTTGATTGCGTTCCCAACAGCCTCTTCATTCAGGTAGGCCGCTGCCGTATCAATGAGCCGATAGCCGGTATTAATTGCCTCAAAAACGCTTCTTTCACACTCTTCAGCATCGGGTACCTGGTAAACTCCAAAACCTAAAATGGGCATCTCTACGCTATTGTTCAAAACTATCTTTTGCATTGTCGTGATCATTTAAATTCTCAACTTACTTTTTTACATACTTGTTTTCACGGGCACTGTAGCGTGGGCCAACGTTTGGATATTTCTTCACAATTGTTTCAATTGCTTCCATATCGTTTGCTGTGAGTTCCACTTCGGTTGCACCGGCATTTTCTTCCAGATATTTTCTACGCTTTGTGCCAGGAATTGGAATAATGTTGTTGCTTTGGGCTATTACCCATGCAATGGCTAGCTGGGCGGGCGAACAATATTTGCTTTCGGCAAATTCAGCAAATGCTACTGCCAACTTCTGGTTATTATCCAGGTACTCTCCACTATAGCGTGGTAAGTTTGCACGGAAGTCGGTTGAGGCAAGGGAGGTTACATCCAGCTTGTTGGTAATTAGTCCGCGACTTAATGGTGCAAAGGGAACGAAGGTAACGCCCAGCTCTTTGGTTAGCGGTAAAATCTCCTTTTCCACATCACGGGTAAGCAGGGAGTATTCGCTCTGCAAAGCGGATATCGGATGCACCGCGTGAGCCTTTTTCAAATCCTCTGCGCCACATTCACTTAAGCCGAGGTAACGCACCTTTCCCTGCTTTACCAACTCAGCCATGGCGCCTACCGTATCTTCAATTGGAATATTCGGGTCCACACGGTGTGCATAGTAGAGGTCAATGGTTTCAATTTTTAAACGCCGAAGGCTGTTCTCAACAGCCTCTTTCATCCACTTTGGCGAGGCATCCACGTACATCTCTCCACCGGTAAAGGCACCGCCTTTTACCCGAAAACCAAACTTTGTGGCCAGAAATATCCTGTCGCGGTTTGGCACAAGAACCTTGGATATCAGCTCTTCGTTGGCACCGCTGCCATAAACGTCGGCTGTATCCCAAAAATTTATGCCAAGGTCTAGAGCGTATTCAAGGGTTGCAATACTCTCTGTATCGTTTGGTTGCCCGTAGGCATGGCTCATGCCCATGCAGCCTAAACCCACAACCGATAATTCCTCTCCTGTTTTTGCTAATTCTTTATACTTCATGATAATATCTTTCTTATAAATTTTACTCTGGTATAAATTCACTAAACAATTTAAAGCAATTAGTGCCTATTTTGTTAACTCTTTCTAGGTATGAAGTAAAGGTTTTTTTCATTTTGCTGGCCTTCTTTCACCAAAATAAAAAACCTGTAAGCGTTGACTTACAGGTTTTTGTTTGTATTTCTTAACAGCGGAGAGTTAGGGATTCGAACCCTAGAACCCCTTTTGAGGATTACACACTTTCCAGGCGTGCGCCTTCGACCACTCGGCCAACTCTCCTTTTTGAGGCTGCAAATGTAGAAAAAATTGTTTCCACAGAAAGGGTTTCCCCATCTTTTTTCCTTTTCTTTTTAATTCACCATTTGGGTATTCGTTGTGGTTTGGGTTAATCTTTCTTAATTGCTACGTTAATTCTGCCTTTTTTTGTTAATTCGTAGTTTGGTTTTGGTTTATAGAGTGTTTGAGCATAGTAATGATACAATATACAGCGTGATGAAAAAGTTTTCTGGTGCATTTTATAGCCGAGGTGCATTCTTGGTTAGGTATTCCATTCTGTGGTTAGTACTAATGATGCTTGCCCGATTACTATTTGTGGTGTATAACAGCGGGCAGTTTTCGCATGCCTCATTTTCGCTGCTGGTAGGCATCTTCTTCCACGGCCTTCACATGGATCTGTCGCTGCTTGGTTACATTCTGGCGGTATCGTGCCTTGTGATTGCAGCTACTGCCTATTTTAAGGGCAAGGTTGCTGCTGTAGCTATGGCCGTTCTAACCGTTATGCTATTGACATTGACTGCCATCATAGTAATCCCCGACCTTGAGCTGTTCCGCAACTGGGGTTTTCGCATGGATAACACCATATTTCTCTACCTCAAAACGCCAAAGGAGGCCATGGCTTCGGTGGTTGGATGGCAGCAGATTCTATGGGTATTAGCAATGCTTCTGTTTTTGGGAGTGTTTGTTTGGGGCTATTTTCGCTATGTTAGTAAAACGCTCTACCATGCACCCTCAGGTGGCATTTGGACTAGCTTCTGGTTCATACTACTGACGGGCTCAATGATTCTTCCAATTCGTGGTGGGGTAGGGATTGCTCCCATGAATCCGGGCACGGTTTACTTTAGCACCAACGACTTTGCCAACAAGAGCGCGGTAAACGTTGTGTGGAATGTTTTCTACACTCTTTCTAAATCAGCAAAAATCCGAACCTATCCCGACTTTTTTCCTCAAGCTAACGCCGATAAAATTTTTAGCCATCTATATACTGCATCAAATACAACCGATACCGTGATTAGAAGCCAGCGTCCTAACGTTGTGATACTTATCATGGAGAGTTTTACCGCCAACCTCATAGAACCGCTTGGTGGCCTTTCTGGAATTACACCCAACTTGAACCGATTGGCAAGCGAGGGAATACTTTTTTCTCACATGTACAGCTCGGGTTGGCGTAGCGAGAAGGGACTTGTTTCCATCGTGAGCGGATACCCCGATCAACCAACAACATCCGTCATTAAGTTTCCAAGCAAAATACAGCGCTTACCTTCATTGGCTAAGGTATTCGATGGACTTGGCTATCATACTGGCTACCTTTATGGTGGTGATATCAACTTTGCCAGCATGCACTCCTACCTGCTTACAGAGGGTTACCAGCGGTTGGTTACGGAGGATGACTTTCCCGATTCGTTGCGGGAATCCAAGTGGGGTGTTCCCGATGGCTACTTTTTCCCCAAACTGATGGAGATGATGGACACGGCTAGGGGGTCGTTCTTCTACTCGGGCTTTACATTAAGCAGCCATGAGCCCTACGAGGTGCCAATGAAGACGGTTATTGCAGGCGATGATGAGGCATCGAAGTTTGAGAACTCGGTTTACTATACCGATATGGAGTTGGGTAAATTTTTTGAGGAGGCAAAAAAGAAGCCTTGGTGGAGCAATACGGTATTTATTATTGTTGCCGACCACGGACACCGGCTTCCGGCTGATCTTGCCGCTTACGATCCTAAAAAGTTTAGGATACCGATGATTTGGCTTGGTGGAGCGCTTACAACCAGCAGGGTGGTGGATAAAACCGGTGGACAAATTGATATTGCTGCCACTTTGCTGAGCCAGTTGGGTATTCCGCATAGCCAGTTCAAATTCAGCAAGAATTTGCTTTGTCCAGCACAGCCGGGTTGGGCCTACTTCACTTACAACGATGGCTTTGGCTTTGCCATGGATGGGAGTGCGGTATCCTATGATAACCTATCTAAAAAATTTGTGGTTGGCGCTAATGCTCCCGATTCGGTGAAGACCTATGGGGAAGCAGCCTTCCAGGTTATGCATAAGGATTTTGATGGTCTTTAGGAAAAGGCTCGATTACAGAATAATAAAAGAGGGCATCGCATTGATGCCCTCTTTGTTTTTCTATTTCAGTTGAACATTAGTCATCGAGGTTAATATCGCCAAACTTGGTTTGAATCTTAACCGTTGCTTTGGCGTTTGCATCACTTCCCACCACACCATCTACATGGGTGCTCGTGTTTTTACTTATCCTATTTACGTTCGCATTATCGGGCAGGTTGATGTTGCCAAAGTTTGCATCGGCATTTATTTTGTAGGATGTTGAAGGCATCCCTAACCTAACCCCTGCATGTTCTAAGTTAACATCGATGAGTTCAAAGGAGTTGGTAACCTCGTCAACCCTAAGTCCTCCAAATTTGCCTTCCAGCGATAGTTTTCCAGTTAGTGTGGAAATTCTATAGTCAGTGTAACCGCCATCCCCAACCAAATTTTTCACCTCTTCAACCTTAAGATTATCGAATTTATTCTTGGTTACAATGCTCGATGCCTTTTCGATATTGATGGTGGAATATTTACTCATAAGTACCATGGCTCTGGAGTTGGTGATATTTAGCTTCGAGAACTTTAGCTCAAAGGTTCCCCAGTTTATATTTTCCACATTTCCCTCGGAATAGGCCAATTCGATGCTATTGAGCGGTTGAGTATTGCCGCGAGAAAGTGTACCAATTCGTAGGTTTCCATATTTCACGCTCAGCGATGCATAACCGGAAAGTTCATCAATGTTCACGTCGCCAAATCGCTGTGAAACAATTACGTTGGTATACTTTGGCAATTTTATGGAGTAGTTTACGCTAAACTCCTTTACGTTTTGCCCCAAGTTGAAAAACCCCTTGATCTTTTCAGACTTTTCATCAAAAATGGTTGTTGCAATCACCGTATCCTCAATCTGGTTCAGTCTTATGGTAATGCTGTTGAGTGTTGACTCCGCATCTTGCTTGGAGCCAGTTTGAACTTCGATGCTCACATCAATGGCAATTTCAGGCTTATCCCAGTTGGTAACCGTTACCGAACCAAACTTATTGTCAACCCGTAGGTAGGTGTTTTCCGTTGCCGGAAAGGTTTTGCTCACCGACTTCGTGAATTTTTCGCTCGGTTTACCAACCAGCGTGGTGGTTAAAAAGCTGGCAAATAGCAGTATTACAACAAAACCAGCACTTTTACGAAACCTTGCTTTCATGGCTCAAATTTTTATTATCGTCCTTGGTTTGGTGCAGCAGGTTTATGGCCTGATTGAGCACTTCAATTTGTAGACGATAGCTATTAACAATCTCATTTAAAATTCTCTCATTACCAGGGTTGGAAAGATAGTTCTCCAACAGCGACTGTCTGCTCTGCTCTATCTCTTTTATCTCACTGTGCACCTCTTTTCCGATACCTGGATCCATCTTTTTATTTGCTTCAAAAACCTGAATCTTCGAGAATACCTCACCTTGATAATAGGTATTCATCTCCTGCAACTCAGGGTTTGTTTGCGACAAGAATTGCTTTACTGTCGGATTTTGAGCAACTGATGCCATCCAAAGGCCAAGTGAAATTAGGATAGCAACTGATGCCGCAGCATTAACCCAAATATTCAAGTATCTTCTTCTTGGTGCGAGCATAAGCCCCATCTTTTCATGAAAACGCTTTTCATGGCCTTCCGGAGGGTCGGCATCGTCGAGTAGGTGACGATTTTGGTTAAAAAAATTATCAATGCTGTCCATGTCCCAAATGTTTAATGTCCCTTTTGTAAAATTTCCAGTAGTCGCTTTTTTGCTCTCGCTAGCTGCGACCGTGAAGTGGATTCTGAAATTCCCAATATTTCTCCAACTTCTTTATGGTCGAGGCCTTCAACTAAGTAAAGGTTGACTACCAACTTATAACCCTCAGGGAGGCTACTAATGGCCTTAATCACCTTGTCGTAGTTAAGCGCTATTTCGGCTTCTCTTTCCACCTCTTCACGAGGATCATCGGCTGCTTGAAAGGATAGCACTTCTTCGGAAAGAAGCGGTCCCCTATTCCTTTTTCGCAGCATGTCGAGCGAGGTGTTGATTACTATGCGTTTTAACCAAGCTCCAAAACTCGAATTTTCAACGAACGTTTCAATCTTTTGAAAAGCTTTTATAAAGGCTTCCTGCGTTGCATCTTCGGCATCGGCCGTAGTGCCTAAGATTCGAAGGCTTGTGTTATACATCGCCTTTGAGTAGAGCCGGTAAATTTCCTCAAGTGCGCTGGTGTCTCCCTGACGACACCTGTTAATGAGCTGCTGATGCAAATTTCTATCGACTCCTGTGCTTTCCATCTGTTTCCCTAAATACGTTAGTAGGTTGTTATCGCTGCATTAAGCTACAAAAATTCTCATTGGTTAACGGTGATGCCTTACAGCATATTCAAATTACTGCTCATAAAAATAGGCTACTTTTGCCACGTTTTTAACTAAAATCTCAAGCAATGAAAGAAAAAAATGCATTTAGCCTATCAACCGTAGTCTTCTCAAGGTGGTCGAACAAGGGCTGGGCCGTATTCGATAGCCTAAAAAAGGTGGTTAAGATTGGACAAATCTCGGCCATATACACGCTTCTGGCTTTGCCGATGAGCACTTTTGCACAAACGGACACAGTGACAGTCAATAGAAATGTGGACATGGAGGAGGTGGTAGTCAACGCAGTTGGTAAGAAAAACGTCTACTCGGAGCTTTCGCGGATAGTAATTACAATTAATAAGGATGACATCGACAAGCTGGCCATCCATTCAGTCCAGGATCTGCTGGAGCAGGTGCTGGGTGCCGATGTTAGGGCACGGGGTGCTCTTGGCGTGCAAGCCGACGTGAGCCTGCGCGGTGGCACATTCGATCAGGTGTTGATTTTACTCAACGGTGTAAACATTACCGATCCTCAAACTGGCCATCATAATTTGGATATTCCGCTTGATATTGAAAGCGTTGACAGGATAGAGATTCTTCAGGGGCCTGGAACACGAATATATGGCCCAAATGCCTTTAGCGGAGCCATCAATATTATTACCGGAGAGCGGAGTGGCACTGGAGCCACGGTTGGGGCTACTGCTGGTCAATATGGCTACTTCTCTGGGTTTGCCTCGGCTCGATGGGCTACAAAACATTACAAGAATTTTATCTCCATTGCCCATTCACGCTCAGATGGGTACATTAGCAATACCGATTTCAATACCCGCAGCCTCTTTTATCAAGGAGAACTATCGTCGGTGCTAGGAAATACAATGATTGAAGCAGGGGTTTCGGACAAGGGTTTTGGTGCGAACAGCTTCTATACCCCCGTTTACCCCGACCAGTATGAGCGTACCAAGGCGTTGATTGCTGCCATAAGTCATTCGGTAACCTTAGGAAAGGTTGATATAGAATCACAAGCTTACTGGCGAAGACACCATGACAAGTTTGAACTGTTTAGAGATAATCCCCCAGCTTGGTATACAAATCACAACTACCACCTCACCGATGTTGTTGGAGGTAAAATAATGGGGAGTTTCCGAACCTCCATTAGCCGAACTTCGCTAGGTGCAGAGCTGCGCTATGAGCATATCTACAGCAATGTGCTTGGAAACTTAATGGCTGATACGTTAAGTGATCACTGCGATCCAGGTGGTTTCTTTACTCGGCAGAAGGGGAGGCGTAATGCGGACTTCAACCTTGAGCAAACCTTCTATCTAAAAAATTTGATTGTCTCCGGTGGAATTATGGCGCTTTGGAATTCCGACTTTGGCTGGGATAAAACACTTGGAATTGATGCCAGCTATGAACTTGGCCATCACTATCGACTTTATGGCTCATTGAATCAGAGCATGCGGCTGCCAACCTTTACCGACCTTTACTACTCAGGTCCCCAAAACCAAGGAAATCCAAACCTCAAGCCTGAACATGCCCTTAGCTACGAAGTTGGTGTGAAATCGACATACTCCAAGTTGGCATTTCAGCTGTCGCTAGTTCGAAGGGAAGGGCGTGACATTATCGACTGGATTAAGGATTCAACCGACATAAAGTATACCACTAGAAACCTTACCAAGGTGAATACTAATGGTTTTGAAACGGCCGTAACCTATTTATTAGGAGACTATTTTGGCCAAAAACCTAATAGCACTAAAGTTATGGTTTCGTATAGCTTTTACAAAAATGAGAAGAGCACTGCAGGGTTAATTTCTGCCTATTCTCTAGATTATCTTCGCCAAAAGCTCGTTGCGACTTTTACCTCAATGCTTTACCGAGGGACTGGGTTTACCTTTACTGCAAGCTATCGCGATAGGGCAGGCAGCTATACCGATGCCAGCAATAATGAAATAAGCTACACGCCATTTACCGTTTGTGACCTGCGCATTTTTTCCACCTTTGGACGATGGAACGTGTTTGGTGAAGCATCAAATATTTTCAACCGCAGCTACGTGGATATTGGTAGCGTTGTGCAGCCGGGAAGATGGTTTAAGGCTGGCTTTCGATTTGACATTTGATGACAAAAAAAATGGAGCAATGTGAGTTGCTCCATTTTTATTTTAGCGATAGTTATTAGCTATAGAAAGTGAATCACATTTATAAGACCTGTAACAACTTTTCCACTTGAATAATTTAGTTCTGAACCCATTGCGCTGTGGGGAATAGAGAAAATAACAAGCAGAACCACGGCTGCCCCATAGATAAATGCCGGGCGTTCTTTTTTTCTATTCATAAGAAGAGCAAAAGCCCATGCAAGGAATGCAATAAGTGTTTTATTGTCGGTTAAATCGAAGCCAAAAGGGACGCCAGTCCACGCTTCGCCAAAGGCGTAATACTGAACAATCGGACCAAAAATCAACCCGCCCAAGACAAGGAAAATAACGGCAATCCAGCTCCAAAACTTGTATGATTCAACTTTACCAAAGGCAAAAAGGCCTGCGAGGCTCGAAAGGAGCATAGCAAAAAACATGAAGAAGATGTGAGGAATTAGTATGTAGCTGGGCACATCACCCTTGTAGCGAATAATAACTGGTTGATCAATAAGAATATTTACAACATTAAAACCATGTCCAATTTGTAGGTAGTACGATAATTTACCTGCAGGTGACTCTGAGGGTAAAAAAGCCAGTAGATTGGAGCCATTCCTTTCAAATGGTTCAGGAGTATATCCCTCATTTGATGGGTAGCGCATGTAATATAGAGTGGCTGAAAATCCTTCTGGTATGTTGCTTAGTTCAATCTGAGCATTACTTCCAGAGGTGGCAGTTCTGGGAAGATTTCCTTTAATTTCATGCGAATTAAGAGTGATCTTAAACGTTTTTGGGTAGGTTGGCCCAGTCATTCTTTGGTAGATTGCAGCAGAGAGCGTAATTACAATGGCCGCAATCCAGAATAAAACTTTCTTTTGGTAAATTGCAGCAGCGAGCGTATTTATAGCGGCTTCAATCCAGAATACAACTTTCTTTTTCATGCTACAGCTTAATTATTAGTATTTTTTGTTCGTTGTTTCGTCTCACTTCCACCGAAATGGTTCGGCCCTCCTTAAGGGTCATTAAGCGAACCATGTAATCCTGAATGTTCTTTACCTCTTTTCCATCGATGGCGGTAATAACATCCCCATTCTGCATTCCACCGCGGAATGCTGGTTTCCCAGCAGAAACAAAATCGGCACGCAATCCATCGTTGGATTGGCCTGAAATATCGGGCATAATTCCAAGTGTAACCTTAAATCGTTTTCCGCGGCTGTAGCCACCGGTTTTTGGTCCAGCCTCTTTAAATGCTAACTTCTGATCGGTATTGGCGAGTACCATTGCTAGGCTATAAATATAGTCTGAGGAATTTTTTAGCCCAAGGTAATTTATCTTATCTGCATCGTCGAATGGGGTATGGTAGTCCATGTGCGGCCCAGTGGTGAAGAAGTAAACGGGTATATTTTTTCCGTAGAATGAGGCGTGATCGGATGGACCGTAGCCATCCGGACTGGTGGCTAGGTTTAAGCTATCGGGATCGGGGATAGCTTGTAACAATTGGCCACCAATGTTTGAGGTGCCAATCCCACTTACCTGAAGCGTTTTTTTATTATTCATTCGACCTATCATGTCGATGTTGATCATGGCCTGGACTTTCGAAAGATCTACCGGTGGATTATTCACAAATTCTTTTGAACCGAGCAACCCCATCTCCTCGGCACCCAATGCAACGAAGATTATCGAGCGCTTAATGCTGTCCCTATGTGCGGCCATTCTTTCGGCAATTTCCATCAGTGCTGCTACGCCCGAGGCGTTGTCATCGGCTCCATTGTGCACCGCTATGGTGTCGGGTCGTCGGCTAGAGGAGCCAGGTCCGCCCATGCCAAGGTGGTCGTAATGCGCACCAATAATCACATACTGATGCTTGAGCGTTGAGTCGGAGCCAATAATTTCAGCAATTACATTCTGCGTCTTCTCCTTTTTGCTATGAATAGCAGTGACCGCAGCTAGTTTAACGTTTGTATTGAAACTTTGACTGTGGCTTTGATTTTTCGATAGATATTCAATTTGCTCAATAGTATGCTGCGATTTGGACAGTATTTGGTTTGCAACAACCCTTGTAACCTGGATAACCGGAATACCTAACGAGTAATCTCTGGTTAAAGGATCAACAAGCGCATCATCTTTATCAAAGTTGGCACCCGATACTAAAATAACTCCAGCTGCACCCTGATCCTTTGCGGTAAGTGCCTTTATTCTGTCGCCTGCATAGTCGGCAAAGGGATTTCCAAGGCTATCCTTACCCGGCACACCACGCAATATCATCACCCACTTATGGTTGGCATTGATTAACTCATAGTCGTGCCATAGGATTTTGCTGGTTGTTAACTCAATACCATAGCCGGCAAATACCACCGGTGCTTGTAGTGAATCAGAATCAGAAAATGGAAAGGGGGTGAAATCTTGTCCAAGTTTATAATGATTATTTGTACCAATATAAAGCACATTCCTGCCGAGTTCTTGCTCCTTAATGATAGGAAAGAACTGATAACCTCTTTCTCCAAGTAGCCTTAGACCATCATCATTAAAGTGATCCTTGATATACTTAGCAGCAATCCGACTTTCCACTGTTCCGGGCAGCCTGCCCTTTAGGCTATCGGATGCAAGAAACTGAACATGATGCTGCAGCTCAGCTACCGTAATCTCTGGATTCCCAACATTTACAGTTGTTTTGCAAGCTGTAAGGGAAACTGCTAGGGTTAGCCCAATTAGACGTAACGTTTGGTATATGTGTGTCATTATTTAGACCTTTTGGCAAAGATATAAAAATCATGTTCATAGACCCACTTAAAAAATGGTAGATGCCGCTTGTTTATGTATCTGTTTAATTGGTATTTTTGACAAATTTTTATCGATGAATAAGCGAAAAAGCATCAGCCTCCTATATCTTACAGCAGCACTCATTGCGGTTGCTGGGCTTTTTCATTTGGTAAACTATGGCGTAGGTACCGTAATGCTGTTCCTCGCGTTTATACCTTACCTATACGTGCAAACCCGTCACTTCTGGACTTTAAAAAAGAAAAAAGTTAAATTCGAGGGAGTCGAGAAGAAGAGATTCTACCTCCTAATTGCTTTATGGATTAGCATGGGATTTACCGTAATTAACCTATACCCAGTTGAATTTTTTATGCTATTTCTGATAATGCTCGATTACCTGCTGGTGGTTCAGAGCGAGTAATTTTTCGGAATTCGGATACCCAGTACTGTAATGTCGTCAATCTGCTCATTATCTCCCTTCCAACGGTAAAACTCCTTAAGCAGTATCTCTTTTTGGTTGAGCATGGTGCGCTGTTGAAATGTAAGCAGCTTTCTCCGTAGTTCTTGGGTATGATATTTTCTGCGCTTTGGCCCTCCAAATTGGTCAGTGTAGCCATCGGAATACATGTAGATAGAATCTCCGGGTAGCAGCTGCATCTGGTGGTTAATGAAAGGCTTAAACTCCATATTTGATCCCACTGGCTGATTATTTGGTTTCAGCATAAAAAGATTGTGCTTGTCGGAGTGTATGGTGGGCTGAGATTGTAACGGATTTTCCAAATCTGCCTTGCGAATAAGTTGAAGCGAGATGTTTGCACCAGAGTATTCCATCTCTAATGTATTTAAGTTGAGCAGGCAAAGCCCAATGTCCATCCCATCAAAAATATCATATCGGTCTCTTCTCTCCAGTGTTTTGATAAAAAGGCTATTGAGGGAGGTCAATATCTCCGAAGGCTTGGTGGTTAACTCCTCATTCACAATTTTATTGAGACCAAAATTCCCCACTATGCTCATAAATGCGCCAGGTACGCCGTGTCCGGTACAATCAGCAACCGCAAAAAATAGCAAGTTATCCCTGCGCTTAAACCAGTAAAAGTCGCCGCTCACAATATTCTTTGGGATATGGAGAACGAATGAGTTAATTAGCCCTTTGAGGTCGGGTATGGCTGGCACAATGGCACGCTGAATTCTACCACCATACTCCAAACTGCTCATCATGTCTCGATTACGCTTTTCAACAAAATTGTTTTGCATTGCAAGCGCATCGGCCTGTGCTTCAATTTCTGCGTTTTGCCTTTGCAGAATTCCATTTGCCTTTTTCTTTTCCTTATTAATGCGGTAAGCATGATATATTATGCCAGCTGCAAGCAGAAGTAATGCAATTAGTATGGTTATTCTGTTGCCCTGATGAGTTAACTCCAAATCCTGCTGTTGAACTTCAAGGTGCTTTTGCTCCAACTCCTTATCCTTTTTTAGGGTAATAAGTTGATTCTCAAGCTGAATTACTTTGCTCATTTGGCTTAACCCAAGAATACTATCGTTGAGACTGTTGTAGCCTTTTAGGTATTGGTAGGCTTCTGCTAGTTTTCCTTGCTGCTCAGCAACGTTGGCCAGCCCCTTAAATGCTAAGCGTTTTTCATCTTTAAGTTCACCTTGCGTCGCAATATCAAGAGCTTTTTGATATGTCTTTTGTGCCTCATCTCTCTTTTTTTGGGCGTAGTATATATCAGCGAGTACAAGCCATGATTTGGCATCATCGGAGGTGTTGTTGAAGCTTTTTAGCGTGACTATTGATTTTTTTGCCATTGCAACTGCCTCGTCTTGCATCCCATTGGCTGAAAGCGCAACTGCATAGTAACGTAATACCTGACCGTAATTCTGGTTTGATGAGCTATCTTTTTCAATAATTTTTGCAGCTTGGGAGAGGTAGAACAGTGCTTGATTGTTTTTATGTTGAGCAATACGTAGCTCTCCTAGCTTAACGTAGGCTTTGGATAGCTGGTCGGTGTTGCCCGTTCGCTCCAGAATAAAAATAGATTTGTTGAGGTAGCTTTCGGCCAAATCAAGGTTACCAAGTTTGGTATGAATATTTCCCAACAACCGCAGTGCTATAGCTTGACCTTCTAGATTATTTTCCTGGATATAGAAGTCGAGTGCTTGTTGGGCATAGTCCAAGGCCTTAACAAAGCTGCCAAGTTCTAGTTCAACTTTACCAATTTGGGTTATTAGGAAACCTGTTTCTTTGGCACTGTTGAGTAGTTTACTTATTTGAAAACTTTCCAGAAATGATTCCAGCGCTTCTACCTTAAAATTAAGAAGGTAGTAGCAAACACCCATTTGCGTGAGGGCAAGCATTTTACCGTTATCATCGCTAGTTTCTTGTGCGGTAACCAAAGCGCTATTGGCCGAAATTAATGCTTGGTCGGGTTGGTTAATTTTAGCATAAAGGTGGCTGCAGCGGAGCTGGGATAAGATTTTGTCGTGTGAATTGCCATTTCTGTCTAGTCTTTCAATTTCCTTATTGAGCGTGGCAATTGAATCCTTGATTGCTAGGTAGTATATTGCATGTGTCTCAGAAGCCAATCTGAAACTCTTTTGAGAAAAGCCTGAAACTGCAAATAGTTGAAAAATAATGAATGCTACAATGGAATATTTGCAGCATTTTAGAGTACCGTATGCCATTGTGCTGGTTCCTCTTTTTAAATCTTTTCTTGCTGCCAAAATAGCCTTGCTAGATGAACAAAATGGAATACTATTTTTTCAAGTATTTCGAAACCATTTGAATTATTTGATCTGGAAGAATAGGCTTTGCCAGGTAATCATTACAGCCGGCTTCAAGGCATTTGATTCTCTCCTCATCCATGGCATAGGCGGTCTGTGCAATCACCGGCATATCTGGAAACTCTGATCTTAAAATCTGAAGTGCTTCCAACCCATTCATGATGGGCATTTTGATATCCAGCAACAAGAGAACTGGTTTGTGAATTCGGGTAAATTCAACGGTTTCCTTTCCATTTTTTGCCCAGATAATATCCACGTCAAACTCATCAAGCACCTCCTTCAAATATAGAAAGTTGGCCTCCTCATCCTCCGCAACCAGAATCTTTTTATTTTCCATTTTTTTAATGTTTATTGGTAATATTCAGGGTATAATTGATTAGTTATCGACTGAATTTTCAAGGTTTTTAAATATAGTCAACTTTTTTTAATCGGATGTAAAGGATGCAATTATTTTTGTGCTGGAATATTTGAAAGATAGAAGTTGGTAGAGCAAAATTGCGGACCCTAACATTCGGAATTGCTGGTTGCGTTACTCCAACCTACGTAAAAAAAGGGGATCTAAAATGATCCCCCGAAAGTCTATTGATGAAATTAAGCTACTCTTTAATTGTACCGTCTATCAGTTTTCCAAGAAGGTCGTCCAAACTTTCTACACCAATTCGTTTGGCAATTATCTTTTTGTTCTTATCGAGCAGATATATGGTTGGGGTAGAGTATATATTGTAGAGATTTCTGAAGTTTGAGTTATACTCCGAATCCCATACATTCGTCCAGAATATTTTATTTGTATTTATGTAATCAAGCCATTTCTTCTTATCATACTGGGTATAAACGGCAAATACCTCAACTTTTTTGGACTTATACTTCTGATAGAGTTTCCAAAGAATAGGAATGGTTTTCTGGCAATGGCCACAATCGGGCTCCCAAAAAATCATTATCGTATAATCGGCATCCAGCTCGTGAAGCGACGAAATGGTTCCATCGGAGTTCTGCATAATCAATTCAGGGGCCACTTTCCCAATTAGATTTGGCTCAGTTTTATTAACTAGCTCTTCAATTTTGCTGAGTAGTTTCTTGTCTGCCCACGGAGCCTTGCCATTTAGGTAGTAATCTTTTGCAAGGTGCACGAAAACGGCATCCATTCCCATAATATTTGAAATCTGAAACTGATTGAGGAGGTAGGAGAGGGTATATTGGTAGAACTCACTGCCCGGCTTCATTTTGCTTAAAAGGTTGTCGGCCGCTGCATCAATTGAATCGGGAATTTGTAGCAATATTTTGGTGAAGTAAACATTCATTTTGCTCTCAATGATTGGCGTCCGGAGGAGTCTATCATCGGAAAAGTCGATGTTGTCCCAGAAATGGTTTTTCCCATACTGGTATGATTTAACCCAAAGCAGGCTGTCTCTTTTAGGTGTACCTTCGGCTATCTCAAAGTTTGGCTGCTCAATGGGCATTATTGCCCGTAGAATATTGGCCAAAAATGTATTGGGATTCTCTGCAATTATCCTATTGAATTCCGCTTTACCTTCATTGTCAATCTCTTTAAGTTGATCCTGGTATCCTTTTAGGCTGTCAGGATTGTGAGTTAGCTTGGCTTTATTCTGTATAGCAGCAGTTTTAATCTGCATATCGCGCTTGAACTTTTGGAATTTGAGAAATGCGTCGTTCTCCTTCGAGCCAGAAAATTTCATGGCATCGAGCAAATTGTCCTTGTTGGTTTCCACCGAGAATTGCTGATTTCCTGTAAGCAGCACCTCAAAATAGTTCATGCCCGGCAGAACAACTATGTAGATTCCACCTTTAAGCAAGCTGTCTGCTTCAAATACGCCGTAACCCTTGTCGTTAACTCTCGTTGTGTCGAGAACATATTTTTTATCACCATAGTAGTATCCAAGCAAAAGGGTGGTGTCCTTCAGCCCCTCAACCTTAACCTTTATTTGAAATCCATTTTTTTTAGCACCGGAGGCACCTGCCGAAATGAAACATGCTAGAATAATAATTAGTAGGTTCTTCATCATCATCGTTTTTATGGCTAAGATTTACGTTGGGCAAATTTACAATACCATTCGTAAATAGTTTTTGGTTTATTGTTAAAATATTTAAATATTTAACCTCTTAAACGTCGCTATTTTAATGATATCCGTTTTAATCCCTGTATACCAGCAAGTTGTTGTAGATTTGGTTGAAGCCCTCCTTTCACAGTTGCGGGCTAGGGTAGTTCCATTTGAGATTGTGGTGATGGACGACGGTTCTGAAATAGCCATTCGCAAAGCAAACTCTGCACTTCTGCAACTTAAGAATGTGAAGTATATCGAGTTGGAGAAAAATGTTGGTCGATCAACCATCCGAAATTTCTTGGCTAGCGAGGCTGCTTACGATCTTTTGCTATTCCTGGATTGCGATGTTTCTCTTCCGGATGACTTATTTATTGAGCGCTACCTCGATTATTCCTCTAAAAAACATGTAACGGTTGGTGGTATTGCATACCGTAACGATCCACCTTCCGACAGGAAAAAATATTTTCGATGGAAGTATGGTCAGGCACGTGAGTCTCAGTCAAAATCCATCCGGCAGCAGCACCCGTATGCATCTTTTAAAACTGCTAACTTTTGCATTAGTCGGTCACTGTTCTTAAAAATTCGATTTTCCGAAGCGATCACTGGCTATGGTCATGAGGATACACTATTTGGGCTGGAGCTTGCACGACTTAAAATTCCAATATACCACATCGATAATCCCATTTACCACGATGGACTAGAGGATGCCCACGTTTTTTTTTCCAAGTCGGAGCAGGCAGTTCAAAACTTACTTGCACTTTATTGTGTGAACCCTTCTGACGTGAATATCGAACGCGTGGCGTTGCTAAAGACATTTAAGCGGATTAAGCGTTTTCGGGTAAACTTCATCTTTGATTTAATCTACTCACTTGCAGGTCAATTAATGCGTCGGAATTTACTTGGATCTCGCCCCTCAATTTTCATTTTCAGTTTCTGTAAACTCTGTTTTTTTTGCCACCTCTATGGCAAAGGCTGTAAATCAATAGACAGGCAATATAAATATTCTGTGCTATAGAATTCAACAAACAGACGGGGTTTCTGTTATTGTAGTTGTTTCTCTGTTCAACCAACAATTTCATGCCAAACAAGCTAATTCAGGAAACTAGTCCATATTTACTTCAACATGCACACAATCCAGTTGATTGGTATCCATGGGGGGAGGAGGCATTTGCAAAGGCAAAGGCAGAGGATAAGCTCGTACTGGTGAGTATCGGATATTCTGCATGCCACTGGTGCCATGTTATGGAGAAGGAGTCGTTTGAGAATGCGGAAATTGCTGTCCTAATGAACGAGAACTTTGTTTGCATAAAGGTTGATCGGGAAGAACGACCTGATGTGGATCAAGTTTATATGGGTGCTGTTCAGCTAATTAGTGGAAGTGGCGGATGGCCACTCAATTGTTTCGCCCTACCCGATAAAAGCCCAATATACGGTGGAACCTATTATCCGCCAAAACACTGGAAGGAAATCCTAAAAGGGTTGGTTACCACATGGCATACCGATAGAGAAAAAGTTTTAAAAGCAGCGCATGAGCTTACAGAAGGTGTTGCCAATACAGAAATAATCAAAGAACGGGTGCAGGTTTCTGATTTTTCGATTCGTGATCTGCGGTTGGTCGTGGAGCCGTGGAAGCGGAAATTTGACAAGATAAATGGAGGTTGGGGTGCCGCTCCAAAATTTCCAATGCCGCCAGCATTAGAGTTTCTGCTCGATTATGCTTGGCTTTCGGACGACCAAGTGGTTAGAAGCAGCCTGTTTTTAACCTTAAAAAAACTGGCAAGCGGTGGTATTTACGACCATCTTGGAGGTGGTTTCTTTCGCTATTCCGTTGATAAGGAGTGGATAGTTCCTCATTTTGAAAAGATGCTTTATGACAACGCCCAGTTGGCAATTGTTTATGCCAAGGCATTTGTCTACTATGGTTATGCCGATTTTGCCCGGGTGGCAAAGGAGACGCTGCAGTTTGCACTTCGTGATTTGTGGTCCGAAAATGGAGGTTTTTATAGCGCCATTGATGCCGATAGCGATGGAGCAGAGGGCAAATTTTATTTGTGGACCAACGAGGAGCTTAAAGAGTTGGCTGGCGATGATTATCAAATCCTTTCACAGCTACTACTACTTAAAAGCAACGAGCATTTGAAGGAAGGCAGCGTTCTAGTGCGTAATGAGAACTACCATACTTCACAACTTTTACCAGAGGAGGTTACTCGCTTAAACTTGCTTGTTCAAACCCTTTATCAAAAACGATTGACGAGGAAAAAGCCATCCCTCGATATCAAACAGATTGCTAGTTGGAACGGTCTTCTGCTTAAGGCGCTTTCAGAAGTTTCCCGATATTTGGAAGATCCAGGAATGCAGTGCTTTGCTGAAAGTAATGCTCATTTTATTGAAGATTTTCTTGTAGCAAATCAAGGAAGGTTGAGTCGGTGCTATACTTCTGGCCATGCGTCGGAAGTTTCATTTCTTGACGATTATGCATTTGTTGCCGATGGCTACGTTTCATTGTATCAAACCTCGCTTGATGAAAAGTGGCTACTGTTGGCTAAAAAGTTGGTCGACCTTGCCATAGAGCTATTTTACGACGAGGCAAGTGGAATGTTCTTCTACACATCAAAGGATTTGCCTGCGGTAGTATCGCGCAAAATGGAACTTACCGATGGTGTAATGCCTGCAGCGGCCTCCACACTTGGACATGTGCTCTTAAGCCTTGGCCAGTACTTTCACAACGAGCAATATTGCCAAATATCGCGGCAAATGGTATATAACCTTAAGATGCAGCTCTCCGGTGCTGGCCCTTACACGGCAAATTGGGCACGACTCTACCTAAGACATCTTTTCCAACCAGTAGTGGTAGCTGTTGCCGACGAGCTTAACGAAGGTGATTTTTCAAGGTTAAACTCTTTCTATTATCCACCCATGATTTTTGCCGCATCTGCCACAATTGGCCAGCTGCCTGTTCTTCAACAGGAGCACTTTGCCTCACAAAATAAGATTTTTGTGTGCCATGGTAAAAGTTGCTTTAAACCAGTGCTAAGCGTGGATGAACTGCTTGATACGCTAAATTCTATTAAGGAAAAGGCAGTTCACTGAAAAAGTCTTTTATATTTTTGTAAATTGACCATTAATTTGGGCGTTGAATATGCTTCACTGGAGCGTATTTCTCGGTCAAATATTGTTATGTTACTGTTGTGTTTATTGAGTTGTTTGAATTCATATGTATAAATTACGAAATCGGATGAAACGGCTCATTATTATTGTTTTTATAGTTGTATTGGCAATTTGTGCCTTACTGATTACCCTATATCTAAAGTGGGAACGCTTACCCAAGACCGTTTCCAGCATTTATGTGCTCGATAAAACAGTTTCTAGATCTGACTACAATGAACATAAATCGCTATTCTGGATTCTAAATAGCCTTCGTATTGTTAAACCAGACAGCACCTCATACCAGTATAGCAAAGATTATTATGGCTTTTACCCCGTCGATCCAACCAAGGGGACGTTTGATTTTCGAAGTATTCGCATTGCTCAAATCAACCATTTTGCCGATAGTCTCGATTTGGTATACTACGTCGACTGCTATGGGGTTTATTCCGATGACTGGATGGGTAAGCATGAGTCCAATATAGGTCAGAAAATTTATGGTGGCCTAAACCAAAATGACTTTCTGCTGCTGAAGGCAATGAAGGAGAAGGGTAAACCAATTATTGCTGAGTATAACCTATTTTCTAACTTGGGAAGCGGATTGGTAAGAAATAAGGTTGCCAGCCTGTTTGGGTTTACCTATACAGGGTGGATTGGTCGTGCCTATGAAAAATTTGACTCTCTTTCAACGGATGGACCACCCCACTGGCTAATCAACCTCTATCAAAACTCAACTGGAAAACTTTGGCCTAATAGTAAAGGTGGTGTTGTTTTTGTAGGGTCAGATGGAACTGTTTTGTTGCTTTATAAAGGGCAGCAGTTGAAATCGACAACTATCAATGTAATATCTACAGAGGAAGCAGTTCGAACCTTTAAGGTTGATCCGGTAGTTCCTTATGGTCGTTGGTTTGAGATAATTAAGGTCCCGGCCGACTTTAAGGTTTATAGCACCTATTTGCTAGACCTCACTCCTGAGGGAATTTCACTTTTGCAGAGCAATGGAATTCCTGCAGTATTTCCGGCAATGGTTTCTTCAGCTCAGAATGGAACAATTTACTATTTTGCTGGTGACTTTGCCCACACACCATCATACCTGTTTACCTCATACCTATGGGGCTCTAGCACTATTAACCGCTTGTTATCCTACGCACTTCGCCCATCTGGCTATAAGTTTTTCAACAATTATTACCAGCCATTAATCACATCTATTCTTAGCAATTGCTGTGTTAAACCAGATTCAGTTGCAATGCAGCGAAAAAGAAAACTGCTACCTTTGAAGTAAAAATGGAACCGAAGGACGGCTTTTGTATTGTTAATGGTGAAGTAGTCCCTTCCTCTCAACAACATGATTTATTTTCCGAGCATACCGTTGTATATGAGGTTATTCGTATAGTTGGTGGTAGGCCTCTCTTTTTTCGGCAGCATATGCTTCGCTTGGAAAACTCGTGCCGAATTGCCAATGTAGTGCTTGTCTGGAGCTCTTTACAAATTAGGCATGCCATACAAAACCTTGTATTCGCGAATAATGCACAAAATGTCAACCTGAAAATTGAAGTTTTCGTTCATTCCGGTTGTCCTTGCTATCAAATGTTTCTTATTCCAAGTTCTTATCCCGAAGAAGCACTATACAATCATGGAGTTTCGGTAGGATTGCTTCAGGCCGAAAGAGCCAATCCAAATGCAAAAATATTGAACAGACCCTTCGTTAGCCATGCCAATGAATTGATGAAGAAAAACAATTGGTACGAGGTTTTGCTGGTAAATGGAGAAGGGGAGGTCACGGAAGGCAGCCGTTCTAACTTTTTTTTGATAGAAAAAACCTCCATAATCACCCCACCTCTAAAGAGTGTACTTCCCGGTATTACTCGCCAAATGGTTTTAAAAATAGCGTTGGAATTAGGCCTTGAAGTGAAGGAAATATCTGTCCCAGCCGCAGCTCTTTCGAATTATCAGGCTGCTTTCCTTTCTGGAACATCACCAGGAATTTTGCCGATTGCTACAATAGATGACATTGCATATAGCCCGATTAATCCAACTTACCTTAAGCTGAGAGAGGCATATAATCAGTTAGTTTTTGACGACCTAAGTTCATTTACCTATGATGGAATCGAATAATATTTTGAAAGTAGCTGCCATTCAGGCAGATATCTTGTGGGAAAACCTACAAGGCAATCTTGAAAAATATAGCAGGATGCTCGATACATTATCGCCCGATACTGATTTGGTGGTACTTCCGGAAATGTTTACAACGGGTTTTTCCATGGATCCAGAGCGATTAGCCGAAGGAATGGATGGATCAACCGTTGCATGGTTTAAGCAGCAAGCGAAGCAACGGGGCATAGCGTTGACAGGTAGCTTTATTGCTCAAGAGAATGGCAGATACTACAATAGGCTAGTGTTTGTAGAACCTAGCGGAATGCTTCATTTATACGATAAGCGGCATCTATTTCGAGTGGGAGAGGAGCACAACCATTACAGCGCCGGAGCACAGCAGCTTGTGGTAAACTATCGTGGTTGGAGAATTCGACCGTTAATTTGCTATGACCTGCGATTCCCGGTTTGGAGCCGAAGCAGAAATGATTATGATTTGCTTATCTATGTGGCAAACTGGCCAGATAGCCGTCGCGATGTTTGGACCACTTTACTTAAGGCTCGCGCCATTGAGAATCAAGCCTGCCTTGTTGGAGTAAACAGAGTGGGGTCCGATGGTATGGGGCTCACCTATGCTGGCGATTCGGTATTAATGAATGCAAAGGGACAGCCTCTTGACACGTCAATTGGCCGTAAAGATAAGATATTGATGGCGGAATTCTCCATGACTGAATTACTGGCATTCAGATTGAAGTTTCCAGCGTGGCACGATGCTGACGATTTCTCGATAGTCTAAAGCGCAATAAAAATTATCAAATCTTCGATATGGTGCTAACTGCCTAATATCTATCTAATTTTCAACCAAAGTTGGAATATACAACTGTGTCAAAAAATAGTTGTTGTGCTATAATTGGATTATTTTAATAATTTCGAAGCCAGAAACCGCCGTAAAAATGAAGAAGATTAATAACCCATTTAGCAGTAACGACCCTGAAAGCCACAAGTGTTTTGGTTGCTCCCCCTTCAACAAGTCAGGCCTGCATCTTGAGTTCTATGAGGAAGATGAGGATATGATTGCTTTTTGGCTGCCCGAAAAGGTTTTTGAAGGGTATACCGATGTACTGCATGGAGGTATTCAGGCCACCTTGCTCGACGAAATTGCCAGCTGGGTTGTATATGTTAAATGCCAAACATCGGGTGTAACTGCGGAGATAAATATTCGCTACAAAAATCCCGTAATAATTAATGGCTCAGAGGTGAAACTTAAGGCCAGAATCCTTAGTCGGGACCGTCGTTTGGTAACTATTAAGGCTGAGTTGTATAGTAAGGATGACGTGCTTTGCTCTGAGGCAGAAATTCGATATTTTCTTTTCCCACAGCAAATTGCAAAGGAGAAATACTACTATCCGGGAGTTGAAGCTTTCTATATTAACTAGCCAGCGTTACCTAGTGAAACACCCATAAAAATTTGCCCCGAAAAATGTCGGGGCTTTTTTTATGCAACGGTTGTTCAATCTGAAGTTCTACTCTTGATTCTCATTTTTTGACTCCTCCATAGTGATTATTCCATCCTCATCGGTTTGCGTTGAGTCCGGCTCCATCGCTGGTTTGTTAAGCAGCTCCAACGCTAAACCAGTAACCTTGTCAATGGGTTGGGTGTTGTCGTACTCCTCCTGAGTAATCTGTCCGCGGCGCAGCATAAAGTTTTTAACTAACCGGTAGTAATCGCCCACAAATGGCTTTGGATGTCCAGTTGAGTCGAGAAAGTGGGAATATGTTCTTGGGCGAGGGATTACTCCTGCCATAAAGATAGCCTCGCTTAGGTTGAGGTTATTTACGTCTTTGTTGAAGTAAAATTTAGATGCTTCACTGGCACCGTAAATATTCGGCCCCCATTCAATTATATTTAGGTAGGTTTCAAACATCTTCTCCTTTGAAACGAGATGGTTGTTTTCTATGAGCCAAACAATGAGCATCTCTTCCAACTTTCGTGCAATATTCTTATTTTGATTCAGGTATACATTTTTCACTAGCTGCATGCTGATGGTCGAACCGCCTCTGGCAAATTCTCCCTTTTTCAGGTCCTCGGCAAGGGCTCCTTTAAACGCTTCCTCATTAAACCCATGGTGCCAGAAGAACGATCCGTCTTCGGAGGTCAGCACCGCATTTTTAAGGTAGGGCGATATCTGATCAAGTGTTCTGAATTCTGGATTTTCTGGACCAACAGTAAATGTCTTTACCGGAACACCATGGTTATAGGCAGTATACTCAAAACTTGTGTCCATTTTTGAAAGGTTGGCCTGGCCGTATCTTAGAATTCTAAACTTTTGGCTGGTCAAATTCGAAGAGAACGTTAAGCTGTCGGGCTGTGCCATATCTATGTGGGTGTCGAGCCGGAACTTGAGTGTTCCTGAAACCAAAATTCCAGTAAGATTTGTAAAGAGACCTTCTGGAAGCGATGAGAAAAGGTTCTCCGCTGGAAAGTCATCTGTTGAAATCTTAAGGTCAACAACAGGGAACTTGCCGGGTTGATACCGTGCGTAAAGCCTTGCAGCAAGCTTATTGAACCCAAATGAGGAGCTGCTGTCAACCTCAAAGAAGTTTTTCCCAATGGTGAGCAGGCTGCTTCCTTTCATGCTGTCAATCATTACAGTTTCCTGCGCAAGTTTTGGGCTGTTCAGCATTGTTCCGTAAATTTTACCGGAAAGTTTCAGCTTCGCAAGGCTCGATGAAAACTGTTCCCCCTTGAGGCTAAAGTTAAGGGAGTCGAACATGGTAACAAGGTTGTACTTGTGCTCCAGAAACGGCACCGTAAACTTTTTCTTCCCTTCTTTGTAAAGGTCATAGGCAATGGCTGTGTTTTTTCGGCTGGCTGTTCCCTTAAGGTTAAGCGTATCGGCAGCTCCACTTTCATTCACTACAATTTTTGATTGGAATATTCCGTTTTGGGAGATTAGTTCTGGGAGTTTAATGGCAAGTGCATAGCCATTGTGATGGTAGTGCAGGTTAACATTGCTTAGGTAGGTGTCGGCGGTTAGCAGATCGAGCGTGAACCGTAATAACCTTCCGTATCGGCTCGCCAGATTAATGTTTTTTGTAGTATCGGTAACAGCTATTCTTCCCTCTTGCTTTTTGAAAATAAAAAAGTAGTTGCCAGAGGTATCATTTCTTTCGAGGTTGATGTATGCATCCCGAATGTCAATGGTGCTAACAGAGGGCTTTAGCAGCCATAGCTTCAGGTAGGATTGTTCAAGGCCTATTTCTCGCACGGACATGAGCGTATCGTAGCCGTTGGGCTTGAGGAAAAGGTCCTTTACCTGAAGGGTGGAAATTCCGCTAAACTTTATGCTGCTGCAGCCGATGATTACTCCGTAGTGCTGCTGAGCATACCTCGCCGCCCTATTGAAGGCAACATGTAGAACCACATTGCGAAAAATGAAAAATAGCAGCTGAATAGCTATTAACCCAACTACAAGCCACATGGCTATTTTCCGAAGAAGTTTTTTCGTTTTGCTGTTCATTGCTCTACTGTTTTGATGATGCTGAAAATTGGCCACAGGCTGCACTAATGTCGCCACCCCGCGAGGTACGTAGGGTGGTGCCAATACCGAGTGTATTTAGCTGCCGTTGGAAGTCTCGCGCTTGCTTTGCGGTGGGAGATGCAAGCGTAGTACTTTGATGACCATTTAGCGGAATGAGGTTAACATGGCACTTGATGCCAGTGAGTATTTTAGCCAGCTCTAATGCATGGGCTGAGGAATCGTTGATTCCATTTAGTAGGATGTATTCAAAGGAGAGCCTTAGGGTTTTTGGGAGAGATATCGCTCTTGCAAGCGCCAGCGTTTTTTCAATCGGATATTTGTTCTCAATAGGCATAAGCCCCATTCTTTCTTTCGAAAAAGGGGAGTGAAGGCTAATGGCGATGTTGCATAGGCCAAGGCTGAATAGCTCCTCAAGTTGCGCTGGTATTCCAACCGTAGAAACGGTTATGTTTGCTGCACCAAATGCCATTCCCCAGTTTGCCGTAAGTATTTCCAAACTTTTTCTAACATTTTCGAAATTGTCCAGCGGTTCACCCATTCCCATGAACACAATTCGGTTCACATTGCCATATTCAGGCAAGCTTATCAGCTGGTTTAATATCTCTGCTACTGATAGATTTTCGTGGAATCCGATGGTTCCGGTAAGGCAAAATGAACATCCCATTCTACATCCAGCTTGGGTTGAGATGCATAGCGTGTTTCGCTTAGCGCCTGGCATGTAGGCAGCTTCTATGAGGTTGCCTTTTTCGGTTCTAAATAGGTATTTTTTTGTTCCGTCTTCAGAAAACACCTCTTTAATTGGCGGGTGCAAGGAAATGGTGTAGCGTTCGTCCAATATTACTCTGAGTGCTTTGGGTAGTGCCTCCATCTCCATGAAGCTACGCGCACTTTTTCGGTAGAGGTAGTAGGCAAGTTTTCTTGCCTCTTCCACACCATAACCTGCCTTTTCACAAAGTTGGATTAACTCATCAATATTCTGTCCCAGAATACCTGCTTGGCTCATTTACTGAAATTTGTGACAAAAGTAGCTTTTTTCGTGAACGGTATCTGTCACTCAAAATGGTTTAACACATTTTGTAGCTTAGGAAGAAAAAAAAAGCCATCTAAATGATGGCTTTTTTTATGCTAGAAATTCTTTGGTGGGTAGAGGTCATTCCACCATTCCGGCTGGTCTTTCAGATACCTGTCAAACCAAGCAATGATGGTTTTGGTCCACCTAGTTCGGTGGTCAAAATCAATTATGAAGTGGTTCTCATCGTCGAAGTGTACCATCTCCACTGGCTTGCCCAAAATTTTGAGTGCATTAAACATTTGTATGCTTTCTCCCGGAGGCACGTTGGTATCGGCAGAGCCCTGAAGTAGCAGCAATGGGGTCTTTATACGATTGGCCATAAAAAGTGGACTTTGCTTAACGTATAGGTCTGGATTGTTCCAGGGATAGCTGTTGTAGCTGGCAACGGTGGAGTAGGAGTAGCCCCAAAAACCTTCGCCCCAGTAGCTGGCAATATTGCTTATGCCGGCATGGGATATGGCTGCGGTAAACATATCGGTTTGAGTTTGGAGATACATAGTCATGAAGCCGCCGTAAGAAGCGCCTATACAGCCAACTTTTTTAGCGTTGGCGTAGGGGTGGGAGGCCAAAAACTTTTGGGTTCCTTCAATAATATCATCTGCCGTATACTTCCCCCAAGCGTTAACGTGCATGGCTGAAAACTCTTGACCAAAACCGGTAGTTCCTGCAGGCTGGAGAACATAAACTAGGTACCCATTGGCTGCATAGTATTGGAATGGATAGCGCCCTTCCCAGCGTCTTCCCACTGGGCTGGTTCCTCCGTAATAGTATACAATTACAGGATACTTCTTGCTTGAATCGAAGGAGGGTGGATAGTAAACTCTACCTACAATGGTTTCACCTCGTTTATTCTTAAAGTCCCAGCTATCTACCTTTGAGAGCGCAACATCGTTAAGCCATTTATATGGATTGGCTACCAGCTGATTTTGTCCATTGGTGAGGTTTAAAAAGTAGGCCTTAGTTGGGCTATTTGTTCCCTGCGCTGCGTAGGTAGCGTAATTACCTGTTTTGGAGTATGAAATGGACAAAAGGTTATCCTCCTTGGTATCAACCTTGGTGAACTTCTTTGTGCTGGTGTTATACTCATATAGGTCTTGATATTCGCCATCCTCGCATTGGAAATATATGTTTCCGTTGCTTGGATTCCAAAAGCCACTCATGATCATAGGATTGAAGTCTCTGGTGAGGGGCTCTACCGTTTTTGTTTTTAGGTCGAAGATGTATGCTTGAGTGTCGAAGTTGTTGGCTACCTGGCCTTTTTTTACGTTTTCACCAATCTTTCCAAAGGCAGAAGGACCAGCAAGAACAAGCAGCTTATCACCGGAAGGAGAGTAGCTGGCAGAAAGGTCGTAGCGATTGTTCTTTATGATGGTGTCTACCGCCAATGTCTCTAGGTTAATTTGGTAAATGCTGTTGAGCGCGAAGGGTTGCTGAGTGTAGTCGGGCTTGGTTGTTGAAACCAGAATATTCTTTCCGTTGAGGCTCACATCTTCCAATCCAGTGGTCTCATTTCCATAAGTTAAACGTTCAGAAATTCCTGTTTTCGTGTCAAGTTTGTAGAGAAACAAGCGGTCTCTCCAGTTTGGCCACCTGTCTTCAATGCTGTTGAAATATTTATAACCCTCCTCCTTGCTACCGTCCTTTTCGGTTTGGTAGTAGAGAGCATAGCTGTTGTCAGGTGCCCATATAAAATTTTTAGCCTCCTCAATGCCCTGTGCAACCTGAACCTCCTTCATTGTGTTTAGGTCGAGAGTAAAGAGGTTAGTGGTTTTATCGATGGTGGTAGTATAGTAAAGTGTGTTATCTACCGATGTCCAGCCAACAGAACCGAGCTTGCTTTCACGAATGCTCCAAACCAATTTCTTTGAAGGAACCTCTAAAACTTCAATTCTGCTACTGCTCTTTCCTTTTGGACCAAAGGTGGCATAACGAACAATGCCGTATTGCCCAGACGGAGAGATGCTGATGCTGGAAATCTGTTCCGCGCCGATCACGTCGTTGAGAGTTATTGGTCGTTCCGGTAATATTGAAATGGCCACGGCACTGGCGTCAAACTCTTTATTGGGAGTAAGCACTGCCTTTAGAGCAATGGAGTTGGAGTCGGACGGGGTGCTTAGCAGCTTAACCTCTACAAGATATTTTTCTTTTTCAAGCGTTAACGAAGCGTCTACCGGTTTTGACTTATCAGCCTCTTTTTCTGCGGAACTTTTGTCGGCCACCTTTTTCCCGTCAAGGTAAACCTCAACCCTGTTTGGGGTTTGAATGGATAGCTTTCCTTTGAAAAACCTGTTAGGCTCTATGTAAAAAGCAAAGGTGTGGAGTGTAGTACCTACTGTATTTGTTAGGGTAACCCAGCCAGCAGTGTCGGCTTTTAGTGTCTCCCACTTTAGATTTTCTCCAATTGAGGCACCTGCTCTGGGCGTGGACTCATCTGCTTTAAAATCATCAGTTTTAAGGAACATTTGAACCTCAAATGCTTTTCCATCGGTATTCTTTACATCCGAAAATACGGGATTTTTTAGCTCAACTGGCCCCATGTGGAGAAGCTCTGGAACTATAACCTTTTCCTGTGCCATAGTGGTAAGACCAATGGCAGCAAATGAAAGTGCTAGTAGGGTCTTTTTCATTTGTTAATAGTTTTATAGTTAAGGTAAAATGAAACCAACATGCCTCACACCGACTAAGCCTTTGTTGAGTGTATTAATTCAGCTCACAAGATTAGTAATGGGAGAATATGCGGGTATCATTGTATTGTTTAACTGGTTATTCAATAGATGTAAAAAATGCGGAATGGTTTACTTTTCGACCTGCATAAAATTAGGAGCCTGTGGCCATCGAAAGTTAGTCCCAATAAAAAACTCCGCAAAAAGTCTGCGGAGTTTTTTTACTACTTGTTAACTCATCACCGTTTAGAGTGCCTCTGTTTCAACAATTTTTGCAAGTATTTCGGAATATGGAATTAACAGGTAGGTTTTTCCGTCGAGTTCAACCTCGTTACCACTGTATTGCTTGAAAACTACGGTGTCGCCAACGGCTATTTCAGCACCATCAATATTTCCTACGGCAACAACCTTGGCCCATTGAGGTTTTTCCTTTGCCGAATCGGGAATAATAATGCCTGAAGCGGTTCTTAATTCCTCGTTTTTATTGGTAAGATCGAGAATTACATTCTGGTTAACTGGAACTAACTCTTTCATTGTCATGATTATATCTGTTTAAAGTTATTGTTATTGTGCGTTTACGCCAAGGAGTCTACTCAGCTTTGCTTGGTCGAAACCTACCACCCATTCACCATTAATGCGGGTTTGTGGAACACCTCGTTGGCCGGTTGCTCTAACCATCTCTTCACCGGCTGACTGATTTCTTGAAACGTCGATATCGGTAAAGGGTATTCCATTCTTTCTAAGATAGCCTTTGAGGGTGTTGCACCAAGAGCAGGTGGGAGTGGAGTAAACCGTCACACTTTTTTTCTGCTCTCCATTTGCGGTGGCATAGGCTGCGCTCTCAAAAAGAGTTTTAAAGAACCCAACATCGTTGCACCCCTTAACCACGTCCTTTTTTACTCCTTTTTCGAAAACCACCAGTGATGGGGCAGAAGTAATTTCCAGTGCTGGGTGAATATCCGATACCTGTGTGGCATCGGCGGTAAAGACTTTGGTATCTTTCACCATTTTTGCTGCCTCAGCAATGGTGCTGTAGGCGCAATCGCTTACGGCTGTTCCTTTTTTGTAGATAAGCAGGTAGTGCTTATTTAGCCCTTCAGATTGTTGCCTGAAATCGTTGAGTGAATTTACTGTTATCATGGCTCTTGTTGTTTTGTTGTTCGTAACCTAGTTGCGACTATCCTATTTTTTATTTAGTTTTTAAGGCCGTCGTTCATAGCTGTAGTAGCAGAAATAACCTTGAACTATCTTTTCACAATGATTTTTTGGTTACCATTTGCATGAACAGAATGCCTAAAAAGTTACATGTTACCTACGCATTTGACGATTAACTTAATTTGCGAACTGCTCATTAGATGGTTATGTTATCACAATTCGCAGGTTATATTTTGTCGTCGTTTTCTTTTTTAACTATAAATATTATGCCAAGATATATTTATATGCCAATAAATACATATACTATGAATTCATTGCTAAATATGTGCCATTATGACACAATACTACATCTCTAAAGGGGGTTAATTTAGACAAGTTGAGTTTGCCTCATTGATGGCAGATGAAACTTCTTCCTACTTATACCCTGTGCCCATGTTTTTAAAACAATTAATAAGGTTATATATTAGATGAAAATTTACCAAGGTTATCGTATGCGTAATTGGCTATATTCGATAGTGTTAGTATTTACAGTTGGAGGTTGTGGCAATAATTCAATGCCTAAGATGAATCTGTCGGATCCTGCTCTGGAGCAAATATTTCCAGCAAAAGAGATTGGGGGATTAGATAAAATTATTCGTTTTATGGATAGTACTGCGTTTGCAGGATGCAACTGCAACGATATTTCGCAGGCATACACTAATCTGCGATATGCCCCAGAAATATTCAACCAGGTTCAGTTTGACGCACTTATTGCAGATATGAAGCAGGTTGGGTTGTACCAGACATTTTGGACAGTTCGTCAGGTTAATGACAGTGTCAAATCTGTTTACCTAGATTTCAACATGAATGGTAATCTTTTTAAACTCATCGAGCGGCTTAGTAGTGATGATGACGTTGCTCGAGAATACTACGGTTATCTTATGCGTGACATGGATATTTCTCCATCGCTAGAGGTAATGTTCCCCAACGATTTTCCAACAATAGATGTCAAACGACCAGCAATTCGACTCTTAATTGCGTCCCACCTTCTGTTTATGCGTGAATCTGAAAAATTTGCAAAAAAGGAGCCTATTCAATTTCGTATCCAAGATAACAATAGTGACTAGCTTGCATCTTTTTGCTTTTCTATAAAATAGAGAGACCGCCTAAGGGGCGGTCTCTCTTTAATATTGCTACTTAATATCGTTAATTGCCTTTTCAGCGGCTTTTAGGGTTGGTTCTCCCGATATTTCTGAGCCAACGGCTTCCTTCATCCATAGCTGAGGAATTAGTCTACCCTGGCTATAAATCCTAATTATTTCGTCTGCAAAGTTTTTCCCTGCAATTTGTTGCTCAATCTGAAAATCGGCTAAATAGCCAATGGGATAGGCGCTAAGGTATAGTGGACTATCGATCATGTGGCTGTATATGGCTAATATGGTTTCATCCTTGGTACCAAAGATTTCGGCATAGTATTTATTCCAGATATCCTTGGCTATGGCTATGGTTGCCTCCTTCAGCTCGGCAGTCGTTGCTTCAGGGTGGGCATATAGCCATTTCCACACGTTCATATCTACCAGCGAAACACCCATAATTTCATAGCACGACCAAGCATTATCAAGAGCTAGCATATCATTCTTTTCCTTGCCCTGATCCTTAATGCCAAGCAAATCGAGGTCACGCTTCTGGAAGATGAATGCTAAGGCCTCTGTAAGGGCTGTATTTGGAACATGCGACATCATGTAATTATCTACCATATCCATTGTAATGGTTTGCTCCACAGTGTGACCAAACTCATGAACTGCAATGTTATAGCCTTTGTAGTCCATTCCGTTTTTGCCAATTCGAGTGCGGAGAAGTGACACATTTCCAGGCATTTCGGTGCCCCAAGCATGTCCTGCCCCACGAGAGCTCTCAACTAGAACGTTGGAGGCAATAAAGTCAGCCTTTTCCTTAGTAAAGCCAAGTTTCTTTAGAATATTGGGTAAGTCTTTCTGCACGGCGGCCGTATTGGGGTATTTCTTTTCGGTCATTGCGGTTAACTTGGCCTCGTCCATCGAACCCCTCGCTTTGAATCCATCGTACCAAATGTCAAACGGTTGCAATGGTCGGCCAAGGCGTTTGCTGATTAACTTACCCATCTCTTTAATGGTGGGTGATGTGATAAAGTCTATGAATATTTTTTCCACATCGGCCTGTGGAATCTCCATCTGCTGCTCAAAATTGCGTTGTATGTAGGTTGGATAGTCGGGGCTAAATTTGTCGATTGCCTTCATGGCGTGAAAATTGTCGAGCAGCACTTGGTAACGTTTTTCAAGTTCTGGTGTTGGCTCTATGGTTTTTCCATTCAGCATCAAAACATTTGAATAGGGATTCCAGCTGCAGCTGTCCTTATTAATTACCTGTGTGGGAATAGTTTGATCTATGATTCTTTTCATTACCGCGTAAATCAGCTGCTGGTTTTCTAGACCATTCTCCTTATTGGCATACTGCGATTTTAGCTCATCGCGAAGACCCCAATGCGAAATAAGCTTCATATCAGAGGGGAAGGGGCTTTTACCATCCTTGTCGATGAGCTTTCCCATGTAGATGTTGTAGTTGGCAATGTAGGTGTCAGCTGCCGTTAGTTTATCGGATGCATTTTGTTGAACATCGGCTGGCACTCTTGAGGAGAACATATCGCCCATTCTGGCATAGGCCCACTCACGCCTGCTCCATTTGGGTCCAAGTTCAGTTTTTTCCTTTAGGCTATAGAAGGGGAAATTGAGGATAGTAATAAAGGCAATGCGGTTGCTAAAGAAATCGTCGGTGAAGTGGGCTGAAGGATTAAATGCTCCAAAAAGCTCGTCAATGGGGGTAACTGTATCACCCCTGTCGAGCTGCAGTGGACGCTGTAACTCCTTGTTAATTTTAGAATAGTTGCCATTAAGCACTTCAAATCCATGGGATAACTTTGTGAAAAGTTTTTCCCTTGAAGCAGTGTTCCCTTGGTAATTGTTAATGCAGAAGGAGATGAAGTCACTTTCATTACCATCGGTAGTTTGCCAAAGCGCAGCAACTTGTTTAACGCCTTTATCAATAAAGACTTTTTGAGCATCGCCGTTTTTAACTACAAGCGAGTCAATTACTTTTGAAACAACCTTCTGATCCATTGTTTTTGGCGATTGATTTACCTCTTCTTGGTTTGTTCTACAGCTGGAGAGTAGCAGTACAGCTGGCAATAAAATAGGTAATAACTTTTTAATCATTGCTTTACAGTTTAGGTTTTGCCTGACAAGTTAAGCAAATTGATGTTGGGTTGATCAGTATCTCATCATGATTTTTTACCTATTTGTTGCCAAATGTCTTAGCTAATTTCCCTTTAGATTTTGGTGCACAACATAATTCTCTATTTTAAATCCCATACAATACACCATTATACTTGCCGAACCTTCCTGCATGTGTATGTCAATGTAAACTTTAGTCCACTCAACATGCAGAATTATTGCTCATTATATCTGTTGTTTTAATCCATAATTTACTTTAAATTGTGTTTGTCGAATTGCTATTCACTTTCCATTAACTGTTGGGTTAATACGTTGGTATTTAGCAGTCTAATTAATAGGGCAAACGTATGACCACTCCATTAAGTACCGAGGGTAGGAACGAACTTTCGCTTGTGCCTGTCACCACAATGATTTTCAAGCCTGCAATTGGGGAGCTCCAGTATCTCCATTTCTTCATTGAGGAGGAGTTGGGTTATTCGTTGGCACAATTTAAGGATACTGTTCCTTTCTATTTGAGTTTACTGCATCCCGACGATTTGTTGCTACTGAAGGAAAAACAGGAGGAGCTATTAAAGAATCACCTTCAATTTTCTGAATTTTATACTCCATTGAGAATAAGGGCTCTCAATGGTAATTTTGTTCTTTTCCAATTCACGGAAACGTTGATTAGTAGTTCAAATGAAGCGGATACTTTGCTGATTACGCTGCAGAATTTGCAAAAAGCAAGGTACTACGAAAATGCGCTATGGGAGAGCGAGCAGCGCTTTAAGGCTCTTTCGGAGGCATCTTTTGGTGGTATTGGTATACACGATAAAGGTCTTATTATTGAGGCAAATTCACAGCTTTCCATATTGACAGGATACTCACACGAGGAGTTACTAGGAATGAATGGGCTGTTGCTCATTGTGCCTGAATTCCGTGAGCAGGTAATGCAACATATTACAGAAGGTTATGAGCTGCCCTATCAAGTAGTTGGATTGAGAAAGAACGAGTCGAGATATCCACTGCAAATCCAAGGAAGGCAGGTATATTTGGGAGGAAAGATAGTGAGGGTAACGGAGTTTCGAGATGTTAGTCAGCTTGAAATGATGGAACATGCCCTGTCGAGGAGCGAGGAGATGTACCGTGAAATTGTTGAATTTGCCGTCGATGGTTTTTTAATAGGCGACTCTAGGGGAAATATTATTGAAACAAATTCCCGCTTTTTGGAGATAAGCGGACTGGCAAGAGATCAGGTGGTAGGAAGACATATTTCCGATCTTTTTCCTCGGGACATCATAGAGGAGAAGCCGTTTCGGTTCGATTTGTTAAGTGCTGGACACACCGTTGTGCTGGAGCGCTATCTGTTACGTCCTGATGGCACAAAAGTGATTGTTGAAATGCATTCAAAGAAAATGCCCGATGGAAGTTATCAGTCCATAATTCGTGATATTACCGATAGGGTTTACGATAAGGCTCAAATTAGTGAGCGGGAGGAGACATTCCGCCGATTGTATGAGGAGTCTTCCGACCCAATTCTGCTCCTTTCATCAACCTCTATTATAGATTGCAATATTGCCACACTCAAGGTTCTGGGATATAGTAGCAAGGACGATTTAGTTGGGAGGAGTCCGCTTGAAATATCGCCCAAAAGGCAAGATGGAGCTGACTCTACTGTGAAAATGAATAGGATGATTGAGCATGCAATAAAGAATGGGTATGCTCGATTTGAATGGGTACACTACAAGGAGGATGGTAGCGAGTTGCCGGTGGAAATAATGCTTACACCAATTCTAATTCAAGGGAAGACGGTATTTTATGTGGTTTGGCGCGATATTACTGAAAGAAGACGGTATGAAAAGGCACTGAGGGAAAGTGAAGCTCGATTTAGGGTTGTTGCCACAAATATAGAGGCAATCATATTTACGCTGGATAAGGATGGAACCTTTGTTTTATCGGAGGGTAAGGGGCTTGCCAAACTTGGCCTTCATCCAGGTGAGGCTGTTGGCACTAATGCTCTGGATATGTATTCTTCTTTTCCTCAAATAAAGAGGGCAATAGAGGAGAGTTTGGCAGGTAATATTGTTCAGGAGACGTTTAATATGAAAGGGGTTTTGCTTGATACCATCTTCTCCCCTCAACTTGACAGAAATGGGATGCCCGTTGGTGTGGTGGGACTAGCCATTGATGTAACAGAAAGAAAAATAGCCGAGGAGGCCATTGAACTGGAGCGAGTTTACTTTGAACAACTCTTTGAGTGGTCCCCGGAGGCCATAGTTATTCTTGACCTCGACCAAACTATTCTTCGAATCAATTTAGAGTTTACCAAACTTTTTGGATATTCGAAGGAGGAGGTACAAGGGAAACCGCTGAATGACTTGATCGTTCCAGAACATCTGATTGATGAATCCAACAGTGTCTTCTTTTCAGCAAACAGAGGAAAGCCGGAGGTGTACGAAACAATTCGTCGTCGTAAAGATGGCTCGTTAGTTTATGTTTCTATTTTAGCTAACCCTATTGTTTTTAAGGGAGGTCAGCTTGGTGTGTATGGCATATATCGCGATGTTTCTGTTCGAAAGCAAGCAGAAGAGGAGGTAAGACGCAAGAACCGGGAAATAGAACTTCAGAATATCGAACTCGTACAGGCAAAAAACAAAGCAGAGGAGAGCGACCGACTGAAATCCACTTTCCTTGCTAACATGAGCCACGAAATTCGAACACCCATGAATGGAATTGTTGGTTTTTCGCAGCTTTTGTTAAATAGGGATAATTCAATTGCTGAGGAGGAACAATATGTTGGCATAATTCAAACTTGTGGCAAGCAGCTGCTCACAATTATAAATGACCTTATCGATATTTCGAAGATTGAAGCCAGTCAGGTTCAGCTAAATATCTCTGCCACCAACCTCAATCAACTTATTGATGAGCAGCAACTCATCCACCTGGGTAAAGCCAATGAGCAAGGGATTGAGTTGCTCACTTTCAAAGATTTCAATGATGAGGATGCCTTCTTAATGTTAGATGGAGATAGGTTAAAGCAGGTCTTAACCAACCTTATTGGCAACGCGATTAAGTTTACCAGCACAGGTCATGTGAAATTTGGATACCACAAAAAAGGAGCTATGCTAGAGTTTTTTGTTGAGGATACAGGTATTGGGATTTCAGAGGTTGATCACCAGCTCATTTTTGAACGATTTAGGCAGGCTGAGACAGATTCTGCAAAACTAGCGAGTGGAACCGGCCTTGGGCTTGCCATTTCAAAGGCCATCGTTACACTCATGGGTGGAAATATTTGGGTAAGTTCTAAACCTAAAGTTGGATCTACATTTTATTTCACCATTGCTTATTCACCTTCACTGGAATCACCCATAATGGCAACGGTACACGAGCAGAATACCTTGACCGTTGACTGGACAGGTAAGAAGGTTCTTATAGCGGAGGATGATAGTGTTAATGCCTTTTTACTATCGCAGATTTTAGAACCAAATGGTCTGGAAGTTGTAATTGCAAGAAATGGTAAAGAAGCATTGGCCCTCATCTTGGATGGTAAACAGTTCGACCTTGTGCTAATGGATATTAAGATGCCGGTGATGGATGGTATTACCGCTATGAAAAAAATACGTGAAATCGACCAAAAAATCCCAATAGTAGCACAATCGGCTTATACCCAAAGCCCTGATGTGGCTTTAGCCATAAAGGCGGGTTGCAACGACTATATATTCAAGCCAATTGAACAGAAGATTCTTTTTGAGATGTTGGCGAAATACTTGTAGTTTACAGTCGTAACAGCTAGTAGGCTGCTCTTGCTATCCTTGCAATATTGTCCGATTTCCCCATGGTGTAGAAATGGATGGAGGGTACTCCGGCACGTTTAAGTTCCTGTGTTTGTTTTATTGCCCACTCAACACCTAACTCTCTGGCCGCCTTGTTGTCTCTGCAAAAGTTGAGTTCGCGCACCAGTTCTTCAGGTAAGTCAACATTAAAAACACGTGGCAAAATGTTTAGATGTTCCTTTAAGGAGATGGGTTTAATGCCTGGAATAATTGGAACAGTTATTCCTATTTTTCGGCAATTTTCCACAAAGGCAAAGAACTTACTATTATCGAAAAACAGCTGCGTAACAATGTAGGCAGCACCGGCATCAACCTTTTCTTTTAGATACATTAGGTCGGTGGCCATGTTTGGAGCTTCGGTATGCTTTTCGGGATAGCCCGCTACTCCTACGCAAAAACTTGTTGGATTTGCCGATTCAATGTTCTCATCAATATATTTCCCACTGTTCATCCTCATTACTTGTTTTACTAGATCAACAGCATGGCGGTGACCACCGGGTTTGGGATCAAACTTGCCGGTAATTTTATCGGAATCACCTCTTACAGCCAAAATGTTTTGGATACCTAGAAAATCAAAATCGATCAGGGCATCCTCCGTCTCTTCCACGCTGAAGCCACCGCAAATAAGGTGCGGCACCACATCGAGGTTGTAACGGTGTTGAATAGCGGCTGCAATACCAACTGTACCAGGTCTTCGCCTGAGAACTTTAGGAAACAGTGATCCATCTGCTCTTTTTTGGTACACCACCTCTTCACGGTGGTAGGTAACGTTTATATATGAAGGTGAAAACTCCAGAAGTGGATCGATGGCATTGAAAATTGATTGAAGATTTTCCCCTTTTAGAGGAGGAAGCAACTCAAATGAGAACAGGGTTGAAGTGGCCTTTTTTAGATGTTCTGTTATGGTCATGGTTGTCTGTTGTTTGCTATTCCTGATTTGTTGATTCTATTTTAATTCCCGGAAAACTTGTGTTACAAAATAAAGGTTGGCATAAATTTAATTACCTCTTCTTTGGATAGATTAAGTCTCTCCGCATAATCGGTTAGCTGATCGGGTGCAATTTTGCCAACGTTAAAATACTTGCTTACAGGATGAGAGAAGTAATATCCAGAAACAGATGCTCCAGGTACCATGGCTAGATTTTCGGTCAGCTGGATGCCAATATGTTCCTGAGCCGAAAGCAGATCAAATACTAGCGTTTTTCCTCTATGGTCAGGACAGGCTGGGTATCCAGGTGCTGGCCGAATTCCTAGGTAATGCCCTTTTATCATCTCATCAATGCTCTCCTTTTCGTTGGGTGCATAGGCCCAAATCTCCTTGCGAACTTTATGGTGTAGCAGCTCGGCAAAGGCTTCAGCAAGCCTGTCGGCTAATATCTTAACCATAATGGCGTTATATTCGTCGTTTCGTTGCTGGTATACTTTGGCTAGCAGTTCTGCACCAAAAATGGTAACGGCAAATACACCAAAATAGTCCTCTTTTCCCGATTCCGAAGGTGCTACATAGTCAGAAAGGCACAAGTTTGGCTCATTGTTTACCTTCTTTTCTTGGTTGCGTAGCTGCGGAAAACGTTGAAGTATATTGTCTCGAAGGTCATCAGCATATATTATAATGTCGTCTCCCTTAGAGTTGGCGTGAAACATTCCAACAGCACCTTTTGCCGAAAAGGATTTATCTTTAATAATAATGTCAAGCAGTGCATTGGCATCCTCAAAGAGTTTTTGAGCTTCCTTTCCCTTCACCGGATCCTTGAGTATGGCTGGATATCTTCCGCTAATGTTCCAAGCAAAAAAGAAGAATGTCCAATCGATGTATGACCGAATATCCTCCAGCGGATAATCAATATAGGAACAAACTCCTATCCTTGCTGGCTTGGGTGGATTGTAGGCTTCCCAATCAGTTTTTAGTGCATTGCTTCTTGCTGTAGAAAGGGGAATAACCTCAATCTTTTCAGCGGTATAGTTATCAACTACTCGTTTGTAATCGCTTCGTGTATCTTGAATAAATTCTTTCCTCGTTTTGTCGCTTATAAGTCTGGAAGCCACCATGGCAGCAAGTGAAGCATCCTTCACATGAACAACACCGCCGCTATATTCTGGGTCTATCTTAAGGGCTGTATGAAGCTTTGATGTTGTGGCACCACCAATCATAATCGGGATCGAAAGTTTCTGTCGCTCCATCTCCTTAGCCACCTGGACCATTTCGTCGAGCGATGGTGTGATCAGTCCGCTAAGTCCAACTAGGTTAACCTTCTGTTTTATTGCTTCCTCCACTATTTTTTCAGTGGTAACCATTACCCCAAGGTCGATTATCTCGAATCCATTGCACGAGAGCACAACACCCACAATGTTTTTTCCTATATCGTGCACGTCACCCTTTACGGTTGCAAGTAAAATCTTTCCTGCCGATTGCATCATTTTACCTTGCTTTCGCTCCTCCTCAATGTAGGGTTGAAGAATGCTAACGGCCATTTTCATAACCCGTGCACTCTTAACCACCTGAGGCAGAAACATTTTTCCTGATCCAAAAAGTTCACCAACAACCTTCATTCCATCCATTAGTGGCCCCTCAATTACGTCAAGCCCACTGGTAAATTGCTGCCGTGCCTCCTCTGTGTCCTGTGCAATGAACGTGGTAATTCCTTTCACTAAGGAGTGGGAAAGCCGTTTTTCCACCGGACCATCTCGCCATTCATCCTGCTTTACGTTTTCCTGTTTCTCATCGTGCAGATTCTCGGCAAAGGCCAGTAGCCGTTCTGTAGCATCTTTTCGTCGATTGAGCACCAAGTCCTCGGTGAGTTGAAGCAGGCCGGCAGGAATTTCGCTATAGATCATGAGCATGGATGGGTTCACAATGCCCATGTCCATACCTGCTTTGCTAGCATGGTAGAGAAAAACGGAGTGAATGGCTTCGCGAATGGTGTTATTTCCCCTGAAGCTAAAGGAGAGGTTGCTCACCCCACCGCTAATCTTTACCCTCGGAAGGTTTTCCTTAATCCACTTACAGGTTTCAATAAAGCTTACGGCGTAGTTTGCATGCTCGGCAATACCGGTACCGATGGCTAGAATATTGGGATCAAATATGATATTTTCAGGCCTGATTCCGGCCTTTAATACAAGCAGATTATAGCTTCGCTGGATTACCTCAATTCGGTGTTGGGTGGATGCAGCCTGTCCTTTCTCGTCGAAAAGCATTACTACCATGGCGGCACCATAGCGACGAATGGTTTTTGCGTGGGCAACAAATTGCTCTTCACCCTCCTTTAGGCTAATGGAGTTTACTATGGATTTTCCCTGCACGCATTTCAGTCCGGCCTCAATAATGCTGAACTTGGAAGAGTCAATCATTACAGGAACGCGCGAGATGTCTGGTTCTGCAGCCACATAGTTGAGGAAGGTGGTCATGGCCTTTTCCCCCTCAATAAGGGCATCGTCCATGCATACGTCGATTACCTGTGCTCCGCCTTCAACCTGCTCACGGGCAACGGATAGCGCCTCCTCGTATTTTCCTTCGGCAATAAGGCGGGCAAACTTTTTGGAGCCGGCCACGTTGGTTCGTTCCCCAATATTCAAGAAGTTGATTTCCGGTCGAAGTTCCAACGGTTCCAATCCGCTAAATCTGGAGTATTTTGGCAGCACAACTGGTTTACGGGGAGGAAATTTCTGCGAGAGTTCGGCAATAAGGGCTATGTGGGCTGGTGTAGTTCCACAGCATCCACCCACAATATTCACCAATCCGCGCTGCAGGTATTGCTCCACCACGCTGGCCATTTCCTGTGCAGTTTCCTCGTATTCACCAAGTTGATTTGGCAAACCGGCATTGGGATGGGCGCTCACAAAGAATTCGGTATTCTGCGAAAGTTCAGCAAGGAAGGGTAGGAGCTGGTTTGCACCCATGGCGCAGTTTAAACCAATGCTTAGCAGTGGCGCATTCGAAACAGAATTGATAAATGCCTGAAGCGTCTGGCCAGAGAGTGTTCTTCCACTGGCATCGGTAATGGTGCCAGAAACCATGATTGGAATTTGGAGTTGCTTCTCATCAAGCACCTGCTCAATGGCAAAGAGGGCAGCCTTGGCATTCAGGGTATCGAAAACGGTTTCTACTAATAAAATATCTACTCCACCATCAATGAGTCCTTTAGCCTGTTCGGCATAGGCGTCCACAAGGTTGTCGAAAGTAACGCCACGGTATGCCGGGTTATTAACATCAGGAGAAAGGCTAGCTGTTTTGTTTGTTGGCCCCATGGAGCCTGCCACAAAGCGCGGCTTTTGTGGATTCTTGCTGGTAAACTCTGCCGCAATGCCATGAGCAATGCGTGCAGCCTCCTTGTTTAGCTCATAAACCAAGGCTTCCAAGCCGTAGTCAGCTTGCGAAACTCGGTTGGCATTAAAGGTATTGGTTTCTATAATGTCAGCTCCGGCTTCTAGGTAAGCTCTGTGCACACCCTCCACAATCTGAGGCTGGGTAAGCACCAGCAGGTCGTTATTTCCTTTCAGCGATTTAGGGTGAGCGCTAAATCGTACCCCTCTAAAGTCGTTTTCGGTTAGCTTATGGCGCTGAATCATGGTGCCGGTGGCTCCATCGAGTACGAGTATCTTCTCCTTAATAACTTTTTGGATGGAAGTATGCTTGTCCATTTTATGGTATTTACATTCTGCTTTGCTCTTAATACACTTATTTATAACGCAATATTCCTGCCAATTTAGTGTAGAATTAAAACGCAGAAAATGGTAAAAAAAATTTTACTTAAGATACTCTGTTTTTCCGGTTGTGGCAAGAAATACATCAAGTCGTGGCAGCAGTTCCTGTAATTTCTGGAGGTTAGCCAACTTAATGGTTCCAACAATCCAGCTGTGCTGTTTGCCCGAGTACTTTTCCGATATCTCCTCAAACTCAAACAAGCTAAGGTCTAGAAGGTTTTGGTAGCGTAGGTAAACCTCTACCAAAACCTCGTTGGTAAACAGTGGTGGTTCAAAGTATTTCTGCTTCTTATATTCGTATCGGTAATCGTGAAAACGGGCTGTAATGTCCGAAAGCACGGCGGAACCTGTTGGAAATCCACCTGCCCCTTTTCCAAACATGAACTGCTTTTCGTAGAAGGCTCCCTCAATAACCACCCCATTGTATTCCTCCTCCACGTTGTAGATGTATTCGTCGGGTGTGACCAGGCGAGGCATTACGTAAAGTGTAAAGTTTGTAGCATTAAGTTTGGTGAGTTTTGCCACCAGTTTAATTTTCCTGCCCTTTTCCTTGGCATACTGAATGTCGAAATCAGTTAGGTGCGATATACCGCAGTGAAATGCCTTTTTGGGATGCACGTAGGTTCCAAACCCATGAACTGCAAGGATTATGAGCTTGTAGAGCGCATCGAATCCTTCAACGTCGAAGATGGGGTTACTCTCGGCAAACCCCAGCTCTTGCGCCTTTTGAAGGGCAGAGGCGTAGCTTTCGCCATGCTGAAAAATTCGCGTGAGGATGAAGTTTGTGGAGCCGTTGAGTATCCCCTGTATGGAGAGAAGCAGGTCGTTATCGTAGTATTCCTCGAGGTTTCTGATTACTGGAATGCTTCCACAGGCGGAGGCATCGTAGAGCAGGGCTGCCCCTGTTTTTTTCTGTAGGAGAATGAGTTCCTCCAGGTGATGGGCAAGCATTGTTTTGTTACCCGACACAACGCTTTTTCCCCTTTCCAGCGCTGCTTTCACAATTTGGTAGGCTTCATCGGCGTTGTCGATGAGTTCAACTACCAGATTTATTTCAGGGTCATTTAGTATAAGGTTGGCATCGGTGGTGAATAGCTTTGCGCCTATGCCACGCTCCTTTTCTGGATTCTTGATGCACACCTGCTTAATCTTTGCCCTAGTTGTGGGCGAACTCTCCAGCACTTGGTATAATCCACGCCCAACTGTACCAAACCCAAATAGTCCTATGGTTTGCTGTATGCTGGTTATATGACGCGGTTGAACGGTTACTTCATCTATAGTTGCTGTTTCCATTTTGCTTGTTTTGCGCCGATTTTCGTCCTATTTGCTTAACGCAGAGGTCACCGGCTTGTAAGTTTTTTCAATGAACGGTTTAATGGCATTCTCCAGCTGCTGCCATTCAAGCAGGAAGCCATCGTGGCCAAAGTCGGAGTGAATTTCCACAAATTGTGACTGAGGAATGTGGGCCGCCAGCTCATGCTGATCTTCAAGTGGGAAAAGAATGTCGTTATCGATGCCAACAACCAGCGTTTTGGCCTTCACCAGTGCCAGCGCACTTTGCAGGCCACCTCTACCTCTTCCCACGTTGTGCGAATCAATGGCACGCGTGAGCGTATGGTAGGTGTAGGCGTCAAACCGGTTAACCAACTTTTCCCCTTGGTAGTTTTGGTAGCTCTCGGCTTTAAATCCTGTTAGAATTTCACTCCTGCTTTCCTTTTGGCTAAGGTTGTAGGCTTTGCTGCCACGGTAGCTGAGCAGCGCAATGCTGCGCGCTGCCTTTAACCCATTTTTGCCGCCACCCTCTTCCTGACGATCGAAGGTTGGGTCGGCCTTAAGCGCTAACCGTTGTGACTGGTTGAATGCTACCACCCATGGCGAAGCCTTGGCGCTGCAGGCAATGAGCACCAAATGGTTGGCCGTGCCGGGATGGGTGCATTCCCACTCTAAACTTTGAAATCCACCAATGGAGCCGCCTACCAGCATGTCGATGGTTTTAATACCCAGATGTTGCCTTAGCAGCTCATGTGCCTTTACCATGTCGCGCACCGTGACCATAGGGAATTGAAGCATGTATGGTCTTCCCGTTGCGGGGTTAGGCAACATTGGACCAGTTGAACCGTAGCACGAGCCAACTACATTAGCGCATATAATGGGTGTTGTTGCCGGGTCGAAGAGCTTTCCTTCTCCTACCACCTCCGGCCACCATTCCGATGGGTCGGCGTTGGCTGTTAGTGCGTGGCAAATCCACACCACCTTATCGGGGTGCTGCTGAATATCACCAAGCACTTGGTAGTAGATGTTTACGGATGGAAGTGTTTCTCCGCATTCGAGTGAAAAGTTTGTAGTGGTAATAGTATCGGTTCGTTTCATCGTATCGGGTATTATGCATTAGCCAATGCTTGGTCGAAGTCGGCGAGAATGTCCACTATATTCTCTATTCCCACCGATACGCGGAGTAAGTTGAAGTCGATTCCAGCAGCAGCCTGTTCCTGCTCGCTGAGCTGCTGATGCGTGGTGGTGGAGGGCTGAATAATGAGCGTTCGTACGTCACCAACGTTGGCCAAGTGGGTTACCAGCTTCAACCCTTCAACCACCTTCGATGCTTTTTCCGCTCCGCCCTTAACCGTAAACGAAAGCACTCCTCCAAATCCATTTTGTAGGTATTCTTTGGCATTTGCATGGTATGGATGGCCCTCCAGTCCCGGATAGGAAACCTTTTCAACTTTGGGATGGTTGCTTAGCCAGCGAGCCAGCGCCAATGCATTTTGGGTTATTCTATCTACCCGGAGCGAAAGTGTTTCCAGTCCTTGGAGAAGGAGGAATGCATTGAATGGGCTAAGGCATGGGCCAAGGTCTCGCAGCCCCTCCACGCGTGCTTTAACAATAAAGGCCAGCTTTCCAAATGTCTCTGGAAAGTTAAGCCCGTGGTATGCGGGGCTGGGGTTGGTAACCTGTGGAAATTTTCCATTTGTCCAGTCGAAGTTACCGGAATCAACGATAACTCCACCAATACTGTTGGCGTGTCCACCAATCCACTTGGTTGCCGACTCCACCACAATGGTTGCACCGTGATCGATGGGTCGGCATAGGTAGCCCGCTGCACCAAAGGTGTTGTCAACAATTAGTGGAATGCCATGGCTTTGGCAAAGCGCGCTTAGCTCTTTAAAGTTTGGAACGGCAAATCCCGGATTACCGATAGTTTCAACGTAGACCGCCTTTGTCTTCTCATCAATTAGACGGGCAATTTCTTGGGTTGAGTCGTTTTTGGCAAAACGTGCCTCAATGCCAAAGCGGGTTAGCGAATCCTTGAGCAGGGTAAAGGTACCTCCATAGAGGTATGGCGATGCCACAATGTTGTTGCCAATGGCTGCAATGGTGGTAAGCGCAAGCAGCTGTGCCGATTGCCCGGAAGCAACAGCCAGTGCTGCAGCGCCACCTTCTAGCAGGGCTATTCGCTTCTCGAGCACATCTACCGTTGGGTTGCCAATTCGAGAATAGATAAAGCCCTCCTTTTCCAACGCAAACAGCTCCTTGGCGTGGTTCGAATCCTTAAATGCGTAGGCCGCGGTTTGGTAGATGGGAACGGTGCAGGAACCCGTTGTTGGTTCTGGAGTGTAGCCTCCATGCACCTGTTGCGTTTCAAATTTATATGATGCTGACATTGTTTTCTGTTTTAAGTTAATGTTGATGGTTACAATCCGTTTCATTTGCACTCTATCTGAGGCACAAAATGGTATCTACTATTTGCCCCACAGGGCATAAATCCTTTACAACGTGGTTGCACAATGGTGGTTAAAGCAGTGTGTAGCGATATCATAATTCTGAAATGTGAATGGCTGAAAAACAGTGAAATAAAACCTTTGCAATGCTGCATGGATATAAGAATCCAAGCCATCCTTAGCGGATGATGCGGAGACCTTGGGTATGGTAAAAGGAAGGTTCTACCGCATTCGGTTGACGCGGCACATTCGCATTCGACGGGAGGTGAAATGCAAAATATTGCTGGGCTGCTTAGTGGCAGCTAGCTGAACTTGATGATTTGTTGCTTGTGGAAGATTCTGTAAATCCATTGCTTTTGGTTCTGATTTATAATTCCCTTTTCTTGGGCAGGTTTTAGCACCTTTCTCCAACCGGGAGGGGTTGCTAGAGCTTCACAGAGCCTGTTCTCTCCACTCTTCTTTATAATTCAAACCATCTTTACAGAATGGTTCGAGGTTTTGCAGGGACAAATATAAAAATATTTTGTTAGAACAAGGGAATGATGAAAAAATTGTAGAAACAGCAGTTCAGAATTCAAACCATCCTGTTTGTGCAACATGGCAACTGATAGCATTCCGTAAAGTATAATTTCCCATTTTTGTGGTGTGCATTATGCAGTGATTAAATTCCTGCTAACATTGGATAAGTAGCCAGTGGGTAACAGTTAAAATGGTGAACAGAATGGTAAAGGCGGTAATATTTGACATGGATGGGGTGATTGTGGACAGCGAACCGCTTCACAAGGAGGTGGAGCGGGAGATGTTTACCGAATTTGGAATGACCATTTCACCCGAGCAGCAGCATCGGTTTACCGGAACATCGAACGCTGGCATGTGGGCACAGCTGAAAGCCGAATTCAAGCTGCCCAAGGAGCTTGGTTACTATGTTGCCATTAAGGAGGAGCGCTACCTGAAGGCTTTGGCTGCAAATGGTTCGGTTTCGCTTATTCCCGGTGCCGAGGAGCTGCTTAAAAGTTTGTATAATTATGGTGTGCCCATTGCTCTAGCATCTTCTTCTTCGTTAACCAATATTGACCTCGTGCTTCGTAAATTCAGCATTGGCACGTATTTTAAGGCATTAGCAAGTGGTGAGGAGGTTGCATTGGCAAAACCAAACCCTGCAGTATTTCTTCTGGCCGCGCAAAGGCTTGGTGTTAATCCTTCGAACTGCGTTGTTATTGAAGACTCCACTAATGGCGTACTTGCAGCAAAGGCAGCTGGAATGGCATGTGTTGGCCTGCAGTCCGATGTTTCATTAGGGCAAAATTTAACGACTGCCGAGTTGGTTGTTTCGTCACTTACTAATCTCAGTCCAGATTTGCTTCTCTCATTGGCATAGGAGCTAGTATCTACTTCAGCTGTCCATAAAAATTTTGCATGGTTATGAGAGAAGTGCTACATTTAGCGAGCCAATCTCAAAAAAAATTGCCTTATGAAAAAAATTTTACCCATCCTTCTTATTTCAGTTGCTGTTATTGCAAGTTCATGTGCCTCTAAGCGTTTGGCAAAGCAAGGGGCAAAGCTCGAAAGTCAGGGATTATACGAGCAGGCTGCTGATGCCTACTATCAATCGGCCTATGCAAACCATAACAATGTTGATGCATTGGTGGGGTTGAAGAAAAATGGTCAGATGGTGCTCGACCACAAGTTTATTGATTTTAGTAAGGCCTACGATAACGGCAGCATGAAGGATGCCGTATACAACTATCTCGATGCGCAGGCATATGCCAACAAGGTTTCAGCGGTAGGGGTTAACCTGCAGCAGCCGGAGCGCTACAAATCACTCTTTGATGATGCTAAGTCTCGTTATCTAAAACAGATATATCCAGAGGCACAGCTTGCTCTCGATGATGAGAACTTCACCAAGGCCGCTCAGCTCCTTCAGGAGGTTAAGCAGCTAGAACCGGGATATGAAAAGAGCGATGAGCTTCTCATTACAGCAATGGCTGAGCCAATTTACCGCGACGGGCTACAGGCCATGCAATCGAATCTCAACCGAAAGGCTTATGCCGACTTTGATCAGCTTATTAAATCCTATGGCAGCTACAAGAATAGCAACGATCTTAAGACTGAGGCACGGCGCAAAGCACTTATTACCATAGGCATTAAACCTATTGCAGCCTATATGAACGATGCTGGATTTGCTACTCAGCTGGCTTCCCTTATTACCAGTTCGGTAAATGCGTTGAACAATCCTTTTTTGGTGGTTGTGGACGAGGCCAACCGCCAGCAGCTGACACAAGAGCAGATGATAAGCCTTAGCAACAACTCCAATATTGAGGTAGGCAACTTGCTTGGTGCTAAGGCCATTCTTACAGGCAAACTGGTTAGTGTGGACACAGATCCCGGCCGAATGCAGGTGCAGGAGATGCCCGGTTGGGTTAGGGAGATGGTGAACAAGTATGATACTGCTCAAAAGAAGAATATTCTTGTTCCGTACTATGTTAAGACCCGCTATAAGGAGTATAATCAAACGTCTACAGCTTCCTGTACATTTCAGTATCAGCTCACCTCAGTTGAGACCGGAGCAGTGCTGGTTACCGATGTGGTTACCTATACTGCCAAAGATATGGTTCACTTCGCTGTATACAATGGTGATGTAAGTAAGCTGGTTCCAGGTTACTGGAAGCATTTCGAAAGAAGAATGCCAGACGATGCAGTATACGATAACCGAAACAGCATAAGCCAGTTGAGTTCACTTCTCAGTGGTCGTCAGCAGCTAAGAAACACCGACGATCTCGAAGATGAGGTGGCTAGCTTTATTGCAAAGAGCGTAGCTGCTAAGCTCAATGCTTATAACCCTGAAGGTCACTAGAACAATTTTGCTATGAGGATACGTGGAAACCTGTTTGTAATTGCGACTCTTGCGGGCCTATTAGCTTGTTCTTCATCCAAAAAGGCAAGTGAGAATGTTCCACCTCCACCAGCTTGGGTGCAGAGCAAACCTTCTATTCCCGGTTACTACGTTGGGGTAGGACGTGCACCAAAGGTTGGCGATGTGAACTCCTATCGCCAATCGTCGAAGAATAATGCGTTGGCCGATATGTCTAGCGAGATCTCGGTATCCATCTCTACCAGCTCGGTGCTGCACCAGTTTGAGTCGTCGCTGCGCTTTTCAGAAGATTTTACCTCTACCATACAGGCCGAATCGCAAAAGGATTTGGAGGGCTACGAGTTAGTGGATACCTACGAGGATAATACCAGCGTATGGAGCTACTACCGCCTGTCGAAAGCCACGTGGGCCGACATTCAGGCCAAGAAAAGGGATGCCGCTGTTACCAGTGGTCTCGACCTTTTTGAACGAGGCAACAACTTTAAGAATAGTGGTGATGTTAAGAACGCTTTTATGAACTACATAAAGGCGTTGGAGAGCATGAAAGCCTACCTTGGCGAGCCGCTGCAGACCATCTACAACGGGAAATCGATACTCTTGGGAAATGAGCTGTTCGATGCAATTACTGGTTTGGTAAATAGCATAAAAATAGCGGCTGTTCAGCAATCACTCTCTGTAAAGGCAGGTGAGAACCTATCCTCTGACAAGCTTCAATTTATTGCTACTACAGGTGGTAATCCTTTAAAGCAGTTTCCATTGGTTTTTTCCTTTACGGCCAAGCCGCTGCGTAACGCAACCGTGCTTACCAACGAAAAGGGAAAGGCAGGCTACGCGCTCGACAATATTTTTTCAGCAAAAGGGATTGAAACCTTCACCGCCGAGGCCGACTGGCCTGGTATGGCTGCCGAAGCAACCACCGACAGCTACTTCAGACGATTGTCGGAGAAGTTCAATCCGTCTCCAGCCTACATTTCCATCGAGGTTATTAAGCCAAAGGTGTTTGTAAGTTCGGTGGAGAAGAATCAAGGAACGATTCTTGCCGATCGACCTCTTGCATCGAAGCTCATTAGCCTGCTCAATGGCGATGGCATTGATCTTGCTTCAGATGCTCAAAGTGGAGATTTTGTGCTGGATGTTCAAGCCGAAACGGTTCTGCGTAACCAGTCGGGGAGCCTAGTTTATGCCGAGGTGGTTGGAACTATTCAGCTAAAGGACAACAAGGGAAATGTGCTGTTTTCGCAACAGCTGGCTGGAACCACCGCTGCAAACTTAAACATGACTAGCGCAGGGGCTGATGCCATGAAGCGACAAGCCGAAAAGTTGGGAGGTTACCTCTGGACACAAATTCATGATATTATTGTGAAACGGTAAATCTTCGAAGCCATGGAGTGTCAAAATGCTCAAAACCTTAAAGGCTGTAACTGCTCATATCCATGCACCCGAAAGGGTAACTGCTGCCAGTGTGTGGCCTACCATCGGAAAAAGGGACAGTTGCCAGCATGCTACTTCCCCGATGATGTGGAGCGAGGCTACGACCGCTCCATCGCCAACTTCATTGCCGTGGTGGAGGAGAGGGGCACGGGATTTCTGATGAAGTAATTTATTTTTAGAAGAAGTAAAAGAAGTTAATGGAGTCAGAGAAGTTAAAGAATATTAGAGAAAAAAGAGACGCAATAGTTTGCGTCTCTTTTTTCATTACCTGCCACAGCCCTGTATCAACGAACTCCTACCCAATACGCTGGTGGCTGTGATACGATTTGGTCTAGAATTTTAACCTAAAAGAAAACCCTCCAATGGCTCTCACCATAGAGGGTTTTCAACCTAATTTACCCAACTTGATCACCTAAAATAAACAAAGTTTAACGCTGACGCTGATACTGCTGCTGATTTTGCTCAGGCTGTTGTTGCGGTTGCTGCTGCTGTTCTTCCTGCGCCCTGTAGAGCGAAACATGCTGGCTGTTTTGATCCTGAATATTGTCTATGTCATCTGATTGGTCGGGCAGCTCAACCTTTCTTGCTGTATTCAGGTTGATTCTAACTGCAAACGATGGGACCGATGCGCTAACAATCCATGCGTTATGGTTCAAGTAAACATACATTCCTCGAACATTGTCCCAGTAAAAGTTGTAGCGAGGAAAGTAAACCCAGCGGTGATGGTAAGCCAGCCTTGGACCCCAAACCGGATGGAAAACCTCCACCCTTCGGCCGCGATGATGCCATCGTCTAACTGCTACTACCTCACGGTCACGGTCATTATGGTGCCTCTCTCTAACCACATTTTCGTTACGGTCCCTATGGTCTCTCTCTTTAGCCACATTTTTGTTATGGTCCTTCTGGTCTCTTTCTCTTCTCACATTCTGACCTTCAGCATTTCCAAGGGTCATAGCAAATGCTATTATGGCCATTATTGTAAACCGAACTGTTGTTTTCATGGCTCTGTTGTTTTAGTTTTGTTTTGCAATTATTACAAGTATTGTTCCAAATACCCTACCTCGGAGGCCAATATTTCTTCATTTAAGGTAATTTAACGTTGAGGTTTTAGACTGAGATTATAGGTGGAAATTCCACTTATTCGGATAGACGGATACTAATAACTGAAAGGGTGGCAACATTCAGTTCTATTACGATAAGTTAGGTTTATTATCCTAGATAATGGTTAAAACCCTGCAATTTTATTGCAGGCACTTTCAGTTTCTATAAATCTCAATCTTTGTATGAATGAGTTTCTTGTTTGTTCTGTTTTCTTTTGTGCTCTTATTTGTGAATTTTATTCACTCAATAAACCTATGGATTTTTCAATCCATAGTGGTTTAGTTAATGCTCTTCTTTCTTATTAACCTAGCAGAATGAATTATCCTCAGTACATCAATCTGATAATCATTTACTACTCTATAATTGCCTTCTATAACTTCGCGAATTTCTTCAATGCTAAATTCAGGAACTTTTCTCCCAATTAATGGATTCTCCTTTACAGGTTGTATTCTTTGGTATATTTTGGCTGTTGTTATTCTGGCATAGCGTAAAGAATCTCGAGCTATGAAATCGTTTACTTCCTTGTAAATCTGCTAAGGCAAGTTCAGTCCAAACTATTTTGACCATTTGTCAATCATGAGTTTAACATCATCATTTGATATTACCTTACCAATTTCGGATTGCCGAAGACCCTCTTCAACCTTTTCAATGAAAATTAGCTGGTCGATTAACTCGTCGATAGTGAAAGAATCTGGGAGATTCTGGGTTGCCTTACTTAGCTTATCTTTGGTGAGCATAGTTTTATCTTTTCGTAAAGATACTACATAATTATTTATTGTAATAAGGCATTCCGAAGCCTGCCTTGGTCGCTTAGTGGATTGTGCAATCTCACTTAACGGTATGCAAATTACTCCTAATGATCAGCATTTGACCAAATTCCCAGCTTGTTCTCCTTTGCATATTTTTCTGCCGATATAATTTGCTGGAGAAAATTTTCATATGCTATCTGGTCAACAAGGATCTTAACTTTTGGTTTGTCGGCGTTTTTGTAAAGTGCTTTTTCCTCTTTCGACATTTCAATCCAAGTTTGAGGTCTTTGCATGGTTCCACCTGGGTAGCAACCCTCCTTAATGAGGTAGTTGTTCAGCGTGTCGCTGTTATCAATTATCCAGCAATAGGCTATATTGAGACTTGGGTTGGATTTTTGGGGAGTAGCCAGCGACGTTACCTTAACCACTATTGCGGTGGGGTGTGTGGTTAACCAGCAATTCATTAAGCTGTCAGCGTCGTTAGAATGAATTGTCCTGAAGAATCCTCGACCAAGTAGGCAGTAGCTTGTATTCAGATCGCCAGTCTTATAACCGAAAATGCTCTTGAAATCAAAGTCCTTTAAATAGAGCTTACCTGTTGTCACAGTCTGCCCGCTGCAGCTTCCCACGGTCAGAATTACTGTCCAAAAAAAGAGTATTGCTATGCGTTTTGTTGCTGCCATACTTCTTACTGTTAACCATGGGTTTGTTGGATTTATGGTGGCTATGCGCCAACTTCGCCAAGAGTAAAATTTGTTTACATAAACCTATCGTCCGATTTAACCTCCTTTAGATTAACCCGGGTTTTCTCAAACCATCCATTCTTTTCGGTTTTGTGAATGTCGAATTGGGAAATATACGGTTTAATATCCAGCAGTGGTGTTCCATCCAGCATATCCACGTTCTCAATTTCCAGCACGTTACCGCTGATGCTGATGAGCTTTACCACCGATAACCCAATGGAGTTGGGTCGCTGAGGAGCTCTGGTGGCAAACACGCCGTGTGGAGTTTCTTGAATGAACGGCTTTGTGTGCAGGCTGTAGCCGGTTGACTTGTGAAATTGGTAGAGTAGCATGATGTGCGAAAAGCCATCCAGGTCTAGTAACCCGTCAACTAGCTCCTGCTTTAGCTCAATGGTTCCTTTTACTCCCTCAGCGCTAACTGACTGAATGGGCATTCCTTCGCCTGTTTTGAATGGCGTGTGAATGGTTCCTATCGATTCAAATTTTATCTCCATTGCGGTGCGATTATGCTCCTTTGACTGAAAGTGTATTGCTTTCCAACTCAGGCACAAATATAGCAAAAACCACTATTGTGGCTAAGTGGTTAACTTTCCTTTGTTACCGCAGAAGAACAGCATAACCACCTGTGCAGAGGTAAAATTGCAAGGTTTGGCTTAGCTTCACCTTGAATGGCTAGTCGTTTAACCCCTTCCCGTTGAGAATTTGGGGAATATATTTCTCAACCCGCGACTCCCTAGTTGTGGATTGCTTGGGTTGGGCGAAATGGAGAATGTAGGCTCGTTGCCGTCCCGGGGTTAAGGCATCAAACGCGGCTTTCAGGGCCGGGATTTCATCGAGCTTATGCTGAAATTCTTCGGGAATTGTGAACTCGGTTGTCTTTTTAAAATCCACTTTCAGCCCAGCTCTTTCCACCTCAATGGCCTCGTAAATGTAAGCTTTTATGACGGCTTCCTGCTCGGCTATCTCCCGCACATTGGTGAATCGAATCTGACGCCCCGCCTGCGTGTTTTCCCCCATTTTGACAAGAATACCGCTAGGATCATTTAGCAGGGCACCCTTGAAAAACAGAAGCGCACAGTAGTCCTTAAATCCTTGTATTATGGCTACGTTGCTATTCTGATACGAGTAGCAAGGCTTGCCCCATTTTAGCTCTTCGGAGAGTTGGCAGCCAAGAACGATTGCTCTCAACCGCTCCATCTCGGCCTGCCACCTTGGGGCTTTGCTTAAAAATAGATCAACCGTTGGATTCATGCTTTTGATTTTTTGCTCCGTGATGTAATGAAGATAACAAAAACGGGAATAGAAGGTTGAGAGGGAGGTTCGGAGATTAGGGGATTAGGTGGTTAGGAATTTAGGATGTTAGGGGATTAGGTATTTAGGTGTTTAGGGCGGCTAGAGCACTGCTTACCGTTCGTTTATTGGCGTGGCTTATTGCAGAGGTTCGAAAGTGCTGATTGAGCAGTGGGGTGGTGGATTTAGTTTCTAATGATGCCTAATTGAAAACAAACAGCATCTATAATTTCGTTCTGAATTTCATTGGAAGCTATTTGACCATATTTTTTAGACAGACGACTCTTATCAATTGTTCTAATCTGGTGGCAAAGAGCGATAGATTCTTTGTTGAGTCCACTAATTTCTGCAGGTAGCAAAACCTCATTTGGGTAAATTACTCTGCCTTGTTTTCGGGAGGTAATAGGAATAATGTTGACTATGTTAAGCAAAGAATTAATATCATCCTCGCTGATGATTAAAACTGGTCTGGATTTTCCTTGCTCAGAACCAACTACTGGATCGAGGTTGGCTCGCCAAATAGTCCATTTATTAATCTTCATTTCAGTTCATTATCGGAATACCTAAAGTCAGAATCAATCTCAGCAATATCGGATAGAAAAATAGGGTCGCTGGCTGCTTTTTTTAGTATGGCGAGTTTATCGTCTCTATTCTCATCAATATCCTCGATAATAACTCTCACCTTTTTTTTCGATCGAAATCTTTCAGGTAGATTAATAACTAGCTGGTTATTCTTTTGAATATCATATGTTTTCTCAAAAGTCATAATCTTCTTTTTTTGTAAAATTACAAAATGTTTCATTAGGATTGGTTTCTTCCTGCACTTAACGCTTACAGGTCTGTAGGTATGTTTAAGTCACACCTTACGCCAAATGTAGTAAAAATATGGGTGTTTAGCAGTTTAGGTAATTAGGTTGTTAAGCGATTAGGTCAATAGGCTTTAGGCATGCAGCTGCAGCACTTCGGACTTCCGGCTCTTTTTACTTCCTCTAGGTGATTGCGGTGCATGGTAGCTAATGTGCCTTGAACACCGAACCAGTGTGCACCGCATGCTCTTTATATCCATGCATTTCTATTAAGATTGCACCCCGCTGTGGCGCTGGGAAAAGGTTGTAGATACGCCACTGCATTTCCTTTCACTTTTCACTTTTCACTTTTCACCTTTCACTCATCACTCATCACTCATCACTCTCTTGTAACTTGTAACTTTTCTGTCACTCGTCACTAAAGAGGTGGTTAGGAATTTAGGTTATTAGGTAATTAGGCCATAGGTACGCCACTGCACTTCCTTTAACCTTTAACCTTTAACCTTTCACTTTTCACTCTTCACTCTTCACTCTTCACCACTCACCACTCACCACTCACCTAGTATCTACCTTTCTTAACGTCCTTCTTGTAGTTCTTTAGAAACTTGCCAAAATCCTTATCCTTCTTGCGCCGCTCGGTGGCGGTTGATTCAAAATGTTCCCGCTCCTTTTCCATCTTTAGGTAGTTCTCGTACGAGGCCCTGTCTATTTCGCCCTCCTCAACGGCTTGAAGCACCGCGCAGCCTACCTCGTTGGTGTGGGTGCAATCCTGGAACTTGCAGCTTTGGGAGAGGGCTACAATGCTGTCGAAGGTGGTTTCCAGCCCGCCGGTGGTATCGGTTATGCCAACCTCCCGCATCCCGGGATTGTCGATGAGTATGCCGCCACCCTCCAGCACAATTAGCTCCCTGTGGCTTGTAATGTGCCGACCTCTGTTGGTGCTGGTGCTTATGGAATCGGTTCTCATTACATCTCGACCCGAAAGGTTGTTCAGCAGGGTCGATTTGCCCACGCCCGACGAGCCGAGCATGCAGTAGGTTTTCCCCTTTTCAATATGCTGCGTTAACGCTTCGTAGCCATTTTGCGTTTGGTTGCTGATGGCCACAACGGGAATGCCTTTAACGCGCTGGTTTACGCTGGAAGTTATCTCCGCTATCCGCTGCTCGCTCACCAGGTCGGTTTTGGTTAAGACCACAATGGGGCTAACCCTCGATGCATTGCAGATGGTGAGGTAGCGCTCCAGGCGGTTGATGCTAAAATCCCTATCCACGGCTTGAACCAGGAGGGCGTAATCGATGTTGGTGGCGATTATTTGAACCTCCCCACGCTGACCCACTGCCTGCCTCGCTATGGTTGAGGTGCGTGGCAGTATGCCCACAATAATGGCAAAGTCGGGATCGACGGCATTGAGGGCAACCCAATCGCCCACCGCGGGAAAATCTTCGCGCCCCCGTGCCGAAAAGCGCAGGTTCCCGGTTATCTCGGCGTCCAAATCGCCCGAGGCGGTTCGTACCGTATACCGCTCCTTGTGCTCGGCAATAACCCTACCCATATCCACGTTGCCGAGGGAGTGCTCCTCCCTCAACCGTTTGAAATGCTCGCTGTATCCAAGCTTCTCCAGCTCCATTGTGGTGGCGTTTTAGCGTTTTACTACTTATTAATTGGCGTAGCGCTCTGCTTGCCTAAAGCAGGGCTTTTTCCACTTTGCCCGTTACCGTGTTAAAGGTAAAGCAAATTAGGTAAACTTGGGCAATTTGAAGCAGGTGAAAGGGATGGCTTGTGATAATTGTACTGTTACTCATTATTAAATTCTCTCTTTAATACTGCTAATACGTCACCAAATGTTTCTTTTATCCTATTTCTCTTAAATCTAATCTGATTAATTCCGTGAATATTACTAAATTCCTCTGTATCCTCTTCAAGCAAGACAATTGCTTTGTTAAAACCAAGTCTACCTTGAAATAAACCGACTTCATGAATAACATTTTGTCTAGCTCTTGATTGTTCTGCAACTTTATCTTCACCTGTCATTACTAATATTGCAAAAGTTGAATTATCTAACATTTTTTCAAGAACATCTCTAATTGTATGTCCTGCTCTTTCACCTGTTTCGTATGATTCTATTTTGTATTTGTGCTTGTCATGAAGATGATCTTTTAAGTCTTTCCATTGTTGGTCTCTTCCATGACCAATAAATATTGTAGGTTGATTTTCTACGATTATATTCTCCACATAACAATCTTTCCAACTATTCTCAAAAGATTCTAAAATGTTTTCTATTTCTTGCCTTGTTGGAGCTGCTGCTGAAACACTTGTATAATTATGATGATGGTCAGTTGTTATTCCTATTTTATACTCTTTATAGCTAATTGTAATTGTTGAAAGTATGAATTCTTTTCTATAGTCAGAAAAGAATTCATCAAGATTATCGTGCAACCATTCCTCATTTTTAAACCAAATGGATAGATATTGAGAGTCATATTTGTTTTCATATTTTGATACGTTGTTGAAATTATCTAACCCGTTTTTCAAAATAGAGGTGTCGAAAAATACGTTTCTAAATTCTCTCTTTTTTTCCATACACTCGGTTTTACAATAAAACATGATTAACGTTAATTTTTAGCAGTTCAACGATCGATTATGTAAATGACAAAATCCCACAATATAAAATAAACCTTCAGGCTTTAGAGTTGCTTTCTCACACATTACACCAAATGTAATAAAAATAGGAATAAGACATAGCGGTTTAGGTTTTTAGCGGTTAGTAGCAGCTCATTTTGTGCTATTCTTCGCCATGGCTGTAAGGGCTTAACTTTCGTTTGTTGTTACTTGCTGCATCGGGTCCCATATGATCATAGAGGCTAATGCTCTCTCGTCAGCTCAACTAGCGGGAGAGCCTCTACTCGATCGTAATTCGTATTTTTTAATCTTGCCAACTGGTCACGATATCATTTTCTAAGTAAATGTAAATTCCTGTATAAATCCATTGCTCATGTACTCCCCAACTGCCAACAGTTCTATTTATGTCCTTTGGTCTGCCTCTACTGTCTATTAACATTGATTTTGTCATTCCAATCCATACTAGACCATCAAAGATTTTTAAACCTATATCTTGACCATATTTGATTATTAAGTCATTTTTCCTTTTTGTTTGTGCAATTCTATTTTCTTGTTTTATTTTTTTCTCATTGGCAATTCTTTCTTCCTCAATTTGTTTTCCCCTTAATATTTTTTCTTGTTCGACTTTGTCTTTAATAATAAGTATTTGTTTTGCAGCAGCGTCTTTTTTTTGAATTTCAAAATCACTTTCAAAACCTGTTTTTAGTGTCCAACCAGTAATTCCATTGAAAAAAACCTTATATAAATTGTCTTGTGTTTCTAGTAATTTTACTTTATCACCTCCCTTTAAACGTGCGAGCATTTTATTTTGTTTTGGTGTTTCATAAATGCAAGTACCTAATATGCATACATAAGTTTCACCAACTTGATTATCAATTAAAATTTTATTTTTTAGGGAAGAAAGTGCGTTTTTTTTCTCAACCAATAGCCTAATTTCCTCATTTTTCTGATTAATGATATAGTCAATACTATCTATGGTTCTATTAATTTTAACAATTTCAGTCTCTTGAGCTTTTATCTGAAAAGAAATTGTAAGTAAAACTAAAATTAATTTGTATCTCATTTGTAAGGTATTAATTAAGCATTACAACTTATTTACTTGTATGATAAAGTCACACATTTACACCAAATGTAATAAATATAGCTATACAATATTCAAAAGGGGAAAGTAATTTACTACATACGCCTGCCGACCCCTTCCTGGCCTTAGCCTGATAGGGGATTCGGATGTTAGTAGATTAGGGGATTAGGAGAGGAGGCTGTAGGTGCGCCGCTGCAGCGCTTCGGACTCTTTTACCACCAATGGGCTATTGCGGTGCATGGAAGCTAAAGTTCCTTGAACAGCGAACCAGCGTGCACCGCCTGCTCTTTATATCCATGCATTTCTATTAAGATTGCACCCCGCTGGGGCGCTGGGAAAAGGCTGTAGGTACGTAGCTGCAGCACTTCGGACTTCCGGCTCCTGTCTCCGGACTCTTTTTACTTCTCTGAGTGGTTGTGGTGCATAGCTATTTTATCATTTGTCCAGGTCCATGAAGTATAAAACACTTGACTTATCCATCTCTTCACTAACGTCTGTGTCGAATTTGAAATTATAAATTATCCAATCGCTTTTCGGTTTGTAAAATTGGAACGAAAACCGTATTGGCATTCTATCATATTTCACAATATAACTCAGTTGTAAGAAACAATCTCCAACTTTCTTTTCGGTAATTAATTCGTAACCATTGTATTCTCCAACCTGTCCTCTAATGAGATTTAATTGAGACTTTAAATTATTTATTGCGCTGTCGATGGTATGTGACCATTTGTTTTCAGAATACAAATTATCAACTGCTTTCGATACGTCAATTGTTTCGTATTCCACAAAGAATTTTTTCACCTTCTCTTCTGCTTGCTTATAAGGATTCGTTTTGCAACCAGCAAAGAAAGTTATTGCTAGTAAAAGAATAAGAATTCTCATTTTGGTAAAATATTTCATAATGCCAATTTTAAATGTGCTACACAACTCGTTTATATGTATGATAAAGGCATACAATACACCAAATGTAATTAATATAGCTTTACGTTGTTCTTAAAGGGGGTAGGGGTTTAGGAGAGGAGGCTGTAGCTGCGCCGCTGCAGCGCTTCGGACTCTTTTACCACCAATGGGCTATTGCGGTGCATGGTGGCTGAAGTGCCTTGAACAGCGAACCAGCGTGCAACGCCTGCTCTTTATATCCATGCATTTCTATTAAGATTGCACCCCGCTGGGGCGCTGGGAAAAGGCTGTAGGTACATAGCTGCAGCACTTAGGACTTCCGACTCCTGTCTCCGGACTCTTTTTACTTCCTCATGGTTATTGCGGTGCATGGTAGCTAAAGTTCCTTGAACAGCGAACCAGCGTGCACCGCCTGCTCTTTATATCCATGCATTTCTATTAAGATTGCACCCCGCTAGGGCGCTGGTGGGTGTTTAGTGGATTAGGCTGTTAGGTTAATAGGCTGTAGGTACGCAGCTACAACGCTTCGGACTTCCGGCTCCTGTCTCCGGACTCTTTTTACTTCCTCATGGTTATTGCGGTGCATGGTAGTTAAAGTTCCTTGAACAGCGAACCAGCGTGCACCGCCTGCTCTTTATATCCATGCATTTCTATTAAGATTGCACCCCGCTGGGGCGCTGGGAAAAGGCTGTAGGCTGATAGGCTATAGGCTGTAGGTACTCATCTGCAACGCTTCGGTCTCCTTTAACACTTTTCGGATATTGCGGTGCATGGAAGCTGAAGTGCCTTGAACACCGAACCAGCGTGCACCGCCTGCTCTTGGTCTCTCTTTTTCCGGGGGTTGACACCCCCGGCTATCAAATTGTCACCCCTTCGGGGTTATTTCATTGGGCGAAATATATTTCGCCTCTACATCCGGTTGAATTCTCTTATTGACAAAAAGGAGACGCACGATCGTGCGTCTCTACAATTGGTTGAATTCTCTAAATTCTTTAACTTCTCTCAATTCTTTGTGGCCGGATCTTCGTTTCACTCCGAATTGTAACTCGTCACTCTTTTGTCACCTCTCGGTGATTTCGGTGCATGGGGGCAACGTGTTGCAGATTTTCCCCCGTTTATTATCCACCTCTAACCAAGTTAAGGATAACAAACGGGGTATAAAACAACCTGAGCCTCGCATGCAATAAGACTCACTGCTATGCTTTGCTATTCAATTTCTGATAATACTTTTTTTGCATTTGCATTCTCAGGATTTAATTCTAAGGATTTCTTATATGCAATGATTGCATTTTCTTTGTCCCCCAATGCTAAAAGACATTCACCGTAACTATCAAACGTGTTAAAAGCATTTGGGTGTAATTCTGTATTTAATTTAAATATTTTTAATGCGTCTTCCCTTTTTCCTTCCCTCACAAGTTGATAACCAAAGTTATTCATCCAATTTTCACGCAAATCATATTCAGAATTTTTATCATTTCCTTGCTTGACAATTAGGACTATTTCATCAATGGTTTTCCCTTCAGCTACTAATTCAGTTAGCTTTTTTCGATTCAAATTTTTTAATTTCTCTCTTTGCTCAGCTAAAGTCTCCACACCATATTCTATTCTTTCAGCGTCAGTAATTTTTGTTGAGTCCATTTCTTCTCTAACATAAATGTGATTGTCTAATCTTTTATAATGTGTACCATAAATTTGAGGTTTATTTATGCTCAACAAATATCTGTCAGTCATTACAGCAAAGTACCATTTATTTCTTGTTGGATCCAATTCGATAGATTTTTTCATCAGCTTCATAGCCATTCCATAGGCAATGGAGTCTTCTCCATGGTGAAAAATCAAAGCTGCATTATAATAGTCCTCGGCGGTGAGAACTTTATTCGAATCTAATAGCTCGTAGACTCTTTTTTCCCTTACGCTATCGTGTTTTTGTACAATGTTCCAATCGATATTTGGAGTAGTTCTATCGGCTTGGTCACTTTTAAACATTTCACCAAGCTCTGGGTTATCCGCAACTTTCTCTTGGGCAACACCATTCATAAAATCGCAGGAAATAAATCCGATAATGATTCCAAGCAAAATAATTTTTTTCATAGGGTTGTTGTTGTTTAGTGAAGAATAGCTCGTTTACTGTATGATAAAACTGTATATGTTCATTCTTATTTGTCTGTATTGCACAATGCTATAACACCTTCACCAAATGTAGTTAATATAACGATACGTTGTTTTTTTTTAGGGGATTAGGGGATTAGGGGATTAGGAGTTTAGGCTGTTAGGCTGTAGGTACGCAGCAGCAGCGCTGCGGTCTCCTTTAACACTTTTCGGATATTGCGGTGCGGGGTAGGTTCAGCGCATTGAACAACGGAGGTGCGCGCACCGCTCGCGCTAGGTCTGTTTCATTTCCGGGGGTTGACACCCCCGGCTACCACATTGTCACCCCTTCGGGGTTGTTTCATTGGGCGAAATATATTTCGACCCTACATCCGGTTGAATTCTCTTAATTCTTTGTGGCCGGATCTTCGCTGTGCTTCGACTCATCTCCCCAATAAATCAGGATCTTCATAACTGATAACTCTCTTGTAACCTGCAACTTTTTCGTCACTTGTCACTAATTAGGCTATTAGGAAATTAGGTGTTTAGGCTGTAGGTACGCAGCTGCAATACTTCGGACTTCCGACTCCTGTCTCCGGACTCTTTTTACTTTTAAGCTCCAATAGTACCAGTCTTCACTTCTCCAGCTCGTTTGTAGTTGGCAATAATTACCCCGGTTGGTGTAACCAAGCTCTCCGTTAAGGTAAAGGCTGCCGGTATGGTGCCGCTGTCGAACAGCTTTTTTCCGTCACCAAGAGTCAGCGGGTAAATTTTGAGCCAGAGCTCGTCCACCAAATCATTGTTAAGGAGCAGCTGAACGAGCTCACCGCTGCCGTGAACCTGAATGTCGGAACCTTTTGAACTTTTGAGCTTTTTGATATCTGCCAAGCTGTTAATGAATACTGTGTTTTTCCAATCTGACTTTTTCATGGTCTCGGACATGACGTATTTCTTGACATTGTTGATGCCTGGCCACATGTCGGCATGTTCAGGCCAGAAGGAGGCAAAAATCTCAAATGTTTTTCTGCCCAAAAGAAGGTCTGCGGGTTTCAGCTGCTTCTCCATTACCTTACCACCAACTTCGTCAAAGTAGGGGGCAACCCAACCGCCATACTTAAAGCCGAGCGATTCATCTTCCTGCGGTCCCCCCGGTGCTTGCATTACTCCATCTAAGGTAATAAATGATAAAACGATTATTTTTCTCATGGTATGTTGCCTCCAGATATAATTTACTCTTTAACAAACCTCCTCAAAATTAGTTTTGTTACAATCCCATGTTCTCCTTCGCCTGCGAGGGGGAAGGGAGGAGGCTGTTAGGAGATTAGGAAAAGAGGCTATAGCCTTTTAGACCGATAGGCTGTAGTTACGCTGCTGCAGCACTTCGGACTCTTTTACTACCATTTGCTATTGCGGTGCAGGATGGCTAAAGTGCCTTGAACACCGAACCGGCGTGCACCGCCTGCTCCTTATATCAATGCAATTCTATAAAGATTGCACCCCGCTGGGGTGCTGGTAGGTGTTTAGCTGTTTAGAGGATTAGGAGCATGGGGACACATGGCAAGATGAGCGCGGCTATGGCTTTCACCATCAGCCTTGCAGGTAGGGTGGTTTTATTCTATAGTATCTAAGATTTGCTTAATTTTTTCTTTCAAGTCCGGAAGGTCTTTTTTAATAATTTCCCAGACCAAAGTGGCGTCAATACCAAAATATTCATGGACAAAAACATTTCGCATGCCAACAATTTGGGACCACTCAATGGAGGTAAATCGTGATTTTATTTCATCAGAAACATTGTTGCTGGCTTCTCCAATTATCTCCATCTGCTTAACACAAGCATACCGCATCATGGAGCTTGCCATGAAGTCGGAGAATTCCTTATTTAGCTGGTAGGATTCTATTTCTAGGATTGCATCGTAGATATGCTGCAGCCTAACCTTGTCTCCCAATTTACCTCGCATAAATTAGCTGTTTTTCTTTTTCAACTATTGGCTTAATGTAGTGGGAGAGTCCATTGGATGAAACCAAGTCCACTTTTGCATTTAAAAGCTTCTCAAGGTCTATTTTCATTTGGATGAATTGCAATCCAATTCTTTGAGAGTAGTCTAGGTCAATAAGAATGTCAATGTCGCTTTGTTGGTTAGCCTCATTGCGTGCATAGGAACCAAATAGATATGCTTTTAAAACCGGTTTGGTTTCAAAATACCTCTTAATAGCTTCAATTCTCTTGGCATCTAGTTTCATAGAGCAAATATACAAAAAGAATGTGAGAGAATACGGATGTTAGCGGAATAGGAGTTTAGGCTGTAGGTATGCAGCTGCAGCACTTCGGTCTTCCAGTTCTTTTTATTCCTTTTGGTTATTGCGGTGCATGAGATAATTTGAAAATTAATCAATTTGGAGATTTGAGAATGAGGTGCAGCTAACAACCATTTGCTATTGCGGTGCAGGGTAACTAAAGTGCCTTGAACACCGAACCAGCGTGCACCGCCTGCTCTTTATATTCATGCATTTCTATAGAGATTGCACCCCGCTTGGGCGCTGGGAAAAGGCTGTAGGCTATAGTTACACCACTGCACTTCCTTTAACTCATAATTCATAATTCATAATTCATAACTCATAAACTGTAACACGTAACACGTAACACGTAACACGTAACACGTAACTTTTCTGTCACTAGTCACTTTTTTCGTCACTTGCAAAACAAAAAAGCCACCCGAAGGTGGCCTTTGCAGTGCAGCTATTCGCTGGGTTTTTTGGTTTCGGCCCGCGCCTGCCGCTTGGTGAGGCTCAGGAGCGAGGAGATGGTGTAGTCGCTCACCTTCTCGGGGTTGGTGTTCTTGTAGATGAGCTTGCCAAACTTGTTAATCTTCGATACCAGCGCCATGAGCTCGTCGAACTTGTGGATGTTGGCGGCCACCAGCTGCTTGCGCTCGCTGAGTTTGGCCTGCTGATCCTGGTTGAGCTTGAAGATTTTCTCCTTCAGCGTCACCATTTCGGCAGCAAAGGTGGCGGGCATGCCCCCCTTGGTGAGCTCGGCCTTCTGGGTCTCCATTTCGGAGATTGTTACCGCAGCGGCCTTATAGAAGGCATCCACGTCGCGCGAGTGCAGGTACTTGCGCACAAACTGCAGGTTGAAGGCTCCCGGCTTGGGAATGCTCTCCTTGCCCGCAAAGCCAATAAAGGCATCGAGACGGCCAACCAGGTCGAGCATCTTCACCATGCTGTCGTAGAGCTCGGCGGTGACCTTCTTGAGGTCGTTGGTGAGCGTTTTGGGCTCCACAAGCTCCTTGAGCTCGTTTACTCTTGCCTCGAATTCGGCGGTAAAGGCATCGTTGAACAGGGTCGAGAATGCCTTAAAGTCTTCAACATCGCGCTTGTAGCTGTTGAACACGAATCCTGCCATATGCAAGACCTCTTCATTCTTAATTGTTCCCATAATTTTTAATCAAGTTTTTTACGTTGGTTAATAATTAGCTGAGAAGAAAAAATGGTAATGAAAATGAAATAGATAATTGTGCTATTTGTTCGTAAGCGTGTAGGTGCGCATTCAAAAATTTTGCCAAACAATCATGTATGCGAATATTTTTATCCCCTGTCTGAAAAAATGTCTACTCATCGGTTTTCCAAAGCTGGACCGAACCGTTCCTGGAGAGCATTGCAGCGTTCCCGGAGCGGTTTGCAGCGTTCCCGGAGAGTTTTGCAGCGTTCCTGGAGAGCATTGCAGCGTTCCCGGAGAGTTTTGCAGCGTTCCCGGAGAGCTTTGCAGCGTTCCCGGAGAGTTTTGCAGCGTTCCCGGAGAGTTTTGCAGCGTTCCCGGAGAGTTTTGCAGCGTTCCCGGAGAGGTTTTAATCATTTCCGCTGAACAGCTATGGCCAACCTTTTCAAAGAACATTGTAAATGAGGGCTTTATCGGGGCCATGAATGGCTGTTGCTGATCACCATATAAGGGTTACCCGTATTCAGCAAACCAATTTATAACTATTTGGACGAAAATGCAAAAAATGGTGATTAAAAGCTAGCCATAAGCTCATTATAAGCTGGCAGCCTAGCGGCAATATTTGCTTGATGCAAGGAGATACATTGAATTTCCGTAGGGTATTGAGGGTAGCAATTGATCATAAATACAATGGCTGGAGTTGCAATTCAACATTTTTTGAAAAGTTTTAAACAAATAGGGTTGTCTAACCTCCTGTTGGTTATACCTAAAAGGTAGGGGAATTTCGCTTCGTCAACTAATATGGTCATTCTACCATCACATTTTCGCCGTTGGTAAATCGTTGGCAGGTGAATCATTATTTCGTCTTAATATTAGCCCATTGTTTTGCCGCAATGAAAAAACTTTCTACTCGTCGAATAATTCTTCTACTCCTTGCCGAACTGCTGATTTTTTTAATCGTAGTGGTGGCCTTTAGCACCTATTTGAACAATCAAAAGACGGCTCTCTTTCGGCAATCCCACAGCGAACGGTTGCGCAGTAGCGTGGAGGATGTGCTGGCACTAAAGCGAATAGGTGTTAGGCAGGGTACCATCGACTATGCACACTGGGACGAGTTTGTTTACTTTATGCAGCATGGCAATAGCAGCTGGGCCGAACACTACTTACCGCCTATTCTGTACAACTATCAAACCGATGGATTGCAAGTCTTTTCTATCGATAGGAAGCTTGTATACAGCGCTTCCCAGCCTAGCCACGAGGTACTACAGCAGCTCACCATTCCTTGCTACTTTTTCGATAGCCTAGCACGTAATAGCTCCTACTGCGACATTGTTTACTATAGTAGCACCATTGTCGAAATTTTTGGATCCACCATTCAGAATACCAACCCTGCTGATAGGAATGGTCGCTACTATGGCTATTTTGTTGTTGCAAAAGTATGGGATAAGTCGTTTTATGATGAAATAACGACCATCCTCGGTGGCGATGTATCTGTATGCTCAAACGATTCTGCCTCAAATGAAACACCTCGCTACGAAAGCATTAATGTGGTAATACCTATCGTTAATGGGTTGCACCAAACTATTACTAGCCTCTGTGTTAAAGGAGACTTTCCCTTTCTGAAGGAGTACCGCCAGTATACCTTCAACCTAATCTTGATTATTGTTATATCGTCGCTTGTAATTGTAGTCCTGCTCTTTTTCATCATCTCTCACTGGATTACCCATCCGCTAAGAATTGTTGAAGAAGTTATTGACAAGGAAGATACTAACAAAGCAAAGCAGCTATCGAATTATGGCCGTGATTTTGGCCGCATTGGCGATTCGTTATGCAGCTACATTGAGCAAAAGCATGCTCTGGTGGGATTGAAAGAAAAAGCAGAGGAGAGCGACAAGCTAAAATCGGCTTTTCTAGCCAACATGTCGCACCAGATTCGCACACCGCTCAACGGTATAGTTGGCTTTACGGAGCTGCTCCGCAAGCGTATTCCAACCGACGATTCCTCCCAAATGTATGGCGAGATTATAAATGGTTGTAGCCGCGATTTAATAAAGGTTGTTTCCGATTTAATAGATATTGCCAAGCTGGAGGCGGGCCAGTTTTCGCTCAACATTACCAAGTTTACGCTTGAATCGGCCTTTTCCAACCTGGAGCTGCTCTACCAGCTGAGCAAGCCGGGCCCAGAGGTGCAGGTGGTGGTTACCCATCCGGCTACCGAGGTGAGCATCTATGCCGATATGGTAAAGGTTCAGCAGGTAATGCACAACCTGCTCGACAACGCCATTAAATTTACCATTAAGGGAACCGTGGAGGTTAGCTGGGACGTTAGCGGGGAGAATATTATTTTCTCGATAAAGGATACAGGGATAGGTATTCCCGTAAAGGAGCAGGCTAGGGTATTTACCCGCTTCAGCCAGCTCTACAGCAAGGAGGCGCGACAGTTTAGCGGAGCGGGTCTTGGGCTCGCCATCTCCAAGGCGCTCATCGAAATGATGGGGGGCAAGCTCTGGTTCGAAAGCATTGAGGGAGAAGGATCCACCTTCTACTTTTCGTTGCCCATTGGAAATTCAAAGTAGAGGAAGTCGTAGCGCAGCGAAGATCCGGCCACTGCCGGATTAGAAGAAGTTAGAAGAAGTTAGAGGAGTCAAAGAATTAAAAAAATTTCGCCGAATGTAGAGACGCACGATCGTGCGTCTCCTTTATGCCAATAAATATATTCCATAACCCGTAGGGGCGAAATATTTTTCGCCCCCATTTTATACCAGCAAACCATTATTGCACGGAAAACCCCGAAAAGAAACAGACCTAGCGCGTGCGGTGCGCGAACTTCCGCTGTTCAATGCGCTGAAGCAACCCCGCACCGCAATAGCAAATGGTTGATAGTTGCATCATCATTTTCAAATTTCCAAATCGATAAATTCTCAAATTATATCCAGCACCGCATTAACAAATAGGTTGTATTCAGAAGTTAGAAGGAGTCGTAACGAATCGAAGTGACGTGTTTGCTGCTACGTACCTACAGCCTAACCCCCTAAATCCCTATTCTCTTTCCCTCCATTGACATGGCCACTTCTTTTTGCTATCTTGGCCGCGGAGAAACTTAAACTGCACTACGTTGAAAACCGTTAAAGTTGCAACCTATCCCTCGGAGCTGTACGTGTTTCAGGGACGACTCGAGGCCGAGGGTATTCCATCCTATATTGCCAATGAGAATATTATTGGCGTTCAGCCATTCTACTCCACCGCGGTGGGTGGGGCCTCACTGGAGGTTAACGATGCCGACTACGAGCGGGCAGCAGCGCTACTGGATGAGGTGGAGGCCAACGAGTATGATCTGGAAAACGATGAGGAATTTTTGCGCACAGTGGAGGAGCTGCAGCTGAAGGAGGCCTTCCGGCTAAACCCAAAGCTAACCTCGGTAGAGCTGATGAAGAGGGTGGAGATAAGCTACCTAAATGCCGAAGAGGTTGAGGAAATTATTAAGACGGAACAGTCTTTTGCTTCAGATATACCTTCAGGATTGGAATTTTGGGAATCGCTGTATGGTGGCACGCTGGGCCGGTTTTTCCGTCCCAAGAAAACGGTATTCTACCTCGAGAGCGATCTTATTTCCAATAAGAATCAGGCTAAACGTAAACGACCTATTGTTAAATGTCCTCACTGTGGTTCGGAGAATACGGCCTTCGGCTACTCGGTTAAGGTAAGGCAAGGTCCCATAGAGTTTGTTGTTTCGTTACTATTTACCTTTCTGTTTTACCTATCCGCCCCATTTCCCTCCTTTCGTAAGCGCTACCATTGCTTCAACTGCGGTAACGAGTTTAGGATCGATTAAAAGAAGTAAAAGAAGTCAGAGAATTAAGAGAATCCCACCATTTGTATGAGCAAAATATTTTTTGCCCCTATTCTATTCCGGCAAAGCATTATTGCACGGTAAAACCGCAACGCGGTTTAATATGAATAGCCATGAGCATCAGCCCATGGTGTAGGCAATTTAAAGCGCAAGCGGTGCACGCGCTTTTGTTGTTCGATGAACTTTTCCTTCTATGCACCGCAATCCACAGCTCCGTGCCCAAATAGACAACCTCGAAGAGGTGGCACGTTTGTAGCCGGGGGTGTCAACCCCCGGAAACAGAAGTCCATAATACGCGAGCGGTGCGCCTATGCCCGATTCTTTAATGAACGAAACCTTCCACGCACCGCAATAGCAAATGGTTGATAGCTGCACCATCATTTTCAAAACTTGTCCGGCATTGCCGGATTCCCAAATCGATTAATTCTCAAATTATATCATGCACCGCAGCCACAAAAATGTATAGTACACAACGGAAGCAAACATTGCGGTAATGATTTAATAGATGGTAATGGAGCAGTGTCTGAAACATACCTCATAATTGATTGTTATCAACGTGTTGGGTTATTATTCACTTACTATTTCTCCTGATTCACTTAGTTTCTATTTGATGAACAGACCGTTTACTTGTTGCGCAAGCAATATTCATTTATAAGTTCTTGGCCTTAATTGTGGATTGAAGTATATTTAAATAGCTTATGAACAAATAAAGTAGTATTTTTCAGGTAGATAAAAAATCTTTCTCTTCATGAAGAATTTATCCTTTTTAAGTAAATTGTTGATTGGTATTCTAACTATTATTTTAGTTGCTGTTACTGTATTAGTCTATTATAACTATTACAGCTTTAGCAACCACTTTAAGAAAATAGTTGCCAATCAGCTGGAATCGGTTGCCATTCTTAAGGCCAATGATCTTTCGGTTTGGAGAAACGAACGCTTATCGGATGCTAAATACTTGAAAACCAACCAAGAGTTTCATAAGCTGGTTAGCAGCTACCTAAAGTTTTCGTCCGATACGGCGGTAAGAAATCAGCTGGTTAGCTTCGTAAAGCAGCTGCAAACCAGCCACCAATACGACTTCTTTTTGATTAACAAAACGGGCAAAGTCGATTTTGCTGAGTCAACAAACCATGATAAGCTCTCCAGCATAGTTTCTAACAAAGCAAAGGAGTGTATTATCACTAAAAAGATAGTTTTTCTAGACTTTTACTGCAACGAATATACCCAGCATGCTTTCCTAGGTCTGTTAATTCCACTAAATATTGAAGGGCATAGGCAGCAGCTTGACGAGGTTGCAGTATTCCGAATATCTCCTCTCGACCACCTATACCCAACTCTTGCCAAGTGGCCCACTCCTTTTCTGACTGCCGATATAATATTGTTGAGGCAGGAAGGGGATTCAATGCTTATTTTAAATAATACGAAGAATAAGATTGGTGCCGCTTTACGGGTAAGGCTACCAATTACTGATTCAATCCAAGTAAAAAAACCTAGCTTTTTCACGGGTAAGGGAGTTTGGATAATGAATGGCCTTAGTGGACAGCAGTATCTCGCTTATTCAAAAAAAGTTAAAGGATCTCCTTGGGTTTTGGTTACCCGGATTGTTAAGCAAGAGGCATACAAGCCATTGTTTGACAGAAGCATACTCCTTTTTATCATTGTTGCTATTTTCATTGTAACCATAGTAGTAACGCTATTATTGGTTTTCCATTTTCAAAAATCTAAGGCTTACCGATTAACGCTTGAGAGGGAGCAAAGGCTTTGGAAAAAGGAGAATTTATACTCCACGTTGCTGAGGAATGTTCCACAGAAGATATTCTTTAAGAATAAAGATTTGGTCTACGAATCGTGCAACGAGCATGTGGCTGCCGATTTTGGAATTTCCCCCGAGGAAATTGTTGGAAAAACTGACTACGACCTCCACAGCACCAAGCTGGCAGAGAAGTTTCGCGCCGACGACCACCGAATAATTGCAAGCGGCATTGCCGAGCAAATGGAGGAGAGCTATGAGGTGGATGGTGAGCTGAGGACTATTATAATTACCAAAACTCCGGTGAAGGATGAACAGGGTAACGCGACAGGTATTCTTGGAGTTTTTACCGACATTACTAAGCTTAAAGAGAATGAGCTCCAAGTAAAACGAGTAAGCCGGATATACAATGTTCTGAGCGAGGTAAACCAAGCTATTGTTCGATTCAAGGACCTGAAAGGTCTCTACCAGCGAATTTGCGACATTGGTGTAACCATTGGTGAGTATAGAAATATTTGGATTGGCATCTACGATGAATCCAAAGAGGTTCTAGAAGCGGTTGCTAAGGCGGGTGCTTTTGAGGAATCTATTAAACCCTGCTTCACATCGCTCCGCATATCAACTTGTCCAGTTGCAAGGGCTTTTAAGGAGAAAAAGAGCCAAGTTGGAGGGGTTAATATTAAAGTTGATTGCTCATTTGATATTTGTAACAACGGAGTACGTTCGTTTGCCTATTTCCCAATTATTCTTCAGGATAAAGCTATTGGTATTTTGGGCGTTTATGTTGGCATCGACAATTTTTTTAGTGCCGATGAGCTCAAGCTGCTCGAAGAACTGGCCGCCGATATTGCTTTTGCCATTGATGTTGATGCAAAGGAGCAGGAACGAATTAAAGTAGAGGGTTCCATTAAAGTGGAGAAGGAGCGGTTGGAGATGGCGCAACGGATTGGACATGTTGGAAGCTGGGAACTTAATCCTGTAACACAAATAATTTGGGCAACAGAGGAATCATTTAGAATTTACGGTCTTGAATTAACACCTAATAATCAGGTTTCGCTAGAGGCTATTGAAAGTTGCATACCCAACAGGGAAGTAACCCACCAGGCGCTAATGAATCTGGTTGAGCGAGGCGAACTGTTTGATAAGGAATTTGAGGTGATTCCATCCAATGGTGAACCAGTAAGGTGGGTGCACGTTATTGCACAGCTGGAGTTCGATGCACTTGAAAAATCCACTAAAGTAATTGGAGCAATTGAAGATATTACTGAGCAGCACGACTACCAAATAGCGCTGAAGAAGAGTGAGGAGTATTTTAGGTTGCTCTACGAGCAGGCCCCCACACCTTACCAATCGCTGAATGAGAATGGCGAAATTGTTGAGGTGAATAAAGCTTGGCTCGCTCACCTTGGATTCGAACGGGAGGAGGTTATTGGGCATAACTTCGCCGAGTTTTTAGTTCCAGAGCAGGTTCCACTTTTCCATGAGCGATATCCAAGATTTAAACAAGCGGGTATGATTTCTGGTATCGACTTTAACCTCCTTCATAAAAGTGGCAAGGTTATTGTATTCGAGGTGGATGGGCGCATTGCCTACGATCGGGACGGAAAGTTTAGGCAGACCCATTGTGTTCTTCACGATATTACAGAAAAAAAGGAGGCAGAGCTGGCCATTCGAGAGAGCGAGGCACGGTATAAGCTGCTCTTTGAGAGCAATCCTATGCCAATGTGCGTGTATGATTCCGTTAGCTTAAACTATATGGCTGTTAACGAAGCCATGGTGAATAAATATGGATACTCCCGCGAGGAGTTTCTTACAATGACTATAAAAGATATCAGACCAAAAGTGGATTTGGATGACGTTCAAAGGGTGGTAAGTGAACAAACAAAACTTAGAACATATTCTCACCCTTGGAGACATCTATTGAAAAATGGCAATGAAATATTAGTTGAGATTACCTCCCATGCCATTGACTTCTTGGGAACACAGGCTCGGTTAGTGCTGATTAACGATGTTACGGAGAAGTTGGAGGCTGAAAAAGCAGTTCGGGAGTCGCACCAAACTGCCCAATCTACGCTCGATTCCTTATCGGCCCTAATTTGCGTTTTAGACAAGAAAGGGGAGGTTGTTACTCTTAACAAGGCTTGGCTTGGGCATTCTAAAGCAAATCATGCCATACTTCGGGCTGCCAAGGTTGGAGATAATTTCATTGATAATTGTCTTCATGCTAAGACAATTGGAAAGGAGAGCGCCTACTCCTTTGCCGATGGAATAAAATCGGTTATTTCCGGTGAAGCTAGGAGTTTTTCAATGGTTTATGAAGTAGAAGGCGACAGGGGAACTCTTTGGTTTTTGGGAAAAGTGATTCCGTTTGCAACCGACAACAACTCCTTAGCCTCTCGTGTAATAGTAATTAGCGAGGATATTACGCGGCGGAAGCAGTATGAAATATCGTTGCGCAAAAGCGAGCATCAACTTATTGAACAGAATGAAGCCTACTTTGCACTCAACGAGGAGCTGAGCGAAAGCAACGAGCGCATTAAATCTATTAATGAGGAGTTAATGGCGGCCAAGGAGAAAGCAGAGGAGAGCGATAGGCTTAAGTCGGCATTTTTGGCAAACATGAGCCACGAAATTCGAACTCCAATGAACGGGTTACTTGGCTTTTCTGAGATGTTGGGAATTCCAAATCTTTCGTCGGAGAAGCGGGCTTTTTACATGGATATTGTGAAGAAAACAAGCCAGCAGCTGCTCTCAATCATTAACGATATAATCGATATTTCGAAGATCGAAACCAACCAGGTGAAGGTAAACTTGGGTAATGCAAACCTATCGGCTCTGATGAATAAGGTTAAGGCGTTGCTTGATCCTCAAGCTACCTTAAAAAAGCTGGAGTTACGGTTGGTTATGGCTGTTCCCGACGAGCACTGTAATATTGTGACCGATGAGGCAAAGCTTACCCAGGTAATAATCAACTTAATCAACAATGCCTTGAAATTTACCCCCAAAGGCTACATTGAATTTGGAGTATCCAAAGAGGAGCACTTGCTTAAATTCTACGTTAAAGATACGGGAATTGGTATTTCACCCGAACACCAGCTGCTGGTGTTTGAGCGTTTCAGGCAGGTTGAGACTGACCTTTCACGCCATTTTGGTGGTTCAGGGTTGGGACTTTCCATCTCGAAAGCCTTTATTGAGGTGTTAGGCGGGCGCATTTGGCTTGAATCGGAAGTTGGTATCGGGTCAACATTCTTCTTTACCATGCCCTATTTCTCTTCCGATGCCGAAAAGGCTAGCGCTCAACCAAAGTTAAGCATTTCAAAGGATAATCTCTCGGGGATTGTAATTCTAGTTGCCGAAGATGAGGACATTAACTTTCTCTATCTGCATGAGCTGATGATGGAAACCGGCGTAACCATAATTCGTGCAAAGAATGGAAAAGAGGCCGTTGATATTGGCCTTGCCGACAACCGCATCAATTTGGTTTTGATGGATATAAAAATGCCTATTATGGGTGGTGATGAAGCCACCAAACGAATAAAGGCTGTGCGTCCGCATTTGCCAATTATTGCTACCACAGCCTATGCCATGGGCGGCGATAAGGAGCGTTTGCTAGAAGTTGGATGCGATGCCTATCTCTCAAAACCTATCGGCCAAAAAGAGCTGCTTGAATTAATTAAAAATTTTCTAGGACGATAGCTCATTTCACCGTAGTGGCCCTTACTTCGTTTAATAGTTCTTCAGATTAAGGCTCAGAAGCAGGTATCAGTAGGAGATGTCTATTTTAACCTTCTTCCGCTTGATGGGCTGATTTCGCAGCAGCTCAACGGTCTCGATTGCCTTGCCTCTATTAATGGCTGCAAACGACATGTAGTCGAGCACCTCAATTCGTCCCAGCTCCTCCTTATAGAGACCTCCCTTTTGCAGCAGAAGGCCAACAATATCAATTTTGTTTATTTTGTCTTTTTTCCCGGCCGAAATGTAAAGAGTTACCCATTCAGGTAGTTCAGGTATGGTGGTATCGCCTGAAATATCAAACATTTCAATGTTAGGATCGACAAAGGAGGGGAGATACTCTTCCTCTGAAAGGATAAGGTATGCACTGCCATTGGCGTGCATTCTGGCTGTGCGTCCGTTGCGATGAATAAATGCATCCTCATTGTGAGGCAGCTGGTGGTGAATAATATTTTGTATTTCGGGAATATCAAGCCCTCTGGAGGCGAGATCAGTTGTAATTAGAAGATTGTGGCTACCATTTCTGAACTTTATGAGCGCTCGTTCGCGATCTTCCTGCTCCATTCCGCCGTGGAAAGCATCGCTAGCAACGCCTCTTTCGTTGAGTAGGTCACAGATTCGGTCAACGGCTTCCCGGTGGTTGCAGAACACCAAGGTTGGCGCGTTTCCAAGCTTACAAATCAAGCGAAAAAGGGCATCAAATTTATCTTTTCCGGTAGCCGCTACCTGCATGGTGGTAAGCGCAGGTGAAGATTCCTTTTCCAAAAAGTTTAAGGTAACAGGGTTGTGAATTCCGGTAAATGCAGGAATATCATCCGATTGGGTAGCCGAGGTAAGGATACGCTTGTTCAGCTGGCGGAGCTGCCCAATTATGGTGGCCATGTCTTCCTGAAAACCTAATTCCAACGATTTGTCAAACTCGTCGAGCACTAATGTTGCTATTTTGGTAGTGTTGAAGCTATTTCTCCGAAGATGGTCGACAATCCTACCCGGTGTGCCAATAAGCAATGCAGGAGGTTCAATAAGGCTGTTTATTTCGGTCTTAATGGCATGTCCTCCATAGCAGCAGGTTACCTTAAATCCGGTGGCAACTTTTCGAAAAACTTGCTCTATTTGGAGCGAAAGTTCCCTCGAAGGTGCAAGTATTAAGGCTTGAACACCACTTGTTGCAGGATCCATAACCTGCAGCAGGGGCAGTAGGAATCCCAATGTTTTTCCGGACCCGGTGGGGGATAGAAGGATAACATCTCCAGGTGCCAAGCAGGCTTTTATAGCCTCTTCTTGCATGTGAGTAAGATGGGAAATACCCATTGAGTTGAGCGTGGTGCGAACCGAAGCTGATATATTTTGCATGGCGCAAAGGTAATGTAAAAGATGAATTGCTCTGAACTCGGCTGTTCTTAGTGTTTATTGATAATAGCTAAACTCTTGTGCTTGGGAACTTTCAAATGTATGTTTCCTTGCGAAAAGAGCTATTTTTGTTGACTCATCTTAACCTTTAACTTAACCAAAATGAAATTGCGGAATCTAATTTATTGTATAGTAATGCTTATGGGAGCAACATCATGTAATGAGGGAGCTAAAACCTCCACAAATCCACTTTTGGGTGAATTTAATACGCCCTACCAGACACCTCCTTTCGATAAAATTTCGCACGAGGATTACAAGCCAGCCTTCGATGCCGCCATTCAGCAGGCAAAGGCAGAGGTTGACTCCATTGCTGAAAACAAGGCTGATCCAACTTTCGAGAATACCGTTGCTGCGCTCGATGGATCGGGTCAGCTGCTCGACAGGGTAAGCAACATCTTCTTCAACCTGAATGAGGCGAATACCGATAGCACCATGCAGGCTATAGCACAGGAGGTTTCACCGTTACTTTCCGACTTTAGTAACGATATCAACCTAAACGAAAGACTTTTTGCGCGGGTAAAAGCGGTTTACGATAAGCGGAACAACTTTGGGCTGAATACAGAACAGATGACGCTGGTGGAGAAGACCTATCGCGGCTTTGTAAAAAATGGTGCCAACCTCGACTCTGCATCAAAGGCTCGCTATCGGGAAGTTACCCGCAAGCTCAGCGAGCTGTCGCTCAAGTTCAACAATAATGTGTTGGCCGAAACCAACAGCTATATTCTGCACATAACCGATTCAAGTCAGCTTGCTGGTTTACCAGAAAGTGCTGTGGAGGCGGCAGCAATGGTGGCTAAAGAGCGCAAGCTCGATGGATGGGTTTTTACGCTACAGCAACCCAGCTTTCTTGCATTTATGAAGTATGCCGATAATCGCGATCTCCGCAAGCAGCTCTACATTGCCTATTCTACCCGTGGAATTCGGAACAAGGAGAACGACAACCGCGAGGTGATTCGCCAAATTGTTAATCTTCGGTTGGAGATGGCTAATCTTTTGGGTTTTAAAGATTATGCCGACTTGGTGTTGCAAGATCGTATGGCCGAATCTTCTGAAAAGGTGAACAGCTTCCTTGCTGACCTGCTGAAGGCATCAAAACCTGTTGCCGAAACCGATGTGAAAGAGGTTGAAGAGTATGCTCATAGGCACGGTTTCGAGGGAACTATTCAACGTTGGGATTGGAGCTACTACTCCGAGAAGCTTCGTGATGAAAAGTATAGCCTAAACGATGAGCTGCTCAAGCCATACTTTCAGCTTGACAAGGTGCGACAAGGCATTTTTGACCTTGCCGGAAAACTTTATGGCTTAATCTTTAAGGAAAACAAATCGATACCAGTATATGCCAGCGATGTAACAGCCTATGAGGTTTACAACGATTCCAGCAAACTCATTGCCATTCTTTACCTCGATCCATTTCCACGCGCCGGCAAGAGTCAGGGTGCTTGGATGACCTCCTACCGTAGCCAGCATAAAATTGGTGGAAAGGATGTGATACCATTTATTCAAGTGGTAACCAACTTTACAAAGCCAACCGATACCAAACCAGCCTTGCTAACCCACTATGAGGTTACGACCTTTTTGCATGAGTTTGGTCATGCGCTTCACGGTATGCTTTCCAATGTGACCTACAATAGCCTTTCCGGCACATCCGTTTATCGCGATTTTGTTGAGCTACCTTCCCAAATTATGGAGAACTGGGCATTGCAGAAGCAGTGGCTCGATTTGTTTGCCGTAAACTACAAGACTGGTGAGAAGATTCCAGCCGAGCTGGTTCAGAAAATTATTGAAAGCAAAAACTACCTAAGCGGTTATGCTACCGTTCGTCAGCTTAGCTTCGGCATAGTGGATATGTCTTGGCACTCCATTGCCGAGCCATTTAAGGGCGATGTGCTTGCGTTTGAACAGAAGGCCATGGCTCCAACCGAACTCTTCCCCGTAGTGCCCAATACGGCCTTTTCTACCGCTTTTGGACACATATTTGCCGGTGGCTATGCGGCAGGCTACTACAGCTATAAGTGGGCAGAGGTGTTGGAGGCCGATGCATTCTCCCTGTTCGAGAAGAACGGAATATTTGATCGTGCAACGGCAGAGTCGTTCCGTAAAAACATTCTTTCTAAGGGTGGAAGCGAACATCCAATGAAGCTGTATGTCCGATTTAGGGGACAGGAGCCAAGCATTGATGCTCTGCTTAAGAAATCAGGCTTAAAGAAAGAGTAGTTCGTAGGAGTTAATGAGCATAAAAAATGAGGCTGCCCTGATTTGGACAGCCTCATTTTTAGCGATTAATTGATTACCAAATTTTTACTCTCTTATCGGGGGCAACGTAGAGTTTATCACCTGGTTTTATGTCGAATGCATCATAAAACTTGTTGATATTGGACAAAGCACCATTTACGCGGAAGCGAGCAGGGGAGTGAACATCCTCCTTAATGCGGCGCATCAGCTCTTCCTTGCGAATGTTTTCCATCCAAACCTGAGCGTAACCCAAGAAGAAGCGCTGATCGGCTGTAAAGCCATCAATCTTCTTAGGCTGCTTTCCATTTAATGCAATTTGCAATGCATCGTAGGCAATGTTCAAGCCACCATTGTCAGCAATGTTTTCTCCAAGGGTCAACTCTCCATTTACGTGTAGGCTATCAACAGCAATGAACTTGCTGAACTGATCGGCTAGAACCTTGGTTCGAGCATTAAAGTTCTCGGCATCCTTTGGTGACCACCAGTCAATCATGTTTCCATCCTTGTTGAAATGACGGCCTTGGTCGTCGAAACCGTGGGTCATTTCGTGGGCAATTACCATTCCAATGGCTCCGTAGTTAACGGCATCGTCGGCCTTAAGGTTAAAGAATGGAGGCTGCAAAATGGCAGCAGGGAAAACAATCTCGTTGTTGAGCGGATTGTAGTAAGCATTAACCGTTTGAGGCGTCATTCCCCATTCTGTTGGATCCACTGGTTTACCCAGCTTATCTAGATTTTCTTTAACCAAGAATGCTCTGGCGCTCATTACATTGTCAAAGTAGCTGTCCTTCTTAATGGAGAGCTTTGTGTAGTCCTTCCACTTGTCAGGATACCCAATTTTTACTGTAATGGCCTTGAGCTTCTCAATGGCCTTGGTTTTGGTAGAATCGGTCATCCAATCTACTTTTGCAAGGCGAATTGCGTATGCTGCTTGTAAGTTCTTAACTAGCTGGATCATTCTTTCCTTAGCCTCTGGCGGGAAGAACTTTTTAACGTAGAGCTGACCTACTGCCTCACCAAGGTAGTTGTTGGCTGCACCGGAGATTCTTTTCCAACGTGGGCTAATGGTTTTTTGACCGGAGAGAATGGTACCGTAGAAATGGAAACTTTCGTTCACAAAAGGAGCGGAAAGAAGGCCAGTGCTGGAATTAATGACATTCCATTTAAGGTAGGTTTTCCAGTCATTAATCGATACATGAGGAATCATAGTATTCAGCTCGGCAAAGAACTTGGGCTGAGTTACAATCACTGGCTCGTCAGATTTAACCCCCATATTGGAGAAGTATTCGTCAAACTTGAGGTTAGGATAATTTTTAAAGAGCTCTGCCTTCGGCATTGGATTGTAAATGGCCTGCATGTCACGATTCTCCAACCGAGTATTTGATGCTTTTGCCAAACTGGTTTCAATGGACATGATAGTTTTTGTATCGGCAGCCGCTTTTTCTGGAGCTTCTCCAACCATTTCAAAAAGCTTCTGAACATACTTCATGTATTCTTTGCGAATATCCTGAGAGCGAGCATCTGTTTCAAGGTAGTAGTCCCTATCTGGTAAACCAATTCCGCTTTGACTAAGGTAGATACGATAAACCTTACTGTTCATGAGGTCCTGCTCAATGCCCATATCGAACATGCTGCCGATGGCATGTAGATGTAGATTTGCTACCACGCCGAGCATTTGTGGAACAGATGTTATGGAATCAATTTTTTCGAATAACGGTTTAATTGGTTCATAACCAAGCTTGTCGATAGCATTGGTGTCAAGACCTGATGAGTAGAAGTATCCCATCTTTTGGTCGAGGCTACCTTTGGGATCATTATCCGCATTAGCAGCTGCCTCCTCTAGAATGGACTTCACATCCGAAATACTCTTTTCATAAACCTTATCGAATTCGCCGTAGGAGGTTTTGTCGTCGGGAATTGGATTGTTTTTAAGCCAAGTTCCACCAGCGTACTGAAAGAAGTCGGTTCCAGGTTTCACTGTCAAGTCCATGTTTGCTTTATCTAAAGCCTTATGGTCTTGGCCATCATTTCCCTTGCAGGCGAAAATCATCAGCGGGAGGGAAACTATTGCAACTTTTGCCAAAATGTTTCTCATTTTCAAATTTAATTACTGTATAAAAGTGGTTAATAGCATATAAAGATACCAACAGAAAACCAATATTCTTTCAATTTTTACCTCAAAGTCTGAAAAATTAGAACTTTCAGAATGTCGATTGATTTTCTGTTGGTATTAAACTAAACGGTTACCAAATCATCGGCCTATTTTCAGGTGCTCTGTATAACGGATCTTGGGGGCTAATATTAAAGGCATCGTAAAACTCAGGAATGTTGAAAAGTGCTCCATTAACCCTGAATTTTGCTGGGGAGTGAACGTCCTCCTTAATCCTTCGCATCAACTCCTTATCGCGTATGCCTTGTCTCCATACGTTGGCATAGGAGAGGAAAAAGCGCTGCTGAGGAGTGAAGCCGTCGATTGTTGGCTCGTTTCCTTTGGCTACCAACTTCTTAAAGGCATTATAGGAGATAGTCAATCCACCATAATCAGCGATATTTTCGCCGAGCGTAAGCCTTCCGTCTAGGTGCATTGTATCGATGGCTACAAAAGCACTATAATCATCGGCTAAATTCTGTGTGAGATCTTTGAACTTCTGTGCATCTGCCGGTGTCCACCAATCGGAAAGATTACCATCTTTATCGTATAGCCTTCCTTGGTCGTCGAAACCATGGGTCATTTCGTGACCAATTACACAACCAATACCACCGTAATTCAGGGCGTCGTCAGCCTTTAAATCGAAGAAAGGTGGACGGAGAATAGCTGCAGGGAAAACTATTTCGTTCATGGTTGGGCTATAGTAGGCATTCACCGTTTGTGGTGTCATTTCCCACTTGGTTCTGTCTACCGGTTTTCCCAATTCAGAAAGATTATCTTGAAAATGGAATGCGCTAGCATTTTTGACATTCTGTAGATAGCTGTCTCTGGTTATGTTTAGCGCAGAATAGTCTTGCCATTTGTCGGGGTAGCCAACCTTGACATTGATTTTTGCCAGTTTTTCCAGCGCTTTTTCCTTGGTTGGCTCGCTCATCCAAGGCAGCTGCTTAATGCGCTCCTTATAGGATTCTTTTAGGTTGTTTACCAGGTCAATCATTTTTGCCTTTGCTTCGGCAGGGAAATACTTCTTTACATAAAGTTCACCAATTGCTTCGCCTATTGCTCTATCGGCAGTTGCGGAAACGCGCTGCCATCTTGGGCGGTTTACTTCTTGGCCTGAAAGCTGCTTGCCATAGAAATCAAAATTGTTGGCTTCGAACTTACTGCTTAAGTATGGAGAGTAACGATTAAGAACATTCCACTTCAGGTAAATTTTCCAGCTATCCACCGGAATATTCTTAATCATTTTGCCTAGTTCAGTGAAAAATTTAGGGTTATCGACAATAAAGGATTCAACGTTTTTAACGCCCAGCGCAGTAAAGTATGCACTCCAGCTGATTCCGGGTGCCAACTTCTGCATCTCAGTAACAGTTTCCTTGTTGTACGTTTTAATAGGATCGCGGCGCTCTTTACGGCTCATGGACGATTGAGCAAGGCGGGTTTCTATGTTTAAAACATCTTGGCCAAATTGCTTAGCGTTAGAGGAATCAACACCTGTAAGTTCAAAGGATTTAGCAATGTATTTAAGATATGCAGCTCTTATTTCCTTTGATCTGCTGTCGTTGCCTAGGTAGTAATCACGATCGGGTAACCCCAAACCTCCTTGTGAAAGGTTAGCAATCATGCTGTTGGAGTTTCTTTCGTCCTGAACAACGCTAAAGTTGAAAGCGGGTCGAAGACCCATTGTTTGTAGGGAGGAAATATAACCTTGAATTTCTTCCGGTTTGGATAACTTATCAATGTTTTCGAAATCACCCATTAGTGGTGTAAAGCCAGCATTTTCAATGGCTGTAGTGTCCATTCCTGAAGCGTAAAAATCACCAACCTTTTGTAGATTGGAGCCTTTAGCTGCATTGGTGGATGCGGCAGCTTCCTCCAGAATGCCTTTTACGAAAACATTGTTCTCCTCTTGTAGCTGATCGAAAGATCCCCAACGGGATCTATCGCCAGGGATGGGGGTGTTTTTAATCCAGTTGCCATTGGCATAATCGTAAAAATCTACGCCTGGTTTAATGGACAAATCCATGTTGGCTGGTGAGAATGCCAAGGAGGTTTGCTTGTCTGAATGTCCACAACCCGCTATTCCCAGCAAGGTTGCCATGCCTGCTAAGATCATTAGTTGGTGCTTAGTCATGTTACTTCAATGTTAAGTTATTTATGGTGCTTAGATAGGTTTGGCTGCTAACCGTTTAATTGTGTGGATAAAAATAGGAAAAACAGCTAATACTAAATAAAAAAAGCCACCAAATTGGTGGCTTTCCTCTTTATTCTGTTAACTATTCAAAAAGTTTAAATGCTTTCTGAATGATTGCTATTGCTTCTCGCAACTCCGGTTCGGTAATAACCAACGGTGGGGCAAAGCGAATAATATGATCATGGGTAGGTTTAGCAAGCAGACCTAAGTCGCGCATGGCAAGGCAAACGTCCCAAGCGGTTTTACCATTTTTTGGTCTTACCACAATGGCGTTAAGTAAACCTTTACCTCTAACAAGGTCAACCATGTGGCTGTTGGTCTCTTTCTTAAATTTTTCCATCTCTTCGCGGAAGATTTTGCCCATGCGTTCAGCATTCTCGGCCAAATTCTCATCCTTAATTACGCTAAGAGCCTCAATGGCAACCTTACAAGCTACTGGGTTTCCTCCAAAAGTGGAGCCATGTTCACCAGGCTTAATGCAAAGCATAATGTCGTCGTCAGCAAGAACTGCCGACACTGGCATAACGCCACCAGAAATTGCTTTCCCAAGAATAAGAATGTCGGGATGAACGTTTTCGTGATCGCAGGCTAACATTTTGCCAGTGCGGGCAATTCCTGTTTGAACTTCGTCGGCAATGAAAAGCACATTTTTAGCTTTGCAGAGTTCCTTTGCTTTTTTCAAATACCCTGCATCAGGTACAAATACTCCGGCCTCACCCTGGATTGGCTCAACAAGGAAACCCGCAACATTGGGATCTTGCAGTTCTTTTTCGAGCGCTGGGATGTCGTTGTAAGGAATCTTGATAAACCCAGGAGTAAATGGACCAAAACCCGCATAGGAATCGGGGTCGGTGCTCATGGATACAATGGTTATGGTACGACCATGGAAGTTACCTTCGCAAACTATAATCTTGGCCATACCTTCCTTAATACCCTTTTTACTGTATGCCCATTTGCGGCAAAGCTTAAGAGCTGTTTCGTCGGCTTCTGCACCGGAGTTCATGGGAAGAACCTTGTCGTATCCAAAATACTTGGTTATAAACTCTTCAAATTCTCCAAGAACGTTGTTGTAGAATGCTCGTGAAGTCAGCGTAAGCATTTCTGCTTGCTGTTTCATTGCATTGATAATTCTTGGATGGCAGTGACCTTGGTTTACAGCGGAATAGGCTGACAGGAAGTCAAAATATCTTTTTCCTTCAACATCCCACATGAATACGCCTTTTCCCTTTTCGAGAACAACTGGAAGTGGATGGTAGTTGTGGGCTCCATACTTGTCTTCCCGATCCATGAACTGCTTTGGTGTCATCTTTGTCATTTCAGTTAGTTTATGAGGTTTTTATCTATTTTTTGCGGACACAAGTCTAGCAAAGGTTTTGCTCTTAAACAAGAATCGAAATCATATTTTTAGAAACTTTAACCTATTATATAGCATCATTTTAACTTAAGGGGAAAGAATTTATGAACTGTATGGAGGGAAATACTGTAAGTTCATGCCGGCTTTGTTAACAACAATCCTACAATTTTGTTTTTTTGAAGGTTCCATGAAAAAACGCCGAAAAAGGTGTTAAGTTTTTTCGGCGTAGTGAGACTTTCGAAGTGAGAGATCACCTATTGTACTGTATCGTAGTTACGCTCAGAAAGTTTATTTCCTTTTTCGTCGTAGATTATCCATAAGCCAACTTTTTGGCCATTCTTGTAGGTCATGTCGTAGCGGAGAACGCCATTCTCATCCCAAATAAACCACTTCCCATTCTTCAGACCATTGGTGTAGTTGGCCTCAGCCACTTTCGATCCTTTCTCGGTAAAGGTGAGCCAAGTTCCATCCATTTTTCCATCCTTGTATGATCTAATCTCATTGACTTGTCCATTTTGGAAGTAGATCATCATGGAGCCGCTTTTCTGCCCATTCTCGAATGGAATTTCTGATTTAACTTGACCATTGTCAAAAAGGGTGTGGTAGGTGCCTGTGTATAGTGCTCCTTGGCTATCGTAGTATAAACCATCCTTCCCTTCGGAAATGTTTTGAGAAAATGAAGGCAGGCTGAAAAACATAGCAACGATCAAAATCAGTAATTTCTTCATACTTGTTTCTATTTGTTGCAATCATAGCGAAAATAATTTAGCAGTCAAAGCTAAGTTTTGCTCATGGCCAAACTTTCGCCATTAAAAGGGTTTTCGTTGATTAAGAAATCAAAACCGGTCTGCCATATTTATGGAAGGCCGGTTTCGACTATTCATTATCGAACTTTATCCAGAGCTGCAATTCTAATAAACAGTGTTTTGAGGATCAAAATTGGTCCATCCCTTCATCCAGTTATCGGCATCAGCATCGCTCTTGAAAGCACCAACATAGTTAACTTGGTCGAACCAGCTATTTTGGAGTAAACTGTTGCTAAAAAGGTTTGAATGGCCAATCAGTGGGCTGCTAGCCGTTGGACCATAGTTTGGATTTGAAACGGTGCTGTTTGGCTGATTGAGCTTAATATCTGCAACAAAGCCAAGAGAATCGTTGGCGTTTGCTGGCAGCATGAAGAAGGTATGTGAAAATGAGAGTTGGTTTGGATCGAGCGTTGTTGCATCAGTGGAAAGCTGATCTAACCAAGTCTTATTCTTATCACTACCAATAATGGTCATTCCTGCAAAATAATCGTTCATAACAAACAGATTACCGTTGGTGGCAGCAGACTGGGTAGCGCTGCCCTTGTCGTTCTCAACGATAAGGCCAACTGGATAGCCAGCAATTACAGTGTTAAAAATGTTTTCATGTGAATTTCTGCGAATCTGTGCGCCAGCTTGGAATTGACCTAGACGAGAACCGTTATTTGGATTCATGCCACCACCATCGATGTAATTGGTTGTGTTGGCAAAATTGGCATCTTGTCCAATGGGACCAATGAGGGTAACGTTGCTGAATACAGCTGAGGTAAATGGGGTAGCAGCGCTGCCACTGGCATTGTTGTCCGATTCAAAACCGTTGGAGAGAGACAGGTCGGCTATCTTAGGATCGCGAACACCAAGAAGAAACTGCATATTTCCTGAGAAACCATCGTCGGTATCAAAATCATCGTCCCATCCATGGTACGCAACCAAATACTTGCAATTTACTGAACCACCAAACCACTCATAGGAGTCGTCGTTGGAGTAGGATACCTGAATGTGGTTAACAGTTGTGCCACTACCAACCGAACCCAAGGTCATGCCATTAATTTCTTGATCGGTTGCATAGGGATAACCTGCAAATTCAATACGGATATAACTGTAAACGCCAGAATTGTCAGCATTGTTGGTGCCTCCAAAAACCGTACGCAAACCACCTTCAATGGTCATTTGGCCCTGGTTGTTAACAGCATTACCACACACCACTAAACCGCCCCAATCGCCAGGTTTGCGACTACCCGGTGCCTGAGCAGAAGTCATAACAATAGGCTCAGCAGCAGTTCCTTCTGCAAAAATTTGGCCACCTGGTTCAGCAATTAGAGTTGCCTTGGTAGCCTTGTCTCCCTTTATTATGGTACCTGGCTCAATATAAAGTTGGGAGCCACTTACAACATATACCCAACCCTTAAGTGAGTATGTACCTTTTTTAATAACGTATTTACCCTTTATCTCAAAAGCATCGGAACCATCTCCAATGGTGGTGCCTACCCAAGTAGTTGCATCACCTGGAATAACCGGACCCGATGGAGTTGAGTCACTACTTTTGCTACATCCAGTAGCCAGCGTCACCACAGTCGCTATTGCGAGCACGATGTTCATTGTTGAAGTTTTCATTTTCATAGAGTTTATGGTTAAGATTTGAAACAAGATTATGATGGAAACTTAATTTAGTTAAAACTTAAATGACAATGAGAGAGAGTAGTTTCGCCCAGGATTGTATTTCTGCTTGATTTGGTTTCTGACCTGTGAGGCTCCATTGGAATCTGTGAATTTTGCCGTTTGCTGAAGAACCACGTCATCGTTAAGGATGTTTTTTACTGCACCACTCAGGCTCATGAAATGGGTGAGCTTAATGTTGAAGGTAACATCAACCAAGTTGCGTGGGAGTTCATAAATGTCAGGAACGGAAATGTTTGGATTATTGGCAAGAACACGTCCAACACCTACAATGCGCTCTCCAATAACATTATAAAGTATACCACAGTTAAGTGTATTTTTATTGTTCTGGTAAAACAATCCGGCGTTTATTAGGTAAGGTGATTGCCCTTGCATTGGTCGGTCATGCTCTAAGGTGTTGCTCTGGTCGAATTTTACGCGGCTGTATATGTAGGCAGCGTTGAATGAGAGTGAAAGATTCTTTATGCCAATTGCCTCAAGTCCTTTTTTTAGGTCAATTTCTGCACCAATGTTGTTGGCCGATTTTGCGTTGGTGAAGGAGTAGGTATAGCCACCGGAGTTTTCGTAGTAGGTAGATTCAATAGGGTCCTTAAAGTTTTTATAGAATAGGGCGAACGACACCATCTCACCTGATTTGGGGTATATTTCATATCGTAGGTCAATGTTGTGGATGTATGCAATTTTAAGGTTGGCATTACCTACCACAAAGCTGAAAATGTCAAAATCGTAATATGTTGAGGTTGATAGTTCTCTAAATTCAGGCCTATTTACAGAGGCACCATAAGCCAGGCGCACAAGCTGCTTGTCAGTAATGTTATAGCTTGCATTTATTGATGGAAAAATGTCAGAATGGCTATAAGAGGTCATTTTTGTGTTGAAATTGGTGGGGTCAAGCGACACATACTTGGTAATTTCCATTACATTGTTTTCCAATCGTACTCCGCCGTATATGTTGAACTTTTTTAGAGGAATAGTGATGGCTGCGTATCCAGCCGCAAGCCTGTTGCTGGCTTTATAGCTATCGGTATTGCGGGTATCCTCATAAATATAGACCCCGTTAATTCCAAGGTTGGGTTCGCTAAATACCTCACCGTTCGAAAGGTAGTTTAGCGATTGGTTGGCTGTCGAATTTAGGATGTAGTAGAATGACCTAGTGTTATAGTCCCGATCTTTATATTCACCGTATACGCCAATCTTAATTGTTGGAGCAAAATTGGCCCACTGTGTAATTTTGTATTGGTAATTTGTTGCTCCCGAAAAAACATTTTCTTGGAGTTTGAGGAATAGGCGCTTGGTGTCGTTAAAATCGATTGCTAGTGGGGCAGTAGTATCGGTAATACTTCTATCGCGAGAAATGTCACGCCTGTCGGGTTGATTCATCTTTGATAGTGAGTATCCAAGATCCCAGTCTAATTTTTGATTTTCGTCCAATTTATGATTTCCACTCAGCTGCCCGGAATAGGTTAGCCTGCTGTTATATAAAAATTCCTGTTGCTCTTGGTAAAAACCGCTATTGAATTGATATCCGGTTCTATCAGTTAACCTGTTCTTTCCATCAAGGTTAAGGATATTATGAAATAGAATTTTTGTTCTGCTATTGGGAATATAGGAAAGGTTGAGCATGGTTCCCAATTTCGACTCTACAGTATACTGGTTGTCGTTGTATTTAAAAAAGTAGTTTGGACGATCGTTGACAATGTCATACGATCCGATAAGAGCATTTTCCATATTATGGTATGCTCTATAGGTATGGTTGTAGCCGGAGGCAAACGAAAATCCAAGTGTCTTGTTATTGGCTATGGAGTATTTCCTATTCAGCATGAAAGAAATGCGCTGATCGGGCCGGGCAAACGACTTAAAACTTTCTACGGTCCAACTATTGTTAAAGCCATGCTGGGAAACGTCATTAATTTGCGCTGAGTTTGTTGGTAAATCGTTATTCAAACGGTATGGAACAATTCCGCTTAGGCCTCTGGTTCCATCGTCAACCCCAAGATAATCGAGCCCACCTTTTGGGGCAATTTTGAAATTTTTATATTGAGTTTGATCGTTGAGCCCAAGTCCATAGCCAATTTCCACCGCGTTGGAGTCAGAAACATCCTTAGTGGTTATTTGCACAAAGCCACCTGAAAAATCGGCAGGATATTCGGGCGCCGGTGACTTAACAATTGTGATGTTGTCTATTTGTGAGCTAGGAATCATATCGAATGAAAATGCACGAGAATCGGCTTCTGAACTAGGAACTGCAGAACCGTTCATCCAAACATTATTATAACGCTGCGATAGCCCTCTGATAATGATAAACTTGCCATTTTGTATGGAAATTCCTGGGATTCGTCGAACAACCTCGGAAGCATCTTTGTCCTGAGACTTTGCTATTTGTTGGCTCGAAATGCCGCTCACTACCAGCTGGCTGCTTTTAATGGAGGCAATCATCGAAACCTCCGTGTGGGTCTTTTTGGTACCACTTACTACAACTTCATCAATTTTCTGTGATACCTCATTCAAGGTCACATTTAGCGTGGTTGGTTTACCTGATGCCACCTCAACACTTGAAAAGGTTTGTCGCTGGTAGGAAATAAAGTTTACGCTGATGTTATAAAGCCCCGGTGCTAGATTCCCAAGAACAAATTTTCCATCAAGGTCGGTGGTGGTGCCTGTTGTTGTACCCGCAATAACTATGGTTGCACCTACAAGCGTTTCGCCTGTTTTTTTATCTGAAACAACTCCTTCAATGCTGCCTGTTTGTCCCATCAAGTTTATTACGCTGGTAAGAAGTAGAGTGATACCAATGCACAGTATTTTTATTCTCATTTTGGAATGACGCTTAGGTTGTTTTGATAATTGAATGCAAAGGAAGGCGTTATACTGTGGAATATTATTACTACTGCTTTATCGTTTCATTAAGAGAACATTTCCTTGACTTGGACGATTATTAGCTTTATCTTAATGCGCTGAAACAAGATAATGGGTAGCTTTAAAAAGTTTAATATTAGCGCGATATGGAGCAGGTATATAAGATTTTGTTGGTAGATGACGAGAATGATATTCTCGAATTTGTTGGGTATAACTTAAGGAAGGAGGGGTTTGATGTCTATACAGCAAGCAACGGTATGGAGGCTATACGGTTGGCTGAGGAGGTGATGCCCCACCTAATTCTTCTCGACGTGATGATGCCTGAAATGGATGGTATCGAAACTTGCGAGGTGATTCGCCATAACCCTAAGCTGAAGAATATATTTGTTGCCTTTCTCACAGCTAGAGGCGAGGACTACTCTCAAATTGCAGGGTTTGAAGCCGGTGGCGACGACTATATTGCAAAGCCAATTAAACCAAAAGTGCTGGTGAGTAGGATTAAAGCCATGCTAAAGCGTCTTGACAGCAATATTGTTGATACGAGAGGAGAAAGTCAACTAATTAATATTGCCGGCATTGTTATCGACAAGGAACGCTACATGGTGGTTAAGGAGGGAGAAGATTTAGTTTTGCCGAAGAAGGAGTTTGAACTTCTCGCGTTACTACATTCGAAACCCAATAAGGTATTTACACGGGAGGAAATTTTTTCTTCTATTTGGGGTGATAATATAATTGTGGGGGATCGCACCATCGATGTACATATACGCAAGCTCCGGGAGAAAATTGGCGATGATTACATAAAGACCATTAAGGGAGTTGGTTATAAATTTGTGGACTAGTTCTCTTTTTATTTTCGACAACAAATACTATGTTTGCATGCTTGTTTATTTATTTACCTATCTAATTATGTTTAGAGATGTTTTACACAAGTTGGAATTCTAAGTATGAGTTGGGGATAGAAAGTATCGACAGCGACCACCAAAATTTGGTGAGAATAATCGATGAACTTATTGGTGCTCTTTCAGAAGGGAAAGGCAAGTCAATCACTGAGCCATTACTTAAAAAGTTATCGGACTACACCATCTCTCATTTTAGGAGAGAGGAATTTTTGCTGAAAAGCGCAAATTATGACGACCTTGAATCTCATGTGCGTCAGCACCAATTATTCATTGAAAAGATCAAGGAGTTTCAGCAGAAGCATAAGTCTGGTGCTGAAGGTGTAGCAATTGAAATGATGAAGTTCCTGAAAGAATGGCTTGTTAACCATATTATGGTTATTGATAAGAAATACCAAGGAACTATCAAGGCTAAGATGGGGCTTAAGTAGGTGATGTGAATGTTAAGTTGACTAATTGATAAGAATAAAAAAGGGTGCAGACGGCACCCTTTTTTATTGGATATTATTAGGCTATTCGTCGTAATTGTTGAGAATAAAGTCTCGCTGTGCTTTAAGCAAGTTTATGGTTTGTAACAGCATGTTTTTCGATTCGTTGAGAATACCCAGATAGAGAATGCTATTTCGAGTTCCTGTCTCATTGGACTTAATGCGCTTTATTTGGTTCTTACGAGCAATATTTATGGTTTCAAGGATATCTTGCTGCATGTTGATAACTATTGGAATATCAGTAAAGTCATTGTCAGAAACCATTTTAATTATATGTTCGAAGAGCTTAGATATTTTTAGGTTGATATCCTTGATCTCATTTTGCTGAACTTTATTAAAGCCTTTATGGTTGTTGTCGATGTGCTGAAAGCTTGGCCCAGTTACAAAGGTAAGTGAATGAGCAATTTCACGGAGGTAGTCAATCACCTGCACGTAGAAGTGTCCAGTCTCAACGGAATCGGCGCGGAATTTTTGTAACGTAGTTGTTAAGTTGAGTTTTAACTTTTTAGCATCAAAATTCAGATCGTCAACCCTTGCATTTATTTTTTTGAGCAACTTTCTGTCTTCGGTTGATAAGCCTACCAGCGTTTGATTATAAATTTCAATGGAGTTTTTCAACATTTCCTCCACATCCTTTATGCATTTGCGAACAATGTTAGAATCTTCAAAGGCTAGCTCATCCACCTCCGCAGAGTGACGCTCAGCATATTTTTTCTTATGCAACTTGTGGCTTTTTAGCAAAATATAGCCAGCCAAAACAATTAATCCCACCATTGCCCATTTTCCACCAAAAGAGAGTGCGATTGCAATCATTGACGCAACTGAAAACGCAATGAGCGCAGTAAAAAACCAGCCTGAAATTACTGTAACCACACCGGTTATTCTATACACGGCACTCTCGCGCCCCCATGCTCGGTCGGCGAGGGAAGATCCCATGGCTACCATAAAGGTTACGTAGGTTGTGGAGAGAGGCAGTTTCAGGGAGGTTGCCGTCGATATTAAAATACTCGCAATGGTAAGGTTAACGGAGGCTCGCACGAGGTCGAAGGAGGCATTTGCGGCATTTTTACGCGGATAAACCTTATGGGTCTTGGTTTGATCGAACCTACTTTCGATAAAACGAACAATGGGCCTTGGAGCAATTCGAGCAAGAGAAGCTGTAACTGCCATTGTTTGCCTAACTAGTGAGCGAGAGAATTGCGAAGAACCAAATCGCTCTACACCGCTGTCCTGTCGTGCAAGGTTCACTTCCGTTTCGGTAACCGTTCTAGACTTTTTTGATAGGAAAAGGGTTGCCACCATTATTAGGCCTGCAATAAGCAGATAATAGGTGTTGGTTGCGACTGGTCCGGCTAGCTGCGACATTACCAAATGGTCAGCGGCAACACCTGACGCAGCAAATATTTGATAGGACTTGAGGCCAGCCATTGATACTCCAATGAAGTTAACCAAATCGTTGCCCGCAAAGGAGAGGGCCAATGCAAAGGTGCCCACAAGGACAATTAGTCTGAATATGTTGAAGCGGAAAAATATGGTAATAAGCTGAAGTATTATTGACCATCCTAAAAAGCTTATCAGTAGAATTAGAGATGTTTCATTGTTGAGATAATCAACAATGCTTTGCGGTACAAGTGTTGTTCCCTGTACCCCTTTCATGATAATAAAATAGGTAAGAGCGGTAATGGCAAAACCGCCAAAAATTGCACCAAAATAGGGGTAAGTGCGCTTTACGTTAAATGAAAAGATAATCCTCGCAATATACATCACTACGGTGCCCGTAACGAACGCGACGACTACCGATATGAGAATACCCGAGATTATTGCAAGAGCTTTATCGGTGTTTATATATTGGCTCAAGGAGGAAAGTGAACCTCCTTGGCTAAGTATTTTTACGGAGGCAACCGCAACAGCTGAGCCTAACAGTTCAAATACAAGGGATACTGTGGTGGAGGTAGGAAGTCCAAATGTATTAAACAGATCAAGAAGTATGATGTCGGTGATCATCACAGCCATAAAAATGACCATAATTTCCGAAAAGTAAAACTCCGTTGGGTGGAATATTCCCTTTCGTGCAATTTCCATCATACCACTCGAAAGGATTGAGCCGAGAATTACACCTAGCGATGCTACAATTAGAATTATATAGCGTGGAGCGACTTGGGAGCCTATGGCCGAATTAAGAAAATTAACTGCATCGTTGCTAACGCCTACCACCAGGTCGATTACTGCCAATATTATCAAAACAGTAACTGCTATCAAATAGAAATTGTCCATTTGTAAAGGTTTTCATAAAGTTTGTCCAAAGGTAATCTCCAATTAGACAGTGCACTAATGTTGGTTGTTATTATTAAGCTAAGCGAATATTAACATAAGGTTAACACCGTAAATTTGTTCGGTGGTTTTATTCTTGCAACAAATAGCCATACCAAGAACAAACCCCTGCTATGAAATACATTAGTAGGGGTTATTCTAATTACAAGTTTTCAAAAATCTTCATCAGCTGCTCACGTTTTCTTACGGCGAGTGGGATGGAGGATTTGTCCTTGAGAATAAGTGTTCCACCTTCGGCTTTATCGTAGCGGTCGAGGAAGTTGAGGTTTATAAGATGTGACTGGTGCGCCCTGAAAAAACCGTATGGGCTTAGCATCTCGTCAAATTCCTTCAGCGTTTTAGAAACGAGAAGCTTCGTATTATCCGTGAAGAAGAAGAGCGTATAGTTAGAGCTGGATTCACATCTAATAATATCCTTAACGTTAACCAGATGTATGCTTTCAGCGGTTTTTAGTACAATTTTCTTAAGTTCTGGGGTAACCCCTTGAATGTTGGCCATGAAGGCTTTGAGCTTAATGTTTTCGTCCTCCTTATGGATGGACTCATTGAGCTTTTCAACTGAAGCGATTAGGTCGTTTGGATCTATGGGCTTTAGCAGGTAATCGAGCGCGCTAAATTTAAATGCCTGTATGGCATACTCTTCATACGCGGTGATGAAGATAAATTTGAAGTTTATAGACTCAAACATTTGAAGCAGGTCAAAGCCTGTTCCATCGGTCAACTTAATATCTAAAAGCACGAGGTCTGGATTGTGCTTTTTGATAGCTTCGTAACCGGAGGCTACGCCGTCAGCCGTAGCAGTCAATTCGAGATTTGGGCAGTATAGCGTCACCATGTTGCCAATGGCTTCTCTGGCCATCACCTCGTCGTCGATAATTAGAGTTTTCAACATATGCTAAAATTTTGTTCAAGTTAGGGATTTCTAAATGATGTTTCAACCCATTTGTAGGGAATTTTAAATGTTACCTTAGTGCCATGCAGTGAATTATCAATGTTACCAAGGTCTACAATATCCATGCTGATTTTTCCTTTTTCCAACTTATTTAGATTTTCGAGTCGTTCTTTCGATATTTTGGTGGCGAGGGAGATATGGCTCTTTTGTCCCTCTTTTTGTAATTCCATTGCTTTGTTAATGCCAATGCCATCGTCCTCCACCTCAATCAAAATAAGATCGTCGTTCAGTAGGTAGCGAATTACAATATGACCTTTCCCTGCGACCGAGGTAAGCCCATGTTCTATCGCATTTTCAATAAATGGTTGGGTAAGCATGGGTGGAATAGTCATACTCTCCCGCTCAATTTCAGGATCAGCCTCAATTGCAAACTCAAATTTTTCATCAAATCGTAGAGCTTGCAATTCTAGGTAGTGCTCAAGGGTTTTTATCTCCTTGCCGATGGTTGTATACTTATTTCTAGAATTTTCGAGGATCAAACGTACTAGCTTGGCAAAGCTAGCCAAATATTTTCCTGCCGATTTTGGATCGTTACGAAAAATATAACTTTGTATTGCAGTAAGGGAATTAAAAATGAAGTGTGGATTCATTTGGCTAAGCAGGAGCCGCTGCTCAAGTTCTATCGTTTTTTCTCTAAACTTAATCTGTTCCCTAACAATTTTTATCAGGCTGTAGGTGCCGAAACTAATGGCAAGAAGTGAAATTGAGAAGAACCACCACGACTTCCAAAAGGGTGGTTGAATAATGATGGTAAGTTCCTTTGGTGCAGTGTTCCAAACACCATCGCTATTGGAGGCTTTGACTTTTAGGTGATAGGTTCCGGGCGCAAGATTGGTAAAGATGGCGGTTGATTGGTTACCGTTATTAATCCATTTGTTATTTAGCCCTTCGAGAAGGTAAGAATATTTTATTTTCTCGGAATTTGTAAAATCGAGGGAGGCCATGTTTATTGTGAGGTAGTTCTGGTTGTGTGGGAGAGTTATAGAATTGTTTTGGGTAAAATCGTTACCCAAAAGTTGATTGAAAACCTTAATTCCAGAAAGTTCTACTTGTGGTGGTTTTTGGTTGATTGTTATTTTCGATGGATTGATGATGTTAAACCCATTTTTGCCACCCACCACCATGCTGCCATCATGCAGCCGGATCGACCATCGGTTAAAACTATTGCCCTGAAGTCCATCCGATTCGAAGTAGGATATATTAGTCCCATTTTCCGGATTAACAGCATAGAGTCCATTGTCTGTGGCAACCCATAGGCGACCTTCGTAATCTTCAATAATAGATTTTACCTTTTGGTTCTGGAGGTTTTCAATAAATGGTAAGGAGAGTTTCTGACCCCACCGATTGTAGCAGAATAGTTTATTGCTCACTACCCAAACTCGTTGCTGCGAATCTTCGTAAATCTGAGCGATGGGAGAGGTACCTTGGATAGGTTGGTTATCGGGACTAAGGAAAAGGTGCTTTACCTTTAGGTTGTCCATATTTACAATGCTAATAGTGCCATATTCATCCCCAACCCAAAGTTGATTGTCTACTTTGCATGCCGCGGTGAGCTTGTTTGAGAAAATATTTACAGTGTCTGGGGTATTAAAGTATTTGACTGTCTTCTTTCCTGGATCTAATGTCACTAAACCATTTTCTGATCCTAGCAAAAAATCTCCATTTAGGTAGGCTCCGCACAGCATTTCAGCATTTACACGATCTCCATGATCTGAATTAAAAACAACGAAGGAGTTTTCTCCATTTGCCTCGAATATTTTGTGGTTCGACAGCAACCATCCCTTTTGCCCGTTTGCCGTAAAAATGTCCTTGATAATCAGGGGACGTTTTTCGTTTTCGGATTGCGACCTTGCATAAACTTCCTCAAGCTTCAATGACTTAATGTTGAGGATATTCAATCCCAAGTTAGTGGTGATGTAGATATTGGATCCGCACTTTGCAACCTTGGAGATGATGAACTTATCGTCGAGGCTCAGCCTCCTCCATGAGTTGCTGTCATTGGGCTTAAAAATAATTATATGGTTTTCAGCGGCAATAAATACAGTGTTGGTTTGTTCGTCATAGAAGGTAGTACATTGCCTACCAAGGAGAATGTTAATGGCCTGATCGGATTGGGTGAATGGTGTTGCTCCTTTTGTAGATATGTTGAAAAGGTAGGGGCCCTCATCAGTGCCAAGAAGAAGCGAATTTTTAAAGGCATTGGGTGTTATTGAATTTACGCTTACCGGAAATTTTTTTCTGTATATTGGAATGCTAGTGACCTTCTTCGATTTAGCGTCAACCATTATGAGTCCCGAAGAAGTTCCAAACCAAACAACATTATTGCTGTAGGTTGAAGTTAAAATAGTTGGTAATTGTTCGATGGAGGCTGATGCATGATAAATATATTTGAACTGTTCTGTTTGCTTATCAAAAAGGTAAATGCCAGAAGCATAGGTTCCTATCCATAATTCATTTCGGCTCACATCAGCGGTGAGGCTGGTAATGATTTTTCCTAGCGGTTGGTTGGTCGGAATAAACTGATGGGGAGTGAATTTCTCTGTTTTGGTATCAAATATTAGCAGACCATCCCCGCCAAATCCGGAAATCCAAAGTTTCCCATTCTCACCAGCAGTAATTTCATTTATCGCACTTAGATGCCTACTGTTAGGATAGTACATTTTAAAAGCAGATTTGAAGAAATTTAGTCGTCCCAGCCCGGCTATTCCTTTAAAACCTATCCAAACATTTCCCTTACCATCACAAAACAGAGCAGTTATGTCATTGGATGGCATTCTAATGCTTTTAGAATTAGTGGTGTAGTTGGTAAATACCCCTTTTTCCATGTCGAAGGAATTTAGACCAGCATCTGCGGTGCCAATCCAGATAGTACCACGTTCGTCCTGAGCAAAAGCAGTTGTGTTGTTCGAGCTAAGGAAGTTTTCCATCTCTGGGAGATGAAAGTAGTGTTCAAACTTATACTTGTTTGGACTGAATTTGCTTATACCTTCGGCTGTTCCCACCCATACTGTACCTATTTTGTCTACAAATATTTTATTGACATGATTATCGGTAAGCGAGGATGGATTATTGGGGTTATTGTTTAGAATGGTATAAATCCTTTGCTTTGGATCGAAACGGTAAATTCCCATTTCTGAAGTACCTAACCATATCATTCCTTTAGAATCCAGGCCCATAGTGCTTGTGGGCTTAGAAAATACCTTAAAGAAGGTTTCTTGAACTGGGTCAAAAATGTAGGTTCCTTCGTTGGAGGCCAGCCAAAGGGTTCCAAAGGCATCCTCCAAAATATCGTTAACACCTTCCAATTTTTTTCCAGAGGGGTCTAGTGGTGAGCGTTTAATTTGAAGCAGCTTGCGGGTTCGTGGGTCATAGCGAAATGGGCCAATCGATGGTCCACCAAACCAAATATAACCTGATTTATCAATATAGAGCAAATGCTTTTTACTTAAAGAACCGTAGTCTTTTGGATGGTTAATCGTTTCATGAAGGGTTGTTTCGAAATTAAAATGGTGCAGAATGCCGGCACCTGTTTCAACCCAAAGATCACCTTCCGCATCAATGGCTACAGCATTAATCTCTGATTCTGAAGCATTCGTATCCTGGGTTGGTTTGAGAAAGTGGTGAAAAAACTTCTCCTTTTTCCTGTCGAAATAGTTGAGACCATTGGCCGTTCCAATCCAAAGATTGCCATCCTTGTCCTCACAGAGACTGGTAACAAGGTTATTTGAAAGGCTATTGCTATCGAGCGGGGAGTTTTTATAAATCACCATTCGTAGTCCATCATACCTATTCAACCCGTTGTCGGTTGCAAACCACAGGTAACCATACTTGTCTTTAATGATATCGAAAGTTTGATTGCTGCTTAGCCCTTTATGCGTAGAAATGTTATCGAATTTGGTAAGAAAATCCTGTTTATACCGAGGCAGAGGTCGAGGTATTTGCTGGGCAGCAGCAGAGATAGTGGCAAGAGTTATAAGGAGGGTTAGGAATTTTCTCATGGTAAACATGTAGATCAACGTAGGGCAAATTGTGGAAATGGAATTGGATATTTTTAAATAGAACGTTTTGTGATTATACCATTTTAGAGATGATTGTTTGTTGCAAAATAGTAAAAAAAGTTACGCCTTTATTGCAATTGAAGCAAAAGAGCCAATCGGAATAGAATCCGATTGGCTCTTTCGATCACAATGCTATAATTTGCTATTGCTTGTTCGCTTCAGCAAAGGCCTTTCCGGCTCGTAAAGCCTTTAGGTTGGTTTCAACGATCTCGGGCCCCTTCTTGCCAAAGAGTTGGCGAATACCATCCTCTAGACTTTCGAATGAAGTCTGAAGGTAAGGAGAGGCTGCTCCTAACATCACAATGTTCGATGCTCTTGCGCTACCAGCCTCCTTGGCAATGGCATCAGCATCGAGGGCAATTGCTCTTGGCAGCTCCTTTATTTTCTTATTCAGCGCCTCTATACTTGGGTAGTCGTTGATATTATTAAAGGGAGTGAGGTTGGTTACCACGGTTCCTTTGCTCGAAAGGAAGGGGAGGTAACGCAACGCTTCCATCGGTTCAACCGAAAGAATTAGGTCTGCGCTTCCCAATGGAATCAAGTCGGATGCAATCTCCTTATCTGAAATTCGTAAGTGGCTCTGCACATCTCCACCACGTTGGCTCATACCATGAACCTCTGATTGCTTCAGAAAGAGGTTTTTCGAAACGGCAGCATGTCCAATAACAGCTGCAATGGAAAGAATTCCTTGTCCTCCTACACCAGCAAGTATGATATCTGTCTTCATTGTTTTTTCGTTTGATGTGATGAGTTAGTTATCCTTTTTTTCTTCCCGCTTGCGTCGTGCAAAGGTTTGAATGCACTCCCTTCTCGGAATGAGCACCGAAACGCCTTGGTAAGCCAGCTCCTCTTTCATAATGGCCACATTTTCCTCGTGGTTCTTCTTGAGTGGATTCATTACGCGAAGATGATTGGGATCAACGCCAAGGCCTAAACAAATCTGCTCAAGTCTTCCGGTGGCCGCAGAGTGCTGCCCACCAGTCATTCCAGTTGTTGAGTTATCCGAAATAATAATGGTAATGGGCGTATTTTCGATAACTGCGTCAAGCAAACCGGTCATGCCCGAGTGTGTAAAGGTGGAGTCACCAATTACGGCAACGGCAGGAACAAGTCCGGCATCGGCAGCACCTTTTGCCATGGTGATGGAGGCGCCCATATCCACACACGAGTTGATGGCATTAAAAGGGGGTAAGGCTCCAAGGGTATAGCATCCAATATCTGCAAAAACTCGCCCTGTGCCATACTCGGCTATGGCCACATTTAGGTCTTCGTATACGTCGCGGTGGCCACACCCTTGGCAAAGGGCCGGTGGTCGTTGTTTTACCTCATCAGGAATGGGTGCTCCCTCTTCCATTTTAATACCCAGCGCTTTGGCAACAATATTGGGATTAAGCTCGCCGTCGCGTGGAATGGTTTGGTCGAGTCGACCATGGATTGGCTTAGTGGTGCTGATATAGCCCTTCAACATCTCCTCAATAATAGGATATCCATCCTCTAGAACCAAGATTTGATCGCAGTCCCGATAGAGATGCTCCACCTTCTTACGAGGAAGAGGGTATTGGCTTATCTTTAGGATAGGATGTGGGCAGTTACGCTCTGGATAGCACTCCATGAGGTAGTTGTAGGAGATGCCTGTTGCAATTATGCCTAACTTCTTGTTGGGAGCATCAATAAACTGGTTGAATGACGACGCCTCTGATGCCGCTTCCATATTAGCTTGACTGCCAAGGAGCAACTTGTAGTTTTTACGTGCAATGGCGGGAAGCAGCACAAACTGACGTGGGTTTGCTGGGAGTTTAAGCGTATTCTCACCTACTTTTTCCTTGGTGGCAACGCCCGAACGGGAGTGAGCCATACGGGTGGTAATGCGAATCATTACTGGCACGTTGAAGCGCTCCGAGAGTTCAAAGGCTGAGTAGGCCATGTCGTAAGCCTCCTGCTGGTTGGATGGTTCCAAAATTGGAATCATGGCGAACTTTGCATAGAAGCGGGAGTCCTGCTCATTTTGTGACGAGTGCATGGAGGGATCGTCGGCTGAAACCACTACTAAACCACCATTAACTCCAGTGATGGAGGCGTTGATAAATGGGTCGGCAGCTACGTTTAGACCAACGTGCTTAAAGCAAACCATGGATCGTTTGCCAGCATACGACATGCCAATGGCGGTCTCCATTGCAGTTTTCTCGTTGGCAGACCATTGCCGATGGATATTCTTTTCGGCGGCCTGCTTCGATCCCTGAATGTATTCCATTATCTCGGTGGATGGCGTTCCAGGATAGGCATAGATTCCAGAAAGACCTCCGTCAATAGCACCTTGGGCTATTGCTTCGTCACCTAACAGAAGCTCCTTTTTCATAAGCTATTATAATATTTTTTAGAAGTAGTTCGTGCATTGATTGATTGAAAGCAAAATTATGTATTTTTATTTAAGCCTCCAACTGATAGTTGTCATAATAGCTAATATTATAAACCAAATGTTGCGATTTGATGGAAAATTGTAATTGGATGTTTGTTGGACAGTCTCCATCATATGGTAGTAAGGCAGATTGCCGCAAAGAGTATAGGTTAATATATAAATCGCTCTTGAAGTGAATATTACTGCTATAATATTCGATGCCACCTTCTTTGGATTAATTGGCAGGAGTTGCTGCTTTAATTGGAAATACTTCTTGAAATGGTGCCAACAAGAGACGTTCGATTTGACACATAATAATAGATGACCCTCTCGGAAACCGAGTTGGGATCAGCCTACTCTCAAAAATAAATGGGCGTATTTCAGCGAGAAAGAAAAATGTATTAGGAATAAACAGTAATCACAACTGTTCTTCGAACGCTGTGATTTCTAAACTCACAAAGGTAGATTCCCTGCCAGGTACCCAATGCCAGCTGGTGGTTTGTGACCGGAATGGTAAGGCTTGGGCCAAAGAAGGAAGATTTTATGTGAGCAGACATATCATCTGTTCCCTCAATGGTGTGCGTGAATTTAGGGTAGCCATCAGGGATAAGCTCGTCTACAAAAGTGCGTAAATCGTTTCTTACCGAAGGGTCAGCGTTTTCGTTGATGGTGAGTGCCGCAGATGTATGTTTAATGAAAAGGTTAACCATGGCAATTTCTGGAAGAGGTGGCAACGCCTTCTCAATAAGGTCGGTTATGAGGTGGTAGCCTCTGCTTCGCTGCGGAAGTTCAATAGTTACTTGGGTTACCATATTATATCAGTTTTTTTATGTGTTCATTAACAAAGTCGAAACAGAAGTTTTCCATTTCGTTGCACAGCGCACGGTAAAATGCTTCGCTCACAGTGGGTTCTGCTGGTGTTATTGGAAAATGGTGAACGATTATCAGGGGATTACCTGTGAGCATACCTTTTGCTTGTTCCGCTTCTGCTGAAAGTATTATTACAAAATCGGGGGTGAAGTCCTTAATCTCATCAATTGATTTGGACGTGTATTTAGTAATATCAATTACAGCTTCCATCATTGCATTGGCAGCCTCCCAGTCCAGGCTACCTTTAGATATGCCAGCACTTTTTACTTCAATGGCACCCTTGCCATAATAGCTCATCCAACCTTCCGCCATTTGGCTTCGACAAGCGTTGTTGGTGCTGAGGAGAAGAACTTTTTTCAAATCCATGAATTCTGATACAGTTAAAGTTGTGTTGTCGGCAAAGTTACACGAATTTCGAAATGTAGTGGCAATGGGTAATATGCTCACATGGGGTAAATGCGTATCTTCGAGCAATATTTTTAATAAATTGGTGTTTTTTTTGAAATTCTATTACGAATGAGGTTTCTCCTTTATTCCTTTTTCCTGCTCGCTCTTACATCCTTTTCGGCAGTGGCACAAAATGAGGTTGAGTTAAGCGGCGTGGTTAGTGACTCCCTGGGTAATGCTATTCCATATGCCACTATAACAATCGAGGGTACCAATGCTGGATGTAGCGCCAACGAAGCTGGCGAATTTAAGCTACGTGTTCCAACAGGAGTTGGGGTAACGCTGGTTATTCAATCGGTTGGTTATCAGCGACTGCAAGTTAATAGGACTTTTAATGGTAAAAAAAGTGAACCAATTGCTTTTATGCTTACGCCGAAAGTTACAACGCTCAGCGAGGTGTCCGTTATCGGGAATGATAAGAATGCCGGTAATTCAACCATGATTAACCCTAGGATAGTGGAGCTTATGCCCAACGTTGGAGGTGGCTTTGAGACCATACTTAAGAGTATCCCAGGAGTGACCAGCAACAATGAACTTAGCTCTCAATATTCGGTTCGTGGGGGCAGTTTTGATGAAAATTTAGTATACATCAACGATATCGAAGTTTACCGTCCTTTTCTAATGCGTAGCGGTCAGCAGGAGGGGCTTAGCGCCATAAACCCCGACATGGTGGCATCCGTGGAGTTTTCCACAGGAGGATTCGATGCAGACAAGGGTGACAAGATGTCGTCGGCGCTTAGCATTCGCTACCGCAAGCCTGTGAGTTTTCGTGCTTCCGCATCTGCCAGTTTACTAGGTGGTTCTGCTTCGGTGGAGGGGACAGCGCTTAAGGGACGGCTGACTCATATTTCGGGGTACCGCTATAAAACATCCAAGTATCTATTGGGCACCCTGGATACAAAAGGGGAGTATTACCCATCTTTTTCCGACTTTCAGACCTTTATTAACTACGATATATCCTCTACCATTTCTGCTTCATTGCTAGGAAGTTACGCAACCAACAAGTATGAGTTTTTCCCGGAGAACAGGGAGACCTCATTTGGATTGCTCAGCAATCCTTTAGCTTTCAAGGTGTACTACGATGGCTGGGAGCACAATACCTACCAAACTGGATTAACCGCAGCAACAATAACCTTTCGTCCCGCTGAATCGTTGGCACTCAAGTTTATTGCTTCATCGTACATTTCTAGCGAGAGGGAGACCTACGATATTCTGGGAGAGTATTGGATAAATGAGCTCGATAATTCACTTGGCTCCAGTACATACTCCGACAGCTTGGTCAATGTGGGTATTGGATCATTTCTCAACCATGCACGCAATAGCCTGGATGCTTATGTGTACTCTTTTCATCACAAGGGAACCTATGTCAAAGGAAATAGCACCCTACAGTGGGGTGTAAAGGTTCAGCGAGAGCGCGTTTTTGATAACGTAAAGGAGTGGGAACTGATTGACTCTGCCGGCTATAGCCTTCCAAATGGAGGGAATAGCTTGAATTTGTACTCGCTGGCCAGTGCCCATAATCGTTTTGATGCATACCGGCATTCGGGGTACATTCAAGAAAAGTACGAATTTAACGCTGGCAAAGCAGAACTTTCAGTTACCGCTGGTGTAAGAGCCACATATTCAATGCTAAATGGGGAGTTGAATATTAGCCCCCGATTTTCTTTGGAGTATACTCCTCATGAAGGCAGCCCCGTTTCCTTTCATCTCTCTGGAGGTTCTTACGTTCAACCTCCTTTTGTTAAGGAGCTGCAGGATGAGACTGGCAAAATGAATTTCAACCTCAAAGCACAAAAATCGATACAAATTGTGGCGGGTTCGCGATACGACTTTTCGGCATTTGGAAAGCCATTTCGGTTTACCTCAGAGGTTTTTTACAAGCGGATGCGCAATCTGGAACCCTATAAGATGGATAATATCCAAGTAACCTATTCTGGAATGAATGTGGCAAATGGGTATGCATACGGTGCTGATTTTAAGGTAAATGGCGAACTCCTTCCTGATGCAGAAAGCTGGGTGAGCTTGTCTTTCCTTAGCTCTCGTGAGCATGTGGATTCGTATGTAGCCTCTGACGGAACTCTTGTTCACGCTGGCTATTTTCCAACGCCTAACGATCAGCGGCTGAACCTCTCCATGTTTTTTCAGGATTACCTAGCGGGCAATCCTACGGTGAGGGTGCATCTTACCCTGCAGTATGGTACCGGGTTACCTTTTTTTTCGCCTGAAAAAGATAGGTGGGACAACTACTTCCGGATGCCTCCTTATAGAAGGGTAGACATTGGGTTTACCAAGGTGTTGATCGACAATCCTACTCGAAAGAAGGTAAACAACTTTGCCGGATTATTTCGCTCGTTGATGGTAACAGTGGAGGTGTTTAACCTTCTTGATATAAACAATACAGTATCCTATCTGTGGGTTCGAACAGTAGGAAATCAGGAGGGGATACCAAATATGCTGGCCATTCCAAACTATTTAACTAGCAGGCGTTTTAATCTAAAGCTCTCAGCAAAATTTTAGATAAGTGCTTGTGAATATTGTTGGTGCGGTTAGCCAACAATTAGAAATTAGAAAAGGGTGGGATGATCTTGTTCAATCTTCTTTAAGATTGTAGTTATAATGGTTTCCCTGAAAAACTTAGACTTATTCGATATCTTATATCTTCGGCAAAAGGTATTAATCGCCTGCATCTCCGGCTCGTTGAACAGGAGCGACTTTTTAAAAGTTCGCTTTAAATGTTGCTCTCGCAAGGCGAGCATCTTACTTGCTCTGATTTTCCCCTTTTTTGAGGCCATAAAGTTTGGTTAACCTACACCGAGCAAAGGAATCAATTTTAGCCGTCAATTCTATCGTTATGTGAGGAGAAGAAGTTAACAATTCTCAAAAAGTTTTAAACAATTTGATGTGTGAAGCTTAAGTGTAGAACCACTTTTTTATCAATGGAATGGTTTCCAAAAATTTTTTTTCGCTTTTTTTTGAATAATTGCATAACTTTGACCGCGATGAGTAAAATAGAGCAACACCAATAAATTTCTTGGAATGGATTTTCGTAGCGAGTACCCGATTGAAGGGTCCTATGAGGGCAAGAGTTTTCTGATTGCAGAGGATGAGGAAATTAACTACCTATTTCTTGAAGAACTATTGAAGCCAACTGGTGCCATTCTATATTGGGCGGCCAATGGTGCGGAGGCGCTTCAACTGCTTGAAGACCATCCCGAAATAGAACTCATTTTAATGGACATCAAGATGCCTGTTATGAACGGCTACGAGGCTACACAGATTATAAGAAAGAAGGACCTTAAGGTAAAGATAATTGCCACAACTGCTTACGCATTTGTTGAGGATAGGGAAAAGGTGCTTAATGCAGGTTGTGATGGCTATATTTCCAAGCCGATAAATATCCAGCTGCTTATGTCTGAAATACGTAAGCTGCTGCGCTAAAATTATTTACATCTCGGCTGATAAAATTCTTTGGAAGGAATAGGACGGTTGTCTATATTGCTTTTTCTTTGTAGAAAAAAGGAGTAGCATGTCCCATATAAAAAGTAAGATTTTTTTCACAGCCATAATCACCATTTCAGGTCTATCGCTCCAAGCCAAAGAGATATCGCTAAATTCTGATCAATCGTTCGTTGGAAGCCAGCCCGGTGATTCTTCATCAATCGTTATAGCCAACTATTTCAGCCGGTGCAACCCATCACTCTCAATTGGCTGTTCAAAAGAGGGAATTGCGATTCCCGATTCACTTTATATTATTTGCAATAGCCCAGAGATGGGTGAATTTGTTTATCCTTTCAGGGGCCGAATGCTATCACCCTATGGCAATAAACGTAGGCATCACCTGCATTCGGGTGTCGATATTAAGCTACAGGCCGGCGATACGGTACGATGTGCATTCAACGGGATAGTTCGCATGGCAAGAAGGTTTCATGGGTATGGCTTAATGGTGGTTGTTCAGCATCCCAACGGTCTTGAGACTCTGTATGCACATCTCTCTAAGTTTTTAGTAAAGCAAGGCGAGGAGGTGCCGGCTGGTGCTCCTTTGGCACTTGGGGGGAGGACAGGGAGAGCTACAACAACACATCTTCACTTTGAAACCCGCTTTTTGGGTGACCATTTTGACCCTGCCGACCTTCTCAACTACCAGACTTTTACACTTAGTTCAGATACCCTAGTGGCCTACTATCGAAATGGTGATATTTCTGTTCTTCCAAAGGGTAGCGGTGATCTTTTAGAGGCAAACATGCCGACACCGGAAGGCGCAAAGGCATTTGTTGCGCATAAAGCAACTGGCCACTACGTTGTAAAAAAAGGTGATACCCTCTATTCTATTGCCCGAAGAAATAACATAGCACTGGTTGATTTGTGCAAGATGAACAGGGTTAAGCCCGGCGACATTCTATCCATTGGAACAAGGTTAAAGGTTAAATAGCCAGAAGAATATAAAGCGTTTTTGAAAGAATGGTCTAATGAGCTACTACGATTTCAGATGGCAGGTATTTATGGCAGTTGCTCAGCAGCTAAGTTTTACTCGGGCTGCAGAGCAGCTCTATGTTACTCAGCCAGCCGTTTCTAAGCATATACGAGAGCTGGAGTTGCTGATGGGGGTTTCACTCTTTCAACGCAAGGCAAACCGAGTTGAGTTAACGCAGGCGGGTGAGCTAGTTAAGAGCCGGTTGATGCAGGTATTCAAGATATATGGGGAGATGGAGTATGAGCTAGGCTTACTGAAAAACACCATTTCGGGTGAGCTGAGGATTGCCGCCAGCTCCACCATTGCGCAGTATGTGCTGCCCGAATACCTTTCCCGCTTTTACGAACAGTATCCCCACCTTAGAGTATCAATTGTTTCCGGTAACTCTCGGGAGGTGGAGGAGTTGCTGGAGATGAATCGTGCCGATATTGGCATGGTGGAGGGCTCCTCGAGCCGAAGCGGGCTGGTTTACCTGCCTTTTTTGGATGATGAACTCATTGCTGTGGCATCTCCATCTTATGCTGCTACATTGCCACAAAAGCTTTCTGTTGGTGATTTACTGAGCATTCCGTTGGTGGTTCGCGAAGCTGGTTCTGGAACACTTGAGGTAATAGATAGGGTGCTGCAGGAACAGGCCGTAAGGGTAGACCAGCTAAATGTAGTGCTGCAACTTGGCACCACCGAAGGAATAAAACAATTTTTGGAGCACGCGTCATGCATTGGCATAGTGTCGAAAAAGTCGGTTGAAAAGGAGTTGGAGCGGGGTACATTATTTGCCGTTCCCTTGAAGGAAATTTCGTTTAAGCGTGAATTTCGCATTGTATTGCATAGCAGCCAGCCTGCTGGCAGCACCGCTCTCTTTTTAAAGGATCTACTGCCAACCTATAACCTTTAGCTATATGTTATAATTATTTTGAATTGGGATAGCTCATATTATTAGGGTTTCTTTGCATTGAATAAAGGAACTTTAATGATAATAAATTATACCCAATCACGTAATGTGTTAGTTGTTGCATTACTAATAATTATGCTTTTTGTTAGCATCGCTGGTTTTGTTGGTGGACCATTGGCCCTTTTACTAGGTGTTGCTGCCTCTTTCACAATGGGAAATCCTAACCCAGTATTTTATTCAAAAGTTTCGAAGTATTTGCTGCAAGTTTCTGTGGTTGGAATGGGCTTTGGCATGAACCTAAGGGCCGCAATTGCGACAGGAATTCACGGTTTCTGGATAACGCTTGCATTTATCAGCTTTACACTTATTGTTGGCAACATCATGGGACGGCTGTTAAACCTTTAAGGCTTGGCGTTTGGCTTTGGTTACCACCCTATCCTTAAAATATTACTGTAGCTTTTTCAATCTATAATTAGTGAATTATTAACAACTTAAACAGGTATAACATGAGCTGGATTACATTGATTTTGGGCTTTGCCTTTGGGGCACTGCTACAGGTGGCTAGGCTTAATCGCTTTAACACCATAAGTGGACTTGCCATGCGCGAGAACTATACCGTGGCAAAGGCTATTGCTGCTTCCATTGGCGTTGGAATTATTATTATTGCGTTAGAGGTTGGACTGGGAATGGCCACCTTCCACGTAAAACCATTTTTGGTAGTTGGAATTGTGCTTGGAGGATTACTCTTTGGTTCAGGGATGGCCATTTTGGGTTATTGCCCAGGTACCCTTCCGGTGTCGCTGGGAGAGGGCTCGCTTGACGCATTGTTTGGCATTGTTGGTGGTATAGTGGGCGGTGTGGTTTTTACAGTTATTCAACCGTCAGCTGCTCATCTGCTAGGACCTAATCTTGGCAGCATGTCGTTTCTATCTATGGCTGGTATTGGGAGTTTTGGCTACTATACCATTGCCATTATTGTTGGTGCGGTCTTTATTGGTGCAGCCTTCGTTCTGCAGGGTAAGGAGCGCACGGTGGGCTACAAATGGCTAATTGCAGGTAGTGGGCTTGCTCTTTTGAATGCCATTGTTTTTCTTCCTTCGGTGGCTAACCGCATTATTGGTGCATCCACCGCATACCCCTACGCTGGCGATATGATTACCTCGTCCACAGGTAATACTTACTTTTCCGCCATTGAAACCCCAGGAAGGTGGGAGCTGCTGTTCTTGACTGGCGCTTTCCTTTCGGGCCTTGTTATCTCCTTGTTAAGAAAGGAGTTTAAGCTGCAGCTGATGCATTCCAACTGGACGAGATTCAAGGGCGAGAGTTCAGCTAAGCGGATGGTATGGGCATCGCTGGGAGGATTTGTACTAATTATTGGTGCCCGAATGGCTGGCGGATGCACTAGCGGTCATATCTTATCGGGAGGTATGCAGCTGGCAATTAGCAGTCTAGTGTTTACTGTTTTTGTATTTTCGGGACTTTTGCTTACTGGTTGGTTGTTCTACAGAAAATCCAGTCGTTAGTGCAAATCCATGTTGCGTCTTTTTTTGTAAAATAGTTCAACCATTTGAGAACAAGCTGGCTTCAATAATCCTTATTTTTACAAAAAAGGAGAAATGGAAGATAGCGCTAGAAAATACTGGAATGAACGACTCAACAAAAGTGCTGCCGCTTTCCGAAGTAATGGTTTCAATGTAATAATTATTAATAACTTAGCAGAGGTGTCAAGTGCCATTCTACCGGAATTACTCACCCATTCGGAGGGGAAGGTGGTTTCGTATGGGGACTCTCTTACGCTGCGCCAAACGGGAATTTTAGATGCTCTAAAAGCTGTGCAGGGTATTACCTTCCTTGACGGATTTAGGGAGGATAGGAGTCGTGAGGAGAACTTGGTGGTGCGGCGTCAGGCGCTACTTTCCGACATTTTCCTAACTGGCACTAATGCCATTACTGCCGCGGGCCAGCTTGTAAATCTCGATATGATTGGGAATCGAATTGCGCCAATTGCCTTTGGGCCATCCAGTGTTTACCTTTTTGTGGGAAGAAACAAGCTGGTGGACGATGTAAAGCAGGCACGGCAGCGAATTCGTCGATATACTGCACCTTTAAACGCCATTAAACATCCTAACTTCTCAACCCCATGCCAGCGTACTTCCGTTTGCAGCGACTGCAAAAGCCCGGACCGGATATGCAACGCATGGCTCATTACCGAAAAATCGTTTCCGAAGGGGCGAATTACGCTGGTGCTTATAAATGAGGATTTGGGGTTGTAGCGAAAGCCCAGCGAAGTGAGATTTGGGTCGGTAACGAGGTTCCTGAATCTTAATGTTTACGGCGTTTTTTGACAAATGGTGTTGTTGATACCTAAACACTTAAGTATTCGTTCATTGTTGTTAGCTAATTAGGTGTTTATACTGGAAAATTTTTTTGCAAACGTTTTCTTGGGACAAATGCTGCTCATTTCGGGCAGCATTTCTCATTTAAGATGTCATCGATTGGACATTTTTATGCATATTTCCACTACGCAATTCTCCATTTTTGACAAATTTAGGGTAGGAGAGGTTGAACATTTGCAATTTATTCTGCCCATTTTAAACGCACATGTAGTACTTATGAAATATGCTGTAAATCAATAATTAAATTCAAAATAGTTCCAATTTTGACGTAGCATTGACGTAGGCTATAACAGGTTGCGCAAACGTTTGTGTTTTACAATTTGAAATTGGTTGAGGTTAAGACGTGGTAGGAAATGGTGCTAGGCGGCCAATTGGGTTGTAATTTTTCAAACGTTTTAAACCCCTAACTAAACTAAAACTTAACTCACATGAAAAAAACACTTCTTTCAGCTTTCTTGATTCTGTTAGGAGGGGTTCTTTATGCGCAAAGTTTAAGCGTCAAAGGAACCGTTACGTCAGCCTCTGATGGCGGACCACTTCCAGGTGTTACAATTATTGTTAAGGAGATGCCAGGAAAAGGAACAACTACAGATGCCGATGGTAACTACTCCATTATGGTTGAAGCTGATCAAACATTGGTATTTTCTTTTATTGGAATGGAAACCCAGACCATTCCGGTTAATGGGCAAACAAAGATTAACGTAGCGCTGGCCAACTCTTCTCAAAAAATTGATGAGTTGGTTGTAATTGGCTATGGTGTTCAAAAGAAAAGCCTTTTAACCTCTGCCATTGCCTCAGTCTCAAGCAAGGACATTGAAGAGTCCAATCCACTTCGTGTAGAGCAGGCTCTTCAGGGTAAAACTGCCGGTGTGGAAGTTATTTCCAACTCAGGTCAACCTGGTGATGGATTCACTGTCCGTATTCGTGGTATTGGCACTACGGGTGATTCCAATCCTATCTATATAGTGGATGGAATGCCGGTAGGTGGAATTGACTATTTGAACCCTAACGACATTCAGTCTATAGAAGTATTGAAGGATGCCTCTGCCACGGCAATCTATGGTGCTCGTGGAGCAAACGGTGTAGTGCTAATAACCACCAAGCAGGGGAAAAAGGGAAAACTAGTTGTGAACTACGATTTTTCATATAGCATTCAAAATGCATGGAAAAAGGTCTCTTTGCTCGATGCAAGAGAATATGCCATAATAATGAACGAAAGCTATGCTAACGATAATAGCCCAATTCCATTCCCCGATGTGGACGCTGTAGTTGCTGCGGTGGGAAAAGGAACTGATTGGCAAAAGGAGATTTTTTACAAGAATGCACCTGCCGTTAACCATCAGTTTACGGTAAGCGGAGGGAATGATGCATCAACATATCTCTCTTCATTTTCCTATACGCTACAAGATGGAATTGTTGCAAAGGGAAAATCAAATTACGAACGTTATACGTATCGCATTAATTCTGCTCACCACAGTGGGATATTTAGCTATGGAAATAATCTAGTATTCACCAGCAAGAAAACACGTGGTATTGATCCAAATGCTGAGTTCAGTGGCCCGCTATCGAAGGCTGTAAATATGGACCCAATTACCCCTGTAAAGAATCCTGATGGAACTTGGGGTCATTCTAACTATGCCACTCAAGAGGTTGTGAACCCAGTAGCTTACCTCAGCATAATCAACTCAGAGTATAAGGAGAACAAGGTTGTGGGTAACGTTTGGGCACAGCTGGAACCCATGAAGGGATTAAAGGTTCGGTCTACATTTGGTATCGACCTTGCCAATGGATTTTCAAGAACATTCACTCCTGTTTATGACCTCGGTGGGAATGTAAAGTCTACAGTATCACAAGCCAGTGCCACTAACGATCGTTGGTATACATGGCAGAATGAAACTACAGTATCCTATTCAAAGACCATAGGTTCGAGTGCATTTACAGCGTTAGCTGGTATGACTGCTAATAGTTATCGTCACGACAATCTTGGTGGCAGCAAAAACAATTTGCTTTTTAACGATTTTGAGCATGCTTACATCAATAATGGAACTGATGAGGACAGCTACAAATCGTGGGGAGGTGCCGATGAGCATGCGCTTTTGTCCTATTTTGGTAGAGGCAATTACGCATTCAAGGACAAGTATATTGTTGAAGCAGTTATCCGTGCTGACGGTTCGTCCAACTTTGGAGCCAACAATAGGTATGGTTACTTTCCTGCCTTCTCTGCTGGCTGGGTTCTCACAAAGGAATCCTTTATGGCTGATTTTCCTTCTGTTTCATTCCTAAAGTTACGAATAGGCTGGGGCCAAAATGGTAACGAATCAATAGGAGCCTTCCAATATACCTCCTTGATTGGATCTGGAAGCAAATATACCTTTGGTACAGGTGAAGTAATAACTGTGGGTTCTAATCCAACCAGCATTTCCAACCCCGATCTTCGGTGGGAAACTTCAGAACAGACCAACATTGGGCTTGATAGCAGATTCTATAAAGATAAGTTTAGTGTTAGCTTAAACGTTTATAGAAAGGATACCAAAGACCTGTTGGTTGTGGCTCCTATACCTGCCTTTGTGGGAAGTGGTGCACCAACCGTAAATGGTGGCTCCGTTAGAAACCAAGGTATTGAGTTGGAATTGGGCTACAAGACAAATATTCATGACGTGGCCATTGACGTTAGTCTTTCCGGTGGCTACAATAAGAATAAGGTGCTTACTATAGATAATAGTGAAGGCCGCATATACGGCGCCAATGTTGCAGTAGGTATGTATAACGTTTGTATGGCAGAAGTTGGCCAGCCAATCGCCTTTTTCTGGGGCTATAAAACGGCTGGGGTCTTCCAAAATCAAGCACAAATTCTTGCCCATACTGCTGATGACGGTACCGTGCTGCAGCCTAATGCTAAGCCTGGTGACCTCATTTGGGTTGACTTTAATAACGATGGTAAGATTGACGATAAAGATCGCACCAACATTGGAAATCCATATCCCAAAATGACCGCTGGTTTAAGTTTCTCTGCAAACTATAAGGGTTTTGATTTTAACATGTTTTGGTATGGTGCATTTGGACAGGATATCTATAGTGGATCACGTCGTTACGACCTACCAATGTCCAACTGGGAATCTTCGGTTTTGGGTCGTTGGACCGGCGAAGGTACATCCAACTCATTTCCTCGCGTAACCATTGCCGACCCCAACCAAAACTTCTTCAGGGTGTCGGACTTCTATGTTCACAATGGCTCGTATGTAAGGCTAAAGAATATAACCCTCGGCTATACCTTGCCCGAGTCCATTAGCCAGAAGGTTAAAATGTCGAAGTTGAGAATATACATATCCTCTAACAACCTGCTGACATTTACCAAATACAAAGGCTTTGATCCGGAAATTGGTGCTAAGAGTTCACTCGATGTTGGTATCGACAGAAATGTATACCCACAGGCTCGCACCATTATTTTTGGACTAAACATTGGTTTTTAACCTATTAACTTAACTGCTATGATGAAAAAAACATATATTCTGCTGATGGTTATTCTTGTTGCGGGCCTTGGTTCATGCACAAAGGATTTCCTCCAAAAGGAGCCCTTAACCAATAGGGTTGAGGATAACTTTTACAAAACACCCGACGATGCTTTTCAGGCATTGGTTGCTGTTTACGACGTACTTCAGTGGCAAACTGGTGGAGGTTACCATCCCTACGATCTTATAACAGACATTCTATCCGATGATGCTTACAGTGGTGGTTCAGGCCCAGGTGATCGACCAGGTTTGGTCAGGATGGGAAAGTTCAGCGAATATACCACCGACGAGGAGCCTCTTGGTTTATGGAAAGACCGATATACAGGAATTTATCGTGCGAACCTGCTACTTGAAAAAATAGTGGATATTCCTTTTACAGATTCTTTGCTTAAGGTAAGATACATAGCCGAAGCTAGATTTTTAAGGGGATACTACTATTTTCAATTGGAGCAGTTGTTTGGTCATATTCCGTTAATTCTTAAACCATTAACTCCTGCCGATTACAATCAGGTACAGGCCGATCCGGCGGATGTTTATAACCAAATTGCAAGCGATCTTTACTATGCATACAATAATCTTCCTGCTGTAATTCCATCAAATGAGGCCGGACGAGTTTCTAAATGGGCTGCCGGCTCCAAGTTGGCAAGAGTTTACCTGTATTATGAAGGTTATGGTAAGGGTGTACTTGGAATTACCAGCGATTTGAAAGCCGATGACAAAACTTTTACAAAGGCTGATATTGAGGTTATTGTTGACGATGTGATTACCAGCAGCGGTAGCGATCTCATGCCTAACTATGCCGACCTATTTACCCTTGCTAATAAGAACAATATTGAATCCATTTTTGAGGTTCAGCATACCTCCAAAGGTGACTGGGGCGATTGGGGATGGGCCAATGGCAGCGAAGGAAATTGGACCATTATTATGTCCGGTCTTAGAGGTGTTGATGATCCTATTTATGATGCAGGGTGGGGCTTTCAACCAGCTACACCTTCACTTGTAAGCGAATTTGAACCAGGCGACAGCCGCTACTTTGCTTCTATTTTTGATCCTGCTGCTGAGGGGGTAACCTATAAGCCACAGGATTGCTACCAGCATACTGGTTATGCATTCAAAAAGGTTCAGCCATTAAAAGCAAATAAGGCCGCTACTAACAGCGATCTCAACTGGCCCAACAACTGGATGGTTATCCGTTTTGCCGACGTGCTGCTCATGGGTGCGGAGCTAAACCTCAGCAACAATCTTGGTAAGGCTCAAACCTACTATAATCGCGTTAGAGCAAGGGCTTTTGGATCTGCTGCAACCCCGCCAACCCTTACCAACGACGCCAATGGTCTTAATCTAATTTTCCATGAGCGCAGAGTTGAGTTTGCTGGAGAAGGTCTTCGTTATTGGGACTTGATGCGTCGAGGTTTAACCTATACGCAGCAGGAGATTAATGCAGCGGCAGGTGTTGTACCACAGGATGAAACATTTAATTCCGCTACCCTTGGTTTGTTGCCCATACCGCAGTCGGAAATTACTGTTTCGGGCAACAGCTTGGTTCAGAATGCTGGATACTAATTCACACGCAACATTGAAATAAATAAAACTATGAAAAGACATATTCTTCTGATTGGATATCTCACGGCTATGAGTTTTCTCTGGTTTGGTTGTCAACCAGTGGAGACCGATAAGCCCTCAATAGGTGCTGCACCTACTCCAGAGCAGCTGCACTTTGTAATTGCTCCTGGTAGCGACGATTTTCACTTTAAGGTTATTAATACCTCAGATGTAAAGGGAATTGCTAACTGGAATTTGGGAAATGGCAGCAAGGCGGTTGGCGACACAGTTGTGGCCTACTTTCCATTGGAGCAGAGTTATACTGTTCAGCTTACCCTTTATACCTCGGGTGGAACGGCAACCATTTCTCAGGATTTTGCTCAAACAAAGACCGATTATACCTACTTCGAAGATCCATTGCTAATTGCTCTATGCGGTGGTACCGAAGCGGTAAATGGAAAAACATGGGTCTCTGATAGCTTAGAGGCAGGACACTTTGGCGTTGGTCCAACCGATGCTATGACGCCTACTTGGTGGTCAGCCAATCCATTGGACAAAACTGGGTTCTTTATATACGATGATGAGTTCAATTTCAACTTAGTGGGTTTCAGCTATCATGTAAATACCAATGGTCAAACTCTAGTAGCTCATCCAGCTGCAAACCAGGGTCGAACAGCCGGGTACTATGGAGCAGCATCGTATAGTGATGCCACCGACGAGGTGGTTGCTACCCTTGATGCTAATCGTGGTGATATGACCTGGATGGTTGATAAGGTAGGCGATACCTACTATATTAAATTTGGACAAACTGCCGCCGTACTTGGCTACGACGCAGGACATGAGCGAGTATATCAAGTGTTGGATTTTAACGAAAACTACCTCTACGTGCGTTCGGTAAACGATGCTGAAGCTCGCTACGATAAGCTAATTCCAAAGGGATATGCTAAGCCAGCTGTTACGTTTGATTACAGCGTTGTGGCAACGGCTAATCCCAACGAGTATAGCTTCTCGCTTACCAACGTTGCTGTTCCCAATGGTTTTACAATTAACTCCATTGTTTACGATTTTGGTGATGGAGTAACGCAGGAGGCAACTTCTACCTCTGACGTTCTAACCTACACCTATATGCGAAAGGGTGTATATCCTACCAGCGTAAAGATTAGCACTTCAAACGGTGATTTTTCCAAGTCGTATAGCTTGACGGTTGACAACAACCATCCGAACTATATTCCTTACCTGCTTGATGCCATGGTGATGTATAACGATTTTGGTGAAACAACGCTTGTTCCGATGGCTTTTGACCAATCGGATGGTGGTGGAAGCATTGCCGTTGTGAACAATCCAGACGCCTCTCTCTATCCCAATAGAAGTGCTCACGTACTGCAGGTAACAAAGGCAAATGCTCAGTGGGCAAATGCTTACATGCTACTTCCCGCTGGCTATAGATTCAACCTCACCCTGCAAACCACCTTTAAGATGTTGGTATATGGTAATGTCGGTGACGTAATTTTGTTGAAGTTGGAAAATACCGACTATGGCGGAAATGCTTGGACAACTGGTACCAACGACCTTACCTACACCATTCAGCAGTCGAATAAGTGGGAGATTGCCGAATTCAACTTTGCAGGTATTGGAGCTGGTAGCAGCTCTACTGGTCAGATTTATACCAGTGACATTACCACTGATTCTCGTTTTAACGATAACTTCTACAACGTTGTCCGTGTAATGATCAACCCTGGAAACAATGGAGGAACATTCTCCTTCTACATGGACGATCTTGCTGGACCTCACGTTGAAGGGCTGAAATAGTTTCATGGAAGGGGTAGGGGAAACCTTACCCCTTAACTTAAAATCGAAAGAGAATGAATAAATTGACGATACTATGTGCTTCAATGCTGATGGCTAGTTGTAGCGGCGGATCCCAGCAGCAATCACCTAAGCAATTTTTATCCAGTGATAAGGTGATTGAGCATAAGGTGGATTCGGTGCTCAAGCTGATGACTTTAGAAGAGAAGATAGGCCAGATGAACCAGCTAACTGGGGATGGAGAAGTTACCGGCCCCATTACGTTGGCTTCGTCATACCAGGAGGCCATTAAAAGAGGCGAGGTTGGTTCCATGCTCAACGTTAATGGTGCAGCTTATACTCGAAAAATACAGAAGATTGCAGTTGAACAGAGTCGCCTTGGAATACCCTTAATTTTTGGCTACGACGTAATTCACGGCTATAAAACCATTTTTCCTATTCCCCTTGGCCAAGCCGCTTCGTTCGACCTTCAATCTATTGAACAGTCAGCCAGAGTAGCAGCTATTGAGGCAGCAGCTTCGGGCCAGCATTGGACTTTTGCTCCCATGGTGGACATTGCCCGCGATCCTCGATGGGGTCGTGTAATGGAGGGTGCTGGGGAAGATCCTTACTACGGCTCATTAGTTGCAACTGCTCTGGTAAAGGGCTTTCAGGGAAAAGATTTGAGCGATACCGGCACCATAATGGCCTGTGCCAAGCATTTTGTGGCCTATGGTGCCGCAATGTCAGGACGCGATTACAACACCGTTGACATATCGAATCGTACGCTTTATGAGGTGTATTTACCACCCTTTAAGGCTGCGCTCGATGCAGGTGTGGCAACCTTTATGTCATCCTTCAACGAACTCAATGGTGTACCAGTAACCGGAAATAAGGAGATGATTCACGACCTTTTGAAGGGGAAGTGGGGATTCGATGGCATTGTGGTTTCCGATTGGGCATCAATAATGGAGCTCATGCCACAGGGTATAGTTGCAAATCCTTACGAGGCTGCCGATTTGGCCATGAATGCTGGAATCGACATGGATATGGAGGCTCATATCTACATCGCAGAGCTGCCCAAGCTGCTAAAGGATGGAAAGGTTACCGAAGCGCAAATTGATGATGCTGTTCGGCGTATTCTTCGAATGAAGTTTAAGTTGGGCCTGTTTGACGATCCCTACCGCTACTGTGATACCCTCAGAGAGAAGGAGCAGGTTTTAAGCCAAGGTCATCTGGATATTGCTCGAGATGCGGCACGTAAATCCATGGTTCTGCTGAAAAATAGTGGAGTACTGCCATTGAGCAAAGACGTGAAGTCAATAGCGGTGATTGGCCCTCTAGCAGATGATCAGCTCGATATGATAGGAACTTGGTCGGCTAGGGGTGAAGCAAAAGATGTTGTTACGCTCCTTACGGCCATTAAGGCGAAGTTACCAAAGGCTACTGTTACTTACGCTAAAGGGTGCGAGATTGAAGGCGACTCCAAGGCTGATTTTGCTCAGGCATTGGCCGTAGCACGTCGTGCCGATGTAGTGGTGGTTGCTGTGGGTGAAGCTGCCATGATGAGCGGCGAGGCACTTAGCCGTGCTTACCTCGATCTTCCTGGCGTTCAAAGGGATCTTGTGATTGCCTTGAATGCGCTGCACAAACCCATGGTGGTGGTAATGATGAATGGTCGCCCGCTAACCATTGAGTGGATGGATCAGCAGGTACCTGCCATTTTGGAGGCTTGGCTTCCCGGAACCATGGGGGGACCAGCCATTGCCGATGTGCTTTTTGGCGACTATAACCCCTCGGGAAAACTTCCAATGACCTTTCCTCGCTCTACGGGCCAGATTCCACTGTTCTACTACCAGAAGAATACAGGGAGACCTCGTATCGACTCGGTGCGCTATACTTCCAAGTATATCGATAGCCCCAATACCCCGCTCTATCCGTTTGGTTATGGATTAAGCTATACCAAGTTCGACTATACAGACTTTGGAATTAGCAGCCCAACCATTGGCATGAACGATACCCTTACGGTTTCTGTAAAGGTAAAAAATACTGGAAAGTATGACGGGGCTGAGGTTGTACAGCTCTACATACGCGATATGGTTGGCAGTGTTACTCGTCCAGTTAAGGAGTTAAAGGGAATTAAGAAGATATTTTTAAAGGTTGGTGAAGAGGCCAACGTTAAGTTCAAACTCACGGCTCACGATCTGGCATTTTACACCAGAGACATGGAATTCAAGGCAGAACCTGGAGATTTTAAGGTGTTTGTTGGTTCTAATTCTTCTGATTTGCTTGGGTTAGACTTTAGGTTGGCCCAATAGGGCGGCGGCGGGGATATCGCTTCATTATCCCCGGCGTTCTCTTTTTTCTTAATTCTTTTGTAGATTTCGATAATAAATTTGAAGATGAAACAGAGCTATATATTTATCATTTTCCTAATGGTGCTGAATATTCCAGCCTTCTCCCAAATTCAGGTGATGGTTTGGAACGATGAGTTCAGCAATACCGGCTTGCCCGATGCTACCCGCTGGGGGTATGATGTTGGGGGTAGTGGCTGGGGAAACAACGAGCTGGAGTACTACACCAACGCAAGATTGGAGAATGCCCGCTGTGAAAACGGAAATCTCATTATTGAGGCTCGCAAGGAGTCGTATCAAGGGATGGGCTACACCTCTGCTCGGCTTGTTACAACAAACAAGGGCGATTGGCGCTACGGTCGTTTCGAGGTTAGGGCAAAACTTCCCGGTGGAAAGGGCACTTGGCCTGCCATTTGGATGCTTCCCACCACTTGGGTTTATGGTAGCTGGCCATCAAGCGGTGAGATAGACATTATGGAGTATGTAGGTTACGATCCCGGAAATGTGCATGGTAGCATTCATACCGAGGCATACAACCATACCATAGGCACTCAAAAAACCAGTACCTACGTGGTGGCAGATGCTGAAACGGCGTTTCACACCTACGCTATTGAGTGGACTGCTGAAACAATTGATTTTTTTGTGGATGATGTGAAGTATTTCTCCTTTGCCAATGAGCACACTGGCTATAAAGTTTGGCCCTTCGACCAGCCATTCCACTTCATACTCAACCTTGCCGTTGGTGGCGATTGGGGAGGTGCTCAAGGAGTCGATCCAAACATCTGGCCACAGGAAATGGATGTGGATTATGCTCGCGTTTACCAGTATATTACAAAGGACCAAATTGCCGTGGATGGTCCGGCTAATGTTAGTCCTAATGCAGCTGGCTTGGTTTTCAAAACCCAAAATATTGTGGGTGCCACCTATCACTGGACAGTTCCTGCTGGAGCCACCATTGTGTCCGGCGATGGAACTAACCAAATTGTGGTTAACTGGGGAACCAGTGCTGGGGATGTGCAGGTTGAAATAACCCATCCCGATGCTGGAGGTATCTATTCCAAAAGTGTTGCAGTGATAACTGCACCGTCTGGCGACAAATATACTGTAGTGGATTTCAGCTCTTCGGGAACGGAGGGCTGGACTCCCTATTCCAATGGAGGCAATACCATTACACTGAGTAAGCAGGATACGCTCCTGCTTATTAAGTATAATATAGTTGACCCATCTGTAAATCCTCACGTGGACTTTACCTTTTCCAATCCGGTGAGCATGAGCAACCTTTCCAACCTTGCCATTTGGATGAAGACCTTAAATCTTAGCAACTCGGTGGTTGTGCGGGCTGACCTTTTCGATATCGATGGGAAGTATACCGACGTTACCCCAGTATTTCGGTTCACTCCAACCTTACCCAACGGTGACTTCCACTGCTACCAGTTCGATTTTACCAACAATTGGGGTTCCAACACTCCCGTGTATGGAAGCACGGTAAACCAAAGTGCCATAGCAGGTATCCGCTTTTTTGTGGACTATGGTTTTTATGGAAAGGTAGCAAGCGACTCGCTATGGCTCGACAATATAGAGATTACTAAGGACCCCATTGCAACGGCTGCCATCACACCCAGCCTTTTGTCGAAGGTTACAGTATACCCAAATCCATGCTCAAGCATGATTACCATTCAAACTCCTCAAGGTGCAGGAGAGCCAGAACAGATTATTGTTTTAGATATGCTTGGAAGGCAGGAGATAGCCATGGATGGCTCCAAACAAACTATTGACGTTACCGCTTTGTCTGCTGGTATGCATATGCTAATTCTAAAATATAAGGCTGGGCAAGTTTCCACATTGCTTATGAAGCAGTAAGATAAATAAAGGAGTTATAGGAAGATTGAGGAAGTCGGAGTGCGGCGTTCCAATAATTTGGAATTAAAGGAAGATAAAGAATAACGCGATTGTATGGCCGTAAAATTTTATGTTTCTGAACAATGACAAATTTGTCAAAAGAATATTTCCCCGCACTTCAGGGTGGGGGTAGATGCAGTTCCAAAAGCGAGCGGTGCACGGACCGTAACTGTTCATTGAACCTCACCTGCTATGCACCGCAATTACAAAAAGGTGTTACAATATTTGAACCTGAAATCGCCTGAAGTTTAACACAAACATACCTTAAAGCCTAAGTCCCTAAATACCTCCTAAAAACTGAGCATAAAATCGATTAGGTTGGTCTCACTCTCAATTCCCAGCTTCTTACGCAACCGGTAGCGGCTGATTTCCACCCCACGTACGCTTATGTTTAGCATTTGTGCAATATCCTTGGTGGTCATATTTAGTCTTAAGTAGGCACACATTTTTAGCTCGTGAGGAGTAAGGCTCGGGTAGGCATCCTTCATCTTTCGGAGGAAATTGCCATGCACCTCGTCGAAGTGCAACTCAAAGCGCTGCCACTCGTTGTCGAGCTTGATGTCGGACTCTATGGTGTGAATCAACTCCAGCACCTCTCGCTGCGATACCGGATTTATCTTCTTGGCCACAGCCTCCAGCTTAACTTTAATTTTGCTCAAGAACTCGTTTTTGTGAGTAATGTGAAGCGCAATGCTGGCCAACTCGCGGTTCTTGCCTTCAACGTCAATTTTCTTCTTTTCCACCTCGGCCTGCAGCATTTCGTTACGCAGCTTTATTATCTCCTTCTCGGCAAGCAGTGCTTCGCGTTCGTATGACTCCTCCTGTGCCTTTAGCTCCCGTTCCTTCTCTTTTTGCAGCTTAGTGGTGGCTCGGGCAATCTTTTTCTTCACCACCTTACGGGTAATTAAGGCAGCCCCAATTAGCATAATGATGTAGGCTACAAAAGCCAATTTAGTAAGGTACCAGGGGTAGCCAATGGTAAAGCTAACTTGTGCTTCCTTGCTCGCATTATTTTCCGAATCGATTGCCTTAACGTGAAACACATACTGGCCAGGCGAAAGGTTGGTGTAATCCTTATGGTTACCTGTGGTATAGGCGGACCACTGAGCATCGTGTCCCTCGAGCCAAACGCTGTAGTGCAGATTTTGCTCGTTAAACTTGGGTGATGTGTATTCAAAGCTTACCGAGTTCTGCCTGAAGGGTATCCTTATTTTAGCAACATTACTTCCACCGTAATCGCTGAAGAAAACTGGGCCGTCGGAAGCCAGCGACCGCATCTCCTTTACGTAGCAGGAGTAAGGTATGGTGTCGTTGTTGGGAAGTGTAGCGTCGTAGTGGATTACACCTGATTCGGTTCCCACAAAAATGTTGGCCATATCCTCCACAAATATGTTTTCGTATGCATTCACAAAGCTGTTGCCAAATTTGGTGAGCGGTGTCGATTCCAGCTTGTATGTGTTGGGCGATTCGTGCTTCAGTAGTGCTATATCGTTTTTCTTCAGAACCCAGATGTTGCCATACCTATCCTCAATTAGCCGACGAATGTTCAGCGAGTCCTTTAGCATACGGTTAAATTCGGAGTAGCGCTCCATTCTGTCAGTAATGGCGTTGTAGCGGTAGATACCCTGGTTGGTAATAAACACCACTTGGTTGCGAACCTTGTCAACCGATATGCCAGCCTTTTGTGGGAATCCCTTGGCCTGGTCGTAGAGGTAAGAGGCAACCACGCTATCCTTGGCTTCGTTGAGCACAATCTTAAATATTCCCTTGTAACCATGAGCCATCCAAAGGTTTTCATACTCATCTTCGGCCAGCAATCTCGACGATTCGTTAAACCCTTTTACCTCCTTGTAGAATTGCCAAACACCGTTCTTCTTTTCGTAGAGGTGAAGCCCGCTATACTTGCCCACAATAATCTTGTCGGGGTGGTTTCTCAGCCGTAAAAACTGCCACGAGCCCTCCTTTTCAGATATTTTTTTGGCGCTGCCGTCCACCAGAAATGTGCCAAAGTTATGGCCGCAGTAGAGGTTACCATCGATAATGCTGAGCGACCACACCTGTCCTTTGGTGTCCTCCACCCTTTTAAAGTAGGGCTGGTCGGAGAGAATGTTTGCCTTCTCACCCCACGGGGCAACGTATATTCCTTGGTTGGTGCCCACGTAGAGTTTGGAGTTGAAAATATTTACCGCGTAGCAGGCACCTAGGAGCCCTAGACCTTCGTCGTAATAGGACAGGGGAGAGTTGAGTTCCAGGTAGTCGATACCATTGTCGAGACCAAGCCACAGGTTGTGGTTAACGTCCACAAAGGTGCTTAAAATGGTGTTGTTCTGCAGCCCCTTGCGGTTGTTCACATACTGCACCACGTCGCCGTTTTCCCTAGTAATGAGCAGCCCATCCTGAATGGTGCCAAAGGCGTAGTATCCACCGGGAATGGCCGACGCCGAGAATATTTGGTTCCGCTTCAGGAATGTGTTAGCCTCGTTGTTCCATGGAACAAACTTGTCGTTGGCGTATATCCACACGCCATGGTTTATGGTGGCAAAGAGGTATTTTTCTGCATCAATCTTTAGCACTGCCCACACCTGAATGCCCTTAAAGGTGCCGTGATCGTTGTAAGGAATAAAGCGGTTGTTGTCGAAAAGGTAGATGTTGCCGCTCTTACCCTGAACATAGTAGCGCTGCCCGATGAAGAACGAAAACTGTAGCGGTTCCGGCGGCGTTAGGGCTGTAATGTGTTCACCCGCTAGCACCATTACCTTGGTAAAGCTCTGGAATATAACCTTGTTGCCGTACTTGTATATGCGCCACACCTCATCAATGTCGGTCACCTTTTTGTTGAGCAGCGGCATGAGCGAGTGGTAAACCAGCCCCCTTTGCCTGTCGTGCAAAAAGTAGCCAAACTCGTCGAAAGAGCCAGTAAAAATGGTATCGCCAACGCAAAGTACTGAGCGTACAAGCTTGCTACTATCGGGCATGTAGTTGAGGTTCCAGAACTTACCGTCGAACTGCAGTAAGCCGTTGTTGTTGGCAACGTAGATGAACCCCCTGTAGTCCTGGCTGATGCCCCAGTTTTGCGTACCTCCGCCGTATTCCACCTTCATGAAGTTGCGCATTAGCGGCGTACCCTTTTGCTTTACCTGAGCAAATAGGAGGGTGGTGTAAATGAAAAAAGCACTGAGGATCAGTATTTTACGCATATAATAGGCGTTAGGCTTGCAATAAAAAATTAACCTAAAATTAGCATTCCTAGCCAATAATATACGCTGTTGGACAAAAAAGTTGAGAAGATAAGTGAGGAATAGGTCAATGTCGTTCCTCACGATTATAGTTCCGGTTGAGACGATTAGCGTGTCGTTCTTCACGATTAAGGTCTCACTATTCGGTTTTGATGTCGTGCAAAAGCCTTTTATCTGTCTTCAAATGGGTTTTGATGTTGTGCAAATGCTGTGTGTCCTGCGTTACCACAGGATACGAAGATATGAAAAGTTCTTTGAAGTGGTAACATAACTTTGAGAGAGATGATAGGTATTGTCATGCTTTGTTTCAGTGTAATTGCGGAGGTCGAGCGAACAGACTGGCTGAGTTACAGGAAATAATAACAAGACAATTGGACTATCGGTAAAGGCTGTTCAGGCAGATTTACCAAACCGCCTTGAGGTGCTACACTTTCACGGTGCGGTGCTTAGCGTCAAGGTCAAGGCAAAGCCAGACGTTCGTATGTCGAGGCCTTGTATGGTATGAGCAGAGGAGTTGAACGCAAGTGAACCCTTATTGAAGTGTCGTAAATAACGTTTACTGCGGTAAAATCGAGGGGGGAGCGACCCCGAGAAATAAGAGTGTAATGGTTAACCTGATTTACGGTTACACACCGCACGGCATAAAGAGGGCAAGAACTCTGTTTGGGCTCTGTCAAGGAACAGGAGAAGCAATGCTGTAATGTAAAGCCAAACGGTGGAAAATCCCGAAGGGAAAACGCCAAAAGTAGCGAAGTACAGCACTGTGGCAGATGAAGTCGCAGTAGCGAGAATATCCAAGAGAGCGGGAGTAATGACCTCACAAGCGAAGGACTTCACATAATAGGTTCAAAATTGTATAACAACTTAAAATCACTTAAGGATGATTTTCGAAATTGAACAGAAGACGCAACCGATAACGACGGAGCAAATTAATGAAGCTTTTAAACGAGTAAGAGCCAATTGGGGTAGCTATGGAATTGACCATGTAAGCATAGCGCAGGTGGATAATAACAAACGCAAATACCTGTATCCTTTGTGGAACAGAATGGCAAGCGGGAGTTACTTCCCAAAAGCAGTCCGCCAGAGTTTAATATCAAAAGGATGCGGAAAACTGCGAGCATTGGGCATTCCAATCGTAATTGACAGGGTTGCACAGCAAGTAATTGCAGCTGAACTGGAAAATATGGTAGATAAAACGTTCAGCGATAGTTCATATGGCTATCGCCCGAATAAATCTGCACATCAAGCCATAGAGCAATGTCGAATCAACTGTATGAAGTACAGTTGGGTGATAGATATTGATATTAAAGGCTTTTTCGACAATGTTGACCACGATTTGCTAATGAAAGCCGTGCAATGGCACACAGATAAGAAACATATCTTACTGTACTGTAAACGCTGGCTAGAAGCACCCGTTCGGAAAACCGATGGAACTATTCAACACCCAAACGGAGTAGGAACGCCACAGGGCGGAGTAATCAGCCCAATTTTGGCAAATACTTTTCTAGACGTAGTGTTTGATAAGTGGATTGAAAAGCGAAATCCCGAAGTTGTTTACGAACGCTATGCCGATGACATTGTTATACACTGTAGCAATATCAAAGAAGCGCTGCGACTGCTAGAAGCGATAAAAGAACGATTCAGAACTTGTAAACTTGAGGTTAACAAGGACAAAACAAAGATTGTTTACTGTCGCCGAAACCAGAAGAAACGACCACCGTTTAAAGTTTACTATCAGAAATTTGATTTCCTTGGTTTCACGTTTAAACCGAGAATAATTAAAGAGCGAGGCAAACTAAAACTGGGATTCTCTCCTGCCATTAGTCAGAAAAGTATAGCCCGTATAAATGATGAGCTGCGAAAGCTCAAAATACATCGTTGGACTTACTTTAGCCTGAGCCGAATAGGGGAGATTTTGAAATCCAAAATCAGGGGTTGGCTCAATTACTACTCAAAATTTCGTAGGTCGGAGTTACGACACTTATTTCGTGATTTCAACAAGCGATTAGCCAAATGGATACGCAACAAGTATCGCAGATTTAGGCGTAGGCACTGGTACCATGCATACAAATATCTACAATCAATAGCCAAACGCTACCCGTATATGTTTGAGCATTGGAAAGTAGGGTTTATGCCTTAATCGTTGTCTTTTATTATGAAGAGCCGTGTGAATCGAGAGGTTCAAGCACGGTTCTGTGAGAGGTTTGGGGGTGAGATTCCCCCTTACCTACTCGATTTTTTCATATCTTGTTTTTAAGCTTTAATGTTTTTAAGTCGTATATGTGTATTTCATTTTTGTCTGTCTTATCATATTTGTTATTATTATTTGTGTCATAATGTCCAGTAATCACAATAGTTCCAGTCAACTTGTTAGTTGTCCATGTCCTTACAAAAAACTTATCATCTGTCAATTGAGTTTTTTCTTTGCCGTCTGGCGATAAAACTATTATTTGTGTCGGGTCATTCCAATCAATTCCACTTTTTCCATCAAGATCAACTGTTCTTGCAGAAACAATGATTAAATTAATTCCCAAACTGTCTACTTTAATTTGTTCAAGCTTTTCAGTCCATGAGTCAGTTGGAAAGTCAACTTGTTTTGATTCGCCAGTCTTGGTGTTTAGGAATAAAAGGTATCTACTTTTTGTTTCAAACATTTTACCCCAGTTCTCAATTGAAGCAATTACATATTCAGTCCCGACAACTTCTGTCAGTTTGTTGAAATGAACGTAATTAAACTTGTCTTGTCCGTAAGTGGTCAAGTTTAAAATTGTCAAAGCGATTATTAATATTTTCTTCATTGTCATACGTTTTCTATTATATTGTGGTGTCGGTCTGTTTTTTTAAGCTGCCGCATAACTCGTTTATAACCCCACCTTTTAGTGCGGTTTATTATCCTAGATAATGGTTAAAACCCTGCAATTTTATTGCAGGCACTTTCAGTTTCTATAAATCTCAATCTTTGTATGAATGAGTTTCTTGTTTGTTCTGTTTTCTTTTGTGCTCTTATTTGTGAATTTTATTCACTCAATAAACCTATGGATTTTTCAATCCATAGTGGTTTAGTTTTCTCTAATGTAGAGATTTTTCACAAATTCTCAAGCAGATAACTTTGTCCTAATAATAAAACGCCGCCCATTTGGACAGCGTCTCTTATATGCAATAGTTGGGTTGGAGTTTAAAACAGCCCTTTCAGCTTCTTCTTTAGCGCCTCCTTGGCCTTTTCTTCGGCCTCCTTCTTCTTCTGGTCTATTTCGTCCTTGTGCTCGTCGAGAATCTTCTTAGCCTCCTCTTTTACCGTCTCCTTCACCGCCTCCTTGGTGCTGGTGCTTGGAGATGCAGAGCTGCCGGAACCCATACCTGCCAATGTAACCTTGGGAGAGGTGGTGGTGCCAACAACTTTAAACTTCACATCGATTTTTTCGGGCAGCTTAACCTCCTTGCCGGCTAACGGTGTTTTGGCAAGCAGCGTGCTGGCCAGCTTGGAAGCGGCGTCGCCAAAGTATTTGGAGGGAACGCTCAGGTCCACGTTGTAGTCAAGCGTTTGGTCAAGCCCGTTGCGCCCGCCAAAGGTGAGGGCAATGTCGTCCATCTTCAGGGTCGATGGCGCCACGTTTACCCAGCCGTCTTTAATGGTAAAGCTTACGTTAAGGTCCTTAATTGTGTTGGAGCCACCCTTCATCTTCAGCAGCTTATTCATCTGGTCGAAGGTGCTGGAGTTAACTAGCTGCAGATTTTGCGACTGCAGCTTACCGGCACCGTCGATGGAATTCAGCACGGGACTCATGTGCTGATCTATTAGGGTGAAGAAGGCGAATTTTAGCGAGATGTTGCCTTGGCAGTTCTTTGCAATGGGAGCCATTTTGTCGAGCATGCTAAACGAGGTGGTTGCCTTTTGGATGTCGAGGTTCTTAATGTCGAGATCGAGGTCAGCCGATGGCTTGGTGGTATCGGCTGTATTGTAGGTCCCAGAAACCATCATGCTTCCGTTGAACAGATCCATGTGGAGCTTGTCCATCAGAACCTTGCCATCCTTTACCACCATTGCTCCGCCGAGGTTGGTCATCTCCATTTTGTCGAAGAGCACCTTCTTGAGACCTGTATTCAGCGTAAAGTTTATATTCTTTGGCACAAACACCGTTTTCATGGCCGAGGTATCGGTGGTGGCCGTTGTGGTGGTTGTGGTGTCGGTCATAAACTCGTTTAGGTCGAGCAGGTTGGAGTTAAAGGCAAAGTCGCCACGAATGGTGCCGTTCTTGAAGACGTAACCGAGGAAATTTTCCACCCGTCCCTTCAGGTTAAGGTCGCTCTTGCCAATGAGGCAGTCGAAGTTGTCGAGCTGAACGTAGCGTGGGGTGAACTCCATCTTGGAACTTGGTATTTTAAGGTCGGCAGGGAGATCGGGAGTCTTCATCTCGAAGTTTTTCAGCTCTATGGAACCGTCCATCTTCATGTTATCGTAATCCTGCTTCTCTATTTGTGACATTTTAACCGCCATGCTTACCGCTGCGGTAACCACACCCTTCATGGTGAGATCCTTCATTGGCACCACGTCGGCTAGTGAGATGAAGTCAATCTTACCGTTTAGGCTTGCGCTCACCTGTGGATCAGTCATTGGGGTGCGCACCTGAGCAGTTGCCGATATGGGGTTTCCAGCAATGGCCATGCTGAACTTGCGCAGGTCGATGAGCGTTTTGCTATCGTCGGCCCCGTTGAAGTCCACGTTTAGTTCAATGTTGATATTCTCGATAGATTTGGGCAGAGCCGGATATTGAATGCGTGCATTGTTTACCAACAGCTGCATGCCAACGCTGGGTAGCTCCTTGCTGTTGTAGGTGCCTGTTACCGATCCATTTAGCGAGAGTTTGCCATCGGTCTTGAGGGTTTCGTAATCTTTCATGAACACCGATGGAACCATGGAGAGCAGCGTCTTAAAGTTGGTCTCCTTGGCATAGTATTTTAGGTCGAAAACCATGTTGCTATCGGGCATGGCCACCGAACCATTCACACCAAGCACTAGCTTGTTTACGTCAATTTCATTATCCTGAATGGAGAAGACCATGTTTTTAAGGTCTGCGCCGACCTGAGCCTTCATGGCCACGGTCATGTTTTGCACATAGGTGGTGCCGCCCATTATCACCGCAAGGTTTTCAATGGATGATTTTAGGTTAAGGGTGGTAACGTCGGTGGATAGATCGCCCGACATTGTAAAGTTCAAGTTTTTTATACCAGCCAGAATTTGAGAGGTTTGATCCTCGTAGATGATGTTGGCATGGTTGATGGTAAACGATTTTAGCGACATCTTAAAAGGTGAGCTTGCCGTAGTGTCCACTGGAGTCTCCTCGGTGGTTTCGGAAGGTTTGGCAATATCCCAGTTTACGGAGCTGTCGGCCAGCACCTTTGCATAGATTTTGGGATCGTTTAGGATTACTGCATTCACCTTAATCTGATCGCCTGCAATTACGCTGGCTAGGTTCACCGACATGTCGAGGGAGGTGAAGGATACCAGCGTATCGCTAGCAAACTTGTCGATGCCCACCACGCTGAGGTCGCGAAGCGATATGCTCATGTTGGGAAAGTGGCGGAAGAGCGACAGGCTTAGGTCCGAAAATTCCACCTTGGCGTTCACGTTCTGGTTGATTACCTCCTTGGTCTTGTTCAGAATTTGGCTTTTAAAAAGCATCGGAATTAGAAACATGGCAAGAATTACCACACCAAGAAAAATGCCCAGTGACTTAAGGAAAATCTTTAGAAATCTCTTCATGGCTTTATATTTTAGTTGTTTAGCATTATAGACTGTAGACCGCAAGGTAATTCACCATCTTTAACTTTTAACTTCTCACTATTGCCTCCGGCGAGCTCACTTCGCTCGGTTCACTATTCACAAATTAACACAAATCCCTTTTAGTTTCCTATCTTCATCAGGACAAAAATTGAGCTGCCATGGATACTCGATTGCAAGTGGATCACCATACCACCGACGACCTTCAGATATTTGAAGGTCACGGCGACAAAACAATTCTTGACCTTTTCGACGAGACGGTTACGCCAGATGGAAAGCTGAAGTTGAAGGAGCGTTTTTACAATCCGTTCAGTAACATCGAACAGGTTTTGGAGGTTCAACAGGCCATAGGGCATATTTTAGAGAACCTAACGGTGTGGGATTTCCCAATTACCGCACAGGAGGCAAACGGTATTAACCTTTACTACATTTCGAAGATGAAGCCGCTGCTGTTTCAATCGGGTGGAATCTCCGTTGCCGAAGGTATTGTTCGCCGAATCTTCAACCGTGAATTTCGGGACGTTGCTGTTCATGGGACACGTCACATGCTTGCATACCTACGTAAGCTGAAGCAGTGGCTTCACAAGGTGAATAATGGAGAGTTACCTGCGTTGCTTCAGGGTTATGTGGATGCCATAGAAAAGGCGCTAGCCGACGAGCTTCTCGTTCCAGTCTTTCAAAGCGAAAAACAGGCCGGCGGTTATCCGCTGCTACTGCTCGACAGGCTTCTTCGTGGCAAGCAATCGGTTCGTTTTGTGCTAATGCTCAATCAGGTATATGAGTTGGAAGCACTTATTGCCGTTGCTCATGCTAAGCAGAAGTTAGGTTTTGTATTTCCGGTAATGGAGGCGTCGGAAAAACCTGTTTTGGAACTGGAGGAGGCTTGGCATCCGTTTTTGAAAACCCCTGTTCCCAGCAGCTTTAAGATGGGGGAGAAGGGTAACGTGGTGTTCCTCACTGGACCAAACATGGCCGGAAAAACCACCTTCCTTCGTTCGCTGGGCATCTGCGTTTACTTAGCGCATCTGGGCTTCCCATTGCCGGTAAAAAGTGCCAAAATGACGATGCTAAATGGAATTCTCTCGAGCATAAATACTGTCGACAGCGTTACGCTCGGTTACAGCTACTTCTACAGTGAGGTGCTGCGGGTGAAGAAGGCAGCGCAGTTTGTGCGCGACACGCCACGTGTGCTACTCATTATGGACGAACTTTTCAAAGGAACAAACATTAAGGACGCCTACGATGGCTCGTTGATGGTGATAAAGGGGTTGGCGCAAAATCCCAACTGCCTGGTGATGATTTCGTCCCACCTGCTCGAGCTGGCAGAGGATCTTAAGCCGCTACCAACCGTTTCGTTCAGCTGCTTCAGCTCCACCCTTGTTGATGGTAAGCCCCGGTTCGACTACCGCATCCATGAGGGGGTTTCCAGCGAGCGAATAGGCCTGCTTATTCTGAAAAATGAGGGGGTGGATAAGCTGCTCAACGTGCAGCTCGACTAGTTTTTCTCTTTTGTAAAATGCAGATTTAACGCTACTTTTGCCTCCCTACAGAAATAATTGATTGTAACTACAACGTCAACAGATAGATCATGAGCAAAGAATTTAACCCTAACGACATTGGCATTGCCAACGGTAACTACTTTGGTTTACCCTATTCTCTGGAGGAATCGCAGCTGCTGCTTTACTCCGTGCCTTGGGATGTAACTACCTCCTATGGTGGAGGTGCATCGCACGGACCACAAGCAATGCTAAGCACCTCACTGCAGGTGGACCTCTTCGATTTTGACGTGCCCGATGCATGGTCGACTGCCATTGGTACAATTCCCATCGATGACGACCTCTATACTTCCAGTTCCAAAAACCGCGATATAGCGGAGGCCATGATTAGCTATCTGGAGCAAGGTGGTGATCCAGAAGGCCGCAAGTTTTTACAGCACCTCGAAACCGTTAATGAAGCTTGTCAGGAGATGGTTGATCAGGTAGCCAAGGAGACTGGCGAATGGCTTGACAAGGGGAAGATTATAGGGCTCGTTGGCGGTGACCATAGCACTCCGCTGGGTCTGCTGCGCGCACTTGCTGAGCACCACGAAAGCTTTGGCATTCTGCACATTGATGCCCATGCCGACCTGCGTGAGGCCTACGAGGGATTCACCTACTCGCATGCATCAATCATGTTCAATGCGCTTAAGCTGCAGCAGGTGCAAAAGTTGGTGCAGGTGGGTATCCGCGATCTCTGTCAGGATGAGTTCAATTTAGTTCAGGCCGACAACCGCGTAGTAATGTTCAATGACTACGAACTTAAAGCCGAAGCGTTCAACGGTAAGCTATGGCACCAGCAGTGCGAGGCCATTGTTGCCCAGCTACCTCAGAAGGTTTACATCAGCTTCGATATTGATGGATTACAACCTGAATTGTGCCCCAATACCGGCACACCTGTAGTTGGTGGTCTTTCATTCAATCAGGCGCACTATTTGCTACGTATGGTGGTGAAGAGCGGCAAGCAGATTATTGGCTTCGACCTAAACGAAGTTTCCCCTGGCGACAACGACTGGGATGCCAACGTGGGAGCTCGGGTGCTTTATAAGCTATGCCTGCTAACCCTTGCGGCCTCTAACGAGAAGTTTGGCAGCCGATTAAAAGGTTAACGCCTCTTTTTTTATGACATTTGGCCGGGGTTACCCGGCTTTTTTTTACCTTAGCCATACCCAAATGCAAAACATTATATCGATGGATACCAAGGTAATGTATATTCTTTATGTGGCGGGGCAGCAGCGAAGCCGTGATTTTTACCGCGAGGTGCTGCAGCTTGAGCCGGTGCTCGATGTTCCCGGCATGACCGAATTTGTGGTTGCTCCCGGATGTAAGTTGGGGTTAATGCCAGAGAACGGGGTAGCACGAATGCTTGGTGATAGGATTCCTCACCCCTCGGAGGGAAGCGGCATTCCACGAAGCGAGATTTACCTCTACGTGAATGATCCGCTTCAGTATTTCAAACGTGCGGTAAAGGCTGGCGGTGTATCACTGAGCATGCCCAAGCAGCGCGATTGGGGCGATAGCGTGGCCTACTGCGCCGACCCCGATGGGCATATAATGGCATTTGCTGAAAGAGTGTAGTATTAGTTTCCTTAGCGATTATCACATAATCTCCATCGTATTTACCCCGCAAAACTCCTATGCATCTCCCTAAATCCAATTAACTTATGCCTTTTCTCATCCCACAGCCGTAGCCGCAGCGAACGAAAGCTGGAGAAGAAGGTGATTGGGGTAATATTGTGAAAGAGGTTGTTCTCCCTATGGCATTTTGCCAACTTATAGTTAGGGATTCTTGGGCTTAGGTGGTGTATATGGTGGAAGCCAATGTTTCCGGTAAACCACTGAAGCAATCGTGGCAGCTTAAAGAAGGAGCTTCCCTCTAAAGCAATGGTCTTAAAATCCCACTTTTCGGTTCTGGTCCAAGAGGTATAGGGGTATTGATGTTGGACGTAGAACAGCCAAACACCATGCACTGTGGCTATGTAAATTACAGGCAGTTGGATCATAAGGTAGGCTTTCCAGCCAATGGCCCATATCATCAGTAGCACCCCAACGGCAATGGCAAGATTGGAGAAGTGGAGGTATAGCCGCTCCTTGCGATTCATGTAGGGCTTGGTAAAGCGATTCTGAACAAGAAAAAGAAGGATGGGAGCAATGCCAAATAGAAAGATTGGATGGCGGTAGAAACGGTAGCTAAACTTCCGCCACCTTGTAAGCTTTAAATACTCTTCAACAGTTAATGTTGTTACGTCGCCAACACCCCGCTTATCGAGATTGCCAATGGTTGCATGGTGTTCCTTGTGATCGTGGTGCCACTTGTGGTAGGCCGTAAATACCAGTAGCCCCAATGGAATGCCCACAATGGTATTGAGCCGGTGCGATTTAAAAAACGATCCGTGACCACAGTCGTGGAAGATGATGAATATTCGAATTAGGAAGCCGGCTGCAAAAACGGAGAGCAGCAGCGTAAGCCAGTAGGATATTTGAAGGCTGTATACCATGAGAAACCATAGTAGAACGTAAGGCACAACGGAGTTGATTACCTGCCACCAGCTTCGAACGGTATCGGGAAAGTTATACTTACGGATAATCTCTATCCAAGCAGGTTTGCTATTTTTGATGGATTCGGAAGTAATCATTTTCAGAGGATATTATATGTTAGAAACAATTGCCAGACAACTTTAGCTTTTCCCATCAAAAATGTTGACAAAATGGAGGAGAAGTAGCCTGTCGGTAGTTTGCAAGTTACCTAATATGGAAAAGATTCACGATTTACCGAATGCCCAATTGAATAAAGCCTTTGCGATGCAGCCGCTCTAGAAAATAAAAATTCAGGACGAGAAAAGCGCCTAAATTAACAAAAGAAGAGGCCGACTTTCACAAGCCAGCCTCTTGCACAATCTAGCTGCTGATGGCTAGAATGAAGAAAACCTAAACCTAAACCTATTCTTTTTTCTATCTTTTTTCTTAAGTTACTTTCTTGAGTTGACCCAATTTGCAATAAACTCAGTTGTTCCAGGAACCATCTCCCCATTTTTTATGTGTTCCGCGTCTGAGTATCCATGGTCAGCATTGGGAATTATTTTGATGGTAAGGTCGGTTACCAACGATTCGGGAAGAACTTGCGCTACCTTAGGCAAGTTGGAGGAAACCACCACATGCTTGTCCTTTTCTCCAAATAGGATAAGAACGGGACAGGTGACTTTCTTGAAGTCTTCTGCTGGATCGTAAACAGCAAATGATTTTTGGTGTGGAGAGGTATAGTAAGCCATCACCTCATTAAGCGATTGTTGATAGAGGTCGGCAGTGTCCTTGTATGTCTGTAGATTTTTTGCCATGATTTCTGGCGGCATCTTTTCAATTTGAAACTTGATAAGGTCACTTAGTATCTGCTTCATGGTGTCAAGCCCTGCTCCACCGGTTGAATAGGATATCCAGCTTCGAACAAATTTCTCACCATTGGCAATAGTTTGTTCCTCAGTCATATCTGCAGCGGTTTTCCATCTCTTTAAGGTGCGAGCCTGCTCCATCATTATGTCGCCACCATTTTGGTAGGATCCCGAAAGGGTGATAATAAAGTCGATATCATTGTGGCGAGAGGCGGCCATTATGGAGAGAATTCCGCCAAGGCTATGCCCGAGCAATCCCACCTTGCCAATCTCCTTGTGCTCCTTTAGGGTCGATACTGCGGCATACACATCTTCGGCGAGGTCGTCGAAGCTGGTTTGGGTTTCAGCCGTTCCGGTCGATTTGCCAAAGCCACGGTCGTCGTAGCGGTACACGGCAATGCCATTTTGGTTCAGGTAGTCGCTGATGATTTTGGCCATCTTATACTTGCCTCGCATAAATGACCACTCTCTGTCCTGATTTCCCATGCCGCTAACCATAATAACAAGCGGATAAATGCCTTCGTTTGCCGGCAAGGAGAGCGTGCCGGAGTAGGTTGCATCACCTCTGGTAAAGCTAACTGCCTCCTCTCTAATTCCTGAAGTGGCTGGTTGAGCGTTCAGCGTCGCGAAAAGTCCAAGAGTCAGCAACGCTGTCAAAATAGCTTTTTGTGCCTTCATCGCTCTAATTTTTAAGGGTTTTATATCTCAGAAATACTACCAACTCCGGAGACTTTGAGCTTAAGCGTAGGGTGGCCTTTGTAGCTTACCTTGCCTACTCCGTTCACAGTTGCCTGCAGGTATTCCGATACGTCAACCTGCACCTTTCCAACACCGTCAACCTCAACCGTAGCCTTGTTAACCTTCATATCGAGCAGGTTAGCTTTTCCCACGCCAGGCATTTCAAGGTTGAGCACGTCAGCCTTACCCGAAGCGGTAAGCGTTAACACACCGTTGCTATGAACTTCGAAAAGGGAGGTGATAAGGTTTAAGTTGGCTGTGAGGACGCCGTTAACGCTAATAGCCAACTTCTCGAACTTCAGCACGCCCTTGCCTTCCAGCCTGACATCTCGAACAATATCAATCGACTCGAGGTTTTGAATGGCAAGGTAAATGGTAACATCGCTCTGCTCTTGGCTGCGCTTGTCTCTCTTTATGGTAAGCTCGCCACCCGAAACTTTGGAGGTAATCTCGTTGAGCACCTCGTCGCTGGCCTCAATGGCAAGAAGTGGGGTGGCGCTCTGGGTGAGCTCTATTTTGCACGATACATCCAGCTTTAACTTGGTTACCGAGCCTAGGTCAACCTTAATGGCTTTGGCCTGCTGGGCAATGGCCCCAGTTGTTCCAATGGCTAAAAAAGCCAGCGTTAGCAGTGTTAAAGTAACTCTTTTCATGGTGTTTTTTCTAAGTATTAATAATAGATTGCTCGTTAGTTTCTGTATGTTCTCTTGCTTTGCAGATTGCGTGCCGATATGGGTAAGCTGCTGTTTAACAATAATTAGAAGTCATTTTAATGAAATAAAAAGGAGACCTTCTGCTCTGATAACGAACAGCTAATGTTCGATTTCGAACGGTTGACGATGGGGCATAGGGGGAATGTGAACATCAAAGTTTTTGTCCGAGCGACAACGCGCTAGCCTGTAGAGCCGGGACCCTTATATCCATATTGGCGTATTCTTGACCAACCTATATTCCTTTGCCATCAGGCAACCATGTTTTTGCTATATTTGCTAAAGCGTTGTTTAGATGGACCCTTTAGAATGTCGGTGTGATCTGCGAATATGTTATCCTTACATTATGAAATCAATTACTTCAACTTGGATATTGTATAACCTGGTGGTTTGTTTTGCTGTATATTGGCTATCAAACTTAGTGTTGTGGTATCCGTGGAGCATCGATGAAACGCTTGGCCAAGTTCTAATGCTGACCATCAATCCTGTTTTGTGGGGGTTTGCTTCCTACCTCTGTTTCATAAAGTATCCCAAGAAAAATATGATTTACGGGGTTTTATTTACTAGCATCATATTTGTTGTTGAAGCCATGAGCCTTGACTTCATATTTTTTGCAGCAATCAGAAATGCCATGGATAAGCTAATGCAGCCCACTACTTTTTATGGATGGGGGTTTGTGTTGGTTTTTCCATTTCTTGTCTATCTATTATTTCGAAATTGGATTGAGAGAAATAGGGTGCCACTTGTTAAATCTGATTTTTGGAAGCCACTGTTGATTGGTCTAGCAAGCTTTGGAATCATCGTAATTATACTGGTACTAAACATTCAATTCAACTAATCATTGAAGGAATAAGTGTTAGGTAGGTTTGCCTTTTTCCTTGATTATGGTCCCCGTGATTGAAATATTTGTCATAAGTTTGTTAATCAGATTCCACTATAGATGATTCCTGTATCATACTAAAGCACCTTTGAAAATTCAAATAATACTCATATGATCATCGAAACTCAAGGCATTGGAAAGTTTTTTGTATACCTGGCGGTTGCTCTGCTGGTGTTTGTGGCATTGCTGGTATTTAGCATAAGAAAACGTTCCCGCTTACCGCTATTTAAAGTAGTGTTGTTGGCTTTAATTGTCGTAGTTGGAGGAATGGCCTTTGCCCGGATTACTTACGGAAGCGGCTTGCCATGGTGGATATTTTATGGTCTTCCAGCCTTGGTTACGTTTGTGCTTCCTCCGCTCGTATTGGGCATGGCCAAGAGAGAATTGCTGGTCTACGTTTCGTTGGCTTTGCTTATGGGACCTATTATCCACATCTTTTTCTCCTTTTTCTTTGGCTGGCACGACTATATGCCACTTTTCCATGTGCCATGGTGGCGAGAGCTGCGGCCGTAGATTATTTCTCGAAACGTAATGATAATGGCTTGATATTGTAAGTCATATCTAAAGGATTGATGAGATATTAAGGGAGAGAAAAATAATTAGTGCATGTTGTCGACAGCCTATTTTTAAATTAGGAATATCGACTAGTTATTGAAAAGCAAATTTTATACAAAGGAACCTTACCATGGTTAAGAAGAAAAAAGAAACTTTATGAGAACAATTAAATTTCTAGTTTTTAGTGGATTAATCCTGGTTTTGACAAATTGTAAGAACCAGACTAGTTCAAATGTTGATAGGTTAATCTTGACCAATAGCATGGTGAAAAATGCTGATCTTATAAAACTTTTCAAGGTGATAGATCCAAACGTTTTGCATGTATGGGCTAAATTTGATAAACCAGGAGGTGATAAATATCAAGGGAGTAAGATTGATACTATCTATTTTCCTCTTTTTGGTGATTATATGAACCAATACAAACAATATTATATCGATCCTAAAACCAATATTACAAGCTATAGTGGATACTTTCTTTTTGCGAGTTTCAAGTTTACCATCAACGACTTTCTAACAGGACTGATAGTAAGAACTCCGAGTCAATATGAGGAATCTGCAATTACGCTTTGGATTTACGACAGTAAAAAAGACAGATTAGTAAAATCAGTTGAATTGGCCGATGGTTTTGGTGATGAAAATTGGTATTTTAATCTCGTTAGGTCTAATTCCTCGAAGCTCTGCTTCGAAAATTAATTATATTTTTGTTATGTGCAATGACTATATACATAAAAGCCATAATGTAACTGTTATACTGTATCATTTTGTTTGTCCTGCAAAATACAGGCGAGTGGTATTTTCTGATGCAGTGGACAAAAGTTTGAAAGAAATTTGTATAGGTATTTCTGAGCGTTATGAGGTTTCTTTTATCGAGATAGGGACAGATAAAGATCATGTTCATTTTTTGATACAGAGTGTTCCAACGTATAGCCCCACGAAAATAATTCAAATGGTAAAAAGTATAACGGCAAAAGAAATATTTAGGCTTCATCCAGAAGTAAAAAAGCAGCTTTGGGGTGGTGAGTTTTGGACTAAAGGATTTTATGTAAATACAGTAGGTAAGCATGGAGATGAATCTACAATACAAGCGTATGTAAAGGGGCAAGGTCGAGAAAAAGAATATATAAAGATACACAGTCAGCAACTGTCTTTGTTTTAATACCTCGTCAGCTCTGCTGCGAGGTAGTTTATTAAGGATTCTTGGATTGAGCAGAGTAACAATAGTTTCAGAATAGTTTCTCACCAAATTGATCATGAAGTTAATGAAGAAACATCTGTTGATAGCATCGTCTCAGATAAGTTTGAGTATTATAAGTTTGATACAGATAACTTTGTAAAAGTTGATACACTTGTAATAAAAAAAGAGGATTATAAACTTTTTAACGAAAAATAATCGTATAGGGATATTTATACCAGATTGCTCTGTATCGCTAAATCTTTCAGGAGTTAAAGCCTTCTCATTTATTCTATTCTGCTGTTCCGATGGATAGGTTTGGTATGTTTGTATCGCAAGATCGCGAACCACAATCTTTTATATTTGTATGTGTCTGAGGATGTCATTCGCAACCATATACATACCAATCATTTAGAGTAGGAAAAGTTTCAAGTATTCCTGGCTTTTGGATTATTCATTTTTGCTATTTTAAAAAAAATAGAGACGCAAAATCTTGCGTCTCTACATTCAGTTGAATCCTTTTTATTCTTCTGACTTCCTATAACTTCCTCCTCTTCCTCTTTTCTACTCCAAAATCACCTTACTCTTCTTGGGATACCTTACCGAGTAGCTGAAGGTAATTTTCTTGGTCTCCTTTGGCTGTAGGGTGAAGGTCCAGGCTAGTAGGCCGGTTTTGTCGTCGTAGCTGGCACCCCAGAGGTCACCAGGTTCCACGGTAATATCGCTGCTGGTGGAGAGCGGAATTTGGTCGTTAACGGTAATGTCCGCCTTCTGCGACTTGTTGTTGCGCACGGTGATTACCCATGTGCGGGTATCCTTCCGCTGCGAGCTGAGCATCTGGGTGGCGGAGAAGTCTTTTTGCTTTTCGCGGTTTATGCTTATGCCGTTATCGCGACCCAGCGAAATGTTCACGGTGTCGGAGGCATCGCGGGTGCTGAGGTAGGTTGACCCAACAAAGGTTCCTTCAAAGTAGAGGTTTGCCATGCCGTCCTGAAGGCTATAGGCTTCCCAACCAGTTATTCCAGCGGAGAGGAACACGGCCTTGTCAAGCTTGGGCACGCTTTGGTAGGTGTAGGTGGCCGGTAGGGTGAAGTCGGCAATGCTCACGTTGTAGGGGTTGTTATCCGATGGAACGGTGGATAGGTCGGCAACCTCAAATTCGGCAGTGGTTTCGTTGTTACGTAGGTTCGATGGTGCACTTGACTTTTTACTTTCCCTACTTACCCCATAGCTAGTCGCCACTGCTTCCTCACGTGGTTCTTCACCATATTCAAAGGCTTTGTCGCTCATCATCTTCATGGGCATTGGTGCAGGCGCAGGTTCATAAAAGGAGAGATACCAAGGGGTGATGTCAGGCTTTACTCCATTCCTGGTGGGGTTTCCAGACGAGAGTACCAACCTTACCTTGTCCCAGTTCTCCCCACAATTTTGAACTACAGTTGCTCTATATCCAAAGGTTACGGGGTTATTAATGTCCTTAATGCGTAGGTCGTAGTATGGTGTCCAGCTGGCTTGACTTACCAGGTAGGAGATGGTGAGTTCACTGGTGGTAGCTGTTTTTGTGGATACCATCAGCCTTATTACTCCGGTGGGTTGGTCGAGTTGAGCGTTAAGCTCCTGCAGCTGCTGGTTTATCTTTCCAATTTCTTTGTTTAGCTGGGCAATGCTGTTCTGCGATGCCAACCTCATGTTGCTAATTTCCGTCAGACGGCTACGAAAGAAATCGGCGGCTTCGCGCAACTCAACAATCTTGACACCAGAATTTTGGCTGCCCAGCTTCTGGTTTTCATGGAGCAGGTTCTCCTCCTGCTGCAGAATGGATATTTTGTTCTGCTCAATGGTCACCTTATCCTGCAGCGATTTTAGCTGGGTTTGAAGGTTGGTTATCTCTACCGTTTTAGTCTGCCTATTCAGGTAGTCGATGCTCTGGGTTAGAGAAAGTATGGTAACGTCGTTGCTTAACCCTGCGCTAATGGATTGGGCATTAATGTTGGGCGATAGCCCTGCCAGCACCAGTTGGGTGGTTCCTGCCTTCAGATCGACCGGAGCGTTGCGGGTTATTTGGGCTCCGGAAACAAATACGGTAACCTTCTCGATTTTTGAGTTTACAGGCACCTGTGCCTTAGTGGTTAGCGAAAAGCATACAAGGGAAGCAAGAGCTAATAATTTAACTTTCATATCGGTGGTATTTATAGTTGTATGATAATGATTCTTTTAATTAAAAAATCCATACCAAGTTAAGGAATTGTGTAAAGCAATCGGCTATTATTGAGAAATATTCAGGCTACATCATTTATTCGTTATACCTTATATAATGGTAAAAAGAGAAAACCCGACATCGTCAGCCTCTGGCTGACGATGCGGGTTTTCAGGGTAATCTACTGATCGGCTTATATAACTGGGTTTATAGTATCGGTAGAATGGCTCCGTCGCTAACCGCCGTAAGGTCCTTCACCACAATGTCGTAATCCACCTTTTTCCCTATTACCTTTTCACGTTCGGCAATTTTGCTCCGGTGAAACTCCCGTATCTCAGCGTCGAATGGAAGGTTGCCAAAGTCATAGAAACGAGCTGCTCCAGTGGCATCTTTTACCCCCATCACCTTTGATTTAACCAGCTGGCTGGTGGAGTATGGCTGGTCAAGAACACCTTCGGCAATGGCGGCTGCTGTGCCAACAACAATGTCGTTATTACCCAGTTGAAGTACCTTTTCCAGCATGGCACGGGTCTCAATTTCGGTATAGTAGGCTTCCTGCCTTACATCGGCATTGTCGAGCACGTTGAAATGCTGAGCTTGCAGCATATTGATGGCCATTCCTGCACATCGAAAGCTGTGAGCCGTCCCGTGCTTGGTAGGGATGTGGTGTGCCTCGTCGATTGTTCGGGAGCCAACAACCTGAACTTGTCCCAGCACTGCCAGAACCGAGTAGTAGGAGATGAGGCCGTAGACCTGATCCTGCTCCAACGGAAACCGGCCAGTGGGGCTTACGCAGTAGGTGGTTAGCTTTACATCGTTGTAGCCAAAACGGTCGAGATACTCCCTGGCTAGCTTACGGAACGTAACAATCATCCCCAAGTCTTGTGCAAAGTGCCCCTGCACCCAACAGTTGAGCTGCATGTGTTTTACACCCTGTTCCGCCGCAATGAGCACCTCAATAATTTCGGGTGCGAGCATTAGCGAAGGTGGGCTCGTGGCTGGCATGGCACCGCTTACACAGTAGAGCATGGGAACTCCATGCTCCTCGTAGTGACCCATGAGCCTATTGATGTATTGAAAGTTGTGAATTATCTGCTCAACAGGCACATTCTTGGTGTAGTTCCAGAAGCTAATAAGCGGACCTCCGGAGTAGCCCGTATGACCGCCAGCAAGGCCAATCTCGTGAGTGAGGCGGGCATCGGGGGTAGGACCGAAGAGCAGCACAGGAATGTTCAAGGCATTTATTATCTCCCTATTTCCTTTCACTCCATGCTCTACAACCGGAAAGCCATTTAGCCTTGGATTGCCTGTATCCATGGCTTTTTTCAACTCCTGACTTGCAATCTCAAACTTACAGTTGCGCGTTAGGCTGTCGATGTAGGTGGTAACAAACTCCACCTTCGCCTCATTTTGCATATACTGAAGCAATCCGCGGTGGGCCTCAATGGTATCCTTCCCTGTAGAAGGACACATCATGGTCTTACCCGTGCGTAATGCCTCCATGGCCTTGTTGGAAGCATTCTTTAACGGTGGCATGCCGTGGTGGTATTTGAAGGCATCTTTGAGGTCAACCTCTTTGCCCGTTGGCCACATGGAAAGCACCTCGTGTCGTTGCTTGTAGAAGTAGTCGTTACTCCATCTCTTATTGCTTACATTCATGGGGTCTGGTTTAAGCTGAGGGTTGTTTATCCATGGTTTCCTGACGGATGTTTAGGTCGGTCATTAGGTGTTCAATGGCATCTTTGGGCAGAATGAACGGTTTGTGAACGCGGTCGAACCCCATCTGCTTAAATCGTTTCTCCGTGGTTTTCCAAGGCTCTTCTTGAATCACCAGCTGACCTCCAAGGCAGAGGTGAATTTTTCCGATGTTGGCCTGCTCACAACGCTGGCGGAATCCGTCAACCAAAATTTCAGCATGTCCCCCAAGAGAGGATACCAGAATGGCATCGGCCTTATGCTCAATGGCAGCTCGAATAAAATCGTCCTGGGAGTTGTGAATACCAAGAGAGTATACGGTAAATCCGGTACTTCTTAGTGCATGCTCCATTATGCGAATGCCAGTTACATGAACGTCTTCACCAATAACACCGGTTATTAGCGAGTATTCATTTATTTTTCGACTCATGGCAACAAGATATTATGGTTAGTAAAGGCTTGCGAACTTAGTAGGATCGCCGCAGTAGAAATCGAGGTAGCGAAGCATGGGATTACCGTTTTCGCCCACCTTTATCTTATAGTAGGCAATGGCATCCATGTCGGTGATGAGCATTCCCTCTGGCTTGGCATACTTCTTAATTTGAAGTTTGGCCGTGCATGTCAACTGCTCCGGATCAATGCTGTATTCCAGTGGTATGAAGTCTTCCACAATGCGTAGATGGCCCTTTACGAGAAAGTCAAGCCAGATTTTTTTAGACTCCAGCCGAAGGGGGTAATCCTGCCCCTTTAGCTGCATGTAGGCTACCGATACAAATTCGTCGGCATAGTATGCGTCCATGCGGTGCATGGTCTCCTCGTTTTGGCCGTAGCGGTTGTAGGCGTCGAAATACGACTCCATAAACGTGCACAGCTCTTGATATGTTGGTTTCATGGCTATTATGGTTTTGGTTTTAGGCCCCCGAAGATATATTCAGTATCTCTCCAGTTATTGCCGAAGCGCCTTCTGTAACTAGAAATGCAACTGTGGCTGCAATATTTTCAGGGGTTGCTAGCTGGTTGGTAAGCGATCCTTTGGTTAACTCTTTACGCATCTGCTCCACTGAGATTCCTGCCTTGGCAGCCATTCCAGGAAGCCGTTCATTGAGAATTCTGTCGGTTAAAATGAGCCCCGGTGCAATGGCGTTAACGGTAATACCCATAGGTCCTACCTCTTTTGCCAATGTTTGGGTGAATGCATTTAACGCGGCTTTGGTCATGTTGTACACTGCAGAGTTGGCAGGGGTGAGGCGGTAGGCTATGGAGGAGATATTGATTACTCTGCCCCAATGCTGCTGCTCCATCGCTGGAATAAGCCGTTGGCAGAGCAGAAATATACTATCTACGTTAACCTTGAATGTTGAAGCAATTGATTCAACTGGGGTTTGTAGTATGGGGCCCATTGGGCCAGATATTCCTGCGTTGTTTACAAGTATGTCGAGCCTGTCGTAGTGCTTCATGAAAAGGTCGCAGAAGCTGTTGACCTCATCATTGCTTGCCAAGTCAACCTTGAAAAATTGGGCTTTTCCACCTGATTGTTCTATGCTCCGAACAACTTCATCTCCCAGCTCCTCGTTCCGTCCTGTGATTACTACCTTAATGCCTTGCTCTGCGAGTTTTATAGCAATGCTTTTACCGATACCTTTTGTGCTACCGGTAACTATGGCTACCTGTTCCATCATCTGTCTTGGTTTTTTCCATGCATTCGTACCACAGGCCAGGCATAGCCTTCATCTGGAAAAAGAATATTCGTCCATGTCGGCCTTCCTTGATTGGTTGAACCGTACAAAATGATGGTGTCTGGCTAATATCTATGTGAAAGGCTTCGAGGTTATCTACCTCAAAAGCAAGGTGATGAAGTCCATTTTCTACATTTGCGATAGGGCAGTTCTGGTCCATTGGCTGTAGCAACTCCACCAACGTGTTGCTCAAATTAATGAAGCCAATTTGCATCCCTACCTCTGGATAGTAGGCAGTTGGTTCAGCCTCAAAACCTCCCGTGCTGCATAGCAGCCGGGAAGTTTGTTGGATGTTGTCTACCTTTACCCCAATGTGGTGTAAATGCAGCGCCATGGATTAAGCAGTTTGGAAATGCTTCTTTTCTGACTTTGTGTAGCTGATGCCCTCGTTGTATCGTTTGATATTCTCTATCAACTTTACAGAAACCTTTTGCATAAGGGCGATATGATTTTCTCCAACGCCAGAGGAGGCCATAAGCACGTTATCGCCAGCTTTGATTAGATTACGCTCTAGGGCAACTAGCAGGTTTGTTGGCGACGATGCGCAGGCAATATTCCCGTAAAGCTCATAGGTTTCAACGAACTTAGTCTCCGGCAGACCAATGGCTTCGCGCCAAGCATTTGGTGCCCATTTTACAGGTTGGTGAAAGGCCGCAAAGTCTATATCTTTGCCAAATAGGTTCTGTTTCTCCAAAGCAGCAGTAACAACCTGGAGCATATCTTCCTGGGCAGTGGCTCCAATTTGGCGGGTCAACTCCGCATTGAGGAAGGTTACGCATTCCTGCTCATGGCTAGGACCCTGACTGGTTCCTTTGAAGAGGAGCGGCTGCCTGCTCTTAAATACGATGGCTTCATGCCTAGCACCGTTGCTGATGGAGGCGGAGCTAATGTATCCATGACCAGCTTCAACCTTTGATACTATCCCTGCCACGGCAGCATCGCCTGTGCATACAGAGTAGTAGGTTGACTTGTCGTTGATAATGGAATCGAGCGAGCTGGCCACAATTAGCACGTTCTTTTTAACACCAGAGTTAACCAGTGCCATGGCTGTTTCCGTCATGGTGATGAAGGAGGAGCAGCAGGTGTCCATGTTGTAGGCTCCGGCATTGGGCAGCATTAGCTTATGCTGAACGAGGGAGGCGTTGAGTGGAACATGTCGGTCGGGTACGAGTGATGATACAAGCACTAGGTCGATATCCTCCTTTGCTAAGCCCGAGCTGAAGATGGCCATAGCACCAGCTATAGTTTCGGCATCGGAGGCGAGCATTGGATGGGGAAATGTGGACTCGCGAACAGATTGGGGATCCATGGGAACACGGCAACGGTACTTGCCACCCTGAAATGGATCTTTGCGTTTTTTCTCGGGCAAGGTTTGAAGCCAAGCTTCATACCAGGGTTGGTTAACCCAGCCCTCCTCGTTGGATTCGGACTTCCCGGGGTGTTTTCCAGTAGCCTCCATCTGTTGGATGTAGTCTGCTGGGAGGAGGGTATTTTCCTTTAAGTAGGCGGTAAAACCCTTAAGGGACTTTTTAGGAAAGGTCTTTCCAGGGTAGTATCCACCCATGCTGATAATTCCAGAGTTTGATTTCATCTCGTTTTGGTTTTGGTCTCAAATTCAAGATTTTGGCATATCTTAGTATTACAAAAATATACAGAAAATCAGTATATGCAACATAAAATACAGAAATAATGTATCTATGCGAGATGAATTACGAAGTAGATTTGTTTTACTTTTCAATTTAGTAGAAAATATAGGCCTTGTAAAATCGAGGGCTGAAGCGGCTTGTAGACTTAACTATCGTCCTCAGGCTTTTAATGAGGTATTGAAAGGAAGGACAAACGTAGGGATAGATTTAATACAAAAATTCTGTATTGAATTCGGTGCAAATCCAGAATATATTATTCTTGGTAGTGGCGATTATTTCAAAGAAAAGAATCAAAATCTTAATGTAAAATTAAAATCTAGTGGAAAAGTTAGGGGCAGTCGATCAAAAAGTGGAGGGAAAGTGGTTGAAGCTTCCGATTGTGAACGCTGCAATGACAAGAATCTGGTGATCGCTGCCATGGAGAAGACTATACTTGCTCAGGAAAATCAAATTGCAACGCTCCGGGAAATGGTTGACCTGCTGAAAAAGCAGATGTGAAAGTTGCTTTAACCATAGAAAAAGCCATTGGGTGGAAGAGACTCCCACACCAATGGCTTGAACTGTTTTGGAGATTCTATTCGTTCAACTTAAAGTAGGCTATTGCTTCTTCCAGTTGGGAAACTTTACTTGCCAACTCTTCTGCATTGGCAGAAACTGTTTCGGCTACGGCAGCATTCTGTTGGGTAACCTGGTTCAGCTGCTGTATGGAGCTATTTATCTGCTCAGCCCCGGTATTTTGCTCATAGCTTGAGGCGGCAATTTCTTGCACAAGGCTTGATGTGTTCTTTATATCTGGCAGAATAGCGGCGAGCATTTCTCCCGCGTTTTTCGTATCCTCCAGACTTCTCTTAGCTAGCGCTGCCACTTGGTTTGCTACAGTACGGCTACGCTCAGCAAGTTTACGTACTTCCGCAGCTACCACCGCAAAGCCACGTCCAGTTTCGCCAGCACGAGCCGCTTCTACGGCGGCATTTAGTGCCAAAATGTTAGTTTGGAAGGCAATTTCTGTAATGACAGCAATGCTTTCTGAGATTTCTTTAACAGAAGCCATGCTCTGCGATGCTGCAATCGAAACCTTATTCATACCCTCTTCCACCTTTTTGGCCATCTTTTCGGTATTGTGGGCGTTGTCGGTATTCTGCTGAATATTGGAGGTCATCTCCTCCATGGAGCTGGAAATTTCTTCGGTGCTCGATGCCTGCTCCGATGCACCCTGCGAAAGTTGCTGGGCAATGGAGGTTAGCTCTTGGCTGGCACTATTTATGGTCATCGTATTCTCTGAAATAACGCCAATCACCTCGCCTAACCGTTCTGCCATCTCGTTGAACGTGTTGGCCAGCTGTCCTATTTCGTCCTTCGACTTAATGGAAATGCGCTTTGAGAGGTCACCTTTGGCAATAAAGGTACTTGCACTGGTAAGCTCGATTAGTGGCTTAAAGGTACGCTTAACCACAATAATTACTATGATGATAAGCACAAGCACAACCAGCAATCCAATGGTTACCTGAATTTTAAGCTGATGCAGGGCATCCTGCATTATGGCAAGCACTGGACCGGTGATAAAGATTTGCCAGGGTTCGCTGGGGTTTCCAATCTTGAGTGGGGAGACAATGTAGCCATAGCGTCCATCGTCCCACATAATTTGCTTACCGCTTTTGAGGTAGTTCATGTGCAGCTCAAAGTCAGGAACCATCTCCTTTACGCTTTTGCCCACCATGGTCGATCGCTTTGAGTTGGCCACAACAACGCCGTTGTTGGCCACAACAGAAATTTCGCCAATGCCTCTAAAAACGTCTGCCCCCTCCATTATTTGCTGAATCTCCTGCAGGTTTAAATCGGCACTAACCACGCCCACGTTTTTGCCATTTCGAACAATGGGGGCGGCAATGCTCGTGCAAAGAATTCCATTTCTCATATGAGGATCGGAAACCATTATAATATTTGATTCCATTACCTTGCGTAAGAAATTCTGGTTGTCCTGAACGTCAACACCCTCGTATAGGCCTAACCCTTTCTGCGAATAAGATGGCATAAACTGGCCGCTGGAATTGCTACCGGCTCTACTTCTCCATTTAATATCCCTGCCGTCGAAACTGTTGGGTTCCCAGAAAGTGCTAAGGCTGTAGAGGTTGCTATTCTGGCTAAATGAATTTTGTAGGACTTGCATAACAAATTCCCGGTTTTCATTTCGCACCTGAAAAACTTCGGCAAGCATTTTAACCTGTTGCTCAGTTTTGTCAAATTCCAAAGCTATTTGGCTACTTTGGAGCTTGTTTACCTCCATTACATATTGTTTCACGTCATTACCCATGATGTTTAGGTTGGTGAAGGCCGTGAATCCAATAAGAACTAAAATTAGAACACTCGTGAGGCTGCCAATGGTCCAGGCAAACCTCCTGACAATTGATTTTTTCTTCATCTTGATTTGGTTTTGGTTAATTCTAAAAATATGATCGTTGTAATGCTACTTCTTGGCTTGGCTTGTTAGCGTGACAATTATTACTCCTTTCCTTTAGAAGGATTGTGTTTAACAATTTACCTAACTTTTTCCTGTTCCACCTTCAAATTAAATTGATCTAAGTTTTCTTACACTTAGCTTATTGTGCCCCTGAACGGTTTCTTTTCAGAGTCGCCTAAAAGTAGCAACTTTTCTGTATTGTCAAACTTAATTTAAGGTGATATTCATTACCAATTATCATCTTTTTTATGTGTTAAAAACAACCTAAATATGGCAATGGGTTGTTCAATTTGAGCCTATACAGTTACCGATATTCAAAAATAGTTTTTGGATGCATTTCCAACGAAAACCCTATATTGTTGCTTCGAATGTGAAAATCTTTTATAGCTTTAAGTTTGTAAGGAGGGTATTATCTTACCCATTGTGTAGTGTTCTGAAATATTGGATTAAAACCATACTAATGCATAAATTAACCGTAGCCGCTATGGCAATCTGGTTGCTTAGCGGCGTCACTTTTCGTGCTTCGGCACAGGATAAGCTTGAGGGAATTCTTCAAAATGAGCTGGGGAAGGTTTACGATGGACTTAAGCAGCAAACCCAGCCGCCTTACTTTATCGACTTTAGGGTAAACCAAATGAAGATGTGGATGCTGCAGTTCTCCTCGGGCAGCCTTACCGGCGATCAGAACGTGGCAACTCGGGTTCTTACCGTTGGAATGCGCGTAGGTAGCTACCAGCGCGACAATAGCCACTCCACCGGCGATGATGGCGAAAATTCATTTAGGCAGGGCTACTCTTTTCCGCAGCTCCTGCCCATTGAGGACGACTCGCTGGCCATCAGTCAGAGCGTTTGGCTTACGTCGGACCTTGCTTTTAAGCAGGCACGGCAATCGTTTAAGGGAATGGAAACCAAACCTACCGACGATAAGGAGGGGAGCAAGATAGCCGACTTTTCGCAGGCAAAACCGGTGCAATACTTTGAGCCTGATACCATGCCAGCACCATCTGCTGCTGAGCTCGACCGGTGGAAGGACGAATTGCGGACTCTTTCGGCATTTGTTGCCAAGGATACCAACGTGGTAAACAGCGAGGCGATTTTACTTATTATGAACGAACGAATCTATTACCTCAATACCGAGGGAGCGCGGGTTGTTCAAAATAGACCACGGCTCCAGCTGCAGCTCATGGCCACCGTGAGAACGGTTGGCGGAAACCTAGCCCCACTCTTTAAATCATACTACGCCACCAGCCTAAATGAATTTCCATCGAATGAGGTGCTTATGAAGGATGCTGCCGACTTGGCTAACCTGCTAAGCCAGCTGCGCACCGCACCACAGGCGGAACCCTATGCGGGGCCGGTAATGCTATCGCCGGAGGCGGCAGGAGTATTCTTCCACGAAATATTTGGACATAGGGTGGAGGGGCAGCGGCTCAACAATGAGAACGACGGTCAAACCTTCAAGGATAAGATCGGCAAAAAAGTTCTCTTTCCCGGATTAAGCGTGGTGTTCGACCCCACTGCAAGCACCCTCGATGGTGTAAAGCTATTTGGCAACTACAAGTACGACGACCAAGGCGTATTGGGCCAGCCGGTTACCGTTGTTGATAAGGGTGTGCTTAAGAATTTCTTGATGTCGCGCACTCCAACCGAGGGAATTGCACAATCGAATGGACATGGCAGGGCACAAATGGGTAGAGCGCCCTTTAGCCGACAATCGAACCTCTTCGTTAAGTTCTCCAGCGGCGATAGCGATGCCGAATTGCGCAAGCTGCTCATCAAGGAGTGCCGCAAGCAGGGGAAGGCATATGGATACTACTTTAAGGAGGTGTATGGCGGCTTTACCACCACCATGCGCTTTTCACCCAACGTGTTTAACATTCTTCCCACCGTGGTCTATCGCATCTACGCAGATGGTCGTCCTGACGAGCTGGTGAGAGGTGTAACCCTCATTGGAACACCCCTGGCCGTATTCTCCGAAATTGTGGCCAATGGCGATAGAAGTGGTGTATTCAACGGCTTTTGCACTGCCGAATCGGGCTCCATACCAGTGGCCACCATCAGTCCGGCACTGGTTATAAAGAAGATTGAAACACAGAAAATGCCCGAGGAGTCGGTGGTATTGCCCCAACTCTCGTCACCAATAGTTAAACCGTAAGCACCTACATAACAATGGTTACCATGCGAACAATTGCCATATCTATAATACTTTTCATTTTCTCGATTGCCTCTGTTGACACGCTATCGGCACAGAGTGCTAGCGCTGCCTCCGATTCGGTGGTGATGAAGGCGCTGCGCGATGAGATTTATCGGAACCTGAACCAGCTGAAGAGCCCCGAGGCCGGAAAGCCCTGCTACATCAGCTACATGCTTTTACGCGGAACGCGCGCTGAGGCCAACGGTTATCTTGGTGCCTTAGTCAACAGCACTAGCAGCCAACTTAACGATTACTACCTACGGTTGCTCATGGGAAGCTTTCAAACTACCGATGAGAACTTTAACGACCCATACGCTCAGCGCAGCTCTAGGGCTACCACAAGCGTAAGCACGCCGCTCGACGACAACTACTGGGGCATCAGACGGGCGTTCTGGTGGAACACCGACAATGTGTTTCGTTCAGCATCCCAAACCTACAGCAACAAGCTGAAGGTGCTCAAGGATAAGACTCTTCCCGCGGAGTATAAGAATTTGCCCGATTACACTTCGGCAGTGCCATTGAAGGCCGATTTTACCCATGGCGAGGTTTTCGAACCCAACCTGCCTCAGCTGGAATTGTTGGCCAGAGAGGTTTCGTCGGTATTTAGGACGCAGCCACAGGTTATCAATTCCGATGTGTCAATTTCGGCGGTAAATGCCATTGCCTATGTGGTAACTACCGAGGGAACTGAGATTAAAATTCCACTGAACTTAGCCGTTGCAACCATTAGGGCTAGCGTATACTCCAACGATGGCCAACCAATGAGCGATAAGCTAATATATGTGGCTCGATTCACCAATCAGCTGCCCGTGGCCGATACCATGAAGCAGCATGCTCAGGAGCTGGTCGACTATTTGGTGAAGCTGAAGGATGCTAAAGTTGAAACCGAAGCCTATACCGGTCCGGTAATGCTCTACCAGCAAGTGGTTGCTTCGGCCTTTGGTGCCACGCTCTTTGCTGGCACAACGCCGCTGGTGGCCTACAGGGAGCCCATTGTAAATAGCTTTTCAAAAATGCTTACGGTAAATGGCAGCGGATCTATTGAGTTGAAGCTCGGTAAACGCGTCGTTTCCAAAGATATTTCGGTGGTGCTGAAGCCACACATTCGGTATTTCAAAAAGGTTGAGCTGCTTGGCAGCTACGATGTGGATGGCGAGGGAGTTGTTCCTCCCGACGAGCTGGTTCTCGTGGAGAATGGTGTGCTAAAGAACCTTATAAGCAACCGTGTTCCAACACCTAAGGTGAGGACATCGAATGGCCACCACCGCATTTACCTCAGCGGGTACGGAACATCATCCTTTACCGATGGGCCGGGAGTAGCCTTTATTACCACCGATGCACCCAAAAGCCATGAGGAGCTGATGCAGATGTTGAAGGATGAGATGGAGGCGAAGGGGCTCGACCATGCCTACGTTATTCGGCCCTTGATTAGCAGCTGCACCTCCAGCCCATTTTGCTACTACCGGTTCGATTTGGCTACCGGCAAGGAGACGCTGGTTCGCTCCATAGAGGCTAGCGACATCACCCTCAACAGCATGAACAAGATTCTTGGGTGTGGTGATGGCCAATTTCTGTCGAACTATCTCCTTAAATCGTATGGAATGGGAACAGATAATTCAGACGGGTTGCCGGTTTCCATTGTTGCTCCAAATACAATTCTGCTGCAGGAGCTGACGCTCGATCCTCAGGCCTCCTCATTCAACACCGATGCTCCGCTGCTGGATAATCCGGTTGGAGGAGACGATGGCGAGTAGCACTCAGCGATAGCATAAAAAAGCCCCGAGAGAATCGATGAACGACTCTTCCGGGGCTTTTTCTTTGTTAAAAAGGGCCCTATTACATTGTTTCTGCTCGGTAACCTGCCTTAGTAAGTATGGCTTGAATATCTTCCGGTGAGAGGTTTTCGGTCTCCACAGTAAGAATCTTTAGCGGGTTGGTGGTGTCCACCTTCCAGGAGGCAACGCCTTCGGCTTCATTCAAAAATGGGGTTACCTTGGCTATGCATCCGCCGCAGTTGACGTTGGTTTTAAACTCTAGCGTTTTCATTGTATTTGTGTTTTAAGTGAATATTCAATAGTTGGTTATACATGCTATCCCTTTCTAAGCCTTAGGCTGTTGCTTACCACCGATACCGAGCTCATGGCCATGGCCGCACCGGCAATCATGGGGTTAAGCAGGAATCCGGTAAAGGGGAATAGAATACCGGCGGCAATTGGAATCCCAATTACGTTGTAAATAAAAGCCCAGAAGAGGTTTTGACGGATAATTTTCACCGTCTTTTTCGAGAGGGCAATGGCCTGCACAATGAGCATCAGGTCGCTGGAGATAATGGTCATTTTGGCCACATCAATGGCAATATCGGAACCCTTGCCCATGGCTATACCAATGTTGGCGGTTGCCAGCGCCTGCGAGTCGTTTATGCCGTCGCCAACCATGGCTACAACCTTGCCTAGCAGCTGCAGCTCCTTCACAAACTGAGCCTTATCGGCAGGGAGAGCCTCGGCCTTGAAGTGCCCGATGCCAACCTGCTGCGCAATGGCGGCGGCCGTTTGATGGTTATCGCCGGTGAACATGTAAACCTCAATGCCCAGCTGCTTGAGCTCGGCAATGGCCTTGGCGGAGGTGGGCTTCACCCTATCGGCAATGGAGGCTACGGCAACCATGCGGTTGTCCTCGGCCATGAACACAATGGTTTGGGCCTGCTCCTCCAGCTTTTCAACTTCTGCCTTCAGGGCTGCATCCTCTTCAACCTGGTTATTCTTCATCATTCTACCGTTACCAATAAGGTAGCGATGGTTGTTGTATAGCGCTACAATGCCCTCGCCGGCTCGGTTTTCAATGGTTTGCAGCTCCACCGGCTCGGTAAGCTCTTTCCGCAGATGGTCCACGATGGCTTCGGCAAGGGGGTGCTCGGACTGGCTCTCCATGGCCAGCATAACCTGCCGTAGGTGCGCCTCATTACTGTTTTGGCCGAATAGCATGCCGGCAACGAGGGGCTTGCCTTCGGTTATGGTTCCTGTTTTATCTAGAATAATGGCGTTTACCTTATGGGCAACCTCCAGACTTTCGGCATCCTTTATCAGAATTCCGTGCTGGGCGCCACGACCCACCGCAACCATAATGGCGGTGGGAGTGGCCAGCCCAAGGGCGCAGGGGCAGGCAATAACCAGCACCGTAGCCATGGCAAGCAGGGCATGGGTTAGCGAGTTGGCGCCGCCAAAGGCCATCCAGAGGCCAAAGCTGAGCAGCGAAATGGAGATAACCACCGGAACAAATATGCCGGCCACCTTGTCCACCAGCTTTTGAACGGGGGCCTTGCTTCCCTGAGCCTCCTCCACGGTCTTTATGATTTGGGCAAGAATGGTGTTTGCACCAACCTTTTCGGCCCTAAACCGGAAGCTTCCCTTCTGGTTGATGGTTCCGGCAAATACCTTTAAACCTTCCGATTTTTCGACGGGAATGGGCTCACCGCTAATCATGCTCTCGTCCACAAACGAGCTGCCCGAAATTACCTCACCATCCACAGGAATGCGGTCGCCGGGGCGCACCAGTAGGGTGTAACCCACCTCCACGCGGCTGATGGACATCTCCTCCTCCTTGCCATCGGGGCCTATTACCAGCACCGTTTTGGGTTGAAGGCCAATGAGCTTCTTAATGGCCGAGGAGGTGTTGGCCTTGGCGCGCTCCTCCAGCAGCCTGCCCAGCAGGATAAAGAAGATGATTACCGCCGAGGCCTCGAAGTAAACGTGGGCCTCTAAGCCCCTTTGCTCCCAAAACTGGGGGAATAGGGTGTTGAACGCGCTGAACAGGAAGGATATTCCGGTGCTAAGCGCCACCAACGTATCCATGTTGGCCTTGCCATGGCGGGCCTGCTTGTAGGCGTTCACAAAGAAGGTGCGGCCAAAGTAGAACACCACCGGAAGGGCAAGGAGCATCATAATCCAGGTGCGGTAGGGCAGATGGGTGAAAACCATGGACAGAAGCGCCACGGGCAGCGCAAGCACACCGGCCCAAATGGTGTTTCGCCTCAGCTGGCCATACTTTTTCCGATGCAGCTCCTGCTGTATATCCTCGGTGGCCTCGTCCTCATCCACCAGCAGGTCGTAGCCAATGGCCTGAATGGCGGCCTTGAAATCGGTGGTGGAGGCGGCGCCGGGCACGTAGGTTACCAGCGCGCTGCTTGCGGCAAAGTTAACGGCCGCATGGGTTACGCCGCGCTGGGCGCCCAGCATGCTCTCCACGCTGAGGGCGCACGAGGCGCAGCTGAGCCCGGTTACCGGAAATGTTTTAATGGTGGTGGGAACCTCGTAGCCCACGCCCTTAATGGCCTCCACGGCCTTGGCTAGGTCGAACTTGCCGCTGTTAACGGTAAGCACCGCACGGTTGTTGTTGAGCTCCACGCGGTGGGCGGTAACGCCTGCCTGCGCTGCCAGCGTTTGGTCAACCGTTAGTGCGCAGTGCTCGCTCTGCATCCCGGCAATGGGTAGTATCAGCTCCTTGCTATTGGTGTCTGTCATGGTTACAAGCTTAATTTTAGCAAAGGTAGCCATGGGCAACGCGAGCCGCGTTACATAATTGTGGATGATGTTTATGAATTTATGGTGTTTGGGGGAAGATTTGCTGACAGCACGCCTTAACAGAATGTTAATGCCAGCGGTTCATTTTGTATCAAGCTTAGCGTGGGGTTAACAAGCAAGGTAGTAAGGCGTTTTATCTTATTGGTAAAAAAATAAGCAGTTAACAACTATTTTTCAATTTTGATATTTATTTGTTACAAAATAGCCTTACCTTTGGATAACAGGCAAATGAGACTGTAAAAAGTAGATTATTGTTAACCTTTTCCTCTTAGATTAATAGTTATGAATAAGACGAAAATTACTGAAGAAGATGCTCAAATACTGGATGGTATTATTGATTTTGTTTTAAATAATCCTGTTACACTTGTTGGTAACCTTCCTATGCTTGGCGATGATTATTTAGACAAGTTTGAGAATGTAAAAGAAGACGCTTATAAGTATTATCTCGAAATTCTAAAGGAGTTTGATGTTGCTGAGGTTATTAGTAGTAATGATAGGGCTACTCAGATTAAGGTTTTAAGTCTTAAAACTCAAAAGTTTAAAGACGAAGGCGGATTTATAAGAGTGTATGTAAACCAACAACGAAAGGAAGAAAGAGAAGCAAGAACAGAAGAAAAGGAGATTCTTGAGGCTACATTAGTAAAATGGCAAAAGTATACTTATTGGCCTTTATTTATATTATCAATAGCAGGTTTTGTAATGGCATTTTTTGCACTTCTAAAAGATTAGATGTTAATAATAATCGGACTACAATAATTTTTGCAGTTAAGTAATAAATAGTTTTTGTTTCAACTAGATAAATTGAAAAATGCATAATCAAGAGTTTAAAAATTTAGAATTCTACAGAGAACAATACCTTTTCGAAATTGAAAGGGGGCGATTCTATGATAAAATTATTCAATACCCAACGACTTTACTAATTGTCTTTATTGGTAGTGTTTTTTATATGTTTAATTATTACTATCCAAAAGGACATATCCAAGTTTGTTCAATTAAAGACTTTTTATTTATTGGACTGCTTTGCTTATTTACGTTTGCCATAATAACCACAATTTACTTTCTTGGATCAGTATTTCACGGATTCACGAGACTATATGGTTATTTGCCTTATACTGGTATATTATCAGATCATGAGATAAAACTATATCGGTATTACTATAAATACAGTGAGAAAGAAAAATGCACTGATAAACGATTAGATGCGATAGATAATGGTTGCAGAGGCTTTTCTCTAAATCTTAAGAAGTATTATATTGACCTGACTGATATAAATCAAAGAATTAACGACGATAGAGCGTATTCTTATGATAAAACAAGGACTTTTCTACTTGTTGACCTTATGTTACTAATAATCATTGGAATAATTGGATTTTTAAAATGAAAACTATGACGAAAAAACCACCACCACCAGCACCACCACCGCCAAGAAGAGTGAAGAACACACCACCACCATCTCCACCTAAACCAAAACCAAAGGGATCATGAAAAAGGGGCAACTAAGCCCCTTTTTTATAGTGCAAATAGTGGTTGTGGTGCAAACTCTATATACCTTGCTATTAGCTTATTAACATTAAGTGTTAAATCGTTTATATAAAAAGGAGGTCTAGCACCGCCCATCAAATCATTGTAGTTTTGTGTTTGCAGATATTCAAACAAGCCAACTACATGAGTTAGAGAATTTGCAATTTTTTTATGATCGCTCGATTGTGGTAGATCGTTTCTATGTATTTCATGTATATGGCTATAATCTTGTGCGGTATGTATTAGGTAATCATTCATTACTTTTAAAGCGTTTACTGTATCAGTCATGCTAAACAAGTAATCAATTTTAGTTTCTGTACATGTTCTGAGACAATCTAACATGTCTTTTAGTGCATAATTGGGGTCAGATACAACACCAATAACGAAAGCACAATTTTTTTCAGTTATTTTTTCAGCAAACTGATTGCTATGGGGGGCATTAGCTTTAATGATTTCTCTCAGTTTATGGCTATTTACTATGTAGTCTACAATACCTTCATCAGCCATCTTTTTTAAAAACTTTACTTCATCAGGAGTAAAATAATAATCATCTTCGTTCATATCTAATAGTATTAGTTTAACTATTTGCAAAAATATAAATAAAAATAAATCAATATTTTTTTTGTAACTATTTTTTGACTAAAAAAAGTTGCAGAATTGTAAATTCTGTAAAAATAGCGTTACCTTTGAATACCAAACAGATATAACTGTTAATAGTTCATTTGATGACTTTTAATCTTTTAATTCTAATAATTTATGAGTTACTTAATTATTCACCTTGACGGTATTGAAGGCATGTCTTATTTACATAATGAAATTCATGGTGATATCAACCATGCTATTGAATTATATCGTGCTGATGATTATATTATAACGGGTATGCTTCCAATAACTTTTTTTGATAATGTAGTTAAAGGATATAGACTCATATTTGAGAAGAGGTGAAATAAGGGGGCTAAATTAGCCCGCTGGCGCGGAGTGTGTCCTGAAGTAAGAAGGACAAAATTTAGCAATAAACGAAGTTCTTTTACGTGCTGTATAAAAGATGAAGGGGTTCGCCCGCCGGCGGATGAACCTTCGCAATCGCTGTGC
>Ga0307375_10000019_pt1 | contig 218075 bp, 207 predicted proteins | sample TR1MG_FD_202531 | JGI IMG/M metagenome (GOLD analysis project Ga0307375, IMG submission 202531) | Soil microbial communities from Risofladan, Vaasa, Finland - TR-1 | ecosystem: Environmental > Terrestrial > Soil > Coastal area > Acid sulfate soil | place: Finland: Risofladan, Vaasa...
CTCGCCAATTGAACAAAGCGTTTTCGATGCTTTCATGGAGCAATCACACCTGCTTGAATGGCAGATGTGGCGGTTGCATCAGGAAGTAAGAGATATTCTCAGCGCCATTGATCCGCTTACCGGCGTGTGTAGCAGGAGAGGCATGATTGCCAGGCTGCAACAGGAACAGCAGCGGGTACGGCGCACCCCCGACAGTCATTGCGTTATCGGCATGATGGATTTTGACCATTTCAAGGAAATCAACGATACCTACGGCCACCAGGCCGGCGATCATGTGCTGCAGGCCGCAGTTTCTTTTGTCGTCGGCCGGTTGCGCAATTATGACCTGATTTACCGGTACGGCGGGGAGGAGTTCCTGATCTGCCTGCCGGCTACCAGTTTAAAACAGGCGAAAAAAACCCTGGAAAGAGTGAAAGACGGCCTGGAAGCGATGCCAATCACGCTAGGCAGCGGCGCTGAGGCGCGAGTCACGGCATCCTTCGGCATATCGTTATTGGATGACTCCGCTTTGGTGGAGGAGGTTATTGCTCGCTGTGACAAAGCCCTTTACCAAGCCAAGCAGAACGGACGCAACCGGATAGTGGAGTGGTGTCCCGTGCAGGATTAGGAATCCGGATTCATGCGGGCAGCAACGCATCCCATGATATTTACTGAGACATCTTCTTAACCCGGCTATGTCATTTCGGGCAAGGGCGCTCAGAGCGTGCGGCCCGGAATCCGGTGTGTTACTGGATTTCCGCTCTTGTGCCCTTCGGGTCTTTGCAGGACGGATGGAAAGGGGCAGAATGATGTGGCTGTTTAACCCGCTATCCTACTATTTAACCGAATGCATGTTGGATAGCGCCCCACCGCCTTTCACTCTTTTTCATTGACCGCCGCTCCAGGCGCTACAATTAAAGCGTTGCAATAACCTTGATACACTTGTCATGACCGATGCAGAAATGAAACGTCTGGTAGAGACCCTGCTGGAAGGGGATCACGCTGCGGCGCTCGCTGAGGCAAGGCGTTTGCGTCACACGGGCATGGCGCCGGAGCGGATCGTGACGGAAGGACTGGAAGCAGCGATGCAGCAGCTCGACGACAAGTGCACCGTGGAAAGCTTCAACCTGCTCGAAATCATGCTGGTCGGGCGTGCGGTGTCCGCCGTAGTGAACGAGCTTTATCCGGAAGGCGTGCCGCCGGAGCGTGGCCGCGATACCTTCGTTATCGCCACGCTGGAGGGCGACGTCCACGACTTGGGCAAGAACATCGCCAAGATGGTGCTGATCGGCAAGGGTTACCGGGTGGTCGATCTGGGCAAGGACTGCCCGGTGGAAACCCTGGTCAACGCGGCCGAGCGCGAGCATGCCCATGCCGTGCTGGTGAGCGGCCTGATCACGCCGGTTATTCCACAGGTGCGCAAGGTCAGGCCCGCGCTGGACAAGCGCGGTCTGGTCGGCATCAGGGTGGTGGCGGGCGGCGCCGCGCTGAAGCAGTCCTCGGCCGAGGCGCTGAACGTGGATTACGTGGCGGAAACGGCATTCGACGGCGCGCGCTACCTGGATAGCCTGGTGCGGGGGGCGACATGAACCTTAAAAAAGCATTTGAACCGCAAAGGCGCAAAGAACGCAAAGGAAATGGGGTTCGCAGGGATGGGCAGCTTATCGCCCAACTTGCAAAAACAATGTGTTATGGGAATCTGCTCAGTCACCGGTTAGGTGAATGCCGGATGGGTTTTATGTCATTGTTTTCTTTGCGCCTTCGCGCCTTTGCGGTTAATGAACTGAGGTTTCCAGGATGAACAGCCTGGAGCGGATCAAGGCCGCGATTGCTTTTGCTCCAGTCGACCGCACCCCGGCGGTGCCGCAATTGTTCGGCCACGCCGCCGTGCTGGCTGGCGTGGCGCTGGGGGATTACCTGCGCGACGGCGGCCTGCTCGCGCGATGCCAGATCGAGGCCCTGCAGCGCTATGGGCACGATATCGTGTTCGCCTTCATGGATTTGTGCGTGGAGACCGAGGCGGTCGGCTCCGTTCTGCGATACCGCGAGAACCAGTATCCGGACGTGGCTTCCTATGTGCTCGCGCCGGACGGCGACGTGTCGGCGTTGGCCGTGCCCGACCCCGCCGCTGCCGGGCGTATGCCGGAGCTGTTGCGGGCGGCGGGAATCCTGCGCCGCGAGCTGGGCGATACGGTGCTGGTGGCCGGCTGCGTGGCCGGGCCGATGACTCTGGCGACCCAGTTGCTCGGCATCGAAACCGCGCTGTACCTGGCGGCGGACGATCCGGCGCGGTTCGAAAAAATCCTCGATTTTTCCGCTGCGGTCGTCATCCGCTACGGCACCGCCCAGATCGAGGCGGGCGCCCATCTGCCCATCGTGTTCGATCCCTCCGCCTCGCCGGCGGTGGTGCCGCCGCAATTCTTCCGCGAGCTGCTGCTGCCCAGGCTGCAGCGGGTCTTCTCCGCTTTCAGGCAGGCCGGGGCGCTGGCCAACTGGCTCAACATCGCCGGGCCGACCGAAACCACCTTGCCCTATTATCCGGAGGCTGGGGCGGATATCGCCAACTTCGACTACTACGTCGAGCCGCAGCGGGCGCGGGAATTGCTGCCGAATACCTGCCTTGACGGCAACATGAAGTCGCTGCTGTTCGTTGAGGCGTCGCCGGACGAAGTGGCCGCCGCCGCTTCCCGGCTGGTTTCGGCATTTGCCGACCGGGGTGGCTTCCTGCTTTCCTCCGGCTGCGAAATCCCGCCCGAGGCGAAGCCGGACAACATCGCCGCCATGGTGGCGGCATGCCGGGGAGGGTGATTCATGCCGGAGCTGATCCTCGGCATCGACGGCGAGACCCACCGCATTCCTTTCGAACCGGGCCCGTCCGTCCGAGACATCCTGGATGTGACCGATTTCCGCGTCCGTTCCGGCTGCCGCGGCATCGGTGCGTGCGGCCTGTGCCGGGTGCGAGTGGCCGGAGGCGAAGCCGGTGAGCCGACGCAGAACGAGCACTTGCACCTGAGTTCGGCGCAGCTTTCCCAAGGCGTGCGGCTGGCCTGCCAAATCAGTCCGCGCCACGACATGCAAATCGAGATTCTCAACCCCGCGCCGCCATCGAACTGGAAAACATCCCCGGATGCGGCTTTGCTGCACATCCTTCGCGAACAGGAGGAGGGGAGGTGGCTGCCGTCGGGAGTCAAGCATCCGTGCGGGGTGGCGGTGGATTTGGGTACGACGCATCTGTGCCTGTCACTGTTCGATCTGGCCAAGGGGCGGTGGCTGGCGGATCGCTGGGGGCGCAACCCGCAGCAGAATTTCGGCGCTGACGTGGTCACCCGTCTTGCGGCAGCGGCCGAGTCTCCCGACGCGGCACGGGAAATGAGCCGGCTGGCGGTGGCGGCAATCGGGGAGGCGTTGCTCGACATCGCCACGCGCGAGGGCTTCGATCTGCGCCGCATCGTCAATGTCACGGTGGTCGGCAATACGGCGATGCTGGCCCTGCTTTCCGGCCGCAATTTCGGGCTGCTGCTGCAGCCGGATTACTGGACGCGGCCGGTGGATTGCACGCCCCTGGAAACTTCGGGCTGGGTGGCGGAGTGGGAGATCAACCCGGTGGCCGAGGTTGACGTGGTCGCCCCGCTGGCCGGGTTCGTCGGCTCCGACCTGCTGGCGGGGCTGGTGTCCACGCGCTTTACCGAGGGGGCATCGCCGGCGTTGTTCATCGATTTCGGCACCAATTCCGAGATCGCGCTGTGGAGCGGCGAAGCGCTGTGGGTGACCTCTTCCGCGGGCGGCCCGGCCTTCGAAAGCAGCGGCATCAGCTGCGGTGCGCCGGCGGAGGCCGGTGCAGTGTTCCGGGTGAATCTGGATTCCGCTGGCGACCTGGCCTGCCAGATCATCGGCGACGACCGTGCTCGGGGGGTGTGCGGATCGGGCCTGGTGGATCTGATCGCGTGCCTGCTCGGTTCCGGCAGGTTGACCAGCGCCGGCAAGTTCGCCGGCGGCGAAACGGGCTACATCTTCAGCGCGGGCGGAACGGAATTGACACTGACCAAGGGCGATGTGGACCTGATACAGCGCGCCAAGGCCGCCATCGGGGTCGGCATCCGGGCGCTGTGCGGCAATGCCGGAGTGGGACTGAATGACCTGCGGCGGGTATGCGTGGGCGGGGCGTTCGGGCGCTATCTGGATGTCGGCAACGCCCAGGTGATCGGGCTGCTGCCGCCAGTGCCGCCGGAAACGGTGGAGCTTGCCGGCAACACCGCCCTTGCCGGCTGCTGCGACGTCATGCTCTCGTCGCTGGCGGCGGAGCGGCTGAAGGCGTTGCGCAGCCGCGCCCGGCTCGTCAACTTGGCGCGCTATCCCGATTTCGACCAGGCATTTTTCGAAAATCTGTACCTTCAGCCGCTACGGGAGGCCTGATGAACGAACCGTTTTCCGGACAAAACCCGCATTTCGATGCCGTGATCAAGACAGCGCAATACGTTGCGGGCCTCACCAGCGACCGGGATATCTGGGCTGAACTGGGCAAGGTGGTGACCCGTTTTTTCGGCGCTGACATTGTCGCTTTCGCCGGCCGTCGCCCAGATGGGAAGGTGATCGTCCATTCCTGCAGTCCTGCCGATGCAAGCCTTTGTCCCCGCCTGGTCGAGGCGGCCGGGATGACCATTGCCCAGGTGCTGGAAAGCGGCTTCCTGGCAACCGAAACGCTGGAGCTGCCGCAGGCCTGTTCGGTCGCCTTCCTGCCGTTGACTGAGGGCCGCCGCACCGCGACCGTGATGCTGGTGGGGCATTGCGCCGACGCGCCCTTGTCCAAGGAGCTGCTCAATGTCTATCTCGCCGTGGCGGGCCTGTTCGACACCACGCTTGCGCGCATTGCCTCGGAGCATCGTTTTATCAGCATGGCGGACAACGTGCCGGAAATGCTCTACCAGATGCTGCGCTACCCGGACGGCAATGCCCGCTTCACCTATGTCAGCAAGGGCTCCAGCGATGTACTGGGGCTGCCGCCGGACGAACTGCTGGCCGACGCGGCGGCGTTCAGCGGCGGTTTTCACGTCGAGGACCAGCAAGCCTACGAGGCGGCACTGGCCCGCTGCGAGGCGGGCGGGGTGCGCCTGAACCAGGCTTTTCGCTGGCTCGACCGGGCAGGCGGGGTCAGGCACATCCTGCTCAACGCTATGCCGAGCGCACAGGAAGGCGGCAGCGTGGCGTGGGATGGCGCCGCCCAGGACATCACCGAGCGCGAGCGGCTCGAAGCCGAGCGCAAGCGCAGCCTGGAGCAGCTGGAAAATAGCATGGAGGAGACCGTCCAAGCCATCGCCAGCACCATCGAAATGCGCGACCCCTACACAGCAGGCCACCAGCGCCGTGTCGCCGGGCTCGCCCAGCGTATTGCCGAGGAAATGCGCCTGCCGGCGGAAGCGGTGCACGGCATCTACCTTGCGGCCACCATTCACGATATCGGCAAAATTCACATTCCCGCCGAGATCCTGAGCTTCCCCGGCAAGCTGGGAGAGATCGAATATGCCCTGATCAAGGTCCATGTCCAGGCTGGCTACGACATCCTGAAAAATATCGAATTTCCCTGGCCGGTGGCGCAGATGGTGTACCAGCACCACGAGCACCTCGACGGCAGCGGCTACCCGCGCGGGCTGAAGGGCGACGAGATCATGCTCGGCGCACGCATCCTGTGCGTGGCCGACGTGGTCGAATCGATGGCCTCGTATCGCCCCTATCGGCCGGGGCTCGGCACCGAGAAGGCGCTGGAGGAAGTCAGGACAAATCGCGGCAGGCTGTACGACGCCGCAGTGGTGGATGTGTGCCTGGAGCTGTTCGGCAAGGGCTACGAGTTCAAGTAGCTACCATTTCACGACGTGCACATTGGACAGCGTGCGTCCAAGGAAGCGCTCGCCGATGGTCTGGAACCGGAGCGGTACGTCGGTAACGTAAAATTCGTAGCGCGGCGGCGTGCGCTGCGGATTGGACAGGTTCATTTCGGTGAGTAGTGCAGCGGTTTCCTCCGCCATCGCCTCGGCCGAATCCACCAACCTCACACCTGGCCCCACTACATCCTGCAATAGCGGCTTGAGCAGGGGGTAATGGGTGCAGCCCAGCACCAGGGTGTCGATGTCCTGCGCCAGCACCGGTTTCAGGTATTCCTGCGCGGTCAGTCTCGTGACCTGATGATCCAGCCAGCCTTCTTCCACCAGCGGCACGAACAGCGGGCAGGCCTGGGAGAAAATCCGCACCTCCGGCTCGTACTGGTGGATGGCGCGGGCATAGGCGTTGCTGTTGATGGTGGTGGGGGTGCCGATCACACCCACCTGTTTTTTCGTCGAGGTGGCGATGGCGCCAAGTGCGCCGGCATCGATCACGTCCAGCACCGGAACCAGGGAAAGATCCTTCACCACCTGCGAGGCCACCGCTGCCATGGTGTTGCAGGCAACGACCAGCAGCTTGACCTCTTTGGCGAGCAGGAATTCTGCGATCTGGGTGGTGTAATGGGCGATGGTTTCGACCGATTTCACGCCGTAGGGTACGCGCGCCGTGTCGCCGAAATAGACGATGTTTTCGAACGGCAGGCGCTCCATCAGGGCGCGCACCACTGTCAGTCCTCCTACGCCCGAGTCGAATACGCCGATGGGGTTGCTGGAGTTGGGATGCATGAAGTTTTCCATGAACGTTAACGTCGAAATTCGGTGGACGGCTTTTGCCAACGGTTACGCAAGCTCGACTCGACAATGCGTTTCGATTGTTTCAGACCGTTTCCTGAACCCTTCGTCAAAGGTGGCGAAGCCTTTGGCATCGTGGCTGGAGGCCAGATGCAGCGCATCGGCGAAATCCAGCCCGAGTTCGCACCATGCCAATGCGTCCGCCACCACAAGCGGGTCTTCGAGAATCACGTTGTCCAGGCCAGCTATTCCTTTTAGCGCGAACAGGACCCGTTCGAGGGGGAGTTCATAAACACGGCGCAATATCCATTCGAGTTCGAGGATGACGGTTTTGGCCACAAAGATGCGCCCGCCTTGCATTAGGCGCATGGCGCACCCGGCCTGTTCGGGGTCGTCGCGGGTAACCAGGCGCACCAGGATGTTAGTATCGACCGCGAGCATGACGCGCCTTTGTTTCCTCGGTGATGCCTTGTTCCATTTCTTCCAGCGTTTTGGTCGGGCCCTGGTATTCCGCGCAACCGAGAACAGCATCCAGGCTGGTCGGCTTGAAGGGTTTCAACGGGCGCAGCAATACGCCTTCCGGCGTATCTTCCACCGCGAATTCGATGCCGGGCTGCCAGTTGTGTGTGGAGCGGATGGCCTTGGGCAGAATAACCTGCCCCTTGCTGGATAACTTGGTGGTTTCCATGGTGGGTTCTCTTCTCATAACCACAAAGTAAGAAATATGTAAGACAGTATAGCGGTGAGCTACATGGGGTGCAAGCATCTGCATCAGGGTTTATAAGGTGAAGGCGCGAGTTACGCCGCATTGCGGCTCAGGGTCGGCAGATCGCGATGCGATCGATGTCAAGGTGGATAGGCGCTGCCGATGAGCGCGGCATCGCTGCTGGCCCAGGCGTGGGCCATCTACAACGGCCACTGGCAGATGATGGTGTTCACGGTGTTGACTCTGCCCCACCAAAATAAATTGCTTCATAACCTGCACCAGCGCTTGTTCTCGGTGCGTCAATTACAGATTTAACCGGACACTACTGCAATAGCATCTATTGTTAAGAATAGCCGACTACCGATTTTGCAAGAAGGACAAATGCCCCGCATCCCCGTATGGAAAGAAAGCATGCTATGGAACAAGAAGAAGATCCGCTGTGGTACAAGGACGCCATCATCTACGAGTTGCACGTCAAGGCATTCTTCGACAGCAACGATGATGGCGTCGGTGATTTCCCCGGCCTGATCTCAAAGCTGGACTATTTGCAGGAGCTGGGAGTGAATACGCTCTGGCTGCTGCCATTCTATCCCTCGCCCATGCGCGACGACGGTTACGACATCGCCGACTATCACAACGTCCATCCTGCGTTCGGCGAGATGGCAGACTTCCGCCAGTTCATTCAGGAGGCGCATCGCCGGGGTCTGCGCGTGATCACCGAACTGGTGATCAACCACACCTCGGATCAGCACCCCTGGTTCCAGGCGGCGCGCCGGTCGCCGCCTGGATCGGCGAAACGGGACTACTACGTGTGGAGCGATAGCGATGCGAAGTACGACGGCACGCGCATCATCTTCACCGACACGGAGAAATCCAACTGGGCGTGGGACGAGGAGGCGGGTGCGTACTACTGGCACCGTTTTTTCTCGCACCAGCCGGACCTCAATTTCGCCAATCCGCATGTGTTCAAGGCGCTGATGCACGTGATGCGCTTCTGGTTTGATGCCGGGGTGGACGGCATGCGCCTGGATGCGGTGCCCTATCTGTGCGAGCGGGAGGGGACCAACAATGAAAACCTCCCGGAGACGCACGAGATCATCAAGCGCATGCGCGCCGAGCTGGACGAGCACTACAGCGACCGCGTATTTCTAGCGGAAGCGAACCAGTGGCCGGAGGATGTGCGCGAGTATTTCGGCGACGGGGACGAGTGCCACATGGCCTATCACTTTCCGCTGATGCCGCGCATGTACATGGCGATTGCGCAGGAGGACCGTCATCCTATCGTGGAGATCATGGAGCAGACCCCGGATATTCCGGACAGCTGCCAGTGGGCGATCTTCCTGCGCAACCACGACGAGCTGACCCTGGAGATGGTGACCGACCGCGAGCGGGACTATCTCTATCAGACCTATGCCCTGGACCCGCAGGCGCGCCTCAACCTCGGCATCCTCCGCCGGCTGGCGCCGTTGCTGGACAACGACCGCCACCGCATCGAGCTGATGCATCTGCTGCTGATGACCATGCCGGGTTCGCCAATTCTCTATTACGGTGACGAGATCGGCATGGGTGACAACATTCTGCTCGGCGACCGCGATGGCGTGCGCACGCCCATGCAGTGGAGCGGAGGGCGTAACGGCGGGTTTTCCGCCGCTGATCCAGAGCGCCTGTTTCTGCTGCCCATCGTCGACCCGGTGTATGGCTTCGGCGCGGTGAATGTGGAGTCGCAGCACCGCAATGCTTCGTCGCTGCTCAACTGGACGCGGCGGCTGATCACCATGCGCAAGGCAAACCGCGCCTTCGGCCGCGGCACGCTGCGTTTTCTGCGGCCCGGCAACCGCAAGATTCTCGCCTATCTGCGCGAGCATGAGGGCGAGTCGATCCTGTGCGTGGCCAATCTGTCGCGCGCACCGCAGGCGGTGGAACTGGATCTGAGCACGTTCAAGGGGCGGGTGCCGGTGGAGTTGATGGGCCGCAGCAAGTTTCCGCCCATCGGCGAGCTGCCGTATCTGCTCACCCTCAGCGGGCATGGCTTCTACGCATTCCGCCTGGCGGCAGACGTGGAGGCGCCTCCCTGGCACGAGGAACATCCGGTGGTGCCGGATCTGCCGGTGCTGGTGCTGGTGGATACCGGCTGGCGCACACTGTTCGCGCGGGCGGAAGACGGTGAGGGCGTGAACCAGCTGATGGTGCGCCGCGCGCGGGAGCAGTTGGAGCGCCAGATCATTCCGCGCTATTTCCGGGCACACCCCTGGTTCGTGGATCGGGGCGTGGCGGTGGAAAAATTCGAGTTCGGCGCGATGCGCGAATGGTCTGCGGATTCCGGCAGCTGGCTACTGGCCACCGTCGCGGTCATCCTCACCAACGGTGAGGTCCACCGCTACGCCATTCCTCTGGCGCTGGCCTGGGAGGACGAGGACGAAGGCCGCGTCAGCGCACTGCTGCACGCCACCCTGGCCAAGGTGCGGCGGCGTGCGCGGGTGGGCGTGCTGTTCGACGCTTTCTGGGACGATCGCTTCTGCTGCGCCGTGGTGTCGGGGATGGAGCGGGGCGAGACGCTTGCCTTCGGCGAAGGGAGGTTGGAGTTCAACGCGACCAGCGCCTACCCTGGATTTGCCTGCCCGGTCGGGTCTGCGAGCCTCATGCGCGACGTATCCGAGCATGGGCGGCTACGGGTGAATCTCGACGATCAGCTGGTGCTGAAGGGCTATCGCTGGCTACTAGAGGGGATGCATCCGGAGCTGGAACTGTCGCGCTTTCTTACCGAGACGGCGAAGTTTACCCATATTCCGCAACTCGCCGGCACGGTGGAATATGCCAACGCGCAAGAGCAGCGTTCGACCCTGGCGATCCTGGAACGCTACACGGAAAACCAGGGCGACGCCTGGGTCTATACGCTGGACTATCTGGAACGCTTCCTGGATGAGTGCCGCGCCAGTCCGGAGCAGCCGCCGGATGCACGGCACACCGCCTACCTGGGGTTGATGAAGACGCTAGGCCTGCGCACGGCGGAATTCCATCGGGCGCTGGCACTACCCGACGAAGCGTGGGCCTTCGGCAGCGAGCCGATCAGTGCGGAGGATATCGTCGATTGGATCAATAAGGTGCGGCACGAGATGGAGGCGATGTTCGAGTTGCTGGAACTGGATCTGCCGCAGTTGCCGGAGGCGGCGCGGTCCGTTGGCCGCAGTCTGCTCGCGGCGCGCCCGAAGCTCTATCGGCGCATCGTGCGGGCGGCCGGGGTGCGTCTGGATGTGATGAAGACGCGCTACCACGGCAACTATCATCTCGGCCAGGTCTGGCTGGTGAACAATGATTTTCTGATCGCCAACTACGGCGAAGAGCCGGGACGCAGCTGGGCAGAGCATCGCCGCAAGCACACGCCGCTGCATGATGTGGCGGGCATGCTATTCTCCCTGAGCGAGGCCGGTGCAACGGCGCTGGACCATATGGCCGGCGATTCGGCGGAGGTCGGTGCGGCGCTGCAGCGCCATGTGGACGATTGGGAACAGTTGGCGCGTAATGCGTTCTTCCGGAGCTACCGCAAGGCGATGACCGGGCACCCGTCACACCCTGCCGATGCCGCGGCAGCTGAGGCGCTGGTGACCCTATCCTTGGCGGAGAAGGCGATATCCCATGTGAGCGGCGCACTCGCGCGGCATTCGGCCACCGTCGGCGGCACCATGCGGCGCTTGATTCTGGTGGCACAGCGCTGAAGATAGGACCGGGTTTGCAGACACGACGACACGACATGCCCTTCGGGGCGCAGATCACGGCGCAGGGCGTGTGCTTCCGCCTGTGGGCGCCCGGCTGCGAACAGGTGGGACTGTGCATCTCGGACGAGCAGCACGAGCCGGCGCTGCCGATGGCCGCGTGTGGCGACGGCTGGTTCGAACTCATCGTGTCTCATGCCGGCGCGGGAACGCGCTATCGCTTCGAGGTCAACGACGGCCTGCGCGTCCCGGACCCGGCCTCGCGCTTCAATCCGGACGACGTGCACGGCGCGAGCGAGGTGATCGACCCGGCGGCCTTCGACTGGCAGGACGCGACATGGCGAGGACGGCCTTGGGAAGAAGCGGTGGTGTATGAACTGCACGTGGGTGCCTTCTCGCCGGAGGACAGCTTCGAAGGCGTGATGAAGCGTCTGGACTACCTCGTGGAACTGGGCGTGACGGCGATCGAGCTGATGCCGGTGGCGGATTTCCCGGGCGCGCGCAATTGGGGCTACGATGGCGTGCTGCCTTTCGCGCCGGATAGCCGCTACGGCCGGCCGGAGGACCTGAAAGCATTGGTGCAGGCCGCGCACGCGAAGGGTCTGATGGTACTGCTGGACGTGGTGTACAACCACTTTGGGCCGGAGGGAAACTATCTCTACGTCTATGCGAAAAATTTTTTCACCGAGCGCCACCACACCCCTTGGGGCGCGGCGATCAATTTCGACGGACCGGGCAACCGCGAGGTGCGCGAGTTCTTTATTCACAACGCGCTGTATTGGCTGCAGGAGTATCGCTTCGATGGCCTGCGCCTGGATGCGGTGCACGCGATCGTTGACGACTCCGAGCAGCACATTCTCACCGAACTGGCGGAGCGGGTGCATGCGAGCATCGGCTCCGAACGCCACGTGCATTTGGTTCTGGAGAACGATGCCAACGAGGTGTGCCATCTTGGCCCGGGCCTTTACGCCGCGCAGTGGAACGACGACATTCACCACGCGCTGCACGTCCTCTGCACCGGCGAGACGGACGGCTATTACGCGGACTATGCGGATGAGCCCATCCGCCATCTCGGACGTTGCCTGGCGGAAGGCTTCGCCTATCAAGGCGAGGCGTCGGCCTATCGCGAGCACGTGGCGCGCGGCGAGATGAGCGCGCATCTGCCGCCGCAGGCCTTCGTGTCCTTCCTGCAGTGCCACGATCAGGTGGGCAACCGCGCGTACGGCGAGCGCATTACCCACATTGCGCCGGAGCCGGCAGTGCGCGCGGCGGTGGCAGTCTATCTGCTGGCGCCGAGTATTCCCATGCTGTTCATGGGCGAGGAGTTTGCCGCGACGTCGCCGTTCCAGTTTTTCTGCGACTTCGGTGATGATCTGCGCGAGGCGGTCACGCAGGGGCGGCGGCGCGAGTTCGGCAAGTTCGCGCGCTTCGCCGACTCGGCGGCGCAGGCAGCGATACCGGACCCGAATCGGGTCGAGACCTTCCTCGGTTCAAGGCTCGATTGGGGCTCGCTCAACGACGGGGTGCGGGCGGACTGGCTGGCCTATTACCGCGAACTACTGAAACTGCGCCGGGACGTCATCATGCCGCGCCTGCGCGGCATGAGCGGGCGCGCAGCACAGTTCGAAGTGTTGGCGCCGGGCGGATTGCGGGTTCAGTGGCGCTTGGGCGACGGCTCGACGCTGCGGCTGCTGGCGAATTGCTCCAACGACCCGCTGAACACGACAGCGCCGGCGGGAGACCGCGTGTTTGCCACGCCGGTGGAGGCGGGTGCCGGCGAGGGCACGCTCGCGCTCGGGCCGTGGTCGGTGGTGTGGACGCTCGATGACAGGGAAGGAAAGGCATGAGCGATCTGCTTGATCAGCTGTGCGAGCGCTGCGGCGTGCTGCCCGAGTACCGCGACATCTGGGGCAATGCCCATCACACCTCCGATGCGGCGAAGCGTGCGCTGCTGGCCGCGATGGGGGTCGCGGCGAACACCGAAGATGAGATCGCCCGCTCGCTGCACGGCTTCGAGCGGCGCGAATGGGAGCGGCCGCTGTCGCCGGTGCAGGTGGTGCGTGAGGCGGCGCGGCCGCATCGGGTCGCGATTTCGCTGCCCGCGGCCGAGGAGCAGCTGACCTACTGCTGGTGCCTGCGCCGAGAGTCCGGCGCCGAGGAACGGGGCGAGTTTTCCCCGTTCGCACTGGAAGAGGTCGGGCGCCGCGATTTCGACGAGCGGACCTTCGTGCGGCGCGTGCTGGCGCTCGTTCTGCCGCTGGAGCCGGGCTATCACCGCTTCGCCATCGAACGCGGTGATGGGAAGGGTCTGACCGGCGAGATGTCGCTCATCGTCGCACCCGCCGCCTGCTACGAGCCGCCAGTGATTCAGGGCGACGGGCGGGTGTGGGGCTTCGCGGCCCAACTCTACGGCATCCGCTCCGAGCGCAACTGGGGCATCGGCGATTTCGGCGATCTGCGCCGCATGATCGAGTTCTGTGGGGAAGTGGGCGCGGGCACGGTCCTGTTGAATCCGCTGCATGCCCTGTTCCCGGACGCGCCGGACCATGCGAGCCCCTACAGTCCGTCCAATCGCGCCTATTTCAACACGCTGTATCTGGATGTGGATGCCATCGCCGATTTCGCCGAGTGCGCGGAGGCCCAGGCGATGGTGCATGCGCCCCAGTTCCAGGCGCAGCTGCGGGCGCTGCGTGCCGCCGGGCAGGTGGACTACCGCGGCGTAGCGGAGGTGAAGTCGAAGGTCCTCGACCGTTTGTACGGGCATTTCCGCGCCCATCATCTGGCGCGCCACACCGACCGGGCGCGGGCGTTCCGCGCGTTTCAGTCCGAACACGGCGAAAGCCTGCGCAAGCAGGCGCTGTTCGAGGCGCTGCAGGAACACTTCCGCGCACAGGACAGCGGGGTATGGGGCTGGCCGGCGTGGCCGGAGGCCTACCTCGACCAGCATGCGCCGGAGGTGGCGGCGTTCTGCGACGTCCATCTCGATCGGGTGGAGTTTTTCGAATACCTGCAGTGGCAGGCGGCCGGGCAGCTCGCCGCAGCCGGCACGCGTTCGTGGGAACTGGGTCTCGGCATCGGGATCATGCTCGATCTGGCGATCGGCGTGGCGGAAGGCGGCGCGGCCACCTGGACGCGGCGCGAACTGTACGCGCTGGGGGCGAGCACCGGCGCGCCGCCGGACGAGATCAACCGCCTGGGGCAGGACTGGGGCCTGCCGCCGTGGATTCCACATCAGCTGACCGCCGCGGCCTACGAGCCTTTCATTGAAATACTGCGCGCCAACATGCGCGACTCCGGCGCACTGCGCATGGACCACGTGATGGGGCTGCAGCGCCTGTTCTGGGTGGCGCGCGGACTGCCCGTGGCGGAGGGCGCCTATGTCGCCTATCCGTTCGAGGATCTGCTTGGAATCCTCGCGCTGGAGAGCCAGCGCAACCGCTGCCTGGTGGTGGGCGAGGATATCGGCACGGTGCCGGACGAAGTGCGCCACGCCCTGCAGCCGATGGGGGTGCTGTCCACGCGGCTGCTGTATTTCGAGCGGCAGGACGACGGCCGGCTGAAGCCGCCGCAGGCGTACCCGGTGAATGCCGTGGCCGCGGTGACCACCCACGATCTGCCGACCTTGGCGGGCTTCTGGCAGGGGCTGGACATCGACCTGCGCGCACAACTGCATCTGTTCCCGGACGACGAGGTGCGCAACCATCAGGTCATCGCGCGTTCGGAGGACGGCGCGCAATTGCTGGTGGCGCTGGAAGGCGAGGGCGTGCTGCCGCCCGGCAGCGGGCTGCAGCCGGTGGCCTTCCCCGAGATGACAGCCGAGCTGGCGGCCGCGGTGTACACTTATCTGGCGCGGGCGCCGTCCAAGCTGCTGCTGGTGCAGATGGAAGACGGCTTCGGCGTGCGCGAGCAGCCCAACCTGCCGGGCATCATGGAGCCGGCCTACCCGTGCTGGCGGCTGAAGATGCCGCTCAATCTGGAGGAGTGGCACGGCAGCGTCTACCTGCAGGGCATCCTGCAGGCGCTGCGCCAGGAGCGGCCAGTGACCCATATGCCCGGTCCCGCTGGCGGCGGGGCGGAGGGCGGCGTGCACCTGTGGATTCCGCGCGCGACCTACCGGCTGCAATTGAATCGCGATTTCAATCTGCGCCAGGCGACGGAGCTGCTGCCCTACCTGGACGAGCTGGGGATCAGCCACTGCTACCTGTCGCCGGTTCTGAAGGCGCGACCAGGCAGCCGCCATGGCTACGACATCACCGACCACAGCAGTCTCAATCCGGAGATCGCCAGCGCCGAGGACTTCGAGCAGTTCGTCGCAGCGCTCAAGCGTTGCGGCATGGGGCAGATCATGGACATGGTGCCCAATCACATGAGTATCATGGGTGCCGACAACGGCTGGTGGCTGGATGTGCTGGAGAACGGCCCGGCATCCAGGTTCGCCGGCTACTTCGACATCGACTGGTATCCCATCGCCGAGGACCTGCCGGGCCGGGTGCTGCTGCCGGTGCTGGGCGACCACTACGGGGCGGTTCTGGAGAACGGCGAACTCAAGCTCGCATTCGACGCGGAGCAGGGTTCCTTCAGCGTGTTTTATTACGAGCACCGCTTCCCGGTCGACCCGCGGGAGTATCCGCGCATCCTGGCGCACGGCCTGGAACGCCTGCAGGCGCGCCTGGGGGCGGAGGATGCGGTGCTGTTGGAGTTCCAGTCGCTGGCCACGGCCTTCGCCCATCTGCCCTCGCGCGACAGTGTGGCCCCCGAGGCGGTGGCCGAACGCGCCCGCGACAAGGAAGTGCACAAGCATCACCTGGCCTCGCTGTATGTGGGCAGCGCCGACATCGCCCAGTTCGTTCAGGAGAACGTGGCGGAGTTCAACGGCGTCGCGCCGGGTGCGGCGAATTTCGATTTCATGCACGAGCTGCTGCAGGCGCAGGCCTACCGCCTGGCCTTCTGGCGCATGGCGGCAGACGAGGTCAACTACCGCCGCTTCTTCGACATCAACGATCTGGCGGCGCTGCGCATGGACAACCCGGAGGTGTTCGAGGCCACACACCGCCTGGTGCGCGAACTGCTGGCGCGCGGCTATGTGAACGGTCTGCGCATCGATCATCCGGACGGCTTGTATGCGCCGAAGGAATATTTCGGGCGCCTGCAGTCGATGGCGGCGGCGCTTTCGCCCAAGACGGCGGAGGAAAACGACAGACCGCTGTACCTGGTGGTGGAGAAGATTCTCGCCGCCCACGAATACCTGCCGGAGTCGTGGCCGATCCACGGCACCACCGGCTACGACTTCTGCGCGGCGTGCAGCGGCCTGTTCGTCGACGGTAGCGCCGAAGATCGCTTCACCCGCATCTATCAGGGCTTCATCCGGGCGCGCCTGAATCTCGATGAGATGGTGCGTGCCAACAAGCACCTGATCATGGAGACCTCGCTGGCGGGCGAACTGCAGGTGCTGGCCACCCAACTCACGCGCCTCGCCAAGGGGGATCGCCGCACCTGCGACTTCACCTTCAACAGCCTGCGCAGCGCACTGGCCGAAATCGTCGCGAGCTTTCCGGTCTATCGCACTTATGTGGCGGCCTGCGAGGCCTCGCCGGACGACGCGCGCTACGTGGACTGGGCGGTGGGGGTGGCGAAGAAGCGCAGCCAGGCGGCGGACACCGGCATTTTCGATTTCGTGCGCGACGTGCTGCTGGCGCGGCAGGGGCAGGGCCGGAGCGAGGACTACCGGCAGGCGGCGTGCGCCTTCGCCATGAAGTTTCAGCAGTACAGCAGCCCGGTGATGGCCAAGGCGGTAGAGGACACCACCTTCTACCAGTACAACCGGCTGGTGTCCCTGAACGAAGTGGGCGGCGATCCGCACCGCTTCGGCGTGTCGCTCGCGGCATTTCACCGCGAGAATCAAGAGCGCGCCCGCCGCTGGCCGCACGCCATGCTGGCCAGTTCCACCCACGACAACAAGCGCTCGGAAGACGTGCGGGCGCGGCTCAGCGTGCTTTCGGAGATGCCGGACGAGTGGCACCACGCGCTTTCCCGCTGGAGCAAGCTCAACCGCAGCAAGCGCCGCAAGCTGGGCACGGAGCGCGCGCCCAGCTGCAACGACGAGTATCTGCTGTACCAGACCCTGCTTGGGGTATGGTCGTTCGAGACGCCGGACGCGGAAGGCCTTGCCGGGCTGGCGCAACGGGTCGAGGTCTACATGCTCAAGGCCGGGCGCGAAGCCAAGGTGCATAGCTCGTGGATCAATCCGAACACCGACTACGAGGAGGCGACGCGCGACTTCGTGCGCGCGCTGCTGGCGCCCGAGCCCGGCAATCTGTTCCTGCGCGATTTCCTGCCGTTTCAGCAGCGGGTCGCGCGCGTAGGCGCGTTCAACAGCCTGTCGCAGTTGCTGCTCAAGCTCACCTCACCGGGGGTGCCGGACATCTATCAGGGCAACGAGGTGTGGGACTTCAGTCTGGTTGACCCGGATAACCGGCGGCCGGTGGATTACGAGGCGCGGCATGGCGCCTTGAAAGCGATCAAGACCATGCATGCTGATCAGGGGGCGGCGATGTGTGCGCAAAGCCTCCTCGATACGCTGCAGAACGGACAGATCAAGCTCTATCTGACTTGGAAGATGCTGGCATTTCGGCGCGAGTGCGAGCAACTCTTCCGTGAAGGTGACTATCTGCCGTTAAAAGTGCACGGAGAGCACGCGGAGCAGATCTGCGCCTACGCCCGGCACTTCAGTGGCGAAACGCTGATGGTCATCGTGCCGCGTCTGCTGGGTGGGCTCATGGGTGAAGCGGGGCGTCTTCCCGTCGGCCAGGCCGTATGGGGTGACACTTGGCTCGAACTGCCGCCGGAGCGCATGCATGAGCAGTGGAGCAATGTGTTGATTGAGCAGACAGTCAAGACACAGATGCTTGGCGAGGGACGTGGGCTCTCGCTGGCGCAGGTCTTCGAGGCTTTTCCTTATGCGCTGCTGCGGGCGCACAAGGCAGATGTCTGATCGCAGCGAACTTCTTGAGGAGGGGTGAACATGGCTGAAACCAGTATGGGGAATCAGGAAGCGGGCGCGATGGGGTTCTGGCATCGCTATCGTCTGTTGATCGTTGTCGTCGCGATCAGTGTCGCGATCATCGGGTGGCTATATGTTTCGAAGGGCATGGCCGTGCGGCACGTTGAAGAAGCCGCAGCAGCTCAGCGGGCGGAACTGGTGAAGCAGGCCGAGGCACGCCAGACCGAGACGGTGAGGCAGTCGTTGACGATGTTCGGGGTGCCGCTGGCGTGGGCGATTCGGCGGGAGATGATGGCTGACAACCTGGATCAGGTGGACCAGTCCGTGACCGATCTGGTGAAGCAGAAAGGCTTTGAGCGGGTGGTGGTGGCAAAGGCGGACGGTTCGGTGATGGTCGCCAGCGACCGCAAGCATAAGGGCGCAGCCTTCAGCCGTCTGTATGCGGAGCGTTACCTGGGTGCGGAGCAGATCAGCGCCGAGGAGACGGGCCCGGGCAAGTGGCTGGTGGTTGTGCCCATCATGGGCCTGAATGCGCGGCTAGGCACGGTGGCGATGGACTACCAGGCGCCGGCGTCCACGCTGGGCCAGTAGTAGCCGCTTAGGCTTGGCGCTGGAGCAGCACGACTGACCGCGTCGCCACCTTTAGCTTGGCGCCGGCATTAAGCGGAGGAGAGTCGTCGATCCAGCCTTGCATGGTGTCGAGCAGCGTGACCCAGCACTGGCCCCAGCGTTTGGCTGGCAGCCTGAACTCTAGCGCCTCATAGTGGGCGTTGAAGATGAGGAAGAAGCTGGCATCTGTAACCGGTTCGCCGCGCGTGTTGGGGTTGGGAATGGTGTCGCCGTTGATGAAGATGCCGAGGCTTTTGGCGAAGCCTTCGCCCCAGTGCTCCTCGTTCATCAGTTCGCCGGTGTGAGTGAACCAGGCGATATCCTTGCTGTCACCACCGTGGATAGCGCGGCCCTGAAACCAGCCGCGGCGGCGGAAGACTGGGTGGGCATGGCGGAAGGCGATCAGCCGCTGGCAGAACGCGAGGAGATCCTGGTCGATGTGCGCCCAGTCGAGCCAGGAGATTTCGTTGTCCTGGCAGTAGGCATTGTTGTTGCCGTTCTGGCTGCGGCCAAGTTCGTCCCCCGCGAGCAGCATGGGAATGCCTTGGGATAACATCAGCGTGACCAGGAAATTGCGCTGCTGCCGGGCGCGCAGGGCGAGCACTTCGGGATCATCGGTGGGTCCTTCGACGCCCCAGTTCCAGGAACGGTTATCGTCGGTGCCATCCCGGTTGTCTTCGCCATTGGCCAGATTGTGCTTGTCGTTGTACGACACCAGGTCGCGCAGGGTGAAACCGTCATGGGCGGTGACGAAGTTGATGCTGGTGAACGGGTTGCGCGAGTCGTCGGCATACAGGTCGGAACTGCCGGTGAAGCGGTAGGCGAATTCAGCCAGGGTTTCATCCTGACCGCGCCAGAAGTCGCGCAGGCAGTCGCGGTACTTGCCGTTCCACTCCGACCAACCGGGCGGGAAGTTGCCGACCTGGTAGCCGCCTTCGCCCACGTCCCAGGGTTCGGCAATGAGCTTGACCTGGCTGATCACCGGATCCTGCTGAATGATGTCAAAGAAGGCGGACAGGCGTTCCACCTCGTGCAGCTCACGCGCGAGGGCGGCGGCGAGGTCGAAGCGGAAGCCATCCACGTGCATCTCCAGCACCCAGTAGCGCAACGAATCCATGATGAGCTGCAATACGTGGGGATGGCGCATGTTGAGGCTGTTGCCGGTGCCGGTGTAGTCCATGTAGTGGCGAGGGTCATCCTCCATCAACCGGTAGTAATAGGCGTTGTCGACGCCTTTGAAGCAGAGCACGGGGCCGAGATGGTTGCCTTCCGCCGTGTGGTTGTAGACCACGTCGAGGATGACTTCGATGCCGGCCTGGTGTATGACCTTCACCATCTGCTTGAATTCGGCCACGGCGGCACCGGGGCGCTTGTCGGCAGCGTAGTCGGCGTGGGGCGCGAAATAGCAGATGGAGTTGTATCCCCAATAGTTGCGCAGTCCCCGCTCGACCAGATGTTTGTCATGCACGAAGTAGTGCACCGGCATTAACTCGACCGCGGTGATGCCAAGCTGCTTCAGATAGTCGATCGACGCGGGATGCGCGAGACCGGCGTAGGTGCCGCGCAGCTCGAGCGGTACGTCCGGGTGCTGTGCCGTGAAACCTTTGACGTGCAGTTCGTAGATGACGGTTTCGTGCCAGGGCCGTTGTAGCAGGCGGTCCCCGGCCCAGTCGAAGAAGGGCTGTTGCACGATGCACTTGGGTATGAAAGGCGCGCTGTCCTCATCGTTGCGCTCGTCAGGGCCTGAGCTGAACTGGTAGGGGAATGCCGCTTCATCCCAACGAATGTCGCCGTCGATGGCCTTAGCGTAAGGATCGAGCAAGAGTTTGGCTGGATTGCAGCGATGGCCATGTTCGGGTGCCCACGGCCCGTGCACGCGGAAGCCATAGCGCTGCCCCGGCTCGATGTCAGGAAAGTAGCCGTGCCAGCAGTGACCGCTGACCTCCGGCAGATCGACCCGGGTTTCGCGGCCCTGTTCATCGAACAGGCACAGCTCGATGCGCTCAGCAACTTCCGAGAACAGAGATAAGTTGGTTCCTGCGCCGTCGTAGGTGGCGCCGGGCGGGTAGGGATTTCCTGGACAGACCCTCATGTTTTTTTAGTGGGCGTTGTTTTGTCGGCTATGTTTAAAGGATAAGCCATTTCAAACGACGGGTAAACGGTTTGGGGAATAGCGATGCTTGAAAGGCGGGGACGCGAAAAAGTGATGGCGTTTGTGATGGCGGGTGGCGAGGGCTCGCGTTTACGGCCGTTGACGAAGGATCGCTGCAAGCCGGCGGTGCCTTTCGGAAGCCGCTATCGCATCGTCGATTTCGTGTTGAGCAATCTGGTGAATTCGGATATTCGGTCGATCTATGTTCTGGTGCAGTACAAGCCGCAGTCGCTGATCGAGTATATCCGCAAGGCATGGACGGTCTCGACGCTGTTCCCGGAACAATTTGTCACCGTAGTTCCACCGCAGATGACCAAGGAACATACCCTGTTCGGTGGTACCGCCGATGCGGTGTATCAGAGCCTGAACCTGATGGAGATGCACCGTCCAGATCTGGTGCTGGTGTTCGGCGCGGATCACATCTACCGCATGGATGTGCGGCAAATGGTGCGCTTCCATTGCGAGAACGAGGCGGACGTGACGGTGGCGGCGTTGCCGGTCCCGCTGGATCAGGCTTGCCACTTCGGCATCATCGAGACCGACAAGGCGGGGCGGATTAGTGGGTTTCAGGAGAAGCCCTTGCAGGCGAAAACCCTGCCGCATGATCCGCAACGCGCCTACGCGTCCATGGGGAATTATCTGTTCAACGCGGATCTTCTGAGGGCGGCGTTGGAGGATGCGCACAAACGCGGCGAGACTGATTTCGGCATCCATGTCCTGCCGTGTCTTTCCAAGTCCCATCGGGTGCTTGCCTACGACTTTGCAACCAACGCGGTGCCTGGCACCAAATCCTATGAAGAAAAAGGCTATTGGCGCGATGTGGGAACGCTGGATGCCTATTTCGAGGCGCATCTGGATGGGCTCGGCATGGAACCGCGCTTCGACGCTTTCAATCCGCGATGGCCGATTTTTTCCAGTCATTATCATGGCCCGACTGCGCAGGTGTTTCGAGGCGAGCTCGACAATGTGTGCTTGGGCGCGGCGGCCATCGTGAGCGATGCGAAGATACGTAATTCGATTCTTCGGCGAGAAGTGGTGGTCGAATCGGGGGCCCAGATCGAGGATTGCGTGATCATGGACTATGTGCGCATCGGTGCCGGCGCCAAGCTGCGCCGTACGATCATCGATAGACATAACGTGATCGCGTCCGGCACGCAGATCGGCTACGACCACGAACGCGACCATGCGGCTGGCCATCACGTCACGGAAGGCGGGCTCGTTGTGGTTCCACTGGGAGATGTCCGGTATTACTCTCGCGATGATCATCGTACTGGGGGCGCGTATTCCGAGTAGATGTGAAGTGAGTCAGGTGAATTGGCCTGTCACCTTCAGTCTGGGAGTGGCCACTTTCCGTGACATGCCCGACGATACGAATCGCTTGCTCAAGCGTGCGGATGACCTGATGCGCGCGGTCGAGCAACAACGAGGGAAGAACCGAATCAGGCATTGAGGTGATCGGGCTGCCCAAGTCGTAGCAGGATCGGCGGATGGCCGCGCTTGTCCGCCGGGCGAGTGTTGCTCAGTCAAGACTTGGTGTTTCTCTTGCTGCCAGACCAGCGGTCGATGACACGCGCCGCCCAATCCCGGCCGCTGAGGCCGAAAGCCAGCGCCAGTGCTAGATAGATGGCGCCGAACAGAATTGCGAAGGCGGTCGTCAACAGTTGAGTGCCGATGGCGAGTTGCTCCAGCGCAACAAATACCGCAAACAGCTGTACGCCGTATTCCGAGATGGTGCTGATGGTTAGCGCCCCGTCGACGCCGAGGTTGCGCAGCCAGGCGAACACCCTGCGGTTGATGAAGCGCGCCAGCAGTGTGCCGAAGATGATGATCAACACGGCGACGATGATGTTGGGCAGATACAGCGCGATGCGGTTGAACAGATTCGCTACCGCGGTCAGCCCAAGGCTGCTCGACACGGTAACCAGAACGATCAACAGAACCAGCTAGTAGCTAACTTCGCTGATAACGCCGGCTAGGGTGATGTGCATGTCGCCATGCCTGAGGAATTCCTCGACGCCGGTTTTCTGGGCGAGGCTGTCGAAGTGGGCAAGCGCCAGTAGTCGTTTTATGCCGGTGCGCACGACTTTTGCGATCAACCAGCCGAAGAACAGGAGGACCAGGGCGGCAAGAAGCTTTGGCAGAAAATGCGCGAGTTGCGCGATGATGGAATCGAACGAGGAAATGAAAGGCTCTTTTCGCAAGCCGTAGTGACGGGCTCATTTGGTGAGCCACTTGGTGGCGGATACTGGCTTCATGGAGCAATGGCGCCGATGCCAGGAGATCGAAATGAGGAATCGGGAGATGAAGCGAATGAAGGCGGCGTTGGGTAAATTGACGCCGGGGCAACGCAAGGCATTGAGTGCGGAATTGGCGGCACTGGAATCGCGTCCGGTTTCGACAAATGTTGTTGAGGGACGATTCGCCCAGATGCCGACTTGCCCGCACTGCGCCGCCGAACGGGTGGTCAAGAATGGTTCCGCCCGCGGGCTGCAACGCTACAAGTGCCGGGGCTGTGGCAAGACCTTCTGCGCCTTGACTGGCATTCCACTGGCCGGATTGCACATGCGCGGCAGGTGGCTCGAACAGGCCACTGCCCTGCACGCCGGGCTCACGCTGCACGAGGTAGCCGACCGGCTCAATATTGCTGTCAGCACCGCGTTCCGCTGGCGGCACCGGTTCTTGGCACTGCCAAAGACCGTGCAGGCTAAGGCACTTTTCGGTATCGCGGAAGCGGATGAGACCTTTTTTCTGCGCTCCAATAAGGGGCAGCGGCGCGGGCTTAATCGGGTACCACGAAAGCGGGGCGGCAAGGCCAGCAAGCGCGGCTTGTCCGGTGAGCAGGTGCCTGTGCTTGTGGCTCGTGATCGCGCCGGCGGTACTGCCGACTTCATCCTCGAAGCGGTCGACAAGGAGCATGTCTCTGCTGTGTTGAAACCGCTGCTGGCTCAGGACGCTATCCTCTGCAACCGACGGCAGCAAGGCGCTGACTGCAGCAGCTAAGGACATCGGGGTGACTCATCACCCGGTGAACCTGTCCGCCGGTATCCGCGTCGATGGACCCTGGCATGTGCAGAACGTGAACGCCTACCACAGCCGCCTCAAGGACTGGATGCGCCGTTTTAAAGGCGTGGCCACGCGCTACCTCGACAGTTACCTCGGCTGGTTCCGTGCCATCGAGCGGTCGCGCGACGGCGACCTGAAACCCACTCAGTGGCTTGCGATGGCGGTCAGTGGTTGAGGTCATCAATACGATATGAGAAAAGAGCCAAATGAAAATATCGAATTGTTGTTGCATGGTTGAGCCTCCTTTGTATGATGTGCGCGGAACGAAGCGACAGTGCCGATTGCCGGCCGCCGTTCATGGCGAGGGTGGGAGCGGGGAACTCCCAAAGATGACACCCTGCTGTTTGCCGGTCGCTAGTTTCTGTTGAATGCGCTGGGCTTTCTTAGGTTAGGCTCTGTAATAATATGTGCGTCAGTATTGATTCGCAAGTTTACGAAACATGAAGTGTTTCCCGGAACCAAATGCAAACAACTTGTGGTAAAGATGGGGGCGAGATGGTTTAGGGACTAGCAGCCTGTCGGGCTTGCAGCCGATTTCCTTATAAGTCTGACAGGCTGCTAGGCTACATTTTCCGCTTCGGCGACACCCAGAATTTCAGCAACGCCGCTGCCAACATCGCGCAGCCGGCGGCAAAGCCGAATGCCGTTTCCAGCCTGAAACTCAGCCACAGCCAGCCGAACAGCAGCGAGGCGGGCAGCAGTTGGCCGAGCAGCCAGACGGTGGCGGGGAGGCTAAATAAGGATTTCAGCAAGGCATTTGCTCGTGAGGGGTAAGTGCCAGCTTAGAGCAACCTTGAATTCATGACAACCGTGGTGGTTGGTCGGGCCGGGCTTTTATCGTACAATTATTCTCTTGATCTGGATCAAAAAAACTTCGCGGAGGATTTTGTAAGTGTTTGTTAAGTCGAAAAATTGTTTGTACCTGTTAATGGCTGTTTTGGCGCTGGCGCCAGTCGGCGCTGCCGCGGCGGATAAGCCGGCGGCCAAGTCATCCGCCAAAAAGTCGGTCAAGTCATCGGTCAAGGCGCCGACGGCTGAGGCTTCTGAGCCCGCGTCCGCCAACAAGCCAGTTACCACCCATATTTCCGCCGCCATCGCGGCGCTCAAGGCGGACCCGGAAACCGGGCGTCAGATCAACGGCGTGTGTGCTGCCTGTCACGGCGATACCGGCCAGGGCGGCAAGAAGGGCGAATACCCGCGCCTGGCAGGGCAGCACGTCGAATACCTGATGGACCAGCTGAAGAAGTTTAAAGAGCGCAAGCGGACTAACCTGCCGATGTTCCCCTACACCGAGGAGCGTGAGCTGCCGGACGAGGATCTCGTCCATATCGCGGCCTATCTGGCTTCGATCAAGCTGGATACTGACTATCCGGTATTCAAGGAATCAGATGACGCGCTGACCCGGTTGCTGGCGGTGGAGAAGGTGCTGAACATCCCCCGTTCCGAGGGAGATATTGAGGCCGGGTTGAAGGTCTACAAGACCGAATGCGCTTCCTGCCACAAGAAGGACGGGATGGGCAACAAAACCGTGCCGATGCTGACCGGTCAGTATACGGTATACCTCAAGCGCCAGATCGACAAGTTCATCAAGGGCGAACGCATTCATGACGAGGAGATGAAGGATCCCAGCAAGGACGTCCTGAACCAGCTCAAGCCCGAAGAAATCCGCGATATCCTGGCTTACCTTACAACGCTTGACGATTAAGCGCCCAGGCAACGTGCTCGCGCACCAGTTCGGATGGATGGTTCAAACGCTGCCTTAGGGCAGCGGTGATCTCAACGGCTGGCCGCGCGTTTCCCAATCCCACTGCCAGATTGCGTAGCCAGCGTTCGTGGCCGATCCTGCGGATAGGGCTACCGGCGAGCCTGCTGTCGAATTCCTTTTCATTCCACAGGAACAATTCAATCAGGCTGGCATTGTCCAGGCCATGGCGCACGGCGAAGTCTGGCTCGCGCGTGAGCTGGCCGAATTTGTTCCACGGGCAGGCCAGCTGGCAGTCGTCGCAGCCGTAGACGCGATTGCCGATCAGGGGGCGCAGTTCTTTCGGGATGCTGCCTTTGAGCTCGATGGTGAGGTAGGAGATGCAGCGCCGTGCATCCACCTGGTAGGGTGCGACGATCGCATCGGTGGGGCAGGAGGTCATGCAGCTGGTGCAGGTGCCGCAGTGGTTTTGCTCGGGTTCGTCGATGGGCAGCGGCAGGTCGGTATAGATTTCACCGAGAAAAAACCACGATCCGGCCGTGCGCGACAGCAGCAGCGAATGTTTTCCGCGCCAGCCCAGTCCGCTTTTGCTGGCCAGTTCCACTTCCATCACCGGTGCGCTGTCGGTGAAGGCGCGGTATTGGAACGGGCCGATTTCGCGCTGGATTTTTTCCGCCAGCTTCTGCAGTCGGGCTCGGATCAGCTTGTGATAGTCGCGGCCCAGTGCGTAGCGCGAGATGAAGGCTTTGCTGCCGTCTTCCATGACCGCGATGCTGTCGCGTGCCTGCGGCGGAAAGTAGGCCATGCGCGCCGTGATTACGCGCAGCGTGCCCGGCACCAGTTCCTGCGGACGGCTGCGCTTGACACCGTGGTTTGCCATATAATCCATCTCGCCATAGCAGCCCTGCGCCAGCCATTCCAGCAGGCGCACTTCGGCCTGGCCGAGGTCGGTGCCGGCGATGCCGATTGCCTGAAAGCCGAGTTCCATCCCCCAAGCCTTGATATTCGCGGCAATCTGCCGTAAATCCAGTTGGGAGTAATCAGTGAGAGCGTCCACGTGCATAGTTTAGATGAAAACCGCCAGCCGTCGACAATAACCCGCCATCTGGCCGATGAAAGCGCGACCGATGCGTTCGGCGCGAAACTGTCCAAGGTGCTGAAACCGGGCCTGATGATTACCCTGAGCGGCGACCTTGGTGCCGGCAAGACCGCGTTGGTGCGCGCCATGCTGCGCGCGCTGGGTTATCTTGGAAAAGTGAAAAGTCCGACCTATACTCTGGTTGAGTTTTATGTGATTTCTAGCTTATACTTATATCACTTTGATTTTTATCGCTTCAATGATCCGGACGAGTGGCACGAGGCGGGTTTTCGGGAATATTTCAACGAAAACTCGGTGTGTCTCGTCGAGTGGCCGGAAAAGGCAGGCGGCCTGCTGCCCCCACCGGACCTCAGGATTTCCCTGGATATCCGGGAATCTGGACGGGACATCACGGTTGAAGCGGGCAGCGAGAAGGGTCGGCAATGCTTGCAGGAATTAGAATAGCTCTCGTATTTCTGCTGGTCGCGGCGGCAAGTGTCCATGCGGAAATCGTCATCACTTCAGCGCGAGTCTGGCCAGCGGCCGATTACACGCGGGTCACGCTGGAATCCGCAAGCCCGGTCAAATATCAGTTTCTCGCTGTCAAGAATCCCGATCGTCTGGTGATCGACCTTGAAGGCGTGGATGTCAATTCCGCGCTGGAAGGGCTTGCAGCCAAAGTCGCGGCAAATGATCCTTACATCAAGCTGGTGCGCGTCGCCCGCAACAAGCCGGGCGTGGTGCGAGTAGTGCTGGACCTGAAAGGCGAGGTCAAGCCGCAGATGTTCACCCTGCCGCCCTACGGCGAATACGGCCACCGTCTGGTGCTGGATATTTATCCATTACAGCCGGCGGACCCGCTGATGGCTCTGCTGGAAAAAACGGAAGTCGCTGTGCCGGGGGGCGTCAAAGAGCAGTCCGAGAAGTCGCCTGAACTGGCTAGCGCCACCACACTGGAAAGTCCGGCCAGCGAAAAGCCCGCTGAGCTTGCAAAGCCGGCAGAGAAACCGGCTCAGACTGAAATGCGTGCCTGGAAGCCGGAGGTGTCGCGCCTCATCACCATTGCGATCGATGCCGGGCACGGTGGCGAGGACCCTGGTGCGCATGGCAAAAATGGCTCCAGGGAAAAGGACGTGACCATGGCAATCGCCCGTCGTCTGAAAGCCCAGGTTGACGCGGAGCCGAACATGCGCGGTGTGCTGATTCGCGACGGCGACTTTTTCATCCCCCTGAACGGCCGCGTGATCAAGGCACGCAACGTCAAGGCCGACCTGTTCGTTTCGATCCACGCCGACGCCTTCGTCAAGCCCGATGCGCGCGGTTCCTCGGTGTTCGCGCTGTCGGAGCGTGGCGCCACCTCTGCCGCGGCGCGCTGGCTGGCAAAGAAAGAGAACGAGGCGGACCTGATCGGCGGCGTCAATATCGACGTCAAGGATATCTATCTCAAACAGACTTTGCTCGACTTGTCGCAGACCGCCACCATCAACGACAGCCTCAAGCTCGGCAAGGCCGTGCTCGGCGAACTCGGCGGCATCAATCAGCTGCACAAGGGCTCGGTGGAGCAAGCCGGCTTTGCCGTGCTGAAATCGCCGGACATCCCTTCGATTCTGGTGGAAACTGCCTTCATCTCCAACCCCGAGGAAGAGAAAAAACTCACGGACGACAACTACCAGGACAAAATGGCGGCGGCAATACTTGGCGGGATCAAGCGCTATTTTGCTAAGAATCCGCCGCTGGCACGCTCAAAAATGGCCAGCGCCGAATAGGGTATTGGATGCACCGGCGAGCGCCGGTGCAGGGTATGGTCAAACGCAGCCCGTAGGCTTCGGCAGACCGCCATACTTGGTGATCGGCTTCATCGGGCCGGTCATCCAGAGTTTGAATACGGTGTTCTGTTCCTCACCCAAGTATTTGGCGAATTTCCGTATCGGGGGCACGCTGCCGAATTCTTCGAAATATTCACGGGCTTTCATGATCTGAGCCCATTTGGCATCATCGAGCGTATAGCCGTCTGCATCCGCCATTGCCCGGCCAATCTCCTCGGTCCACACGCTCATGTCGGCGAGATAACCATCTCCGTCGCGATCTGGAAGTTCCATATTAAGTATTCCTTTCTGAATCTGAAAATTATTGATAACCACACCAGCAGCATGATTGCTTGCCGTGACTGTGTGTAGTCAACGTCAACGGTAATGTCTCTGTTTAGACCATGTCTTGACATTAGACAATAACCAATGAAAGCAGTCAAGAATTATCTGTATTCGTTTCAGTGCCGAGAGTCTCTGAATAAACAGTTCTCGCATAATGCGTATAATCGTTTTTTATTTGAATTATTTCTCAGGTCATTGAATGTCAGTCATAAGGATTTTGCCCGACCTACTCATTAACCAGATTGCCGCTGGTGAGGTGGTGGAGCGTCCTGCTTCGGCTTTGAAGGAGCTGCTGGAAAACAGTGTGGACGCAGCGGCAAACGAGATCGCAGTCACCCTGACGCAGGGCGGGATCAAGCAGCTGCGCGTTGCCGATGACGGTATTGGCATTGTCGCGGAGGAGTTGGCTTTGGCGCTGGCGCGTCACGCCACCAGCAAGATCGCTACACTCGACGACCTGGAGGCAGTGAATAGCCTCGGTTTTCGGGGCGAAGCGCTGGCCAGTATCGCCGCGGTGTCGCGCCTGTCGCTGACCAGCCGCCGACGGGGGGAGCGTCACGCCTGGAAAGTCGAGGCTGCCGGCGGCGACACCACCGGGCTGCAGCCGGCCGCGCTGGAATCGGGTACGGCGGTGGAGGTGCAGGACCTGTACTTCAACACCCCGGCGCGGCGCAAGTTCCTCAAGAGCGAGGCGACCGAATACGGTCACTGCGAGGAAATGTTCCGGCGTATCGCATTGAGCCGCACCGATATCGGCTTTGCCCTGCAGCATAACGGGCGCAAAATCTGGCAGCTTCCCGCAGGGTCGATGGAACGCCGTGCCGCCACGCTGCTTGGCGATGAGTTTGCAGCTGCCTCGGTCATTCTGGACGAGCGTGTCGGCAGCTTGCGCCTGTGGGGCATGGCGAGTCTGCCCGGATTTTCGCGCGGCGGGCGCGATGCCCAGTATTTTTACGTCAACGGCCGGTTTGTGCGCGACAAGCTGATCGCCCACGCCATCCGCGAGGCCTACAAGGATATTCTGCATCACGACCGCCATCCGGCATTTGCGCTGTTCCTCGAAATCGATCCGGAAGGGGTGGACGTCAACGTGCACCCCACCAAGATCGAAGTGCGTTTCCGCGATGCACGCGCCATTCACCAGTTCATTTATCATGCCCTGAACAAGGCGCTGTCGGCACCGATCCGTGCCCGGCAGGAATCCTCTACCGCGCCTTTGGCCGAACCGGCGCGTCAGGTTTCATTTCACTCATATTCCCAGCAGCAAGCCATGCCGCTCGGCGTGGCGGAGCGGACTGATCTCTACGAAACCCTGTTCGGCCGGATCGGCAAGCCTGAATCTGCACCGCCGACCGAGGTGGTGCCAGAAATTCCCCCGCTCGGCTTCGCCCTGGGGCAGCTGCACGGCGTCTATATTCTGGCTCAGAACGCCAAGGGGCTGGTGATCGTCGACATGCACGCCGCTCATGAGCGGGTCACCTACGAGAAGCTGAAAGCGGCGCTCGACAATCGCGCCGTCGCCATGCAGCCGCTACTGATCGCGGTGTCGTTCCATGCCGGGGCGCTGGATGTTGCCGTGGCCGAGGAGCATGCCGCCGCATTCGGCGCACTGGGTTTCGACATCGCCATACTGTCGCCGACCACGCTGGCGGTGCGGGCGCTACCGGCGCTGCTGCAGGATGCCGATCCGGTACTGCTGGCACGTGATCTTCTCAAGGAATTGCGCGAGTTCGGCGCCGACCGGGTGCTCGCCGAGCGGCGCAACGAACTGCTCGCCACGTTGGCCTGCCACGCTTCGGTGCGCGCCAACAGAAAACTGGCCGTGCCGGAAATGAATGCCCTGCTGCGTGAAATGGAGGCCACCGAGCGCGCCGACCAATGCAATCATGGTCGTCCCACCTGGCGCGAGATTTCCATGGAAGAGCTGGACAGGCTGTTCATGCGGGGGAAATAACAGTGATGGGTGATGAGGAATGGGAGATGAAAACCTCTCGATCATCCCCCCTCACTCCATTTGGCTTCCGGCTTGTCCGGCTTAGGCTGATGGCTTAAATATATGTCAACTCATCACTCGTTACCCATTCCCCATTCCCCAGAATTGCCTCCGGCAATTTTCCTCATGGGCCCTACCGCCAGCGGGAAGACCGGCGTGGCGGTCGATCTGGTGCAGCGCCTGCCGTGCGAGATCATCAGTGTGGATTCGGCCATGGTCTACCGCGGCATGGACATCGGAACCGCCAAGCCTGATGCGGCGACGTTGGCGGCGGCGCCGCACCACCTGATCGACATCATCGACCCGACACGAAGCTATTCCGCCGCGCAGTTCCGCCAGGACGCGCTGCGGCTGATGGCGGAGATCACCTCGCGCGGCCATATTCCCCTGCTGGTGGGCGGCACCATGCTGTACTTCAAGGCGCTGCGGCAGGGGCTGAACGATTTGCCTCAAGCCGATCCGGCTACCCGCGCAAGCATCGATGCAATGGCCGTTGAAAGCGGCTGGCCCGCTGTACATGCGGAACTCGCCCGGCTCGACCCGGCCACCGCGGCGCGCCTCAATCCCGCCGACGCGCAGCGAATCCAGCGCGCATTGGAGGTGTGCATCCTGACCGGCCAGACGATGTCCTCGCTGCTTGAAAAGGACGCCGCTGCCGACCTGCCCTATAACGTCCATGCCTTGGCCCTGTTGCCAAGCGACCGCGCCATACTGCACCAGCGCATTGCCCAGCGTTTCGACATCATGCTGGCGCAAGGCCTAATCGATGAGGTGGAGCAATTGAGGCGGAATGGCGCTCTCGATCTTTCCCTGCCGTCGATGCGCTGCGTCGGCTACCGCCAAGCCTGGCAATATCTGGATGGCGAATTCGATTTGCCTGAGTTGCGTGAGAAAGGCATCGCCGCTACGCGCCAGTTGGCGAAGCGGCAGTTGACTTGGCTGCGTGGTATGGAGGGGATTGAAGAGTTCGACTGCCTGGAGAGAAACTTGAATGATGCGGTTTTCGACTGGCTCCGTGGGAAGCTATAAAAAAGCGGGACTGTAAAAATAGGGTATCCGGAATCTGGCATTGCAACATTCCCGGCTATAGCTGTTGTTTTCGCTATCGTGAGTTGGCATCCAGCATTGAATCAATTTAGGGCGGGGGACTACTTAGTGCCAGTTCCGATCACTGACGCCGCGTTGAAATTGATCTGACGGACGTCCGGTCTGCTCGCGATAGGAGACCTTCAGGAAAACGGATGCGATGCCAGATCGTCGGCCAAAGCTGACGATCTATTCTATAGTTCTAGGGTGTCTACTAAATTTGGAGCGATTCACTGCGCGTTGCCCGCCAGCATCTGGAACACCCAAGCCTGGTCGCACGTCTGACACAACCGCTCTATGGAAGAAGGAGACCGCGAGCGTTGGTTTTTTGGCCGAAAACGCCAGAGAGCTCGTGCTGATCTTGATGACCGTTTTCGCAGGATGGTGTCGCTTGACCGAGGAATGCCAGGAGCGGCCATTCAATGAAAAAAGTGGTTGGCACGGACTATATTGTTGATTAAAGGGGTGAGATTTCCACCCCTGCTGTCAGGTGGAAGAGAGGTTTGATCGTGCATCGGCATGACCCCAACTACGTAGTGGAGCTGGCCGGCCGGGTATTCGGCGGTGCGGCCAAGGCGGCCGAGTGGCTCGAGCAACCTCGTCTGCAGCTCGGCGGACACACGCCAATGGAGGTGCTGTCGACTGAAGGCGGTGCCCGGCGTGTCGAAGAACTGCTGGCGCAGATCGACGACGACAAGCGACTGGGGATCAGCTAGCCGCAGCTGGCACGTGACGTGCGCGCGCAGCCGACTGGTTGGCGGTGCATCGCAACGCGCATCGACTATGCTGAAACAGCACAGATTTTTTCATTCGTTTCTTGCGGAGGACTCTCATGCAAGCGCTTTGTTACTGGATGCACCCGCTGCTGCACCTGCATGGGCGCCGCGATTGAGCCATGGCAGAGCTCAGCGTAGCCGATCTGGCACAGGCCAAAGCCGCCGTGGGTGCACTGCTGGAAGGGCTGGGGCTTTCCGCCTACCTCTTCGCCGTCGAACCGAGGGAGGGCGCTTGGGCGGTCATCGTGGAATGCGCCACCGACTCCGGCTGGCAGCGCTCGGAGCTGCAGGCAGGCGCTGAACTTCTTGGCGCCAGCCTGCGCGACCCGGCAGCCAGAGCGGCGCTCCTCGACCAATGGCGCGCGCACCTGGCCGCCTGCAAGACAGACTGACTTCGTCCCTGTCGCGCTCGGGGATCGACACAAGCCCCTGGGCGGCGTGCTTCCAAAACCGACGTGATGCGGAGCCAAAGTCGGGGCCGGCCGCATGAATCAGAAATGGCCCAGCCGCCCCAGGTGCAGCTCGCGTCCCTGCCGGTTCAGATACAGGTCGCCCAACCGGACGATGCGGATATGGCGCCTCGGCACCGGTGTGTAGAGCGTGAGGCTGCGGCGGGCGAAGTCGATGCTGCTGACGATGCCAAGTCCCAGACATTCACCCGTCTTGTCTGCAACACCGCACAACAAGTGATCCAGACAATGCCGCGGGACTGACTGGATCCGTTCGGCAGAAGGCACCGTCTCATCCGCCACGGCGAGCAGCCCGTCGGGCAGGCGCTCGGCGTATAGAAAGCGCGAGTCTTCGACCGGCTGACCGTTGAACAGGCTTGCGCGCTGCACGATGACTTCTTGCAACCCGAAATCCAGCTCGCGCGCCTTCCGAAAATGGCGTTGGAACGCTTCCTCCCGGGCGCGCCGCCGCGCATTGGATGACTTCGGCGCGGCGAGGCGCGAGGGGCGCAGACGCAGGATATTCAGGTGGCGGGCGGCGTGACGAATGGGGGCGAGTTCCTCGCCGAGCTCCAGGCAGACCAGCACGTCCGGTTGCAGGGACTCGATCTGGAAGCCTTTCAGCACGCGACCCTTGCCCTGGACCAGGCCGGTGGTGTCGATCACCACGAACTCGCCCCTAGCCGCCTCGACCATGAGGCGCGTGCCCAGCACCAAGGGCAGGAAGTGGGCGATGGGGTTGATGTGCCCAACGAAATAGAGCGCATTGCAGCGTGCCTGGGCGAGCGCCGCGGATGCGTTGAGCTCGGCGAGCGCGACCGTCGCCGGCGGGCCCACGTCCTTCTGCCCGATGTCCGCATCGACGAAGGACGCCGTGCGCCCCACGCGCAACAGGGCATTCACCAGGAAGTTGCAATAGATGCTCTTGCCGCGATCGGCGGCGCCGACGACCAGGACGCGACGCCAATTTTTTGCCAGGATGCGCGCGGCGGAATGCTGCCAGGCTGCGGGAATGTGCAGCGGAGTCTCAGGCATGTTTGCGGGTACCGGCCCTGAGTTTCATTCGCGGTCTGTTTTTCGCGCGGACTCGAGCAGCGCACGCACTCGCTTGATCCCTTCCACTCCGCTCAGCATGACCAGCAGCGGCGGATGTCCGTCCAGCCCCGCAGCGGGAAGCATCAATGACGCATGGCGCGATGCCGGGTCATCCGGGTAAAGCTGCTTCAATGCCCGCTCGATACCGAGCAGGTGCCCTGCGCGTTCGAGCACGCCGGGGTCGTCGGGCAGGGGTTGCCCTTGCCTCAGGGGCGCGATGTCCGCCAGCCCCAGCAGCTCCGCCTGCTTCGCCGGATGGATGCCCCAAGCATCGAGCACGGTAAGCACCGCCTCGGCCAGGGCCTGCCGGGTCGCGGGGCTGTGCAGTTCGGGGAGCAGGGTGCGCGTCATGGTTGGCTGCCTTTTCCCCAGTATAGACAAGTTCCCTGTGGCAGTTTCGCCGGTGGCACAATATCGCTTTGCCAACCGTCCTTGCCATGGAAGCGATCCCGAGGATCACCGCAAGCGCGCGCATGGACCGCTACGAGATCCTGCTGCTCGATGCCTAACCAGGCGCTTAAGCGGGACGCCGCAAAAGCGCGGTGCCCCTTAGCTCTACTACAAGGGCTTCCCCATTTCATGCAAGTGCTTTGAGATTTTATCTTTTCATGTTCTGTTTTCCTGATAGTTCATGTTTTGCCTGCCAGTGCTGAGCGAGAAGATGGAGGACTGCGAAACTACAATCGGTCATATTGGGCATCTTGCCCGGACCCTGATGAAAGACGCGCGCCGGTACCTCACTCGTTAGTCGGGAGTGGCTTCTTCCCCTTGAGCTAATCAGGCTCTCCCGGCGCGGGTCCAACCCGCTTCACATCAACACGTGCAGTGCATCGGTGAATCTTGGCCGCCTTCCGGTGGCTCGCTAATTCCTTTCAGCATTCTTTTCCTGCAGACGTTTCTAAAGGGGTTCAGGCCGCGCTCGGACTCAGGCGAAAGTCTTCGCCGTATTTCAACACCGCCCAGGCCAGCCGCGCCGTTCTTGCAGGCTGCGCGCCCAGCGACTGAAGCCGTCCTGTTTGTCGCCGAGGCCTGCCAGAATGGATCGGGCGCCCATAACCAAAAGACTTCGCAGGTAGTGGTCGCCAGCCTTCGTGATCCGTCCCAATCGGGCCTTGCCGCCGCTGCTGTATTGCCCCGGCATCAGTCCGATCCAGGCAGCCACCTGGCGTCCGTTTTTAAAGTCGTGTCCGCAGCCGATACTGGCTAGAAGAGCGCTGGCGGTGACCGGGCCGATGCCGGGACGTTGCATCAGGCGCTTGCTGCGTGCATCCTCGCGTGCCGCTTTGGCGATGATGTGATCATACTCGGCGATTCGCGCTTCTAATTGGTCGGCATGGGACAACAGGTCGCCAATGCACTGATTGGCATAGCCCGGCAGGTCTTCGAGATGCGCACCGATCTCCCGCCGCAGGCAGGAGACCTTCTGCGGCAGGACGATGCCAAATTCGGTAATCAGGCCGCGCAGCCGGTTATAGACTGCCGTGCGTTCTTCGACGAAGCCCTGGCGTGTACGGTGCAGGCACAGGATGATCTGCTGGTGTCCTTCTTTGATTGGGACAAAACGCATGTGCGCCCGGGTGACGGCTTCGCAGATGGCGGCGGCGTCCGCCGCATCGTTCTTGCCGCGTTTACCACCCATGCGGTACGGCGTGACGAACTTCGGGGCCATCAGTTTGACGGTGTGGCCGTGCTGCCGAAACAGCCGCGCCCAGTGATGCGCCCCGGAGCAGGCTTCCATGCCGATCAGGGACGGCGGCAGTTGCGCGATAAGCGGCAGTAGTTGCTCGCGTATTACCTTTGGCTTGATCAGTACAGCCTTGCCGTTTTCATCAACGCCGTGAACTGCAAAAACATTCTTGGCGAGATCGATTCCTACCGTGATAATGTTCATGGACTTCCCCTTTCGTGGTTCTGATGTGAGGTGGAACTTCCATCATGGCACTTGTTGCCGACCGCGGCTTCCGCCGCAACCTCGGGACGGGGAAGTCCCTTTCATTTGTTGAACGTCCGGTTTACTGAAAATTGAATGGCCGTTCAGTGTCGGGAACTGCCTGTTGCCACAGTCTCAAACATGCCAGTTCCGGACATTCACAGATCACGAGGAAATGGCTGGTTAGGCGGGCAAAGCGGTCATTCAGCGTTCAAATTGAGGGGCGCGCCGCATTTGGCGCGTCCCTCTCGAATGCAGAGTTAGCCATTTATTTGATAACGCCGCATGCCATGCGCGCACCGCCACCGCCAAGCGGAGCAGGATGATCCACATAATTATCTCCCCCCACATGCACCATCAGCGAACGGCCTGCCAGATCCGCCGTTTTGAGGCGAGGGGCGAGTACCGGTTGACTGGCGTTACCTTCCGCATCCACGAAGAGCGCGGGCAGATCACCCAAATGGCCTTCACCCCAAGGAGTGTCATGGCGCTTCGCGTTGCGCGGGTCGTAATGGCCGCCCGCGGCAAGCGCGGGAACCATCTTCCCATCGCTCTCCTTCGGGTCGCAGCTCGGGTTCTGGTGCAGATGGAATCCATGCATTCCCGGGGGGAGCCCTTTCAGTGAAGGCGTAAACACCATGCCGTACGGCGATTCAGAGATTGATACCTGTCCAACACTGGAGCCAACACCCTTGGCATCGGCCATGTACATTTGCACGGTTGTGTCAGCCATTGCACTGCCAGCGCAGATCATGAGGGAGAGTGATGTGAGTTTCAGTTTCATATTGTTTTCTTTCGTGGTGGGTGGAAAAACAGGGGCTAACGATCAAGCTCAGTCGCGCTGCGAAGCGGTGTCGGCTGGAACGACTTGTTGGGTGCCAGTTGCATTTTGTTTCTCAAGAATTACCAGCGCAATTCCACCGAGTATGACTACGGACGCCAATACCAAGCGTAGGGTTACGGACTCGCCGAGGAAAACGATGCCACCTAAGGCGGCAATGACCGGAACACTGAGTTGCACTGTCGCGGCATTGGTTGCTTTCAACGCGGGTAATGCCGTGTACCAAATGGCGTACCCTATTCCGGAAGCCAGCGCGCCCGATGAAACCGCGTACCAAAATCCAGCGCTATCCAGAGAAGCGCCATCATGCATCAATATGCTCAATGCTGCCGCGATAGGAACAGCGCGCAGGAAATTCCCCGCCGTTACCCTGGTGGGATCACCCGCACCTTTCCCGCGCAAAGAATAGACGCCCCATGCAACCCCAGCGCTCAACATCAATAGGGAACCTAACAGGGGCGGTGCAGAAACACCTGGCAGCAACAGACCAACCAGTCCTCCGAGAGCGAGCACAAGACCGACGAGCTGCAGCCTCAGCAGAGGTTCCCCCACCCAAATGCCATGGCCGATCATCGTTGCCTGGACAGCGCCAAAGAGCAGCAGTGCACCCGTTGCCGCGGGCAGGCTCACATACGCAAAAGAAAAGCCAGCCGCATACGCAAATAACGCAAATGCCGATAGCCAGTTGCCCTTGCCGGTATGTGTGCCGCGACTCATTCGCGCGACCAGCCAAAGCATTACCGCTCCGGAGATCAGTCGGATTGTCGTAAAACTCGCTGCGTCGATGCTGGTGTGTTTTAGAGCGACACGGCACAGCAGCGAATTGCCCGCAAATGCAATCATGGCCAGCGACGTCAGGGCAACTATGCGTGCATATGACATTTCATTCCTTCAGGTAGTCCCCCAAAGCACCCAACGCTTAAGGTAGGGGCGCGCCGTTTGCGGCACGTTCCACTTGACCGCAGGGTTAGGCGGATCTCACGCCCACTTCTTGCCGAGGTCCTCCAAGCCAGCCTTTTGCAAATCCTCCGGGCTCATCAGAATGCGAAATTTACAATTGGCTTGGAAGTTGAGAAAGAAGGGCTCTGAAAAGGCCGGTACATCCGACGGAGTTTGAACGTTAATCACGAAGATTCCGCCGCGTGTTCCGTCCTGCTCCGTGAAGTAGGCCGCCTCCGGCTTGATTGTTTCGAGGATACGCCCAATGATCTCGCCCGCCTTTCCGCTTCTGACGAGGGAGTTGAAAGGCTCATGTGGGATTTCGACCGTAAGTAGCATTTTCATGTGATGACCTCCTTATGTTGCGGCATTTGAAGGCGGTGCCGCACACGCCTATAGATGAGCGTGTTGAACAGGCTGCCGCCACTCGCTTCTGTGTTGCGTTCGTTGACGCCAATCACCACGTGGATGCCGCCGTCCCAAGCGGCTTGGCACAGCGTGGCGGTGGTTGCCGGGGATGCTGACGGACTGGTCCAGTAAGTCGCCATAGAGTTACTGATTCAAGGCGATCTTGCCGGGTGGCAAATGCCAAATCCAGCCCGGGTAAGTCGGAATGAAGGCGAAGGCCTCCGGGAACACGGCGAGGCGTGTGCCGTTCTGACTGGCCTCGGCAATCAACCGACACGCCTACTCCATGGTGGCATCCCTGTCCATGTAAACCGGGGCCGCCTGGATAACGGCAATCTTGTATGTTTCTTGGTTCATGGACTTTTCCTAAGGATAGGAAATTTAAACGCACGAGCCAAAGTATCCCAAGCGTAAGTGCCTCGTCGGCCATCTACCGGGATTTGGCGTAGTCAATCATTCCTTGGAAGTCCACAACGACTGCCGGCTCGTTACCTACGACCCAGGCATCATGCCCTGAGGGAAGATTGGAAACGTCGCCGGGCTTGGCCTCAAGCTCAGTCCCGTCATCCATAAGTATCTTCAGAACGCCAGATACGTGATATTGCAAATGAGGAGCCTCACAGCTTTTTGTCTTGGCTATAGGCTGGACAGACGTTGCCCATCGCCAACCTGGCTCGAAGATTGCGCGACCAACTGTTGCGCCGCCAATCTTGACCAGCTCAAGCCGACCCTTCGGGAATTCACGAACCTCATCCGCATTCCCAAAACTCTTTAGTTCTGCCTTTTTCATCTTGCACCTCCTGTTTGATAACGAAGTTTTAATATAGCCGTCCAACGGACAGTTCGCGATAAGATAAAGACCTTAATTTTTAGGTACGAGGAAGGGTATATTTAGCGCAATGTGTTATCAAAAATTTATAGGCAAAGTCATGGCGCAAATATTCCAACTGATGAAAATCCCTTCAGCATTCATCACGTGGAACAGTCAATGTATGAGATGACTAAAACTGCGAAAATTTGGGTAAGCTGATTGCCCACTTCGACGGCGGCTAAGAAGTTGTCTGGAAAATGTCGTGGGTAACTGCAAAGCAAGGTGTCTTGAGCAAGGAATCTGGACTTTTCATAATGCCGCGTGAGCCTCCCGGAATGTGTGTTACAGGCTGGGGGTAAAGGGTGCCTGCTTCCGCTGTATTGCAGACGGTGGAGCATCTGGCCGCCACAGTCCGCACAGGGGCGGAACCGGGCGTTAGTCCAAGATTCAACAATGAGGTCTTTGGCACCCAAGGCGGGAAACCTCGGTCATTTCAACACTGGATTCCAGACGTCTTAGAAATGGCTCCCTAGGAATAGGGCTAGTGCCTTACGACTTGGGGGCACTAAGATTGTCCCCTATTTCTTTCCGCCGGTATCTCTTGCCTCTGAAGTGCCATTCATGCCCTCGATGACTTTTTTCAGTCCCTGGACACTTTCCTTGGTGTTCTTGCCGTTGATGATCAGTACGCCCTCCCGGGGAGTGGCGGTGGATCTTGCCGGCTTTGCGGCAGCAGGCTGTTTTTTTAGCGCCTCGATTTGAGCCTGCATTTCCTGATTGTGTTTTTTCATCGCTTCAATTTGCGTCTGGACGTCCTCTTCGGCCGGGGCGGGTGCGTCGGCAACGGGCGCTTCCGCTAGTGGTTCGGTAACCTCCGCAGCGGGTGTCGTGGCATCGCTTTCCTGTTGCGGTGCGGGTTCGCTCTGAGGTTGCTCGGTTTTCAGTTGCGGCGCTTGTTCTGCTGCTTTAGTCGGCTCTGACGCGGGTTGCCCGTCAGTTTTTATTTCCTGCGAAGTGGCGTTTTTAGCCGGTGGCGCTTCCTGGTGCTGTAGCGGCGCCAATAATTTAGTTGCAGAAAAAAAACCTCCTCCGGCTGCCAGCGGGATCAGGAGTGCCAGCACAATCACTAGCCGTTTCTGGGATTTTTTTGCGGGGATGTCCGAGAGTTCCGGTTCTTCATCCCGATGTTTCCTGTCTGTGTGTTTAGCCGAGGATTTGCGTACCTCGGGCTTTTCTTCGTCCTCGGTTTTGTCTTTTTTGCGTGAGGGCGTCAGGGTGCTTTTCAGTCGTGTCCAAAAGCCTGGTTTTGCCGGAGCCGGGTCGATTTCCGTGGCGACGATGGTTGCATCATCAGTGTTATTGTCGTTTTCCTCGGGCGCCTTTTTCTTTTTCCGGAATTTCAGGTTCATCGGCCATCCTCCTTGCGCGTTACCCGGGCTACGGCGCTACCGCGTGCGAAGGTGATGGAAAGCGCTTCATCCATCGCGATTTCCTTGCTGTCGTAGACGATTTTCCCGTCGGCCGAGCGCACCATGCTGAAGCCGCGTTCGAGCACCGACTGCGGGTTGAGATGGACGAGATTGGCCTGCAGTCGTTGCAGCCCGGTTTTATAGTCCTGCATCCGGTGAGACAAGGAAAGTTGCAGGCGCCGCGCCAGCTCTCGCTGTTGTGCTTCGCGTGTGGCAATGTCGGGTTTGGCCGCAGCCAGACGGTGAGCCAGTTTTTGCAAATGCCATTCGCGTTCGGCGAGAACATGGCCGGCGTTGTTGTTCAGGCGCTGGCCCAGGTGGGTCAGATGCGTCAGGCGTGCGTTCAGCCTTTCGCCGGGATGGACCAGCCGCCGCGACAGGTAATCCACTTGCTGCATGCGCTGTTCCAGCTTCTGTCGCAGATGGCGGTTCAGGCGGCTGTGCATAGCCTCGATCCGGTGCCGCAGGTCGGCGCGGTTGGGGCTGGCCTGTTCCGCCGCTGAAGTCGGCGTGGGGGCGCGTCGGTCGGCGACGAAATCGCTGATGGTAAAGTCGGTTTCGTGGCCGACGCCGCTGACCACCGGGATGGGGCAGGCATGGATCGCCCGCGCCACGATTTCTTCGTTGAAGGCCCACAGGTCTTCGATGCTGCCGCCGCCGCGGCAGACAATCAGCACGTCGCATTCGGCCCGGCTGGCGGCAGTGCGGATCGCGTCGGCGATTTTCGCCGCTGCGCCTTCGCCCTGCACCGGGGTGGGGTACAGGATGACCGGAATCGAGGGCATGCGCCGCCGCAGGGTGGTGAGGACATCGCGCAGTGCGGCGGCGGCAGGGGAAGTGACGATGCCGATTTGTCCGGGAAAGGCGGGCAGGGGTTTTTTGCATGCTTCGTCGAACAGCCCTTCCTGTTCCAGGCGTGCCTTGAGCTTTCCGAAGGCTGCGTACAGCGCGCCCAAGCCGGCACGCCGGATATTTTCGACGTTAAGCTGATATTCGCCACGCGGTTCGTACAGGGTGACCAGGGCGCGCACTTCGATCTGGTCACCGTTGCGCGGCTGCCAGTCGAGGTACTGGCTTTTGTGGCGGAACATCGCACAGCGCACCTGGGCATTGCCGTCCTTGAGGGAAAAATACCAGTGGCCGGACGCAGCAGCGATGAAATTGGAGACTTCTCCGGAAATCCACATCAGCGGGAAATTTCTCTCCAGTAACTGCTTCGCGCGGCGGTTCAGTTCGCTGACGCTGAGGACCGGAGATTCATCTGTAAGTGCTGGGGCGGAATGCATTTTTCCATTCTACATTAATCCACAAGTCTGGCGAATGTGGGTGTAACAAATTGCTATCACCATGAGCCTATTGCGTATTTTTTTAGTGGATTGATTTTAAACAATAAAACAGCAGGTTAAATTTTAACCTGCGTGAAATTCCCTTTTCCCTTGGGCAAGTTAGAGTAAGTGCATACAACTTGCCCACATAGTTATCCACAGTCTTTGTGGATAGTCAGTAAAGGGTTTTTACGACAAGAGCTTAATACGCTTTCTTGATGTTCTACTTAACCGGACTTGCCGAAAACCCTGTGGCAGGCTAAAGTTACGGGCGTTTAACTAGCAGCCGGAATTATAAGGGAGAAGGGCGAGTGTTATCCATTATTCAAGCAGCGGGCTGGCCGATCTGGCCGCTGATCATTGCATCGGTGATTTCCTTGACGATCATCGGCTGGCATTTATGGACGTTCAACCTGATCGCGCCCAGGGATTTGCTGCCCCAGGTGCGGGAATGGGTCAAGCAGGGCGCGGTGAACGCTGAAAAGCTGGCACAGCTGGAGAAGCACTCCTACCTGGGGCAGATTTTTGCGGCCGGGTTGAGGAATGCCAAGAGCTCGCGTGAAATGATGCAGGAAGAGATCGAGGAAACAGGTCGGCGCGTTGCCCACGAAATCGAGCAGCCCCGCCTGAAATATGGCCTGTCTTTCCTGGTTTCGCTCAACACGCTCGGCACCATCGCCTCGGTGAGCCCGCTGCTCGGGCTGTTCGGTACGGTGATCGGGATGGTGGAGATTTTCGGCGCGCTTCGGCCGAGCGGCGGTAGCCCCGCCGAACTGGCACACGGCATTTCGGTGGCGCTGTACAACACCGCCATGGGCCTGATTGTGGCGATTCCCAGCATGATTTTTTACCGCTATTTCCGCGCCCGCGCCGAAGCACTGGTGCTGGAAATGGAACAGCAGGCGATCAAGCTGGTGCAGATCGTCCACGGCGAGCGGAAGTAAATGGATTTTCAGCGCGGCAGGGCCAAGGAAGACCCCGAGATCAATCTGATCCCGATGATCGACGTGCTGCTAGTGATCCTGATTTTTCTGATGGTCACCACCACTTTTTCCCAGATTGCCGAATTGCAGATCAACCTGCCCACCGCCGAGGCGGAAAAGCCGGCGGACAAGCCCGCTGCCATCAACGTGGCGGTGGACGCCACCGGGCGTTACCTGGTCAACGGTTCGTCCGTGGCTGATTCAGACACCGCCGCGCTCAGCCTGGCGCTGCGCCGTGCCGCGGGGGACAAGCCGGATCCGGTGATTATCATCAATGCCGACGCCAAGGCGACCCACCAGGCGGTGGTGAACGTCATGGAGGCCGCGCGCCTGTCGGGTTACAGCCACATCACTTTTGCCACTCAGGCAAAGCCGGAAAAGTAGGCGGTGGGATTGGGACAAGCGCTCAATCCCGAATAGTATGCTCTGGCTCCAACGACAATGGCTTCGACTAACGCCGTGGCATGTTGTGCTGTTTCCCCTGAGTATCCTGTTCGGGCTGGTTGCAGCGCTGCGTCGAGTGCTTTACCGCATCGGACTGCTGCGCGCTATCCGATTGCCGGTGCCGGTGATCGTGGTCGGCAATATCAGCGTCGGCGGTACCGGAAAAACTCCGCTGGTGCTTTGGCTGGCTGATTTTCTGCGGCAACAGGGCTACCATCCCGGAATTGTCAGTCGCGGCTACGGTGGCAGCATACAGGGCGCGGTGGCAGTTGATATCCGCAGTGACCCGGCGATAGTGGGCGATGAACCGCTGCTGTTGGCGAGAAAAAGCGGTTGCCCGGTCTGGGTTGGCCGCGATCGGGTGGCGGCAGGAAATGCTTTGCTGCGAGCGCATCCGGAGTGCGACGTACTGGTGAGCGACGATGGCCTGCAGCATTTCCGCCTCGACCGCGATATGGAAATCGCGGTGGTGGACGGGGAGCGCAAATTCGGAAATGGCTTGTTGTTGCCTGCAGGTCCATTGCGTGAAGGTGTTTCTCGCCTCAGGTCGGTGGATGCGGTGGTGGTGAACGGCGGCAGCCTGAAGGCGGCCATGCTGCTACGCAACGAGTTCGAAATGAGCCTGGAAGGCGAGGTGTTTTGCAATCTGCGCCATCCGGAAATGCGCGCTGTTGCGGCTGATTTTGGCGGCAAGAAACTTCATGCCGTGGCCGGCATCGGTAACCCGCAACGGTTTTTCGCTCATTTGCGCAGGCTGGGGTTGGCGTTCGAGGAACACGCTTTCCCTGATCATTGCGTCTTTCGGCCGCAGGATCTGGATTACGATGATGCCGATGCGTTGCTGATGACCGAGAAGGATGCGGTCAAATGCGCCGGTTTCGCCGACGAACGCTATTGGGCGCTGGCGGTGGAAGCCATACTGTCACCGGCTTTCGGACAAACAGTACTACAAAAATTGAGGGATATTGATGGACGCCAAACTGCTTGAAATTCTGGTATGCCCGTTGTGCAAGGGGCCGTTGGTCTACAAAAAAGCCGAGCAGGAGCTGATTTGCAAGCCTTGTCGCCTGGCTTACCCGGTTCGCGATGATATTCCGGTGATGCTGGAGGATGAGGCGCGCAAGCTGCCGCCAGAGGAAGAGGTGTAATGAGTGATGGGTAATGTGCCGCCCATCACTCATCACCCGTCACTCATTACCGTGAACTTCAAGGTCGTCATCCCTGCCCGCTTCGCCTCCATCCGTCTGCCCGGCAAGCCGTTGCTCGACATTGCCGGTCGACCCATGGTGTTGCATGTGGTCGAACGCGCTCTGGAGAGCGGTGCCGATGAAGTCTGGGTGGCGACTGACCACCAGGGCGTCGCCGATGCCGTGCGCGCCAGCGGTCACTCTGTTTGCATGACTTCACCCGACCATCCCTCCGGCACCGATCGCATTGCCGAGGTGGCAAGTCAACGCGGTTGGGGTGACGACGAGATTGTGGTCAACGTGCAGGGCGACGAGCCGCTGATCGAACCGTCGCTGATCCGCGAGGTGGCGCAACATCTTCACGACCATCCCGGGGCGGCGATTTCCACCGCCTGCCACGCCATCCATGATGGCGCCGACCTGTTCAATCCGAATATCGTCAAGGTGGTGACCGACCGCGAAGGTCATGCTTTGTATTTCAGCCGCGCGCCGATTCCCTGGGCGCGCGATGCGTTCGCTGCTGCGCCGGAAAATTTCCCGGCGGGGCTGCCTGCCTATCGCCATATCGGTATCTATGCCTACCGCACCTCGTTCCTGAAAATTTACCAACAGCTGCAGCCTGCCTCCATCGAGCAGTTCGAGGCGCTGGAGCAGCTGCGTGCGCTGTGGCACGGCTACCGCATTGGTGTTGCAGTGGTTGAGCAGGCGCCTGTTGCGGGCGTGGATACCGAGGAGGATCTGCAAAGAGTAAGGAGTATCCTTAGATAGTTTTATGGGCTGATACAAAATTTGAATGTGCATCTGTAAGTGTTTTTGAATATCCTTGACGACGAGCTGGGTAAAAATATATTTGGTCGGGCATGCGCCCGGGCAAACCACAAACACACAATAACGGGAGGTTTTATGCGTTTAATTCTATTGGGCGGCCCTGGCGCCGGTAAAGGCACTCAGGCTACTTTCATCAAGGAAAAATTCGGTATTCCGCAAATTTCCACTGGCGACATGCTGCGCGCTGCGGTCAAGGCCGGCACCGAGCTGGGTATTGCTGCCAAGAAGATCATGGACGCGGGCGGTTTGGTGTCGGATGAAATCATCATCGGTCTGGTCAAAGACCGCATCCAGGAAGCGGATTGCGCCAAGGGTTTCCTGTTCGACGGTTTCCCGCGCACCATTCCGCAGGCCGACGCGATGAAGGCCGCCGGCGTGCCGATCGATTACGTGGTCGAGATCGACGTTCCTGACGAAGAAATCGTCAAGCGCATGTCCGGTCGCCGTGCCCACCTGGCTTCCGGTCGCACCTACCACGTCATCTTCAATCCGCCCAAAGTGGCCGGCAAGGATGACGTTACCGGCGAAGACCTGATCCAGCGCGACGACGACAAGGAAGAAACCGTGAAGAAGCGTCTCGACGTGTACCACGCCCAGACCGAGCCGCTGGTTAAATACTACGCCGACTGGGCTGCTTCCGGCGCGGCTGGCGCGCCCAAGTGCGTCAAGGTTTCCGGCATCGGCAAAGTGGATCAGATTCGCGACGCCATTTTTGCCGCATTGGGTTAATCGCTTCAGCATGAGCGGCGTCCCCGACATCACCGATTCCGAGCTCTGGGTGGTCAAGGCCACCCTCAAGGAGCGCTACGGCAAGCCGGTGGAAGTGCAGTTGGCCGATGTCGAATTGCGTCTGGATCCCGCCGTGCCGGAGTTGACGCTTTGCCCCGCGATGGTATGGAAGGAGCAGGGCGCCGGTTTCGTGATATCCAAGGTTGGCGACCATCGTTTCCGCTGCCAGTTCTTTTACTCGGTGCGCGAGCAATACGGTACCGGCAAGGCGGAATACGATGACCTGCTCGAATGTGTGGTGGCCCTGCTCAAACTCCAGGCCGACCACCAAGCGAAGCGTCAGCAGAATCAATAATTAAAGGGAGTCTTAAAGATATGGCGAAGAAGAACGCTTTTTATGCCCAATCCGGTGGCGTGACCGCGGTGATCAATGCATCCGCCTGCGGTCTGATCGAGACGGCGCGCATGCACAAGGATAAAATCGGCAAGGTCTACGCCGGCCGCAACGGCATCATCGGCGCGTTGACCGAAGACCTGATCGACACCAGCAAGGATACAGCCAAGGCCATCGCCGCGTTGCGCCACACGCCGTCCGGTGCGTTCGGCTCCTGCCGCTTCAAGATGAAAAGCCTGGAAGAGAACAAGCTCCAGTACGAGCGCCTGATCGAGGTGTTCAAGGCGCATAACATCGGCTACTTTTTCTACAACGGTGGCGGCGATTCCGCCGACACCTGCCTGAAAGTGTCGCAGCTTTCGGAAAAGATGGGCTATCCGATCCAGGCCATCCATGTGCCGAAGACCGTGGATAACGACCTGCCGATCACCGACAACTGCCCCGGCTTCGGTTCTGTTGCCAAGTACATCGCCGTTTCCACTTTGGAAGCGACCTTCGACGTGGCGTCTATGTGCAAGACATCGACCAAGGTGTTCGTGCTCGAAGTGATGGGTCGTCACGCAGGCTGGATCGCTGCCGCTGGCGGACTGGCTTCTACCAAGGACGCTGAGCAACCGATCGTGATCCTGTTCCCGGAAGTGACATTTAACAAAGAAAAGTTCCTTGCCCGCGTGGACGAGTTGGTCAAGAAATTCGGCTACTGCACCGTGGTCGTGTCCGAAGGTGTGATGAGCGCCGACGGCAAGTTCCTCGCCGACCAGGGACTCAAGGATGCCTTCGGCCATGCCCAACTGGGTGGCGTAGCGCCGGTAGTGGCTAACATCGTTCGTGAAGGTCTCGGCCTCAAGTACCACTGGGGCGTGGCCGATTACCTGCAACGCGCCGCTCGCCACATCGCTTCGAAGAGTGACGTGGATCAGGCCTATGCCATGGGTAAGGCGGCGGTCGAGTTTGCACTCAAGGGCCACAATTCCGTGATGCCGACCATTGACCGCGTGTCGAACCAGCCCTACAAGTGGAAGGTCGGCATGGCGCAGCTCAGCAAGGTGGCCAACGTCGAAAAGATGATGCCGAAAAACTTCATCACCAAGGATGGCTTTGGTATCACCGAAAAGTGTCGCGAATACCTGGCACCCCTGATCAAGGGCGAGGACTACCCGCCCTACAAGGATGGCCTGCCACAATATGTTCGGCTCAAGAACGTAGCGGTGCCGAAGAAGCTGGACGAATTCAAGCTTTAAGTCCTGGGAGTAAAGAATGAACTTGCTGCTGAATAAACCGTTTTATCGGCTCAGTGGCAAGTTCTTTCCCGCGTGCGTAGCCGGTCGAACGCATTTTGCAGGATTGTTTCGGACTAAAAGCTGATTCCTATATGTATTTTATTTGTTCTGGGTCAGTGTTTTGTAAAAGTAGTTTGAGTTTTTGGGCGTTTGGTGTGAGGGCATTTGGCCGGCCCTGATCGGCCGGCTTAACTTGGGGAGAGTAATTATGTCAGGTGGACTGGTATTTGCGCTGTTATGCGCGATTGCGGCGCTTCTATATGGAGCGGTTTCGATTAAGTGGATTTTGGGCTTGCCGACCGGCAACGATCGCATGCGAGAAATCGCCGCTGCGGTGCAGGAAGGGGCTCAGGCTTACCTGAACCGGCAGTACGTTACCATTGGTATCGTCGGTGCAATCCTGCTGGTGGCCATTTTTGTCGCACTGGGCTGGCAAACTGCCGTCGGCTTCGCCCTCGGTGCAGTTCTGTCTGGCCTGACGGGTTATATCGGCATGAACGTATCGGTACGCGCCAACGTGCGCACCGCGGAAGCCGCCAAGAATGGCCTTAACGCCGCCCTGAACGTGGCCTTCAAGGGTGGCGCGATCACTGGCATGCTGGTGGTTGGCCTGGGCCTCCTCGGTGTGGCGGGCTATTACGCTTTCCTCACCATGGTGATGGGCACCACCACCGCCGAAGCCACTCACGCTCTGGTGGGTCTGGCCTTCGGCGGTTCGCTGATTTCCATCTTCGCCCGTCTCGGCGGCGGCATCTTCACCAAGGGCGCAGACGTCGGTGCCGACCTGGTGGGCAAGGTCGAAGCCGGCATTCCCGAGGACGACCCACGCAACCCAGCGGTGATTGCCGACAACGTCGGCGACAACGTCGGCGACTGCGCTGGTATGGCTGCCGACCTGTTCGAGACCTACGCCGTGACCATCATCGCCACCATGCTCCTGGGTGGACTGCTGATTACCGGTTCTCCCGAAGCGGTGATCTACCCGCTGGTGCTGGGCGGTTTCTCCATCATTGCCTCCATCGCGGGCACTTTCTTCGTTACGGCGCGTGAGGGCGGCAAGATCATGAACGCGCTGTATCGCGGCCTGATTGTTTCCGCCGTGTTGGCGGCCGTTGCCTTCTATCCGATCACCACCATGATGATGGGTAATGGCGTGATGATCGACGGCAAGCTGGTTTCGTCGATGAACCTGTACTTCGCTACATTGATCGGTCTGGGACTGACCGCTGCCATGGTGTGGATTACCGAGTATTACACCGCGACCGAGTTCAGCCCGGTGCGTCACATTGCCGAGGCTTCCACCACCGGTCACGGCACCAACGTGATCGCCGGTCTGGGCGTTTCGATGAAGTCGACCGCCGCACCAGTGCTCGCAGTGTGCCTGGCCATCTGGGGTGCCTACGAACTGGCGGGTCTGTACGGCATCGCTATCGCCGCGACCTCGATGCTGTCCATGGCCGGCATCATTGTTGCACTTGATGCTTACGGTCCGATCACCGACAACGCCGGCGGTATTGCCGAAATGGCCGGGTTGCCGGATAGCATCCGCAACATCACCGATCCGCTCGACGCTGTGGGTAACACCACCAAAGCGGTGACCAAGGGCTACGCCATCGGCTCCGCCGGGTTGGCAGCACTGGTGTTGTTTGCAGACTACACCCACGCCTTGAACGTCAAGGCATTGGCTCTTGACGCCAGTGCGGCTGCCATGACCTTCGACTTGTCCAATCATATGGTGATCATCGGCCTGTTCATCGGCGGTATGGTGCCCTACCTGTTCGCCGCCATGGGCATGGAGGCGGTCGGTCGCGCTGCCGGTTCGGTGGTGGTGGAAGTACGTCGCCAGTTCAAGGAAATTCCCGGCATCATGGAAGGCACCGGCAAGCCGGAATACGGCACCTGCGTCGACATGCTGACCAAGGCCGCGATCAAGGAAATGATTGTTCCCTCGCTGCTGCCTGTTGCTGTTCCGGTGATCGTCGGCCTGACCCTGGGTGCGCAAGCGCTGGGCGGCGTGCTGGTCGGCACCATCGTGACCGGCATCTTCGTGGCAATCTCCATGACCACGGGTGGCGGCGCATGGGATAACGCCAAGAAGTACATCGAGGAAGGCAATTACGGCGGCAAAGGCTCCGACGCCCACAAGGCAGCGGTGACCGGTGACACCGTCGGCGATCCCTACAAGGATACCGCCGGCCCTGCCGTCAACCCGCTGATCAAGATCATCAACATCGTTGCGCTGATGATTGTGCCTCTGCTGTAATCCTGAAGCGGGCCGTTAGGCCCGTTAGGTAGCTGTAAATAAAGCCGGTATAATGCCGGCTTTATTTTTTGAGGTTAGCCAGATGAATCTTGACCGAGTCAGCTCCGGACGCGATCTTCCGAACGATTTTAATGTCATCATCGAAATTCCGATGCACGGCGACCCGATCAAGTACGAAGTGGACAAGGAAACCGGTGCCATGTTCGTGGATCGTTTCATGTCCACGGCTATGCACTATCCTTGCAACTACGGCTACATTCCCCATACCCTATCCGATGACGGTGATCCGGTGGACGTGCTGGTGATTACGCCGGTGCCGCTGATTACTGGCGTGGTGGTGCGTTGCCGTCCGATAGGCATGCTCAAGATGACCGATGAAGCTGGCGAAGATGCCAAACTGCTGGCGGTGCCGGTCGACAAGTTGTGCAATCTATATCGCAACATCGAGTCGCCGCGTGATTTGCCGGAACTGACGCTGTCCCAGATCAGCCACTTTTTCGAGCACTACAAAGACCTGGAGGCAGGCAAGTGGGTCAAGGTGGAGGGCTGGGTCGGTGCGGAAGAGACCAAGGCCGAGATCATGGCCGGCGTTAAGCGGTATCAGGAAGCAGCTGTTAAGCCGATGTTCTAACAAAGCCGGTGATGAGCAATGGGTGATGTTCGATGTGACGCAGCATCCGAACCGTATAACCCTCCTCATCACCCATCACTCATAACCCATTGCCAACCATGAAAATCTGCATTCTTTCCGATAGTCACGACAACCGCACGCTGCTGGCTTCCGCCGTGCAGGACGCCAAGGCACGCGGTGCCGTTGCCACGCTGCATTGCGGTGACGTTGTCGCGGCCAATACCCTGGGCGTGTTCAAGAAGCTGGACATGCCGGCACACGTCATCTACGGCAACAACACCGGCGATCTCTATACCTTGTCGCGGATGGCGCACGAGTCTGGCAACCTGATCCATTTTTACGGTCAGGATGCCGGCATCACCCTGCATGGCCGCACGATTTTCATCGTGCATTACCCGCATTACGCTCGCGCCCTGGCCTGTACCGGTGAGTGGGATATGGTCTGCTGCGGCCACGATCATCGTTACTTGGTTGAGCAGGTGGACAACATCCGCGGTGGAAAGACCTGGATGGTGAATCCGGGCACGGTTGGCGGGGTGGGGAAGCCACCCACCTATGTGCTGGGCGACCTGGAGTTGATGACTTTCGAAGTTCTTCCCGTTCCTGCCTGACATTGATTTAATCTATTCAAACATAAGAAAATTCAATTATATTTTTGTGAACGGTGCTGTGGATTGGGTCTCCAATTGGGAGTAAGATTCACCCGGTCGAAAATCCAAATTAGTGCTTAAACTGGGCTAGGCGCAAATCAACGCCGAAGCCCAAGTATCCGTGATGGAGGTAACCTGATGACGGACGTAATTGCAACCAATCAGACCATTTTGGTCGTCGGTGGCGGAATTGGCGGCATGACGGCAGCCCTGGAGGCGGCCGAATGCGGCAAGAATGTCGTGCTGGTGGAAAAGAACCCCGCTCTTGGCGGTCGCGTTTCCCAGCTGTATCGCTATTTTCCCAAGCTGTGCCACCCGACCTGCGGACTGGAAATCAACTTGCGCCGTCTCAAGCAGAATCCGCGTATCCGTGTGCTGACCATGGCTGAAGTAACGGCAATCACCGGCGGCGAGGGCGACTATACCGCCACTGTTAAGCTGGCTCCGCGCTATGTCAACGAGAACTGTACCGCTTGCGGCGAGTGCGCCAAGGCGGTGGACGCCGAAGTGCCGGATGCCTTCAATTACAACCTTGGCAAGACCAAGGCGGCTTACCTGCCTCATAAAATGGCTTTTCCGCAGCGCTACGTGCTTGACCCGTCGATTATCGGCACTGCCGATGCCGACAAGGCCAAGGCCGCTTGCAAGTATGGTGCGATCGATCTCGACATGAAGGAAGAGACGGTCCAGTTCAAAGCGGGTGCGGTGATTTGGGCGACCGGTTGGAAGCCTTACGATGCGGCGAAAATTCAGCCCTATGGCTATGGCCGTTACTCGAATGTCATCACCAGCGTCGAGTTCGAGCGCCTGGCCGACATCCATGGCCCGACCAAGGGCAAGATCCTGCGTCCCTCCGACGGCAGGGAAGCAAAGAACATCGCCTTCATCCAGTGCGCCGGTTCCCGTGACGAGAACCATCTGCGTCACTGCTCGCGCATCTGCTGCATGGCCTCGCTGAAACAGACCAACTACGTGCGCGAAGCCTACGGCGACGCAGGCAAGTCCACGATCTATTACATCGATATCCGGGCGATCGATCGCTTCGAGGACTTTTACCAGAAAGTGCTGAAGGATCCAACCGTCAGCTTCATCAAATCCAAGGTGGCCAAGGCTGTCCAGGATGAGAAGACCGGTGACGTGATTCTGCACGGCGTGAATACCGAAGGCTACCACCGCTATGCTACCCCTCACGACTTGGTTGTTCTGGCCATAGGCATGGAGCCGTCCGTCAAGGGCGCCAACCTCCCGGCGGAAATCGTGTCCGATTCGAGCGGCTTCATCGAAGCCGATCCGGCCAACCACGCCTTTTTCGGCGCGGGTTGCGCATCCAATCCGCTGGATGTGAACCGTGCGGTGCAGAGCGCCACTGCGAGCGCCTTGCGCGCAATTCAGGTGATTAACCGTGTTGCCAGAGTGGAGGGTGTGTAAATGGCAGATATGAAAGTAGCAGCCTACATTTGCCAGGGTTGTGGTTTGGGCGAGCGCCTGGATACGGCAGCACTGGCCAGTGTGGCAAAAAAGGAAGGCAAGGTCGCGCTGGTCAGGGAACATGCGTTCCTGTGCAACGCTGAAGGCGTCAAGATGATCCGCGACGACATCGCCAACGAAGCCGTCACCCATGTCATGATCGGCGCCTGTTCGCGTCGCGCCAAGACTGAGGCGTTCGGCTTTACCGATGTTGCCGTATCACGTGCCAATCTGCGCGAAGGTGTAATCTGGTGCCAACCGGAGACCGATGAGGCGCGCGAGACCACGCAGGAGATGGCGGAAGACTATATCCGCATGGGCTGCGCCGAAGTGAAGAAAATGACCCTGCCTGAGGGCAATCCGGCAGCCGTTACCGTGCGTAGCGTGCTGGTGGTGGGCGGTGGCGTGTCAGGCATGACCGCTGCGCTGGAGGCATCCAAGGCCGGCTACAAGGTCGTGCTGGTGGAGAAAACCGGCGCCCTTGGCGGTTGGGCAGCCAAGCTGTACAAGCGTTCGCCGGGCAAGTCGCCCTATGCTGAACCGCAAGATACGCCAGTGGCTGATATGGCCGCAGCGATTGAGGCCGACGTCAACATCAAGGTCTACCTCAACGCCATCACCAGCAAGACCTCCGGCTCTCCTGGACAATTCGAAATCGAGATTAGTACCGAGTCTGGCTCTACCACGACCGAGAAAGTCGGTGCCATTGTTCAGGCCACCGGTTTCTCGCTGTACGATGCCAACAACCTGCCCGAACTCGGCTATGGCAAGTCCGCCAACGTGGTCGATCAGGCCGGTCTGGAAGCACTTGCCAAGGCGGCCAACGGAGGCGCGATCAAGCGCCCCTCCGACGGCGGCGAAGTGAAGACCGTGGTGTTCGTCCAGTGCGCCGGTCAGCGCGACGATACCGGCAAACATCTGCCTTACTGCTCCGGTTCCTGCTGTACGACTTCGGTCAAGCAGGCGATGTATTTCAAGGATTCCAATCCTGACATCGATACGGTAGTGATCTACACCGATCTGCGCATGCCCGGCAACGGCGAGGATTTTTACCGCAGCGGCCAGAACAAGGGCGTAACTTTCACCAAGGGCAAGGTTTCCAGCGTTGAAGCCGCCGGCAACCAGTGCAAGGTGAATTTCCACGACCTGATCCTCAACGATCAGACCGCCATCGATAATGCCGACCTGGTTGTCTTGGCCACCGGTCAGGTGCCGAATTCCGGCGTCGACATCGACACCAAGCTAAAAGCGGATATTGCCGCCGCAGCTGGCGATAACTCCCTGTTGGAAGCCTACAAGGCTACACAGGTGGAGGGTGCGGTCCAGCCGATTTCCGTGCTGAATCTGACCTATCGTCAGGGTCCGGACGTGCCGCAGCTGAAGTATGGTTTCACCGATTCGCACTTCATCTGCTTTCCTTACGAAACTCGCAGGACCGGCATTTATTCCGCCGGCCCGGTGCGCCGCCCGATGGATATGGTGCAGGCGATGGAAGACGCCACTGGCGCTGCGATGAAGGCAATTCAGGCTGTCGAGAATGCCGGTCTGGGCCGTGCCGCGCATCCGCGTTCCGGCGATCTGAGCTTCCCGAAAGTGCGTCTCGAGGGGTGCACCCAGTGCAAGCGCTGCACGGTGGAATGCCCATTCGGCGCCATCGATGAAGACGAGAAACGCTTCCCGGTGTTCAACGAATCCCGTTGCCGCCGTTGCGGAACCTGTATGGGCGCCTGCCCGGTGCGCGTGATCTCCTTCGAGAACTACTCGATTGATACCGTCGGCTCGCAGCTGAAAGCGGTGGACGTTCCCGACGAGTTTTCCGAGAAGCCACGCATCCTGATTCTGGCCTGCGAAAACGACGCCTACCCCGCGCTCGACATGGCGGCGATGAACCGCAATGTCTACAGTGCGTTCGTGCGTGTCATCCCGGTTCGTTGCCTGGGTTCGGTCAACACCATCTGGATCAACGACGCGCTTAGTAGCGGCTATGACGGCGTGATGATGATGGGTTGCAAGCACGGCGACGACTACCAGTGCCACTTCGTCAAGGGTTCTGAACTCGCCAGCTACCGCATGAGCAAGATCGGCGACACGCTCAAGCAAATGGGGCTGGAAGAAGATCGGGTTGCCACATTCGAGGTCGCGATTACCGACATCGAGCGCGTGCCGCAACTGATCAACGACTACGCGGCGAAGATTCAGGAAATCGGCATGAGCCCGCTTAAGGGATTCTAGGAGACGACAAATGGGCGAAAAATATCACAATAATTTCCTCAAGGAAGTCGAGGAAATGGTCGAGGAAGGCCAATGGGTCAAGATGTGCATGCAGTGCGGCGTGTGTGCCGGCTCCTGCCCGTTTGGACCGCATTGGGAGCATTCTCCGCAGAAGCTGTTCATGATGATCCGCGCCGGCAAGCGCGAGGAAGTCCTGAAATCAGATTCGATGTGGATGTGCACTTCCTGCTACAACTGCGTCGTGCGCTGCCCGCGCAAGCTGCCGATCACCCACATCATGCACGGCCTGGCTAATTACGCCCACCGCCTGGGACTTGCGCCGAAGAATCAGCCGACGCAGCAATTCGCCACCATGTTCTGGAACAACCTGGCGCAGACCGGTCGCGTCAACGAGTTGAAGCTCTCTCTCGGCATTTATTTCAAGGACGGTTTCGCTCAGGGCGTCAAGAACGCCATGGCGATGCAGAGTGTCGGTCTGGGCATGGTGAAGGCGAAACGCCTGAACCCGATGGAACTGTTCGGCGGGCACGGCGTCAAGGACAAGGCAGGCTTCCATGCCATGCTGAAGAAAGCGCGGGAAATCGAAGACCGCCGCAAGAATTTCGCCTAAGGAGTCAATGATGGCTAAAAAGACTTACTCGTTTTACCCCGGTTGCTCGTCACAGACCAAGGCGTCCTCGGACAACTACCTGAAATCGACCAATTCGATGTGCAAATACCTTGATATCGAACTGAAGGAAATCCCGGACTGGAACTGCTGCGGCGCGTCCATCGGCTATGCCGAAGGTGGCGAACTGCCGCGCATCACACTGTCTGCCCGCAACATGGCGCTGTCCGAAAAGCATAATCCTGGCATGGACCTGGTCGCGACCTGTGCGGCGTGCTGGCTTTCCACCCGTGAATCCAAGGAGCGCCTTGCGCACAGTTCGCAGACGCTGGCCGAAGCCAATACGGCGCTGAATGAGGCTGGTCTGACCTATAAAGGCAATCAGGCGGCACGCCACATGGCGGAGGTGCTGGTCGAGGATTTCGGTTTCGATGAACTGAAGAAGGGTGTAAAGAACCCGCTGCAAGGCATCAAGTTTGCCGGTTACGTCGGCTGCCAGACCAACCGCCCGTTCGGTCTGGCCGGTGAATCATTCGAAAATCCCATGTATCTCGACAACCTGGTCGAGGCGATGGGTGGAGAAGCTGTAACCTCCTACGACCAGAAGGTGACCTGCTGCGGTGGTGCACTGGCCTTCTCCGAGCCGGAAAAAAGCCAGAAACAGATCAAGGACATTATCGAGTCTGCCTACGATCATGGTGCCGAGATGATCGTCACGCCTTGCCCGCTGTGCCAGGCCAACGTCGAGATTTACCAGGGTGAAGTGAACAAGCGCTTCGGTACCAAGTTCAACATCCCGGTAATGTATTATTCTCAGCTGATCACCATCGCCTACGGCGGCACTGCTCAGGAAGCAGCGCTGGACGGCCAACTGGTCCGTGCGACCAAGCTTGAGGAAATTGCCAAGAAGTAGAGAATAACAACCTTTACGGCAGCAACTTGGGGGGCGGCCTGCGGGTCGCCCCCAATTGTTTTCGCAGCACAAGGAGTGGTTATGAAAAACCCGAAAACTTTAGACGAATACATCGACCTGGTTCACCAGGCGGTTTACGAAGTGGACGAATTGCGCGCCATCGTCGAGGACGACGAAGAGCGCAAGACCATGATCCTGCCCTGGGTGGATGCGATGGACAAGGAATTGCGCCAGATGTTCGACGACATGATTTCCGGCCGTTACCAGTTCGACCCGAATGGCCCCGATCTGCCATTCATGGCGATCGTCAAGAGGTTCGGCCCGAGCGTGCCGTTCAAGCTGCTACTCAACGTCATCAATCATACCCACCGCTTCGGACTGGACATCGATTCCAAGTAACGGTTAAAGCCGGTGATCAGCCAGTACGGCGGTACCGGGAACCTGAACATACTCCAGGACGGTATCGGTGACCCGCTGGCTGCGGGTTTTTTCCGTGGAGCCGCGGAACACCGTGTTTCTCAGGATCTCCGAAATATTCAGCGAAATTCCGAAGTAGAAGTGCCGGCTGCGGTCAGGCGCGGGCGCTCCATCGTTGGGTTCGTAGCCGCGCGAACCGTAGCCTGCCGCCAGCTCGAAGTAGCGCAGCACGTCATGGTTCTTCAGCTGCGGTACGCCGGTTGCCTTGGCGACCAGCAGATAGGTCTGGCCTGAATGGTCGCCGATCGGGCCGACCTGGTTGAGTCGTTTCGCATCGCCGGAAGGCCAGTAATGCAGGCGGAAATCGAGCAGGTCATCGAGACGTTTGTTTTTCTCGAACAATAGGCCCAGCCCGGTGCCGACGGCGTTCATGATCAAATCTTCCTTGCTGAACTTGTATCGTTCCGAGAATCCGTCGAGGGTTTCCACCGCCAGCAGTGTGCCGAATACGGTTGCTGCCGACAGGACAACCGCGTCATCCCGGTCGTTTCCAGCCCATTCGAAGGCGCGGGCAAGCAGGCGGGTTCCCGCATAGGTGGAGTAGGCATGGCCCAATTTGTCAGCGCCCCCGGCATAGGTGTCCTGTCCGAACCAGCCTTCGCTGGCGGTGCGGAAGTGGCCGGAAAAACCATCCTTCCACCAGACGGTGGCGCCGTAGGCTAAAACGGTTCCGGCTCCGCCCCAAATTAGTGCCTGCGTTCGGAAGTGCTTGTCTTCTTCGGGGATCGCGGCCGTTCCCCCGCTTTCCCCCTGACCGGGCGGAATATCCAGTGTTGCAATCGCATTTCGTTTGGCCTGGGTGAAAACCACGGAAGATGTGCTGCCGCTTTCGTCAGATTCCGTCCCCGCATGGGCGCCTGACTGGCATAACAGGGCGGCAACAACGAACAGCGCCGCCGATGAGGCAAGGCCATGGGGCGGAATTCTGCCGCCAAGGGGAAGTGATTTGATTGTCATGCTTTTAAATTAGCAGTCAATGCTATGTTCTACAACCTTCCGGCCATCTGGCACCAATTAAGGGCGGATAATGATCGATAGCACTTAATTGGTGCGTCATGAATGCACTGTTTTGGGAAGTTCCTTTTCAAAACAGTGCGTTTAGTTCTGGCCCAATTATTGCTAAATCGGATGAAACCTTTCTCTGGAGCAACGATGGAAAATCTCAAGGCCGGTAGCGACGTATTGTTCATACTCCTGGGCGCGATCATGGTATTGGCGATGCACGCGGGTTTCGCCTTTCTGGAACTGGGTACGGTGCGCAAGAAAAATCAGGTCAACGCACTGGTGAAAATCATGGTGGATTTCGCCATATCGACTATTGCTTACTTCTTTATCGGTTATAGCATCGCTTATGGGGTGAATTTCTTTTCCGGTGCCGAGGTGCTGGCGCAGAAGAGCGGCTACGATCTGGTCAAATTCTTCTTCCTGCTGACTTTTGCCGCGGCGATTCCGGCAATCGTTTCCGGCGGCATCGCCGAGCGTGCCAGATTCAATCCGCAACTGGCGGCAACTTTCCTTCTGGTGGGCTTCGTTTATCCCTTCTTCGAGGGCATCGCCTGGAATCACCACTTCGGCGTGCAGGACTGGCTGAAAGGGACTTTCGGGGCGGAATTCCATGACTTTGCCGGCTCCGTGGTGGTGCATGCCATGGGCGGCTGGATTGCGTTGCCGGCAGTGCTGCTGCTCGGCGCACGGCGCGGCCGCTATACCAAGGATGGGATGGTGGCCGCGCATCCCCCCTCAAGCATTCCGTTTTTGGCATTGGGCGCGTGGATATTGACGGTGGGCTGGTTCGGCTTCAATGTCATGTCGGCGCAGACCATAGATGCCGTGAGTGGCCTGGTGGCGGTGAATTCGCTGATGGCGATGGTCGGCGGCATTCTGGCCGCACTGGTGGTGGGCAGGAATGACCCCGGCTTCGTGCATAACGGACCGCTCGCCGGCTTGGTGGCGGTGTGCGCCGGGTCCGACCTGATGCACCCATTGGGTGCGCTGATTACCGGTGGGGTGGCGGGTGCGCTGTTCGTGTGGGCGTTTACCCTGACCCAGAACAAATGGAAAATTGACGATGTGCTCGGTGTCTGGCCGCTGCATGGCCTGTGCGGCGCATGGGGCGGAATCGCAGCCGGGATATTCGGCCTCAAGGCGCTGGGCGGCATCGGCAATGTGAGTTTTGCCGCGCAACTGATCGGCACCCTGATGGGTATAACTATCGCCCTGGTTGGCGGCTTAGTGGTTTACGGATTATTGAAAAAGCTGGTGGGAATACGGCTGGACCCGGAAGAGGAGTTCAACGGTGCGGATATCAGCATACACAAGATCTACGCCACGCCTGAGGGCGAAGTATAGCGTTACATCGCTCTTGATTTTGAGGTTACGGTCAGAAAATGGTGGTCCATCCAACCGCAGTTCATTTTGTGGATGAAGATGCCGGGATTCAACCGCTGGACGCTGATATTTTTGATCATCCCGATTAATCCATTAGGATCAAGGTGGGAATAATAGCGGTGGGCAGTCGGGTTTGAACTAGGTGAAACCCTAAACTTACAAAAACCTCGCCAGCATCGCCCTGTCGACATTGTCACTGAGCGGGATGTGCACCACCCAGCCGTTACCCGGTGCTTCCGTGATGGAAGCGCCTTTCTGGTTGAAGATTTGTTCCAGCACCATCTCGCGATTTCCGGCGGGGTGGATGAGTTCCAGCCGGTCGCCCACGGCGAAGCGGTTTTTCACCACCACTTCGGCCATTTTCCGGGCCGGGTCATAGGCGACGATGTCGCCGACATACATCTGCCGCGCGCTTTCCGACTGGCCGGTGAGGTAGTTCTGATATTCCACGGTATGGTGACGCTGGTAGAAGCCATCGGTGTAGCCGCGGTTGGCGAGGTTTTCCAGCGCGCTCAAATGCGCCGGGTTGAAGGCGCGGCCCGCAGCGGCATCGTCGATCGCCTGGCGGTAAATCTGGGCGGTGCGCACCACGTAGTAGGCCGATTTTGTCCGTCCTTCGATCTTCAGGGAGTCCACGCCGATTTCCGCCAGCCGGGCGACATGCTCCACCGCGCGCAGGTCCTTGGAGTTCATGATGTAGGTGCCGTGCTCGTCCTCCAGTACCGGCATCAACTCGCCGGGGCGCTGGCCTTCCTCGATCATCCATACCCGGTCGGCGAGTGGGTGGCGCTGCTGGTCACCGCAGGCGGTAAGGCCGGATTCGCCCATGGCCTTGTTGAAATCGAATTCGGTTTCACGGATCACGCCCGCCGCATCTTCATTTGCTTCCTGCACCTTGTAGTCCCAGCGGCAGGAGTTGGTGCAGGTGCCCTGGTTGGCGTCGCGGTGATTGAAGTAGCCGGATAGCAGGCAGCGGCCGGAATAGGCGATGCACAGGGCGCCGTGAACGAATACTTCGAGCTCCATGTCGGGGCATTGCTGGCGGATCTCGGCGATTTCGTCCAGGGAGATTTCGCGCGACAGGATCACCCGCGTCAAGCCCAGCGCCTGCCAGAATTTCACCGCGGCGTAATTGACGGTGTTGGCCTGCACAGACAAGTGCACCGGAATGTCCGGCCACGCCTCGCGCACCATCATGATCAGGCCGGGGTCGGCCATGATCAGGGCGTCCGGTTTCATTTCGATCACCGGCGCCATATCCGCCATATAGGTCTTGAGCTTGGCGTTGTGCGGCGTCAGGTTGCTGGCGACGAAAAATTTCTTGCCCAGCGCATGCGCCTCGGCGATTCCCGTTCCCAGTTCCTCCAGGCCGAATTCGTTGTTGCGGGCGCGCAGGGAGTAGCGGGGCTGGCCGGCATACACGGCATCCGCGCCATAGGCGAAGGCATAACGCATTTTTTCCAGGCTGCCGGCGGGGAGTAAAAGTTCGGGGGTCTTCGTCATCATGGTAAAATTATACCATCATGGTTGATCCTTCCTTTATCCACCTCCGCCTGCACAGCGAGTATTCGATTGTCGACGGCATCGTGCGCATCGACGATGCCGTCGGCCTCGCCGTCGCCGACCGGATGCCGGCGCTGGCGCTGACCGATCTGAGCAACCTGTTCGGCATGGTGAAGTTCTACCAGGCCGCCCGCGGCAAGGGCATCAAGCCGGATCGTCGGCTGCGACGTGTGGATCAGTCATGTAGGTTGGGTTAGGCGCGGTTCTTTGCGCCGTAACCCAACAAACCCAATCCTCTTTACGGCATGGTGCTGAAATTTTGGCCGGTCAATTTTCTGATTTCTACAACAGCCTCGACGCTGACCCAGCCAAGCGGGGCAAGCAGTTCGAGCACTTCGTCAAATGGTTTCTGAAAGCCGATCCTGAATGGGCTACCCAAGTTGACCAAGTTTGGCTATGGGAAGAATACCCGGAACGTTGGGGCATGGATTGCGGGATTGACCTCGTGTTCCGGCACAAGAACGGCGAACACTGGGCGGTGCAAACCAAGTGCTACTCGCCTGACTACGACATCACCAAACACGATGTGGACAAATTCCTCAGCGAATCCAACCGCAAAGGCATACACCACCGCCTGCTGATCGCCACCACCGACCGCATCGGCGGCAATGCCAAGCAAGTCTGCGATGCACAAGAAAAACCCGTCATCCGTTTTTTGCTCTCCGATTTTGAACGTGCCGCGCTGGATTACCCCGCCAATCTCGCCGTACTCCCGCAAGCCAAACGCAAAGCTCGCCCCGAACCACGCGACCATCAGAACGAAGCCAGAACCGCCGTTGTACAAGGGCTGCAAACCGCCGACCGTGGCCAGCTCATCATGGCCTGCGGCACGGGCAAAACTTACGTCACGCTCTGGATCAAAGAGCGGCTTGCCGCACAACGCACCCTGGTGCTGGTTCCCTCATTAGGCCTGCTGTCCCAACTGCTGCGCGAATGGACATTCGCTGCCGCCACCCCGTTTGAAGTGCTGTGCGTCTGCTCAGATCAAACCGTCGGCACCAAGGGCAGCGACGAAGCCATCCACAGCGTTGCCGACCTCGCCTTCCCCGTTACCTCGGACGCGGAAGAAGTCAGGAATTTTCTTAGCGGCGCAGGCAATCGGGTGGTTTTCTCCACCTACCAATCCTCCTCCGTCATCGCCGCAGCGCAGGCAGATAGCACCATTCCCGCCTTCGATTTGGTCGTGGCGGACGAAGCCCACCGTTGCGCGGGCAAGGTCGGTAGCGAGTTCACCGCCGTTCTCGACAACGCACAGATACGCGGCCATAAACGGCTGTTCGCCACCGCCACCCCGCGCACCTACTCCAGCAACGTCAAAAAAGCTGCCGAAGATCGCGGAGTCGAAGTGGTCGGCATGGATAACGCCACCTTGTTTGGTAAAGTGCTGTATGCCTTGCCGTTTGGCGAGGCCATCGCCAGAAAGCTGCTCACCGATTATCGCGTCGTCATTATCGGCGTGGACGACCCCACCATCGCGCAGTGGATCGTCAACCGCGAACTGGTCACCACCGGCACGGGTATTGAGACCGACAGCCAATCGCTCGCCGCCCAGATCGGCCTGCTCAAAGCCATCAAAGACTACGACCTCAAGCGCATCATCAGCTTCCACAGCCGTGTCAATCGCGCCGAAGCCTTCACCACCGACATTCGGCAGATCATGGCATGGATCAGCGACGAACACCGTCCCAGCGGAACCCTGCGCACCGACTTCGTCTCCGGCAACATGCCCGCCAACAAACGCAAGATCAAGCTCGATCAACTCAAAGCCCTGAGCGCAGACGAACGTGGCGTGCTGAGCAATGCGCGCTGTTTGTCCGAAGGCGTGGACGTGCCCTCCCTCGATGGCGTGGCGTTTATCGATCCGCGCAGTAGCCAGGTGGACATCATCCAGGCCGTGGGTCGCGCCATACGCCTGAGTCCGGACAAAAAGGCCGGCACGATTGTTTTGCCGGTGTTCATCGCAGCAGGACAAAATGCCGAAGACACGATAGCGGCGAGTTACTTCAAGCCTATCTGGGATGTACTGAATGCGTTGAAGGCGCACGACGATGTGCTGGCGGATGAACTGGATCAGATCAGAACCGAACTCGGCAGGAAACCCGGTGCAGGTGTCAGCGCCGACGGTCTGCGCAAAATCAGTCTTGACCTGCCTGCTACGGTAGATGCGAATTTTGGGAGCGCACTGCGCACCTATCTGGTCGAGCAAGTCACTGCATCTTGGAACTTCTGGTTTGGGTTGTTGGAGGCATTTGTCGAGAGAGATGGGCATGCCAAAATTTCTGCGCTATATAAAACAGAAGATGGATACCGCCTTGGTCAGTGGGTAAATATCCAACGAACAACAAAAGAAAACCTGTCCCCGGAACGCAAAGCACGATTGGAAGCATTGTCTTGTTGGATTTGGGATGCCATTGTGGAGCAGTGGGAAATAGGTTTTCGTTATCTCAAGGAATTTGTGGAGCGAGAGGGGCATTGTTTGCCTCCTGCACTATATAAGTCGGCAGATGGATATGGAGTCGGTAGCTGGGTAAATATCCAACGAACAAAAAAAGACAGCCTGACACCGGAGCGCAAAGCACAGCTGGAAGCATTGCATGGTTGGTGTTGGAATGCTCGTGCAGATATGTGGGAAGAAGGATTTCGCTATTTTAAGGAATTCGCAGATCGAGAGGGAAATGCTAAGGTATCTCAAGGCTATAAAACGGCAGGTGGATATCGGCTTGGGTCATGGGTTAATAGGCAGCGGACAAGAAAAGATAGCCTGTCACCGGAGCGCAAAGTACGGCTGGAGACTTTGCCCGGTTGGAGTTGGGATGCTCGTACAAATATGTGGGAAGAAGGATTTTATCTCCTCAAGGAGTTTGCAGATCGAGAGGGGCATGCCAATGTCCCTCAAGATTGCAAAACGGTAGATGGGTACCGCCTTGGTCAGTGGGTTGGTGTTCAGCGAACAAAAATAGACAGCCTGTCACCAAAGCGCAAAGCGCGATTGGAAGCATTGCCCAGATGGAGTTGGGAACCTTGGGCAGACAAGTGGGAAAAAGGGTTTCGCCATCTTGAGAAATTTGTAGAAAGTGAGGGGCATTGTTTGCCTCCTGCGTTATATAAAACAGAAGATGGATATAGAGTTGGAAGCTGGGTAAATGCTCAAAGAACAAAAAAAGATAATCTGTCGCAGGAGCGTAAAGCACGACTGGAAGCATTACCCGGCTGGGTTTGGCGAGTTAAGTGAGGCCATTGTTTTGTTAATTATTGTCGCCTCCTGTTGAGTAAGAAACTGAAAAAATTATCGATGCCTAGGGCGATGGATTTGGGGGCTAAATTGGATACAAAAAACTTCGCAACCATTGGCTGGGATGTCATATGAATCTAAAAATATGGGAAGAAGAAACCTTTGAGCTTCTGTTAAATAATGGAATGTTTCAGATAACCGATTGCGGGCCGTTGTGTTCGCCTATAAACAGTTTTGAGATAAAGCGTGACGATAAACAAAGGTTGCTTCTAACCACGCGCTGTGACGAAAATTCCAAAAATGACTCGCTCAATTCTCCTAAATTGCCAGCGGGGACGGTGCACTCAAACATTGCTTGCGTCACTCTATCTAGTTCCGATATGACCGTGATTGCGAAGGGGGTGATGCCATTTTCACAAAACACTTCACATCACTTAACCAATGTCCGAGGAACCACAGAAAATGCATGGATTGATTCGCTTGAGTCCGTGCCGGATGATGTTGAGCGAGTACATCAATTAATTGAGTGGGTCGATAATGTGGACACAGCTTTGTATCACTGGCCACACAATCTGGAAGAGAATCTGGTGACAACTGCAACCAGAATACTCAGCGGTGGGGACGAAACGCTGACACAACACGCTAAGGAAAGCACACCTTCGTCGATGAGGGGCTGCCTAAGGCTGAACATCGCTGGCAATGAGATTTACATAGCGCCTTTTCGGAACCATAAAAGGGAACGGTCAAGCGGCCCTGGGTTCATCCTGTATAAGAAATTCCCTTGCGAAGATATCCGCAGGAAAATTCGCGAGTGCCTGTCGTTCGCTTTCGGCTTGCCGTTGGTCTACCTTGGGTACACGCTTCTTTCAGAAGAGTTTGAGTTTATTGGGTTTAAAGCGGTAACTCCCTACATCATTGATGAAAGTGCTTATTCCTTGCTTGCGCTGCCACCAGCGCCAGTAGGCAGCGCACATGCGAAGCTTATCGATCCAAACGTGTTTTCCCGAACGGTGAACGCTCTCTTCGCGCACTTCGACGAACTCAACTTTCAACACGTCAGTTGGATTTATTGGCATGCCGTGTGCTCACCGATGCACACGATGCCTGTGCAGCTAGGCGCGGGTATGGAGGCGCTCATGGCAGCTTATAGGAAACTGGACAAACCTCAGTACGAGACCAAACTCTTAGACGCGACAAATGCAAAACATTTGAGAGATGAGTTTCTAAAAATCGTCGAGGCCATGCCCCTTAAAGATCCGGAAAAGGAAGTGTTGCGTAAGAAAGCTTCGGGTTTGAATAGCCCATCGCAAGACATACTAAATGATCGATTCTTTGCAAGTTTGTCACTTGATATGGAAGGCAAAGAAAAGAGCGCGTGGCAAAGACGAAACGACGCTGCGCACGGCAACACGACTAAGCCTGGCGATTCTTGTGAACTGATACGAGATATTCAATTGCTCAAGAATATTTTTCACCGAATCGTTATCAGCATGACAGGCGCCAGCAACCAATATATTGACTGTTATTCGCCCAAGTTCCCAATCAGACAGCTTAGAGAGTCAGTTGAGGCAACGGATAGGTTTTTCTTCGAGGGGTGACTGCGCCAACGAGCCCGCGTAGATACCGTCTTCCCGGTCAAGCTGTTTTTGAAAATCAATGGGAAAATCAATGGGGTCATACTCGATTGAAATAAACGCTTCGTCCGTAAGCCAATAAACACGGACATCTCCATCGTGTGTGCTTGTAGATCGCCTATTTACTTGGCTTGCGGGGCTATTCAGTAGGGTGGGGCACCCCATCGATTTAAATGGGTCGGATTAAATTCGCGACCCTAACCAGCCGCGCCGCTTTTATTTTCGCGCTCATCGGTAGACCTCGCGCCGATTGCCGATCTCGATTACGAGGACGCAGAGCGCACCATCTTGAATGTCGCAGATGATTCGATAGTCACCGATGCGGTAGCGCCAGTACGCGCCGAGCATGGGTCCGGTCAATGCCTTGCCGGTGTTGCGCGGGTCTTCCTGGGCGGCGATGCGTTCATCCATGAAATCGAGGATGCGCCGCGCTGTCTGTTTGTCGAGCTTGCGAAGCTGCCTTCTGGCGGACTCGGTGTAATTAATCGTCCAGACCAAGGTCATTCCTCACTTGCTCGGCGGAATAAACCTTCTCTTCGCCCTTGCGGACGCGTTCCATCGTTGCGGCGGCCAGGTAGTAGTCTTCCAGATCATCCAGGCCGTTCGTGACCAGCTCACGCAGGTAATACGCCTTGGTGCGGCCAGTTTGTGCGGCCAGTTGGTCTAGCCGTTGTTCAATGGCGGGATCAAGTCGGATAGAGGTTGCCATGATGGTGCTCCAATTGAATATATGTATTCATTGTATCATATGGTGAAACAAACGTTTAGCAAGTGTAGGGCGGATGAGGCCGCAGGCCGTTATCCGCCGAATGAAAAAATGTGCAAGCTATACATACGGCGGATAACGCTACGCTCATCCGCCCTACTGCACTGGACTCCGGATTTTGCCGGAATGACGAGGATAGTCGGGGCGCTCTACCATTTCCCAATATTTTCAATTGCCCCCTTTTTCCACGATAAAACGTCCGCTGCATTCCATGGTGGTAAAATGACGAGCTATGTCTGATCCCTCCTTTATTCACCTCCGCCTGCACAGCGAGTATTCGATTGTCGACGGCATCGTGCGTATCGACGATGCCGTTGCCAGTGCCGTCGCCGACCGGATGCCGGCGCTGGCGCTGACCGATCTGAGCAACCTGTTCGGCATGGTGAAGTTCTACCAGGCCGCCCGCGGCAAGGGCATCAAGCCGATCATCGGCTGCGACGTGTGGATCAGCAACGAGGCCAACCGCGACCAGCCGCATCGTTTGCTCCTGCTGTGCCGCAACCGCCTGGGCTATTTGCGTCTGTGCGACCTGCTCACTCGCGCCTACCGCAGCAACCAGCACCGCGGGCGGGCGGAAGTCCGCCGCGAATGGTTCGCGGACGGCGGCAGCGACGGCCTGATCGCGCTGTCCGGTGCGCATTTCGGCGATGTCGGCCAGGCGCTGTTGCAGGCTAAACGCGCGCAGGCGCAGGAACTCGCGACCGATTGGCAGCGCCTGTTTCCCGGCGCGTTCTACCTCGAACTGCAGCGCACCGGGCTACCCCAGGCCGATGTTCACGTGCGACTGGCGCTGAGCCTGGCTTCGGAATTGCGGCTGCCGGTGGTGGCGACCCATCCGGTCGAGTTTCTGGCTCCTGACGATTACAAGGCTCACGAGGCGCGGGTGTGCATTTCCGAGGGCTATATGCTGGCGGACAAGCGCCGTCCGCGCGTCTTCACCGAGCAGCAGTACTTCAAGACCCAGGCGGAGATGGCGGAACTGTTCGCTGATATCCCCGAGGCGCTCGCCAACAGTGTCGAGATCGCCAAGCGCTGCAACCTCAGCGTCGAACTGGGCAAGAGCAAGCTGCCGCTGTTCCCGGTGCCGGAGGGGATGAGCCTGGATGACTACCTGTGCCGGCGGGCGGAGGAGGGCCTGGCCGAGCGCATGAAGGAGCTCTATCCCGAAGAGGCGAAGCGGGCGGAGCAGTACCCCACCTATACCGATCGACTCAAGTTCGAGACCGGGACCATCATCCAGATGGGTTTCCCCGGCTACTTCCTGATCGTGGCCGACTTCATCAACTGGGCCAAGCACAACGGCGTGCCGGTCGGCCCGGGGCGGGGCTCCGGTGCGGGTTCGCTGGTCGCCTACAGCCTCGGCATCACCGACCTCGATCCGTTGCGCTATGCCCTGCTGTTCGAGCGCTTCCTCAACCCGGAGCGGGTGTCGATGCCTGACTTCGACGTCGATTTCTGCCAGGACAACCGCTGGCGGGTGATCGAATACGTGCGCGAGAAATATGGCGCCGATGCGGTATCGCAGATCGCCACCTTCGGCACCATGGCGGCCAAGGCGGTGGTGCGCGACGTGGGGCGGGTGCTGGACCTGCCCTACAACTTCTGCGACCAGCTTTCCAAGCTGATCCCGGCTGCACCGGGCAAGCAGTATTCGCTCGACGAAGCGCTGACGATGGAGCCCCAGCTCAAGGAGCGCTACGACGGCGAGGAGGAAGTGCGCGAGCTGTTCATTCTGGCGCGCAAGCTCGAAGGCTTGACCCGCAACGTCGGCATGCATGCTGGCGGCGTGCTCATCGCGCCCGGCAAGCTGACCGATTTTTGCCCGCTGTATCTCGCTTCCGGCGCGGACAACGTGGTCAGCCAGTTCGACAAGGACGACGTGGAGGCGGCCGGCTTAGTCAAGTTCGACTTTCTCGGCTTGCGCAACCTGACCATCATCGACCTCGCCCTCAAGTACATCAAGAAGCTCGACCCGAGCTTCGATCAGTCCTTGGATACACAGCATTTCGACGACCCGGCAGCCTACGAGGTATTGAGGAAGGCCAACACCACGGCGGTGTTCCAGCTCGAATCGGAGGGCATGAAAAAGCTGCTGGCTAAACTTCAGCCCGACCGCTTCGAGGACATCATCGCCGTGCTCGCGCTTTACCGGCCGGGGCCATTGGGTTCGGGCATGGTAGACGATTTCATCCTGCGCAAGAAGGGCAAGCAGTCGATCGACTATTTTCATCCCGACTTGCAGGCCAGCCTAGCCCCGACCTACGGCGTGATCGTCTACCAGGAACAGGTGATGCAGATCTCCCAGATCATCGGCGGCTACACCCTGGGCGGGGCGGACTTGCTGCGGCGCGCGATGGGCAAGAAGAAGCAGGAGGAGATGGACCAGCATCGCAGCCTGTTCGTCGAGGGCGCGCTCAAGAAAAATTACCCGGAAAAACTCGCCAACAGCCTGTTCGACCTGATGGCGAAGTTCGCCGAATACGGCTTCAACAAGTCCCACACCGCCGCCTACGCGGTGATTTCCTACCAGACCGCCTGGCTCAAGGCCCACCACACCTCGGCCTTCATGGCGGCGACGCTGTCCTCGGAGCTGGACAACACCGACCAGCTCAAGGTGTTCTACGAGGACACCCTGGCCAACAAGGTGAAGGTGCTGGCGCCGGACGTGAATGTTTCCAGCTACCGTTTTGAGCCGGTTTCCAGGACTGAGATCCGTTATGGTCTTGGCGCCATCAAGGGCACCGGTGAGGCGGCGATCAACGTCATCGCCGCGGCGCGCGAAAAAGATGGGCCCTTCACCAGCCTGTTCGATTTTTGCCGCCGGGTGGACAAGCGCACCGTCAACCGCCGCGTGATCGAGTCCCTGGTCCGCGCCGGCGCGTTCGACACCATCAACGATAACCGGGCGAGCCTGCTGGCGAGCGTCGGCGTGGCGATGGAAGCGGCGGAACAGGAGAACCGCGACATTCACCAGAACAGCCTGTTCGATGCCATGGATGACGGCGGCGCGGAAAGCCGACCCGATGCCATGGTGGATGCTTCTCCCTGGCCGATGGTCGAGCAGTTGACGAACGAGAAAAAGGCGCTGGGTTTTTACTTCAGCGGCCACCCTTATGATGCCTACCGCGCGGAACTCGCCAGCTTCATCAAGACCCGCCTGAGTGACATTGCGCCGCAGCAACAGCCGGTCTGGCTGGCAGGGGTGATCTACGCCATTCGTACCCAGATGACGCGGCGCGGCAAAATGGCCTTCATTTCCCTGGAGGACGGCATTGCGCGCATCGAGGTTTCGGTGTTCAGCGAATTGTTCGACGCGCACAAGGATATCCTCAAGGAGGATCAATTGCTGATCATCGAGGCCAAGATCAGCAAGGACGATTATTCCGGCGGATTTCGCGTGGTTGCGGAAAGCCTGCTTGACCTGGCCGGGGCGCGTACGCGTTTCGCCAAGCTGTTGCGGCTGTCGTGCATGGCACCCGCCAACACCGACAAATTACGTGAAATTCTTTCCGGCTATCGTGATGAAGCAGGGTGCAGGGTGCGGATCGGCTACCGTACCTCCACGGCGAGCTGCGAGCTGGACCTGGGTGAAGGCTGGCGGGTGAAGCTCAAGGACAATTTGTTGGTGTCGCTGGCCGATTGCATCGGCAGCGAGAATTCCACCATTCAATATTAAGCGTTGAAAGTTTCAATGAATGACGCGGGCAGTGATTTTTGTTGACATTGGCATGCTGTTGGGTGTAAAAAAGAAAAGATAGAATTCAAAAACAAAGCTTCTGAAAAAGGCAAACCCGTTCGAAAGGCGGGGGCGCAAAGTTACCGGTCTAAGGGGTTGATTTCTCTAGGACAGCGGGATTGCCAGACGGAGGTGACAAGCGCAAAGGGTTCGCTTGCATCACCCCAGCCGCTTCCTGCTATCCCCTCCCACCATGGCTTGCGCCCTTGCCTGAAACTATTTGGCAGGAGTTTCGGCAATGCCCGCGACAATGAACAGAACACTGGGCTTCACGCTGACGGAACTGATGGTCACGGTTTCGATTGTTGGCATCATGCTTGCCTTGGCCGTGCCCAGCCTTCGCTCATTCATTCTCGACAATCGCCTGGCCTCTCAGGCCGCCGAATTCACGGGCGCACTTGCCATGGCCCGCAGCGAAGCCACCAAAAGAAGCAGTCGTGTGGTAGTTAGCCCTGCCGTATCCGGTTTTGATAGCGGCTGGCGGATTTGGGCGGACAGCAACGGCAACACCTTGCTGGACCCGAGCGAAGCGGTGCTGCGCATTCATGAGGACCTGCATGGCAATACCTTGACCAGCGCTGGCGTCGCCGCGCCAATTGTTTATTTGCCTTCTGGTTTCATGGACATCGCTGCGGGCACCACCAGGATATTTCGGTTGTGCGATAGCCGCAGCGGCGAAAAAGGCCGTGAAATACGCATTACGGCAACGGGTCGCGTCAACATCAACCGTGATTTCATATGTTCATGAGCATGAGAAAATGATTCCCGCCAAAAGGTTCGCTTCGAGCTTGCCGCGTACTTCAGGGTTTACCCTCATAGAGGTGCTCATTGCCATGGTCGTGCTTTCCATTGGCCTGCTGGGTGTCGCCGGCATGCAACTCTCGGGGCTGCGCGCCAATCACAGCTCAGCCCTGAGATCTCAGGCAACTTATCTCGCTTATGACATGGCTGACCGGATGCGCGCCAATGTCCAGGGCGTCAATGGTGGAAACTACAATAACCTTTCCGGCGATCCCGGTGATCCGGGCTGCGTTTCTTCCAGTTGCACCCCTGCATTGATGGCGCAAGCCGATCTGCACGAGTGGAATTTGGCCAACGCCACAAACCTGCCCTCGGGCGCCGGAGCGGTCTGCCTCGACAGCACGCCGGACGACGGCACGCCAGCTTCAATTGCATGCGATGGTTCGGGAACGGCGTATGCCATCAAGGTATGGTGGAATGACGACAAGAGCGGCACGCCCAAACTATTTGCCATGAGTTTCAAGCCATGACCACCCCGGCCATTCCTGCACAACAGCAAGGCTATACGCTCGTCGAGCTCATGGTCGCGATCACGATCGGCCTGTTTATTCTGGGCGGGATAGGGATGGTCTTTGTCAGCAGCAAACAAACCTATCGCATGCAGGATTCATTGTGGCAGCTCCAGGACAATAGCCGCTTCGCCATGGAGTTCCTGATCAAGGATTTACGCATGGCAGGTTTCCGGGGATGCAGCAGCAGCGCCATTACGCCAGTCAACACGCTAAACAACGGGACGGATTTCAATTACAACTTCACGGTCGGAGTACAGGGCTTTGAGGACGCCGGCTCGGCCTGGTCTCCCGCACTCCCCACAGCCCTTTCATCGGCAAATCCGCCCCCTGTGGCAGGGAGCGATGTCATCACCCTCCGTCGTGCCCAGGAACCGGGGATAGGCGTAACCGCACCTTTCATGAGCAACAATTCTGCCGCATTGCATGTTGATGCCGACAATGGTTTGAGCCAGTACGACATCATCCTGGTAACCGATTGCTCCGCGGCGGCAATCCTGCAGGTTTCCGGCGCGGATCCAGGCGCCAGCGGAACGATTGCGCACAACACGGGGGTCGGCACACCCGGAAATGCCACCAGCGATCTGGGTAAAATCTTTCGTGACGATGCGGAAATCATGAAACTCGTCACTGTTTCCTACTTCATTGCGCCCGGCACAACAGTCGCTGGCAGTCGTTCCCTGTGGCGCAAGGTGGCCGGCGGAGCCCCGGAGGAACTGGCCGAGGGCGTGGAAAACATGCAGATCCTTTATGGCGAGGACACCGACAACGATCGCAGCGTGAATCGCTATGTGACAGCAGATAATGTGACGGACATGAATCGGATTATGAGTTTCAAACTTTCATTCCTGATGTCCACGCTAGAGGACAAAATCACCAGCAACCCCCAGCCATACACCTTCAACGGCGCGATCGTGACGCCCGCTGACCGCAAGTTGCGCCGCGTGTTTTCCACCGTGGTAACTCTGCGCAACCGGACCATGTGATGGCCGTCCCGACTTTTTTCCCCCATCATCAAGTACGGCATGAACAGGGTGCCGTTCTGGTCACCGGGCTGATTTTTCTGGTGGTGCTGACCTTGCTGGGAGTCGCCGCCATGTCCATCAACGCAATGGAAGAACGCATGGCGGGGAACAGTCGCGATTTGAATATCGCGTTCCAGGCTGCGGAATCTGGCCTGCGCGATGCCGAGCTGGATATCCTTAAAAATATCAGCCCTGCGTCTGGTTTCGATGCTTCCTGCACGAAAGGATTGTGTTTGCTGCCTTCTTCCTCCACGCCCCTGGCACAGAGCATCAACTGGAGCGACACCTCGATCACCCGCGAATATGGTGCTTATACCGGCGCTGTCTCTCTGGCATTGGTTGGCTCTCAGCCTAGATACATTATCGAATTACTGTCTACCCTGCCTGCGAGCCCTGGGCAAAGCATAGGCACGGGGATCAAGCCGGCATCCAGCGGCGTGGTTTACCGTATTTCAGCCCTGGGCGTTGGAGGAAGATCGGAATCCCGTGTCATCCTGCAAAGTTTGTTTATCAAGAAGTGATACGGCGCGGCAAGGAGCATGAAAATCATGAAATCAATTCTCCCCGGCAAGCAACGTCCCTTTGCCGCCGCCTTGCTGCTGGCGTTTAGCGCTGGCCCACTGCTTCATCCCGCAGCCAACAGCGGACAATTGGCGCTGGCAACCGTTCCCCTGTTCCTGACCAGTGGCGTATTGCCCAATGTGCTGGTCATCTACGACAACTCGCAATCCATGGATTCCACCATGGCGGGAAGGCTGATCGCTGGAAACGATGCCGCGACTCGCAGCAATATCGGCCGACAGGTCATTCGCGACACGATTTCCAACTATCGCACCACATTCAACTGGGGGCTGATGAGTTATGGCATGTCCAGCAATCCGCCCACCAAGTACAACACCTATGCCTACTACCTCGGGTCGGATAGTGGCATGGTGTTTACCAATGACTGCGTCAGCGGAATTTCCGCCACCAATGGTGGCCGGCGCTGCGTTGCCAACCCGCAAGCATTCAGCGGTGGAAATTACGTTACCTATGACAAGACCGGCGACGACCCCGATATCAACGATGTGCTGTATGACAACTCCGGTCCCTATACCGCTTTATGGGGTCTGACGCCAGGCACGGGAACCAGTTACAAGGTTTACACCACCCACAGCACGGCCGCTGGCAATAGCTGGGCCACCAGCGCCTTCAGCGGTTCTCAGGGTACCTGGGCATTCACCCCGACCGATGCAGGATACCTGCCCGCCAATCCACCTATTACCCGCCAACTTTATTTGCCTCGCGCTTGGGGGTATCTGTCCAACATCACGGGAACCGGCACGCTAAACGAGCCTGTGCAAGCGGACTCAACCACCCATTTCAATAGCCTGATCGCCAAGCTGGCGGCTGAAACCGGCACCAGCAGCAGCGAAATCAAGAATGGTGCGGTATTTACCCCGCTCAAGGGAACGCTGGATTCGGCGCGAACCTATTTTTCATCTTCCTACCAAAGTCAGCTCAGCCCGATTGCCTATTCCTGCCAGAAGAATTTTGTCATGATGGTAACCGATGGCCTGCCCACGGGCACCAGTAGCGGCACCCTTTACACGTCTGCCCAGCGCACCAATACTTTTAATCCGGCCTCCGGGACATGGGCCTTTGGAACAGCCGCGCAGGACGCCATCAATTCCGTCAACGCGTTGCGTAGCACGAACAAGGGCGGCACCGCGTTTGACGTGCAGACCTACATGGTCGCGTTGAGCGACACGGTCGCCAATGCGGAAGCCATGGCGGTGATGAATGCATTGGCAAATGCCGGCGGCACCGGCACTGCGTATCTCGCTACCGACCAGACCAGCTTCCAGGCTGCCATCCAGAATGTGGCCAACGACATCATCTCCAAGACTGGCGCCGCATCCACTGTTTCGCTCAACACTGGAACCTGGAGCACCAATGCCTTCATCTACCAGGCAAAATTCAGCAGTGGCGATTGGTCCGGCCAACTGCTCGCGCTTCCGATCCAGTCGAATGGCACCATTGGAGCTCCATCCTGGGATGCGGGGCAAAAGGTCAATACGCAGAATTATGACAGCGGCCGCAAAATCATCACTTACAAACCTTCCGGCAGCACAGGCATTCCATTTCGCTGGCCCGTCAATTCAGCCAGCCCGACTTCCATTGAACTGGATAGCGTCCAGATCGTTGCGCTGAACAAGAATGCCAGCGGCGTGACGGATGGTCAGGGAGGCGCGCGTCTCGACTTTCTGCGCGGCAGCAGCAGCAATGAGGGCAGCGGCAATGGCTACCGCGTTCGGCCCAACAGCAAATTGGGAGATTTGATTCATTCTGCGCCTTATTATGTCGCCGCACCGCCCTTCAATTACCCGAGCAGCTTTGAATCGGCGTCTTATCCGAATTTCGTATCCTCGTACATGAATCGCACGCCGATGATTTACATCGGCGGCAATGACGGCATGCTTCATGGCTTCGATGCCGGCAGCGGCGAAGAAAAGCTCGCCTACGTGCCGGCAGCGGTTTACAACAATCTGAGCCAGCTCACTTCGCCCAGCTACAGCCACCGCTATTTCGTCGATGGCTCGCCCACGGTGGGAGATGCTTTTTACGCCGGCACCTGGCATAGCGTGCTGCTGGGCGGCCTGAGCGGTGGAGGGCAGGGGTTTTTCGCTCTTGACGTGACCAATCCGGCTGCATTTTCTGAAAACAATGCAGCCGGTATCGTGCGCTGGGAGTTCACCGATAGCTCTGACGCCGATACTGACGCCACCATGCGCTATGCGCTAGGCTACAGCTTCAGTCAGCCGTCCCTGGTCAAAATGGCCAATGGAAAATGGGCTGCGGTATTCGGCAATGGCTACAACAACACCGAGGCGGATGGCCACGCCAGCACCAGCGGTTATGCGGTGCTCTATATCCTGGATGTGGAAACCGGCGCCGTGCTGACAAAAATCAATACCAAGAGCGGATCGGCGACCACGCCCAATGGCCTCGCCACGCCCATCCCTGTGGACACCAACGGCGACGGGGTGACCGATTATATTTATGCCGGCGACCTGCTGGGCAACATCTGGAAATTCGACGTCACCGGAACCTCGCCCAGCCAGTGGAAAGTGGCATTTGGCAATGCCGCGAATCCCGCCCCACTGTTCACGGCCAAAGACGCGGCCAACACTCCCCAGCCGGTCACCACGCGTCTCGAAGTCGGCAAACATCCGGTCAGCGGCGTGATGGTTTATTTTGGCACCGGGAAATACCTGGAAACCACGGACAACTCAACCACGTCGCCCCAAGCTTTTTATGCCGTCTGGGATGATGATGTCCAGGTCAGCGGCAGAGGCGCTCTCCTGCAGCAGTCGGTGACCGGTGTTTCAGGCGATTACAGAATGACCAGCAACAACATCATCGACTGGGGTACCCATAAAGGCTGGTATCTCGACCTGCCGACCGGTGGGGAGCGCCAAGTGACCGAATCACAGCTAAGGAACGGTAAAATCATCTTCACCACCATGATTCCCGAGACAACTGCCTGTAGTTACGGCGGAAGCGGCTGGCTGATGGAAATGGATGCATTGAGCGGCGGCCACCCCCTCGACCCGGTACTGGATGTGAATGGCGATGGAAAAATTGATTTGGCGGATGTGATCGCCTTTGGCGGTAGTAACGTCCCTCCCAGCGGAAAGAAAATGAGCGGCATTCCCTCCGCACCGGGCATTTTGGGTGGAGCGGGCGGCAGCAGCACCAGCAACCTGGAAAACAAGTACCTGAATCTATCCTCTGGCACGATCGAAAAAATTCTCGAGTCCGCAGGCCCTAGCGGATCAGGGCGTGTCTCCTGGAAACAGATTCAATAAGGCGAGGAAACGCGGATGAAAATTTCAACTCATATCGCCATGCTTTTGGCATTGGTCATGGCGCAGAATGCCGCAGCGATTCAGGTAACGGGAGAACAAAGCCAAGCCGCAGCAGCGTCCTCCCAGTCTGCGAGCAATGAGCGGGAAGGCGCCATCGAGAAAATCGATCTGGGCGGCAGAATCATGGTTGTGGGTGGCGTACGCTATTTGTTTTCTGCAGCCACCACCCCCGTCCACGGCGCCAGCCCGCTGGCACTCAAAAAAAACGACCGTATCCGCTTCAAAGTGCTAAACGAATCCGGCACAGAACGGATCATTGAAATATGGCTCATATCTGCGGCACAGCACTGAGCGACTACCATGAAAAAAGCTGCCGGTTTTACCCTGATTGAACTCATGATCGTCGTTGTAATAGTAGGCATATTGGCCGCCATCGCCTACCCTTCCTATATGGAAAGCGTCAGAAAGTCCCGCCGTGCCGACGCCAAGGCGGCGCTCTCGAATGCAGCCCAGGCACTGGAGCGCTATTACACGGAGAAGAATACCTATCTCAATGCAATACTCGGAGACGGCGCAGGCGCCATTTTCCCTGATCACACCCCCAGCGACCAGGCGCATGCCAGCGCGTATTACATCCTGAGCATCACCAACCAGGGGGCAAGTACCTATACGCTGAATGCAACCCCTACGGGCACCATGGCAGCAGACAGCTGCGGGACATTGACGCTCGACCATCTCGGGCAAAAGGGCGCAGCACTCCCCATTGCACAATGCTGGTGAACAGCTGTTCACCCACTACTCGTCAGCATTTTTCAAAAAATGCTTGCAAAGCAAATGAGAATATTAGATAATGCTAATAACTTGAATTGCTCATCAACTATGAGTTGTTCCGGTGTTGTCTCCTCCATCCTCCTTTTTGGTGGATTTTAAGCGCGGTCACTTAGGTGAGCCGCGTTTTTTTTTGCCTTTTTCAGACATTGGTATCATTGTCCGCATGAATAACCCCCAGATCATCAACCGTGAATTATTCGACTGCGTTTCTTCGGAAGCGCAGGCTGCGCCACGTCGACGCAAGAATTTCAATTTCCATGCCGCCGAGGCGGATGCGAGTCATCGACTGCTCAATGCGATGGAGCCGGATTCATATATCCCGCCACACTGCCACTTGGATGCGAGCAAGGATGAGTCCATCATCGCGCTCTCGGGTCGGTTCGGGGCTGTTTTCTTCGACCATGAGGGAAATGTTACCGGGACGGCAAGCCTGGCTCCGGGAGGTGAAGCAGTGGGGGTGAATATTCCCCATGGCGTGTTTCATTCCGTGGTGGCCCTGGAGCCTGGCAGTATCTTCTTCGAGGCCAAGGCCGGCCCCTATAAGGCGCTGGAGCCGGCAGAAAAAGCACCCTGGGCGCCCGCCGAGGGTGAGCCGGATGCGACTGCTTACCTGAATTTCCTCAGGGCGATGTTCTAGCCCAGTTGCATGCCACCGCTTCAAGCGGTATCCAGCTTTTCAAAATCGGTATACTCGCCACTGCCCGCATTGATTTCCACTCTTTCTACCCGCGCCAGTTCCGGCCCTGACCTGGCCCATTCGATCATGGCGCTGACCGCTTCCGGCGCTCCCTGAATCATTGCTTCCACGGTGCCGTCGCGGCAATTTCTGACCCAGCCGGTGATGCCGAGCTGATGAGCCTTGCGGCACATGGCCTCGCGGAAGAAAACGCCCTGAACATGACCGTAAACTCTCAGATGGTGGCGGGTATTCATGGATGCTGTGCCTGGTTAATATCGACTAAGAAGATGGATGTATCCTGAATATGGCTGTAAAATCATGGGGTAAGTGCATTTGGACTATTTACAAATGTTAGAAAAAACGCCAATGTGCTTAGCGGAAGTTCCATCGTTATGGGCTTTTGCCAAATTATAATTATATTTAGGAGATAAAAATGGTACGTTTGCGTAACTTGATTTTTCTGAGCGCATTATTTGGCTTGTTTGGCCTTGCGGGTTGTGCCTCAACCGGAGGCAAGTCGGCTGCGGCCGGATTTCCGGAGAAGGTCGTTTATCATGTGAACGACTCCGCAGTGGCGGGGGTGGCGATGAACAATGTCAAAAATCACCTTAGCGCCAACCCGCAGGCGACAATCGTGCTTGTCACCCACGGCAAGGGTATCGACTTCTTGCTTGATGGCGCAACCGACAAGGACGGCAATCCGTATGACGTCAAAGTCCAGGAGTTGAAGGCAAAAGGCGTGACATTCGATGTGTGCAACAACACATTGGTCGGACGCAAGATCGACCCGAAAAAAGTGATCCCTGAAGCCGTAATTGTGCCCTCCGGCGTGGCGGAGATTTCCAAGCTGCAATCCCAGCAAGGCTATGTCTACCTGAAGCCCTGAGAGGCAAGGGCGGGCGTAAAAAAGGCGGCTCGAGCCGCCTTTTTTATTTCACTCGCATCCCCGGCTTGGCGCCCTCGTCCGGGCTGAGAATGTACAGGCCGCCATCGCCGCTGGCGGCCAGCACCATCCCTTCCGATAATCCGAACTTCATCTTGCGCGGGGCGAGGTTGGCGACCATCACGGTGTGGCGGCCGATCAGCTTCTCCGGCGCATAGGCCGACTTGATGCCGGCGAACACGGTGCGCGGATTCTCCTCGCCGATGTCGAGGGTGAGCCTGAGCAGTTTTTCTGCACCTTCGATATGCTCGGCGCTGACGATTTTGGCGATGCGCAGATCGATCTTGGAGAAATCGTCGATGCTGATGGTTTCGGCGATCGGCTGGATTTCGTGCGTTTGCTTCTCGGCATGGCGCGCGGGGGAGTGCTCCGCTGCCGGAGTCAGGGTGGCTTTGTTTTCTTCGATCATGGCTTCCACTTGTTTTGGGTCGATACGGGTCATCAGGTGCTGGTAGGGGTTGATGGTGTGGCCTGCCGGCAGCAGTGTGGCTGCGTCCGCCCATTGCAGCGGCGGAATGTTGAGGAAGGCTTCCACGTCTGCGGCCAGCTTGGGCAGCACCGGCTTGAGATACAGGGTAAGCAAGCGGAACAGGTTGAGGCTGACGCTGCAGGCTTCGTGTAGGCGGGCTCCCGTACCTTCCTGCTTGGCCAGTTCCCAAGGCTTGTTGTCGTCCACATACTGGTTGGCGAGATCGGTCAGGCGCATGATGTCGCGCAAGGCCTTGCCATATTCGCGAGCCTCATACTGGGCGGCGATATCCTTGGCGGTGCCTTGCAGTTGTTGCAGCAGGGTCTGATCGGCCATGTCGCCGAGATTGCCGCCGAAGCGCTTGGTGATGAAGCCGGCCGAGCGCGAGGCGATGTTGACGTACTTGCCGATCAGGTCGCTGTTCACCCGCGCCGTGAAGTCCTCCAGGCTGAGGTCGATATCCTCGATGCTGCTGTTGAGCTTGGCGGCGAAATAGTAGCGCAGCTGTTCCGGGTTGAGGTGCTTGCGGTAGCTGGCGGCGGTGATGAAGGTGCCGCGCGACTTGGACATTTTCTGGCCGTTGACGGTGAGGAAGCCGTGGGCGAAGACACCGGTAGGCGTGCGGTGACCGGAGAATTTCAGCATCGCCGGCCAGAACAGGGCGTGGAAGTAGAGGATGTCCTTGCCGATGAAATGGTAGAGCTCGGCGGTGGAATCCTGCCCCCAGTAGGCGTTGAAATCCAGACTCTTCTTGGCGCACAGGTTCTTGAAGCTGGCCATGTAGCCGACCGGGGCGTCGAGCCAGACGTAGAAATATTTGCCCGGCGCATCCGGGATTTCGAAGCCGAAGTAGGGCGCGTCGCGGGAAATGTCCCAGTTCTGCAGGCCGCCGCCGATCCATTCCTGCATCTTGTTGGCGGCTTCCGGTTGTAGGTGACCGGCGTTGGTCCACTCTTTCAGGAAGTCAGCGCAGGCGCCGAGCGTGAAGAAGTAGTGCTCGGATTCCTTGCGCACCGGCGTGGCTCCGGAAACGGCGGAAACCGGGTTGATCAGATCGGTGGGTGAATAGGTGGCGCCGCAGGCCTCGCAAGAGTCGCCGTACTGGTCTAAAGCATGGCACTTGGGGCATTCGCCCTTGATGAAGCGGTCCGGCAGGAACATTTCCTTTTCCGGGTCGTAGAACTGCTCGATGGTTTTGGTTTCGATCAGTTTTTCCTGGTCGCGCAGGGTGCGGTAGATGTTCTGTGCCAGTTCCCGGTTTTCGTCGGAATTGGTCGAGTAGTAGTTGTCGAATTCGACGTGGAAGCCGTCGAAATCCGCCTTGTGCTCGTGCCAGACGCGTTCGATCAGGGCCTCCGGGGTGATGCCCTCGGCTTGGGCGCGCAGCATGATGGGGGTGCCGTGGGTGTCGTCGGCGCAGACGTAATGGCACTCGTGCCCTTGCATTTTCTGGAATCGTACCCAGATATCGGTCTGGATGTATTCAACCAGATGGCCAAGATGGATGCTGCCATTGGCGTAGGGTAGGGCGCTGGTAACCAGGATCTTGCGTTTCATTGCGGTTTGTCAGGAACTTGAAAGACCCCAATTGTAACAAACCGTGGTAGCAAGCCCAATTATTCGTTAAACTTTCGTTTTCTGCCTCATGCCCTCTGGGGTATTCGGCAAAAATGGTTACACTCAAGGAGTCAGCATGTCCGTGTCAGAACAACAGGTGCAAGACGCACTGAAGGAAATTACCGATCCTAATACCAAGAAGGATTTTGTCAGCACCAAGTCGGTCAAGAACATCAAGATCGACGGCGACAAGGTTACGCTCGACATCGTCCTCGGTTACCCGGGTAAGAGTGTGTTCGAAAGCATCAGTACATTGGTTGGCGACAAGATCAAAAGTATTCCCGGCGTCGGTAGCGTGACGGTCAATACATCCTCTCAGATTGTTTCGCATAGCGTGCAGCGCGGCGTCAAGCTGATTCCGGGCATCAAGAATATCATCGCCGTGGCTTCCGGCAAGGGCGGCGTGGGCAAGTCCACCACTGCGGTGAACCTGGCTCTGGCGTTGGCTGCCGAAGGTGCGCGAGTGGGTATTCTCGATGCTGACATCTACGGCCCTTCCCAGCCACTTATGCTGGGCATTAAGGATGATCGTCCCGAACCTTCTGCAGATGGCAAAAAACTTGAGCCGCTGAATGGCCACGGCCTGCAAGCCATGTCCATCGGTTTTCTGATTGATCCGGATCAGCCGATGGTATGGCGCGGCCCGATGGTAACCCAAGCGCTGGGGCAACTCCTGAATGACACCAACTGGAAGGACGTGGATTATCTGGTGGTGGATCTGCCGCCCGGTACCGGCGACATCCAGCTCACTCTGGCGCAAACCGTGCCGGTGACCGGCTCTGTGATCGTTACCACTCCTCAGGATGTGGCTATGATCGACGCGCGCAAGGGGTTGAAAATGTTCGAAAAAGTGGGTATCCCCATCCTCGGTATCGTGGAAAACATGAGCCTGCACATTTGCACCAACTGCGGCCATGAAGAGCGTCTTTTCGGTATCGGCGGCGGTGAGAAGATGTGCAAGGATTTCAATGTCGAGTTTCTTGGTGCATTGCCGCTGGACATCAACATCCGCCAGCAGACTGACGAGGGTAGGCCGCCGGTAGTGGCCGATCCTGACGGGCGCGTTTCCCAGATTTACAAGGAAATCGCACGCCGCGTGGCGGTTAAAGTTGCCGAGCAGGCGCAGGATTTCAGTGCACGCTTCCCCAATATCGTTATACAAAACACGTGATGGGGAATGGGTGATGGGGAATGTGTAACGGATCCACCCATCACTCATTACCCATTACGCATCACACGGGTACATGATGAGCATTAAATCGGACAAGTGGATTCGCCGCATGGCGGAACAGCATGGCATGATCGAACCCTACGAGCCGGGGCAGGTACGGAGCGTGGACGGCAAAAAAATCGTTTCTTACGGCACTTCAAGCTATGGTTACGATATCCGCTGCTCGGATGAATTCAAGCTGTTCACCAACATCAATTCCACTATCGTCGATCCCAAGAATTTCGACCCCAATTCGTTCGTCGACGTCAAAAGCGATGTCTGCATCATCCCGCCCAATTCGTTCGTCCTGGCGCGCACCCTGGAGTATTTTCGCATCCCGCGCAGCGTGTTGACGATCTGCCTGGGCAAGTCCACCTATGCGCGCTGCGGCATCATCGTCAACGTGACGCCGTTCGAGCCGGAGTGGGAGGGCTACGTGACCCTGGAATTCTCCAACACCACGCCGCTGCCCGCCAAAATCTACGCCAACGAGGGTGTGGCCCAGGTGCTGTTTTTTGAATCGGACGAGGTTTGTGAAACCTCATACAAGGACCGTGGCGGCAAGTATCAAGGCCAGCACGGCGTGACCTTGCCGAAGATTTGACAGGCGTGAGGGGTGAGGCGAAGAATCAAAACCCGCGCCGATCCCGCTTTTCCTCCTCAGCCCTCACCTTCTTAACTCTCACGAGCAAACCCTTAACTCATCACCAGGAAAACAAATGCGATTTCGTTTCCCCGTAGTCATCATCGATGAAGATTTTCGCTCCGAGAACGCGAGCGGCATTGGCATTCGCGTGCTGGTCAAGGCGATTGAGGAAGAGGGTCTGGAGGTGTTGGGGGCCACCAGTTATGGCGACCTGACTTCATTTGCGCAACAGCAGAGCCGTGCCTCAACGTTTATTTTGTCGATCGACGATGAAGAGTTCTCCACGCCTGAACTGGCGGAGCATGCGGTTGGGCAGATTCGTGCCTTCGTGGTGGAGATACGCCGCCGAAATGCGGATATTCCCATTTTCCTTTACGGCGAGACCCGCACTTCGCGCCATATCCCCAACGACGTGCTGAAGGAGCTGCACGGCTTCATTCACATGTTCGAGGATACGCCGGAGTTCATCGCGCGCTATGTGGTGCGGGAAGCGAAGGACTATCTGGACTCCCTGGCGCCGCCTTTCTTCCGGGCGCTAACTCATTATGCCGCCGACGGCTCCTATTCCTGGCACTGCCCCGGCCATTCGGGCGGTGTTGCCTTTCTCAAGAGCCCGGTAGGGCAGATGTTCCACCAGTTCTTCGGCGAGAATTTGCTGCGCGCAGACGTGTGCAATGCGGTGGATGAGCTCGGCCAACTGCTTGACCATACCGGCCCGGTGGCGGCCAGCGAGCGTAACGCTGCGCGCATCTTCAATGCGGACCACCTGTTTTTCGTCACCAACGGCACCTCCACTTCCAACAAGATGGTATGGCATTCCACGGTTGCGCCGGGGGATGTGGTGGTGGTGGATCGCAACTGCCACAAATCGATATTGCACGCGATTATCATGACGGGCGCGGTGCCGGTTTTTCTGACGCCAACGCGCAACCATTACGGCATCATCGGGCCGATTCCGCTGGAAGAATTCAGGCCGGAGAACATCCGCAAGAAAATCGAGGCCAATCCTTTCGCGCGCGGGGTAACGACCAAGCCACGGGTGCTCACCCTCACTCAGAGCACCTATGACGGTATTCTCTACAACGTGGAAACCCTCAAGGAAATGCTGGACGGGGAGATCGATACCCTGCATTTCGACGAGGCATGGCTGCCCCACGCCACTTTTCACGATTTCTACCAGGGCATGCACGCCATCGGCAAGGATCGCCCGCGCTGCAAGGACTCGATGATTTTTGCCACCCAGTCCACCCACAAGATGCTGGCTGGCCTGTCCCAGGCATCGCAGATCCTGATTCAGGATTCCGAGGCACGCAAGCTGGATCGCGACGTATTCAACGAGGCCTACCTGATGCATACCTCCACCAGCCCGCAATACGCCATCATCGCATCCTGCGATGTGGCGGCGGCGATGATGGAACCACCCGGTGGTACGGCGCTGGTGGAGGAGTCGATCCTCGAAGCCCTGGATTTCCGCCGCGCCATGCGCAAGGTGGACGAGGAATTCGGCGCTTCCTGGTGGTTCAAGGTATGGGGGCCGGAGCATCTCGCCGAGGAGGGCATCGGCGAGCGCGACGACTGGATGCTGCGCCAGGGTGACCGCTGGCACGGCTTCGGCAACCTCGCACCGGGATTCAATATGCTGGATCCGATCAAGTCCACCGTCATCACGCCGGGACTGGATGTGGACGGGGATTTCGCCGACTCGGGGATCCCCGCGGCCATCGTCACCAAGTACCTGGCAGAGCACGGCGTGATCGTGGAAAAGACCAGCCTTTACTCCTTCTTCATCATGTTCACCATCGGCATTACCAAGGGCCGCTGGAACACCATGCTGACTGCGTTGCAGCAGTTCAAGGACGACTACGACCGCAACCAGCCGCTGTGGCGCGTGCTACCCGAATTCGTCGCCAAGAATCCGCGCTACGAGCGGATGGGTCTGAGGGAACTGAGCGATAGCATACACGGCATCTACAAGGCCAACGACGTGGCGCGTTTGACTACCGAGATGTATTTGTCCGACATGGTGCCGGCGATGAAACCGGCCGATGCCTTTGCCCGCATGGCACACCGGGAGATCGATCGGGTCGAGATCGACGACCTGGCCGGGCGCGTGACCAGCGTGTTGCTGACCCCCTATCCTCCCGGTATTCCGTTGCTGATTCCCGGCGAACGCTTCAATGAGACCATCGTTCGTTATTTGAAATTCGCCCGTGAATTCAACGAGAAATTTCCTGGCTTCGAAACCGACATACACGGTCTGGTGAAGGAAGAGCTGAACGGGAAGTCACGGTATTATGTAGATTGCGTGAGGCATCTCTAGCGCACAGTCTGTACCAAAGCAAAACGGGCGCCTACAGCGCCCGTTTTGCTTTTGGGGTGACGCCTCAGAGCTTGAGGGTCTCGCCCGCTTTCATTTCATGCAGTCTGGTCTTGCCACCTTGTTTCTTCAACGCCTTGGCAAAGGTCTCAACCGTTCCGTCCAGTACCGGGAAGGTGCCGAAGTGCATCGGCACTACCATCCCGGGTTTGACCAGTCGAACGGCTTCTGCAGCGCGCTCCGGTCCCATGGTGAAATGGCCGCCGATGCAGGCGAGCATCACGTCCACTTTGCCGAATTGGCGAATCAGGGCCATGTCGCTGAACACGTCGGTGTCGCCGGTGTGGTAGATTGCCGGGCCATTTTTCACCGTGATGAGAAAGCCGCCGGGGTTGCCACCGTCGTGGATGTCCTTGTCGGCGCTGCCCTCGGGCGCCATTACCGTGGAGCTATGAATGGCGGGGATGAAAGCGATTTTTACCTCGCCATCGAGCAGAGAAAGCTCGCCGCCGAAGTTGCCCTGGGTGTCGAAACCCATCTGCTTCTCCGGGTAACCGCCGTACTGGACGATCGCCTTGCCCAGGTCGAAGGTGCTGACCAGCCTGGCACCGGTCTTCCTGGCGATTTCTGCGCTGTTGCCGACGTGGTCGAAGTGGCCGTGAGTGATCAGGATCAAGTCGGCCTTTTCCAGCTTAGCCAGATCATCCTTGCCATTCTTGTTGGCCGGGTTGGTGAGCCAAGGGTCGATCAGCAAGACCTTGCCGGTAGGGGTGGTGAGTTTGAAGGCGGCATGGCCGTACCAGGTGAGTTCAGCCTGCCCGGCGGCGATGGCGAGCAGGGGGATTTGCAGGAGCAGGAACAGAAACAATGGGCGGAAAAATTTCATGCTTTATCCTTGAGGGGCTGAGGATTTTTTATCATAGACCACAAAATCACATTCCAGCCCGTTTTCGGATTTGCAGGGCTTGCGCCCGGTTTCCTGCCACAGGTTCGTGTCGAATTCGGGGAACCACGCGTCGCCTTCGAATTCCGCCCGGATTTCAGTGAGGTATAACCGGTCGGCAATATCCAGCGCCTGGCGGTAAAGCTCCGCGCCGCCAATGAAGAAAACCTCGTCGTCGCCGCCGCAAGCGGCAATCGCGTCCTCGATCGAATTCACCACGATGCAGCCCGGCGCCTGCAAATCCCTGGAGCGGGTGATGACCACGGGAGTGCGCCCCGGCAGTTTTCCCGGCAGCGATTCCCAAGTCTTGCGCCCCATCAGGATGTGGTGCCCCAAGGTCAGCGCCTTGAAATGCTTGAGGTCTTCCGGCAGACGCCAGGGCAGGGTGTTGCCGATGCCGATGGCGCGGTTTTTCGCCATCGCGGCGATGATGGAAAGACGGGGTTTGCCCATATTTTTGTGGAAACTTATATTTTGAAATGGCTTACCATTTTGCGCAGATCGCCGGCCAGTTGTTCCATATGGTGCGTGGCAGCCGTATTTTCCTGGATCGCCGACCTGTTCGCTTCAGCCATTTGCGCGATTCTTTCCACATTCTGGGCGATTTCGTGGCTGGCCGTTTTTTGCTCGTTCACGGACAGGGCGATATTGTCCACGCCCTCGGCTGACTGGGTCACAGACTGATTGGCCTCGGCCAATACCATGGCGACGTTCTCCAGGTAATCCTGGCTGGTTTGCAATGACTTCTGGCTATGCTGGATCGCGTGTGCCACGGCGGCGGATTGCGAACCGAGCGTCATCGTAACCTGATCAATCTGGCTGGCGGATTGCGCCGATTTTTCAGCCAGTTTACGCACTTCGTCCGCCACCACGGCAAACCCGCGCCCCTGCTCGCCTGCCCGTGCGGCCTCAATCGCGGCATTGAGCGCCAGCAGATTGGTCTGTTCCGCGATGTCCTTGACCTGCCGCGTCATATTGGTAATGGCTTCCGTGCTGCGGATGAATTCAGACACCGATGCGGCGATTCCCTCAACGGAAGACTCCACCGTGGTGATTTCCCCGATCAATTCGGACAGGCTTTCGTTACCTTTTACGGTGTGTTCCATCCCGTTCCGGGAAATCCGGTTTACATTGTCCGCATTTTCCGCGACGGAGCTGATGCTGACGGCCATCTCCTCAACCGCCGCAGCCGTGGCTTCAGCCGCTTCGCTCTGCTGGTTGGAGCCGGAAGCAACCTGGTTTGCCGTGTCGGAAAGCCTGGATGCGGTGCTGCAGACTTCCGCCGTAATATTGTTAACTTTGGCGATGATGCCGCCGAGGTCAATGCGAATTTGCTCCGCGCTGGCCGCGATCTTGCCGAATTCGTCTTCCGAGGTGCAGGAGATGGCGGATAAAAAATCGCCTTTGGCGAGCCTGTCCAGGTCTTGAACCAACTGATTTGCGGGGTTCAGTATGTTTTTCTGCACCAGCCACAAGAAGGCGAAGAATGCCATGACTATGGCGGCTGCCATCAGCCCGAGGCTGATCATAATGCCGCTCTGGGCGCTTGCCCTGGCTTCCTTAATCTGGGTTTTGGGGGCTTGTGAAGCAGCCTGAGTCTGTTGCCCGGCATTCTGGTAAGCGGCCACTTCCTGCTCGAGCGTTTGAATCTGACCCCAGGTAAGCCATAGTCCGAGCAGGGAGGCGGCGAGGAGGAGGGTCGTTCCCGTGCCCGATATCAGAAACAGTTTGTTGCGGATGCTGTGCTTGATCCAGTCCATGATTTCTCTTCCTCTACGCAGATGAGCGAATTCTTTTTTCAGTGTCTATGCCGGGTATTTATACCATATGCGGAACATGTTACTCCGTAATCGCACCGCATGTTTTGAGAAATTAGAGTTGGCAATGGTTGGTGCCTTAAGCGTATTCAATTATCTGGGATTATTCGTTGGTTATTCACTCCGGGTCGATTCATACAGCCACTGGCGCCTTGATAGCGGGGTAGGGGTCATAGCCTTCGAGGGTGAAGTCTTCGTACTTGAACTCGAAAATGTTCTGTACCGCCGGGTTGAGCTTCATCGTTGGCAACGGGCGCGGCGCGCGCGCGAGCTGTTCGCGGGTCTGGTCGAGGTGGTTGAGGTAGAGGTGGGCGTCGCCCAGGGTGTGGACGAAATCGCCCGGCTTGAGGCCACACACTTGCGCCACCATCAGGGTGAGCAGGGCATAGGAAGCAATGTTGAATGGCACGCCGAGGAAGATGTCGGCGCTGCGCTGATAAAGCTGGCAGGATAGCTTGCCAGCCTGTCCTGAGCCTGTCGAAGGGGCGACATAGAACTGGAAGAAGGCATGACAGGGCGGCAGCTTCATCTTGTCGACGTCGGCCACGTTCCAGGCGGAAACGATCAGGCGGCGCGAGTCCGGGGTGCGCTTGATCTGGTCGATCACCTGGCTGATCTGGTCGATGTGGCGGCCGTCCGGAGTCGGCCAGGAACGCCACTGGTAGCCGTACACCGGGCCGAGCTCGCCGTTCTCGTCGGCCCATTCGTTCCAGATGCTGACGCCGTTGTCCATGAGGTACTTGATGTTGGTGCTGCCCTGCAGGAACCACAGCAGCTCGTGGATGATGGACTTGAGGTGGCATTTCTTGGTAGTGACCAGGGGAAAGCCTTGCGAAAGATCGAAGCGCATCTGGTGGCCGAACACGCTGACCGTGCCGGTGCCGGTGCGATCGCTTTTCTGGTGGCCGTGGTCGAGGACGTGCTGCATTAAATCGAGGTATGGGCGCATTTTTATTCCGTTTTGGACAGTTCCGATTTTGGAGGCAGGCGTTGCCAGCGGCTTTCGATCAGCCCCTCCAGCGGTTGGTAGTTGATCTTGTAGGTCATCTTGCGGCTGTGCTCTATCCAGTAGCCGAGGTACAGATAGGGTAGTTCAAGTTCACGGCACAGCGTAGCCTGCCACAGGATGTTGAAAGTGCCGAAGCTGGCGCGGGGCAGGTCGGGGTCGTAGAAAGTATATACCGAGGAGAGACCGTCATTCACCCTGTCGATCAGGCTGACCATGCGCAGGGCGTCGCCCTCGCGGAACTCGACCAGATAGGTGGTGGCGTGGCTTTGCAGTAGGAAACGCTCGTACTGTTCCCGGTCATCCTGATCCATGCCGCCGCCGGCATGCCGTGATGCCTGGTAGCGCCGGTAGAGTTCGTAATGCTCTGGGTCGTAGACCAGTTCTCGCACCGCAGCGGTCATTGCGGAATGGGCTTTCCAGGCGCGCCGCTGGGTGCGGTTGCGCTCGAATTCATCGACCACCAGCCGCACCGGGACGCAGGCCCGGCACTGGCTGCATTGCGGCCGATAGTTGTAGGCTCCGCTGCGGCGGAAACCGAGGCGGATCAATTCGCTGTAAGCCGCGCTGTCAACCAGCTCGTTGGGAGTGGCCACCAGCGAGCGCGCCATCTGTCCCGGCAGATAGCTGCACGGGTAGGCGGAGGTCAGGTAGAACTGCAGCTCGCGCGTGGAAAAGTCATTCAGCAAGTTCATGGTCGGTGCCAGTGTCCGATATCTCCGGGAAAGTTTACCAGTTCCGACAACTTTTGGCTGAATTCGGCGCGTGGAATCTCGCGCGCCCCTAGCGAGGCGAGATGCGCGGTTTTCATCTGGCAGTCGATCATGCCGAAGCCCCAGCGTTCGAGCTGCCTGACCAGATAGACGAAGGCGATCTTGGAGGCATCGGTGGCGCGGCTGAACATGGATTCGCCGTAGAACATCCTGCCCAGACTGACGCCATAGAGTCCACCGACAAGCTTGTCTTCCATCCAGGTTTCGACCGAGTGTGCCAGGCCTTGCCGGTGAAGCTCGGTGTAAGCTGAGATCATGGCGGGGGTGATCCAGGTGCCGCTGTGGCCATCGCGAGGCGCAGCGCAGGCTTCCATGACTTGCCGGAAGGCGGTGTCGATGCGGATTTCGTAGGCCTGTTTCTTTAGGGTCTTGCGCAGCGAGCGCGACACTTTGAGTTCGTCGGGAAACAGCACCATGCGGGGATCCGGACTCCACCACAGGATCGGCTCGCCGGGGTTGAACCAGGGAAAAATGCCGCGTGAGTAGGCGGCGATCAGCCGCTGCGGGGAAAGGTCGCCACCCGCCGCCAGCAAGCCGTTGGGCTCGCGCAGGGCGGATTCGAGCGGCGGGAAAGGGTCGTTAGGGTTAAGCCAGGGGATCACGCCTTGAGGCTATCGCGCACCCGCTCGAGTCGGCCTTTTACTTCCGCCGCCAGTTCCTCGATACCGGGCTTGTCTACCAGTTTCAGCACTGCGGATGGATCCATGAAGGCGACCGTAATCTTACCATCGGCTTCTTCGCGCACTACCACGTTGCAGGGCAGCAGCAGGCCGATATCAGGGTCGGCCTCGATGGCGCGGTGGGCCAGTGGCGGGTTGCAGGCACCGAGAATGCGGTAGGGGCGGCCGTCGATGTTGAGCTTGGCCTTCATGGTGGCCTTCACGTCTATATCGGTGAGGACGCCGAAGCCTTCCACTTTCAGAGCGTCGATAGTTTTTGCGACGGCTGCGTCGAAGGGGATGCTGAGTTGTGTGCTGAATCCGTACATGGAAATCTCCTGGTAAATTAGAAAATACTAATTTTACAAAATTATTGGGCGGGGTGCTCGGTTTTTGTTTTCCAATACAGGTAGACCTGATCCGACCACAAGAATGTAACTCAGGTTACCACATCGTCGATTTCCTGATCCGACAGCTTGCCTTGCCAGGCCGGCAGGGTCGGGTTTATGTTCCTTTGCTCATACGCCGAAAACAATTCAACTCCGGTACCCTTAGTGTGGTTGGCGATCTTTAGATGCCGGGGAGATGTTGTTTTTCACCGCGTCGGTGTGAAGCGCTGCCGGCAGCGTATCGATATGTGCCATGCCGATACGCTCGTACTCGGCAATCACCTGCGCCCCCACCAGCAGCAGCGTGGCGGCAATCTCGAAACTCAACAGCACCACGATCGCCGTCGTGAGCGAGCCGTACACCACGTTCACCTGCGAGAGCGTGGTGAAGTACCACACCATTCCGTGGCGGATGATCTCCCACAGGAGCCCAGCGGTCGCGCCGCCGATAAGCGCGTGGCGCGCCGAGATTCGCCCCACCGGCATGAAGAAGTAAATCGATGAGATCAGCAGGATTTCAGCCCCGACGCCGATGATATAAAGCGTGGCGCGTGACAGCCCGCCTAGCGACCAGCTAGAGCCGAAGACCAGCAGATTCTCCTGGCCGATGGCGAGCAGATTCGCGAGCACGAAGGTGCCGACAAACAGCGCCAGCGCAATGAACGCAATGTAGCCGAAGGGCAGCGCCAACGAGACCAGAAAATGGCGCTTGTGCGTCTTCACACGATGCAGAAAAATCACCGAGATCGCGTTCTCCAGCACCGAGAATGCGAGCGAACTGAAAAACAGCATCGTCCCCAGCAACACCCAGCCCACTACCGTTCGGTGCGCCAGAAATGCTGCCAGTTCCTGCGCCAGCGCCGTCGATTGCCCCGGCACCACCCACTCCAGCGCGCGGCGCAAAGTATTTAACAATACGGCCTGATCGACCACGTGCGATAGTCCGATCACCACCAGGATCAACAGTGGCACGATGGACAGCAGCGTGTAATAGGCCACCGCACCGGCCAGCAGCAACCCCTGATTGGCGCGGAATGCCTTGATCACCTGCAGCGCGAAGGTTGCGGGGTGCTTGATGATCTGTTTGACTTCAGGGGTGACGAGGGTGATGGGGGACATCGAAATGGTTTGGTTCAATCTGTAAGTATCCCCCGTCCGGGGCGTTAAGAGATGTGCGCCTAAGTATGGTCATTTCAACCGCACGACCCGAATTATCCTGAACCTCTGTATTCCGGTCAAATGCCGGTTTTCATCCGCCAGCGCGTCGCGCTCGACGATGTTGAGGAATGGATGATCCACAGGCAGGGCGGTCTTGCGGGTCTGGTGGCTGACAAGGCTGCGCAACTCGCGCCGGTATTCGGCGTCCTGCCCGCTGCCGCCACAGGGAATCTCATGGCTGGCGATGTCGTGGCAGGTCACCTGGCCGGTGGCGAGATAACCGGGCCAGGCGCTAGTGCCCGCTGCCGTGAACATGCCTTTCCTGGACTTCCAGGTTCCCAACCTCGCATTCTTCCTGGTAATGGACGAATGCGAGGCGGAGTCGTTCCGGCCAGCCTTCACCCAGGCTGATACCAATCTCGGCGATTTTCGCCTCGATTTGCTCGGCTGTTACCTGTAACAGATCATACGTCAGCTCTATCCGATACGCCTCGGCCAGCACTTTCTTCACGCCCATCATGGCCGCCAACGCGTCGCTCAGAAGCAAAGCCTGGTCGGTGGAAAGCGCAGGGGCAAGGCGCAAGCTGCGCCGCTTCAGAACTTCCTTCCCCTCCTGCTTCGGTGCTTTGTGGCCCGGCATCCCCACGTACAGGTGAGGATGCGCGATAAAGCTGTCCAGGCATTGTTGCGAACAGAAAGCGTAATGGATGCCCAAATAAACGCTCTCGTTCTGGTGGGCAGCTACTTCCATTCCACATACGGGGTCTATTCGATGGTCATTACTCATGGTCGTCCTATCATTCACTTTGTTCGCCAGGCGCAGCTCAGTCGAAACACTATTAAGAAACTGGAGTGACAGGGGCACGCTCTCTACACGCTCGCCGAACTCTGCCGCCACACCCGCCCAAATCAGTTTTGCCAGCCCATGGCAACCATCTTCTATCTCATGGGCGCCGATATTCGAACTCGGCCTCAATCGTCCCGACGGAATGTATTCTGGCGTGTCCGATTTCGAGGTGAATGCGGTATGGACCCGGATTGGGCATGGTGAAATAGTTGCCGTAGGTAACGGTGCCGGCGATCACCATGGGGTCGAGTTTCTTTTCCTGGCCGGGGAGGCCGAATTCTGAGACCCTGGCTTTAACCCCGGCGCCGCTGATGCGTTTCCCGCTGGCGTCGTCGAACAGCGCGACCACCAGGTGATAGCGGTTTTTCCCGGTGGGTATGCCGTCGTGCATCACCCCTTCCGAATGTATCCTGGGGTGGCCTTTGACCATCTCCGCCGGCAAGACGCCGATATAGATCGCCACGCCGTCCACCACCTTGTGTTGGCTGGTGTCGGCCGCCAGCGATGCCATGGCCGACATCGCCAGAATGCCGGCCAGCATGCCGCGCCATGCGATTGTCGAAAGTCCGTTCTTCATGATGGGTCTCCTGGGTTCATGGGTTTGATTGCCTGCCAGAAAGTCAGCAACTGCATCCGCCGGCCTTGGGTGTGGACCGGGTCGAATTTGGCGTCGCGCAGATAGCCTGGGATTTCCCCCCGCAGGTTGGAGGCGGTCATCGGCATCATCAGCAGTGGCCATGCAAGCAGCCACCACAATACATTGGCGGGGCGGTCGAGATCCACGACGATCAGGCGCCCGCCGGGCTTGAGCACGCGGTAAACCTCTCCCAGTCCCTCCCGCTTGAGATCCGGCGGAAGATGGTGAAGCATAAGGCTTGCCACGGCGACGTCGAAGCTGCCGCTCTCGAACGGCAAATGCTCAATGGCAGCGAGCCTGAACTCGGCTTGACTGCTGCCCACGGCGTTTTTCCGGGCAACAGCGATCATGCGGGGCGCGGGGTCGATGCCCACCGCCAGCCCGGAAGCGCCGACGATTTCCGCCGCCAGGCGCGTCAGAACGCCGGTGCCGCAACCCACATCCAGGAAGCGTTCGCCTGGTTTCAGCGCAGCATGACGCAGCGTTTCATCCCTGAAGCCCTGGCCCAATCCGCAGAGGCGGCAGCCGGCTTCATAAAATGGCGCCAGCCAGTTAAGCGTCATTCCCCGGGTTTTGGGGATAGTCTCTTGGGCTGGATCCGGAAGGCTCGATGTTTCGAACAGTCCCCACAGGATCAGAGCCGGGCAGACCAGCAGCAATGCAGCCAGAATGGCAGTCCATAAGGAAACACCCCAAAGCATGAGAACGCCTGCCGCAAGCCCCAGCGCAGTCCAGGGACACCACCATGACCATTTGTTCATTATGCAAAATCCTTCATCTGTCCATTTCGATCTCTTCCAATGGCAAAGTTCCGAGTCGACTAATCAGCATAAAGATCCCGGCGTGTCAGAGGAGCGGGGCCAAGCCCTTTCCCTTTCTTCGATGCAAGTATTTGGTAGACGCCTGCTCCGCCTTCTTCGAACTGAAGTGCGCAGGCCGCCATGTATAGGCGCCAAACCCGGTACACCGCTTCGCTGATATGCCGTAGCGCTTCCTCCCTGTGTGCTTCGAGGCGATCCACCCAATGCCGCAGGGTGAGGGCGTAGTGGGGCCGCAACGATTCCACGTCCAGTATTTCGAAGCGTGATTGCTCCATGGCACGCTGCACATTGCTCACGCTGTCGAGCTCCCCATCGGGGAAGACGTAACGGTTGATGAACTCCGTAGACACCGTCCTGCGCCAGCCCTCGCCATCGTAAGTGATGCCGTGGTTGAGGAACAGCCCGTCGGGCTTGAGCAGCCGGTGGGCGGTTCCGAAATAGACCGGCAGGTTCTTTAGCCCCACATGCTCGAACATGCCCACGCTGGCGATCTTGTCGAACACCCCCTCGCCTTCCAGGTCCCGGTAGTCCTTGAGTTCCAGGGTTACCATGCCTTCCAGGCCGTGCTCGCGCACCTTGAGCAGCCCGTATTCATACTGGTTGCGGCTGAGGGTGACACCGTGGGCGCGCACCCCATAGTGCCTGGCGGCCCAGCAGACCAGTGCGCCCCAGCCGCAGCCGATGTCCAGCAGCCGCTCTCCCGGCTTGAGGCGCAGCTTCCGGCAAATATGTTCCAGTTTGTTTTGCTGGGCTTGATCCAGATCTTCTTCAGGGGTTTGGAAGTAGGCACAGGAATAGACCATCTGCCGGTCCAGCCACAGCCGGTAGAATTCGTTGGAAACGTCGTAATGGAAGGCGATGGCTTTCCGGTTTGTGTTTCTGGAATGCGGGCGGAAAAAGCGAGAGCGCAAAGGTTGCGACCGCCTTACCGGCGTTCCGGCGTTCGCTTCCGTGCCGGGGCCATCCGTCAAAAGCAGGGCCGCCGCCAGAAAGGCAGCCTTCTCGGGGACGGATAAGGTAAAGGATTGCAGATGATCCTTCAGGCCGAAAACCGCATAAAGGTCTCCCTCCACATCCAGCGAACCCTTGAAATAGGCCTCGGCCAAGCGCAGGGGATCACGAAACAGGATCAGGTCGCGAAAGGGGGCCGAATGATGAAAAACCAGCGTGAAGTCAGGCGTGCCTTCGCCAATGGCCAGCGTTTGCCCATCCCACAAACGTACCGCCAGCTTGCCCGGATAATCTCGGAACACCCGCCGCGCGATACTCCACGCCTGTTTCGCGACGGTGCTTTCAGTCAAGTTCCGTTCCATCTGCTTCTCCTCATATTGCGGGGCAATGGAAACCGCTCAGCTGCAAACCGGGTCTTGAACCAAATCGCATTGTTTTCTCATCGTCCGTCGTTTCATCAGAAATTCGCCAATCATCCGGTTTGGCCCGTGGCTGCGCCGAAGCGCGGAAAGAACGCCGGGGTGCCGGCGGCGTAACGCGCATAAGCGTCGCCAAACTCGGCCGACACCTCGCGCTCTTCGGCCCGCGCCAAACGGATATACATGGCCACCAGCACCGGAAACATCGGCACGGTCAGCACGGTTGGCCACTGCAACAGGAAGCCCAGCATGATCAGCACGAACCCGGCGTACTGGGGATGGCGTATGCGCGCATAAGGCCCGGTCACCGCCAGGGTGTAGGTCTGCTGCGCCCTGTAGAGCACCTTCCAGGCGTTCGCCAGCAGGATGAATCCGCCGAAGATCAGGATAGTGCTGAGCAGATGAAACGGGCCGAAATGGGGGTTGGCGCGCCAGCCGAACAGGAGTTCCAGCAAATGGCCCGCATCGTGGGAAAAAGGATCGAGACCGGGATAGCGGCTTTGCAGCCAGCCCGACAGCAGGTAGATGGTCAGCGGAAAGCCGTACATCTCCGCGAAAAGCGCCACGATAAATGCGGAGAAGGCCCCGAAGGAGCGCCATTCACGCCTGGTTTTCGGTTTGCTGAAACTGAAGGCGAAGACGATGAACACCAGCGAATTGATGACAGCCAGGGACCACAAGCCGTAGGCAGGCGCAGCGGAAGTCATGGCCGGTCCTCCTTCGACTGTTCGCCGTGGTCATGCCCTCCGCCGTGTCCGTGGTGAAACAAGTGCATCAGCGGACAGGCGAGAAGCAAAAGGTAGGGCAGTATGCCGAACAGGTGAGCGCGGTGTTCGGTAAACAGGAAAAAGCTGATGACGGCGATAAACCCCAGCAACGCCCAGTTTGCCCGGCGGCCGGGTTGATCGTGGGAATGATGTTGATGCGGGTCGTCCATGATCCTGCTCTCCTGCGCCCGTCGGCTCAAGGTTTGTATTCGAACTCGGTTTCGATCCTGCCCTTGCCGCGGATACCGGCAATCTCCAGGTGGACCCGGTAGGGGCCGTGGCCGGACAGGATGAACCAGTTGCCGTAGGTCTTGGTATTGTGGATGTTCATCCGCTCCAGCGCTTTCCGCTGGCCGGCCGAGCCGGCCTCCGACACGGTGGCAATGACCTGGGCGCTACTAATGCGCTTGCCGGTGGCATCGTCGAATAGCGCGATCACCACGTGGTAGCGGTCCTTGCCCTGGGGAATACCGCCGTGCATCTCTTTTTCCGGAAACTGCCTGGGGTGGCCCAGGACCATCTCGGCCGGCATCAGGCCGAGGTAGATGGCAACGCCGTCGACGACCTGATAGCGGTCGGTATCGGCTGCCGCCGCGGCCGTGAGTGCGGCCAGGGCCATGGAAACGGTGAGCAGGCCGCGCAACAGCATGAGGGAAAACAGGTTCATGGGAGGGCTTCTTCCCTTGGAAAGGCACCTAATCGACAGACAGTTTGAGCTGCTTGAGCAGCGCCGAATTGACGATCACTGAAAGCGAGCTTAGCGCCATGGCGGCGGCGGCGATCACCGGGTTGAGAAAGCCCAGCGCCGCCACCGGAATCGCCACCGAGTTGTAGAAGAAGGCCCAGAACAGGTTCTGCTTGATCTTGCGCATGGTGGCACGGGAAAGCCGGATGCTGGCTACCACGTCGCGCACGTCGTTCCTGACCAGGATGATGCCGCCGGTTTCCTTGGCCACGTCGGAGCCGGAGCCGATGGCGATGCCGATATCCGCCGCCGCCAGCGCGGGCGCATCATTGACGCCGTCGCCCACCATCGCCACCACCCGGCCCTGCTTTTGCATATCCTGGATTACCGCGGCTTTGTCGGCGGGCAAGACTTCCGCGATGACTCGTTCTATCCCGAGTTCCTTGGCGATAGCTTGGGCAGTGCGCGGGTTGTCGCCGGTGAGCAGAATCACTTCCACGCCCTCGCGTAGCAAGGCGGCGACGGCTTCCTTGGATTCCGGCTTGAGCGTGTCGGCGACGGCGATCACGCCAGCCAGTTGGCCGTCGCACCCCAGCAGCATGGCGGTCTTGCCTTCCGCTTCCAGCCGCGTCATGTGTTCCTCGGCCGCGGTGGTGCTGATCCCTTCGCGCTGAAACAGGCGGCGGTTGCCGAGCAGCACCGGATGCCCCTCGGTTTCGCCGCGAATGCCATGCCCCGGAATAGCCTCGAATCCTGCCACCTTGGGCAGATCCAGCCCGCGGTGCCGGGCTGCGCGCACGACAGCCTCGCCCAGCGGGTGCTCCGAGCCCGCTTCCACGGCGGCGGCGAAGCGCAGCACTTCTGCCTCGTCGAGCGCGCCCAGTGGAATCACGTCGGTTACGTTGGGCTCGCCGCGGGTGAGCGTGCCGGTTTTGTCGAACACCACCGCCGTGAGTTTTTGCGCGCGCTCCAGGATTTCCGCGCCACGGATCAGGATGCCGTTTTCCGCGCCCTTGCCGACACCCACCATCAGCGCTGCCGGCGTGGCGATGCCCAGCGCGCACGGGCAGGCGATGATGAGCACGGCAATGAAAGCGAGCAGCCCTTGCGGAAAGTTGCCCGCCAGCCACCAGCCGGTGAAGGAAAGAACGGCGATCCCCACCACGGCGGGAACGAAATAACCGGTGACCTGGTCGGCGATGCGCTGGATCGGCGCACTCGATGCCTGCGCCTCTTCCACCATCTTGATGATCTGCGCCAGCGCCGTTTCCGCGCCGACCCGCGTCGCCTTGAAGCGGAACAGCCCGGTGCGGTTCAGGGTGCCTCCAATCACCTGCGCCCCCGGCGCCTTTTCCACCGGCATCGATTCCCCGGTAAGCATGGATTCGTCCACCGAGGAGGCGCCTTCCAGCACCACGCCGTCGGTGGGGATTTTCTCGCCGGGGCGCACCACCACGGTTTCGTCCACCATCACGGATTCCGCCGGTACTTCCATCTCGTTTCCCTCGCGCATCACGTGCGCGCTGGCGGGCTTCAGGTCGAGCAGCTTGCGCACCGCGGCGGAGGAGCGTTTTTTGATCATCTCCTCCATGTACTTGCCCAGCAGCACGAAGGCGATGATCACGGCGGAAACCTCGAAATAGACATCGCGCTCCTCGACTTTCACCGGCAAAACCTCGGGAAAAAAGATCACGGCGACGCTGTAGAAATACGCCACCGACGTGCCCAGCGCGATCAGGAAATCCATGTTGATGGTGCGGGTGCGGACGGCGTTCCACGCGCCCTTGTAGAACCCCCAGCCGCCGATGAACTGCACCGGGGTCACCAGCAGGAACAGCCACATCCCCCAGGTGAACCAGGGAAGGGCGGGGATCGGCGCCCAGGTGACGATGGTGGCGCCCGCCGCCAAGGCGATGAAGGCGGCGGCGCGCAGGATGGCCAGGAACAGCACGCCGGTGAGGGCGATCGCGACCCGCGTGCGCATGGACTTGAGTTCGGCTTCAGGCGACTCGAAGGTGCGCTGACAGCCCACGCTGCAGAAGTAATAAGCCCTTCCGGCGCGCTCGGTTTTGAGCGCGGTGGTCTTGTCCACCACCATGCCGCAGATCGGGTCCTTGGCCATTTCCTTGCCGGCTTTTTCCGGTTGCGCGGGCGCGGCCATCGTTTGGCCGTGGGCATGGGCATGCGCAGTGGCGGCCCGCTTGGTCCCGCCGGCGAACTGTGCAGGATCGGCCTGAAACTGGCTGAGGCAGCGAGCGGAGCAGAAGTGGTACGTCTGTCCGCCGTAGCTGGCGGTATCTACCGCATTTTTTTCGTCCACTGTCATGCCGCACACCGGGTCGATCGCCATCTCAGCCTCCTTGATTTTCCAGTCCTGTCGCGAAGACGAAAATAAATTCGCCACCGTTGATATTCACTCCCAAGTTACCACCGTGATTTTCAGCATAAGCAAACCAACCGGGCTTGTCGCCGGTGCACTCTTGCACTTCTGGGTATCCCACGTTGTTTTTACCGTCGAGCCAAGCGACCAGCATCGTCTCCCCGGCGGCTTTCTCGGCAAGGGCGCAGGCGAGGATGTGAGCGGCGGCGTAATCCAAGGCCACACCCTGGACGCTTACATCGATCTCTTTAATATTTCTGTGCGTGTCCTGGGCCAAGGTGAAACCGGGGCCGACGGTTTTCATGTTTTTCTCCTGTTCAAACCTTAGTCTGCTTCTTTTAGCCTGCCTCCATCGCGATAGGTGCCATCCCGCATTTCATTGCCACCATCTCACGCAAGGTTTTTTCCTCGGCGCTGAACGCCTCCACCGCCAGCGGATCGAACTGCGTCCTGGCTAAGCGCTGAATCTCCGCCATTGCCGCGTCGAAGGGCAATCCTTTGCGGTAAGGCCGATCGGAGGTGATCGCGTCCAGGGTATCGATCACCGCGAACAGCCTCGCCCAGAGGGGGATGGCGTCACCCGCCAGCCCGCGCGGGTAGCCTGATCCATCGAAGCGCTCCTCGTGGCTCAGCACGATCTCGGCCGCCTCGGCCATGAAGGGCACGGTTGCCAGGATGCGCTGGCCGATCTCCGGATGGGTGCGCATGACGGCCCATTCGTCCTTGGTCAGTGGCCCCGACTTGAGGAGTATGGCGTCAGGGATGCCGATCTTGCCCAAGTCGTGGAGCAGGGCGCCCCAATAGACCTGGTGCAGACGCTGCGGGTCGCTGGTGAAATGCCGCGCCAACACCATGGTATGGCAGGCCACCCGCTTGGAATGCAGTCCGGTTTCGTGCTCGCGCGCGTCCAGGGCTGCCGCTAGCGCTTCCGCCAGGGCGAGATAGGCGCTATCCCGCTCCGCCTCGATGCCCCGGTATTCCTTGCGTCCCAGAAAACACCCTTCGCAGCAGTATTCCTCGCCCTCCCGGATGAATGGCGGGCTGGCGATGGGAGCGCTGCAGACATGGCAGCGCTTTTCCCCCTGCGGCGGAGCGGTAATGATTCCGGGTTGTGCCAGTTCCATGGGGCGCTCCCTACAATTTTCCGGACCGCAGGATCGCCACCGCCCACCACAGGCCGAGAAAGCTCGCCAACAGGTAGCCCAATAATCCCAGTATGGGGATGCCTTGGTAATGGGGGCCGGTATGAAACGACATCACGATGGAAGAACCGACCACCACGGCGGCGATGATCAGGCTGAAGCTCAGCCGATTGCTGGCGCGGTCGATGTGCTGCTCCATGCCTTCCAACTGCTCGTGGCGGACGCGCAGGGTTGCTTCGCCTTTTTGCAGCTGGCGCATTCCTTTGGTCAGCATATCGGGAAAGCCAAACATGGCCATCCGCAGCGCGGTTGCGGCGCGGTATCCCCTGACCAGTCCGCCCGTTGGGCTCAGACCCGGCACCATTTGCCGCCCTATCATGCGCGGGACATAGCCTTGCAAGGCTACGTCCATATTAAAGGCAGGGTCCAGCGTGCGCACTACGGCTTCCATGGTCATCAACGCCTTGCTCAGTAGCAGGAACTCCCTCAGCACCCGGATATGGTGGCGCCGTCCCAAGTGGATGAACTGGTGCAGAACTTCGGCAAAGGAAGAGCCCTGGGTGGACGCGGCATAATACTCCTCCAGGGCATCCTCCAGATCCCGCGTAAATACGGCCAGATCCACGTCCGCTGTCGCGCCGCACAGGTCCAGATAGACGCCGGCCATCCACTCCGCATCCCGCACGATGAGAGCCAGAAAGAGCTGTCTCAGATTGTCTTGATCGCGCGGGGAGAGGCGGCCCACGATGCCGAAATCGTGAAAACCCAGGCGGCCGTCGCCCATGATGAACACATTCCCGGGGTGGGGGTCGCCGTGGAAGAAGCCGTGTTCGAACAGTTGGGTTAAATAGAGACGCACCAGAGCCTCCGCCAGGCGGCGCCGCTCCGCCGGGTCCGCCGGGTGGTCCGCGCTGATCTTGTGTCCCTGGCTACGCTCCATGGTCAGGACGCGTTTGCCGGATAGCTCCCAGAATATCTGCGGCACGTAAACCGATGGATCATCCTTGAAGTTGTCGCGAAAGCGGTCCGTGTTGCGACCTTCGCGGTGAAAATCAAGTTCGCGCAGTATGGTTTCCGCAAATTCGTCCACCAAGCCCAGTGGATCATAGGGCAGGCTCTCCGGCACATGGCTGTTGAACAATCTGGCAAAGCAAAACAGAATTTCCAGGTCGGCCTGGATCACCTGTTCGATGCCGGGGCGCTGTACTTTGACGATGACCGACGTGCCGTCGTGCAGGGTTGCCGTATGGACTTGGGCGATGGAAGCTGCGGCGAGCGGCGACTCGTCAAAGGCGGCAAAGAGCTCCGCCACGGGCTGGCCCAATTGCTCCTCGATGATCCGGCGGGCCTCCTCCCCGGGGAAAGGCGGCACCGCATCCTGCAGCTTCTGCAGTTCGCTGATGATGTCTTGCGGGAACAGGTCCCGCCGCATGCTGAGCATTTGACCGAATTTGACGAAAGTGGGGCCGAGTTCTTCCAGTGCCGCCCGCAAACGCCGGGCATCGCCCAATGCCGCCGGGGCTTGTTCCACGGTTTCTTTAGGGAGGTAACCTTTCAGGCGCAGGCGGTCGACATAATGTCCCCATCCCTTTTCCGCCGCGACGCGGAGAATATCGGTGAGACGCCGCAAATCACTTATCGGAAGATGGCTTGCTGTTGGAAAGGGCACATCGGCTTTCATGGATTTGCGTCTTGTTATCGACAGCCCGGGCATCGCCTGACCAAGTTGTACATGACGGCGTAAATAGCGCCTGTCACGAAACCTGTCAGCACGATGCCGGATAAGCCGTAGAGGAATACGCCCAGTGTGAATACCCTCGCGGTGGGCTGCAGGACGCGAAGGTCCACGCCGTGAAACCAGGCGTTGAAAAATTCCAGCGTGGCGACCGGCCATAGGGCAAAGGCCGCGGCGCAGAGGGTGTAAACAATGGCAAGTGTTAACGCCAGGGCGGACCCTGCCGCCCAAGGGTTGAGTCTGTCCACCTCATGGCCTCCTTCCATTCAAAGGAGCTAACCTTCGAGTCCGAAAAAGCGCTATTAAGCTATTTTTCTTGCTTAGGCTGGACTTGCGATTTCGTCATCTGCTCCATCATCATTTGCATCATATCCATGCGTTTTTCCATCATGTTCATCCGGTTCGTCGCGGCATCGGGGGCCGTCCCACCGCCCATCATGCCCATGCCGCCGCCCATCATTCCGCCTTCCATCATGGGGCAGCCCATCATGTCGCTCATCATGCCCTTGCCGAGCATCATGTTTTCCCGCATGGTCTGCATGTGCTCCTGCAACAGCCTTTGCCGCTCCTGGGGATTTTTTGCGCGAACGATTTTGTCCAGTTGCGTCTGCATCTTCTTGGTATTTTCTTTCATGGTTTGCACGGATTTGTCCACGCTAGCCGGAGCAACAGGCGCCGCAGTGGTGGCGGATTGGGTTTTCGGTTGATCGGGATGGTGCGCGTCGTCGGCAATGGCATAGGGCGCGCTCAAGGCAAGTGCAGTGAGGGTTGCGAACACTAAGGTATTGATCGTCTTCATGGCTTTTTCTCCTTACTGGTTAATGTTGATGGCGCGTCTTCATGGTTGTTCTTGCTGCGTCTTCAAATCGTCGCGCTTCTGCAAAAATTCGTCGCGACTGATTTCACCCCGCGCATATGCCTCTTCCAGTGTTTCAAGCGGGGTTTTGCTTTGCCTGCCTGATTTGGAGCCGGTTGCCAGATATTTGATGGCTGCCAACAGCAGAATAATTGGAACCAGCCAGATCAGCAGCATGCCGAGCCAGCCCCCGAACATCCAAGCGCCATGGTCGTAGCCGTACATCATGTGTGGTGCCCTTCGTTGCCTCGGAAAATCGGCCTAGCCGTTGGGGCTGTCACGCATTCGCTTCAGCCGATCCAAGCTTCCTTACATTCTTGCAAGATGCGGATAAAATATTGGGCGGTAATGGGAGTAATTCCTATTATAGACAGTCTTCCTGAATTGCAAGTTCCCCTCAGTGCGTCCCAGGCGAAAGGGTTGCCGCTCAATTAATTTTGAGCCTGCCCCACCTTGGTAACCCACTGCAGGTAAATGGCATCCGACCACAGCGAGGTGATCCAGGTGATCACCTCGTCGATTTCCTGGTCCGACAGCTTGCCTTGCCAGGCTGGCATGTTGGCCCGTCCATCAGGACTGCCCTGGTGAACGAACTGTTTCATCTGGCTGCTGGTGAGGCGCCAGACCCGGCCGTTGCCGTCCAGCGGCGGGGGCAGAAGCTTGCCGTCCGGGCCTGGCTGCTGCCAGCCGGGTTTGCCTTCGCCGCCGTTGCCGTGGCACACCGCGCAATTGGTCAGAAATACCCGCTCGCCGCGCGCCAGCACGTTCTTGTCGTACTGGCGCAGGCCCTTGCCCTGAACTTCCGGCTGTTTGTCGCCTTCGCCGCAGCCGGCTAGCAGGGCCGTGCAGAGTGTGGCAATGATGAGTTTGTTGTTCACATCAACTCCTTCTGAAAAGTGTCCATTCCTTGACCAGTGCATACAGCGCCGGGATCACTACCAGCGTCAAAATCGTCGATGAAATCATGCCGCCCACCATCGGCGCGGCGATGCGGCTCATTACCTCGGAGCCGGTGCCGCTGCTCCACATGATCGGCAGGAGGCCGGCCATGATCGCCACCACCGTCATCATTTTCGGCCGTACCCGCTCGACCGCGCCTTCCATCACTGCGGCGTAGAGATCGGCCGGGGCCAGTTTCCCATTTTCTGCTTCACGTTTGGCTTTAATCTCATTCAGCGCGTGGTCGAGGTAGATCAGCATCACCACCCCGGTCTCTGCCGCCACTCCGGCCAGTGCGATGAAGCCCACCGCCACGGCAACCGAGAGATTGTAGCCCAGCGCCCACATCAGCCACACTCCGCCGACCAGGGCGAAGGGTACCGACAGCATCACGATCAGGGTTTCGGTGAGGCGGCGGAAGTTGAGGTAGAGCAACAAGAAGATGATCGCCAGCGTTACCGGGATGACGATTTTCATCTTCTCGGTGGCGCGCTCCATGTACTCGAACTGGCCGCTCCAGGTGGCGTAGTAGCCGGACGGGAACTTGACCTTGTCGCGCACCGCCTGTTGCGCCTCGCGCACGTAACCGCCAATATCGCGGTCGCGGATGTCGACGTAGATGTAGGCCGAGAGCAGGGCGTTCTCGGTGCGGATCGCCGGCGCGCCCCTGGCGATCTCGATTTTCGCCAGCTGGCCCAGCGGTAACATCGCGGGCGGGCCGCCCATTTCGCCGCCGACCGGCACCAGCACTTGCGTGGCGATCATCTGCGGGTCGCTGCGCAACTCGCGCGGGTAGCGCACGCTGACGCCGAAACGCTCGCGGCCTTCCACCGTGGTGGTGACCATTTCCCCGCCGAGGGCGGTGGCGATCACGTCCTGCAGTCCGCCCACGGTGATGCCGTAGCGGGCCAGCTGATCGCGCTGCGGCTCAATGTTGAGATACAGCCCGCCGGTGAGGCGCTCGGCGTAGGCGCTGGTGGTGCCCGGCACCTGCTTCACCACGGCCTCGATCTCCTTGGCCAGTTTTTCCATGCCGTCCAGATCCTTGCCGAACACCTTGATGCCGATAGGGGTGCGGATGCCGGTGGAGAGCATGTCGATGCGCGCCTTGATCGGCATGGTCCAGGAATTGGCGACGCCGGGGATCTGCAGCGCCTTATCCAGTTCGGCAATCAGCTTGTCGATCTTCATGCCCGGTCGCCATTCGGCTTCCGGCTTGAGGTTGATGATGGTCTCGAACATCTCCAGCGGCGCCGGGTCGGTGGCGGTTTGCGCGCGCCCGGCCTTGCCGTAGACCGAGGCCACTTCGGGGAAGCCCTTGATAATTTTGTTCTGGGTTTGCAGCAGCTCCGCCGCCTTGGTCACCGACATGCCGGGCAGCCCGGTGGGCATGTAGAACAGCGTGCCTTCGTTGAGGGTGGGCATGAATTCGCTGCCCAGCTTTGAGGCCGGATACAGGCTCACTGCCAGCGCCGCCAGCGCCAGAACGATAGTCAGCTTCTTCCACTGCATCACCCAGGCGATCACCGGCCGGTACAGCCAGATCAGGAAGCGGTTCACCGGGTTCTTCGCCTCGGGAATGATATGTCCGCGGATGAACAGCATCATCAGCACCGGTACCAGGGTCACGGAGAGCAGAGCCGCGCCGGCCATGGCGAAGGTCTTGGTGTAGGCGAGCGGCGAGAATAGCCGTCCTTCCTGCGCTTCCAGCGTGAACACCGGCAGGAAGGAGACGGTGATGATCAGCAGCGAGAAAAACAGCGCTGGGCCGACCTCCTTGCACGCGTCTATCATCGCCTGGGCTCGCGATTCGCCGGGCTTGAGCCGCTCAATGTGCTTGTGGGCGTTCTCGATCATGACGATGGCCGCGTCCACCATCGCGCCGATGGCGATGGCGATGCCGCCCAGGCTCATGATGTTGGAGTTCATGCCCAACAGCCGCATGGCGATGAAGGCGATCAGCACCCCTACCGGCAGCATGATGATGGCGACCAGGGCGCTGCGCACATGGAGCAGGAATACGATGCAGACCAGAGCGACGATGGCGCTTTCTTCCAGCAGCGTGGTCTTGAGGTTGGCGATGGCGCGCAGGATCAGGTCGGAGCGGTCGTATACCGTTGTTATACTGACGCCTTCGGGCAGGCCGCTGGCGACTTCCCTGATTTTCTCCTTGATGTTGGCGATCACTTCCAGCGCATTCTGGCCGTAGCGCGCCATGACGATGCCCGATACCACCTCGCCCTCGCCGTTGAGTTCGGTCAGTCCACGCCGCTCGTCCGGGCCGAGCTCGACCCGGGCGATGTCGCGCAGCAGCACCGGCACGCCTTTTTCGCTCTTGACCACGAGCTGCTCCAGGTCGCTCTTGCCGCGCAAATAGCCCTTGCCGCGCACCATGTACTCGGTTTCGGCCATTTCTATCACACGCCCGCCGACATCGCGGTTGGAGTCGCGGATCACCTGGGAAACCCTGGACAGCGGTACGTCGTAAGCCTGCAACCGGCGCGGGTCGACCACCACCTGGTATTGCTGGACGAAGCCGCCGATGCTGGCGACTTCGGCCACTCCGTGCGCCTTGGTTAGCTGGTAGCGCAGATACCAATCCTGGATGGTGCGCAGCTCGGCCAGGGATTTGTTCTTCGCCAGCACCGCGTACTGGTAGACCCAGCCCACGCCGGTGGCATCCGGCCCGAGTTGGGGCGAGACGCCTTGCGGCAGGCGGCCGGCAAGGGAGGTGAGGTATTCCAGCACGCGCGAGCGCGCCCAGTAGATATCGGTGCCGTCCTCGAAAATCACGTAGACGAAGGAGGCGCCGAAGAAGGAGAAGCCGCGCACGACTTTCGATTTCGGCACCGACAGCATGGCGGTGGTGAGCGGGTAGGTGACCTGGTCTTCCACCACCTGCGGGGCCTGTCCGGAATACTCCGTGTAGATGATGACCTGGGCGTCGGATAGGTCGGGCAGGGCATCGAGCGGCGTCTTCAGCACGGCATAGATACCGCCGCCGATAATGGCGAGGGTGGCCAGCAGGACCAGGAAGACGTTGCGCGCCGACCACTCGATGAGGCGATTGAGCATGTCAGTGCCCCTCGTGAGCGGTGGCTGGTGTCGCCGCGGGTTTGGTCTGGCTGCTGCCCATGCTGCTGAAAGCTGCCTTGAGATTGCTTTCCGAGTCGATCAGGAAGTTGGCCGTGACTACGACCTTTTCGCCTTCGCCCACCCCTTCCAGCACCTCGACGTAGTCGTTTCCCTGCACGCCGAGCTTCACTTCGCGCGGCTCGAAGCGGCCTTCGGCCAGTTCCACCAGTACGGTCTGACGGGAGCCGCCATGGAGCACCGCCGAAGCCGGAACGGTCAGTACTTTTCCCCGGCTAGTCGCAGCCAGCTCGACATCGGCATACATTGCCGGCTTGAGCAGGCCACCCGGATTGGCGAGTTCGAGTCGCACCGGCACGGTGCGGGTCTGGGCGTTGAGGGTGGGATAGACATAGACCACCTTGGCGGAAAATTCCCTGCCGGGGTAGGCGTTGACCTTGATCCTGGCATTCTGCCCCGGCTTGACCAGGGCCAGATCCTGCTCGAACACATCGGCGATGATCCACACCGAAGACAAGTCGGCGATCTGGTACAGCACATCGCCGGGCATGAAGCGCATGCCCTGCACCGCTTTCTTCTCCATCACGATGCCGTTGGCCGGCGAGCGGTAGGTGAGGGTGCGTTTGCTGTCGCCGCTTTTGCTTAAGGCCAGGATCTGCTCGTCGGAGATATCCCAGTTTTTCAGACGGGTCAGACTGGATTCGGCGAGTTGTTTCATGCCTGCCTGTGCTTCTGAACTCGCGTTCTTCAGGTCACGCTGGCCTTGTTGGGCAATGGCGTATTCTTTCTGCGCCGATACCAGTTCCGGGCTGTATACCTCAAGCAGGGGCTGGCCTTTCCCCACTGTCTGGCCGGTGGTGTTGACGTGCAGCTTTTCGATCCAGCCCTCGAATTTGGGGGCCACGGTGTAGGTCAGGCGTTCATCGGCTTCGACCCGGCCGACAACACGAATGCTGCGTGCCAGATCGCGCAGGCTGGCGGCCTCGGTGCGCACGCCCAGTTTCTGGATTTTTTCGGGGCTGATCCTGACCTGTTTGGCCGCATGGGGGCTGCCGTCCTCGTCGCCTTCATAGACCGGGATGTAGTCCATCCCCATTTCGTCCTTTTTCGGTACCGGCGAAGTGTCGGGCAGGCCCATCGGGTTACGGTAGAACAGGAGCTTGGGCTCTTTCTTGGCCGGTGCTCTGCTGGCTACAGGCGCTGTCGGCGCGCCGCCGGGTCCGAACGCGCCCTGGTTGCCCAGCCAGTAGCCGGCGCCCAGTGCGGCGGCGATGACCGCACTCATTGCAATGGCTGTGGTCTTGTTCATAGGTCTTCTCCCAACAGTCGTTCGATTTCGGCCAGCCGGAACTGCATTTCGCCCTGGGTTTTGAGCAGGCTGAGTTTGGTAGTGCGGATCTGGCGCTGGGCATCGAGCAGAGTGGCGAAATCCACCTTGGCGATTTCATAGCTCGCCAGCGCGGCTTTGAAGTTCAACTCCGATTGAGGAAGCAGACTGGTGCGAGTGAGGTTTTCGGTATAGCGCGCGTTGTCGAGAGCCGAGACGTTTTCGGCCAGGTCGGCAGTCAACTGGTTCAGGGTGGCCTCCTTGCGCGACTCAGCCGCAGCCAGCATGGCCTGCGCTTCGCGCTCCTGGGAGCGGCGGCTTTCCTGCTGCAATGGAATGTTGAGCTCGATCATCAGCTCCCATTCGTTGACGCGGCTGCCGGTCTGGATCGGCGATAGGCCCAGGTTAAAATCGGGGTAGCGGTTTTTGTAGACCAGCTCGCGGTTCTTGGCAGCAGCGGCGACGCGCGCTTCCTCGACGAACAGCTGTGGGTTGCGGGCGCGCAACCGTTCTTCCAGCGCGGCATGGTCGAGCCGGGCCGGCGAGGGGATAGTCCGCAGCCGTTCGGGTTCGGCAAGCGGCGCCATGGTCGGCCGCTTCAGCAGGGCATTGATCTTGACCTGGGCGTGGTGGCGTTCGTTGCTGATCGCCACCAGTTCGCTGCGCATGCCGGTCTGCTCGATCTGGGCGCGGATCACGTCTTGCTGTGGCACCAGGCCGCTGGCATAGCGAGCCTGGGTGATTTTTTCCAGGCTGCCAGCCAGGTCGAGCAACTCACGGGTCACGTTTTCGGAGTGCGACAGCACGTAATATTGGGCATAGGCGGCCTTGAGGCGCGCCGCCAGTTCTGTCCAGTTGGTCGTGGCGCGGCCTCGTGCTTGGTCGGCCTCGGCTTCGGCGACTTCGCGCTTGAGATCGCGCTTGCCCCAGAATGGCACGGGCTGGATCAGGGTGTACTTGGTACTGCCGATGCGGCCAGGCAGCAGGTTGGGGCTGGCGTCCATGCCCTGGTTGGTGATGTTGCGCAGTTCAGTGCGCAGGGTAGGGTCGGGCAGGGCACCTGCAGGATAGACCCGCTCGGCAGCGGCTTCTGCCTCGTAAAGCGAGGCGGCGAGTTCGGGGTTTTGGCTGCGTGCCAGTTCCAGTAAGCTTTCCAAACTGGATCCGGGCGGGGCTGCTGCGGGTTCGGCCAGCGCCGACGCGCTAGCCAGTGCCAAAATGAGCGCAATCGTATGCAGCTTTCCAAGCTTGATTGGATAGCGATGAGGTTTCATTTGCCTCTGTCCTTGAAGAAGAGAAAATCGATATCAGCAACGGGAAGCCTTGCGGCTTCCTGTCAGCCGGCTTATTTCGCTGGTTCGATGTGCGAAATCACGTAACCGGTTTTAGCTTCCTTGGTAAGGCCGAAAGTTACCACCTGGCCGGCTTTGATGCCCGACAGAACCTTCTTGTTGGCCACTTTGAAGTCCATCGTCATGGCGGGCCATTGGATAGAGGGGATGGCCTCGTGAGAGATGTTCACGGTAGCCGTCGCGGCGTCGATTTTGTTGACAGTGCCCTTGCCGCTCGCCGCATCTGCGGCTTGGACGGCGGAAACCGCCGTCAGCATAGTGGCGGCAGCGAAGAGGGTGATCAATGCTTTTTTCATGATTTGCTCCTTAAATTAAAGTCGTGCATGCGGCGGGCCATGGGCAAAATAGCCCATAGTCCTGCATACAATTCAAAATTCGGCAGAACTCAGGAAAAAAGCGCGTGAGGGGGGCGTTGAGGTTGTTCAGGAAAGAACAGCGGGAAGTGTGTGCCAGAAGCGAATTTGAAAGAGAAGCTGGCGTTATCGCTTAAGCCGGTGGGTGTGGGCAGGAGAGCGGGCGCGCCGCCCAGGTGGCAATAGCCGCAATCGTCGCACTGCGTTTGGGGTGTGGCGGAGGGGGTGTTCTGATCATGGCCGCAATCATGGCCACCATGCTGGTCTTGCATCCCGGCCTGCATTGCTGGCGGCGGGGTGTGGTCGTGACGGCAGGATGACATCCCGGCCGCGGCGAACCCCTGCAGTGGGAGCCACAGCAGCAGAAAGCCGAGGATGAGATTGCGCAGGCAGTGCCTCATGATTATTTGTGTATCGATTTTCTTGTGCGTTTACAGTGTGAGCATAAAGCAAAAGAGGCCGTTACCGCAATATAAGTTTCCGAACGCAGGGTTTATCCGCGTAGGTGGTTGCGTGCTAGAATCGGCCAAGCTTTCATGGAGTCCATTAATTGCTAGGGAAATATCTGAAATTCCTCAGGAGCGGGAAATCCGGCAGTGACAAGCCCAATGCCGTGCCGCCCGCTTCCAAGCCCGTGGCAACGACTTCCTTTTCCGGCGGCTCCATTCCCTTGCTCGACGCTCTTCCGTCAGTGGCGGCTGAAGAGTCGATCGACACCGGCCATATCGCGGCGGATAACGTGGTAGCCAGCATTCCGGAAATCGAAACGAGCGGCCATCGGACCAATGCGGAAGAGCTGCGGCAGAAAATCATCGGTCGCCAGCCGGTTCTGAATCGCTCCCAGCAGATCATCGGCTACGAATTGCTGCTGCGCAGTAAAGTCCTGCCCACGGTCAAGGCGCCAGACGCAGCGCTGAGGCGGATGCAGGACGAGGCCCTGATTCGCTGTCTGGTGGGCCTCGATGTCAACCGTCTGCTTGAGGACAAGCTGGCCTTTGTCGGAATTTCCCCTGTCATGCTGGAAAGCCCTCTGCTGCGGAAATTACCCGGCAAGGGGGTGGTGCTGGTCGTGTGCCCGGACCAGGACATGCTGGAGGATAACCTGCTGCGCTGCCGCGAATTAAGGAGCCTGGGCTACCAGATTGCGCTCGATGATTTTGAGTTGAAACAGGGTCTGGGGCAATTTGTTACGCTGGCGAGCTTCATCAGGGTGGACGTTGCCCGCTTCAACGCCATTGAACTCGGCAAGCTGGCGGATCGCTTCCTGGATAAGCCTACGCCGCAGCTGCTGGCGAAAAACGTGGAGACGGATGACGATTTCGAGGCCTGTTACAAGATGCATTTTCATTGCTTCGAGGGCAATTACTTCACCCGCCTGCGCCCTTCCATGCCGCCCCATGTAGATAGCGACCGCATCAGGGTTCTGGAACTGCTCAGCATGGTGAAGAGCGAGGGAGAAATCTCGCAGCTGGAGGAAGGATTCAAGCACGATGCGATGCTTTCCTACAAGCTGCTGCGTTACATCAACGCGCCGGTCAACGGCTTTCAGCAGCAAATCCGCTCCATCGCCCATGCGTTGGTGATTCTCGGCTACAAACAACTGTATCGCTGGCTGACGTTGCTGCTGTTTACCAGCGGCAAGGCGGATCCGCGTAGCAAGGCGCTGTTGCAGAATGCGTTGGTGCGTGCGCGCATGACGGAACTGCTGGGCCAGGGCAAGCTGCCGCTGGCCGAGCGCGAAGGCTTGTTCATTGTTGGGATATTTTCCTTGCTGGACGTGTTGCTGAACGTGCCGATGGAACAGGCGCTGGAGCAGCTGCAACTGCCCGACCCGGTTATGGCGGCGCTGGCCCGTCGCGAAGGCGTCTATGCCCCTTTCCTGGCGCTTTCTGTGGCGTGCGAGGAGGCAGACCAGGAGGCGATCATTGAGCATGCCGCCGCTTGCGGGCTGGATGCCAATGAGGTCAATACTGCCCAAGTCAAGGCGCTGATCTGGGCCGAAGAAATCAACTTATGAGATGCGCCGCTAAATAGCGGCCACTTTTCCCTTTTTCCCTAGCTAGTCGTGGGGCCCCGACCAGCCCGCTGAAATATTTTGCTTCCTCCTGGTCGCGGCGCAGCCGATATCTCTGCCGCCTCCATGCATTCGCTCGTTTCGCCGGCTTGACAAAAATCGCATGGGCTCTATAAAAAGAATGTCATTGCCCTGTTATGCAATACATTTGTGAAGGAGAGAGCGAAATGCACGTCACAAGGAGGCAATTCTTCAGGGTTTGCGCTGGCGGGCTGGGCACTTCCACCCTGGCGGCGCTGGGCTTCTCTCCCGGCGAGGCGCTGGCAGAAGTGCGCGAGTTCAAGCTGCTGCGCACCACCGAGGCGCGCAACACCTGTCCGTACTGCTCGGTCAGTTGCGGCCTGATCATGTACAGCCTCGGCGACAGCGCCAAGAACGCCGAGCGCAGCATCATCCATATCGAGGGCGACCCCGATCACCCGGTCAACCGCGGCACTCTATGCCCGAAAGGCGCGGGCCTGCTGGATTTCGTGCACAGCCCCAACCGGCTGAAATACCCGGAATACCGCGCCCCCGGCTCCAACGAGTGGAAGCGCATTTCCTGGGATGAGGCGTTCAGCCGCATCGCCCGGCTGATGAAGAACGACCGCGACAAGAATTTCATCGCCAAGAACGCTGCAAGGAGCCACAGTCAATCGCTGGGTCACCACCGGCTTCCTGGCGGCCTCCGCATCGAGCAACGAGACCGGCTACATTACCCACAAGGCGGTCCGAAGTACGGGGATGCTGGCGTTCGACAACCAAGCGCGCGTCTGACACGGACCTACGGTGGCAAGTCTTGCCCCTACGTTCGGTCGCGGCGCGATGACCAATCACTGGGTCGATATCAAGAACGCGAATGTGGTCATGGTGATGGGCGGCAATGCCGCCGAGGCGCACCCCTGCGGCTTCAAGTGGGTGACCGAGGCGAAGGCCCACAACCACGCCAAGTTCATCGTCGTTGACCCGCGCTTCACGCGCTCGGCGGCGCTGGCGGACCTTTATGCGCCGATCCGCACCGGCACCGATATCGCTTTCCTCGGCGGGGTGATCAATTACCTGCTCGGCCGCGACAAGATCCAGCATGAATACGTCAAGGCATATACCAATGCCGCCTTGATTGTCGGCGAGGGTTACCGCTTCGACGCAGGCCTGTTCTCCGGTTACGACGAGGCGGGGCGCAAATACGACAAATCCGGCTGGGCCTACGAGATGGGGCCGGACGGCTACGCCCTGGCGGACGAAACGCTGCAGCATCCGCGCTGTGTGTTCCAGTTGCTCAAGGGACACTATGCCCGCTACACGCCGGAGATGGTAAGCAATATCACCGGCACGCCCAAGGACCAGTTTCTCAAGGTTTGCGAGATCATCGCCACCACGTCGGTGCCGAACCGCACCCTCACCATTCTCTATGCCCTCGGCTGGACGCAGCATTCCACCGGCTCGCAGATGATCCGCACCGCGGCGATGCTGCAACTGCTGCTGGGCAATATCGGCATGGCGGGCGGAGGCTTGAATGCCCTGAGAGGTCATTCCAATATCCAGGGCCTGACCGACCTCGGGCTGCTGTCCAACCCGCTGCCGGGCTACCTGACCCTGCCCGGCGAGAAGGAAACCGACTACCAGGCCTATGTCGACAAGCGCACTCTGAAGCCGCTGCGGCCGGGACAGTTGTCCTACTGGCAGAACTACCCCAAGTTCCACGTCAGCCTGATGAAGGCGTGGTGGGGGAGTGCGGCGACCAGGGAGAACAACTGGTGCTTTGACTGGCTGCCCAAGCTGGACATGGAATACGACGTGCTGCGGGTGTTCGAGCTGATGCACCAGGGCAAGGTGAACGGCTATTTCTGCCAGGGCTTCAACCCGCTGGCGGCGATCCCGAACAAGGCGAAGATGACTGGCGCCTTGTCCAAGCTGAAATACCTGGTCGTGATCGATCCGCTGGCGACGGATACCTCCTGCTTCTGGGAGAATCACGGCGAGTTCAACGACGTGGATCCCGCCAAGATCCAGACCGAGGTATTCCGCCTGCCTTCCTCCTGCTTCGCCGAGGAGAACGGGTCGCTCACCAATAGCGGGCGCTGGCTGCAATGGCACTGGAAGGGCGCCGAACCGCCGGGCGAGGCCAAGGGCCGATGCCGAGATCATAGCCGGCCTGTTCCTCAGTCTGCGCGAGCTGTACCGCAAGGAGGGCGGTGCTTTCCCCGACCCGATCCTGAACCTGACCTGGGATTACAAGATTTCCCGCGCGCCGACGCCGGAAGAGCTGGCGATGGAATACAACGGTCGCGCGCTGGCGGACCTGGTTGACCCGAAGGATCCGACCAAGATCATCCTGAAAAAAGGGCAGCAGCTCGACGGTTTCGCCCAGCTCAAGGACGACGGCAGCACCACCAGCGGCTGCTGGCTGTTCTCGGGTGCCTGGACCGAGAAGGGCAACCTGATGGCGCGACGCGATAACTCCGATCCGTCCGGCCTCGGCAATACCCTGAACTGGGCATTCGCCTGGCCGGCCAACCGGCGCATCCTGTATAACCGCGCCTCGTGCGATCCCGCCGGCAAGCCGTGGGACCCGAACCGCAAGCTGATCTTCTGGGACGGCGCCAAGTGGACCGGGGCAGATGTGCCGGACATCAAGATGGACTCCGCTCCCGAGGAAGGGATGAACCCGTTCATCATGCAGCCCGAGGGCGTGGCGCGGCTGTTTGCCCTGGACAAGATGGCGGAAGGCCCGTTCCCCGAGCATTACGAGCCGTTCGAGACGCCCATCGGCACCAACCCGCTCCATCCCAAGGTGATCAGCAACCCGGCGGCCAGGGTGTTCAAGGGCGATATGGAGGCCTTCGGCAAGATGAAGGATTTCCCCTACGCAGGCACTACCTATCGGCTGACCGAGCATTTCCACTATTGGACCAAGCACGTGAATATGTCCGCTATCCTTCAGCCCGAGCAGTTCGTCGAGATCGGGGAGGAGCTGGCGAAGGAAAAGGGCATCAAGGCGGGCGACCGCGTCAAGGTCAGCTCCAACCGCGGCCATATCAAGGCAGTGGCGGTGGTGACCAAGCGGATCAAGGCGCTCGACTCGGGGGGCAAAAAGATTCGCCACGTCGGCATCCCGATCCACTGGGGTTTCAAGGGGATCGCCAAGAACGGCTACCTCACCAACACCCTGACGCCGGTGGTCGGCGACGCGAATTCCCAAACGCCGGAATTCAAGTCCTTCCTGGTCGACATCGAGAAGATATAAGGAGAGCCGATCATGCCACTGCAATCATTGGACATCACCCGGCGCTCCGCCACCACGACGCCTTCTCCGAGCCAGCGCCAGACCCTGGAAGTGGCCAAGCTGATCGACATCTCCAAGTGCATCGGCTGCAAGGCCTGCCAGGTGGCATGCATGGAGTGGAACGACACCCGCGACCAGATCGGCACCAACACCGGCGTCTACGACAACCCGCGCGACCTGACCGAGGCTTCCTGGACGGTGATGCGCTATTCGGAAGTGGAGCTGGAGCCCAACAAGCTGGAATGGCTGATCCGCAAGGACGGCTGCATGCACTGCGCCGATCCGGGCTGCCTCAAGGCCTGTCCGGCACCCGGCGCGATCGTGCAGTACAGCAATGGGATCGTCGATTTCCACGAGGAGAACTGCATCGGCTGCGGCTACTGCATTACCGGCTGCCCGTTCAACATCCCGCGCATCTCGAAGAAGGACGGCAAGGTCTACAAGTGCACGCTGTGTTCCGACCGTGTGGCGGTGGGGATGGAGCCGGCCTGCATCAAGGCCTGCCCGACCGGTGCGCTGGTGTTCGGCAGCAAGGAGGACATGGTCCGCCATGCCGAGGAGCGCATCGTCGACCTGAACGAGCGGGGCTTCAAGAATGCCGGCCTGTACGACCCGTCCGGCGTGGGCGGCAGCCATGTGATGTACGTGCTGCAGCACGCCGACATGCCGGAAATCTATCACGGCCTGCCCAGAGACCCGCACATCAGCCCGCTGGTTTCCCTGTGGAAAGGGGGCGCCAAGCCGATCGCCAGTCTGGGTTTGGGCTTGATGGCGCTGGTCGGCTTCTTCCATTATGTGACGGTGGGGCCGAACGAGGTGGAGGAAGAGGGCGGCAAGAGCAAGGAGAAGCAATCATGAGCGTCCCATCCAGTCTGATCCGGCGCTACACCACGGCGGAGCGCCTCAACCACTGGGTAGTGGCGGTTGCCTTTATTCTCGCCGCCCTTGGCGGTCTGGCCCTGTTCCACCCCTATTTCTTCTGGCTTGCCAATCTGTTTGGAAGCGGCACATGGAATCGGATACTGCATCCGTTTATCGGCGTGATCATGTTCCTGTCGTTTTTGGGGCTGATGGCACGCTTTTGGGCTTACAACCGCATCACCGATGCCGACCGCCAATGGGTCAGGCAGATCGGCGACGTGATCCGAAATCGCGAAGAAAGGCTGCCGGAGGTGGGTCGTTACAATGCCGGCCAAAAATACCTGTTCTGGGCCATGGTGGTGACCATCCCGCTGCTGCTGATCTCTGGCGTTATTTTCTGGCAGCCCTGGTTTGCACCCTACTTTCCGGTTGTCCTGATCCGCATGGCGGTGGTGGTGCACGCCATCGGCGCCTTTGTCCTCATCGCCGGCATCATCGTCCACATCTATGCGGCGATCTGGACCAAGGGCTCGATCGGGGCAATGACCCGCGGCACAGTGACACGCGCCTGGGCGAAGAAGCACCATCCCGCCTGGTTGAGGCAAATCAAGGGAGGTAACGAATAAAAATGAGCGCAATTCTACAGCCTGGGGAAGTCGAAATCCCGAAGGGCGATATCCCTTTTATCCGCCTGCCCACACGGGGCGAGGTATTCGCACAGCGGGCCAGCCGCTTCGACACGCTTGCCCGCAACCATGTGCTGGGCGACTACCTGGCTTTCATGGCGCGGCTTTCCCGGGCGCAACAGGCCGTGCTGGAGGCCTTCCCCCTAGTGCCGCTACCCTCGGCCGAACAGTTGGCGCTTTCCCGCCGCTACGGGCTGCCACCCCTCAGCGTACAGAGCTGGTCTCGCGATTGGTCCTGGCATGCCGGTTTGCAGCAAATCTTCGCGCTGCTGGGAACCGAGCCGCTTTCTCCTCAAGCCTGTGACGCGGTGGAGCACCTGTCCCGCGCCGGGGTCGATGAACTGGAGCTCCTCGCCGAGGCGGTTCTCGCCGGGGCATACTCTGCCGTGCCGCCGGAAGCCTCGCCCTTTGTGGCTGCCGCATTGCAGGTCTATTGGGCGCACATGGCAACATTGCTCGGCGAGCAGGCCTTCGGCCGGATCGAGCAGCCCAATCTTTGCCCGGTGTGCGGCTCGCCGCCGGTCTCCAGCCTGGTCCGCATCGGCGGCGCGGAGCAGGGGTTGCGCTATCTTTCCTGTTCCCTGTGCGCCACGGAATGGCACATGGTACGCATCAAGTGCAGCAGTTGCGAATCCACCCGCGATATCGGCTATTATGTTCAGGAAGGCTCGAGCGGAGCCGTCAAGGCAGAGAGCTGCGACGATTGCAACGCCTACCTGAAAATCATGTACGTGGAAAAAGACACCGGGGTGGAGCCGGTGGCCGACGACCTGGCAACGCTTGGCCTTGACTTGCTGATGAATCAGGCAGGAAAAGAGCGCAGCGGCCCCAACCTGTTTTTTCATCCGGGCAGTGTTTGATGGCGCGTTGCTTCATGAGGGAATAAAACCAATCACTTTATGAGTCGACCATCCCCTCTTCCCGCCGTGGACCGGGTGCTCAGCCTGCCGACAATGCAGTCGATGATTGCCCGTTTCGGTCGGCCATACGTCGTCGAGACCGCGTGGAATGTGATGGACGAAATACGGGTGGCGTCTGAAGAGGCTGAAATTGCCCAACCAGGTGGTAACGGCGCTGGTGCGCCGCGAAGGCATATATGCACCCTTTCTCGCACTCGCCGTGGCCTGCGAAGAAGCGGATCAGGAGGGCTCGCCCAATGCGCGGCCGCCTGCGGAGTGGATGCCGATGCGGTCAATATCGCCCAGGTCAAGGCGCTGATCTGGGCCGAAGAAATCAATTCATGAGAATGCGCAGTTAAACATCTGCCGTTTTTCCCCTCCGGTCGGGTATCCCCGACCAGCCCACTGAAATTTCCCGCTTTCCCCCGCTTGTAGCGGCAAACGATTTCATCTGCCGCCATGGTTTCATGCACCTGGCCGGCTGTCGACGCTAAATAGAAATGCACATATAGAAGTTGACAATAGCCGGCTTATCAATTAATTTTATGCGGCTATAAAAAATTATCGACAATTATTCGATCGTATAATACTAAGGAGGAGTGGAGATGCAAGTCACACGGAGGCAGTTCTTCAAAGTTTGCGCCGGCGGGTTGGGTAGTTCCAGCCTGGCGATGCTGGGATTCGCGCCCGGCGATGCGCTGGCGGAGGTGCGCAGTTTCAAGCTGGCGCGCACTACCGAAACCCGCAATACCTGCCCGTACTGCTCGGTGGGCTGCGGCATCCTGATCTACAGCCTGGGCGATAAAGCCAAGAACGTCCATGCGAAAGTTGTCCATATCGAAGGCGACCCGGATCACCCGGTTAATCGCGGCACGCTCTGCCCCAAAGGCGTCGGCCTGCTGGATTTCGTGCACAGCCCCAACCGCCTCAAGCATCCCGAATACCGCGCCCCTGGCAGCAAGGAATGGACACGCATTTCCTGGGACGAGGCCTTCACCCGCATCGGCAAATTGATGAAGGAAGACAGGGACAAGAATTTCATCGCCAAGAACAAGGACGGCGCCACCGTGAACCGCTGGGTGACCACGGGTTTCCTGGCCGCTTCCGCTTCCAGCAACGAATCAGGCTACCTCACCCACAAAGTGGTGCGCAGCCTGGGGATGCTCGCATTCGATAATCAAGCACGCGTTTGACACGGACCTACGGTGGCAAGTCTTGCCCCTACGTTCGGCCGCGGTGCCATGACCAATCATTGGGTCGACATCAAGAATGCCGATCTCATTCTCATCATGGGCGGCAATGCCGCCGAGGCCCACCCTTGCGGTTTCAAATGGGTAACCGAGGCCAAGGTCCAGCGCAAAGCCAAGCTCATCGTGGTGGATCCCCGCTACACGCGCTCCGCCGCGGTGTCGGATTTTTACGCACCGATACGCGCCGGATCCGACATCGCCTTTCTGGGCGGTCTGATCAATTACCTGCTCAGCAATGACAAGGTTCACCATGAGTATGTGAAGAATTACACCGACTTCAGTTTCCTGGTGAAGGACGAGTTCAAATTCGAGAACGGCATTTACTCCGGCTATGACCCGGAGAAGCGCAAGTACGACAAATCCACCTGGGGCTACCAGATCGGCAAGGATGGCTTCGTGGTCACCGACCCGACGCTGCAGAATCCGCGTTGCGTGTATCAGTTGATGAAGGCGCACTACTCCCGCTACACGCCGGAAATGGTGTCCAACATCTGCGGCACGCCCAAGGATGCCTTCCTCAAAGTCTGCGAGATGATTGCGGAGACCTCCAAGTCCGACAAAACCATGACCATCATGTACGCCCTGGGCTGGACGCAGCACTCGCAGGGGTCGCAGATGATCCGCACCGGCGCCATGGTGCAGTTGTTGCTGGGCAATATCGGCGTGGCGGGCGGCGGCATGAATGCCCTCAGAGGCCACTCCAACATCCAGGGCCTGACCGACCTGGGCTTGCTGTCCAATCTGTTGCCGGGTTACATGACGCTGCCCAGCGACGCGGAGCAGGATTACAAGGGTTATATCGAGAAGCGCGCCTTCAAGCCCTTGCGACCCGGCCAGATGAGTTACTGGCAGAACTACAACAAATTTTTCGTCAGCAATATGAAAGCCTGGTTCGGCGACGCCGCGACCAATGACAACAACTGGTGCTACGACTGGCTGCCCAAGCTCGACAAGGGCTACGACATCCTGCAGGTGTTCGAGAACATGAGCCAGGGCATGGTCAACGGCTACTTCTGCCAGGGCTTCAACCCGCTCGCTTCGGCGCCGTGCAAGGTGAAGATCTCCGGCTCTCTGGCGAAACTCAAGTACCTCGTCGTGATCGATCCGCTGGCGACCGAAACCTCTGAGTTCTGGCAGAACCACGGCGAGTACAACGACGTGGATCCGGCCAAGATTCAAACCGAAGTGTTCCGCCTGCCTTCCACCTGCTTCGCGGAAGAAGACGGCTCTCTGGTCAGTTCCAGCCGGGTGCTGCAATGGCACTGGAAGGCCACCGATGCGCCCGGCGAGGCGAAACCCGATCCTGAAATCATGGCGGGCATTTTCCTCAAGCTGAAGGAGATGTACAAAAAAGAAGGCGGGGCTTTCCCCGATCCTATCCTGAACCTGACCTGGAAACATCGCCAGCCGAATTCTCCTGCCCCTGAGGAACTGGCGAAGGAGTTTTCCGGCAAAGCCTTGAAGGAAGTAACCGACCCCAAGGATCCGACCAAGGTGCTGGTAAAAGCCGGCGAGCAGCTGAACGGTTTCGCGGAATTGCGCGACGACGGTTCCACATCGTGCGGTTGCTGGATCTTCGCGGGCAGTTGGTCGGAGAAGGGCAACCTGATGGCGCGGCGTGACAACTCCGATCCGTTCGGCATAGGGCAAACGCTCAACTGGGCATATGCCTGGCCGGCGAACCGGCGCATTCTGTATAACCGTGCATCCTGCGATCTCACCGGCAAACCCTACGATGCGAAACGCAAACTGATCGGTTGGGACGCCGTAGCAGGCAAGTGGACCGGCTCGGACATTCCGGATATCAAGGCCGATTCCGCACCTGAAGAAGGCATCAATCCGTTCATTATGAACCCGGAAGGCGTGGCGCGCTTCTTCGCCATCGACAAGATGGCGGAAGGCCCTTTCCCGGAACACTATGAACCGATGGAATCGCCGCTGGCCAGCAATCCGCTGCATCCGGCCAATCCCATGGCGCGGGCCAATCCGGCGGCGCGGGTGTTCAAAGGAGATTGGGATACGTTCGGCAAGCCGGACAAGTTCCCGTATGTGGCGACCACCTATCGGCTCACCGAGCACTTCCACTTCTGGACCAAGCATGTGAAGCTGAATGCCATCATGCAACCGGAACAGTTCGTGGAAATCGGCGAAGAGCTGGCCAAGGACAAAGGCATCAAGGCCGGTGACCACGTACGGGTGAAATCCAAGCGCGGATTCATCATTGCCGTGGCCGTTGTCACCAAGCGCCTGAAGACGCTCACCGTCACAGGCAAGAAGGTGCATACCGTGGGTATTCCGATCCACTGGGGCTTTATGGGGTTGGCCAAGAACGGCTACATCACCAACACCTTGACCCCTTTCGTGGGCGACGCTAACACTCAGACGCCTGAATTCAAATCGTTCCTCGTGGACGTTGAGAAGGTATAGGGGGCGACATGGCACTGCAATCATTAGACATCAAAGCCCGTTCCGCCACGACGACGCCTTCTCCCTCCGTGCGGGAAACGATGCCGGTGGCGAAACTCATCGACATCTCCAAATGCATCGGCTGCAAGGCATGCCAGGTAGCCTGCATGGAGTGGAACGATTTGCGCGACGAGGTCGGTACCAATGTCGGCGTGTACGACAACCCCGCCGATCTCAGCGCCAAGTCCTGGACGCTGATGCGTTTTTCGGAAGTGGAAGTGGAAGCCGGCAAGCTGGAATGGCTGATCCGCAAGGACGGCTGCATGCACTGTGCCGATCCGGGCTGCCTTAAAGCCTGCCCGGCGCCCGGCGCGATCATCCAGTACAGCAACGGCATCGTCGATTTCCACGAGGAGAATTGCATCGGCTGCGGCTATTGCATCACCGGCTGCCCGTTCAACGTGCCGCGCATCTCGGCTCACGACAGCAAGGCGTACAAGTGCACCCTGTGTTCAGACCGTGTGGGGGTGGGGCTGGAACCGGCCTGCGTCAAGACCTGCCCCACCGGTGCGATCGTGTTCGGCGCCAAGGAGGACATGATCCAGCATGCTGAGGGGCGCGTCACCGACCTCAAGAGCCGCGGCTACGCGAATGCCGGGCTGTACAACCCGCAAGGGGTGGGCGGCACGCACGTGATGTACGTGCTGCAGCATGCCGACAAGCCGGAGCTGTACAGTGGTCTGCCCAATAACCCTTCGATCAGTCCGATGGTCGGTCTGTGGAAGGGCGTCACCAAGCCGCTGGCCTCCTTCGCCATCGGCCTGGTCGCCCTGGGCAGCCTGTTCCACTACGTCATGAAGGGCCCCAATGAGGTCTCGAAAGACATCGAGAAGGAGTTCGAAGAATGATACGCGATCCCAAGGACCTAGTCCGCTATACGGCTCCCGAGCGCGCCAATCACTGGGCGGTCGGGATGACCTTCATCCTTCTGGCGCTGTCCGGCCTGGCTTTCTTCCATCCGGCGTTCTATCCCCTGAATCAGCTCTTCGGCGGCGGCGTCTGGGCGCGCATTCTCCATCCCTTCATCGGGGTGGTGATGGCGCTGTCCTTTGTCGCCATGTTCTTCCGCTTCTGGAAGCTGAACATCATGACACCGACAGACAAGGAATGGCTGAGCCGTATCCGCGAAATGGTGGACGGCGATGACCACAACATGCCGGAAGCGGGCAAGTACAACGGTGGCCAAAAGCTGCTGTTCTGGCTGCTGGCGGGCTGCATGGCGCTGCTTGCCGTGTCCGGTATCGTCATCTGGCGCGCCTATTTCTCGGCCCTGTTCCCGATCGGCCTGATCCGCCTTTCCTCTGTCGTGCATGCGACAGCGGCGGCGGGCATGATCGCCCTGATCATCGTCCACGTTTACGCCGCCATCTGGACTAAGGGCACCATCCGTGCCATGGTGTACGGCACGGTCAGCCGCGCTTGGGCGAAGCAGCACCATCCGGCGTGGTTCCGGCAGATTACCGGTGGAGGAAAATGAATATCCAGGCACGCATTATCGAACCGGGTCAGATCGAAGCCCCGGCCGGGCAGATTCCCTTTCTCCGCCTGGCCGGGCCGGATGTTTTCAAGCAACGGGCGGAGCGGTTCCGGCAACTTTCCCAGGGGAATTCCCTGGGGGGCTACCTGGTTTTTTTAGCGACCCTGGCGCAGGCGCAGCAGGAAGCGCTGGCCCATTTTCCAAGGGTGCCGCTGCCCGGGGCCGAACAGCAGGCGCTATGCCGCGAACACGGCATGCCGGTACTCGGTGCCCAGTCCTGGCTCAGGGATGCTGCCTGGCGGGCAGGATTGAAGGCGTTGTTGCGGCACATGGCCGCGGCATCCCTTCCGGGCCCCGCAAGCGAGGCTGTCGTCCGCCTGATGCAGACGGGCGATGCCGAACTGGAGGAGATCGCGAGCAAGCTTCTGGCGGGCGATCTGGCCGGTGTCGGGGCGCAGGACATGCCGTTCGTCGCCGCCGCCTTGCAGGTTTGTTGGGCCCACATGGCGGCAGCCTTGGGGGAGCATGCCTTCGGCCGCCTGGAGCAGGGCGGGCTGTGCCCGGCATGCGGTTCACACCCGGTCGCCGGCATCGTGCGCATAGGCGGGACGGAGCAGGGGTTGCGCTATCTTTCCTGCTCTCTGTGCGCCACGGAGTGGCACATGGTGCGGATCAAGTGCAGCAGTTGCGAGTCCACCCACGGGATCAACTACTACCAGCTAGAGGGCTCGAACGGCGCGGTCAAGGCGGAAAGCTGCGATGACTGCAACTCGTACCTGAAGTTGTTGTACATGGAAAAGGACAATCAGGTGGAAGCGGTGGCTGACGACCTGGCCACCCTTGCCCTGGACGTGCTGATGGACGAGGCGGGCAAGGCGCGCGGCGGTCCCAACCTGTTTTTTCACCCCGGCAGCGTTTGAGCCTATAAAAAAGCAGTTCAGCCACGGATTATCACAGATGCACACAGATTACCAATGATTTGCCTTTCTCACCTTGAGCACCTTTCGGGCGAATGGCTTGTCGCTACAGCGCATTGCGTTATCTGTGTAAATCCGTGTTCATCTGTGGCTAATGGCCGTTTTTAGGCTGAGGGCCTGTTGCCGGGATTCTGTTCAACATCCATAATAAAGCTCGATTTCCGTTTCTAACCGAACACCGAGCCAAACCTTGAGCCGCCAATCACCTTTCCCTTCAGTGGACCGTGTTCTCAATCTGCCCGCCATGCAGGTGGTGATAGCCCGTTTCGGCCGGGCGCGCTCGGTCGAAACCGTGCGCGCCGTGCTGGATGAGGCGCGGGCGGCTTGGCGCGTCGGCTCGGCTGGGGGCTCGTTGAGCGAGGAGGAGGCGGTAGCGCGCTGCGCCGAACTTCTGGAAGCCAGCGAGCAGCCCTCCTTGCGTCCGGTGTTCAATCTCACCGGCACGGTGCTGCACACCAACCTGGGGCGTGCCTTGTTTCCGGCCGAGGCGGTGCAGGCGGTGATGGACGTGCTGACCAAGCCCTCCAATCTTGAATTTGACCTGGACAGCGGCCGGCGCGGCGACCGCGATGTGCACGTGGAAGAGCTGCTGCGCCAGCTGACCGGCGCCGAAGCCGCAACCGTGGTCAACAACAATGCGGCGGCAGTATTCCTGGCGCTCAACGCGCTTGCCGGACGCAAGGAGGTCATCGTTTCCCGCGGCGAGCTGATCGAGATCGGCGGCTCCTTCCGCATCCCCGACATCATGGCCCGCGCCGGCTGCCGCCTGGTAGAGGTGGGTACCACCAACCGTACCCATCTGCGGGACTTCGAGGCGGTTATTTCCGCCAAAACCGGCTTGCTGCTCAAGGTGCACACCAGCAACTACGCCGTCGTCGGCTTCACCGCCGCGGTGCCGGAGCGGGAGCTGGCGCAGCTCTCTCATGAGCACGGCCTGCCGTTCGTGATCGACTTGGGCAGCGGCACCCTGGTCGACCTTTCCCGCTGGGGCTTGCCTGCCGAACCTACTCCCCAACAGGCTTTGGCGGCCGGCGCCGACCTCGTCACTTTCAGCGGCGACAAGCTGCTGGGCGGCCCCCAGGCGGGCATCCTGGTCGGTCGGCGCGACCTGATCGACAAGATCAAGAAAAATCCGCTCAAGCGCGCCCTGCGTCTGGACAAAATGACGCTCGCGGCGCTCGAAGCCATCCTGCGGCTTTATCGCGACCCCGATCGCTTGGCCCAGCGCCTGCCCACTCTCCGGCTGCTGACGCGGACGGCAGAAGACATCGGCTTTGCCGCTGGACGGGTGCTTCCGCCACTGCAGGAGAAGCTTGCGGGAAGCCACAGCGTGTCGCTTTGCGACTGCTCCAGCCAGATTGGCAGCGGCTCGCTGCCAGTGGAGCGTCTGGCCAGCCGCGGCATCGCCATTCGCCCCGCCAGAAAGGGGCGTGGCGAGGGAACTGCCCTGGAAAAACTTGCCGTCGCCTTCCGCGCCTTACCGATTCCGGTGATCGGTCGCATCGAGGAAGGCGCGCTGGTGCTCGACCTGCGCTGCCTGGAGGATGAGGCGGGGTTTGTGGCCCAATTAAACCACTTGGCTGTTTCATGAGCTTTTTGTTTTAAAACATGATCATCGGCACCGCAGGCCACATCGACCACGGCAAGACCTCTCTGGTGAAGGCACTCACCGGCGTCGACGCCGACCGCCTCAAGGAAGAAAAGGCGCGCGGCATCACCCTGGACCTGGGCTACGCCTATTCGCCCCTGCCTGGCGGCGAGATGTTGGGTTTTATCGATGTGCCGGGGCACGAAAAGCTGGTGCACAACATGCTGGCCGGTGCCACCGGCATCGATTTCGTGCTGTTGGTGGTGGCCGCCGACGACGGTCCCATGCCGCAGACTCGCGAGCATCTCGCCATTCTTAACCTGCTTGGACTGTCGCGCGGCGCCGTCGCTTTGACCAAGATCGACCGCGTGCCGGAAGAACGAGTGGCGCAAGCCCGGGCGGAGGTGGAATCGCTGTTGCAGGGGACCCCGCTTGCAGACTGTCCGGTTTTTCCGCTTTCCGCCGTGAGCGGAGCAGGAGTGGAGGCGCTGCGCGAACATCTCGAGGCGGTCGCTGCGGCTCTGCCGCCGCGTGCCGCGACTGGCAATTTCCGTCTGGCAGTCGATCGCTGCTTTACCCTGGCCGGCACCGGCACAGTGGTGACCGGCACGGTGTTTTCCGGCACGGTGCAGGTGGGCGACCAACTGCTGCTCTCGCCTGCCGGCATCGCTGTCAGGGTGCGCGGCATCCACGCCCAGAACCGACCTGCCGAGCTTGGCGTAACCGGGCAACGCTGCGCCCTCAACCTGGCGGGCACCGGTTTCAATAAAGACGACGTGCGCCGCGGCGATTGGGTGCTGGCCGGGACAGCGCATGGGCCGACGCAGCGCCTGGATGTGCGCTTGCATCTGCTGCCCAGTGCCGACAAGGCATTGCGCCACTGGTCGCCGGTGCATTTTCACCTCGGTGCGGTCGATGTCACCGCGCGGGTGGCGTTGCTGGAAGGCGATGCGCTCGAGCCGGGTGCAAGCGCTTGGGCGCAGATTGTGCTCGACCGATCCATCGGCGCCCTGCGCGGTGACCGCTTCATCATTCGCGACCAATCCGCCAGTCGCACCCTGGGCGGCGGCGCCGTGCTCGACCCTTTCCCGCCGGCGCGCAAGCGGCGCACGCCGGAGCGCTTGGCGATACTGGCGGCACTCGCGCAAACGCAGCTGGAAGCGGTGCTGAGCGGCGTGCTGGAGGCGTCCCCAGGCGGCGTCGACCTGGCGCGCTTTGCGCTCACCTGCAACCTGAGTTCCGCCGAAGCCGAAGCCTTGCAGCGGCAAGTGCCGCTGGCCGCCGCCGACGGCATGGCTTTCGCGCAAAGCGTTTGGCAAGGATTGCGTCAGGCCGTGCTGGAGCGCCTGGCGGAGGCGCATCGACAGTCTCCGGATTTCTTGGGGCCGGGGGCCAATCAGCTGCGCTTGCAGGTGGCGCCGCGCCTGGCGCGTGCAGTTTTCGACAGCCTGCTGGCGCAACTGCGCGCGGACGGGCTGATCGCCCAGAGCGGGCTCTGGCTGCACCTGCCGGATCACCGCATCACGCTTTCCGCCGGTGATCAGGAGATCTGGCATAAGGTGGCGCCGCTGCTGCTGGATCAGCCATTCCAGCCGCCCCGGGTGCGCGACCTGGCCGCTGCGCTGCAGGTGGGGGAAGCGCGCATGCGCCTCCTGCTCCAACGTTTGGCGGCCATGGGAGAAACTTACCGGGTGGCCCACGACCATTATTTTATTCCACAATCGGTGGCGCAGCTCGAGGGGATAGCGCGCGAGCTTGCGGCGGGAAGCCAGGATGGGGCGATTGCGGTGGCGCAGTTCCGCGACCGGATCGGCACCGGGCGCAAGCTGGCGATCCAGATTCTGGAGTTTTTCGACAGTAGCGGCATCACCCGCCGTGCCGGCGATACCCATCGTCTGCGTTGAGGGGATAGCTGCAAAGCTTTATACTGCCTGGCTACAATTGGAAGAGAAGCGTTCCCCGGTGGGGCGGCCAGACTTCAAATCTGGCAAGGGTTGTCAGACAGTTCTTGGTGGGTTCGACTCCCACTCTCTTCCGCCAACGATTTTAACTGGCCATCACTATCCATGGCGGGTGGTTGCTGCAGAATGAAAATTAGCTGGAACGAATTGCCGGAGTGAACAGGATCGGCTGGGGATACTCCAGAAATCGAGGACAGATATGAACTTGCATGAATATCAGGCGAAGCAGGTGTTGCGTGACTATGGCATCGCGACGCCGCGCGGCACGGCGATCGACAGCGCTTCCCAGGTGGATGGCGCGATTGCGGAGCTGGGCGGCGACGCCTGGGTGGTGAAGGCGCAGATCCATGCCGGCGGCCGCGGCAAGGCCGGCGGGGTGAGGCTGGTGAAATCGCGCGAGGCGCTGCTGGAAGCGGTCAATGCGCTGCTGGGCAAGCAACTGGTGACCTACCAGAATGCGCCCGACGGGCAGATGGTGTCGCGTCTGTTGATCGAGGAGACGCTGCCGATCGCGCGCGAGCTCTACCTCAGCCTGACGGTGGATCGCGAATCCGAGCGTATCGTGCTGGTTGCCTCCGGCAGCGGCGGTATGGAGATCGAGGAGATCGCCCGGACTTCGCCGGAAAAGATCCTGCGCGAGACTTGCGATCCGCTGTGGGGTTTGCAGGACTTCCAGTGCCGCGCACTGGCTTTCGGTCTGGGGCTGGAAGGCACGCAGATCGGCGAGTTCGGCAAACTGGCCAAAGGCTTGTACAAGCTGTTCAAGGAAAGTGATTTGGCTATGGTGGAGATCAACCCGTTGATCGTGACTGCTACCGGAAGCCTGGTTGCACTCGACTGCAAGATTGGTGTCGACGACAACGCCCTCTATCGGCGCAAGAAGCTGGCCGAGATGAGCGATCCGACCCAGATCGACCCGAAGGAGGTGGCGGCCAAGGAGTTCGACCTCAATTACATCGCTCTCGCCGGCAACATCGGCTGCATGGTCAACGGCGCCGGCCTGGCCATGGCGACCATGGACCTGATCAAGCTGCACGGCGGCCAGCCGGCCAACTTCCTCGACGTCGGCGGCGGCGCCACGGCGGATACGGTGGCCAAGGCATTCAAGATCATCCTTTCCGATGCCAACGTCAAGGCGATCCTGGTCAATATCTTCGGCGGCATCATGCGCTGCGACATCATCGCCGAGGGCATTATCGCCGCAGTCAAGGAAGTCGGCGTGAAAGTGCCGGTGATCGTGCGCCTGGAAGGCACCAATGTCGAACTGGGGCAGAAGATGCTGGCGGAAAGCGGCGTCGGCGTGATTTCCGCCAGCGACCTGACCGATGCGGCCAAGCGCGCAGTGGCGGCAGTCAAGTGATTTTTTGAACCGCAGAGACGCGGAGGCGCAGAGATAAAGCAAGAAGTTGAACTCTCTGCGCCTCCGCGTCTCTGCGGTAAAGATTTTTAAGGATTTCCTCATGAGCATTCTCGTCAACAAGAACACCAAGGTCCTGTGCCAGGGCTTCACCGGCAAGCAGGGATCTTTCCACTCCGAGCAGGCCATCGCCTACGGCACCCGGATGGTCGGCGGCGTGACGCCGGGCAAGGGCGGGCAGACCCATCTCCATCTCCCGGTGTTCAACACCGTGCGCGACGCGGTGCGCGAGACGGGGGCGACGGCCTCGGTGATCTACGTGCCTCCAGGCTTCGCGGCGGATTCGATCATGGAGGCTGCGGACGCGGGCATCAAGGTTATCGTCTGCATCACCGAGGGTATCCCGGTGCTCGACATGCTCAACGTCAAGGCCGCGCTCAAGGCCGGCGACGCCGTGCTGATCGGCCCCAACTGCCCCGGCATCATCACCCCGGAAGAGTGCAAGATCGGCATCATGCCCGGCTTCATCCACAAGAAGGGCAAGGTCGGCGTGGTGTCGCGCTCCGGCACGCTCACCTACGAAGCCGTCTACCAGACCACCAAACTCGGGCTGGGCCAGTCCACCTGCGTGGGCATCGGCGGCGACCCGATCAAGGGGCTGGATTTCATCGATTGCCTGAAAATGTTCCAGGACGACCCGCAGACCGAAGCGATCATCATGGTCGGCGAGATCGGCGGCAACCGCGAGGAGGCGGCGGCGGAATACATCAAGGCCCACGTCACCAAACCGGTGGCGGCCTATATCGCCGGTCAGACCGCACCCAAGGGCAAGCGCATGGGGCATGCCGGCGCGATCATCGCCGGCGGCAAGGGGCTGGCATCGGACAAGATCGCTGCGCTGGAGGCGGCCGGCGTGGTGGTGGCAAAATCGCCCGCTGGCTTGGGCGAGGCGGTGGTCGAGGCAATTAACAATAAAACATGAAGATCGCTATCGCGCAAATCAACTGCACGGTCGGCGATCTCGCCGGCAATGCGGCAAAAATCCTAGATTATGCCGAGCAGGCCAAAGCAGCGGGCGCGCAGGTGATGGTGACGCCGGAGTTGTCCCTGACCGGGTATCCGCCGGAAGACCTGCTGCTGCGCGAGGGTTTCTATGAAGCTTGCGACCAGGCCCTATTCGGCTTGGCACGAAAGATACAAGGGATCACCCTGGTGATCGGTCATCCACAGCAGGTGGATGGGCAGCGCTACAATGCAGCCTCGGTGCTGCGCGACGGCAAGGTCGTCAGCTCCTATCACAAGCAGAAATTGCCCAACCATTCCGTTTTTGACGAAGTGCGCTATTTCTCGCCCGGTACCGAGCCGTGCGTGTTCGAAGCCGACGGCATCAAATTCGGCATCAACATCTGCGCCGATATCTGGGAAGAGGGTGCCGCTGCCTGTGCGCTCAAAGCCAATGCGGACGTGCTGCTGGTGCTGAACGCCTCGCCCTATCATATGAACAAGCAGGTTTCGCGCTACCAGGCGGTGCGCGAGCGGATCGGCGAGTGCGGTTTCCCGGTTTTTTACGTCAATCTGGTCGGCGGTCAGGACGAACTGGTCTTCGACGGTGCTTCTTTCGTCATGGACGGCGCGGGTGCGCTGGTGCACCAGCTCCCGGCATTTGAGGAAATGTTGCGCATCGTTGAGCTAGAGAAGGATCAGCCGCAGCAGGGAGAGGTCATTCCGCAGCTGCCGATCGAGGCATCCGTTTACAAGGCATTGTGTCTGGGCGTGCAGGATTATGTAATGAAAAACGGGTTTCCCGGTGTCGTGCTGGGGCTGTCCGGGGGCATCGACTCCGCGCTGACGCTGGCGATAGCGGTGGATGCGGTGGGTGCGGAACGGGTGCAGGCGGTGATGATGCCGTCTGAATTCACTGCTGACATCAGCCTGCAGGACGCGCAGATCATGGCTGATCGCATGCAGGTTCGCTACAGCGAGTTGCCGATCAAGCTGGCGTTCGACTCTTTTCTCAGGACCTTGTCGGAAGAGTTCGACGACTTGCCGTTCGACACCACCGAAGAGAACATCCAGGCTCGGATCAGGGGAACCTTGCTGATGGCACTGTCAAACAAATACGGTTCGATTGTCCTGACCACCGGCAACAAGAGCGAAATGGCGGTGGGCTACGCCACGCTGTACGGCGACATGGCCGGCGGATTCGCGGTACTGAAGGACGTGCCGAAAACGCTGGTGTATCGCCTGGCGCGCTATCGAAACAGTCTCGGCGAGGTGATCCCGGAACGGGTCATCACCCGCGCACCGTCCGCCGAGCTGCGCCACAACCAGACCGACCAGGACGCCCTGCCGCCGTATGAAATTCTGGATGCCATCATGGAAGCCTATGTCGAGCACGACCTGTGTCCGCATGACATCATTGCGCATGGTTACGCTGAAGAGGATGTGCGCCGCGTAGTGAAGCTGATCGACAAAAATGAGTTCAAGCGGCGCCAAGCACCAGTCGGAGTGCGGGTCACGCCGCGCGGATTCGGCAAGGACCGGCGCTATCCGATTACATCGAAGTATCGTCCCTGGCTGGAATAGGGATCATCCTAGAAAGGTTTCTAGGGTCATAATAAGCGGGAGTGGCAAATGAAGAAGATTGAAGCGATTATCAAGCCGTTCAAACTTGATGAAGTGCGCGAAGCATTGCACGAAATTGGCGTGACCGGGCTGACCGTGACCGAGGTGAAAGGCTTCGGCCGGCAGAAGGGACATACCGAACTCTACCGCGGCGCCGAGTACGTGGTCGACTTTCTGCCCAAGGTCAAGATCGAGCTGGTGATTGCAGCCAGCCAAGTGGAGGCAGCCATCGATGCGATTATCAAGGTGGCACGCACTGGCAAGATCGGCGACGGCAAGATTTTCGTCACCAGCGTGGAGCAGGTGGTGCGCATCCGCACCGGCGAAACCGACGAAGCGGCGATCTAGGCGTTTCCTGTTACCAGATTTTCCACCACGGCGTTTCCGCCTTTTTCTGCAGGGCGAAGAAACGGCTGTTGGGGAAGTTCTTTTGCATGATGCGCAGGGTGTCGTCACGAAGGTCGTTCATGCCGAGCGCATCGTAGGCTTTCACCATGATGGTCAGAGCCTCCTCGGTGGCGGGCGCCTGCGGAAACTGCTGCATCGCGGACTGGGCGCGGTTGACGGCGGCAACGTAAGCGCCGCGTTTGTAGTAATAGCGAGCCACGTGAACTTCATGCGAGGCGAGGGCGTTGACCAGGTACTTCATGCGGGCAATGGCGTCCGGAGTGTATTTGCTGTCGGGGAAGCGGGTCGTTAGCTCCTTGAAGGATTCAAAGGCTTCGCGTGATGCCTTCGGGTCGCGTTCGCTCATGTCCTGTTTGGCGAGGGGGGCAAGGGTTTCCGAGGTTTCGGCGATCTTCTCCGTCAGGGCGCCGAGGAAGCCCAGGTCGTCATTGAAGTTCACCAGACCCCTCAGGTAATAGATGTAATCCACGTTGGGGTGGTTGGGGTGGAGTTTGATGAAGCGGTCGCAGGCGGCGAGGGCGGAGGCCGGTTCGTTCGCCTTGTAGTAGGCGTAGGCGATTTCGATTTGGGCTTGCTGCGCATAACGGCCGTAGGGGTAGCGCGCCTCCAGCTTTTCAAAGTACTGAATGGCTTTTTCATAGCCACCGTCGGCCATTTGATCCTTGGCTTCGGTGTAGAGTTTCTGGGCCGACCAGCCCTTGGTTTCATCCTGGACTTCCGGCAGCAAGCCGCAGCCGGTTATCAACAATGCAAGAATTAACGCTAAACTAAGCCTCATGACAATATCCGATGCCCAGCAGGGCGCAAGTGGTAATCCGCCCGATTATAACCCAAATCCGGCCCCCATCAACTTGACGATTCCGCCAGAAATGACCGGTTTGCGCCTCGATCAGGCCTTGCAGCAGCTGTTGCCGGATTATTCCCGCAGCCGCCTGCAAACCTGGATCAAGGAGAAACGCGTCACGCTCGATGGCCAGTGTGTCGCGCCTAAACAGGCGGTATGGGGCGGCGGGAAGGTGAGGGTAGAGCCGGAATTGCATCCATCCGAAACTCCGTATGCAGCGGAAGAAATCGCCCTCGACATCATGTATGAAGACGATGCGCTGCTGGTGGTCAACAAGCCTGCCGGACTGGTGGTCCACCCCGGCAGCGGCAACTGGCAGGGCACCATGCTGAATGCCTTGCTGCATCATGCGCCGCAGCTTGCGTGCATTCCCCGCGCCGGCATCGTCCATCGCCTCGACAAGGACACCAGCGGCCTGCTGGTGGTGGCCAAAACCTTGACCGCACAGACCGATCTGGTGCGCCAGCTTCAGGCACGCAGCGTGAAGCGCGATTACCTGGCTGTGGTGCAGGGGCTGGTGGCTCATGACGGCAAGGTGGAAGCGCCGCTCGGCAGACATCCCAGTCAGCGTATCAAAATGGCGATAGTCCACAACGGCAAGCCGGCGGTAACGCATTACGCCGTGCTGGAGCACTTCGATCACCACACATTGATCCGTTGCAGCCTGGAAACCGGCCGCACGCACCAGATTCGGGTGCACATGCAGTCCATCGGCCATCCCTTGGCGGGCGACCCGGTTTATGGCGGCCGGCCGCTGAACTTGCCGCCGCTCTTGCGCGATGCGGTCAAGAACCTGGGGAGGCAGGCCTTGCATGCGGAAAGGCTCGGGCTGATCCACCCGGTCAGCGGCGAAGCGATGGAATGGCGGGCAGACCTGCCACAGGATATGGCTGATTTGCTGAAAGTTCTGCGGCATGAATAAGAGCGGGATCATTCCTGACTGGCCGGCGCCGGCCAATGTGCGCGCCTTGCAAACCACCCGTGATGGCGGGGTGAGCGTGGGCGCCTATGCTTCCCTCAACCTGGGTGACCATGTTGGCGATGACCCGGTTGTCGTGGCGCGGAACCGGGCGTTGCTCCGTGCGACTCTCCCCGGCGACCCGGTCTGGCTGAAGCAGGTTCACGGCAATATCGTGGCGGATGCCGACCGCACGGTTGGCGTTCCCGAAGCCGATGCCGCCTTGGCCCGGCAACCGGGCAAGGTTTGCGCGGTAATGACGGCGGATTGCCTGCCCCTGCTGTTGTGCGACGAAGCCGGCACAGTGGTGGCCGCAGCTCATGCCGGATGGCGCGGGCTGGCGGGCGGTGTGACGGAGGCGACGGTACAGGCGATGAACGTCGCGCCGGAGCGACTGCTAGTCTGGCTCGGCCCGGCGATCGGGCCGCAGGCTTTTGAGGTGGGCGAGGAGGTCAGGCAGGTGTTCATGGCGCATGATCCGGAAGCCGCAAAGGCTTTCGTGCCTTCTCCAGGACTCAGCACTCAGGACTCGGTATTCAGCACCCCAAAATGGCTAGCGGACATCTATCTCCTGGCACGCCAGCGCTTGGCGCTACTGGGGGTGAAGCGGGTGTACGGCGGCGGCCTGTGTACCTTTACCGATGCCGAGCGCTTTTACTCCTACCGGCGCGACCGCGCCACCGGGCGCATGGCATCGTTAATCTGGCTTGCCTGATGTTATCCCGTATAATGGCGAGCTTATGTCCACTCTGACCGGAATCATCCTTGCCAGCCTGTTCGGCGGCACTCTCAGCATTGCCGTGGCGGCATTGTTCGCCATGTCGGCACGCGCCGAATGGGTACCGATGCTGGTCAGCTATGCTATTGGCGCCTTGCTCGGGGCGGCTTTCCTGGAAATTTTGCCGCACGCTTTCGAGTTGACCAAAAGTATCGAAAATACCGCGGCCACTATCCTGTTCGGTATCCTGATGTTCTTTGTGCTGGAGAAACTGGTGCTGTGGCGGCATTGCCATGTCGCCCATTGCGAGGCTCACGTCCCGGCCAACAATCACGGCCACGATCATGGCCGCAGCGGTCTGATGATCATGGTGGGCGACACCTTCCACAATTTCGTCGACGGCATCATCATTGCTGCCGCGTTTCTGGCCGATTTCCAGATCGGCGTGGTGACCTCGCTCGCCATTATCGCCCACGAAATTCCGCAGGAGGTGGGCGATTTCCTGATCCTCCTCCACTCCGGCTACAGCAAGAAGCAGGCGTTCCTGCTCAATCTGCTGTCCAGTCTGGCGACCGTGGTGGGCGGCGTGCTGGCTTATTTCATGCTGCAATCGATGCACGAGTGGATCCCGTTCTTCCTCGGCATCGCCGCGGCGAGCATGATTTATGTCGCGGTGGCGGACCTGATTCCGGGCCTGCACAAGCGCCCGGAGTTGCTTGCCACGCTACAGCAGGCGCTCCTGATCGGGTTGGGTATCGGCTCGATCTGGCTGACCAAGGCGCTCCTGGGCGGCCATGCGTGAGCGCCTGAGCTGTTTCAGGGTGATATAGAACACGATGCCCAGAGGCAGCAGGCCGTAAAAAATGAAAGTCAGCGCGCCGGCGACGAAACTTTTTGCCGTCACGGCCATCAGGAGTACGACGTAGGCCCAGCCGATTGCGATGATGTAAAGGTACATGGGCGATAGTATAAGCAAAACTTGATTTTACCGCAGAGGAAGCGGAGGACGCAGTGGAAAACCAAACTTAAGGGTTTTTGTTTTGCTTTCCTCCCGTGTCCTCTGCGGTTAACGCTTTTAACGGATACTTTACGGCTTCCATTCCAAAAGTTGAATAAATCAGCGCTTCCCTTCAGTCGAAAATCGCCTGCTCAGGGCGAACGGATTTAATCAGCGTTTCCCTAGAGTGTTCGCTTGAAGAGTATTATCGCAGCCGTCATCATCACGACCATGAATACAGCAAGAAAGGCAATGTCCTCCAACACAGTGGCGAGCCCCGCGCTCTTGAAGAGCAACGCCTTCAACGCATCTACGGCATAAGCTTCCGGGTTTACCTTGGCAAAGATTTTCAGCCAGCCGGGCAGGCTCGCAGTGGGATAAACAGCACCGCTCGGGAAAAACAATATCACGTTCATGAATCCGCTCAATACCCCGACGATCCTCGGATGGTCAGCCCTTCCGAGCAGGACGAACATCAGGCTCTGCAGGGAGAGGGTGGTGAGGACGATGATGACGAGCAATGATGCAAGCGTCCCTATGCCCTTGGGGAGCGGGAGGCCAGTCATGACGATGCCTACCGCGAGCACCGAAATTGATACTGTGGTCGTAATGGCAAGTCCACTCAATATGAGTCCACCCACGATGTCGGCCTTTGTGAGGGGAGTCAACAGATAGCTTTCCTCGATGCCCAGGAACCGGTCCATGACAACGTTAAACACACCCGTGGTGAGGGTTCCGAGGAAGATGGCCATGACCACCACGCCGGGAACCAGCGACTGGAAATAATCCACGTTGCGGTACAGATTCGTGTCGCGGACATGCATTTCGCCGGCCGTTTCCCGGATGGCGACGTAGCCGGAACGAACCGCAGCCATGGCGCCATTCACGACAGCTCTTATCGTCTCCGAAGATATGCCGTCGGTGTTGTCGAGAAAGAGACCCACTTCGGGCCTTGTCTTGAGATCTATCCGCTTGCTGAAATCGGATGGAATAATGAGCGCCGCTTTGTATTTACCGTTGCGGACACCGGCGACCGCCGCTTTTTCATCCTCGGCGTAGAAAAGGGCCAATGTCGCCGGGCCGGATTCGACGGCGCGGAGGTTGTTCACGAGGTTCCGCGCATGCTCTCCGTAATCGTGGTTGATGATTACGATGGGCAGCGACTGCAGTTTCCCCTGGAACGAATTTCCCATGATCACCAGATAGATGATCGGCATGAGAAAGCTCATGGCGATCACGATCGGATTGCGCATGAATTTCTTGAGATCCCGGTCTATCACTGCGGACAATCTTCGAATCGTCTCCGAGAAGTCGTTCATCTTCCCCACCTCTGAGGCACCCCGGCGCCGACCAGGAGGCTCACTTTCTTCGCCTCTCCTTCTCGAATCGACTTGCCGGTGAAATGGATGAACACATCTTCGAGGGACTGCTCGTGAATGCCCGCGGACAAGACCCTTCCTCCATAAGATCTGATTGCATCCATCAGTGCCGGGAGGCTCGTTGCCCCGTTATCGACATAGACGCGCAATGTCTCGTCCTCCACATGCAGGTTGCGCACGAATGGCAAGGCCTTTACGCAATCGACAAGTGGGTCGGATGGCGCCTCGACCACGAGCGACACGATGTCGCTGCCGGGAATCTCCCTCTTGAGTTGCTCCGGATTTCCGAGAACCACGATCTTGCCATCGTCGATAATGGCAATCCTGCTACACAAGGCGTCTGCCTCCTCCATGTAATGGGTCGTCAGAAAAATAGTCGTCGAGCTTTCCTGTCTGATCTGCCGCAACAGTTCCCACATTACGCGCCTCGATTGCGGGTCCAGACCGCTCGAAGGCTCATCCAGAAAGAGTATTTTTGGCCTGTGCACGAGACCCCTCGCGACTTCAAGCCGCCGTCTCATGCCGCCTGAATAGGTGGCGACGAGTTCGCCGGACCGCGAGCTTAGCCCGACCATTTCCAAGAGGTACCCGATCCGCTCTTTTCTTTCCCGCGCGGGAACCCCGTAGAAGCGTCCGTAGACGTCCATGTTCTCGTAGCCAGTGAGATCCAGATCGCTCGTCATCGCTTGTGAAATCACGCCGATTTGGCGCCTTACGGCAGCGGGGTTTTTTACGATGTCAAAGCCGGCTACTTTGGCGCTGCCGCTGGTAGGGATGATCAGCGTTGTCAGCATCCGCATCAGCGTCGTCTTTCCCGCGCCATTTGGGCCGAGATAGCCGAAGACCTCGCCGTCGGGCATATCGAAGCTCACGTTATCGACCGCAGTGAATGAACCGAATCTCTTTGTCAGTCCTGTCACCTCGACGGCTTTGCTCTCCGCGCTCATTTTTCCGGTCTTTTTTCTATTTCCACGTCCACGGTCATCCCCGGCTTCAGCACCCCGGCAGGATCCTGAAAGGCGACCTTGACCCGGAACGTTTTGATGTCTTGTCTGCCGCGCGTCACGTCCCTTTGGGTTGCGAACTCGGCGTACCGTCCGATCTCCGAAACTTTTCCTTTGAATTGTTTGCTCGGGGAGCCTTCGGTTCCTATCGTCGCCTCGCTACCGAGAGCGATCTTGTCTACCAACATCTCGTCGACGTCCACACGCGCGTAAAGGCTGGCGAGGTCGACCACAGTCAATACCGTCACACCGGGACTGACGGTTTCACCCTTCTCCAATGCCTTGAACACCACGGCCCCGGATATAGGTGCCGTAATTACCGTGTCGGCGAGTTTGGCCTGGTTGTATGCCAGGTTCGCTTGCGACTGCTTGAGTTCCGAATTGGCCAGCTGAAGCTGATTTTGAGTGGTGCTCAATTGCGCGACAGCCGCCTCTCTCTTGAACTGCGCCTCGGCGAGTTTCGACTTTGCGGACGCAAAGTCGGCCGCCGATGCGGCATGTGTCGTTGCGGCAGTGTCGAGCGCATCCTGCGAGATGAATTTCTGCTGAAAGAGTGCCCGCATCCTCGCGAGCTTCCTGTCAGCATCGTCCATCTGGGCCTTGGCTTTCTCCGCGTCTGATCGAACGGCCTTGATCTCGGCGGAAGCGCTCTCGATGCTTGCCCTTGCATATCGTATCGACGATTCCGCCACACCGATATTCGCTTGGGCACGCTCGACCCCCGCCTTCGCCTGCTCGACTGCAGCGGTGAGATCCTCGCTTTCGAGTCGGATAACGATCTGGCCCCTCTGTACGTGGTCTCCTTCGACGCAGCAAATCTCGGAGATCCGGCCGGCAACTTTTGGTGCGAGGTTAACTTCCGGGCCCTCGATGATGCCCGAGGTGCGCACGCTGGGTTCAGGCTGCTCGTATCTGTAGATCGCGTAATAAGCCACACCAGCCAGCAACAGCAGAGTTGCAGCTATGCCTATGCCTCTTGCCCATTTAGGCATGCTGCATGGCCTCCGATAAGATGTCCCGTCTGAACGTCACTTCGAATGGCACTCACTCTAAATGCGCTGCATGTCCGCCGGGGGGCTTATTAAGATACGCTCGGCACCCTTTACACGGACTCAAAGCCGGTTGGAAAATACTAGTATTTTTATTTTTTAGGCTAGCAGTTTCATAGTAGACGGGAAGCAGGGATATTGGAAATATTCTAGCAATATTGGAAATTCCCAGTAGTTCCGAATCAGAGGGGCATAAGTAGTTGTATACTTCACCGTTTTTCATCGAGTTGGTTTTTCATGACTAAACCGAAAAGTATAGGTATGGTATCTTTGGGTTGCCCCAAGGCGCTGGTGGATTCCGAGCAAATCCTCACCCGTTTGCGGGCAGAAGGCTACGCTATTTCGCCCAGTTATGAAGGGGCTGACCTGGTGGTGGTCAACACCTGCGGCTTCATTGACGCTGCCGTGGCCGAGTCGCTCGACGCCATCGGCGAGGCGCTCAAGGAGAATGGCAAGGTGATCGTCACCGGCTGCCTCGGCGCCAAGTCCGGCGTGGTGCTGGAAGCGCATCCCCAGGTACTGGCGGTGACCGGTCCGCACGCCGCGGCAGAGGTGATGGCGGCGATACACCAGCACCTGCCTCAGCCGCATGATCCGTTCGAAAGCCTGATTCCACCCCAAGGCATCAAGCTGACGCCGAAGCATTACGCCTACCTGAAGATTTCCGAGGGCTGCAACCACCGCTGCACTTTCTGCATCATCCCCTCGCTGCGCGGCGACCTGGTCAGCCGGCCCATCGGCGAGGTGATGCAGGAGGCGGAAAACTTGGTGAAGGCCGGCGTCAAGGAACTGCTGGTGATTTCCCAGGACACCAGCGCCTACGGCGTCGATGTCAAATACCGCAGCGGCTTCTGGGGCGGCCGCCCGCTGCGCACCCGAATGACCGAGCTGACCCGCGCACTGGGCGAGCTGGGGGTGTGGGTGAGGCTGCATTACGTCTATCCCTATCCCCATGTGGACGAGGTGATTCCGCTGATGGCGGAAGGCAAGATCCTGCCTTACCTCGACGTGCCTTTCCAGCACGCCAGCCCCAAAATTCTCAAGGCGATGAAACGGCCCGGCGACATCGAAGGCACGCTGGCGCGCGTCCGCGCTTGGCGCGAGGTTTGCCCGGAGATCACGATCCGCAGCACCTTCATCGCCGGCTTTCCGGGCGAGACCGAGGCCGATTTCGAACTGCTGCTGGATTTCCTGCGCGAGGCGGAACTCGACCGCGTCGGCTGTTTCGCCTACTCGCCGGTGGAAGGGGCGACGGCCAACGCGCTGCCCGGCGCGGTGCCGGAAGAGGTGAAACAGGAGCGCGTGGCGCGGCTGATGGAACTGCAGGAAGAAATCAGCGCGGCCAAACTGGAGCGCAAGGTCGGCCAGACCTTCACCGTGCTGGTGGACGAAGTGGATGAGGAGGGCGCCGTCGCCCGCAGTGCGGCGGATGCGCCGGAAATCGACGGCCTGGTCTACATAGAGGAATCAAGCGATTTGAAACCCGGCGATTTCGTCGAAGTGGAAATCACCGATGCCGATGCCCACGATTTGTGGGCACGGCGCAAGTAGATTGTCTTGTATCGAAAAACCGGTGCGACTTTTACAACCCGCCCATCCGCTTGGCGAACGAGACCGCGTATGCGGGTGAGCGGAAGAGAAGAATCGGGTCATTCGTCGGTGCAATGCCGTCCCCCATCACTAAAGGGTCGAAGTTGATCTTTTCGCACTTGCCGCCCTTCTGCGGCATCGCCGAAGAAATCGTCAGGGTTCCAACCTTAACCGACTTGCGGTTTTCGGGCCATGCTATGGTTGGGTTGTCTTCGGTATCGCCTGGTTCACCAAGGGCAATCAGCATGTCCCAACGCACCGGCCCCTGCTTCGTTCGCACAATCAACGCCTGCTCAAGGAAATTCGGCGGCGAGGATTTGAGTTCGCCGTCCGACATTCGTTTTTCCCCGTCCTGTGGAACGAAACGCCAGCGTACAGGCGTGGTCTTGTTATCGCGATTGATGAACTTGCTTGAAGGTGTGAATGCCAAAATAGGCGCTGTTGGCATAACTTCTTGGCGGGTTGTTGTCAGCCAGAAAGGTTGCCTGCGCCAGGTTGTCGGGATGACTGGCCTTGAATGCCTTGATTTTCTCCGGGTCGGGCTTGCCCGTTGCGGGGTCCGGCTTTGTGGCGATCATCATATCGAGAAAGGTTCGTGGCTGCGCCGCGCCGAACACTGGCGTGTTCAGCATCGTCATGTGCTGCAGGCCGCCATCGGGTAGTTTGAACTCCAGGGCCATGCCTCGCGCGCTTTTTGCCGTATCGGGCGCCTTGGGATTGCCGCCGGCCAGGGAGAAACGCGCAATGACGGGCACGGGCCGCCCCGAAAACATCACCGAACGAGAATATGCCGCTGCCTCAGGTGTTCCGACAAACTCACCCAATGCACACACGCCTTTTGTATGGTTGCGCCGTTCTCCCGGCGCCACGCCAAAAGTACTCTCGATGGCCGTCACTACATGGTCGGCCGTCACGATGTCTTCCGCAGCCTTGCAAAGTGGTGCACTGAGGGTCAGTCCCCCGGCTAGTAGCCATACCTGCAAATTGGTTCTGTTGGTACGCATATTCATCCTTTCCCTTCCTGGGGGTGAAAACTGTATTGCGACATTAAACACCGGGGAAACTCTTGACGCTAGTGTTTAACCTATAGACCACCGGTATACCCAATTCAAGGATTTGAATTTTCCAGTCGCTCTTCAGGGGGCGCTTAGGTGGCTGAATGGCTGTTCATGGCCGTAAGCCCCGTCGAACATGGCGTCTGGCGCCTTGTGCAAGGTCTATACTTCGATCTGCGCTGCAATCGCTATAGCGCATCGCGATCAAGGCCAAGAACGCCATCTGTGAGGATGTCAGAGTGAAGCTCAAGATGAGGTACGTACGGGCGGCTGATATCCGCCGGGCCTGCCTTATGGTAGTCCTCGCAGGCTTGGTGGCGGGCTGCGCTCCGCGCATTTCCCCGCAAGCTGCGGTGGAGCAGGCGCCTGCGGACTTTCCCGCGACCTATTACCGGCAAGCAGAAGCACTTGGCCGGAAAGTGTTGCGCGTCGATCCGGACCGTTCGCTCGTGGTTATCGACGTACGCAGCGGTGGACCGCTTGCCCGCTTGGGGCACGATCATGTGGTCGCAAGCCATGACGTGAGAGGCTATGTCGACATGGCCGGTGGTCGAGCGGACCTCTACGTTCCACTTGATCGGCTTGCCGTAGACGAGCCTTGGTTGCGCTCGGAAGCTGGGCTCACGCAACTTTCGAAGGAGGCTGTCGAAAGCACGCGGCACAATATGCTGGAGAAAGTCATCGATTCCAGGCGCTTCCCCTTTGCACTCATTCTCGTAACCCGCGCAGTTGCCGATCGGTCGAAGTTGATCGTCACGATCACGCTCCATGGCACGATGCATGCCTTTGAGATTCCGGCGCAGATCGAAACCCTTCCGGGCGGGATCGTAATTAGCGGATTTATGATGTTCAATCAAACCGATTTTGGGATCATTCCCTTCTCGGTTCTGGGCGGGGCGCTTCAAGTGCGGGACCGTTTGGATTTGCGCTTCAGAATTCTCGCTAAAGGTCATTGACTTCCCGTCACCAGAGAAAATTTATTGGGGACTGTTTATTCTGCGGGAAAATGAAGTATCCAGCCAGCACAACCTTACCGTCCGCCATCGAGCATAATCCACTATTGAGTATGGTAACATCGGCATCTCCGAAACAAGGGCTCACGCACATGGATAATAAATTCGTCCGTTTGGCATTGCCGGTGCTTACCGGCCTATCCTTTCTTTTGTCCGGTTGCGGTGGCGTCAATCTTTGGCCGTTCAGCGGGGAAAAGAATCAGGATCGGCTTCGAACTCCGTCCAATGCGACGGAATACCAGTGTACTGGCGGCAAACGTTTCTATTTGCGCTATCTCGATAACGGCGACGCGGCGTGGATTATCTTCCCCGAGCGCGAGTTTCGTCTCGACAAGGTTACTTCCACCACAGGCACGCGCTACAGCAACGGCATTGCCATACTCGATATCAATGGCAACGAGGCAACGCTGGCTGACGGTCCTGCGATCTCTTTCGACGGGTGCAAGGCGGTGGGCAAGTAGCGAATACTAGTGTAGTGCTTTTGAATTATTGCTGCTTATGCGCTGAGCCTTGTAGGTCAGGCTTTAGCCCGACATGTCGGTCTGAAGATCGACCTACAACACCCGCTACCAGTTCCAAACAGAATGAAGCACTACACTAAGTTGAAATGACGGCAGGGCTGCAACGGTCACCCGCGTCGAGCAGGATCAGGCAATCTTCCAGCAGGTATTCGACCGATTTGAGGCTGCCCCCTTGAAAAGCAGGGTTCGGAGAGCGGGTTGTTAGCGGGACGGTGCGCGTCCGCCCTGGTTTATTCATCCATCCGATACGCCCTGACTCAAATGATTTGAAATTGGTTTGTTATGGTTAACCAGGGTGTGATTGTAACGGCGGGGCGAATGGCCAATAAATTTTTTATTCTTCTGTGGGGCTTGTTGGGAGCAGTGCCGGCAATCTCGGTCGCGGCGCCCACCACTTTCGAGCCGGTGATCGGCAGCGCATTGCTGTGCAACGACCAGATCGATCCCGTTTACTTCAAGGATTACCTGATCCGTTTCTACAAGTACCCTTACAAGACCGAAGGTGAGGCCTACTGGTTCAAGCCGGACCCGGCGCAGAGGCTCTATGATCTGGAGTTGACAGACATTTACGTCAGCACGGAAAGCAGCCGTTACGCCTTTATGGGCGTGATATTCAAGGAAAAACTCGACACGGCCAGGAAGAAGATGCTGGAGAACAGGGGGGTCAGCTATCACCCGTTTTCGGGCGACACTGTGCTACGGTCGGCACAGGGCAGCTTCCTGATCGACTTCGACAAGACCAAAACCAAGCTGTACTGTGTGAAACACCGCGTAACCCAGTGAAGCGGCTTATTCCTTTGGTTTAATGCTCTTCAGGCTGGACCGGGTGATCGGCACGACCTTGGCTTTCTTCGGGTCGTCGCTGAAGTGCGGCCTTTCCTCGGCGATGCCGGCCTCTTTGGCCAACTCCATTTCCCTTGCCGAAATCAGCGCGAAGCAGGCCTTGATGTCTTCGATGGTCTGCTGGGACAGGGCATGGTGCATGCCGGGTTGTGGCGTGGTGTCCTTGACGACACTCGCCAGCACTTTGCGCATTACGCGCAGGACGCGCTGTTCCATTGAGGTTTCATTGTTGCTGGTCATTGCTGTTCATCCTTTTTTCGTTGTTGGAAGCACCTTCAGGAATTCATCGAACTCGCCCATGGAGATTTCCTCCACTTGCATATCGTGCACTGCCAAGTGCGGCGAAATGTGAAAAACACTGTCCTGTTCCAGGGGTTCCCCCACGGTTTTTGCCTGTTTCAGTAAAGCGGCACGCTCCTGTTCTGTAGCCGGGTTCTGATTCTGGTCCTGCGGATAGTGCGGCTGCTCGTCGAATTCATAATCGGCCTGTTCCGGCCCTGGGATTTCGCTGTAGTCAGTTTTGAAGCGCCAGAATACTGCAGGCACCTCGATTGATAAGTTGTCCCGAATAAACTTCCTGATTTGAATCTCGATAATATTGGAGAAACGCAGTTTCTTTTGCGGTGCGACCTGAATCAATACCACTGCTTGCTCGTCATAGGCAATGGTATAGACCTTGAAATTCTCTATGCCTCGAACCTCAAGGAAATGGTAAGCAGCCTGGTTAATAACCTGGAGCTTGTCCCGGCTGATGGTGGCGGCTTCCTTTTCCTTTTTGAGGAACGGAAAAAAAGCCCCGACTGCCATCACGGGGGAAAAGCCTTGGGTGGGATCGAACAGAGGAGCAAAGTCGAATGGGTTCATTTTAGGACATTAAATCGCACGGCACTCATGATGAAGAATACGGTGCAAATTTTCAACAATTACCGACAACTTCATAGCCGGCATCCTGGATCGCGGCCTTGAACTGGTCGATGCCAGCCTTGGCGGCGTCATAGCTGATCGCAACCTGGCCGTTGTCCAGGGCGATGTCCACGCCGGCGACGCCGGGGATCGGTTCCAGCACGTTCTTGACGCTCTTTACGCAGCCCATGCAGGTCATGCCTTTGACGGTGAGGGTGATTTTTTCCACTTCATTTACTCCTTCTGTAAAAGCCTTTGCCACAGAGAACACAGTAGGCGCAAAGAAAAATCATGGAGATCATCTCTCTGTAACGCTGTGGCAAAAAAATTAGCTTCCCGATTTCCAGCGCTTCAGCAGCAGCGAGTTGCTCACCACCGACACCGAGCTCATCGCCATCGCCGCACCTGCGATCACCGGATTCAACATGCCCAGCGCTGCCAGCGGAATGCCTAGTACATTGTAGATGAAAGCGAAGAACAGGTTCTGGCGAATTTTTTTCAGGGTGGCGCGGGAGAGGTCAATCGCGTCGGCCACGCTCGTCAGGTCGTTGCGCATCAGCGTGATGTCGGCGGTTTCGATGGCAATATCCGTACCGCTGCCGACGGCGAAACTCACATCCGCCGCAGCCAGTGCCGGTGCATCGTTGATGCCATCGCCGGCCATGCCGACCACTTTGCCCTGGGCTTTGAGCTTCTGGATTTCTGCTGCCTTGCCCTGCGGCAGGACTTCTGCGAGATGGCGATCGACTCCAGCCTGCGCGGCGATGGCGCGGGCGGTGGCGGCATTGTCGCCGGTGAGCATGACGACCTCGATGCCCATACCTTTTAATCGTGCTACGGCGCTGGCCGAGGTTGCACGCAGGGTATCTGCGATAGCGAGATAGCCGACGATATCTTGCTCGTTGCTGAGGGCAACCACAGTTTTGCCTTGTTGCTGTAGACGAGCGACAGTGGCCTCGCTGGTTATTCTCCCCTGAGCTATGAGGAAGGCGGGGGAGCCTAGCAAGTAGAGCCGCCCGTCGATCTCGCCCTGCACGCCCTTGCCGGTCACGGCGGCGAATCCGGTGATGGCTCCCGGCGTAATTCCCGCCCCGGCGGCGCGGTCGGTTACCGCCTTCGCCAGGGGATGCTCCGATCCCTGTTCCAGGGTGGCGGCGAGGCGGAGTACTTCTTCAACACTGGTGTTTCCTGCCGGAATGATGTCGGTGACCACGGGGCGGCCTTCGGTCAGGGTGCCGGTTTTGTCCACGACCAGAATGCGGATTTTCTCTGCTTGTTCCAGCGCTCCAGCGTTCCTGATCAGGATGCCCGCTTTCGCACCGTTTCCTGTGCCCACCATGATCGCGGTGGGGGTGGCAAGTCCCAAGGCGCAGGGGCAGGCGATGACCAGCACTGCCACGGCGTTGATCAGCGCTGCGGTGAATTCGCCGGAGAGGCTCCACCACAGGCCGAAGGTAAACAGGCTGATGACCACCACAACCGGCACGAAAACGCCGGAAATGACGTCCGCCAGGCGTTGGATCGGCGCCTTGGAGCCCTGTGCCTGTTCCACCAGGCGGATGATTCCGGCCAGCACGGTATGGGCGCCCACGCCGGTGGCTCGGCACTTCAGCATGCCTTCCTGATTCTGTGTGGCGGCGAATACTTTCGCGCCCATATCCTTGGCGACCGGCAGGCTTTCGCCGGTGAGCATGGCTTCCACCACGCTGGAGCGGCCTTCGATCACCTCGCCGTCGACCGGGATGTTCTCGCCGGAGCGGACGACGAACACATCGTCGACCTTGAGGCTGGCGGCATCGACCTCGATGATTTCGCCATCGCGCTCGATTCGAGCGGTTTTCGGCTGGAGTTTGACGAGTTCCTCGATCGCCGCCGAGGTGCCCGCCTTGGCGCGCGCCTCCAGTAGCTTGCCCATCAGCACCAGGGTGATGACGGCAGCACCGGCCTCGAAATACACGTGCTGATCCAGGCCGAACAGGGTGACAACGGCGCTGAGGAGGTACGCCATGCTGGTGCCGAGTGCCACCAGCACGTCCATGTTTGCGCCGCCGCCGCGCAAGGCGTGCCAGGCACCAACGTAGAAGCGTTTGCCCGCCCAGAACTGCACCGGCGTGGCGAGCAGCCATTGCAGCCAGCGCGGCAGAATATCTTCGTGGTAACCGAGAAACATCACGCTCATCTGGGCCACCAGCGGTAGCGTAAGCACTGCGGCAATCCAGAATACGCGCAGTTCTTTCCGGTACGCGGCGGCACGCCGCTGCTTTTCCTCCGCGCGGCGGGTGCCGATCGATTCGTGAGCGCCGTAGCCGGCCTTGGCCACTGCGGCGACCAGCGTTTCCAGCGTGGCCGCGCCCGGTGCGACGCGTATTCGGGCCTTTTCCGTGGCGAAATTGACCGTGGCGCTGACGCCGTCGATCTTGTTCAGCACCTTTTCGATCCGAGCGGCGCAGGCGGCGCAGGTCATGCCTTCCAACTCCAGCACCAGCTCTTGATCCGGCACGGAAAACCCGGTTTTCTGGATGGTTTTCACCAGTTCGGCGGGCGAGGCCAGCGCTGGGTCGAATTCGATGCGGGTTTTTTCGCTGGCGAGATTGACCGCGGCTTTTACGCCGGGAAGTTTGTTGAGGTTCTTTTCGAGGCGCGCCGAGCAGGCGGCGCAGGTCATGCCGACGATCGGAAATTCAATATGCTGGGGGAAGGGGGCGGACATTTCAATTGGATTCTACCCTATCCAATAAATTCCGCCGCGCCTCTCTGATGAGAAATCAGTTGCCCACCAATGCGCCATCGATGATCTTCACCTTTTCGCCGATGGCAAATGCCGGTTCGGCTTCCTGCACCATGGTGCGGTGGCTGCCATTATCCATGCGTACGGTGATTTCGTAGTGCTTGGTGGTTTTGACCTTCTTCTCGATCTGGTGGCCGGCATAGCCGCCGCCAACAGCGCCGGCGATAGTGGCGATATCCTTTCCGGTGCCTCCGCCGACCTGGTGTCCCAGTAGCCCACCCACTACGCCGCCTGCAATCGCACCCAGGCCGCTGCCTTCGCCAGCCTGCTCGACAGTGCGGATGGCGGTAATGACGCCGCAGTTGCCGCAGACGTTCACGGGGGCTTTATTCTCGGCCATTTCAGAGCGTTGGGCCGAAGTGGATTTTGCTGCGGGTTTTTTAGCAACGGTTTTAGCGGCGGGTTTGGCGGCAGGCTCTGGTTGTGACACAGCCGCTTTGTCCTCCGCGATTGGCTTGGTCTCAGGGCTGGTCGTTGGCTGAGTCGGAGATGCGGCCATTCCCGCAGTCTGGCTGGTCGCAGTCACGGCGGGAACTTCGGGCATTGATCCCCGGCCTGGAATCAGGCCGGTCATGGCGCCGACCCCTACGATGCTGGCGATGATCACCGCGATGGATGCGGCGATGACGAAGGGACTGGTTTTGCTGGTGGGTTCTGACATGACGAAATTCTCCGGGTAGTAGTAAATATCAGTGCGCCGACTATTTATGAATAGTCGAATGGGTGTCGACAAGCAAGCAGCTTTATTGGCGCTGTAAGGAGATAACGTTTGTTAGCGATGCCTGGCTATTAAATGTCGGTAATAAAAAGGGCGCCCAGAAGGACGCCCTGATAGCCTGTTGCGACTTAAAATCAGTCTTCCGGCCGCATCTGCGGGAACAGGATGACGTCGCGGATGCTCGGGCTGTCGGTCAGCAGCATGACCAGGCGGTCGATGCCGATGCCCTCGCCGGCGGTGGGCGGCAGGCCGAATTCCAGGGCGCGGATGTAGTCGGCGTCGTAGTGCATCGCCTCGGCGTCGCCCGCCTCCTTCTGGCGCACCTGCGCCATGAAGCGCTCTGCCTGGTCTTCCGGATCGTTCAGCTCGGAGAAGCCGTTGGCGATCTCGCGACCGACGATGAACAGTTCGAAGCGTTCGGTGATGCCGGGGGCGGCATCATTGCTGCGCGCCAGTGGCGAGACTTCGGCCGGATAGTCGATGATGAAGGTCGGCTGGATCAGCAGTTGCTCGGTGGTCTCCTCGAACAGGCTCAATTGCAGCCCGCCGACGCCATCGGTGGGGTGATGGTCGGCGCCCATTTTCTCCAACTGCGCCTTGAGGAAGGCGCGGTCATGGAGCTGCTCGTCGCTGAAGCGCCCCGGATGGTACTTGTGGATCGACTGGGTGATGGTGAGGCGGTCGAAGGGCTGGGCCAGGTTGATGGTATGGCCCTGATAGGGCACCACGGCGTGGCCGAGCACCGCCTTGGCCGTCTCGCGGAACATTTGCTCGGTCAGGTCCATCATGTAGCGATAATCCCGGTACGCCTCGTAGAACTCGATCATGGTGAATTCGGGATTGTGGCGGGTGGAGAGGCCCTCGTTTCTGAAGTTGCGGTTGATCTCGAACACCTTCTCGAAACCGCCCACCACCAGCCGCTTGAGGTAAAGCTCCGGCGCGATGCGCAGGAACAGTTCCATGTCCAGCGCGTTATGGTGGGTGGTGAAGGGCTTGGCCGAGGCGCCGCCGGGGATGGGGTGCATCATCGGTGTTTCTACTTCCAGATAGCCGCGCTCCACCAGGAAGTTGCGGATCGTCTGGATGATTTTCGAGCGCACCAGAAAGGTCTTGCGGGTTTCCTCGTTGGTGATCAGGTCGAGGTAGCGCTGGCGGTATTTCGCTTCCTGGTCGGTGAGGCCGTGGAATTTCTCCGGCAGCGGACGCAGGGATTTGGTCAGCAGGCGCAGTTCGGATACGCGCACCGACAACTCGCCCTTGTTGGTCTTGAACAGGGTGCCTTTGGCGGCGATGATGTCGCCCATGTCCCAGTGCTTGAAAGCCTCGTGGGTGGCGGCGCTGACGCCTTCATCGTTGATGTAGAACTGGATGCGGCCGCTCATGTCCTGCACCGTGGCGAAGCTGGCCTTGCCCATCACGCGCTTGAGCATCATGCGGCCGGCGACGGCGACGCTGACGTTTTCCGCTTCCAGCGCTTCTTTGTCCTTGTCGCCATGAGTAGCCAGCAATTCACCCGCCGTATCCGTGCGGTCAAAGTCGTTGGGGAAGGCGACGCCTTGCTCGCGCAGCTTCTTCAGCTTGTCGCGGCGCTCGGCGATGAGCTGGTTTTCATCCTGGGGGAGGGATGCGTTTTCTTGTTCATTCATTTGGTCAAACTCCCTGTTTCAAACTGGCGCTGATGAAGTCGTCGAGGAGGTCGCCGTCGAGCACGCCCTGGGTGTTGCCGACCTCGTAATTGGTGCGCAAATCCTTGATGCGCGACTGGTCCAGCACATAGGAGCGGATCTGGTGGCCCCAGCCGATATCGGTCTTGGTGTCCTCCATCGCCTGCTTTTCCTCGTTGCGCTTGCGCAGTTCCAGCTCGTAGAGGCGCGCCTTCAGCATGGACATGGCTTCGGCGCGGTTCTTGTGCTGCGAGCGGTCGTTCTGGCACTGCACCACGACGTTGGTCGGCAGGTGGGTGATGCGGATCGCCGAGTCGGTCTTGTTGATGTGCTGGCCGCCCGCGCCAGATGCGCGGAAGGTGTCGATGCGCAGGTCGGACGGGTTGATTTCGACCTCGATGGAATCGTCCACCTCGGGGTAGACGAACACGCTGGAGAACGAGGTGTGGCGGCGGTTGCCGGAGTCGAACGGGGATTTGCGCACGAGGCGGTGGACGCCGGTTTCGGTGCGCAGGTAGCCGAAAGCGTAGTCGCCGCTGATTTTGAGTGTAGCGCTTTTGAGTCCTGCCACCTCGCCTGCGGATTCCTCCAGGATTTCCACCTTGAAGCCCTTGCGCTCGCAGTAGCGCACGTACATCCGCATCAGCATCGAGGCCCAGTCCTGCGCCTCGGTGCCGCCGGAGCCGGACTGGATGTCGATGAAGCAGTTGTTGGGGTCCATCGGGTGGGAGAACATGCGGCGGAATTCCATTTCCGCCACGGTTTTCTCCAGCGCTTCCGCGTCCGCCGCGACGCTCTCGAGCGTGGCGTCGTCGCCTTCTTCCTTCGCCATCTCGAACAGGTCGGCGCTGTCGCGCAGGCTCTGGTCGAGCTTCGTCAGCGTCTCGACGATCCCTTCCAGGACGCGCCGCTCCTTGCCCAGTTCCTGGGCGCGCTTGGCGTCATCCCAGACCGCCGGGTTTTCCAGCAGCTGGACGACTTCAGTCAGGCGCTCCTGTTTGGTATCGTAGTCAAAGATACCTCCGCAGGTCGGTGGCCCGTACGGAAAGGTTTTCGAGCCGGTTGGCGATGGCGTTGAGTTGTTCGGCTTCCATGATGATCGTTGCTCGTGGGTCAAAACCGGCAATTATACATGGGAGGCGAGGCGAGGGGCTATGGGTGAGAGAGGATGGGGGCTGTTAGGGGTGGAAACGTTCTGAAGTGGACATTCAATGTGTCCAAGCTAACCTATACGATTTTCTTCTCTATCAAATCCCCCAGTAACTCTAGCTGTTCCTTCTGGATTGCCAATAGTTCGCCCCACTGGCCTTCTCTCAACAAGTCCACTTTCTCGTGTAGCAGCATGATTTCGAGTTCGGCCTTCAGATTGACTTCATAATCATGTTCCGCATTGAGCCGGTCTTTTTCTGCCTGCCTGTTTTGCGACATCAAGATTATGGGTGCCTGAATGGCTGCCAGCATTGAGAGAAACAGGTTGAGTAAAATATAAGGGTAGGCATCAAAACTCTTGTCGTACTTAACAAGGATGTACGAATTCAAACTAATCCAGACGACCAGGATTGCAGCAAAGATAGTTATGAATGTCCAGGAGCCCCCGAAAGTCGCAACCGCATCCGCTGCTTGCTGACCCATAGTTGTCTTTGCATCAAATTCCTTTGCAGTGTTTCTTGCAATGTGCTTTCGTTCAGCAACATGACGTGCAACCTTCTTGGTGCGCTCGTCTAATGATTCATAGGGCACGCCAAGAAGTCTCTCTGCAATGTCTTCAGGCTTTTTCATCATGTTTCGATATGTCTCGTAGTGATCACGTTTTCGGGGTGGGTCTGGCAGTTATTCATACGACATATTTGTCCGGACTGTCTTGATAATACGGACACACAATATGTCTTGTTAACCTTTTGATGTCATGCAGGTTATCCGATTCCCACATGGCATACAAGGCAAATCATGTGGCAGTTCAATAAACAGGGAAACAAACCTTAGTTTCACTATGGTTACAGGCACTCCCGCTCCGTCAGCCTGATTTTTATTCTGAACTATACTCAGGCTCAGGGAGCGCAGATATTTGGACAACCTGTTTCGATTGACGGAGGTGCAGCCATGGCTAACCCATTTGTACATATTGAACTGCAAACCAAGGACCTTGCCAGGTCCAAGGATTTTTATTCCAAGCTCTTTGACTGGAAGCTGATCGACGAGCCTATGGCGGGTGGCGGCACCTATACGATGATCAACGTGGGCGAGGGCACCGGAGGGGGGATGTTTACGAACCCCGATCCGGCGGTGCCGCCTGGCTGGCTGGCCTATGTGGCTGTGGACGATATTGCGGCTTCCACCAAAAAGGCGCGCGAGCTTGGAGCCACGGTGGTGCGGGATGCCACGGAAGTGGGCGGTTACGGCTGGTTCAGCGTGATTGTCGACCCTGCCGGTGCGGCCATTGCGCTTTGGAAGCCCAAGCAGGATATGGCAAAGTAATTCGGGGCCAGCCGCCCGTCATTTTTTCGTCAATACACTTCTTGCCGGATGGCGTTCTTGCCGCCCTGCTTGACGAGGTACATCAGCGCGTCGGCCCTCTCGATCAGCTGGTCGAGGCTTTCGGGCGTGGTGTGGAAGGTGGCGACGCCGATGCTGAAGGTGACCGGCCAGCCGTGCTTTTCCATGGCCTCTATCAGGCGGGCACGCAGTTCGGCGGCAAAAATCGCGGCGGCCTTTTCGCCGGTTTCCGGTAGCAGCACGACGAACTCGTCGCCGCCCAGCCGCCCGCAGATGTCGGTGGTGCGCAGGCGGGAATGGAGAACCTTCGCGACGGTTTTCAGCAGGCGGTCGCCTTCGTCATGACCCTTGGTATCGTTGACGGCCTTGAAGTTGTCGAGGTCGATGAACAGGGCGGTGAAAGGGCGGTTGTAGCGCCGGGAACGTTCCGCCTCGATCTCGCCCATCTCGTAGAAGGCGCGCCTGTTGGCGAGGCCGGTGAGGGTGTCCTTCCGCGCCATTTCGTGCTCACGGTCGAGTGCGATGCGCAGGCGGCTGGCTATCAGGACCACGATCAGGAGCACGCTGAGGCGGACAAAGTCGTTGAACAGTTCCGCCCAGAAGGGATTGCCGCGCCGCATGCTCAAATCCGCCACCAGCCAGCCGATCACGCTGAGCAGGCTGAACAGGTTGCCTGCCTTTCCGCCCCCGAACCAACTCACGATGATGACCGGCAGCAGGAAGAACATGTAGATCTGGTAGTGCTGGCCAAGTTGGTAATGCACCCAGATCGCGCCGAGGACGGCGGCCAGGGTGCAGACATACAATGCTGCCCGGCCCCAGGGGCCGGGTTTCCATCTGATGATGCGAAAGATGTCTATGCTCATCGCAACCCTTTTGCCGCCGGCTTTTATTGCACCGGGCAAGATTTCAAGAATCCAGTCAATTCAATAATAAAGCCGCCTATCTCATTTATGGAACATTACCCCTCAATACTCAAGGCTGAGCGTGATTGAGCCGAAGACGTGCGCGTTTTCCTGGGTTTCGAATTCCTTGCTGCGGACGTAGCGCGCATAGGTGATTTTCCCGCCCTGCCATTGCCAGGCGATGCCGCTGGCGAGGTCGCCCACGAAGTGTTTTTTATCGACTCTGTGGCTGTCGGAGAAGGTGTTGCCGTCGAGGAAAATATCATGGGCGACGGCGCGGACATCGGCTGAGATAAAGGCGTGCAGCCCGCCATCGGCAAAACGGCGGGCGACCGGACCTTCAAGCGGGGCGTTGCTGTCGCCGGCGGGGCGTATCGGCGAGGTGCCGAAATCGTTCGGGATGCGGTTGCCGGCGCGCAGCTCCAGGCCGGTGTTGAGGTAGGTGCGGATATTGCCGAGGCTGGCGCCGTAATGAGTGATGGCGTCGAACTGCAGGCCCGGCCTGCTTTCGTTCCAGACTCTGTTCTTGCGCTCGGCGACAAGCTGGAAACCGAGTTCGTTGTTGAGCTGGTTGCTCCAGCCCTTGAAACTGGGGATGCCGCGCAGGTCGTGGACGAAGTTCTGGGTTTGCCGCGCCAGTGTGCGGCCGGTCCGACCACGCCGAGGTTGACCTCGACGGTGTCCATTCGCAGTGCATCGCGGGCGTTGTAGCCGAGCCCCAGGTAGAGCCAGCCGGCATAAGGGCGGTCGCCGGGAATGAGGTCGGTATGGCTGGGGTCGCGCGGGGTGAACATCGACTGCCCGGCCGTGACCACCATGTTGCGCGAGGTGTATTTGCCCGGATGCAGGTTTTCGAAGAGCCGGTTCAGCTGCCTGATCCAGCGCGGCAGGCAGGGGTCGCGGGTGTAGTCCTTGAGGTTGGCCGAGACCCAGGAAAACTTCACGCCATTGGTGTAACCGCTGTCGGTGCCGTTGAACAGATCGTTTTCGAAGTAGAAGTTGTAGAGCTCGGGGTGCCGTGCGAGCGCCGTGATGTCGGGCGGATTGTCCGCACACAGGCTGGGCTCGTCGTTCCCGGCCAGCACCGGGTATGGCGCCAGTGCCAGAAGAATGGCCTGAAAGCTGACCGGGAGTCTGGAAAGCCACGAAATGGGTGTCATGGATTGCCCTGAAAACCTCATATTCTACCGCATGGGTTGGAAGAGCCTGTTGCATGCCGGGCTGCTTTCTTGCTGACATGCTGATCTTGACTATACTGAAAATTCGTTCCTGCGATCAGGAAGCAGCCGGATATTGCAGTAAGGCGCCGGGTTTCAACGTATCGTGCCGGGCGGTTAAGCGGGGCGCAAGTGTTTTTGCGAATCCCCTTCCGGGCAATAATCATTGAGGAGACACGAAATGAAGATGAACAAGCTGACTGTATGGTTGATGACGGGTTTGATCTCGCTTGCGTCGTTCGTCGCCGTCGCGGACGACAAAGGGAAATGGCAGGGTGGCTGCCCGGATTGGGGCTCCGGCATGATGGGGCCGGGCATGATGGGGCCAGACATGATGGGCCACGGATATGGAATGAGAGGTCCGGGAATGATGCGGGGCTATGGGCCAATGTGGCTGCCCGACCTGAAAGAGGATCAGCAGAAGAAAATCTCCGCAATTTACGAAGAGTCGCACAAAAAGCGCTGGGATCTGATGACCAAGATGCAGGGCGAGTATGCCACGCTACGCGGACTTTACGCCGCGGACAAGCGCGATCCGGCGGCCATCGGAAACCAGTACAAGCAAATCAGCGACCTGCGCCGCCAGATGGTGGAATTGTCGGTTGACGCCAGCAACCGCATGGAGGCGGTGCTCACCAAGGAGCAGAAGGAAAGGCTGCGGAGTTACGGTCCGGGCTGGATGATGGATGAATGAGGAAATGGGCTGGCTGTAGGCTGGCCGGCTCGACCAAACCCAGGCACTTGCAAATTCAGGAGCAGAGAAATGGGCGGACAAGGTTACGGATACGGATATGGCCCCGGTATGATGGACCATTTCGGCTGGTGGGGATACCACGGCTTCGGCTGGGCCTTCATGATTCTGTGGTGGGGTTTGATCATTGCCGGGGTGTTCTTTCTGCTGCGCTGGCTGTTTCTATTGGCTTCAAAAGGCAGCGCTAGGGAGCCGCGCGTGGACAAGGCCGTGGAATTGCTGCGGCAGCGTTATGCGCGCAGCGAAATCGGCAAAGAGGAATATGAGGAGAAACTCAAGGACCTGCAACGCTGACTCCGATCAGGCCTGGAAGCCGGTTTTTTGGCGGGGTGCGTGATGAAACCGGGTTTGCGAATATTCATCGTGCACCAGCGGTGCTTGTGGGTTCAGTTTCTTCGGATAGAAAATAGATATGCCTGCAATTCATCCGTTTTTGAGGTCGCTGCCCCAAGGTGTGGAGACGCTGGTCGATCTCGGACTTGACCTGCGCTGGGCTTGGAGCCATGCCGCGGATCACCTGTGGCAGGAGATCGACCCGGCAGTCTGGGCACGCACCGGGAACCCTTGGCTGATCTTGCAGAGCGTTTCCCAGCGGCGCCTGGAGCAGTTGGCGCTGAACCCGGACTTTTGTGCCGAGCTGGAGCGTCTGACCCAGGCGCGGCGCGACTATCTCACGGGTACGGAGTGGTTCGGCGCAACCTATCCCGACAATGACACCCTGATTGCTTATTTCAGTATGGAATACGGCCTGACGGAGGCGCTGCCGCTTTACTCCGGCGGCCTTGGCGTGCTTGCGGGCGACTATCTGAAGACTGCAAGCGACCTGGGCGTTCCTCTTGTCGCCGTGGGCCTGCTGTACCAGGAGGGCTATTTCCGCCAGATGCTGGATGCTCGCGGCAGGCAGCTCGAAGTTTACCCCTGCAACACCCCAACCAGCATGCCTATCGCGCCGGTGCGCGATGAAAACGGCGGCTGGCTGGGCGTGCCGATCCAGCTTTCAGGTCGGGTGGTGGTGCTGCGCGTGTGGCAGGTTCAGGTGGGGCGGGTGGCGCTGTTCCTGCTGGACAGCAATGATCCGATGAACAGCCCGGCCGACCGGGGCATCACCGGCAAGCTCTACGGCGGCGGTGTCGAGATGCGCCTGGTGCAGGAAATCGTGCTCGGGATTGGCGGCTGGCGGGCGCTGGAGACGCTCGGTTTGCGCCCTGACGTGTGTCACCTCAACGAGGGCCATGCCGCACTGGTGACTCTGGAGCGGGCGCGCAGTTACATGCAGAAAAACAAGACCGATCTGTGGCAGGCAATCTGGGCGACGCGTGCCGGCAATGTGTTTACCACCCATACCCCGGTGGCCGCCGCCTTCGACACTTTCCCGCCGGCCCTGCTGATGGAGTATGGCAGCCATTATGCCGCCGATCTTGGCGTTGCGCCGCGCGAGATGCTGGCGCTGGGGCGCGAGCATCCGGATGACGGCAACGAACCCTTCAACATGGCTTTCCTGGCGGCGCGCACCTGCGGCATGATCAACGGCGTCAGCCGGTTGCATGGCGAAGTCAGCCGCCGGATTTTCCAGAGGCTGTATCCGCGCTGGCCAGAGCGGGAGGTGCCGGTTGGCCATGTCACCAACGGGGTGCACGTACCCTCGTGGGATTCTCCCTGGGCAGACGAGATCTGGACCACGGCCAGCGGCAAGGAGCGCTGGCGGGGGTCGCTGGAAACGCTGACGGGAGCGATCCAGGACTTGAGCGATGAGGCCTTGTGGACATTTTGCGGCGAGGAGCGCCATGATCTGGTGCGCTATGCGCGCCGGCGGTTCGCCCTCCAGATGGGGCAGCGTGGTGCCAGCCGGGAGACGCTTGCCCAGGCGGAAAACATTCTTGATCCGAATACCCTGACCCTGGGCTTTGCCCGGCGCTTTGCCGAATACAAGCGGCCCAACCTGCTGCTTACCGATCCCGACCGGCTGGCGCGTCTGCTCAACGACCGGGCGCGCCCGGTGCAGCTGATTGTGGCAGGCAAAGCCCACCCTCAGGATGAAAACGGCAAACGTTTCATCCAGGCGTGGGCAGAGTTCGTGAGCCGTCCGGATGTGCGCGCTCATGCCGTGTTCCTGGAGGATTACGACATGGTGCTTGCACAGGAACTGGTGCAGGGCGTCGATGTGTGGATCAACACCCCGCGCCGCCCGTGGGAGGCCAGCGGCACTTCCGGCATGAAGGTGCTGGTCAACGGCGGCCTCAACCTTTCCGAACGGGACGGCTGGTGGGCTGAGGCCTGTAACTGTGCTCCAGAGGTGGGCTGGTCGCTGGGCGACGGTCAGGAACATGCCGAGCCCGGCTGGGATGAGATTGAAGCCGAGCAGCTTTACCGCCTGCTGGAGCAGGAAATCGTGCCGATGTTTTACCGCCGCGACGCGCAAGGCATACCGCGCGAGTGGGTGGTCCGCATGCGCGCCAGCATGTCCCGGCTCGCGCCGCAGTTCAGCAGCAACCGCATGTTGCAGGAATATGTGCATGATGCCTATCTGCCGGCTTCTGCGGCGTTCAGGCGGCGCACTGCCGAAGGCGGGCGCCTGGCAAAAGAGCTTGCCGACTGGGCGTCTTTTGTCCGGCGGCATTGGCACAAGGTGCACATGTCGAATCTGGAAATTCATGAGCTGCCGGACGGCTGGTCGTTTTCCCTGCAGGTCTACCTGGGTGAGATTCCACCAGAATCGGTGCAGGTGCAGTTGTATGCCGAACCGGCTGAAGGCGATATGGCCGCAATGCAGGTGATGGAATGCCGTTCCGGTATTCCTGGCGCTACTCATGGCTATGTCTTCAGTTGCCCGATTGTAACCGTTCGCCCCGTGTCCGATTTTACTCCGCGCGTCATTCCCTGGCATGCGGAAGCCCATATTCCGGTGGAGATGAACCTGATTCTGTGGTTCCCGGGATGACCGGAAGCAGACCGGCCTTTGTTGTGCTTTACTTACCGTTGAGCCACGGGGTTTCCCGCGGTCTGTGATTCAGGCATTCATGGGGAGGTTCTCTGTGCGATCTGGTAAAGCCGTTTGCCTGTTCGGATTGCTGCTGGCGCTGGTGCTTGTTCCGGCGAGGGGGTTCGGCGCGCCGGTCCTGCTGCTTACGCTGGACGGCGCAGTCGGCCCGGCCAGCGCCGACTATGTGGTGCGGGGCATCGAGCTCGCGTCCAGGGAGGGCGCCCAACTGGTGGTGCTGCGCATGGATACGCCGGGCGGGCTGGATGTTTCGATGCGCGACATCATCAAGGCGATCCTGGCATCCCCGGTGCCGGTGGCAAGCTATGTCGCGCCCGGCGGCGCGCGCGCCGCCAGTGCCGGCACCTATATCCTTTACGCCAGCCATATCGCTGCGATGGCGCCCGGCACCAACCTTGGCGCTGCCACGCCTGTTTCCATCGGCGGTGACGGCATTCTGCCCACGCCGCAAAAGCCTGGCAATGATAAAGCCGGCACGCCTGCCGAAGAATCCAGGGACGCGATGAAAGAGAAAGTGGTTAACGATGCTTCCGCCTACATCCGCGGCCTTGCCCAGTTGCGCGGACGCAATGCCGGATGGGCGGAGCAGGCGGTGCGCGGGGCCGCCAGCCTGTCTGCCAGCGAGGCGCTGAAACTCGGGGTGGTGGACTATGTCGCAGACGATCTGGCGCACTTGCTGAAACAGCTGGATGGCAAGAAAATCAAGCTGCAGGTCGGCGAGGTTACCCTTGCCACCACCGCCGTTCCGCACATCAACTACGAGCCGGATTGGCGCTCCAGGATCCTTTCCGTGATCACCGATCCCGGCATGGCGCTGATCCTGATGATGATCGGCGTTTATGGCCTGATCTTCGAGTTTTCCAGCCCCGGCCTGATCGCGCCGGGGGTGATCGGCGCCATCTGCCTGCTGCTGGGGATGTATGCCCTGCACCTGCTGCCGGTGAACTATGCCGGACTCGGGCTGATCCTGCTCGGCATCGCTTTCATGGTGGCCGAGGCCTTCGTTCCCAGTTTTGGTGCATTAGGATTAGGCGGGATCGCCGCATTTGTTATCGGTGCGCTAATCCTGATCAATACTGATGTGCCGGGTTTCGGCGTGCCGCTTCCGCTGATCATCATCCTGGGCGTTTTTAGCGCAATCCTGATTGCCGCCATCGGCGGGCTTGCGCTCAAGTCGCGAAAGCGCCCCGTGGTAAGCGGCAGCGAGGAGCTGATCGGCAGCGAAGGCGAGGTGCACGAATGCACCGGCGGCTACTGCTGGGCCAAGGTCCATAGCGAACTCTGGCAGGTGCGGAGTGCGGCCCCTCTGGCGCCCGGGATGCGCGTCCGTGTTGCCAGTCGGGACGGGCTGATTCTTGTGGTTACACCCATTGCAGCAAAAGGAGGATGATCATGAACTTCAATTTTGGATTTTCCGGCTTTCTTATCCTGATTGTCCTGCTGTTGTTTTCATCATTCCGCATCCTGCGCGAATACGAGCGCGGCGTGGTGTTCCAGTTGGGGCGTTTCTGGAAGGTCAAGGGGCCGGGCCTGATCATCCTCGTTCCGGGCATCCAGCAGATGGTTCGGGTTGACCTGCGCACGGTGGTGTTCGACGTGCCAACCCAGGACGTGATTTCGCGCGACAATGTTTCGGTCAAGGTCAACGCCGTGGTGTATTTCCGCGTGGTGGACCCGCAGCGCGCCATCATCCAGGTGGAAGACTTCATCAACGCTACCAGCCAGTTGGCCCAGACCACCCTGCGTTCTGTGCTCGGCAAGCACGAGCTGGACGAGATGCTGGCCGAGCGCGAGCGGCTCAATGTCGACATCCAGCAAGTGCTCGATGCGCAGACCGATGCCTGGGGGATCAAGGTCTCGATGGTGGAAATCAAGCATGTGGATATCGACGAGACGATGGTGCGGGCCATTGCCCGTCAGGCCGAAGCCGAGCGCGAACGCCGCGCCAAGGTGATTCATGCCGAGGGCGAACTGCAGGCGTCGGAAAAGCTGTTGCAGGCGGCACAGATACTCTCACGCCAGCCCGAGGCCATGCAGCTGCGCTATATGCAGACGCTGTCCGCTATTGCCGGCGACAAGTCTTCGACTATTGTATTTCCACTACCGATTGACCTCCTCACCTCGCTGTCCAGAGGGCTGGGCAAGGAGAGAGAATGACTTCAGCCGAATTCAGAGCAGCCAGGCCAGACCGGCCCCCATCCCGGCAAAGCGATGGTGCACCTTTTTCAAGGTATTGGTGAGAACTGTCCGTTCACCTCTTACCCTTCGCTGGCTTCTTCCCAATATTCGATCATCAATTGCAGGCTTTGCGAACCGTTGTACTCGTTTACGTCCAGCCGGTAAACAGCGTTGATCCAGTCCGGTAGCGGCTCATTGTGAAAAAACAGGATGCCGTCGAAAATCTGGCCGGTCTTGCCGAGCTTGAGCCGCAAGTGTTTTTCGCCTACCACCCGCTGGCTTTTAACGGCAAATCTTTCCTGGAAGGCCGGTTGCGGAAAGCCCTGTCCCCAAACCTGCTCCGCCAGTGTCTTGGCCAGGTTCAGGTTCATGGCCGGGGTTTCCAGGCTGCCGTCGCTTTCGATGATGCGTTCCAGGTCTGCCGGGGTGAGCAGGGACTGGGCGATTTCTTCGAAGGTGGCGGTGAATTCCTCGAAATGACATTCCTGGATGGTCAAGCCGGCGGCGAAGGCGTGGCCGCCGAATTTTTGCAGCAGATGGGGTTTCCGTTTGGCGACCAGGTCCAGCGCGTCGCGCAGGTGCAGGCCGCGGATCGAGCGCCCGGAACCTTTCAGCTCGCCGTTGTTGCTACGGGCGAAGGCGATCACCGGGCGGTGGTATTTGTCCTTGAGTCGCGAGGCGAGGATGCCGATCACGCCCTGGTGCCAATTCGGATCGTAGAGGCTGAGTGAGTGGTTTTCACTCACTTCGACCTGCTCCAGCGCGGACAGCGCCTGCTCCTGCATGTCCGCCTCGATTTCGCGCCGTTCGCGGTTGAGGGCGTCGAGCTGTTGCGCCATGGCGAATGCCTGTTCCTCGTTTTCGGCGAGCAGGCATTCGATGCCCAGCGCCATGTCATCCAGGCGTCCGGCGGCATTCAGGCGGGGGCCGACGACGAAGCCGAGGTCGTAAGTCGAAGCTTTCTCAGGTTTTCTGCTTGCCACTTTCAGTAATGCATTGATGCCGGGGCAGGCTCGCCCGGCACAGATACGCTTGAGTCCCTGGTGCACCAGGATGCGGTTGTTGTCGTCCAGCTTTACCACGTCGGCCACCGTGCCCAGCGCTACCAGATCGAGCCACTTCGCCAGGTTGGGTTCGGGCTTGGTCGTGTACCTTCCCCGATTCCGTAACTCTGCACGTAGCGCCAGCATGACGTAGAAGATTACCCCCACGCCGGCCAGGTTCTTGCTTGGAAAGCCGCAGCCAAGCTGGTTCGGGTTGACGATGCAGGCGGCATCCGGCAGTTCATCACCGGGCAGGTGGTGGTCGGTGACCAGTACCTGCATGCCCAACAGGTTGGCTTCCTCGACGCCTGCTACGCTGCTGATGCCGTTGTCCACAGTGATCAGGATGTCGGGTTTTCGCGCCTTCGCTAATTGAACGATCTCCGGCGTCAGCCCATAGCCGTATTCGAAGCGGTTGGGGACGAGGTAGTCCACGGTTGCGCCGAACTCGCGCAGTGCACGCATTGCCACGGTGCATGCCGTGGCGCCATCGGAGTCATAATCGGCGATGATCAGCAGGCGCTTGCCGGCCTCTATCGCATCCGCCAGCAGGCGCGCCATTTCCTCGGCGTTTTTCATTTCCCCACAAGGGGACTCCGACTTTCTATCCCCCGGGGGGGATGAAAGATCGTATGCCGTGAAAGGGAGCAGGGCGCTCAACTCATGTTCGAGCTGCCGCATTTCCTGAATGCCGCGGGCGGCGTAGATGCGGGCGAGTACCGGATGAAGGCCGCTTGCTGTCAGGCGGCTGGCGTCAGGTTGTGAATAGGGGCGGGAGGCTATGTTGGGCATGGCGGCGATTATACCCCGATGGAAGGTTGAGTCAGACCTGTTTGGGCTGGAGGGAAATCCTGTATCATTACGCTTTCATGAATTTGAACTGCTTGTCTATGAAAACCACTTTTCTTGATTTTGAACAGCCGATCGCCGAACTTGAGGCCAGGATCGAGGAGCTCCGCTTCGTGCAGGATGACTCCGCCGTGGATATCTCCGAGGAAATCGGGCGGCTACAGAAAAAGAATCAGGCGTTGACCAAGGATCTTTACGCCAAGCTTTCAGCCTGGCAGGTTTCGCAGGTTTCCCGGCACCCGCAGCGGCCGTATACGCTCGACTACATTCAAAATATTTTCACCGATTTCGAGGAACTGCACGGCGACCGTGCCTTCTCCGACGATCCGGCCATCGTGGGCGGCCTGGCGCGCTTCAACGGTCAGCCGGTGATGGTAATCGGCCAGCAGAAGGGTCGAGATACCAAGGAGAAAATCTACCGCAATTTCGGCATGCCGCGTCCCGAAGGCTACCGCAAGGCAATGCGTTTGATGCGTCAGGCGGAAAAATTCGGCCTGCCGATCATGACCTTCATCGATACGCCGGGCGCCTATCCCGGCATCGGCGCGGAGGAGCGCGGCCAGTCCGAGGCGATTGCGCGCAACCTGTATGTCATGGCCGAACTCAGAACCCCGATCGTCTGCACCATCATCGGCGAAGGCGGTTCGGGCGGTGCGCTGGCCATCGGCGTCGGCGATGTCATGCTGATGCTGCAATATTCGAGCTATTCCGTGATTTCGCCGGAGGGCTGCGCCTCGATTCTGTGGAAGAGCGCGAGCAAGGCGCCGGAAGCCGCGGAAACGCTGGGAATCACCGCCAACCGTCTGAAAACCCTGGGCCTGGTGGACAAGATCGTGAGCGAGCCGCTCGGCGGCGCTCACCGCGATCCGGATGCGGTCATGCAAAGTCTGAAAAAAGCATTGCAGGAAAGCCTGCGCCGGCTTCAGGACCAGTCGCTGGACGATCTGCTCAAATCGCGTTTCGAGCGGCTGATGGGCTATGGCAAGTTCAAAGAAACTGCTACCAAGTGATCTGCCCGCGTTTGTCGAAGCCAAACTAAAAAATTGGGTTCAACCGGGCCGGCATCTCGCGCTGGCCCTGAGCGGCGGGGCGGATTCCGTGGCCCTGCTCGACATCCTTGCACAACTTCGCACCAGTCTGCATTTCCCTCTTTCCGTTGTTCACGTCAACCATCAGATCAGCCCGAATGCGGCCGATTGGGCCGAGTTTTGCGCCCGGCTGTGTGCCGGGTACAACATTCCTTTCCATGTCGTTAAGGTCGATCTCAAGCACCAGCCGGGCGAGAGCCTGGAGGCACTGGCCCGGGACGCCCGCTATCGGGTGTTTGCCGAACAGCAAGCTGATTTTATCGTGCTGGCACAACATCTTGACGATCAGGCGGAAACGTTGCTGCTCCAGTTGCTTCGTGGCGCCGGAGCGAAGGGAATGAGCGCGATGGGCGTGAGGCGTGAGGGGTTGATGGAGGATGCTCCTCACTACGTTCGTCCCATGCTCGATGTGCCGAGGCGAGTTATTCTCGACTACGCCGTCCTGCGCGGCCTGCATTGGATTGAGGACGAGAGTAACGCCGACATTGCTTACGATCGCAACTACTTGCGTCATCGGGTAATGCCTTTGCTGGAGCGGCGCTTTCCCGGATACCGCGAAACCTTTGCCCGTGCCAGCCGGAATCTGGCAGAAAGCGCGCAATTGATGAACGATCTGGCGCGGCTGGATTGCGCGGCGGCAGCAAGCGGCGGCAGGCTAAAGGTGGAGGTGCTGCGCGGCCTGTCTGCGGCGCGCGCCAAGAACCTGCTGCGCTACTGGCTGGCGCAACTGGGCGTACCCATGCCCTCGGCCGGGCGGCTGGAAAATGTCCTGCAGCAGCTGTGCGGCTCCCGCGACGACGCCCAGGTTCTCGTACATCTCGGCGATAACGTAATCCGGCGTTACCGCGGCGAGGTTTACCTGGAACCCTCGGCCAAATCACCCGAGGGCAAGAAAAAGTCGCTTGTGTCGCAACCCGAACTGGCATTGACCTGGACATTCCAGGACGAACTGAAACTGCCCGATTCAGGCGGCAGGCTTGTATTCGAGCGGACGGTGGGGCAGGGGTTGAGCCTGGCCAGGCTGAGCGCCGAACCGGTTACGGTCAGGCTGCGCCGCGGCGGCGAGCGGCTGCGCCCGGATTGCCGCCGGCCCAGCCGGAGCTTGAAGAATTTGTTGCAGGAAGCCGGCATCCCCCCGTGGCAGCGGAAAAGGCTACCGTTGCTGTTCAGCGGGGAAAAGCTGGTGTTCGTGCCGGGCATCGGAGCAGCATGTGAGTACCGGGCCGATGAAGGCGAAATTGGGGTTGTTGTAAAATTCGAAACACCCGTATAGTATCTTCGTTCACGGGTTGTGTATCTTATAGAGGAGTTTGCTGTCCGTTGTGAGTCAATGCCGGTTACCGGTACATATAATCAGGATTTACTAGGAGATGCCACCATGAAATTTAGCACAGCAATGATGTTCGTTCTGGCCCTTGGTGTGAGCGGGTTTGCCAATGCCGCAGGGGAAATTATCATCAAGTTCAGTCATGTGGTGGCGCCCGATACGCCCAAGGGCCGGGCGGCAGAGAAATTTAAGCAGCTGGCCGAGGAAAAGACCAAAGGCAAGGTCAAGGTCGAGGTTTATCCCAACAGCCAGCTTTACAAGGATCGCGAGGAAATGGAGGCGCTGCAGCTCGGCGCAGTGCAGATGCTGGCACCGTCTCTTTCCAAGTTTGGTCCGATGGGTGCACGCGAATTCGAAGTGTTCGACCTGCCTTACATTTTTCCCAGCAAGGAAGTGCTGTATCGGGTGATGGATGGCGAAGTTGGCAAGAAGCTGTTCGCCAAGCTGGAAACCAAGGGCGTCACGGGGTTGACCTTCTGGGACAACGGCTTCAAGGAGATGAGCGCGAACAAGCCGATGCGCACCGTGGCGGATTTCAAGGGGCTGAAGATGCGTATTCAGTCTTCCAAGGTGCTGGATGCGACAATGAAAGCTCTTGGTGCGAACCCGCAAGTGATGGCGTTCAGCGAAGTGTACACCGGCCTGCAGCAGGGCGTGGTGGATGGCACCGAGAACCCCGTATCCAACTTCTACACACAGAAGATGCATGAAGTGCAGAAACATATGACGATTTCCGACCACAACTATCTGGGTTACGCAGTAGTGGTCAACAAAAAGTTCTGGGATGGACTGCCGGCCGATGTTCGCACCGCTCTGGAGTCGGCAATGAAGGAAGCGACCGTTTTCGAGCGCGATATCGCCCAGAAGGAAAACGACGAAGCGCTGGCCAAGGTGAAGGCGGCCAAGACTACGGAGATCTACGTTCTTTCTCTGAAGGAACGGATCGAGTGGCATAAAGCGCTGTTGCCGGTGCACAAGGAGTTCGAGGACGTGATTGGCAAGGACATCATCCAGGCGGTGTATGGCATAGCCGCCCAGGTGGCAAAAGAGCACCACGCCATGAAATAACCGGATTGCCTTTCACTGATTACCCCGGCTCCAAGCCGGGATCTTTTTATCCGGGTATTATCATTAAAGGCCAGGCCGATATGATTAACCGCATTCTGGATCGTCTTGAAGAAATCCTGATCACCACCTTCATGGCCAGCGCCACGCTGGTTACGTTCGCCGCCGTGACGATGCGCTATCTGGGTGGCACCGGTATCAGCTGGGCGCAGGAGTTGACGATTTACCTGTTCATCTGGATGGCAAAATTCGGTGCGGCTTATGGCGTGCGCACCGGCATTCATATCGGCGTGGATTTCGTGGTTAACGCGGCGCGTCCTTCGATCAAGCGTCTGTTGATTATTGCCGCCATGTCTCTGGGCGTGATTTTCACCGGCGTCATCGCCTTTTTCGGTGCGCGCTGGGTGATCTTCATCTACGGTACTGGCCAGATTTCACCTGACCTGGAATGGCCGATGTGGGTGATCTACCTGGCGATCCCTTTCGGTTCCGGTCTGATGTGCTACCGTTTCATCCAGGCGATGCTGCTCTTCCTCAAGACCGGCCACGTCCATACCCATACCTATGGCGAAGAGGAAGACCGTGAAGTCGATGTGGTTCACGAGAAGGAGGCGCTGCCATGACTTTCCTCCTGATCATCTCCATCCTCCTGCTGCTCCTCATCACCAGCACGCCGATTTCCATCGCGCTCGGCATGACCGTGCTGGTATTCCTGCTCGGCTTTTCCTCGTTTTCGTTCGATACGGTCAATATCATCTCGCAGCGACTGTTCACCGGCTTGGAAAGCTACGCCATCATGGCGGTGCCGTTCTTCGTGCTGTCCGGGCAGTTCCTGATCGATGGGAAAATCGCGTCGCGCATCATCCGCTTCGCCAACAACCTGGTGGGGTGGATGCCGGGGGGTATGGCGATGGCCGCGGTGTTGGCGAGTGCCTTTTTTGCCACGATCTCCGGTTCCAGCCCGGCCACAGTGATGGCGATCGGTTCGGTGATGCTGCCAGCGATGGTGAAGGCCGGGTATCCGAAAAGGTTCAGCGTCGGTGTGATCACCAGTGCCGGGTCGCTCGGCATCCTGATCCCGCCTTCCATCGTGATGATCATCTATGCGGTCGCCACGTCCGAGAGTGCCGGCAAGATGTTTATTGCCGGCATCGTGCCGGGCATCCTGCTTGCGATCATCATGATGGGGCTGGTATTCATCCAGGCCAAACGGCACGGCTTTCCCACCCAGCCCAAACCCACTTCCAAGGAGTTTTGGGATTCGTTCAAGGATGCCTGGGGCGGAATGCTCCTCGTCGTCATCGTGATCGGGGGCATTTACGGCGGGATTTTCACGCCGACTGAAGCCGCGGCGGTTGCCGCCGTCTATGCTTTTATCGCGGCGATGTTCTTCTATGGTGACCTGAAGTGGAAGGAAGTCCCCAAGGTGCTGCTGAGTGCGGCCAATACCAGCGCCATGCTGCTGTACATCATCACCAACGCCATCCTGTTCTCCTTCCTGATGACTTCAGAACAGATCCCGCAGGCGATGTCTTCCTGGGTGGTGGCGCAGCACCTCCAACCCTGGATGTTCCTGCTGGTGGTGAATCTCGCCCTGATCGCGGCGGGGCAATTCATGGAGCCCAGCTCCATCGTTCTGATCCTGGCGCCGCTGTTCCTGCCGATTGCCAAAACCTTGGGGGTCGACCCGATCCATCTCGGCATCATCATGGTGGTGAACATGGAAATCGGCATGATCCACCCGCCAGTCGGGCTGAACCTGTTTGTCGCCAGCCATCTGGCGAAGATGGGGCTGACCGAGGTGTCGATCGCGGCGCTGCCCTGGGTGGGTGTCATGCTGCTCTATCTGGGCCTGATCACCTACGTGCCGGAAATCTCCTTGTGGCTGCCGCACCTGCTGTATAAGTAGGCCGTTTTGCTCTCCGTGGAACGCCCCGCCTGATTGTGGGGCGTTCTTGTTTAACCCCTGATTACGACCTTGTTGAGGCGACATGTCCGTTGCACAGGCCATCATTCCGATCTTTGCCTTGATACTGCTCGGCTATGGGCTGCGCCGATGGTTCCGTTTGCGCGACGATTTCTGGCCGCAATTGGACAGGCTGGTTTACTACGTGTTTTTCCCCGCGCTGCTGTTCCATTCCCTGTCCGGTTTCCAGATCGATCTGGGCGCGGCCACGCCGATGCTGGAGGTGGCCAGCCTTTACATGCTGGCTGGCATGGTCCTCGGCTATGTGGCGAAACCCCTGTTTCACGCGCCGCCCAAGGTGTTTTCTGCATCGTTCCAGTCGTCCTTCCGCTTCAACAGCTACGTGGGATTGGCCGTGGCGGGGTCTATTCATGGTCAGGATGGGCTGGCGGCGATCGGATTGCTGATGGGTTTTCTGGTGCCGATGGCCAATGTGGCCTCGGTGTGGGCGCTGGCGCGCCACGGCGAGGGAAAATGGCTGAAGGAAATCCTGTTCAACCCACTGATCATGGCAACCGCAGGCGGGATTGCTTTTAGTCTGGCCGGGCTGCATTTGCCGGATTTATTGCAGCGCCCCATCGCGCTTCTCTCCCAGGCCTCGCTGCCGATGGGACTGATCGCCGTCGGCGCCGGCTTGAAGCTACAGAGTTTGAACCACCACCGGGGAACCCTGTGGTACGGCGTGATCGTGAAGCTGCTGATGCTGCCCGCCATTGCTTGGGGGCTGGCATCGGCCTTTGGTCTGACCGGGGTGTATTTCCACATCGCCGTGCTGATGGCCGCGCTACCGGTCTCGACGGTGTCTTACGTGCTGGCGATGCGCATGGGCGGGGACGGCAGCATCAGCGCCGCCCAGGTGATGGTGACCACGCTGCTGGCGATGGTGACGTTGCCGATGTGGTTGCTGCTGATGGGGTTTTAGCGACTATAGATTGATCCTAAAAACGGCTATTAGCCACAGATTAACACGGATTAACACAGATAAAACAATGCCTTGCGCGAATATTGCCATTCATCCGGAAGGTGCTTGGGATCAGAAAGGTAACTCATTGATAATCTGTGTACATCTGTGTTAATCCGTGGCTGAACTGCTTTTTATAGGTTGATGTGAAGTCGTCCCAATATCCATACCATGCCGAAATATGCCGCGGCGGTAGCCACCGAGGAGGTGCTGAGGCTGGCCCAAAAACCCCAACCGGCACGCAAGAGCAGTGGGAGCAAGACGAACAGCAGCAGCGATGGGATAACCAGCCAAAAAATGCCTTCCGAAAGCGCGGCGACCTTTTGTGTGTTGCCGGTTTCAACATAGAGCCATATGAGTGCAAGTAGCGACGTGAGCGGCAATGACGCCAGTGCTGCGGCCCAGAACGAGCTGCGCTTTGCAATTTCGGAGACGGCCACGATGATGGCCGTAGTGAGTGCGATTTTCAGTGCGTACTGCCACATGGCTGGATTTACTTAACCGGCACGACTACTGCGCTGACGCCCAGCGAACGGATCTTTGCCAGTGCCTGGTCGGCTTCGGCCTTGCTCTGGAACGGACCGACGTTGAGTTTGGTTTCGGTGTAGGATTTGATGCCGTTCTGCGCCAGTTTTTCTTGCAGTTGGAGGGCATTGGTCGGGTTGGAGAAGACGCCGAGCTGCACGGTATAACCCTTGGGTGCGGGCTCGGCGGCCTTGGCGGGTGGCGAGGCTTTCTCGGCGACGGCTTTTGCCGGTTGCGCAGGCTGCATTTCCTGGGCGGCGCGTGTAGCGGCTTGAGGCTGTGCGGCGGCAGGCTTGGCCGGGGCGGGGTGGGCTGAAATTTCGGCCTCAGTGCCGGGTCTGATGGACGTTGGTTTGGCGGCTTTTGGCGCCGGTCCGGCCGGCGTGACTGGCGTGGGTGCGTTCACGACCTCTGGAGGTGGCGGTGGTGGCGTGGTGGGTTGAGCTTCCTGCTCTGGCGGGGTGGTCGGCGGGGCGGCCACTTCTTCCGGGGCCGGCGCGGTAGGTTCGGGTTGTGTGATGGGGGGAAGTACGGTGCCCGGCGTGGTGGTCCGGGTGACGGGTGCTTCCGATTTATAGCGGGTCAGGACGGTGAGTGCTGCGATGGCGGCTGCCACCAGGACAGAAGCGACAATAACGCGTCGGATAGCGCGTTTCTTGATCTCGTTTTGTTCGTCGAGTGACGGTTGCTCCGGCATGGTATTGTCCTTGTTTTAATGGAAAATCCGGCTGCGCTGCATGGTAGCACGATATCCCCGGCCACAACAGCGCAGGGGGTCAAGGTCACATAAGACGTTTATTTTAAGTGATAAATGTGGTATTTTTACACGTTTTAAATTTAAGCAATCTGGAGAAAACGAATGGCTGTTGAACGCACCCTCTCAATCATCAAACCCGACGCAGTGGCAAAAAATGTGATCGGCAAAATTTATTCCCGCTTCGAAAGCAATGGCCTGAAAATCGTCGCCTCGCGCATGATCCATTTGAGCCGTACCGAAGCCGAGGGCTTCTACGCCGTTCATCGCGAGCGTCCTTTCTTCAAGGATCTGGTCGAATTCATGATGTCCGGCCCGGTGATGGTGCAGGCGCTGGAAGGCGAGAACGCTGTTGCCAAGAACCGCGAGCTGATGGGCGCCACCGACCCGAAGAAGGCCGACAAGGGCACCATCCGCGCCGATTTCGCCGAGAGCATCGATGCTAATGCAGTGCACGGCTCCGATAGCCTGGATAATGCCAGGACAGAAATTGCCTATTTCTTCCCGTCGATGGAAGTCTATTCAAGTTAATGACCCAATCAAAGCAAGCGCTTTTCTCGTTCGCCCCCCCCTCTCCCTTGCACCCGCAAGGAGTATCCCCCGCAAGCGGCTCAAGCCGGCGAGACGGGAGAGGGTTGGGGAGAGGGTTCGATGACTATTAACCTGCTCGACTTCGACCAAGAGAAGCTTGCTGCTTTCTTCGCGGAAAGCGGCGAAAAGCCGTTCCGCGCCAAGCAGCTGCTGCGCTGGATGCATCAGTTCGGGGAAAGCGATTTCTCCCGGATGAGCGATCTGTCCAAGGCATTGCGGGAGAAGTTGGGCGGGCTGGCGGTAGTCGAACCGCCGCGCTTGATGCAGGAGCAGATTTCCGACGACGGCACACGCAAGTGGCTGCTCGACGTGGGTGCAGGGCAGGGCGTTGAAACCGTCTTCATTCCCGAGGGTGATCGCGGCACTCTGTGCGTTTCCTCACAGGTGGGTTGTGCCCTGGATTGCAGTTTTTGCTCTACCGGAAAGCAGGGTTTTAACCGCAACCTCAGCGTGGCCGAGATCATCGGCCAGTTGTGGTGGGCGAACAAGGCGCTAGGATGCACACCAAGAAATGAACGAGTGATCAGCAACGTGGTGCTGATGGGCATGGGCGAGCCCCTGCTCAATTTCGACAATACTGTGACCGCGTTGCACCTGATGCTGGACGACAACGCCTATGGCTTGTCACGTCGCCGCGTGACCGTCAGCACTTCCGGCATCGTCCCTGCCATGGATCGTCTGCGCGAGCAGTGCCCGGTGGCACTGGCGGTTTCGCTGCATGCACCGAACGACGCATTGCGCGACATACTGGTGCCGGTCAACAAAAAATACCCGCTGAGCGAGCTGATGGCGGCCTGCCGTCGTTATGTCGTCGATGCGCCGCGGGATTTCATTACTTTCGAATACGTCATGCTGGACGGCGTCAACGATAGCCCTGCGCATGCGCGTGAGCTGGTCGCCCTGACGCGTGACGTGCCGTGCAAGTTCAACCTGATCCCATTCAATCCGTTTCCGGATTCTGAATACAAGCGTTCGCCCGCCGATGTCATTCGCCGTTTTGGAGCGATTTTGATCGAAGCCGGACGCGTGGTGACGACACGCAAGACTCGCGGCGACGACATCGACGCCGCCTGCGGCCAGCTGGCAGGCAAAGTGCAGGATAAAACCAGGCGCACGATAAAAATTGAGGTGGCGGCATGAGCAGGAAGCAGGTTCTGGCCGTAGGCCGGATGCGACCGGCCGCGATTGCCGCCGGCCACCGACAGGACTCGGGGAAAAACCCTATGGTGATTGATGAGGCGGCTGCATGAGCAGGGAGCAGGTTCCGGCCGCAGGCTGGATGCGACCGACCGCGATTGCCCCACAAGGGGACTCCGACCCACTACGGGCTAAAGCCCGTGTGGGATCGTATGCAGCCGGCCACCGACATGACTCGGTGGGAAACGCTATGGCGATTGATGAGGTAGCTGCATGAGCATTAGGCAAAACCTGAAGCAACTATTATTTCTGACGGTGCTCGGAGCCGGCTTTCTGGCGGGGGGCTATGCCTCTGCGGAAGAGCAGACCGAAGCGCGCCAGCGTGCCCAGATCCACACCGATCTGGGCGCGGCCTATTTTAGTTCCGGTCAGTTAGGCGTGGCGCTGGATGAGCTGAATTTGGCGATCCGGGCGGATTCCGACTTTGCGCCTGCCTATAACATGTTGGGCCTGGTTTACATGACGTTGCGGGAGGATGACCGGGCGGAAGAGAGTTTTCGCCGCTCGCTCAGCCTGAGCAGCACCGATTCCGACACCAACAACAATTACGGCTGGTTTCTGTGTCAGCGCGGCAAGATCGACGATTCCATCCGGTATTTCATGGCGGCGCTGAAGAATCCCCTGTACGCCACACCCGAGAAGTCTTATCTCAACGCCGGGATTTGTGCGCGCAAGAAAAATGACGACGTCGAATCTGAGGAGTTTCTGCTGAAAGCGATCAGTCTTCAACCCCGTCAGCCTCAGGCACTATTCCACTTGGCCGATATTAACTTCAAGCGTGGAAACTACGGCGAGTCCAAGAAATTTATTAATCAGTTTTCCCAGATTGCCGCTCCGACCCCGGAAAGCTTGTGGCTGGGGATGCGCATCGAGCGCAGGTTGGGCAACCGCAGCGACGAAGCCAGTTATGGCCTGCAACTGAGGAAAACCTTCCCCGATTCGCCTGAAGCCCAGGCGTTGCGCAGCGGGAAATATGAGTAAGGGCCTGTAAATGAATAACCTGGACAATTATGGGTGTGCTGGTGGGATGCGATGCAAGACGCCGGGCGCGCCGCATGGCCATTCCCTGCAAGCGACCGGCAACGCAGCAGCGCGCCCCACCAGCGCAGCCAGAATGTTCTGGTTATTCGTTTGCAGGCCCTAATAGCGTGAGGTATTGAGTGACTGAAGAGACTGAAGAATTTGGGGGTTATGCCGCTGAGCAGCAGACAGAGGTTAGGCCGAGCGCGGGCGAGGTGCTTACCGAAGCACGCGAGCGGCTTGGCTTGAGCGTGGCTGAAGTGGCACGACAACTCAGGCTTGCTCCGCGCCAGGTCGAGGCGCTGGAGGCGGATGACCCTGCCAGCCTGCCGGGCAAGACATTTCTGCGTGGCTTTCTTCGTAATTATGCGAAGCTGCTGCAGCTCGATCCCGAACCGTTGCTGGCACTCTGCCAGCCTGAGCCACCTCAAGCCCAGACGATTGCAGTGCCAACGAGCAGGATTGAATTTGGCGGCAAGCGCAGGCTGATGCCATTTGGCGATCACTCCGGCAAGCCATGGGCGAAATATGCCGCAATCATCGGTGTGGCAGTGTTGGTCTTGTCCTGGGGAATGGTCGAATTGCTCCAGAGGCAACCATCGCCCCAGGATATACCGTTGAAGTCCGCTGGAGAAGCCACGATGGTTCTGTCGTTGCCGCAAGCTGAGGCACCGGTTCAGACTGCGCCCGTCACGAATCAAGCTGCCGAGCCGGCTCCTGCAACTACAACTGCACCCGTCGCTGCCCCGGTTGCTCCGGCTACTGCCGAGGCCCTGATTCCCTCAGCTCCTCCTGTGGCGGAAGTCGGTGGCCGGCTCCTGCAGTTTGTGTTCGACGGCGATTCCTGGGTCGAGGTGAAGGATAAAAACGGTAAGGTCATTTTTTATCAGTTGAACCCGAAAGGCAGCCAGCAGTCGGTGCGCGGCAACCCGCCGTTTTCCCTGGTGATTGGCAATGCCGCCCACGTCAGACTGACTTACAACGACAAGCCGGTCGACCTTGCGCCCCACATCAAGGTGGATGTGGCGCGGCTGACCATCGAGTAAACCATGTTTAAACCTGAAATACCCCGCCGCAAGAGCCGGCAGATCATGGTCGGTTCGGTCGCCGTCGGCGGCGATGCGCCGATCAGCGTACAAACCATGACCAACACCGAAACCTGCGACATCGAGGCGACGCTCGCCCAGATCAGTCGCGCAGCGAAGGCGGGTGTGGATATCGTACGGGTTTCCGTTCCCAGCATGGAGGCTGCGGAAGCTTTCGGCGAGATCAAAAAACGTTCGCCGGTGCCCTTGATCACCGACATTCATTTCGATTATAAAATCGCCCTGCGCGTCGCTGAACTGGGCGCTGACTGTTTGCGCATCAACCCCGGCAATATCGGGCGCGAGGATCGCGTGCAGGCGGTGGTACAGTCGGCGAAAGACCACGGCATTTCGATCCGCATCGGTGTCAACGCCGGCTCGCTGGAAAAGGATCTGCAAAAGAAATACGGCGAACCCACTCCCGAGGCCCTGGTGGAATCGGCGATGCGCCACATCGAGATCCTCGACCGCCTGAATTTCCCGGATTTCAAGGTGAGCCTCAAGGCCTCCGACGTGTTCACCACGGTCGAGGCCTATAAATTGCTGGCCGGCCAGATCGAGCAACCGCTGCACCTCGGCATTACCGAAGCGGGTGGGTTGCGTTCCGGTAGCGTCAAGTCGGCGATTGGCCTCGGCATGTTGCTGGCTGCCGGCATCGGCGACACCATCCGGGTTTCATTGGCAGCTGATCCGATCGAAGAGGTCAAGGTCGGCTTCGACATCCTGAAGAGCCTGCATATCCGCAGCAAGGGGATAAACATCATTGCCTGCCCGTCCTGCTCGCGCCAGGAGTTCGACGTGATCAAGACCGTCAACGCGCTGGAAGCGCGCCTTGAGGATGTGCTCGAGCACATGGATGTGGCGGTGATGGGCTGTGTGGTGAACGGGCCGGGCGAAGCGCGTGAGGCGGATTTCGGCATCGCCGGCGGCTCACCCAACATGCTCTATGTTGAGGGCAAGCCTGCCTACAAAGTGACGGAAAATGAGATCGTGGACCAACTGGAGCGGCAGGTTCGCGAACGTATCGCCCGGATGAAACAAGAGTCGCAACAGTAATGAGCCAAATTCAAGCCATACGCGGGATGAACGATATCCTGCCGGAACACTCCGATGTTTGGACCTTTTTCGAGGAAACCGTGGAGGATTGGCTGCGCAGCTACGGCTACCGCTGCATCCGCATGCCGATCGTGGAGCAGACCGCGCTGTTCAAGCGCGCCATCGGCGAGGTCACGGACATCGTCGAGAAGGAAATGTACACCTTCGTCGATGCACTCAACGGCGACAGCTTGACGCTGCGACCGGAAGGCACCGCCTCTTGCGTGCGCGCGGCGATCCAGCACAACCTGCTGTACAATGCCCCGCAACGCCTTTATTACACCGGGCCGATGTTCCGCCACGAGCGCCCGCAGAAGGGACGCTACCGCCAGTTTCACCAGGTCGGAGTGGAGTCGCTGGGCTACGCCGGGCCGGACATGGATGCCGAACATATCATCATGACGGCGCGGCTGTGGAAGCGGCTCGGCCTGCCCGATATTGCCCTGCAGATCAACACGCTGGGCAACAGTGCAGACCGTGCGCGCCACCGTGCTCGCTTGGTGCATTACCTGGAGCAGCGTGTCGATATCCTCGACGAGGATTCGCGCCGGCGCCTGCACACCAACCCGCTACGGGTGCTTGACAGCAAGAATCCGGCTCTGCAGGAGATCATCGAGGCGGCACCGAGGCTGCTGGATGATCTTGACGAAGCGTCGCTCAAGCATTTCGAGGATTTACAGGTGATGCTGCGCGATGCCGGCATCGAATACCAGATCAACCCACGTCTGGTGCGTGGGCTGGATTATTACAACTTTACTGTATTCGAATGGGTAACCACCAAACTCGGCGCGCAGGGTACGGTGTGCGCGGGGGGACGTTACGACGGTCTGATCGAGCAGATCGGCGGCAAACCGGCACCGGCTTGCGGTTTCGCCATGGGCGTAGAGAGGCTGCTGGCACTGCTGGAGGAATACGCATTTCAGGCGCCTCGGGTCGCCCCCGATGTTTATCTGGTGCACCAGGGTGATGCGGCAAACAAATTTGCCATGGTGGCGGCTGAACAGCTGCGCGACCAGGGATTGCACGTGCTCCTGCATTGCGGTGGCGGCAGCTTCAAGTCGCAGATGAAAAAGGCAGATGCCAGCGGAGCGCGCTATGCGCTGATCGTCGGTGACGATGAGGCTGGGGCAGGGGAAGTCAGCCTCAAGCCGCTGCGCGATCTGGGAGAGCAGATGCGGATGACGGTGGATTCGGCGGCGAGTCTGATCGGTATTGGACAGCGCTAACTTTATTTAAACGGGGAAAAACATGGCTTACGATCTTGAAGAACAGGAAAAAGTAGACGAGCTGAAAGACTGGTGGAAAAAGAACGGGACGACCGTGATGCTGGCGGTCGCGGTGTTCGCCGCGGTGGCGGCCGGCATGCAGGGTTGGCGTGTCTACCAGAATAACCAGCAGCGCCAGGCGGCGCTGGCTTACGAAGCGGTGCAAAGCGGGGTGCAGAGCAAGGATACCAAGCGCATCCGTGATGCGGCTGGCCAGCTTATCGAAAAATATCCGGGCACGCCTTATGCCTCGAGAGCCGCGCTGCTTGCGGCCGGGGTTAACTATGAAGCGGGCGATGCCAAGAGCGCCAAGGCACAGCTGCAATGGGTGATCGAACATGCCAAGGAAGAGGGTGCGCGCGACATCGCCCGGTTGCGCCTGGCCGGTATCCTGCTGGATGAGAAAGCTTACGAGGAAGCCATGAAAACGCTGGAAGCGCCGCATGAAAAGGCGTTTGACGGCCTCTTTTCCGATCTTAAAGGAGACGTGCTGATGGCTCAGGGCAAGATGGCGGATGCCCGTGTTGCCTACCAGGCCGCACTGAAAAAAATCGACGAAAAAAGCGCTTATCGCCAAGTCGTGGAAATGAAGCTGGATGGCCTGGGAGAACGCGGATGAGGCGCAATGAGCCAATAAGATGGCTGCTAGTGCTGGCAACCATTTTCCAGCTGGCTGGTTGCAGCGGCATGGGGGAGAAGGTTACTACCGGTTTTGGTCTCTGGGGTGGCAAGGATGCCGGTGAGAAGCCGGCAACGCTGGTCGAATTCAAGCCTTCGGTGGAACTCAAGTCGAGTTGGCAGGAGCGCGTCGGTGGGGCCGGGGATACGGTGTTGTTTCCCGCTGTGGTGAGCGACAGCGTTTACGCGGCGAGCATGGATGGGAAGATCGTTCGTTTTAGTGCGGAGACTGGCAAGCAACAGTGGAACATCGATTCCGGGCGCAAGATTTCCGGTGGCGTCGGTGCGGACAGCGGTCTGGTGGCAGTGGGAACTGCCAAGGGCGAGGTGCTGGCCTTCAACGCCAAGGGCCAGCCGCTCTGGCAGGCACGTCTTTCGAGCGAAATATTGAGTGCGCCGCAGGTGGCCAATGACATCGTCGTGGTGCGCGCCGGCGACGGCCGCATTTTCGGGCTGGATGCCAGGGATGGCAAGCGCAAGTGGGTATACCAGCGCGCCATGCCGGCGCTTGCCCTGCGCAGCAATGCCGGCGTGGTGGTGACGCACGGTGCGGTGTTCGCCGGTTTTGCTGGTGGCAAGCTGGTGGCGCTCAACCTGGCGAACGGCAACATGGGTTGGGAAGCGACCGTAGCTCTGCCGCGTGGCGCCACCGAGCTGGAGCGTGTGACCGATGTCAGCAGCCTGCCGGTGGTGGATGACCGCATGATCTGCGCCACCGCCTATCAGGGGCGTACAGCCTGCTTCGATATTGCCAGCGGCAACCTGCTCTGGGCGCGTGATGTCTCCAGTTCCGCCGGTCTGGCGATGGATGATCGCAGCATTTACGTCAGCGATACTCGCGGCGCGATCCATGCCCTCGACAAGAACAGCGGTGCGAGCCTGTGGAAGCAGGACAAGCTGCTTGCCCGCCAAGCTACTGCGCCACTGGCTCTTGGACGCTACATCGCGGTGGCCGATGTACAGGGCTATGTCCATCTGCTGGCGCGGGAGGATGGCAGCTTTGCAGCACGCATTGCCACCGATGGCAGCCAGATCGGCGCACCTCCCGTGGCGCTGAGCCGAGGTTTCCTGGTGCAGACTCGCAATGGCGGTTTGTACGCGTTAACTGTGCAGTAACGGGTGAGGAGCGATGGGTAATGAGCGACGAGTAATGGGTAATGAGTAATGGGTAATGGCATTGGCTGTTGCTCCTTCCTCCTCACCCATAACCCATCACGAATAACCCATCACCCATCACCCATAACCATTACACCTGAATTATGAAACCCACACTCGTACTGGTCGGCCGTCCCAATGTCGGCAAATCCACTTTGTTCAACCGGTTAACCCGAAGCCGCGACGCGCTCGTTGCGGACCTGCCGGGGTTGACGCGCGACCGTCATTACGGCCATGGCCGGGTGGGAGACAGGCCCTATCTGGTGGTGGATACCGGCGGTTTCGAGCCGGTGGCGAAGGACGGCATTCTTCACGAAATGGCACGGCAGACCCTGCAGGCGGTGGACGAGGCCGATGCTATCGTGTTTCTGGTCGATGCGCGCCAGGGCTTGACCGCCCAGGACAAGATCATCGCCGACCAGTTGCGAAAACTGGGCCGGCCATTATTCCTGGCGGTGAACAAGGCTGAGGGCATGCGGCGCGATGTAGTTGCCGCCGAATTCTACGAACTCGGACTGGGCGACCCGCTGGTGATCTCGGGTGCGCATGGCGAAGGCGTGCATGACCTGGTGGAGCTGGCGCTGGAGAGCTTCCCGCTGGATGAGGTTGACGAGGAGGAGGACGATCACCCCAAGATCGCCATCGTCGGCCGCCCCAACGTGGGCAAGTCTACGCTGGTCAACAGCCTGCTCGGCGAGGAACGGGTCATCGCCTTCGACCAGCCGGGTACGACGCGCGACAGTATCTACATCGATTTCGAGCGCGATAGCAAGCGTTACACCCTGATCGATACCGCCGGCATCCGCAAGCGCGGCAAGGTGTTCGAGGCAATCGAGAAGTTTTCCGTGGTGAAAACCCTGCAGGCGGTGGAAGATGCCAACGTGGTGGTGCTGGTGCTGGACGCCCGCCAGGACGTGTCCGAGCAGGATGCCCATATCGCCGGCTTCATTCTGGAAAGCGGCCGTGCGCTGGTGGTGGCGGTCAACAAATGGGACGATCTTTCCGCCGACCGGCGCGAGGTGGTCAAGAACGACATCGCACGCAAGCTGCAGTTTCTTGATTTTGCCAAGTTCCACTATATTTCCGCCCTGCAGGGCAGTGGCGTGGGCGGCCTGTTCAAGTCCATCGACGGAGCCTATGAGTCGGCCATGATCAAGATGCCAACGCCTAGATTGACCCGCATCCTCCTCGAAGCCACTACTCAGCACCAACCGCCCAAGTCCGGCCCGTTCCGCCCCAAGCTGCGCTACGCCCACCAGGGTGGCTCCAATCCGCCGCTGGTGATTATTCACGGCACCTCGCTGGCGAGTCTGTCCGACAGCTACAAACGCTATTTGGAAAGCACCTTCCGCAAGGCGTTCGAGTTGACGGGCACGCCGCTCAGGGTACAGTTCAAGCAGGGGCATAACCCCTTTGCCGACAGGGTGCCTGCACCCAAGACCGAAGCCGATGAGAAGCGCGCCCACCGCCAGCGCCGGCGCGGCCGGAAGCTGTACGGCTGAGGGTGATGGGTGATGGGTGATGGGTGATGTGGGATGCGGAAAGTCAAAACCGCGCCAACCTCGCTTTTTCGCCTCACCCATCACTCATTACCCATTACAGCACCTAAACCTGGAACCAGTATGACGCAATCCGGCCCCCGCGAAATTACCACTCCCTTCCGTCCCATCCCTCTGGAAGTGCCGGAGGGGATGAAGCACAACGAATTTTTCAACAGTACCGAAAATCTCAACGATCTGATGCATAACAATGGATTGTTGATGAACGAGGAAAATCTGCTGCTGTATCGCAAGGCTTTGGGGCACAGCAACGAGTTCGATACCTCGATTATCTACAACACCTCTCAATGCGTCCTGAACCCGCTGGGACGACCGGTGCGTCGCACTCAGGTGCCGGACAATGTGAAGCATGTGTGGAACCGGATGAATCAGATCATCATCGACTACATGCTGGAGCAATATCCCGATCCGGATGAGGCGCTGATCCTGGCGGGCGAGGCGAGTCTGGATGCCACCTGGCCGCTGACCTCGCCGGGTGTGCCCAGCATCCGCATGCTGCACAACCACTTCATCGTTTTTCCCAAGGAAGAACTGCGCAACGCCAAGCTGGCCGATCTGAAAAATCCCAATCTTACCGATGGCGGTCAGCACAGCCTTTTTCAGGCCTATATGCATGATGTTTATCGCGAGTTTTTCGACAAGGCGCTGGATCTGGAAATTCTCAAGCCCACCAGCGAAGCTGACGCATGCATCGCGCTGACGGGTTACCCGCAGGGTCTGCCCAGCTGGGAGATTCAGGGTGGCGCGGCGGCGCTGAAAGATGTGCGTTTCTGGAAAGAGTACGATGAGGTACTGAAGGGGTTTATCGATTTCTACCGCACCTTCTTTTCGCAGGTCTCCACTCGTAACGCGCCGGTCCCGACGGATGTCTATTACCCGGATGAAGTCGAGAGCGTGCTGCTGTTCAACAATGATTTTCTGAAGACGGCGAAGAAGGTGCGCGATCACTGCATTGTTGATGCAAAATACGCCAATGCCATACGCTGGCAGCCTGCGTTCAAGCAACTCATCTATCGTAATGACGAAGGCAAACTGATCGTTACAATCAGCCAGAATTCGATTGGCAACGCGATCACCGAACTGCTAGGCGTAGTGGTTAACCGTGTTGCCGATGCTGAAGGCTACGAAAAGCGGGAGCCCAGGCTAATCGAACGATTGCTCGAAGTGCGGCGCCGCCTGATCGAAGCCGATCTGGGCGAGGGTATTGCTACCGATTACTGGCCTGAAGAATAGCAGCTTGCGATAGGTTGCCTGAAAATGTCCGCATCGATACGGGAAACAGGCGCAACGTCTGGCTAGGGCGTTTGCCGCAAATTTGCTATGCTACGCAAATGATTACTAGTTCGACGGCTCGTCGATGACTTTTTTTTCGGGCCGTTCAAACCCCCGCAAGGCTCCTTCCCTTGCGCGCCTCGGCGCCAGGGTGTTTCTCATCCTGGGGACTTCCTATCTGCTGTTGATCGGCCTGTGGCTATGGTATTCCTGGGAAGAATCCGAACAGGCACACCTGCAGCGTTTGCGCGTGGCTGCTGCGCTCACCGCGGGACATGCGCAGAACTATTTCGGTTTTATCGGTAACCATCTGGAAGAACTTGCCATCAAGCTGCGTCACGTTGATGTGGTTCGCCAGCCACAGACTGTTCTGCCGTTGCTGCAGGAATTTATGGGTAAATATCCGGAGTTGGGCGGCGCGGCTTTGGTGATGCCGGACGGCAGAGTGGTAGCGGAGGCTCTGAAAAAACGGGTCGGAAAGCCTACTCAGACTCTGTCCAACTCTCCCTGGTACGAAGACTTTCAACTCAATCTGGCTATTACAGGGCTCAGTGTTAATCGTCCACAGATCTGTGATGCCACCCAATCCTGGGTCATTCCCCTGCGCTATACCGTACGGGACAGTGGCGGCAAGGTGCTGTATGTCCTGCAGGCCGCAATCCCTTTGGATAAACAGCAGACCTTATGGGCCAATCTGAATCTGCCTGATGGCGTGGTGATCAGCCTGCTGCGTGACGACGGGTACCCGATCAGCAGGTTGCCTATGGGTGATCCAGTCAGACTTTACAGTACCAGGCATCCCAACGGGAATCTGCTTGAGTTATTACAGTCCGGCGTGAATGCGGGTTATTTCACCGGGGCCAGCATGGATGGCGTGGAGCGGTTTGGTGCTGTTCACCACTTGAATAATTATCCGCTGTATGCACTTATTTCCGTGGCGACGGACCTGCATCGGCAGATTTGGTGGCGCAGCGTGCAGGCTCCGATTTATATGCTGCTCGGGTTGATGGTGCTGGGTGGGTTGATCTATGCAGGGCTGACACGGCGCTTCGCACATCGCATGCTGGCGTTACGCCAGAGCTTGAGTGGAGAGGGGCTTGAGAAGAAGACAGAGCTGCCGAGCAGCGGCGTGAGCGAGATCGACAATTTGTGCGCATCCCTGTCTGATGCTCAGCAGAGGCTGGGGGCTTTAGCGCAGAACCGTGAAAGATTGCTGTTGACGGCGGCGCATGCGGGCACCTATTCGGTGCGTGCGCGGGATCATGTGGTCATGGCGGCCGACAGGTCTTTCCTTGATATGCTGGGCATGGAGGAAGGCGAGGTGGTGGGCCATCCCTGGAGCAATCTTCTGGCGGAACGTGGAGCCCTTCCCGGTACCACCCAGCAACTCAAAATCAGCGAAGTGGCACAGCTGGTTCGGAAATTCGTAAATCGCAAGGGCCGGCCACTGTGGCTGTCGCTCGCTGAATTCGAGCAGATGGACGAAACCGGCGAGGTCATTCGTCATGGCCTGGCGATCGATGTGAGCGAGCGGGAACGACTGCTGATGACGGTTAGGGATCAATCCGCGCGCCTGCAGGTGCTGTGGCAGATCGCCACCAGCCGCACCCGTTCCGAAGGCGAGAAGGTCAGGATGATGCTCCGGCTGGGGATGGATACTCTGGATATGGATGCGGCGCTGCTGAGCGAGAAGGTCGGCGAGCATTTTGTGCTGGCGTATTTGGTGGACACGCTTGGCATGTTCAAGGCAGAGGAAGCTTGTCCGCTGGGGAAGCTGTGCCAGCATGTCGCCGATGAGAATCGCGGCCTCTTCATCGCAGACATGGGGGTAAGTGAAAGACCGGAGTTGGTGGAGGAGGCGGTCAGTTTTGGCATTCATGCCTACGCCGGTATCCCGCTCTGGGTCGGGGAGCAATTCTATGGAACCTTGGTTTTCTTGCGGAAGCAGCCGTTAGCAGAGGGAAAATTTTCCCAGGGTGACGAGCCGTTCATGGAGTTGCTTGCGGCCTGGTTCAGCCAGATGTTGCTGCAGCTCAAGCAGCGACAGAAGCTGGAAACACAGGCGCTCACCGACGAACTCACCGGATTGCCAAACCGGCGTGCTGCGGAACTGCGTTTCGACGAAGAAATCGCGCGTGCCAAGCGCGATGGCATCGGATTTTCCATCGCTACCTGCGATCTGGATCGATTCAAGTTGATCAACGACCACTATGGGCATGGCGTAGGCGATGAGGTGCTGCAGCAGGTTTCGCGCATCATGCGTCAGACGTTGCGCGAGGGTGACTGGCTGGCGCGGTGGGGTGGAGAGGAATTTATTCTGTTCCTGCATCATTCCGATAGTGCCGATGCCGTAACTGCAGCGGAACGGGTCCGCTTGGCGATCAAGGATCATCCGCCGAAGACCAGCCAGGGTAGTATCGAAATTACCGCCAGCTTCGGCATTGGCGTGTGCCAGGCTGGTGATGAGAGTATCTCTCATGCGCTGTCTGAATCGGATAGCTGCCTTTACGAGGCCAAGCGCAAGGGCCGCGATTGCGTGGTCACCAGCGAATCTGGAGGTACGGGCACGCTGTGGCGCGCCGGTATGCTGCAGCGCGCACTAAAGGAGGAGCGCATCGTCGCCGCCTATCAGATCATGGTGGACCTGACTACCCGCAAGCCGGTGGCAGATGAAGCGCTGGCACGCATGCTCCAGCCCGATGGTTCCGTTCTTGCCGCCGGCGAATTCATCGAGGCGGCGGAAGGGATTAACCTCATCCACGAAGTGGATCGCAACATTACCCGTCATGCAATGTCTCGTTGCGCGGTCAACCTGACGGCCGGCCACGATCCCGGTTTTGCTCATTTCATCAACCTCTCGCCCCAGTTTCTTGCGCGCAAGGATTATGTGGATGAGCTTCTGGACGGGGCCATGCAGTTTTGTGCCACCTGCAATATCGATTTTCCCAGCTACAAACCGGTGGTGTTCGAGATTACCGAGCGCCAGTTATTGACGGATTTTGAGCGTATACGCAGTGAATTGCAGCCCCTGCTCGATTTCGGCTTCCGCCTGGCGCTCGATGATTTTGGTAGCGGCTATTCTTCTTTTCTCTACCTGGCGGAACTGCCGGTCAGCTTCCTCAAGATCGAAGGCTGGATGGTGCGCAACATGACCAGCAACGAACGGGTGCGCGCGATGGTGGAAAGCACGATCGTACTATCGAAGAAATTGAAAATCACCACCATCGCGGAGTGTATCGAAGATCGTGAAACGGCAGATATGCTGCGTGACATGGGGGTGGACTGGGGGCAGGGCAATTATTTTGGCCGACCCGAGATATAAGCGGTCCGCCATCTTGAAATGCGCTGATTTTCCCATATAGTAATATAAAGCGGATGTTGCTGGCAGCCTTTTGAAAAATCAAGTAAAGTAGCCATCCAAAATCAACCATAACAACGTATTGGAGAAATCATGAGCGCGAAAGGGCAGCTATTACAAGACCCATTTTTAAATGCCTTGCGTAAAGAGCATGTGCCTGTTTCCATCTATCTGGTAAACGGTATCAAGCTTCAGGGCCAGATCGAGTCATTCGACCAGTACGTCGTGCTGTTGAAAAATACGATTACCCAGATGGTCTATAAACACGCGATTTCAACGGTAGTGCCGGTGCGTCCCGTGAGCATGTCCTTTGAGCCTCCCGCTGAGGATTAGAACGCTTAATGATTGAACGCCCGGGTAGCGGTGACGCGGCCGTATTGGTCAGCCTGGATTTTGGCGACACGGATTACGAGGAAAGTCTGGAAGAGCTGCAGCGCCTCACCGAAAGCGCGGGTGTCGGTATTCTGGCCATCGTCCGGGGAAAACGCTCCAGACCCGATGCGGCGCTGTTCGCCGGTTCCGGCAAGGCGGACGAGATCGCCGAGACGGTGGTGGCCAACGAAGCCAATCTGGTGATTTTCAACCACGAACTTTCCCCTGCGCAGCAGCGCAATCTGGAGCGGCGGCTAGACTGCCGCGTGATCGACCGCACCAGCCTGATTCTCGACATTTTCGCGCAGCGCGCCCAAAGCCACGAGGGCAAACTGCAAGTGGAACTGGCGCAGCTGGAGCATCTGGCTACCAGATTAGTGCGCGGCTGGACCCATCTTGAACGTCAAAAGGGGGGTATCGGCCTGCGCGGACCGGGCGAGACCCAGCTCGAAACTGACCGCCGCCTGCTCGGCAAGCGGGTCAAGCTGCTCAAGGAAAAACTTGCCAAGCTGGGCCGCCAGCGCAGTGTGCAACGCCGCGCCAGGGTTCGCGCCAACGTGCTGTCGGTGTCTATCGTCGGCTATACCAACGCGGGCAAATCCACTTTATTCAACCGCCTCACTCATGCCAAGGCCTACGTGGCGGATCAGTTATTCGCTACCCTCGATACCACCAGCCGCAAGTTTTTCGTCGCCGACGGCGGCTCCGTAGTGCTGTCCGACACGGTCGGCTTCATCAAACATTTGCCCCATACCCTGGTGGCGGCTTTTCGTGCCACTCTGGAAGAGGCGGTGGCGGCCGATCTACTGCTGCATGTGGTGGATGCTTCCAGCCCCAGCCGCGACCAGCAAATCGAGGAGGTGAACAAGGTCCTGGCGGAGATCGGCGCCGATCACATTCCGCAGCTGATGGTGCTGAATAAAATCGATGTCAACGGGTTGGCACCCGGTCTTGAGCGGGATGAGTATGGTAGAATTGGCCGCATTTGGGTCAGTGCGCGCACTGGCGAGGGCTTTGATCTGTTGAGAGAGGCGCTGGCGGAATGCAGCCGCCAGCACCAGGCTGAAGCAGTACGGGCAGTGGCTCAGGCCGCCGCAGGCGCTGGAATTTGACCTTACGAATCAGTTTTTTGGAAAAAACAATATGGCATGGAATGATCCCGATTGGGGCAAGAAAAACAGCGGCGGGCCACCTGACCTCGATGAATTGTGGCGTCGCTTCAACCAGAAGCTGAATACGCTGTTCGGTGGCAAGGGCGGTAGCGGTGGTCCAACCGGCGGTAGCCCCCTGTCGGGCGGCAAGATGGCTGCCGGGCTGGGGCTTGTTCCGATGCTGGTGATACTGATCTGGCTGGGCAGCGGCTTTTACATCGTCAATGAAGGCGAACGCGGCGTGGTGTTACGCTTCGGCAAATTTCTCGAGACTACGCAACCGGGTCCGCGCTGGCATCTGCCTTATCCGATTGAAAGTGCCGAAATCGTGAATCTGCAGCAGGTGCGCACAGTCGAAGTGGGCTACCGCGCCAACGTCAAGAGCAAGATGCTGAAAGAGTCGCTGATGTTGACTGACGACGAAAATATTATCGACATCCAGTTCGCCGTGCAGTACATCCTGAAAAGCCCGGAAGATTTCCTGTTCAACAACCGCCATCCCGATGAGGCGGTGCACCAGGCCGCGGAAACAGCAATTCGTGAAATTGTGGGCAAGAGCAAAATGGACTTTGTGTTGTATGAAGGGCGCGCCGAAATCGCGACTCGCGCTGCCAAACTGATGCAGGATATTCTGGATCGCTACAAGACCGGCATCAATATCAGCAAGGTGACGATGCAGAATGCCCAACCGCCGGAGCAAGTGCAGGCGTCGTTCGACGATGCGGTAAAGGCGGGCCAGGACCGGGAGCGCGCCAAGAACGAAGGGCAGGCCTACGCCAACGATGTGATTCCGAGAGCGCGTGGTGCCGCCTCGCGCCTGTTGCAGGAAGCCGATGGTTACAAGCAGCGAGTGATCGCCAACGCTCAGGGTGATGCCAGCCGTTTCAAGCAGATCCTTGTGGAGTACAGTAAGGCGCCGAAAGTGACGCGTGACCGCATGTATCTGGACACGATCCAGCAAATGATGACCAATTCCAGCAAGGTGCTGGTGGACCAGAAGGGGGGCAATAACTTGCTCTATTTGCCGCTGGACAAGCTGATCCAGAGCACAGGGGCCGGGCCCGGATTGGCGGATGCACCACCGGTCAGGGCGCCAGAGGCCGCCGTGCCTGCAACTGAAAGCACGACGCGCTCGCGCGAAGCATTCCGCAGCCGTGAGCGGGAGGTGCGTCCATGAAACATCTTAATGCCATCATGACCGGACTGATCGCAGTCTTTATTCTGCTCAGCCTGACCGTGTTCACCGTCGATCAGCGCCAGAATGCCATTGTTTTTCAGCTGGGCGAGATTATCGACGTTAAAAAACAGCCGGGCCTATACTTCAAGGTGCCGCTGTTGCAAAACGTGCGCTATTTCGATACCCGCGTGCTCACTCTGACCTCGTCCGAACCGGAGCGCTTCATTACCTCGGAGAAGAAGAACGTGCTGGTGGATTCTTTCGTCAAGTGGCGCGTGGTTGACGTCAAGCAGTACTACGTCAGCGTCGGCGGCGATGAGACACGCGCCCACCTGCGTCTGTCGCAGACCATCAACGACGGCCTGCGCGCCGAGTTCGGCAAGCGCACGGTGCATGACGTGGTTTCCGGGCAGCGCGACCAGATCATGGAGATCTTGCGTCAGAAGGCTGATGCCGATGCGCGTACAATCGGCGTTCAGGTGCTCGACGTGCGGATTAAACGGGTGGACCTGCCGCAGGAAGTGAGCGAGTCGGTCTACCAGCGCATGGAGGCCGAACGCAAGCGGGTGGCCAACGAACTGCGTTCAACCGGTGCCGGCGAGGCGGAAAAGATCAAGGCCGATGCCGACCGCCAGCGTGAGATCATCCTCGCCGAAGCCTACCGCGATGCGCAGCGCACCAAGGGCGAGGGCGATGCCAAGGCGTCCGCGATCTATGCCGAAGCGTTCGGCCAGAATCCCGAGTTTTATGCCTTTTATCGGAGCATGGAAGCCTACCGGCAGAGTTTCAAGAGCAAGAGCGACGTGATGGTGCTGGATCCCAGTTCGGAGTTCTTTAAATACTTGAAGTCTTCTGGCAAATAAAGCGCCAGAAGATGCTTGAGCTGTGAAAACCAGCCTGCTTGCGGCCTTGGCGCTGATGTTCGTGCTGGAAGGGGTTTTGCCTTTTCTGGCGCCAGCCCTGTGGCGTGAAACTTTTCGCAAAATGACTGAAATGTCCGACGGGCAGTTGCGCTTCGTCGGGCTGACTTCGATGTTGGGCGGCTTGCTGCTGCTATATCTGATGAATTGATCCATGCATAACTGGTTACTTCCCGAATATATTGAGGACATGCTGCCGGCCCAGGCGCTGCGTTTTGAACGGGTGCGGCGGCAGTTGCTCGACTGGTTCCATGGCTGCGGCTACCAACTGGTGGTTCCGCCGTTGCTGGAATATCTGCCTTCCCTGCTTTCCGGCACGGGTAGCGATATGGATCTCAAGACCTTCAAGGTGGTGGACCAGCTTTCCGGCCATCTGATGGGGCTGCGCGCCGATATCACGCCGCAGGCGGCGCGGATCGACGCCCACCTGTTGAATCGCCAGGGTGTGGTCAGGCTTTGCTATGCCGGCAGTGTGCTGCACGCACTGCCCGATGGCCTGATGCAGACCCGCGAACCGTTGCAGATCGGCGCCGAGTTGTTCGGCCACGGCGGTATCGAAAGCGACGTGGAGATCCAGTTGCTGATGATCAAGGCACTGCAGCTTGCCGGGGTCGGATCGGTACAGCTCGACCTCGGCCATGTGGCGATTTTTCACAGCCTGGTCGAGCGTGCAGCGGTGTCCCCGGAGCTGGAGGTGGAGTTGTTTCAGGCCATGCAGGGCAAGGACGTTCCCGGAATCGCCGAGCTGACCGCTTCCCTGGATGAGGTTTCCAGGGAGGCGCTGCGATTGTTGCCCCGGCTGTATGGCGGCGCTGAGACACTGGAAGCTGCGCAGCGGCATCTGCCTGACTACCCGGAAATCGGCAAGGCGCTGGACGATCTTCGTACCATCGGTAGCCAGGTACAGGACAGTGTCCCCAATCTCTGTTACGACCTGGCCGAGCTGCGCGGCTATCACTATCACAGCGGAGTGGTGTTCGCTGCCTATGCTTCAGGCTGGGCCAACGCAGTCGCACTGGGCGGACGCTACGACAAAGTGGGCAAGACCTTCGGCCGCTCCCGGCCGGCTACCGGCTTTAGCATGGATTTGCGCGCCGTGCTCGGTGCGCAGCCGACGCCGCCGTTGCCCAAGGCGATTCTTGCGCCCTATGTTCAGGACCCCATGTTACAGGATAAAATCACGCTTTTACGCGTTCAGGGTGAAGTGGTGGTAGTGGATTTGCCTGGACACGAGATGAGCAGGGAAGATCTGAATTACGACCGCGTTTTGGTGCAGGGCGATGTGGGCTGGGCCGTAGTCAAAGTTTAAATAAAAATTCGTTGAAGGATAGAGTCAGCATGGCAAAGAATGTGGTAGTAATCGGCACCCAGTGGGGGGATGAAGGCAAGGGCAAAATCGTCGACTGGTTGACCGACCATGCCCAGGGCGTGGTGCGTTTTCAGGGAGGCCACAATGCGGGACACACCCTGGTGATCGACGGCAAGAAAACCGTATTGCATCTGATTCCGTCCGGCATCCTGCGCGGCAACGTGCTGTGCTACATCGGCAACGGCGTGGTGGTGTCACCCCAGGCGCTGCTGGAAGAGGTGGACATGCTGGAGGCTGCCGGCGTGGCAGTGCGCAACCGGCTGAAAATCTCCGAAGCCTGCCCGGTGATCATGCCCCATCACGTTGCGCTGGATCAAGCCCGCGAGATCGCCAAGGGCGCCGGCAAGATCGGCACCACCGGTCGCGGAATCGGGCCGGCCTACGAGGATAAGGTGTCGCGCCGCGGCATCCGCATCCAGGATCTGTTCCACCGTGAACGCCTGGCGGCCAAGCTGGGAGAGGTTCTCGACTACCACAACTTCGTGCTGAAGAACTACTTCCACGCCGATATCGTGGATTTCCAGAAAACCCTGGACGAGACCCTGAAGGTGGCGGAGCGCATCAAGCCGATGGTTGCCGACGTGCCGCGCTTGCTGTTCGAAGCCCACAAGGGGGGAAGCAGCCTGCTGTTCGAAGGTGCGCAGGGCGCGCTGCTGGATATCGACCACGGCACCTACCCGTTCGTGACCTCCTCCAACTGCATCGCCTCCAATGCCGCCACCGGCAGTGGGGTGGGGCCGCAGATGCTGCATTACGTGCTGGGCATCACCAAGGCCTATACCACCCGCGTTGGCGCAGGGCCGTTTCCTACCGAGTTGTACGACGCGGTGGACAAACTTGACCCGATTGGTCAGGGTCTGGCTGAACGCGGGCACGAGTTCGGCTCCACCACAGGTCGTGCACGGCGCTGCGGCTGGTTCGACGCGGCAGCGCTGAAACGCTCGATCCAGATCAATGGCGTGAGCGGGCTGTGCGTCACCAAGCTGGATGTGATGGATGGCATGGATGCCGTGCGCCTCTGCGTCGGCTACAAGGTGGACGGAGGCACACTCGATATCCTGCCGTCCGGTGCCGAAACGCTGGCCAGGTGCGAGCCGATCTACGAGGAGATGCCGGGCTGGAAGGACAGCACCGTAGGCGTGAAGAGCTACGACGGCCTGCCGGCCGCAGCGAAGAGCTACCTCAAGCGCATGGAAGAAATCTGCGGCGTACCGATCGATATCATTTCGACCGGTCCGGATCGGGATGAGACCATCGTGCTGCGTCATCCGTTTGAGTAAAAGAAAAAGGGCGGGTTCGCAGAACCCGCCCTTTTATATTTGGTGCCCAGAAGAGGACTCGAACCTCCACACCTTGCGGCACACGGACCTGAACCGTGCGCGTCTACCAATTCCGCCATCTGGGCAAATCAAGAAGCCCGAACTTTAATAGGAAAGCGATATTTTGTCAACGAAGAAAATAAGATCCAAAGACCCCTTCCTCGAGCGTGAACGTGCTCAGTATGAGCATCCGTTGCCAAGCCGGGAATATATTCTGCAACTCCTCACCGAGCAGGGCGTTCCTGTCGCCGAGAATAAACTGGCGAAGATCCTGGAAATCCAGGAAGACGAGGTGGAGGTCTTCAGTCGTCGTCTCAGGGCGATGGAACGTGACGGCCAGATCATGCGCAACCGCAAGCATGAAGTTTGCGTGGTGGACAAGCTTGACCTGATCAAGGGCAAGGTGCAGGGACACAAAGACGGTTTCGGCTTCCTGGTGCCTGACGATGGTGGCGAGGATTTGTTCCTGGGCCCGAGCCAGATGCAGAAAGTGCTGCACGGCGACCGAGTGATGGCACGGATCATCGGCGAGGATAGGCGCGGCCGTCCTGAAGGCAGCATCGTCGAGGTGCTGGAGCGCGTCAACACACGCATCGTGGGCCGTCTGTTCAACGAGCATGGCATTCTGTTTGCGGTGGCTGAAAACAAGCGTATCAGCCAGGACTTCCTGATTCCACCCGGTGGTGACATGGGCGCCCAGCCCGGCCAGGTGGTGATGATAGAAATCATTGAGCAGCCGAGCAAGAATGCCAAGCCGGTTGGGACGGTGGTAGAGATCCTCGGTAATTACACCGACCCCGGCATGGAAATCGAAATCGCATTGCGCAAGCACGATTTGCCGCATGTGTTTCCGCCCGAGGTGGAAAGCCTGGCGAAGAAGTTCTCGCCGAAAGTGTTGAAAAAGGATTTGGCAGGGCGAGAGGATTTGCGCGAGCTGCCGCTGGTGACCATTGACGGCGAGACCGCCCGAGATTTCGACGATGCCGTGTTTTGCCGCCCGCTGGACAAGGGCTGGAAGATACTCAGCAAGGGCGGCTGGAAGCTGTACGTGGCGATCGCCGACGTCAGCCATTACGTTGAGCCCAAGGATGCGCTGGATGTGGAGGCGTTCGACCGCGGCAATTCGGTGTACTTTCCGCGCCGTGTTATTCCGATGCTGCCGGAGGAGTTGTCCAACGGCCTGTGCTCGCTAAATCCGCACGTGGAGCGGCTGTGCATGGTGTGCGAGATGGATATCAGCGGCAATGGAGAGGTGAAGAAATACCGTTTCTACCCCGCAGTGATGAATTCCCACATGCGCTTCACCTACACCACGGTGGCGGCGATGCTGGCCGACCCCAAGGGCAAGGAAGCCAAGGAACACAAGGATCAGTTGCCTCATGTCCAGGAGCTGCACAAGCTGTTCAAGGTATTGGGCAAGGCGCGCGAGAAGCGCGGCGCAATCGATTTTGAGACCATCGAGACGCAGATGCTCTTCAACGACCAGGGCAAGATCGAGCGCATCGTGCCGGTGTACCGCAACGATGCCCACCGCGTGATCGAGGAGTGCATGCTGGCTGCCAACGTGTGTGCTTCGGATTTCCTGAAGATGAACGAGCATCCTACCCTGTACCGCATCCACGAGGGGCCGACGCCGGAGAAGCTGGAAGGGCTGCGCGAATTCCTCAAGGAGTTCGGCCTGCCTCTGGCCGGTGGCGACGATCCCCACGCCAAGGACTACGCCAAGCTGCTGTCCAAGGTTAAAGGGCGGCCGGACGAGCAGTTGCTGCAAACGGTCATGCTGCGTTCGCTACGCCAGGCAGTTTACAGTCCTGACAACGTTGGGCATTTCGGTCTGGCCTATGAGTCTTACACCCATTTCACCTCTCCGATCCGCCGCTACCCGGATTTGCTGGTGCACCGTGCCATCAAGGCCGTGCTGAAGGGTGTGAAATACACGCCTGGCAAATGGGCGGAGCTGGGTATCCACTGCTCCCAGACCGAACGCCGTGCCGACGAGGCGACGCGCGATGTCAACGACTGGCTCAAGTGCTTCTACATGCAGGACAAGGTGGGCGAAACCTTCGACGGCACCGTCGCCAGCGTCACCGGCTTCGGCGTGTTTGTCGCGCTCGACAATATCTATGTGGAAGGCCTGGTGCATGTGACCGAGCTGGGCAGCGATTATTTCCATTTCGATGCCGCCAAGCACCAGTTGCTGGGCGAGCGCAGCGGCCAGCGCTTCCGCCTGGGCGACAGGCTGAAGGTCAAGGTGGCGCGGGTCGATCTCGAAACCATCAAGATCGACTTCGTGATGGCCGAACCCAAGGAGCCTAAGCGCTCCGGGCCTGCCGAGCGCCGCCCTGCCAAGGCAAAAGAAGGCGGCAGGCGGCCCGCGCCCAAGGAAGCGGATAGTGGCAAGAAGCCCAGCCGTAAACGGAAAGCCCGGGGCTGATGGCTGACAGCTTTATTTACGGCTTTCATGCCGTGGTCAGCCGCATTCGGCAAACCCCGAAGGGCGTCACCGAAATCTATCTGCACCGGGAGCGGCAAGACCCGCGTTCGCGCGAGCTGCTGCAACTGGCCGAAGAACAGGGTGTGCGCGTCATTTTCATGGAACGTCATCGCCTTGACGGCATGGTCGGCAACGACAAGCACCAGGGCGTGGTGGCCAAAGTCGAAGCGGTGCACCAGTACCATGACGTGTTCGACATTCTGGAGGGTTTGAGCGAGCCGGCGTTGTTGCTGGTGCTGGACGGCGTGCAGGACCCCCACAACCTGGGTGCCTGTTTGCGCGTGGCGGACGCGATGGGCGCGCATGCCGTTGTCGTGCCGAAAGACCGCGCCGCCGGGCTCAATGCCACGGTGCGCAAGGTCGCCAGCGGCGCGGCAGAAACCGTGCCCCTGGTTACTGTCACCAACCTCGCGCGCAGTTTGCGCGAGATCAAGGAAGCGGGCGTCTGGGTGGTCGGCGCGGCGGGGGAGGCGCAAAGCGACCTGTTTTCCGCCAAGCTCGACGGCCCGACCGCCTGGGTTCTGGGCGCCGAGGGTGAAGGCCTGCGCCGCCTCACCCGCGAAACCTGCGATCAGTTGGTGCGCATCCCGATGTTCGGCAGTGTGGAAAGCCTGAACGTTTCGGTGGCCAGCGGTATTTGCCTGTATGAAACCCGACGCCAGCGCAATCGTAGTTGATTTTTCAGCCGATTTTCATTAAACTAGCCGGCTTTTCACCTTGCCTCACCGTCCCGCATGGCGGGAGGCTTTAACCCGTAAGGAGTATTCATGCGACATTACGAAATTGTTTTCATCGTTCACCCCGATCAGAGCGAGCAGGTGCCCGCCATGATCGAACGCTACCGTACCCTGATCACCTCCAAGAGCGGCCAGATTCACCGTCTCGAAGACTGGGGACGCCGCCAGATGGCCTACCCGATCCAGAAAATGCACAAGGCGCACTACGTGCTGATGAACATCGAGTGTGACCAGGAAACCCTGGACGAGCTCGATCATGCTTTCAAGTTCAACGATGCGGTCCTGCGCCACCTGACCATCAAAGTGAAGGAAGCCGTAACCACGCCTTCGCCGATGATGAGGGAAGACCGGGCCCGTTTCACGGAAACTCCTGTGGCTCCCGTAGCTCCCGTGGCCGTGGAAACCCCGGCCGAGGCGCCCGCCGCCCAGGAAGCTGCAGCCTAAGTGGATTGCAACCAGGTTGTCCTGACTGGCCGTATCGCCGAGATGGATGCCTTGCGTTATACCCCAGCCGGTTTGCCCCTGATGGCCTTTAGAATAGGTCATGTTTCCGAGCAGATCGAGGCGGGGTTCAAGCGCAAAGTTGAATGTGAAATACCCGCGATCGCGATGGGTGATCCCGCCCAGGTCGTTGCCGGCTGGAAAGCCGGTGACAGTATCAAGGCAGCGGGTTTCCTGGCACGCAAGAGCCAGCACAGTCAGCAACTGGTGTTGCACTTGAATAGAATAGAATTGATTGAGAGAGGTTAAAAATGGCACGTCCTACCACGAAAAAACCGACCCGGCCGAGCAATCGGGGCGGCATGTTCAAGCGTCGCAAGTTTTGCAAATTTACCGCTGAAGGTATCAAGGAAGTCGATTACAAGGATACCGAAATCCTGAAGGATTTCATCGCGGAAAACGGCAAGATCATCCCGTGCCGTATTACCGGCACGAAAACCCGCTACCAGCGCCAGCTGGGTACGGCAATCAAGCGCGCCCGTTTCCTGGCCCTGATTCCCTACACTGACCAGCACTAAGGAGAGACCAGATGCAATTAATTTTATTGGAAAAGGTTGTCAACCTCGGTCAACTGGGCGACATCGTCAAAGTCAAGGACGGCTATGGCCGCAATTTCCTGATCCCGCAAGGTAAAGCCAAGCGCGCCACGGAAAAAAATAAGGCTGAATTCGAGGTGCGTCGCGCCGAACTGGAAAAACAGCAAGCCGCAGTTCTTGCCGATGCCCAGTCCCGCGCCGAGAAGCTGGAGGGTCAGTTGGTAAAGATTTCCCAGAAGGCCGGTGTGGATGGCAGGCTGTTTGGTTCTGTTACCAACACCGATATTGCCGAAGCGCTGAAAGCCATGGGTTTCGAAGTTGCCAAGGCGGATATCCGCATGCCTACTGGTCACCTCAAGCAGATCGGTGATTACCCGATTGCTGTTGCGCTGCATCACGATGCGGTTGCCAACATCACGGTTACCGTGATTGGTGAAAGCTGAGATTTAGGTTGTTCCGGCAAAAAGGGGCTGCTTGCAGCCCCTTTTTCTTTGTGTCTGTTTCAAGGTTATTTGGGTATACTTTCAACTTGATTTTATTCCTTGCCATCAGGTTCCTCAGATATAAATTCCCATGAATGATCAACAGCTTGACAATCTAAAATTGCCTCCCCATTCGGTTGAGGCAGAGCAGTCCGTACTGGGCGGCCTGTTGCTCGATAACAGCGCCTGGGAAAAGATTGCCGACCTGGTCACCGAAGGGGATTTTTATCGTCATGACCACCGCCTGATTTACCGCCATATCAGCAAGCTGGTGGAGCACAACAAGCCGGCGGATGTGATCACCATCGCGGAATCGCTGGAGAATAGCGCCAAACTGGTCGATGCAGGCGGACTGGCCTATCTGGGCGCACTGGCGCAGAACACGCCGAGCGCCGCCAATATCCGCCGCTATGCCGAAATCGTGCGGGAGCGTGCGGTATTGCGCAAACTGGTCGAAGTCGGCAGCGGCATTGCCGAGGATGCCCTTAATCCCTCCGGTCGCTCGATGGCGCAACTGCTCGACGAGGCCGAGGCGAAGGTGTTCGAGATTGCCGAGGCAGGGGCACGCGGCAAGCAGGGGTTCGTCGAGATCCAGCCGCTGCTGACCCAGGTGGTGGAACGCATCGACATGCTGTTCCAGCGCGACAATTCGAGCGATGTCACCGGCATCCCGACCGGCTTCACCGACCTGGACGAGAAAACATCCGGCCTGCAGGGGGGCGACCTGATCATCGTCGCAGGCCGACCGAGTATGGGCAAGACCGCATTTTCCCTGAATATTGCGGAAAACGTCGCGATGCAAACCGGCCTGCCGGTAGCGGTCTTCAGTATGGAAATGGGCGGGTCGCAACTGGTGACCCGGATGATCGGCTCGATCGGTCGCCTCGACCAGCATCGGATACGTACCGGTCGCCTGCTGGACGAGGACTGGCAAAAACTCACTTATGCGGTGGGCAAGCTCAATGACGCGCCCATTTTTATTGATGAAAGTGCCGCGCTGACTTCGCTTGACCTGCGCGCGCGGGCTCGTCGCCTGCATCGTCAGTGCGGCAAGCTGGGACTGATCGTGATCGATTACCTGCAACTGATGAGCGGAAGCGGCAAGGGTGGGGGCAACGAAAATCGCGCAACCGAGATTTCCGAGATTTCGCGCGGCCTCAAGGCGCTGGCCAAGGAACTGGACGTGCCGGTGATCGCACTTTCCCAGCTCAACCGCAGCCTGGAACAGCGTCCCAACAAGCGCCCGGTGATGTCGGACCTGCGCGAATCCGGCGCCATCGAGCAGGACGCCGACCTGATCTTGTTCATCTACCGCGACGAAGTCTACAACTCCGATACCCAGGACAAGGGCATCGCCGAGATCATTATCGGCAAGCAGCGTAACGGGCCGATCGGCACGGTGCGCATGACCTTCCTTGGCGAATACACCCGATTCGAGAATTATGCTCATGGGGGTAGTTACTAGACTCATGCGTCCGCTGCAGGCTCAAATCGATCTCTCGGCACTCAGGCATAATCTTGGCGTGGCTCGCGGCCATGCGCCGCAAGCCAGAACTATTGCCGTGATCAAAGCCAACGGCTATGGCCATGGCATGTTGCGGGTGGCCCACGCGCTTGAAACGGCCGATGGTTTCGCCGTGCTCAATGTGGGAGAGGCCGTGGCACTGCGCGAGGCCGGGTTCAACCAGACGATCCTGCTGCTGGAAGGATTTTTCAGCGCGGAAGAGCTGCCGACCTTGGCGGAATACCGCCTGGCCAGCGTCATCCACTGCCCGGAACAGATCGAAATGCTCGAAATGGCCGGATTGCCGGTCAAGATCGACGTGTTTCTCAAGCTCAACAGCGGCATGAACCGGCTCGGCTTCAGGCCCGAAGCCTTCGGCGCCGCGCTGCACCGCCTCCAGACCGCGCGCGCGGCGGGCAGGATCACGCTGATGACCCATTTTGCCTGCGCCGACGAGGCGCAGGGCATCGCTGTTCAACTCGCCTGTTTTGACAGCCTTGCTGCGGGTCTGGACGCGCCGCGCTGCCTGGCCAATTCCGCGGCCATCCTGCGCTATCCGGAAGCCCACGGCGACTGGGTGCGACCCGGTATCATGCTTTACGGTTCGTCGCCTTTTGCCGATGCGAGCGCGGAAAGCCTTGATCTCAGGCCGGTGATGACTCTGACCAGTGCCATCATCGGGTTGCAGGCACTACAGGCGGGGGAAGCGGTCGGTTACGGCGCCACATTTTGTGCAGAGCAGCCCACCCTTGTCGGCATCGTCGCCTGCGGTTATGCCGACGGCTATCCGCGTCATGCCCCGACCGGCACGCCGGTGCTGGTCAATGGCCAGCGCTGCCGCACCTTGGGTCGGGTGTCGATGGATATGCTGTGCGTCGATCTCACCAACGTTTCCGACGCCGGCATCGGCAGTCCGGTGACCTTGTGGGGCAAGGGTTTGCCGGTGGATGAAGTGGCGGCGGCGGCAGGCACCATCAGCTATGAATTGCTGTGCGCGCTGGCGCCGCGGGTGCCGGTCACAGAAACCCATGGCTAAACCCAAATCCGTCTACACCTGCACCGAATGCGGCGGGCAAGTGCCCAAGTGGCAGGGGCAGTGCCCGCACTGCATGGCGTGGAACACGCTGGTGGAAACCGTGGCCGAGGCCGCGCCGGCCGCCAACCGCTACAGTGCGCTGGCCCAGCCCAGCCAGCTGCAGCGCCTGTCCGACGTGGAAGCGCTGGAAACGCCGCGCCAGACCACCGGCATCGCCGAATTCGACCGCGTGCTAGGCGGCGGCCTGGTGCCGGGCGGGGTGGTCCTGATCGGCGGCGATCCGGGTATCGGCAAGTCCACTCTGTTGCTGCAGGCCTTGTGTCATCTCGGAGCGAGCAATAAGGTGTTGTACGTCAGCGGCGAGGAGTCTGCGCAGCAGATTGCGCTCCGCGCCAAGAGGCTGGCGCTTGACGCCGGGCCGGTGCAGCTGCTAGCGGAAATTCAGCTGGAGAAGATCAGTGCCACCTTGCTGGCGCAGAAGCCCCATGTGGCGGTGATCGATTCGATCCAGACCGTTTATTCCGAGGCGCTGCAATCCGCTCCCGGTAGCGTGGCGCAGGTGCGCGAGTGTGCGGCGCAGCTGACACGCCTGGCGAAGCAGACCGGCATCACCGTGATCCTGGTCGGTCACGTGACCAAGGAAGGCGCTTTGGCCGGGCCGCGCGTGCTCGAGCATATCGTCGATACGGTGCTGTATTTCGAGGGTGATAGCAATTCCAGTTTTCGCCTGATCCGCGCTTTCAAGAACCGCTTCGGCGCGGTCAACGAGCTGGGCGTATTCGCCATGACCGAGAAGGGGCTGCGCGAGGTGAGTAATCCCTCGGCGCTGTTTCTGTCGCATCACGGCCAGGAAGTGGCGGGTTCGTGCGTGATGGTGACGCAGGAAGGTACGCGGCCGCTGCTGGTGGAAGTGCAGGCCTTGGTGGATGAGGCGCATGCGCCCAATCCGAGAAGATTGTCCGTGGGCCTGGAACAGAACCGGCTGGCGATGCTGCTGGCAGTGTTGCACCGCCATGCAGGCATCGCCTGCTTCGATCAGGATGTGTTCGTCAATGCCGTGGGCGGAGTCAAAATTACCGAACCGGCGGCCGACTTGGCGGTGCTGCTGGCGATCGTTTCATCACTGCGCAACAAACCGCTGCCGGCCAAGCTGGTGGTGTTCGGAGAAGTCGGCCTGGCGGGTGAAGTCCGCCCGGTACAGCGTGGCCAGGAGCGCTTGAAAGAGGCAGCCAAGCTGGGCTTCACCCATGCGGTCATCCCCAAGGCTAACAATCCGAAGCAGCGTATTGCCGGCATGGAGGTGGTGGCGGTGGATCGACTCGAGGATGCGGTGGCATATTGCAGGGGCTAAAATTAAGTGACATGATAGCCCTGCGGAGAAAACACTAATCTAACCTCTGTGAGCGGGTTGGGCGGAGCTACAAGATGTCAAAATTGCTGGTCTATTTCGATGGAGAACTGGTTGGGGAGCAGCAGCTCGATCGCGAGCGCATCATGATCGGGCGCAAGCCTAACAACGATTTGCAGCTGGCTCACAATGCGGTGAGCGGCAGCCATGCCATGGTCATTACGATCCGTAACGACTCCTTTCTGGAAGACCTGAACAGTACCAACGGTACCAAGGTCAACGGCAAAAGCATCAAGAAATGCCTGCTGCGCGATGGCGACGAAATCAAGGTGGCGAAACATGTGCTGAAATATGTGTTTGAGCCTCTTGAACTCAAGCCGGAAGATGATGGCAGTCGCCGCTCGGAGAAGCTGCGTCACCTCGAGAATCTGATCCAGAGCGCCGACGACACCTTGGCAACCCATGAAGACATGATGCTCCAGACTCAGAGCTTTTCTTCCATTACTCAGGTAAAAACTCATTCTGGTAGCAGACCGGCTGGGAGATCCCCCTCTGGAGAATTGCCAGTGGCGGGTCTCCAGATTCTAAGTGGGGTTGGCGCTGGCAAAGAAATGGATCTGGATCGAACCCTGACCACGCTGGGTAAGCCCGGCATACAGGTGGCGGTCATCACGCGTCATCTGGAAGGTTATACCCTGACTCATCTGGAAGGTGCTCATACTCCCCTGTTGAATGGCATTGCCATTAGCGGCCAGCCCCATGTGCTGGGAGACAATGACATTATCGAAATTGCCGGGATCAAGCTGGAGTTTTATCTGAAAAGGCAGGCTGCAATGCCAGCGAGCGGCCGGCAAGGCGTTTCCGCCTCGCTCAAATAGCCTATTTTCTGTGTTCTGCCTTTACCGCGCGGAATACCGGACCCCAGATGGGATGTCCTGCCTCCGCCGGCTCCAGTTCGAATTTGTTATCCTTCTCCAGCGCTTTCCTGAATTCATCGCGGCATTGCTTCTCCCGGTTCGAAAGGCAGTGAATGAATGCCAGGTATTTATGCGCCCGCGCTGCATCGCTGCCGAAGGTTAAGCCCGAATCCAGCGCGCTTTGCAGGCTCTTTGCCGCAGCTTTGTAGTTGCCGTCTTCGTAGTTTATTATCCCGGTCGAAAGTTCCTGTTCCGCCTTGCGCGGAGAGAGCTTGTCGAGCCCGACTTCCCTGGCTGGACCGGAAGAGCAGCCTGTGTTGAGCAGCAGGAGCAGAGCGGATATCAGAATAAGCAGGCGGGAGCGCATCATAATATGACCCTAATTTATTTGAATTTATGCCGGATTGTCTTGTTTGCCCCGGCCTCCAGCTCGACGGTCTGGCGATAGGGAGGGAGGTCGGTGTTCTTGATCTCTATCTGGTGTTTGCCGGGGGGTAGCCTGATTTCCCTGAGCGGCGGCGAGGCTCCCTGGCTTTTGCCGTCGATTAAAATTTCTCCCCACGGGAGTACCGAGAAACCGAGAGTGGCCTGGGTGGGGGCGGCAATGCTCGGCTGCCCATTTGCCATTTTGCTTTCAGTTGCCGCAGGGGGAGGCGGTTTTACGGCAGCCTCCAAAGTTGTCTGGGGCGTAGTCGGCTTTGTATCATCAACGGCTGTCACTGCCGGCAGTGTCGTCACTGCGGGCTCGCGACTGGAACTGATGAACAGTACTGTGGCTGCGGCAAAAATTGCAACGGCGATAAAGCCTGCCCACTTTTTCCTGCTCCGCCAACCGGGAACTGTGGAAATTTGACTTGAATTCAATATAACGGTGGCATCCCCGTCGCTTCCAGTCTTTGCGGCAGATCTTTTCCCGGATGAGTCAGCGGAGGTCAATGGCGAAGTGGCGGTCAGATTCTTGAAATTTCTGAGGTCGTTGGCCATTTCCCGTGCGGATTGATAGCGGTTTTTCGGCTCCTTGGCCAGCGCCCTGGCGACAATGTAATCGAACGCCACGGGAATGGAGGGATTGACGTCTGCCGGCGACGCCGGCATTTCATTCAGCACCCGGTACATGATGGTGGTCAGGGTGCATTCCTCACCCCCAAAAGCGGATTTGCCGGTGAGTAATTCGTAGAGTACTGCTCCAAGGGAAAAAATATCGGAGCGGCCATCCACGGGTTTGCCGGCCACCTGCTCAGGAGACATGTACTTGGGCGAGCCGAGAATGATGCCGATTTGGGTACGGGATCCGGACGACATTTTGGCGATGCCGAAGTCGGTGATTTTCACACTGCCATTACGCAGTACCATGATGTTGGCAGGTTTTATGTCGCGGTGGACAATGCCATGGTCGTGGGCGAATGCCAGGCCATCGGCGACCTGGGCGATGATCTCGGCGACCCTGTCCGGTTGCAGCACCTCGTCGGAAGCGATGATCTCCTTCAGTTCGCGGCCTTCCAGATATTCCATCGCCATGAAGGCGACGTGATCGGCTCTGCCTACATCGTAGATCGTGACAATGTTGGGGTGGTTCAGGCGGCCGGCAGATTTGGCTTCGCGGTTGAAGCGCTCCTCGAAATCCGCAAGTTCATCTCTGGACAGGTTGAGATTGATGGTCTTGATGGCGACGGTGCGGCCTATGAGCGGATCGACTGCTTTGTAGACTACGCCCATGGCGCCTTGCCCTAACTCGGACAGGATTTCGTAACGGCCCAGTTTTTCGATTTCCATGAATAACCGATGCTGAATTTATGATGCTGAATTTGTTGTGAAGAGACGCCCATCGAAGACCCGTAACAGTAGATTTTTAGCTGCTCTCTGTCAAGCCGAATTCACCAGGTAAGCGGCTCTTTCGCGCCAGCTAGGCGGGGTGTAAAAATGATGGTTAAAATTTAAGGGTATCAATGTGGTTAACGCGCTCAACCATTATTGCTATGATGGCGCGACCAGAGACGGCTGATTTTCAGGGGGAACTGAACGCATGACAGTACAAAGCATGGTTGAATTCGCCAGCGCCACGGATACCGGCGTAGTGCGCAAATTCAATGAAGACAGCATTGCCACCGACAGCGAGATCGGTCTGATGGTGCTGGCTGACGGTATGGGCGGCTATATGGCCGGTGATGTGGCCAGCGCCTTGGCGATTTCGGTCGTTAAAGAAGAGTTGGGCACTGCACTGGGGAACCTGGCGCCTGTGGAGAACGACACGGCTAAAAGAGACTTGCCCCAGACGCTGGCTGTGAAGCGGGCGGCAGAAAAGGCCAACCAGATGATCTTGAGGGTGGCGCGAAAAAATTCGCAGTGCGAGGGGATGGGAACGACGCTGACGCTCGCCCTGTTCCACGAAGATCGCATTTCCATCGCCCATGTCGGGGATTCGCGCCTTTATCGCTTGCGCTATGACCGGCTTGAACAACTCACCATGGACCACTCATTGCTGCAGGGTCAGGTTGCAGCCGGATTGATCGATTCCGGGGACGCCAAGCTTTCACACAACCGCAACCTGGTTACTCGCGCTTTGGGCAAAGAGGAAAAGGTAGAAGTGGATGTGCGCGAAGCGGACGTGCTGCCGGGGGATGTCTACCTGCTTTGCTCCGACGGCCTGAATGATATGGTGGAGGATAGCGACATCGAGCTGGCCTTGTGCGAACTCAAGGCAAATTTGCCGCTGGCGGCGAATTTATTGGTCCAGATGGCGAACGACAATGGCGGGCACGACAATGTTTCCGTGGTTCTGGCTCGGGTGCAGGTACAACTCGCCAGGCGCGGCCTGCTTGAGAGTCTGTTCGGCTGGTTCAGGAGATAAGGAAATGGCGAAACTGGTTGTGATTTTGAATGGCGCGATGGTAGGAAATCATTTTATCGATAAGGGGCGGATCACCATTGGTCGTCGGTACGGCAACGACATTTGCCTCGACGATCCGGGGGTGAGCAAGGAACATGCAGTCATTCAGACTGTGGGCAACGATCATATTTTCGAGGATATGGGCAGCACCAACGGCTCGACCATGAACGGCGGTTGTATTACCAAACATATTCTGCAAAATGGCGAGGTGATAGACATCGGCGCTTATCAGATCAAGTATGCCAACATCAAAGCCAACCCGGAAATGGATTACGACCGGACCCTGATGATACGTACCGTCGATCGGGAGGTCGGCGCAGTGCCGCAGTCCGCTGGAACGGAGGCGGGCAGCTATGCTTCGGTGTCGACTGCGCGGTCGTCGCTCCGGGCGGGTTTTCCGTTGGGCGAGGTGATAGGCATCAAGGGCGAGTTTGCCGGTCAGACAATCGAGTTGGAGCGGCCGCTTAAAACCTTCGGAACGACGGGGGGGCAAGTTGCGGTGATCATGCGGCGGCCGCCCGGCTACTTCATCACCCACGTGGAAGGGAATAAAACCGCGCGGGTTAACGGTCAGGCCATCGGCAGCGAGCCCCATACCCTGCAGGACGGTGATGTGATCGAGGTCGGACAGGAAAAGTTTGAATTTTTCCTGAAGTAGTGGCTAGCAGCCTGTCGGACTTGAAGAATCGAAGCGAAAAATGAGCTGGTCGAGGGCAGATTTTCACGATTTTCAAGCCAATAGTTATTCATATTGGCGCAGGAAAGCGGGGAAATATGCACCGGCCAGGTCATTTTGCAGCCGATTTCCTTTAAGTCCGACAGGCTGCTAGTGGTTCGCCTCGATAATTTGGCCACTCGTCCCATGGCTGTCCGGCCCCATGAGATAGAGGTAGAGCGGCATCAGTGTTTCAGGCTTGGGCAGGCTATCCTTGCGCTCACCGGGATAGGTGCGGAGACGCTGTGGCGACTGCACCGGGCCGGGCACCACCGTATTGATGCGTAGCGTGGGGTAGACCTCCAGTTCCTGTGCCCAGATCTTCACCAGCGTTTCCACGCCGCTCTTGGCGACGGCAAAGCCACCCCAGAAGGCCGTTGGGGTGTGGCCGTGGGTTTCCGAGGTCATCAGGATCGAAGCATCCGGCGAAGCTTTCAGCAGTGGCAGGCAAGCGCGGGTGAGGGCGAAGGGCGCGGCCAGATTGACGCGCAGCAGTGGCAGCCACTGCTCCAGGGTTTGGTCTTCCAGCGGCTGCGGACGGTCAACCTTGGCGGCGTTGTGCAGAATGCCGTCGAGCCGTCCGAGCTGTCCGCCGATGCCGGCAGCCATTGCGGCGAAATCCTTGTCTTCCGCCTTGCTCAGGTCAAGCGGGAAAATCGCCGGCTGCGGGTGGCCTGCCGTCTCGATTTCATCGTATACCGCTTCCAGTTTTTTTACCGAGCGGCCATGCAGGATGACCGTGGCGCCGTGGGCAGCGAAGGTCAATGCTGCGGTTTTGCCGATGCCTTGGCCCGCCCCTGTGACGAGAATGACGCGGCCCTTCAGTAGATCTTGCGGTGCTTGGTAGTTTTTCATGGCGATTCCAGAATAAGTTGTGCGCATTTTACCCCACTTCGTACCGCGCTTTCGAGAGTGGCGGGGTAATCGCCGGCGGTGTAGTCGCCGGCGAGGTAGAAATTCGGCAGCGGGGTGGCTTGGCCGGGGCGTTCCAGGTCCGGACTACAGGCAAAGGTGGCGCGTTTTTCCGCAATCACCTTGTGCCACAGAGCTTGCGGCAGGTCGGGAAGGACCGCACGTAGTTCGTCATTCACACGCTGTGCCAGGTCGTCGTGATCAAGTGCCTGGTGCGGTCCTTCCGCGCTGATTACGGCACACAGCAGGCCGGCTTCGCGGTTGAGCTGGCCGTGGTCGAACACCCATTGAGTGACTCCTCCGTACAGGCCGATCATGGGCCGGGGCAGGCAGGTTGCTGCGGGATATTGCAGGAACACGCTGTAGATCGGCTGGTAACTGAAGCGGTCAACCTGTGCTCTTGCTTCCGCCAGTTCAGGCAGGTTGGCGGTAAGCGCGGCCAAGCGATATGGCGCCACCGCGCAAATGACCTGGTCGAACTTTTCCGACCCTGGTCGCATTTCGAGGGAGAAGCCGGCAGCCTCGGCTTTGACTGCAAGCACTGTTTGGGAATGGATGATTTTGCCGCCATGGTTTTCGATGAACGCGGTAGCGTGTTCAGGAAAGAGATGGGTCAGATTGGCCAGTGGCAGCAGCATGTCGCTGTCTTCCCGGCTGCCGGCCAGGCTGTCGCGCAGGACGTTGAGGAATACCTGGGCCGAGGCGGTCTCAAGCGGGGTATTGAGCGCGGCGACGCAGAGCGGCTCCCATAAATAGCGGCGCAGATTGCCAGTCTGACCATGTATCGTCAGCATCTTGCCGGCGCCGATATCGGCTCCAAGGCGGAAATCCCGGCGCCGCATCGCGCTCATGAAGCGCGCGGCGGAGAGACGTTCGCCCCAAGCCAGGCCGCGCGCCGTGAGCAGGCCTAGCGCCAAGTGTAGCGGGGCTGGTAGCCGAGCTGCTTGCAGGCTGAAGCGGCCAGGAATGATCAGTTGCAATGGCAGCCGCAGCAGCAGCGCAGCAGGGTCGGCGCCGGTCATGCGCATCAGGCGCAGGGTTTCGCGGTAGGCGCCGAGGAGAATGTGCTGGCCGTTATCCAGTGCCACGCTGCGGTAATCTACCCGTCGTGCACGCCCACCCAGCTGCCTGGCTGCCTCGAAGACGGTGACGGATACCCCTTGCGCGGCCAGCTCCACCGCCGCCGTCAGGCCGGCGTAGCCGGCGCCGATGACCGCGACTTTCATTCCTTGAGCCAGGTGCTGCACGCAATCCACAGTTTGCGCAGTGGCGTCAGCGAGATGCGCTGATTCAGGACGTGGTAGCCGTCTTGTCTGACTTCATCCAGTACGGCATGGTAAATTGCCGCCATGATCAGGCCGGTGCGCTGATTCTTGCGATCCGCCGCGGGCAACTCGGCAAACGCCTGGGCATAGTATTGATTTGCCCGCTCGCCCTGGAACGCCATCAGCTGGCTGAAATTCTCGGTTTCCCGGCCATGCAGAATGTCGGCTTCGCTGACGCCGAACCGGGTCAGCTCGTCCAGCGGCAGATAGATGCGGTTGCGCCGGGCATCTTCGCCGACATCGCGGATGATGTTGGTGAGCTGGAAAGCCAGTCCGAGGTCGTGGGCGTAGGCTTCGGTGCGCGCATCCTGGTAACCGAAAATGCGTGCGGAAAGCAGTCCCACCACTCCAGCCACACGGTGACAGTAGAGCTGGAGCTGGTCGAAATCGGCATAGCGGTTCTGGGTCAGATCCATTTCCATGCCGGCGATGATTTCATCGAATTCAGTAGCGGGCAGGCCGAATTCCCGAACCAGCGGGGCCAGGGCCTGCCCCACGGGGTGTTCGGGGTTGCCGGCGAAGATATGGGAGACTTCATTGCGCCACCAGGCGAGCTTGGTGCGGGCGATGACCACATCGTGGCATTCGTCGGCGACATCGTCCACTTCGCGGCAGAAGGCATAGAGGGCGGTGATGGCCCGGCGCTTGAGCGGCGGCAGGAAAAGAAAGCTGTAATAGAAGCTGGAGCCGCTTTTTGCGGCCCGTTCCTGGCAGTATTGGTCAGGGGTCAAGGTGTTTGCTTTCATTTTTTTCGCAGGGCCCGGTATAGCATGAATACCCAGTCGCCGGGCTTGATCAGCGGACGGTCATTGAAGATATCGCCGCCGGATTTGTGCAGTTTGCGCAGGATGGTTTCGCCGCCCATGATGATCATGCGCATTTCCAGGCCGATCCTGCCGCGCAGCACGCTGCCGAGCGGCGCACCCGCCTGCAGCAGCTTGCGCGTGCGCTCGATCTGGAACTGCATGAAGGGCTTCCACAGGCCGCTGCTGTCTCCGCGCGCGATTTGCGTTTCGGTAATGCGGTATTTTGCCAGTTCATCCTGCGGCAGGTAAATCCTGTCCTTGTCGTGGTAGTCGATGGCGATATCCTGGAGGAAGTTGATCAGCTGCAGGCTGGAGCAAATGGCGTTCGAGTAGCTGATGTTGCGTTCCGTCGCCGCGTCGTAAAGGTGGAGCAGCAGCAGGCCGACCGGATTGGCGGAGCGCTGGCAGTAATCCATCACCTCGCCAAAGTGGGCGTAACGTTTTTTGATGACATCCTGGGAAAAGGCGTCGAGCAGGTCGTAAAAAGGTTGCAGCGGCAGGCGATGGCGGTCGATGATCTCTTTTAGCTCGTGAAACAGTGGAGTCGCAGGGGGCAGGCCGGCTCCGATTCTGTCCAGTTCGGCACGAAAGCCGCCGAGCAGAGCCAGTCGCTCATTATCGTCGAGATCGCCTTCATCCGCGAAATCGTCAGCCGCACGGGCGAAAGCGTAAATGACGCCAACCGGGCGGCGCAGCCGTTTTGGCAGCAAGACGGATGCCACCGGAAAATTTTCATAGTGTTGAGGCATAGGGATTTCAGGTAGGATGGCACGCGGAAAAGGAAGCTGACAGCCGATCATCGAATATATTACACTATAGGTTTTTGCGAAAGTGGCGGAATTGGTAGACGCACTGGATTTAGGTTCCAGCGCCGCAAGGCGTGGGGGTTCGAGTCCCCCCTTTCGCACCAGACATGCAACAGTCTTTAATTTAGAGGGATAGGAATGGAAACGACTACGGAAAACTCCGGCTCGCTGCAACGCACACTTAATCTGGCGGTATCTCTCGCCAGCATGGAAGCTGAAGTGGGAAACAGGCTAAAACGGCTGGCGCGCACGGTCAAGATGGATGGTTTCCGTCCCGGCAAGGTGCCGATGAAGATTGTGGAGCAGCAATACAGCGGCCAGGTCCGCCAGGAAGTGCTGGGCGAAACTGTACAGAAGAATTTTTCCGAAGCGGTGCGGGCGCAAAACCTGAAGGTGGCTGGTTATCCCCGGATCGAGGCCAAGCCAGCCGAGGGCGAGTCCAAAGATCTGCAGTTCGCTGCGACTTTCGAGGTTTATCCCGATGTCGTGGTGGGCGATATCAGCGGGGTAGCGATCGATCGTCCGAAGGTGGTGGTTGGCGATGCCGAGATTGATAAAACTATCGAAATCCTGCGCAAGCAGCGTGTGACCTATGCGCCGGCCAAGCGTAAAGCAGCAGCCGGCGACCAGGTCGAGATTGACTACCGCGGTACCCTGAATGGAGAGGAATTCCAGGGTGGCAAGGCACAGGGCTATAAGCTGGTGCTGGGCGAAGGTCATACGCTGAAGGATTTTGAAGGGGCTATCCTTGGTATGAAGGTAGGGGAGAGCAAATCGTTTGAATTAACCTTTCCCGAAGATTATCATGCCAAGGAACTGGCCGGAAAAACCGTGACTTTCGCGGTGACGCTGAATCAGGTGGCGGAGCCGCAACTACCGGAAGTCGATGCAGATTTCGCCAAGTCGCTGGGCGTATCGGACGGCAACCTGGAAACCATGCGCAGCGAAATCAAGGCCAACCTGGAGCGCGAAGTGAAGAAGCGCATCGATGGTCGGGTCAAGGAGCGTGTGATGCAGGCTCTGCTCGACGCGACGCCGTTCGAGCAGCCCAGGTCATTGATCGAGATGGAGATTGACCATCTTCGCCAGCAGGCCGGCGAAGATTTGCGTGCTCGTGGCTTGAGCGCCAGCGGCGATATTTCGCTGCCGGCCAATTTATTCGAGGATCAGGCGCGCCGCCGCGTCAGCCTTGGTTTGATCATGTCGGAACTGGTTAATGCGCATCAGTTGCAGGCCAAGCCTGAGCAGGTGCGTGAACTGGTGAATGAGCTGGCGCAGAGCTATGAGGAGCCGGAGCAGGTGCTGGCTTGGTATTATGGTGAACCGAATCGCCTGGCCGCAGTCGAATCGTTGGTCATAGAAGACAATGTAGTCAAGTGGGCGCTGGAACGCGCCAAAGTGGTGGAAGTTTCTTCCGCCTTTGATGAACTGATGGGGAATAATTAATGATTCATAGTCAGAACTGGGAGCCGCAAAACCTGGGTTTGGTCCCGATGGTGATCGAGCAGAGTGGGCGTGGCGAACGCGCGTTTGACATTTATTCTCGCCTGCTCAAGGAGCGGGTGATTTTCCTGGTTGGGCCGGTCAACGATTTGACGGCCAACCTGATTGTGGCGCAGATGCTGTTCCTGGAATCGGACAATCCGGACAAGGATATTTTTTTCTACATCAACTCGCCGGGTGGCTCAGTCAGCGCTGGTATGGCGATTTACGACACCATGCAGTTTATCAAGCCGGACGTCAGCACACTCTGCCTGGGCCAAGCCGCCAGCATGGGTTCATTTTTGCTTGCCGCCGGCGCCAAGGGCAAACGTTTCTGCCTGCCGAACTCCCGTGTGATGATTCATCAACCGTCGGGCGGCTTCCAGGGTCAGGCCTCCGACATTGAAATCCATGCCAAGGAAATCCTATACTTGAGACAGCGTCTGAATACGATGCTGGCTCACCACACCGGCCAGTCCGTTGAAACCATTGAAAAGGACAGCGACCGCGATAATTTCATGAGCGGCGAGGAAGCGGTAAAATATGGGCTGGTGGATAAAGTACTGGCGAATCGAACCGATTTTGCTGGTTGATGCCCAAAATATTTGAGGAAAACTGAAAATGTCTGATAAAACCGGCGGCGAAAAACTGCTTTACTGCTCGTTCTGCGGCAAAAGCCAACATGAAGTGCGTAAATTGATTGCCGGCCCGTCCGTGTTTGTCTGCGATGAGTGCGTCGAGCTGTGCAACGACATTATTCGCGAGGAGGCGCAGGGCGATCAGTCGTCAAAGGCTGGTGCTTCCGACCTGCCGGTGCCGCAGGAAATTTGCCAGATGCTCGACGAATATGTGATCGATCAGCCGAAGGCGAAGAAAATCCTCTCTGTCGCCGTTTACAATCACTACAAGCGGCTCAAGAACAGTTCGAAGACCGACGAGGTCGAGCTGGCCAAGAGCAATATCCTGCTGATTGGCCCAACCGGCTCCGGCAAGACCCTGCTGGCCCAGACTCTGGCGCGCATGCTCAATGTGCCTTTCGTTATCGCCGATGCCACCACCCTGACTGAAGCCGGTTATGTCGGCGAGGACGTCGAAAACATCATCCAGAAACTGCTACAGAAATGTGATTACGATGTGGAGAAGGCGCAACGTGGCATTGTCTACATTGATGAAATCGACAAGATTTCTCGCAAATCCGACAACCCGTCGATTACCCGCGATGTGTCCGGTGAAGGTGTACAGCAGGCACTGCTCAAGCTGATTGAGGGCACCACTGCCTCGGTGCCGCCGCAGGGCGGACGCAAACACCCTAATCAGGAATTCGTTCAGATTGATACCACCAACATTCTGTTCATCTGCGGTGGTGCGTTCAGCGGCCTGGACAAGGTGATTCGCATGCGCTCCGAGAAGGGTGGCATCGGCTTTGGCGCTGAAGTGAAGAGCAAGGACGACCGCAAGGAAATCGGTGCCGTGCTGCGTGATGTCCAGCCGGAAGACCTGATCAAGTTCGGCCTGATCCCTGAATTTGTCGGTCGCCTGCCCGTTGTCGCGACTCTCGAGGATCTCGACGAGCACGCCCTGATGCGCATCCTGACCGAGCCTAAGAATGCCCTGATCAAGCAGTATCAAAAACTCTTCGCGATGGAAGGGGTCGAATTGGAGTTCAGGGAAAATTCTCTGCTCGCCATTGCCAAGAAAGCACTAGCGAGAAAGACCGGTGCCCGAGGCTTGCGTTCGATTCTGGAACATACGCTGCTGGATATCATGTTCGACTTGCCCTCCATGAGTAATGTCGCCAAGGCAGTGATTGACGACGGGGTGGTCAGGGGAGAGAGCCAACCGCTCCTGATTTACGCCGATCAGCCGAAGGTGGCCGGCACTGCCTGATGTTTTGCCGCCGCTTCCCCAGCGGCGGCTGGTTTCGCTTTCTGTGGGCGGCGTTCGAATTTTTTAAGATGCTCTTGAATTGCCGCAAGTCGTCCCTACCTTTGTAGCTGTAAGTTAAATTTCAGGTGGAGCCCATGACTGTACACAATGACTCGTTAGATCAATCCGTGACACTGCCGCTGCTGCCGCTGCGCGACGTGGTGGTGTTCCCGCACATGGTGATCCCACTGTTCGTAGGTCGGCCCAAGTCCATCAAGGCGCTGGAAACTGCCATGGAGTCCGGGAAACACATCATGTTGGTGGCGCAGAAGTCCGCGGCCAAGGACGAGCCCGTGCCGGAGGACCTGTATGAAGTCGGCTGCATGGCCAGCATCCTGCAGATGCTGAAACTGCCCGATGGCACCGTCAAGGTGCTGGTGGAAGGCAGTCAGCGCGCTCAGGTTACCAAATTTTCCGATGCCAAGACCCACTTCGTCGCGGAAGCCGATCTGATCGCGCAGGAAGAAGGCGACGAAAACGAGATCGAGGCCTTGCGTCGCGGCCTTTTCGCGCAGTTCGACCAGTACGTCAAGCTCAACAAGAAGATTCCGCCGGAGATCCTCACCTCGCTGGCCAGCATAGATGAGGCGGGGCGCCTGGCTGATACCATCGCCGCTCACCTGCCGCTCAAGATCGAGCAGAAGCAGGAAATCCTGGAAATGGTGAGCGTGCAAAAACGCTTGGAGCACATGCTCGGCATTCTGGATGCGGAAATCGATATCCTCCAGGTGGAAAAGCGCATCCGAGGCCGTGTCAAACGCCAGATGGAGAAGAGCCAGCGCGAGTATTACCTGAACGAGCAGGTCAAGGCGATCCAGAAAGAGCTGGGCGATTTGGAGGAAGGCTCGGATCTGGACGAGTTGGAAAAGAAAATCAAGGCGGCTTCCATGCCCAAGGAGGCACTTGCCAAGGCTGAATCCGAATTGAAGAAGCTACGCCTGATGTCGCCGATGTCTGCGGAAGCAACGGTGGTGCGCAACTTCATTGATGTGCTGACCGGGTTGCCGTGGAAGAAGAAAACCAAGATCAGCAAGGATCTGAAAGCGGCCGAAGCGGTGCTGGAGAAGGATCACTACGGCTTGGAGAAGGTTAAGGAACGTATTGTCGAATATCTGGCAGTGCAGCAGCGCGTGGATAAATTCAAGGCGCCAATTCTGTGTCTAGTCGGCCCGCCCGGAGTAGGCAAGACCTCCCTGGGTCAGTCCATCGCCCGCGCAACCAATCGCAAATTTATCCGCATGGCTCTGGGCGGGGTGCGCGATGAAGCCGAGATTCGTGGACATCGCCGCACCTACATCGGTTCCATGCCGGGCAAGGTGTTGCAGAGTATGGCCAAGGTCGGCGTGCGTAATCCGCTGTTCCTGCTGGATGAAGTGGACAAGATGGGAATGGATTTCCGCGGCGACCCATCCTCGGCGTTGCTGGAGGTGCTCGACCCGGAGCAGAACCATACCTTCGTCGACCACTATGTCGAGGTGGAGTATGACCTGTCCGACGTGATGTTCGTGGCCACTTCCAACTCCCTGAATATCCCCGGTCCGCTACTTGACCGGATGGAGGTGATTCGCCTGTCCGGCTATACCGAGGACGAGAAGATCAACATCGCGATGCGCTACCTGCTGCCGAAGCAGTTGAAGCTGCACGGACTTAAAGATGAAGAGGCCAGTATCGCCGAAAGCGCCGTGCGCGACATCGTCCGCTATTACACCCGTGAGGCGGGGGTGCGTAGCCTGGAGCGGGAAATCGCCAAAATTTGCCGCAAGGTGGTGAAAGCGCTGCTGCTCAAGAAGGGCAAAGGCAAGATCGCGGTGACCGCGCGCAGCCTTGATAAGTACTTGGGTGTGCGCCGTTACAGCTACGGTATGGCCGAGCAGAATAACCAGGTTGGCCAGGTGACGGGGCTTGCCTGGACCGAAGTGGGCGGCGAGTTGCTGACCATCGAGGCGGTGGCGCTGCCCGGCAAGGGTAAGATGATCACCACGGGCAAGCTCGGCGAGGTGATGCAGGAATCGATTCAGGCGGCACTTTCCGTGGTGCGCAGCCGCTCGCGCGCGCTAGGCATCCCCGAGGATTTTTATCAGAAGAACGATGTCCACATTCACCTGCCGGAAGGAGCCACGCCCAAGGATGGGCCTAGCGCTGGTATTGCCATCACCACCGCGATGGTATCCATCCTGACCGGAATTAAGGTGCGGGCAGATGTCGCGATGACCGGCGAGATCACGCTGCGTGGTGAGGTTTTGCCGATCGGCGGATTGAAAGAGAAGCTGCTGGCTGCTCACCGTGGCGGGATTAAAACTGTCTTGATTCCTCTTGAGAACGTCAAGGATCTGGTCGAGATCCCGGATAACATCAAAAACCGGCTGGATATCCACCCGGTTAAGTGGATAGACGAAGTGCTCGGTTATGCGCTCGAGCGCAAGCCGGAGCCGCTGCCAGAGGTGGCTCCGACAACACCCATGCCGCCGGTTGAAGAGAAAACAGAGGACGCCGTCATCAAGCATTAACTCGCATCTCGCTTCGCTCAAAGCCAACCCGGCAACTCGCCGCTCGGGTTGGCTTTTTTATTTTCATTGTATCCGTCATATTTGTGGCACAAAATTTGCTCTCTGCCCGAGCCCCTTATATGACGCCCTTAAATTAGATTAATTTTGCTGAAACCGCTTGACACATGGTTTTGCGGCTTGTTATAAGGTGAGTGCAGGACTAAACTTGTTTCTCAACCGAATAGAAAGGGGACTACACGTGAACAAATCCGAGTTGATTGATGCAATCGCTAAATCCGCCGATATGTCCAAGGCTGCTGCTGGCCGTGCTCTGGATGCCGCTATTGGTGCCGTTAAAGTCGCGCTGAAAAAGGGTGATATGGTTACCCTGGTTGGTTTTGGTACGTTCTACGTGGGCAAACGCGCCGCTCGCAATGGCCGCAATCCTCGCACCGGCGAAACCATCAAGATCAAGGCAGCTAAAGTGCCGAAGTTCCGTTCTGGCAAAGCGCTGAAGGATGCTGTAAACTAGCAAACTTCGGGTGCTTAGCTCAGTTGGTAGAGCGTCGCCCTTACAAGGCGAATGTCGGCGGTTCGACCCCGTCAGCACCCACCATTAAGTTTTGAATTTTTTAGGTATTATGGAGTGGTAGTTCAGTCGGTTAGAATACCGGCCTGTCACGCCGGGGGTCGCGGGTTCGAGTCCCGTCCACTCCGCCATACATGGGCGAACGCTGTTTCGCCCATTTTTTTTGTGCTTCCCACTATGGGGCCGAGGTGTTCGTAATATGCTGGAAATCATTCGAGAACGCGCTCAGGGTTTAATCGTCAAAATTATCCTGGGCCTGATTACCATTCCCTTCGCATTATGGGGAGTGGACTCCTACATTCGCGGTGGTGACAAGGTCGATATCATTGCCAAGGTGGATGGCCAGAACATCACCAGGCAGGAATTCAGCCGGACTTTAAAGGAACAACAGGACCGGATGCGTGGCGCGATGGGAGAGCGCTTTGATCCGACCATACTGGATCGTCCTGAAGTTCGCCAGTCCGTCCTGGATGGACTGGTTCAGCAGCACTTGCTGGTCCTGGAGGCTAACCGCGTCGGGATTAATCTGCCCGATACACTGCTCGCCTCGATTATTGCCGAGATCCCGGAATTCCAACAGGACGGCAGGTTTTCCCAGGCTCGGTATGAATCCATGATACGCGCACAGGACATGACCCCTGCGGTTTTCGAGAATCGTTTGCGCCAGAATCTGGTGATTCAGCAGTTGTTCGAAGGGTTGTCCCATGGCGTTGCCGTGCCGCGCTCATCAGAGGAAATGGTTGCACGACTGGCCGAGCAGCAGCGTGAAATCAGCCAGGCGATGCTGACGCCCGAGCAATACATGATTCAGCTGAAAGTGGACCCCGCCGACGTCAAGGCCTACTATGACAAACACCGCGAGGAATTCCTTGTTCCCGAGCAGGCTCGGCTTGACTATGTGGTATTGTCGGCGGATGAGTTGCAGCAGCAGATGGTTGTCAGCGATGAAGAAGTGAAAAAATATTATGATGAGCATAGCGCCCAATACAATGAACCGGAGCAACGCAGAGCGAGTCATATCCTGATTGCCGAACGCGCTCAGGCCGAGCAGGTTCTGAAAGAAATCAAACAGAACCCGGCAAAGTTCGAGGATCTCGCCAAACAGTACTCCAAGGACCCAGGTTCCGCGACCAAAGGAGGAGATCTAGGTTTTTTCGCACGCGGTGCGATGGTCAAGCCGTTTGAGGATGCCGTGTTTGGCATGAAGGGTGGAGAAATCTCCGGCCTGGTTCAATCCGATTTCGGTTTCCATATCATCAAATTGACAGCGATCCGGCAAGGTGGCGCTCGCAGCCTTGATGTGGTCAGGGGAGAAATCGCGCAGGAACTGAAGAAACAGAAGGCGGTCAAGAAATTCGCCGAGTTGGCTGAAACTTTCAGTAACACGGTTTACGAGCAGCCGGACAGCCTCAATCCAGTGGCTGAAGCGCTGAAATTAAAAATTCAGTCTAGCCCGTGGATCAGCAAAAAAGGGGCGGACATGGCCCTGCTGAATCATCCCAAGCTGTTGCAGGCGGTGTTTTCAGAGGACGCGCTCAAGCTCAAACGCAACACTGAAGCGGTCGAGGTTGCGCCGAATACGCTAGTGGCCGCGCACGTAGCAGAATACAAGGCTGCCAGCTATAAGCCGTTCGAGGAGCTGAGCACGGAACTGTCCAAGCGTTTGCTGCGTGAGCAGGGCAATGCCATGGCAGTGAAGCAAGGCAAGGATGCGTTAGCCAGCCTGCAGAAAGGTGGTGCAGTTGCCGATTTGAAATGGGGCGCGCCGATCCTGATCAACCGTGAAAATGCCTCCAGTATGGGCAAGGATGCGTTGAACCAGATTTTCCGGGCGGATGCGGGCAAACTGCCGGCCTACACGGGTATCGAGAACCCCAAGGGCGGGTATACCCTGATCAAGGTTAGCAAGGTTGTCGAGCCCGGTGCAATCGACCCGGCGAAAAAGAAAGCCTACGCCAACCAGTTGCGGCAGGCACTTGCACAAGAATATTCCTCGGCCTACCTGGCGAGCCTGAAGCAGAAGGCGGATATCAGCATCAAGAAAGAAAAGCTGGAAAAGGTCGAGCACTAAGCGGCTTGGCCTTTTCCTTGGTGCGCCCGGCAAGCGGGAATCAAACAGGCCCCTTTCGAAATTGACCATCAGTTCGCCGCCATGGTTGGCGGAAAAGCCGATTACCCCGGCGTCGCCGAGTGAGAGCGGCATTCGATGGCGTTAGCCGGCAGTCCATTTGGCACCATGCCAGGCAGCACTCTCCCAAGCATCTTCATCGTATCCCCAAGGGTTTGTGTCTGCGCCGATGAAATTTTATAAAATTGATGCCGCCCTGCTCGGTAAAATCGTGCTCGCCCGCTTTCTGGAATTGCCGCTGCGGGCTATCGACCGTCTTGTGACTCAGGTGGAATCCTCCGCCGGGTTTTCCACCCTGCGCCCCTGGGTGACCGTGGGTCGATTGGAAGGCGCGCGGGTGGCGCATGATGCGGCCGCCATCCCAAAAAACCAGGCATCCCCGTTCCTGGGAGAGGTTCGCGAGGCGGGCCGGGGCCTGATGTTCCTCTACCACCGCGACAGCTACGCGCGGGAGTACCGGTTCGATGAGGAGGGGGTGAACCACCTGATGTCCCGCCCGGACTTCCCGGCGGAACTGGCGGGCGTATTGCGCAGGTTGCGCCTCATCAATACCAGAAACCGGCTCACCCACGCGCTGATGCAGGCGGTGCTGATATCGCAAGCGGCGTATCTGCGTTCCGGGCAGGCCTTGGCGCTCCTACCCCTGACCCAAGCGGAGATTTCCGCCCGGCTGCGGTCGGAGTCGAATCTTTCCGTGGTGGCGGATCCGGGCCGGATCTCCCGCTTGGTGCGCGGATTGTCGATCGCGCTGCCGAACGGCAAAGCGGTGCCGTTGGGCGGACTTTTCCCGAAGCCGCGGCAGGTTCATTGCCATTTCGTGGATCATGTGATAAAAGAGGAAAAAGCTTGGATGCTCCAAGGGGTATTGCGGGAGCCGCTGACGGACGGGGCCATCGCTGCCATCCTCGAGCGGGAATACGGCATCCGGTTGTCGCGGCGCACTGTGGCCAACATCCGGCACGACTTGGCGATTCCCGATTACAAGAGCCGCAGCCAGCGCACGGATTACTTGGTGGCCACAGAGGGATTTTCCACGCTGGTGCCGCTGACCTCGCAAGCCCTGCGCATCGTGGTTCCGACCCATCCCGGCGTGTACGAGATCCGGGCGGGTATTGCTTCCTGTCCTGGTGGAGAAGAGGCAGAGTGGTCGGAGAAAAACGTACCGCTTGGGTCGCATCGCGTGGTGTACATCGGTTCGGCCGGGGATTTGCGCAAGCGCCTGGGCGACCACCTGCGCGGTAGCAGCGGCAACGCGTTGCTTTATCGGCACATCGCCGACGGCGCCGCGCGGGTGCGGTTTCGTCTGATCAGCGACGGATGGCGCTTGGTGGAGCGGGATCTGTACCGGGTGTTTTGCGAAACCTTCGGCGCACCGCCGCCGTGCAATCGCATGAGTCCTTGAGAAAAAGAAAAGCCTGTGGCAGCGGGGTTCCCATATGCCAAAGTCGGACGCAAAGAACGAACAAGACCAATAAAGGTTAGGTGACCTAGTATGGAAGAAATCTTGCGCAAGCAAGCAAGCAAGCAAGC